>WPCK01061599.1_pt1 | contig 215594 bp, 189 predicted proteins | sample 5399851 | NCBI WGS metagenome assembly WPCK01 (sample SAMN12869471, study PRJNA574797) | sludge metagenome | isolation source: wastewater treatment of pH11 | place: China:Beijing | collected 2019-05-20
ACTAATAGAGGAAAACAGAGAATATGCTTTAAAGTTAGGGATTGAATTGTTTTAAGTTTATTAGTCCCCTACCAGAAATGTAAAAATTAGGTGGGGGACTTTTCAATTAACATTTGGGGGAATTTTGAGTTGACAAATACATTTATTTGCATTGAAGTAAATGGTTTATTGTCTCTTGTTGTATAGCCCTCTTTATTCATTACATTTGCAACTTTTTCTAGAGACATACTATCTTTTAATTCAAATGCCCTTCTAATGGTTAAAATTTTTTCTTCATTAATATATAGTTTTTTTGAACCTTTAATTGAATAGTATCCTAAAGGAGCTTGACCACCGATATAGCCACCATTTTTTCTTTTGGCTATTCTGCCACTATTTAACCTTTCAGCAATCCGATTTTTCTCAAATTGAGCAAAAACGCCCATCATTTGTCTCATCATAACCATCATCGGGTCATTACCACTAAATTGCTCTCGAACTGATAGTATTTCAACATCATAAATCAATAATTCTTTTTCGAGAAATAATTGTAAATATAGGTCTCTAGCAAGTCTATCAAACTTTGCAACAATTACCTTTTTAAAACTCTCTTTTTTTGCATCTTCTAATAATTTGTTAAGAGCGGGTCGATTTTGTTCTGTTCCACTTATACCTGCATCTTCATAAACCTCTACTATATTAAAGTTTTCTTTTAAGCAAAATTGTTTGATTTCATCCAATTGTATTCCTAATCCAAACTTATCCTCCCCAGCTTGGTCTTCGGTAGAAACTCTAATATATACCCCAACTTTCAACATAAATAGTAGTCCTCCTTATATAACGGTTGTGAAGTGTTATAACCTTAATAACGGTTATGGACACAAGCGTTATATTTTTGATATGGTATCATGGTTGTTAGAATTTTATGAATTTTTTTCTGATTTTATAGAGATATTTTTATTTTGATAGTATGAATAATTTGGGGAATTATTGAAAGATGATAGAATAGACTTAGTCCTATATATATGAAAGAGAGGAATAGAATGGAGCAAATTTTAAATTCAGATTTAAGAGAACAAGCTGGTTCGAATAGCTTTAACAGATTTGATTATCAAGCTCATTGGATTGTTTATCATATGATAAATGAATATAAGAGAGGCTCTGAATTTTTTGTTTTTTGCGAATTTCATGATGATATGGCCAAAACATCAAAAGCTGCTAATCCAGATTGTGCAGAGCTTTTTCAGATTAAAACAACCGAAAAATATAAAGAATGGACACTATCAAGGTTAACAAATACAACCAAAAAACCAAATGGTAACATTAAGCATTCTTTTTTGGGATTTATTTTCTATAACTTTCTACAGTTTGATGTTGATTGTTATAAATGTCACTTTGTTTCAAATATAGGAATGGATAAGCAAATTAATAATTGGCAGTCAATAATTGAAGATGAAAAAGAATTAAAAGAAGAAAACAAGCAGTTATATGATGAGATAAAAAAATTAATAAAAAGTGAGTTTATAGAAGTAGGAGAAGAGAAATTCGACTCAGTATTCGAAGAGTTTATTCAGAATACCCACCTTTATTACGGGAAACTCTCTCTTGAAAATTATGAAAAAGTTGTTGCAGGAGAATTTTTTCAAATGCTTGATACCACTGAGATATATACATCAAACAGTAATAAAATACTTAGAGATATTATAGAAGATGTCAGAAAGAAAAGTAAGTGTAAGGTAGATATGCCTATAAGCTTAAAAAGATTAAGAGAAATGAAAGGGGTATCTTCTGAGGTTTTCTCCGATTTAAAGGAGCAAATCAAATACCAGCCGAACCATAGGAAAGTTTATAGTGAGATTGAAGAATTTTTATCGGCAGATGAGAATAGTTCATTACCACAGATTAAGTTTATTATCCGCAAATTGAAACAGCACCACAATAAGTTATTAGATGTTTCAAATACTTATTATTTAGATAAAACAAGTGAACTAATAAAAACAATCGATGAAATAATCGATGGAAATTATGAACAGATTAATGATTTAAATTTTTTGAGAAATAAAGTTATGGACAAAAAGGGGATTTCTTATAGTGAAGAAATTGAAAACGTATTAGTGGAGGCAATTTTTTATGAAAGACTACTCATATGAAAAGATAATTCAATATAAACGATTAATACGGAAGTTAAGGAAAGTGAAAGGAGGGCAAAAAAATGGGAAGATTTTTGTTAGAGAAGCTAATAGTAATAAGTGATATAGAAGAAAAGTCTAAAGAGATAAGTTTTGGTGCAGGTTTAAATATTGTTCTAGGAAAAAATAAAACGGGGAAATCATCACTTTTAAAAAGTATATTTTATACACTAGGGTCCGAACTTAAATTCGAGTCAGAATGGAGAAAGGTTATTAGATGGTATATCTTATATTTTTCATATGATGGCCAGACCTACTGTGTAATTAGGGAAGGGAAGAAATTTAAAATAATAAAAGTTCATGAAAAGTACGGGCAGAAATTATTGATTGATACTGAACAATTCCATGATTATAGCGATACTTTAATGAAGATTTTAGGAGTAGATGTACAGTGCTTAACAAATGTAGGGAAAAGTGTAAGTATCACTCCGCCGTTGTTGTTCAGATTTCAATATATAGACCAAGACAGAGGGTGGAATAAAATAGGTGAAGCCTCTAGTAATATGGGGTATATATTAAATTGGAGGGACTATACAAATAAATATGTTGTGGGCTTCCAAGGAACAGAATTTTATAAGACAAAGAAAGAAATAAGCTTATTAAAACAGAAAATTGATGAGCTATGCACTAAAGTAGAACATTATAAAGAGGTTATGGAATATTTAATACCTATTTCTGAAGAAGATGAAAGCAAAACAATAGTAACAGAACTTGAAAAGGCTAAATCTATTCTGGAACAACTTAGTCGGTTAGAAAAACAAAGGTTAAAGGTTCAAGATGAAATTAGTATATTAAAAAATGAAAGATATGAAAAAATTCTTGCTTTAGATTTATTGAAAAAGAACGTACAAGAATTGAACGAAGACCATGAATTTGCACTGAATGAAGATAATAATTTAAAGTGTCCTTTCTGTGGTGTTTATCATAATAATACAATGACTGAAAGAGTTGAAATTGTTAAAGATATACAATCAGGCAGTGAGCTAATAGGACTATATAGAAAGGACATATCAGAATTAGATAAGTACATAGGGGTATTAAATGAGAATTTTAATAAGGTAAACCAAGAGTATTTTTTACAGAAAAAACGTGTTGAAGCTTTAGAAGAAGGAGCATCTATTGTAAATTCATATAAAATAGAAGGGAAACAAGAGGTCATTAGGTCTAGTAAACTAGAAATTAAAAGACTAGAGAATTTAATAAAAGAAGAAGAAGGTAAAAAGGTTAATAAAGAAGATTATTTAAATTCATTAAATTCAAATGAAAGAAGAAAGCAGATTTACTCTGATTTAAAAAGGGTTTATATTGATGTAATGGAAAAACTGAATATTCCTATATCCTACATAAAGTTTAAAAATTTTGTGCAGGTATTGGATAAGACCGGAAGTGAACTCCCTAGAATTATTTATGCTTACCAGATAGCTCTTTACTTGTTTAATTTAGAAAGGGAAGAAGGTTTGTTTAATTGGTTAGTGGTAGATACACCTAACCAACAAGGCCAAGATGAGAATAATTTAGACAATATCGACTCTGTTCTAGAGCTTGTACTAACAAAAAAAGGCCAATTTATTATTGGAACAGAAAGAGAAACGGGATTTGAGGATAGAGCTGAAAACGTTATTAAATTGACTGAGTTTAAAAAGTGCTTAACTCCAGACAAATTTGTTGAGCATAAGGCCTTAATAGATGAGTTATCAAAGTTTTAAAAAGGTAAAGTTAGAATTAATATATAATAACATTAATGTAATTGTGTTCTGGAAAAACAACATGTTGTTAAGAGTAAAGTCTTTGTATATTTTTAAGAGATAACCCCCTCAAGTTTAACAAAAAAGCTACCCATTAGGGGTAGCTTTTTTGTTAATCATTATATTAGGTAGATAAAAGGTATACATTAAATGAAAGTGGGTGTAGCTTTGCTATCGTTAGAAGAATATATTGCACGACGAAAAAATGAAGATAACATAAATGAGTTTGATGTAGAAGGCCGCATGGAGGGCGTTAAAGCATCTCATATTTATTTTTACACTAATAGGTACTTGAAAGAGTGGGAGCTGTCGTAATGGTAGCTCCTTTGGCTTATTTCCCTAACGAGCAGTTTTTTTTAAGAAGAATTCTTAATAAGGTAACGAAATATTTATTCTTAGTTACTACGATAGGAGGGAAATATATTGACCTTTGATTATCTTATTTTCAATTCTATGCCTGAAAGTGATATCTTAGATGGAATTATAGAATTACATAAAGTTATTTTTGAAACTTCTGATGATTTGATTAACAAAATGGCAAGTAAACCTCTATTATTAGTTATTACTGCGATGATTGGTACAAAAGTAATTGGATATAAGATTGGATATGAACTTGATAATAGTAAGTTTTATAGTTGGTTAGGTGGAGTGGATACTAATTACAGAAAACATGGTATTGCTTCTGAGTTAATGAAAAAACAACATCAATATTTAAAGGAAAAAGGATATAGTGTTGTTCAAACCAAAACAATGAATAAATGGCGGAGTATGTTAGTTTTGAATATGAAAAATGGATTTGATGTTATTGATACTTATACTGACGAAAAGGGATTACATAAAATCACTCTTGAAAAGAAATTACTTAACTAATGGGGCAATCTTTGAAGAAGCAGGGATTGCTCTTTTTGCTTATTGAAGTAAAAGGGCAGAATAGTTAAACAAAGAAAAGGCAATGTTGATAGGAGAGGTGATAAAAGTGTCAAATGCAAAATTATTTAAAGCGATTTATATACCTGATACCCCTTTTTAGATGAAAAATTAAAACCCAAATAAGCAAAAAAATTAAATTTTAAGTTAGAAGAAAGTGTACGTATAGCTGATACACTATATCGTTTTGTTTATAGTAATAATGGAAGTTTATAACCTGTTCAATAATTTGTATTTAGTAATAAAAGGATGGGCATTAATGGAGTTATAGGGGGTGAACAAATTGGCTGATTTCCCAACTAATTCTTTTGAAGATATTATGCTTCAGTTCGTTATAGACGTGACTAAAGATTATGTTAAAGAAGGAATAATATCAGAAGAGCAGCGTGAAAAAATAATAAACTACCATCAAAAACAGATAGAAAAAGAAAGAAAAATTCGCAATGAAATATTAGGATTGTAAATATCTATACAAATCTCAACGGGTTTACTAATCAAAGGTAATATTAATGTCTTTTTTGTTTTTACACTTTAACCAAGTTCCTTTATTAATATTATAACTGAAGTTACCGAACACATCCCTTGTCATAACATCGAAATTCGACGTTCTTGTCCCCCTTGAGTTATGTCTTCTATTAAAGATTAGTTATTAATATAGAAGAAGGAAGGTGAAAGAATGCTTTCAATTGAAGAATATATCGCTCGAAGAAAAAAAGAAGATAAAATAAATGAGTTTCAAATAGATTTACGAATGGAAAATATGAAGGTTTGTGTAAATTATGTTTTTGAGTATTTCAATAATTATTTAGATATTACTGAAGCAGAAGAACAAACTGCCCTGAATAATGAAAGGCTTAATAAATATAGTAGACAGTTACATCATTACGATAAAGATGTACAAGAATGGCTTGTTAACATATATAAAGAACATGATAAGCAAATTAATCGTGCCATTGGCAATTGTTTAATGAAAGATGATTTTTTTCTACTTTATAACAAGGATAGTGAGTTTAGAAACCTATCATATGAATGCTATGCAAATCTTATAAAGAAGCATCCATACCTTAAAGGTCAAACAGAAATGCTCTTTCTGTTTATAAAGGATTATCACCGAATAATTAGTGAACCGAATGATGAAGAATTTAACTCTATTACTATTACAGAGGAGCTAAATCATTGGCTAGAACAAACATGGAAAAAATATCAGGTTAATTTGTTGAAATTTACATATAACTGGGTAAATCGATTTTACGACAATGATGATATGTGGCCAGCAAAGCATAAAAAGAAAAGCCAAGATGGTTGGAGAAAATATGAGTATGATTATAAGCAAAAAAATAATTTGTTTAATATAAACTCCCTTTATCGAAAAATGCCTAAAAAAACTTTTGTTAAGGGAAGGAAACAGGAATTTGAAATATTGATGATGTACTATTGGTTGAATGATTTTGAGAGCGATGATGAAGGATATTGGGGAGCGTATCTAAACAAGGCAATTTCGACAAATTAAAAAAAGGGTGAGGAACCGCCCTTTTATAACCAAATAATGTAAAGGGAAAGTATGTTCACAGCTTGAATAACATACTTTTAGGAGATTACTTGCCATAAAAATATCAGTTATACATGGAGAGAAAAACGCAATGGATTTTACCTTAATCCATTGTGTTTTTCTCCTTGTTCTGGGGGATGAATAACCTTCGTAATTTTCCCCTTATAAAAAATAAATTAAAAGCAAAAATACAAATATAATCAATTACATTAGTGAAGAGAACGATATAAAATGTTTATTATATGATGAAAGAGAAAGATTGCAGCAATTAATATATTACCTTTTAGCACTTGTCGTTTTTACAAAGTTTAATGGTAGGTTTTACGTCTTTGCAAATAACCTTATAAATTCATCTGCAAATTTCCTTACAAAATCTCGGTCAAGTGCAGTTGCCCAAGTTTCATCATTATTCCTTGCATTATTACTCCAGTTATAGGAACCATGCATTACAAATTCCAAATCAATTATACAAAATTTGTCGTGAAATCTATTAAAACCTTTTACCGGTATTTTTACAACTTCAAAATTGCTTTCTAAGTCTTTAATCAAGTATTTATTGGTTTCCTCATCAGTAGTAATTATTCGTACATTCACACCTGCACTTTTTCTGAAGAGTAACTCCTGAAATATCTCTTTGTCAGTAAACCAAGCTACAGCAACCCATATCGTATATTTAGCATTCCGAATACCTTGGATTATTTCTTCTTTTATCTCGTCAAAAACGACATTATGTTCAACATAAGGGTCGCTATCAAGTTCAACAGGTTTAGGTTTTATCCTTAACCCCCAAAATTCGTAGTCTTGATAAGTATCTGTGGGCTCTATATATACTTCAGATGCTAGTTTTTCTAATAAATTCTTATGTTTTTTTGCTGTTTTTAACATTGGTATAGGTACTCTTAAACAGATATACTCACGAAAATAATTTGACTTTCCTCCAAATGTACTCGTCCTATCATAAGTAATAATAGAATTTCTTAAAATACCCAGCAATTCGTCTTTTTTGTCATAATCATCATCATACTTTACTGTTTCTATCATTGTGTTTAAAAATTGTTGTTCTTTCATTCCTTTTCCCTCCTTAACTTCAAACTGACAACATAAGATACTTCAACCAGTTGTTTAACTCTTCTACTCATTAATATCAGTACATTTATTCGCAACCTATTAACTTATTTTAACATGAAATTACAATAAGCTCCTGTCGAATTAACGGTGCGTTTTTTTACGATAATCGGAGTACCTATGACTTAAACCTGCTTTTCTACTTAGCTATAACATCTATCTGCCCTTAACAGATAAATGTTATTATACGTTTTATATTTGCACCGAACTCTTAATATTTGTCAAAGAATGTCATATTTCTTTAACTAAGATAAAAAATATTCTGTTATTATTAAGTAGTAATAACAGAATTGAATAAGAACTGGTGATTATATGAAAATTAAAGAGGATGTTTGTAAAAATCTTAAAGATATATCCAGAGATGTTTGGAACTTTTATGGTACAGCAAAAAATAATGGTATGGGAATTAGAGAAGAGACTTTTACAGAAATGACCTTAGTTGAAATGATTAGAAGAATTCCAAATACATATATTCATACCAAAACATTTAATTCAGGTGAAGAAAATGCGAACGGGTCAGATTGGGAATGGTTTATTATTCTGGATAATAAATTTGTTAGGTATCGAGTTCAGGCAAAAAAGCTCCACTTCGATAAAAGGAAATACTATGAACTTGACCATAAAGTGAAGAAAGATACAAAATACGTAGATTATCAATGGGCAAGGTTGGTTAAAGATGCGTATAATTCCAAACCACAGGCTATTCCAATCTATTCTTTCTTTAATTACTTAACTAAAGAGGAATTAGATGACTTTTTGCCAAAGACTAAGAAGGAGAGCTTACTTCCACTTCCATTTGACCATGAACTATTAGGATGGACATTTTGTTATGCGGAAGCTGTCTTTCCAGTTACTATTTTTAAAAATAAAAAGTTTGTTCCTTTTTATAATCAGACATGCAGTAAACCTATATACCAACTTATTTGTAGTAAAGACCTTCAAATGATGACAGACGAATACAATAATTATGTTGGTGGAGGCCCTTCTAGTAAATGTACTGTACGTTTTCCATTAGTAGGGTTTAATGAGGAGGAAATTGAAAAGCCTGAGATAATTAAACCAGTGGAAATTTCTGAACTTCCCCAATATGTGGTGGAACTACTTCCTAATGAATATCGAGAAGATAATAATTTAGAAGTTGGTCAAAAAGATATTCCAACTTTACTAGCTGAAACAAATGTTAACACAGAGTTTGTTGCAGTAACAGTATTTTCTACCAGCTCCTCAAATAGCAATAATAATTCAAAGAAAGAAACAATAAGTGAAACTTCATATGAAGTAAAGAGTTTAAGAGAACTAATAATAGAGGTAGTATCGACTTTAAAAAACGTTTCAAGAACAATTAAAAATGTATTAAATAAGTTATTCGGGGATAAATCTAAGTATTAATAATTACTTCCAACTTTTTTTAGGGAAGTTTATTAAAGATGGAGCAGACAAAATTCACCGTTTTCAGAGCCTGACTGTCCCGTGAACACGACAAAGCTACCTGTTAAGGGTAGCTCTTTTGTTTTAATTAACATGTCAGAGGGTTTAGGTTAAATACATTTCCTTTAAATTTTACATAGTTAAGTTTGGTACAATTAATTAATAAGAATAAAAGTAAATGTTGTTTTAAACAAGGTTTCTTGCTACTAAAAAATTAGTGGGTGTAGATTTGATTTCGATTGAAGAATTTATTGCTCTGAGTAAACAAGAAGATAAATTAATGAGTATATTCCTTTTGGGAGGTTGATATGATAGACTATCCTGAATTTATTACACATAAAACAGTTCTAGCCAAAAAGATTAACAAATTATATTTAAGAACATGGTTTAGAGCTACAATTAACCCTATTGGTACAGAAACTATTACTTACATTGGCATGAACCCCTCGAAAGCTAATAAAATTACTTCAGATGATACAGTAAATAAGCTTTTATGGTTCACAAAAGAATTATCAGAAATCGATGAAAATGAAATCAATATTAAAAATGTAATTATTACGAATATCGTTCCTTTTTATACTCCAAAATCTAAAGAATTAAAATCAAAAGTGGATTTTGTTATTAGTGAATATGGCACAGAAAATTTTGAAAAGTTAATGGAAATTAATTTACAAAGGATTATTAAAGCCATGAGCATATCAAAATATGTTGTATTAGGTTGGGGCAATTGTTATATAAATGAATTAATGCATCGGTCCTTGACTTCCTCAATACTAGAGGAATTGAATAAAATGGAAAAAGAATTTTATGTTTTTCATTTTTCTAATGAAAGTAGTATTCTTACCTTATCAGGACAACCTCGCCACTTCGGATATACTAATTTACCAGATGGTATTATAACAGCTAGGATTAAACCTTATTATTTTTTGAATGTATAATCAGCGATTATTTCTATTCTTTTATAATACTAACCATAATTTTTATATAAAGTACCGGTTTAATTATGAGGGGTGATTATAGTTGGTCTCTAGGGATATTAAACAAATGAAGAAATGGATTTATAAAGTAAACGATTTTTTCATCAAAACTTCTGAACAAATAATTAACCCAATAGTCAATTCATATGATGTTGATGTGATAGATAACGATACAATAATCTATATTAAGAACAAAGAAGAACATTGGATAACAATACAATTTTATCCTGATAATAACAATTATAGAGTCAGGTTTGAGTGTTATCAGAATGACTTTTCAATTGAATGCTTAAAGAAAATGTTTATTAATCATAAAGGTTTGAGTGTAGATATTAGCCCTAATAGAGAAGTAATAGTTATGACTTTAAATGAAAGCTTTTTTTATTTTAACAATTTCGATGACATAGAAATTCAAGAACTCCTTCAGTTAACTTTTCTTTCTAATATGAAAAAACAATCTGAATTAAATTTTGAAGTATTAAAGAGCGTAAAATGCTTTAATGAAAATAACGTTAATTTTTATAAAAAACTTTCAAATTCTATATATGATTATTGGTGGAGCAAACCTTCAAATGGGGGGATAGAGAAAGTTTTTTGTTGTAGTGTCTTTGAAGAAAACTATTTCACTCTAAATAATAAGAATGCATTAAGTTTTTTTGAATTTAAAATTCTAGATAGTAGAAAGCGTCATTTTGAAAAAGAACTAATAATCCAATATAAAGAACAGGAATTTAAGGCACATTTAAAATGGGTAAAAGGACAGTACCCTAAGTTAGTGCTTAGTAGTGAGTTATTAACAACTATTAATATTGATTTTTATGATGTAAAGGATATACTTTGTACGGGAAGAGCGGGGCTACATAATATCCCTATATTAAGATTTAATGAAATATATGAAAACACTTATCAAATTGACATATTAGAAAATGAGAGTCAATTTCCTATTTATAGTTGTCTGAGTTCTACTGAATTTACAATAGATGAGATTAATAAATTTAAAGAATTAGATGTTTTTGGTGTAACTAAACGAAGAAGAGAGCAGAGTTTTTTAAGAGAATATTTATTTCAAAATAAAAACACCGAATATTGTTCAATATGTGGAAAAAAGCTCCCCGTTAAATTTTTAGTTGCAGCTCATATTAAACCAAGAGCTAAATGTAATAATACTGAAAGAAGGGATTACCGCAATATTGTATTGCCTATGTGTAAGTTTGGATGTGATGAATTATATGAACAGGGATATATATCGGTACAAGCTGGCAAAATAATTGCAATTTCAAAAGAGGAAAGCACAGAGGTGATTAATAACTATATTAAAGAAATAACGAAGAAAAAATGCCTGAAATGGAGTAAGGAAAAACAAAAATATTTCAATTGGCATTATAGGTATCATATAAATAGAAGTTGACATCAACGAAAATTCAGTTCTTTTTGAAAGAAGTTTTCATTTTCAATAGATGATGTTTCGTCCCGATATCTGACAATTCTCAACCTCACTTTAGCACTGCTACCTAAGTTGCGAAGAACAAGTTTTTTTATTATAATATACCACGCACGACCTACCGAAAAACACCCCGGAGAAGGGGTGTTCGGCAGCTCTAAGTCGTGTTAAGTTAACTATAATCAATGAAGATAAGATGTCCCGAAATTCCTAATCCGACGCGGTTTTCCCGACCCGTACCGTCCCCGACACTACGCGCACGACTCAAAATCGTGTTCCTTCTGGAGTGTCGGTTCGACCCCGACCACCGGTATCTATAGGTAAAAATCCAGAATAATTAAGAAACGGTAAAACACTCACAAATGTTGATAAATCAATGTTTGTGAGTGTTTTTTGTTTTTTATGGAAACGAAGAAAAAGGTAGGTTTTGAAGTCATTTTACACATTTTACACACAAGGTCTTAACGAAAGAATAGTGAATATTAATTGATTTTAAGCGGTGTTTTCACTCTGATTATTCAGATTGTAGTGAGTCTTCGGTCAAAAGAAATGGTAAAATTATATTAAGTATAATAGAGGGGGATTTATAAGTCTGAAAGAAAGAAGGAATTATAAAGTGTCAATGAAGAAAAAAGGGTGTTTTTTCAGCGGACAAGGACAGAAACATTGTCACTGAACCTCTAAAAAAATTGAAACTAGTACATATATGACAGGAGTGTAAGGTAATGTCGAGAGTCTTTTTTGGGAAATTCGATAAAGCAAAGCCAGATCAAATTGAAAAGAAGTTTTATGCGGCTGGACCTAAAGGGAATTCATGGTATGGTGGCATTGAGCTAGGAGATTATGTATTTCCTATTGTGAACACAAAGGTTATTGGATTATGGCAGGTCAGCAGATATGGCGAAGTCCCTAATAACATAAATAAAGAAAGTAATGAAGTAGTCATTTTTGATGAAGTTCGTTCCTTTAAAGAGCCAGTCCCTTATTTGCAATTCATTAAATATCCTTACTTTGATCTTGATCTTAACTTGTTAAACAAAATCGCAAAGCCAACAATCGGTTGTGGCTTTTTTGAAATAACTATTAATGAAGATGCACCAGACATCAAAGACTTTCGCTTTGAAAACGAACGAAATATATACATAGCCAATTCTGATCATGAACTTACTTTTTTAAAAGACCATGATCTTGTGGTTTTCATTGATAAAACTGCTGGACTGAAAATTACGAATATCAAAGTATACCAGGATGGTGCATTTCATCAGTATCTTCCATTGAAGAGAATCTATGAAGCGAAAAATGCTCCGGCAGAACGATATACGTTGAAAGAATTACATACGTTTGCGAAAGAAGAATCAATGCGAAAGAAAAATTATTTAGAAAAAGTTATCTCAGGATTAGAGCAAGACGGTTACTTTGTTGTTAGTAATCCAGTAAGCTTCTACGATAGTGTTCTTGTAGGGCGGAAAAGAAATAATCGTACGAATCAACAGGATTCTGATGAACCGCAACAAGGCGATGATGAGATCGATGAAGAAAATATCATTGCTGAATTAGAAGACTACCAACTCTACGCAAAGCTATTGAATTTTAATCCCAATCTTATCTTGTATGGACCACCAGGCACGGGTAAAACTTATGCGACGCAACGAATTATCGAGGCCTTTGAGCAAAATCAATTTGGAGCATATAAATCATTTAATGAGATTGAGAAAGAAAAACGCGTGAAGTTTATTACGTTCCACCAATCCTATTCGTATGAAGAATTTATTGAAGGAATACGACCACAAGTGTTGGAGGAAGATACGGATCAACAAGTACTCCAATATAAAGTGGAGAGCGGCATACTGAAAAGAATCGTTGAAACAGCCTCAACACAAAGCCTCCGAAATAATAGTAATGTCGATTTAATAAATGAAGGATCACGAATTTGGAAGGTTTCCTTAGGGCAAAGAGATGAGTCTCATATTTACGAACAATGCAAACAAAATAACATTATTGCAGTAGGGTGGATTTATGGCAAGGACTTAAGCAAAGGTTTTGCAAAACAAGACTTTTTCGACAAACTTAAAGCTGAGCGTGGGGGCGATGCGCCTAATCCAAGTAATGATGCGAATAGTTTAAATAACTTGGTCAATGAAATGAAAGAGGGCGACATTGTTCTTATTTATAATAGTCCGACAACCATACGTGATGTTGGTGTTATTAAAAGTGAATACAAGTTTAACCCAAACATGAATTACCACCATACTCGGGATGTTGTTTGGCTTAAAGAATTTGAAGAGCCCGTTTCCATTTACGAACAAAATGGTCAAGTAAAATTAACGATGAAAACAGTCTATGAGCTTAATCGCCTAAATATATCCGATGTGCAGATGCTCGTGGAGTCTAACAATGAGGTAGAGCAGGAAGAGCCAAAAGACCGTCCTTATTATTTAGTTATTGACGAAGTTAATCGTGGTAATATTTCTAAGATTTTTGGAGAATTGATTACTTTAATCGAAAAGGATAAGCGGGAAACACTGTCAATTACTCTACCATATTCAAATAAACCATTTAAGCTTCCTAGTAATTTATACCTCATTGGCACGATGAATACTGCTGATCGTTCAATTGCCATGTTAGATACGGCACTAAGAAGGCGCTTTAGCTTTGTAGAGCTTGAACCGGACAGTAATGTTTTTTCGAAAGCACATCTGGATGTAGCGTTGAAAGTAGGCGCTGTTCACTTAGGGAAATTACTAGATGCAGTTAATGGAAATATTACTGAACTATTGGACCGGGACCACCGAATTGGTCATTCTTATTTCATGGGTGTGATAACAGTGGATGATTTATTTTTTACTTGGTATTACAAGGTTTTACCTTTGATCGGTGAGTATTTTTACAATGACTACGATACGATTAAGCAATTAGTAGGGACTTCATTTTTCAATGACACAGGAAGTATCCACTTTTTAAATCATCGTAGATCAGTAGATGCACTGTCAGAATTTGAACAAGCTCTCGTTAACATTTATGAAGGGTCCTAAAATCGTATGTATAGTAAGCGAATGATTACTATTTTTGAAGACAGGTATTCCAATGTGGAGCTATCGGGAAATGAAGTGGAAGAATTACTGTCATTAGAACCGCTGTGGGGTAAACAAAACTTGCTGTTTAGAGCAGATAATAAACTACTCATGAAGCACTATGTTGGCTTTGTAGCAACTAAAAACCTTCAGATTCAGACACTACCAAAAGTATATGAATATACGAGTATAATGGATGAAAAGCAGGAACAGAAAGATTCGATTGCATTACTGTTTCGCATGTTATTTTACTCTGGGTTTATAAATGTAAAAGAAATACCTGATGCTCAGACAGTAACAAACTTCAATAGTGACATCTTGGAAATATTTATTTCAATCTTTATCAAGAGGTTTCTTGCTTTATATAACCGCAATGTTCATCGGAATTATGAAAGTATCATAGAGAAATCTGGGCTAATAAAAGGGAAAATATTATTCAACGAAAGTATTAAAGCAAGTCATGGCTTACATCATACCCATATAGTCGAATACAATCACTTTACGGAAAATACAATCATAAATCAAATTATTAAAACAGTTATTACCCACTTATTAAAGGTAACAAAGCGGAAAGAAAATAAGTTTTTGTTGAAGAAGGGGCTTATTTACTTAGAAGACGTTCAGATGATATGGTTGTCGGAGCATACTTTCAAAAAGGTGCGGTTCAATCGATTAAATGAGTCTTATAAACCAATTGTAGAACTAGCAAAGGCTTTTGTGTTGAAACGACAGCCTGGAATGATGAAGGGAAACCCGACTACATTAACCTTCCTTGTGCCAGTCCATAAATTGTTTGAGCATACCGTTTTTACTGCCATCAAGGGTCATTTTGATCGGTCAGAAGGATGGAGCGTAAGAAAAGAGGCCCCACAAAAAGACCTTGTTCCCAATGTCGGCTATCGGTTGAAACCAGATATAACAGTTTCAAATAATGGTCAAGTTAAGGTCATTGTAGATGCAAAATATAAGAACCCTTTTCAAGGCAGTAAAGTAACGGTTCGAGAAGTGGACTTATATCAAATGGTCACATATGCGGCTAGGTATAATTGTAGCCAAGTGTATCTAATCTATCCAAAGTTTAAAGGCCATCATACAATGGAAAATCCAATTGCCGAATATCAGATACCAGTGATGGGAGATTTAGAAGTCAAAATTACAGTCGTTCAAATGTATATCCATGAAGAAGGACTTGGAGCAGACGAGCTCGGGAGAATAGTTAGAGAGGGTGGGGCATGGGGGCAGGAATGATTTCCCTGAATCTCTTCCTCTTGAGCTAAGCGAACTAGCTGTTACCATGATATATCCTCAGGTTCAAAGTGTCAGGCACTGCAATTTTTTGATGAAAAGTAATCCCAACTTGTTGAATTAGATTTCATTGATGCGGTATGCCTAGAATTAGAAGCAAGGGACTAAGTGATCATCAACCGAAAAAAAAAATTAAACATTCAGGAAAGGATATTATAGTTGAAAACTACCTTTAATAACGACATAAGACTTTTTATAGATGCCACTGAATATCCATATTGATCATGCAAACAGGATGCAATTGAAGAGCAGATTATCCAACATGATTTGGTCCGTTATTTGTTTTGCTAATACTATTGGTCTCCACATTAAGTTAACTACTTACACAAAAAGTGTGGTCTTTTTTGTGTGTATTTTACAAGATTGCGATATTTTACTCGTCAGAGATATGTTAAGTCTTCAGATTTCTATGAAATCCCCACCAAACAACATTGAGATTTCCTTTATAGTTTCCACTCACCTAAAAACAAGCGATCAACCCCTAGGCTAATCGCTTGTTAACTTATATATTCTCCTGCTTTAAGCTCTCGATAATGTTTTCGTTCTTTACCTTAGAAATGGAATACAGCATGGCTGAGCCGACGATAACGAAAATTACCGTGATAACGAAGAGGATGTTCATCCATGGTAGGCTAAATTCATATTCAAAGGTATATCTAAGAGAATGATGAATGCCATACATGACAAGTACACTTATGGGCAGTCCATATGCCAAGGCTTTTACTCCATAAAATATACTTTCATAATTAATCATCTTATTAAATCCTTTTGGGGTCATACCAACAGATCGGAGCATCGCAAATTCACGTTTTCGTAGCGAGATGCTAGTTGAGATTGTATTAAAGATATTGGCGATAGAGATCAAGGAAATTAATGTGATGAACCCATAAGTAAAAACAGACATAAGCATAATCAACTGTCCATCTTGTTGTCGCCGTTGATAAACGTTGTATACATATAGATCTGTGTCGTTTCGTTCTTCAATTGCTTCTTGGGTGGCAATTGGATCTGAACTAACAAGATATACATAAGGGTATACTCCTACATTAGAGTTCGCCAATTGATTCATCGCTGCGTCAGGAACGATAATACTTAGACCACCAAGGAAAGCGGTCGAAATGCCCATCGGAACTAGGTCAGTAAGTGCGCCAATCTTGACACTATTCACATAGTCACGAGCAGGTTGTTCATCTTCTATATCTCCGTATAAAAACGTGAATAATTCAATTTGGTTCCCAACGTTGGTCTCAATCGAATTTGTTTCAACAAATTTACCCGTTGCAGCATCTTGATAAGTGATTTTGTTAATCACAATGGCTGTTGGTGTATCTGACTCTGCTGTAAAATCGGCAACATCGACTCCAATTTGTTCAGCATACTCATTAAAACTATTTTGGTCTAATCCATGTACAGTCACATAATAAGGGTATTTTCCATCTTCAAGTTCGATTTGGTTCTCTTGGATTTGCTTTTTCAAAATTGGTGGAAGGTCTTCCATGTCAATGAAGGCCTGATATTCTGCTGTCACAACGACCGTTGAATTTGTGATGTGATCAAGCGTCGTATACTCTAATAACTGGTTTTTATCTAATTGACTACTATGAATTCTAATATCATACTGAAGGTCGCCCTGCGTCATTTCTAATGATTTTTTCAAGCTTCCTGTAAAGTAGCTGACCGACAAAAACAGGACAATACTAACCACTAATGATAATACGGTGGCCAAGTATCTCTTCTTATTTCGTTTGAGGTTTTTAAGGCCAATTTCTGCTTCAATTCCAAAGATTTTTCGGACTAGCTTTGAAGTTTTTACCGTTTTCCCTGATAATTTAATGTCCTGAGTTTGACGTATCGCATCAATTGCTGAAACCTTTGATGCTCTTTGTGCAGGGATATAGGTAGAAATAAAGATCGTCAAGAAAGATATCGCAACAGCAATAAAGATGGATGCTGGTGTAACCACTACCGCTAGCTCTTCAGAAACACCTAGTGCACCTTCGAGAAACGTGTTGATGAAAACAAAGGTAATTCCAATTCCGACAAGTCCAGATAATATTCCAACTGGTATACTAATTGCGCCAATGACGACACCTTCAAAAAAGACTGAGTTCCTCTTTTGTCTTTTCGTTGCGCCGACACTCGATAACATCCCTAAATGTCTAGCACGCTCAGAAACACTTATCGCAAATGCATTGTAAATCAAAGCAACGGAACCAATAATTATGACCCCCATAATAATGCCAGCTAAGGAAAAAAGCGTCATCCGCAATTGGTCATCACCGATTACTCCATAGTAGCGCAGCAAATCGGTATTAAAACGAGGCGTCTCAATTCCATGTTCAGAGGCGAGAGTATTGGCGTGTTCAATAAGAGAACGTTTTATGTCCGATAGCACGACCAATGCATCAATGGTTTCCACATTACTCAGCATTGTTTCATCAACATAGCCAATGACGGTGTAACCAGGGGACCAGGTTGGTTCCCAGGAAGGACGTTCAATGGTACCAACGATTGTTACTGTTTTTGTTTCATTCATTGTTAATTCTTCGTTAATCGTATCTTGCTCTCGTTGAAGAGAGTAGTTTTGCGTAAGCGAAGTCCCTTCGATTTTGTGTATTCGCTCGCCAATGTTGACTGTTAGTTGATCGCCAATTTTGTAATCGACCTTGGCATTGCTTCTAATCGCCTCAGAAATGGCAATTTCATGTTCATTCTGAGGAAGTCTACCTTCGATGATTTCTATCGGAAATTGCTCCATTCCGACTTTATTATAGTTTTGAAAATATAAATATGGTTTAAAGACGTTACTGGAATTTTCTAAAGGAGCATAGCCATTGCTAGAGAGGATGAGTGCTCTCGTTTCGCTGTCGTTCGCTATGGCTTCAATCTGTTCTTTATTGACATTTTTATATTGAACATGCCACTCTCCATTTCTTGCAATATCCTGTCTAGTTAATAAATCCATAAAGGAAACACCTAGTGTCGCAACAGCAGTTATCATCGCTACCGATATTATGACTCCGATGATGGTTACCAGCGATCGGCGCTTATTTTCCTTTAAATGTCTTACGGTTAGCTTGTTTATAATGTTCACGATCTGATCACCTCATCTTTAGCAACCTTGCCATCTTCAATTGATATAATACGATCGGCTTGAAGGGCAATGCGCTCATCATGGGTAATCACAATTAGGGTTTGGTTATAGGTTTTGTTAAACATTTTAAGCAGTTCCATGATTTCCTCGCTATTTTTACTATCGAGGTTGCCTGTGGGCTCGTCTGCGAGCATGATAGCAGGGTTGCTTATTAACGCTCGTCCGATAGACACCCTTTGCTGTTGACCGCCTGAAAGTTGGTTTGGCAGGTGTAAAAGGCGCTTGTTTAACCCTAAGATATCAACAATTTTCTTTAAATGGTTTGAATCCACTTTTTGTTCATCTAACAGCATAGGCAATGTGATATTTTCTTCAACTGTTAAAATTGGGATTAGATTATAGAATTGGTACACCAGACCTATTTGCCTACGCCTGAAAATGGCGAGCTGTGTTTCATTCATATTATAGATATCTGTTTGATCAATGAGGATTTTTCCGCCTGTTGGTCGATCGACTCCGCCAAGTAAATGAAGAAGAGTCGACTTTCCCGAACCAGATGGACCAATAATACAAACAAATTCGCCTTTTTTTATCGAAAAAGACACATCATCAAGAGCCTTTACGGCTGTATCGCCTTTGCCATACGTCTTTGAAAGATTTTTAACTTCTACTATGTTCATAAGAAAACCTCCATAAGTTCTTTGTATGAGGTCAGTATATCTAGCCAATATGAATTTAAAGTGACTCTAAAGTGACAATTTATTCACTTTACGGCGGATAGGACCAAATCATACATAAAAAAAGAAGCAGGTGAAATCTCTCAGATTACCTGCTTGTAAAATTTTATCCGAAATGTTGTCCCTGCACCTAACTGACTGTTTACGACAATATCCCCTTTCTGACTTGTCACAATACTGTGGGCCATTGCTAAGCCAATTCCGACACTGTCATCACCGGCATTTTTTCCTTTATAAAACCGTTTGAAAATGTATGGAAGATCTTCTTTAGCAATTCCTTTTCCGTTGTCAGAAATCATTATCTCAGTGTACAAGGGATTTTCTGAGTATAGAACGGAGATTTCGCCGCCTTCAGGTGTATGCTCGACGCAGTTTTTTATAATATTGATGAGTGCTTCTGCGGACCAGTTAAAGTCACCTAAAAATGCTGTCTCTTCATCGCCTTTGATAGTCAAATTTTGCATTTTGATATCCATCGGTACGAGTAGAGGCTCTACTGCTTTTTGAACGAGGAGAGCGACCAAGACTTTTTCATTTTTAAAGACAATGGTGCCTGCATCGATTTTAGACAGTTTTAACAATGAAGAGACAAGCCATTCCATCCGCTCTAGCTGTACCTGTATATTTCTTGTAAACTCTGCACGCTTTCCATCCTCCAATCGCCTGTCACTCAATAAGTCAGCCATGACCATCATTGAGGTGAGGGGGGTTTTTAATTGGTGAGAGATGTCAGATATCGCATTTGTCAATTTAGCTTTATCTTCCTGTAAAACTGTCCCTTGCTCAGAAAGCATTTTTGTCACTTTATAAATCTGACTTTTTAATATACTTAACTCTCCTTCATAGTTATCACGTACATCTAACTTATAATTTCCATTACTAATTTGCTGTAGATATCCTGAAAGCTTTTCAATTTCCTGGTAGCGCCATTTAGTGAAAAATAACGTGGTGCTCATCATGAGGAGAGTGACTCCGAACACAATACCAGCGGCAAGTAGCGAAACGAAAAAACCTGCCAAAGTACATCCGATTACAGCAATTAAAAGAAGAACGGTTATGAGCTGCTGAATTTCACGGTTACGAAGCAATTTATTCACCAACCTTATAGCCCATGCCTCGAATTGTTTTAATCAGGGTTGGGTTCTGGGGGTCGTCTTCTAACTTTTCACGAAGTCTCTTAATATAAACCGTCAAGGTATTGTCATTGACAAAATCACCGGCAACATCCCAAATACGATCCAATAATTGCGCTCTTGTAAGGATTTGTCCGAGATGGGTAGCGAAAGTAAGAAAGAGTCGGTATTCTAAGGCTGTCAACAATACTTCTTTGCCGTTTTTATAAACCTTTCCTTCTAATGTGTTGATGAGAATACCATCCATTTCAATCGTGTTTTTTGTTTGGCTTTGACGATGGTAACGACGCAGTACCGTTTTAATTCTTGAAACTAACTCACGAATTCTAAACGGTTTGGTAATATAATCATCTGCACCCATATCAAGACCCATTACAACATTCACTTCATCATCAAGAGCGGTTAAAAAAATGACAGGAAGATCTAGCCGTTTTTTCACTGCTTGACATAAATCATAGCCACTTCCATCTGGTAAGGACAAGTCAAATAAGCATAGACCGATTTCTTCAACTTGATTATTAATAACTTCTAATGCTGAAGCAAAATTATGACAAAGTAGGGTTTCATAGCCCTCTTGCTTTAAGGAATATTCCAATCCTACAGCGATTGTACGGTCATCTTCAACTAATAAGATTTTCATTTCGTTCATCCTAACATTCAGTGTTTCCTTTTATCTTATTGGAAGATTGAGCCGCCGTCAAAGAGGAATGGTACGTTAGAAGGTAAGATTTAATCTATATTATTTTAAAATCAATGTGGGATTATATTGCTAGTTTCATTTGGTAAAAAGAGTAACTGAGATCTAACAATATCCTTCTTTGTAAATTATTTGAAACTACTCCCATCTATTAAACGTATACTAGATATCGAATTATTGAAGGGAGTTTATCAAATGAAAAAATTCTTACAGACATCATTAACTTTATTTTTATCAGCTGGTTTAGTTGCATGTGGGAGTTCGGATACTACTAAATTAGATGAGCAATCAGGGGAGTTTTTTTCTCCTGAGCAATTATCAGAACAGTTTCTAGCTAATAATTTTGAAGCAATTTACAACCAAACTAGCAGTTCATTTAAAGAAGCAGTGACACTTGCTCAATTTAAAGAGTTGGGAAGTAGTTTTAACATTGGGGTACAGGAGTATAAACTTGTATCAAAAGTACCTATTAATGAAATAACAGAGTTTCAATGGATTAGCGACGGTGGAGACAAAGGTATACGCAGCTATTTTGCCGAAGATTATACAATAGAAGGGCTACAAATCCTCCCAGTTACTTCTTTTCCAGAAAGCGACGAAGTATTGACAACAAACACCTATCAGATGCCAATAAATGAAGAGTGGTTTGTCTTCTGGGGTGGTACGAATGAACTTGTAAATTATCACTACAGTTTGGAGAGTCAACGATATGCGTATGACCTAGTAATTTATCAAGGAGATACTACGTATGAGGGAGACCCAACAGATAATGAAAGCTATTTTGCATTTGGAAAAGATGTAGTGGCACCAAGAGAAGGAACTGTAATAGCGCTTGAGAACAATCTTGATGATAATACTCCAACTGTTTCTTCCAATCCCCAACAACCTTTAGGAAATTATGTGATTTTGGATCATGATAACAATGAGTATAGTATCATCGCTCATTTTAAGAAAGGGTCACTTAAGGTCAGCAAGGGGGACAGAGTAGAGGCTGGTGAATTGCTAGGTAGTGTTGGGAACTCCGGTAATTCTACTGAACCACATATTCACTTTCACGTTGTCGATAGACCTGAATGGCAAGAAGCAGTTTCTATAAGAATAAAATTTGAGGATGGGGCTGATCCGGTCCGTGGTGATCGAGTAACAGGTTTTTAGCAGACAAAACAAACAAAACGCTTTGATTTGAAATCAAAGCGTTTTTCCATCATAGTATAGTATCTTACGTCGAGGATAACTGTTGTCTAGACCTTGTGGCATAAATTCGAAACAATACCAGAGCGAATAGGGACAAGATGATACCTGAGATATATGGTAAACCGATCGCGATGGAATACAGTAGGCCTCCAAGAATAGGTCCAAATATTCTTCCTAATGAGTCAAATGACGATAAGTAACCTGTTGCAGCCCCGTGTCCTGCTTTAGATATCTTAGTTAGTAACGAAGAGACACTTGGACGGATGACACCATTACCGATTCCAAAGATTGAAAGAAAAATAGCTGCGGTAGTAAAGTTTTCGATAAACAGTATTAATCCAAAACCAATAGACGAAATGAGTATGCCTGCTTGGATAATTCGAGCTTCACCAAATCTTTTCGTTAATTTCCCCATCATTCCTTGTACAATTGCACTAGCTAGTCCCATAATCATGAAAATATAACCTAAAGTGACAGAGTCCAAACCAGCTCTTTTCGCAGCATAGTAAGCAAAGGTAGCTTCTAAGCCAGATAAGGAAAGCGAAATGAACAATTGTAAGAAATATAAGGTTGCTAAAGGTCCTCGAAGAACCGCAATCCATGAAGCTTTCTCTTTCGAATTCGTTTTGCTTTGCGAAGGATCCAAAGACTCTTTTAAAACAATGAAAACAAAAAATAAAGTAAGTAATGATAAAACACCAGAAATGTAAAACGGCGTATGTATATTTATGTTAGTAAAAATCCCACCTATAGCTGGCCCAAAAATAAAACCTAGCCCGGTAGCTGCCCCAATGATCCCCATTCCTTTTCCGCGGTCGTCTTCAGATGTAATATCGGCAACATACGCCATTACAGTCGGCATATTTGCAGAAGATAAAACACCACCAACGATTCTAGCAGCGAATAACATCCATAATTGTGAAGAGATAGCTAGCATGAAAAAGGAAAGTGAGAGTCCAAAAATACCAATCATCATTACTGGCTTGCGGCCGATGCGATCGGAAAGGCGTCCCCACATAGGCGCAAAAATAAATTGCATTAGAGAATATGTGGCCATTAGTAAGCCGAGTTGGGTAGGCGAAGCCCCTAGTTCTTCTGCATAGAATGGTAGCACTGGGATAATAATTCCAAATCCAACCATAACGAGAAACATAATAGCAAAAAGAATGGGGAGTGCTTTCGTTTGTTTCAAAGTAATTCCACCTTTTGTAATAATAACTACAAGAAATTATAACACATCGGAGAAAGAAAATATAAACGCTTGACCAATTAAAGTGGTTAACGTCACTAGACGAGGTGGAAAAGACCACTCAGCATGGAGTGGTCTTTAAAACGATTTAGGCAATATATGCTGAACCAACGATCACTAAAAGAATGAACAGCACGACGATTAGTGTAAAGCTGTTATGCATTCTATAACACCTCCCTTTTGTGTTACAGTAATACCTTATGTAAAAAATCCAAATTCGGGTGGGCACATACCTAATTTTTTGTAAATTAATGAAAATGCCGTTACAGTTACTACTACTTGAAACTTGCCATCGTAAGAAAACGTCTATATAAGTAGAGGTGACAACTATGAAAAAGTACTATTATCTTGGCATTGTCTTGTTTTTATTTTGGCTAACGTATTGTATTTACGGTTATGTGACTTTTATAGAAATGGAGATTTTTCTTGTCATATATATGTGGGTAGTCGGAATAATATTTTTCCCGTTTTATTTCTTGTGTGTGTATTTTTGGAACAAATCTCAAAAGGTTGTAAATGTTCTGTGGGGACTGTTCTTAATAGTAGTAATTTCTATTGTGACTCTTTTTCTAGTTCAGTAGGTAAATATTTTTATGATAATGAAACCTTTTTCCAAAATATGGCGACTTATATATCGTTATTGAATTTGAAAAAGGGGTAAATGTTATGAGAAAAAGAAAAATTGTAGTACTATTTATGATTTTATTACTTCTGCTCTTTGGATGCGCAGAAAGTAAGATCACTACTGGTGAAAGCGAAGAAAAGTTGAACTCACAATTAGAAGGAGATCTATCTGATTATCAAGAAACATTATTGTATGAAAACGTAAAGCATGGATTTAGCGTGTCATTTCCTAGTAGCTGGGCAGGAAACTATGAGGTTGATGAAGCTGAGAATGTCATTAGATTTCTTTATCGATCAGAGTCTGATGGGGAAGCAGAGTTAGTTACCATCTTTGTTGTAAAGGAAGAGGATTGGGAGCAGGATGAATTAGGACAGTTAAGGTACCTGACAACGAGCAATGGGTACGTCTACTATTTCGTGCTACCACTAGACAACCCATTTACAAAAGAAGCGGAGATTAGAGAGTACAGCCTGATGGTCCAAGCGGTGCATGTTGCTATGAGTACGTTTCAGCTGAAAGATACTGACGTAAGTGGTAGTCCAAAATTGGCACTAGAGTTATTTTTTCATGGATTTCAGACTGACAACTATCAGTTAGCTGCACAGTTTTACGGTGGTGAGTATGAATGGATCTATGAAAAATTAAAGCAATACCGTGATAGCGTGACATTAGATGACCATGTAGGAATTCTAAGAGGATTTATTGAAGACCTTGAAGGTGAAGTCACTTATATTTCAGAGGTTCATGCGGTAGAGTATATTGCTGAGCAGGATTGGCATCAGTTTCATGTAAGTCTTGTAACTAACGATGGCCAACCGTATGCCCCATTTGGAGATGAAGGGCCTTTGACGTTTCATGTGAAGGCGGTTGATGGTGTTTACAAAGTATTAGAGCTTCCGTCAATTACAATGAAATAACTAGCTGTTGTCTTTGAAAGGCTTATCGTTTGTTGGAGTCTTTAAAAATAGGTACTATCACTATCTATCGGTCATCAGTTCCGTTATTTCTCTAAAAAATCGACTTTTTTAAATGTCGCGGCCACGCGGGACGTTATTTCATTATTTTTTCCTTAAAATCAGTGAGAAAGAACGAAATAAGGGAATATATGGCCGTGAAAATTACAAAGTATCGATAATTGGAAAATTCCCCGACTTGGTGTCCTTTTAGGTGAATGTTCAGCTTCAAGGCAGCATTAAACGTTAAAGCCTACCCTCAACAATTATCATGTAAGTAATAAAGGCAGGTTAGTATGTTAGTACTAACTTGCCTTATATGTATTTATCATAAAATCGTCGGAATTTCGGCGGTTAACTAGGTTTACTTCATTATCTAAACATTGTAGTGTTAAAATAATAACTCCTTCTTGAAAGGGAAGTAAACGATGAGAAAACTATTAGAGCTTACAGATGTTGTAGAAGTTGAGACTCTTGAAAAAATCCAAGATGACTTTTCAGAGGCGACGGGGTTTGCGGCAATTACTGTCGATTATCGTGGGAAGCCTTTAACCAAGCATAGTGGATGTACAAAATACTGTTCAATGATTCGGCAACGAGAAGATACACGAGATCTTTGTGAGAAGTGTGATTCAAAAGCTGGATTAGAAGCGGCACGTACTGGTGAACCGTTTATTTATATGTGTCATTCAGGTTTTGTTGACTTTGCTGCGCCAATAATCGTCGATGGCCAATACTTAGGGTCTATTATGGGTGGACAGGTAGTAAGTGCAGACAAACCATCTCATGTGGAATATATTATTGACGAGACATTGGATATTGATGAGGATGTTGAATTAATTGAAGCTTATACGCAAATTCCAATCGTTCCTATGAAAAAGATAAGAGCTGCAGCACATCTTATGTTTAACATTGCCAATAAGATTGCTCAAAAGGGATATGTCAATGTTATGCAACAAGAACTACACGAACAATCCATTCAATTAATCCATTCAAAAACCTCAAAAGCTAATTTAGAAGTGGCATTAAAAGCTGCTGAGCAAAAAACACTTCAATCATTAGTAAACCGACAATTTTTAATTCAAACTCTTAACATGGTTGGAAATCTATCGTATCTCGAAAAAGCACCAAAGACAGAAGACGCTACCTATGCCCTGATTGATGTCGTGAAATACTTTGTTTCGAATAGGGGAAAAGATGTCCCGGTTTACGAGGAAATTGACTACATAAATAACTATTTATCACTTCAACAAACTCGTTTAGGTGAACGTTTCTCTTATGAATTGCTAGTTGCAGAAAACGTTAAGGATATAAAGATACCATCGATGATCTTACAGCCTTTGGTCGAAAATTCTATCGTACATGGAATAGAAACGAAGCCAGGTAAAGTTACCGTAAGGGTTGCTGTTAACATGTTTGAACAATTTTTAGAACTTAAGGTAATTGATAACGGAGTTGGAATTGCCAAGCATCAGGTTGACCGTATTTTACAACATTGTGAGGATGACGTTAATACAGAAATGAATGTAAAAGTCTTAAAGCAAAGACTTCGTGATAGGTATGGGTCCCATGCCCAGTTATCGATTGATAGTCGAGAAGCAAAAGGAACAGTAGTAACCATCAGATTACCAGTTTCCGAATGGGGTGAAAGCAATGTTTAAAGTACTAATTGCTGATATAGAACCACTTCAGAGAAGATGTGTTAAATTGTTGTTGGAAGAAAGATATCGAAGACAAATAGTAATTGTAGAAGCGGATAGTGGTGAACTTGCATGTGAAATTTATCACAACAGTCATGTTGATTTAGTGATTATGGATTACCGCTTAACTGGCATGAATGGCCTGAATACTGCGATTGAGATGAAAAAACATAACCCACTACAAAAACTATTAATACTTACATTGGTAGGGGATGAGCAAGTCCAAGAGTCTTTCAGTAGATTAGGGGTTGATGATTATCTTGTTAAACCGTTACGTCCACGTGTGTTAATCGAAGAAGTTAGTAAAGTGCTTTCTCAAAATCGCCAGTATCCAACAAGAAAAATAAATTTAAAAATAAGTGAAATCGTTCAATTTATCGAAGTAAACCTGAATGAAGATCTAACATTAACATATGTTGCAGAAAAAATGAATCTCAGCTCATATTACTTAAGTAAAATCTTTAAGAAAGAGTTGGGGATAAATTTTGTAAGGTACGTGACGGAACGAAAAATAGAAAAGGCTAAGGAGCTATTAAGAAACGTAGATATCCCAGTTGTTCATGTTGCACGCGCGATTGGGTACAGTGAGCCAAGCTATTTTACCAAGGTATTTAAACGAGTCGAAACTATTACCCCTAGCCAATATCGTAACCAGTATATACGATAGAATTGTAAAAAAAGAAGTAGTGATACACTGCTTCTTTTTCTATTTTTATATTGTTCCGAGCAAACGATTTTTCCCCAACGATAGAATGACAATTTGATAAGAATGCAGGATTCCATATATTGGTAAAATATCTAACTGTATTTACCTTGAAGAATGCTGTACATTTATATTAAAATAGAAAATTACGTCGACATGAAATCTGGTACTCAATTCACAATCAAAATCATTCACCTACATTGTGAATGTATTATAATGAATATGCCCAATATGGGATAATAGGTACGTTCAAGCCACTCTTAACCCAAATTAATGAAAGTTAGGCTTTCGTTGGTATCTACCACCTATATTTCACCATAATATACTTGATGAAAAAATAAAAGGAGGGATTACAGTGACACTTGCCCAATTAAAAGAAGAAATCATTGCATATAGTAAGAGTATCGGAATAGATAAAATTGGCTTTGCCTCTGCTGACCCCTTCGTTGAGCTAAAAGAAAGACTTATTACGCAACAAAACTTAGGTTATCAATCAGGCTTTGAGGAAAAGGATATTGAGAAGCGGGTGAACCCAGAACTAATTCTCCCAGAGGCCAAATCGATTATTGCTATTGCGCTAGCGTACCCGTCAAAGATGAAGGATGCGCCACTGAGTAAAAGAGAAGAGCGGCGAGGTTTATTTTGTCGAGCATCTTGGGGAGAAGATTATCATACAATTCTAAAACAAAAATTATCGCTACTCGAGGATTTTATCCTAAAAAGGGTCCCAACGGCGAAAGTTGTTTCTATGGTTGATACAGGAGAATTAAGTGATCGAGCAGTTGCTGAAAGAGCAGGCATCGGATGGAGCGGAAAAAATTGCTCAATTATTACAAAAGAGTTTGGCTCTTATGTTTATCTAGGAGAAATCATAACAACCATTCCCATTCCTCCAGATACGCCAATTACAGATCAATGTGGTAGTTGTACAAAGTGCATTGACGCATGTCCAACAGGGGCGATTGTTCAAGGTGGTCAACTCGATTCTAATAAATGTATCGCATTTTTAACTCAAACGAAAACGTTTTTAGCCGATGAATATAGAACAAAGTTAGGCAATCGGATTTATGGTTGTGATACATGTCAACAGGTTTGTCCTGAAAACAAAGGTAAAGACTTTCATTTGCATGAAGAAATGGAACCAAATCCTGAGGTTGTTAAACCCCTGTTAAAGGAACTGTTATTCATCAGTAATCGTGATTTCAAAGAAAAGTTTGGTTCGTTATCTGGAGCTTGGCGAGGTAAGAAACCTCTACAAAGAAATGCAATTATTGGGATTGCACATTATAAAGATCAAACAGCAATAAATGATTTAGAAAAATTACTAAAAGACGACCCAAGACCAGTGATACGAGGCACAGCAGCATGGGCGATTGGGAAGATTGCCACAGATCAGTCGGAATCCATTCTAAATGCGGCGAAAGAAAGAGAAAAAGACGCAGATGTGGTAGCTGAGATAGAAAAAGGGCTAAATTTGCTTAAAAATCAGAAAATTTAGCTGTGGTCAACTATTATAGAGTCAAGTACTATTAAGACAAGAGGATTGAAAAGAGGGGATAGTATGGAAAAACGATCAGCCATTTACTATAACGAAATGGATAGCCCACTTGGTCCGTTAACCGTCGTATGTAGCGATTTAGGAGTTTGTTTAATTGAGTTTGGATCCATAGATCAAACATTAGCAACAATAAAAGTATGGATGAAAAAGAATTATATTCGTGGAGATCTCTCTTTTAATTTAGAAAAGACTGAAACGGTTATTATTCAATTAAACGAGTATTTTCAAGGAAAACGTCTTGAATTTGATCTTCCGATAGACCTTATTGGAACAAAGTTTCAATGCTTAGTTTGGGAAGCACTAAAAAAGATCGAATACGGCGAAACAAAGAGTTATAAGCAAATAGCACAAGAAATAGGGGCTCCAAAAGCAGTTCGAGCGATCGGCGGAGCTAACAATAAAAATCCAATTCCGATTATTATTCCATGCCACCGAGTGATCGGCAGCAATGGCGCACTAGTTGGTTATGGTGGTGGAGTCGATAAGAAAGAGATCTTATTGGAGATAGAAGGCGCAATTAAAAAAATATCGTAATAACTACGCAATGCGTAGTTATTTTTTTTGCTCTCGTGAAGATTGTACTCATCATGGAACAAATCTAGCCTTCATACATTAATGTAATAGGTACACAAATGGAGGTGGCATGTATAGTGGGTTGGATAAATTCTTTGAGAAATCATATCGACATGATGAATAAGTCATTTACTTCGAATGATCGCTCTTGTTTTATACGTGACAATGAACAGGAATGTAGAACCAGAAAACTACAGAGTTTAGCTGATCGAAAATCTAAACTGGTAAAATCAATTGTAGATGGGACGGTAATAAGTGTTCAACAACTCGAAGAGCAAAGGCAGGTAGATTATGCTGTCCATTTTCAGCATTTAATCAAACATAATCATACATTCCATATGGAAGAACAGATTGAGGAAAGACGTGCTATTTTTTCAGGAGAAGAGTTAATCGATGACTATTGCAGAAGTGTTGAAAGGGAAGTGCCAAGCGAGGAATCACCAACTATAGAACGAGAAACGCTCGAGATAGAGCCATCTAGATTTCAATACTCAAGACTAGAAGCTGTTCGTTATGCGGAGCGTTGGTGGAACGACTATAATCCACAATATAAAAAGTTCGAGAATAATTGTACGAACTTTATCTCGCAGTGTTTGCACGCGGGTGGTGCACCAATGACAGGATATCCTAACAAAAATAAAGGTTGGTGGTATCGAAACAAACAGTGGAGCTTAAGTTGGTCTGTCGCTCATTCTATGCGTTGGTATTTAAGTGGCGAAAATTCAGGACTACGGGCAAAAGAAGTATCTAGACCGGAGGAGTTAACAAAGGGCGATATTATTTGCTACGACTTTAATGGAGATGGAAGATGGCAGCATACAACAATCGTTGTAGCAAAAGACGGTTACAACATGCCACTAGTTAATGCACAAACAACAAATAGTCGGATGAGGTACTGGGCATATGAAGACTCGACTGCATATACACCTAATATTAAATATAAATTTTTTCATATTATTGATGGATAAATGATCTACACCTCTTTTTTCACTCTATTTGGAAATGCTATAATATAGCTTAGTCGAAAAGACGAGAAAAATAGAGGTGAAAAAATGGGTTTACATATTGTTTTATATCAGCCAGAAATTCCTGCTAATACGGGAAATATTGCACGGACCTGTGCTGGTACAAATACGTCATTGCATTTAATTCGTCCATTAGGTTTTTCAACAGACGATAAAATGTTAAAACGGGCTGGATGTGATTACTGGCCGAGTGTTAGGATAAGCTACTATGATTCAATTTATGAGTTGTTTGAAAAGTTCCCAAGTGGAAACTTTTATTATATTGAAACGGTAGGAAAGAAAAATTATGTAGATTTTGATTATAGCAATACAGAGGAAGATCATTTTTTCGTATTTGGAAAAGAAACAACAGGGTTGCCAAAAGAATTACTAGAGGATAATATTGAACGCTGTTTACGTATCCCGCAAACTGATAAAATTAGATCGCTTAATTTATCTAACACAGCAGCCATTCTTGTTTATGAGGCATTACGTCAACAGAATTTTCCTTCATTATCATAACAATAACAAAGGAGCTGACGTTGTCAGCTCCTTTGTATGTAATATTAGTTACGTTTTGGTTTTTCGTTATAACCTGCAGTGAAAATAGCGGCTAAGAATGCCACAACAACACCTAAAATAAGAAATGTTGCCATTATGGAAGCCCCCCTTAGAAAAAGTATTGTCCTAGTATTATTCTTTCATTATAAGTGATAAAGCAAACAATGTGAATGAAAAATGCGCAACTATTTTTACTGTTTTTGTTAATGCTTGAAGAATGAAGTGATTTTATTACTATTTTGACTAAAAGATTATCCAAAGTTTTCAGATAGTCACTTGAAAAAAACTATAGTATGATACATTTATGATTGAAGCAAAAGGAAGGTTCTCTTTGAAAAATACGTATTTAACTAGCCATTTTCCATTAATTTCAATTCTTTTGTTTAGTATATCCTTTTCCCTATATACACAAGGGTTTATTGTTCAAAAACTCAATGAGCTAGGTGTATATCATGGTATGACAGAAGTGTTCTCTGAAAGCGGCATTAAGCTTACCTTATTATTTTTACTCATGTTGTTATATTTTATGATATTTGCTGCATTAAAATTAATTGCAGATACCATCGTAGAATTATCCTTACTGTTTTTCTCGAAAGATCAGGAAGGAACAGAACTGACAAAAATTCGCTCAGGTTCATGGCTTTACTTAATAGGGGGTCTACTTTCCCTCTTATTCTTTCAGAAAATAGTGGTAGTTGCGTTGGTATTACTAGTTGTAACGTTTAGTTATTTTGTGTATTTTGTTTCTAAAGTAAGTTCTTCTTTATCCACAATCGGTCTAGTTGGTTTAATCTTTTTTCATGTTTTTTTCTGGTTTTCTTTCACGCTTGCTATTTTTTATGCCTTGATTAAGCTCTATAATAGTTTTGTTGCTAGTTTACCAGTATAAGAGAGTAAGTAGATTTAGTTACTACTTACTCTCTTTCATTATGTCCCGCCAAATCAGTAGGTGAGGGCTTCTAGAACGAAGCGAGGCCAGACTACTCGGTTGGTCTTTTCCAATCCACACTCCTGTTGCATATTTACCATTTAGCCCAACAAACCATAGATCATGAAAATCATTGGTAGTACCTGTTTTTCCGCCAACATAGGAGTCGGAAACATATGCTTTTCGCCCTGTACCTTCTGTCACAACTTTAGTAAGAAGCCTTTGCATTTTATCGTTTACCTCACTACTCCATACCCGTTGTGGAATGTCATCCCATTGGTATAGAAGTTGACCGTTTTTATCGACAACTCTCCGAATCCCTCTAGCGTTTTGAAAGTTTCCATCATTAGCGAAGACGGTGTAAGCTGAAGTTAATTCTAAAGGGCTAATTCCATAGGTTAATCCCCCTAACGCCGCAGGCAAACGATGATCATCCGCAGGTAATCTAGCAAAATGAAACTTTGCTAAGTATGAAAATCCCTTGGTAACTGAAATTTCATCTAGCATACGCACTGCTGCTGTGTTAAGAGAATGTTTCAGGGCTGTCTCAATTGAAACATGTCCATAAGTAGCGCCATTGTAATTTTCGGGACAATAGCCATTCTTACAAAAGGCGGATGCATTTACAGTTTTAGAAATAGCTGCTCCTGTCTCTGCTATGTAAGGAGCAAATACTAGCAACGGTTTAATGGCGGAGCCGGGTTGGCGATAGGCTTGAAAACCTCGGTGGAAATCAAATTTCCTGAAGTTTTTGCCTCCAGTAATTGCCACAATCTCTCGTTTCTGATGATCAATCATAACTGCGGCAGCCTGAATGTTATCTTCAGGTAGTTGCTTATCAATGGTTTGAATTATATGTTCCTGTAAATGCGGTTGCAGGGCTGTATAGATATGAATGCCACTTTCTAAAAGGTACTTCACACGTTGTCGTTTCGCTTCTGTTAAGCTTGCCTTTTCTTCAGGAGTGGTAGCTAATAATATTTTGTCATCAAAGCCTTCTTGTAACCCCACCAACTGTTCAAGTTCCGTATGAATGTAAGTTACATAGTCTTGATGGCGATCAATTTTCGCTTTAGGTGAAAGAACAATTGCCTCAGTTTTGGCAGCTTGAAATTGAGCCTCGTTGAGATAATTCATTTCAAGCATCTTTGTGAGAATCCACTCTTTTCGCTGGTGTGTATTATTCGGATTGACAAGCGGGTTGTAGAGAGTTGGATTGTTTGGAATTGCAGCTAAAAAAGCAACCTCAGCCACTGATAATTGTTTTACAGGCTTTGAAAAGTAGTAGTGACTCGCAGCTTCAATTCCATACACTCCGTTCTGAAAATAAATAGTATTGGCGTACAATTCTAAGAGTTCTTGTTTGGAAAAAGTTTTTTCAAGATGAAAGGCATAAAACACTTCTGTTAGTTTCCGGTTGTAGGTACGCTCGTTACTTAGATAGATATTTTTTACGAGCTGTTGAGTGATTGTGCTACCACCTTGTTCAATTTCCTGCTTATCTGCATTAACAAATAACGCTCTTGTCATTCCGTTCATATCAAACCCTTTGTGGGTATAAAAATTTCGATCCTCAGTAGCGATCATTGCTTGCAGGAAACTAGCTGGAATGTTCTGATAGGGTAAATAAATTCGATTTTCACTGCTGTAATGTTCAGAAATGATATTTCCATTTGCATCGTATATATAACTGTTCGATGAGAGTACAAAGTCTTCATCATGAATACTTGCATTCACGATGTCATCTATCCGTTGAAATGCATAAAGTTCATTTGCTACACCTAATACTGTAAATGAAAACAAAGAAATAAACAGAATAATTAGAAAAAAACCAGTACCTTTCCGCAACAAACTCACTCTCTCATCATATAATAATTTCACTACTAGGCTGTTGCACAGCTTTTCGGTAGTTCATGTAATCATCAACTAAAATCTCTTTAATTGTAGCACCTTGAACATGAAATGGGTCATTTTTTTCGGAGGAAACTACTGTCAAACGCATGAACAAGTCAACTCCGGCATAAGTATGAATCAAGAACTGTCATTTAAGGCACCTAGAATTGGGAGGGATATGATGAGTATCTTAGATAGACTAAAAGAATTCCGCGAGGAAGAAAAACGTTTATTGTGGGAAGGTACCTTCGGTGAATATTTAGAAATTCTTAAGGCTAGACCAGAGGTTGCTCAAACTGCGCATTCACGGATCTATAATATGATCAAAGATGCAGGTGTTGAAGAAGTTGACGGTAAGAAACAGTATAAGTTTTTTAGTGATCAAATCTATGGACTTGAGGAGTCTGTCGAAAAGCTTGTAGAAGAGTATTTTCATTCGGCGGCGAAAAGGTTAGATGTAAGAAAGCGCATCTTACTACTCATGGGTCCTGTAAGTGGCGGTAAATCAACGATTGTATCAATGTTAAAACGTGGTTTGGAAAAGTACTCTAGAACAGATAGCGGTGCCATTTATGCCATTAAAGGTTGTCCAATGCATGAAGACCCTCTACACTTAATCCCTCTCCATTTACGTGATGAATTTTATCAAGAATATGGTATTAAAATTGAAGGTAACCTGTCACCACTGAATGTGATGCGCCTTGAGAAAGAATACGATGGTCGTATTGAAGATGTTGTGGTTGAACGAATTTTGTTGTCTGAAGATAAAAGGGTAGGGATAGGTACATTTAGTCCTTCTGATCCTAAGTCACAGGATATTGCGGATTTAACAGGTAGCATTGACTTCTCCACGATTGCCGAATATGGTTCTGAATCAGATCCGCGTGCGTATCGCTTTGATGGTGAATTGAATAAAGCCAATCGAGGACTAATGGAATTCCAGGAAATGTTAAAGTGTGATGAAAAATTTTTATGGCATTTATTATCCCTAACCCAGGAAGGAAATTTCAAGGCGGGAAGATTTGCATTAATTTCTGCAGATGAAATGATTGTCGCACATACAAACGAAGCTGAATATAAGTCATTTATTTCAAATAAAAAGAACGAGGCACTTCATTCAAGAATGATTGTTATGCCAATTCCTTATAATCTTAAAGTATCTGAGGAAGAAAAGATCTACCGTAAAATGATTAAGGACAGTGATATTGCCGATGTTCATATTGCTCCTCATGCATTAAGAGTGGCGGCTATCTTTACGATCTTAACCAGATTGAAAGATTCGAAAAAGCAAGGTGTTGATATTCTCAAGAAAATGAAACTTTATGATGGGGAAATTGTTGAAGGCTTCAATACCCAAGATGTTGAGGAAATGAAGAAAGAATACCAGGATGAAGGCATGACAGGAATCGACCCACGTTATGTCATAAATCGTATTTCCTCGGCAATAATCCGTAAAGAATTGACATCTATCAATGCATTAGACGTTTTACGTTCGATAAAAGAAGGCCTGGATCAACATGCTTCGATATCGAAAGAAGATCGTGAGCGCTATATCAATTTCATCTCAGTTGCCCGTAAAGAATACGATGAGATTGCGAAGAAAGAAGTTCAGAAAGCATTTGTTTATTCATATGAAGAGTCAGCGAAGACTCTTATGGATAATTATCTAGATAATGTTGAAGCATACTGCAATAAAAACAAGCTTCGTGATCCGCTAACAGGTGAAGAGTTAAATCCAGACGAAAAATTAATGCGTTCCATTGAAGAACAAATTGGGATTTCGGAAAATGCGAAAAAAGCATTCCGTGAAGAAATTCTTATCCGCATTTCTGCATACGCTCGTAAAGGCAAACGATTCGATTATAACTCTCATGAGCGTTTACGCGAAGCCATACAGAAAAAGTTATTTGCTGACCTTAAGGATATCGTAAAAATTACGACATCAGCAACAACACCAGATGAAAACCAGCTTAAGAAGGTTAACGAGGTTATTGCAAGGCTAATTGATGAACATGGCTATAATTCTGTATCTGCAAACGAGCTCCTACGCTATGTAGGAAGTTTGCTAAATCGTTAAAAGTGAAACAGCATTTTCCTAAAATAGGGGGATGCTGTTTTTTGTATAATTACTACTTTGGAAGGGAAAGGCTAAAAAGTTGTAACTATGAATGAAAGTAGAGGAAGCTGTATGAAGAGATTTTTTCTCATTGTTATCGTATCGGTCGTTATCACAATTCTATCTCAGCCACTAGCAATAGTGGAAGCTAATCAACCTCTTAACGTAGCGTTTGTCCGAGAGAATGATCTTTGGATTAAAGTTGGACAAAATCAAGAGAAAAGAGTGGCAGAAGGAGAGCGCATTAGAAATCCGAAATGGTCCTACGATGGAAGCTGGTTAGCATTCAATAAAGAGAAAGAAGAGACAGAACTTTGGGTATACGAGCTTGAAACTGGTGAATTGACTAACATACATAGTAATAGTGGAGTATTCCAGTGGTCCCCAATTGATCATAAGCTTGCGTTTCTCACTCATGGGGTTTTAAACATGGTTGATATGGATGAAAAAGAAAAAATGAGAAATATCACCAAAGGTGTCGGTAATTTTTCCTGGCAGCCAAACGGACAAGGGTTTCTTATTTCTGCAATGGCAAATTTAATGCCTACAGGCTGGACGGGAGTTGAACTATTTACTGTACCTGTCGATGCTAATTTAGATCCAAAGAAAATAAAACACTTGCTTACTTTACCAGAAGAATCCGAGAAATTCTTTGCTGTAACTACAAGTTCTTTTAAATGGTCTGATGATGAAAAATGGATTTCTTTTATTGGGATACCAACAGCATCTATCTCAATGGATTTGAATACCTTGTGTGTCATGTCAGCTGACGGGAAGGTATTTCAGCAATTAGGTAAGATGCTTTATTTTGATGATTGGTTCCAATGGGCACCACACTCTAATCGGTTAGCATTTATTGAGGGAGAAGGACGATTTGCTGTAAAGAACAAGCATTTAATGGTGAATGAATTTCCGGTTCACCAAGGGATGTCGTTTACACCAGAGGGGTTTGTTGAAAAAGGGTTTACTTGGATTGATGGAGTTCAAATTGTTGTGTCTCGGGCAAAGGAATCCGATTGGACAAATGAACCTAAAGATAGACCAAAGCCAAACTTACAACATGTCAACCTTCTGACACATCAGCAAGTTGAGGTAACTGAGCCAAAAATAAACGCAGGGGATTACTTGCCAGTCTATTTGGATAAGAGTAACAAACTAGCTTGGGTGCATGCCGATGAGAGCTACTATGGCAATATTTATATTGGTGATCTTGATGGAAGGAACCAAGAGGTTTACATTCAGCATATTGGGGACGGGAACTTATACGAAGACTCGCATGGCTGGAGCCAGTTGGTAGATTTTTTTCAATAGGCATGAAGGAAATAAATGTGAAAATTCTTTGAACAAATTTCGAAAATTTTGTTATTTTTCTTATGAAAATCGTTTAAAATGATAGTAACTGGTAATAAACGAGCATATTACTTGTTTTTAACATTTAGATAGTGTTTAATTCTAATTAGAATTATTATAAAGTGGGGGGTGGACCTAATGGAGTTAAATCGTGAACTTGAAAATGAAGACAGAAAGAAAAGAATCAAAGAGGAAGTACTAAGCTGGGTAAAAACACTTGCTGTTGTATTGGTAGTTGTCGTAGCAATTAGAGCATTCATATTTACTAACTACATTGTATATGGGTCCTCGATGATGCCTACCATTCAAGACCGTGAAAGAGTAATCATCAATAAAATTGGTTATGATGTGGGTTCACCAAAGCGTTTTGACATGATTGTCTTTCATGCCACTGAGACTACTGATTATATCAAAAGAGTGATTGGACTCCCAGGAGATACGATTGAATACAAAGATGACACCCTGTATGTGAATGGTGAAAAATTTGAGGAGACATACCTGGATGAAATAAAAACGCAGTACCGTACTAGGCCATATACTGATGATTTTACTTTGGAGTGGCTAACTGGTGAAAAAACAGTTCCTGAAGATCATATCTTTGTTCTCGGGGATAATCGACGTAACAGCATCGATAGTCGCCATATTGGTTTTGTTCCGATAAATCAAATCGTTGGAAAAGCGGATATCGCCTATTGGCCGATAAAGGATTTGCGACTTTTGAGATAGACCTCACAATGTGAAGGTCTATTTTTTTAGCTTAAGAAGCTCGTCCGAATTATCTCATATTTGAAAATCTTTTATTTCCTCTATTTTTGATGCATGTCCAAACATAGGAATGAATAAATATTAGAATTTTTTGTCAACTCTAGTTAGTCTCTGCATAGGATAGAGTAAATAATATATTTTCCTTTGAAGATATGTTAGATAATCACACATATTCGTCGAATTATTTATATGCGTGTAACTGAAAAAAAGTGATTAAAAAACAAAAAAATTTTTTAAAACATTAAAGTGAATTTGTGACGCTGTTTTTATGAAATGTTAATATAACAACATTGAGGAGGGGATTACGGATGAAAGGCAGTAATGACAAAAATTATGTTGTCTCTCAAGAAAATTGGTCCCTCCACCGTAAGGGCTATCAGGATCAGCAGAGACATCAGGAAAAAGTGAAAGATGCAATCAAAAGCAATTTGCCTGACCTTGTGAGTGAAGAGAACATTATCATGTCCAACGGTCGTGACGTCATTAAAATCCCAATTCGATCTCTAGATGAATACAAAATTAAATATAATTACGATAAGAACAAACACGTTGGTCAAGGAACGGGTGAAAGTGAGGTTGGTGATGTTGTAGCAAGAGACGGGAATGCTGACCAACAACAAGGTCCAGGTAAAGGTCAAGGTGCAGGAGACCAAGCAGGTGAAGATTATTATGAAGCGCAAGTGTCAATTTTAGAACTTGAAAATTTACTATTCAAGGAGTTAGAGCTTCCAAACTTAAAGCAAAAAGAGCAAGATAATATTATCGTTGAAAATATTGAATTTAACGATATTAGGAAAAAGGGGCTAATGGGGAATGTAGATAAAAAGCGGACGATCCTAACAGCCCTGAAACGAAACGCAATGGTAGGCAAACCAAGAATTGCTCCTATTCACAATGATGACCTACGCTTTAAGACCTGGAATGAAATCGTAAAACCAGAATCGAAAGCAGTTGTACTTGCGATGATGGATACTTCTGGTTCTATGGGTAAGTGGGAAAAGTATATGGCTCGCTCATTCTTCTTCTGGATGACACGTTTTCTGAGAACAAGATACGAAACAGTAGATATTGAGTTCATTGCACACCATACAGAAGCTAAGGTTGTAACTGAGGAGGATTTCTTTTCAAAAGGAGAAAGTGGTGGAACCATTTGCTCAAGTGCCTATCGAAAGGCTTTGGAACTTATAGACGATAAATATAATCCTACCCGATATAATATTTACCCATTCCACTTCTCGGATGGAGATAACTTAACCTCTGACAATGCCCGCTGCTTAAAGCTCGTGAACGAGCTGATGGAAGTTTCAAGCATGTTTGGATATGGTGAGGTGAACCAATACAACCGCCATAGTACACTTATGAACGCCTACAAGAACATTTCAGATGAACGCTTTCGCCATTATATATTAAAAGAAAAAGGCGATGTCTATCGAGCCTTGAAGAGCTTCTTTAAGAAAGAAGAGGGAACGTTGGTATAGAATGAAAAAGCCTTACTGCCAAAGGATGATTGGTAGTGAGGTTTTTTTGTGTTAGATTGGAATATTTCATTATAAGTACCTATTTGAGTGGGTTTGATAATTATTTTAAATAATTATCATTAAAAACTTATGTAAAAGCATTACACGTTTCTTTATAATAGAAAGGAGAGGACTTTTTAAGGGGCTAGGCAGTAGATGGATTATAATAAAATAAATGAAAATTTAGAACCTTCATCAAATTCGGATGCTGAGGAATAACGCTTCTAGTCGAATATTTCCTTTGATACTAATTTAACTTACAATTCATTGGTAACCATTTAACTTGACAAACTGTATATATCTGCCACTATAATACTCGTATACAAATGTATACGAGTATTGTTTTTTAAACCAAATTAACGTCATGTTAACAATCTAGGAGTGAAGGATTGATGGGCACTTATTCAAAGAAATATATCAGAAAGTACGCTAAGGGGTTTAGTATTGCAATTCTATTCCTGACACTAGAGTCAATTAGTGACCTGGTTCAACCTATCCTAATGGCAAGAATTATTGATGTCGGAGTAGCAAACCGTGATTTGGATTATGTGTTAAAAATGGGTGGAGTCATGTTGGGGATTACTTTGCTAGGTGCAATCTTTGCTTCGACAAGAAGTGTTGTTGCGAGCATAACGTCTCAGAATTTTGGTGCAGATCTACGATTTGATTTGTTTAAAAAAATTCAAACTCTTTCTTTTAAACATATTAATCGGTTTGATCGGGCGTCGTTAATTACAAGATTAACCAATGATGTGACACAGGTTCAGATGTTTGTCAACGGGTTGATGCGTATTTTTGTAAAGGCACCTATTATCGCCATTGGTAGTTTAATCATGGCCACAACATTAAATATACGGTTATCGGTTGTTTTGGCTGTTGTTGTTCCAATTGTTGCAGTATTAATTGTCCTAAATATGAAGAAAAGCTTACCTCGTTTCTCAAAAGTACAGATGGCATTAGATAAAGTAAATGGGATCATGAGGGAGTATTTATATGGTGTACGAGTGGTTAAGGCATTCAACCGTTTTGATTATGAAGTGAACAAATTTAACGGCTTTAACCATGATTTTCAAGATAAATCAATTGCTGCAACGAGGATAATTGCGATTTTTACGCCAATCATTATGTTAGTGATGAATTTAGGAATTGTTGTTGTGCTTTGGATTGGAGGGTATGGAGTTGAAAATGGAACTGTCCAAGTCGGCCACGTTATTGCCTTTACAAACTACATGACTCAAATTTTATTCTCATTAATGATGATTTCAATGGTATTTAATATGTTCGTTAGAGCAAAGACCTCAGCAACTAGAATAGGTGAAGTTCTAGTCGAAGAAGATGATATGACCTGGGACGAGAAATCAATATCAATTACAGAGGGTGGCAACATTGATTTTGAAAACGTGTATTTTTCCTATGAAGGAGCCTCTGGCGATCCGGTTCTCAAAAACATTAGCTTTTCTTGTAGATCAGGAGAAACTGTCGGGATTATTGGTTCGACGGGATCTGGAAAAAGTAGTTTAGTTGGACTTATTCCGCGTTTTTATGATGCTACGGGAGGTTCTATTAAAATAAATGGTAAGGACATTCGTAAGGTCGACCCGAAAACAATTCGAGAAAAGGTGGCCATTGTTCCCCAGAAAGCGATCTTGTTTACTGGTACAGTTATTGAAAATATTCGCTGGGGAGAAGACAATACTTCTTTAGAAGAAATTGAATTAGCTGCGAAAATCGCTGATGCACACCATTTTATCAGTGAAGCGCCAGAGGGCTATCAAACCCGAATTGGCCAGGGGGGGGTAAATTTCTCAGGCGGACAAAAACAAAGAATTTCGATTGCCAGAGCATTGGTGAAAAAACCAGAAATACTGATTTTAGATGATAGTACTAGTGCAGTAGATATTGAAACAGAACAAAGAATTAAAAAGTCTTTGAAACAATATGCCCAAAATATCACTTGTCTCCTTATTACGCAACGAATTTCTTCAGTTGTTGATGCTGATCGAATTATTGTCTTATCTGATGGAGAAATTGTCGGAAATGGAAACCATGCTGATCTATTAAAAAACTGTCCTACCTATCAAGAAATCTACCAATCACAGTATGGTCAGGAGGCTCAATAATATGTCTAATAAAACGAATCAACCTCCAAAAGATAATCCTCCTGTACTTGGTAGACCTGTTGGAGCGGCAGCCCGTTTTCAGGGAAAAGTCGTAAAACCGAAGAATTTCAAGGCGACTATGAAGAGGCTTTGGTCTTATTTTGGAAACGAAACAAAACTCTTAACAATTATTTTTTCTTTCATCTTCTTAGATGCGATCATCGTTATGCTTGCGCCTTTTTTCATCGGTAGAGCTGTGGACGCGATTTCCCTTGAGGAAACCGTTAACTTCTCCTTACTTCAAATAACCGTAATTGTCCTGCTAATAGCCTATCTTACTAGTGCATTGTTACATTTATCGCAAGGATGGTTAATGGCAGGAGTATCACAAAGGATAGTGAAAAGATTAAGGGGACACTTGTTTCTTAAACTACAAAAACTACCAGTCGCATTCTTTGAAACTCGAACACATGGAGAAATGATGAGTAGGTTAACAAATGATATTGATAATGTCAGTAACTCAATTTCTCAATCAGTCACTCAGTTGATGTCAGGAATTATCATTTTAACAGGGTCCTTAATTATGATGATTGTGCTAAGTCCAATCTTAACGTTAGCTAGTCTCATCACAGTCCCTCTGATATTTTTCCTAACAAAAACGATTGCGACAAAAACAAGGGTTTTATTTAGAGAACAGCAAAGAGAGCTAGGAATGCTAAATGGGAATATTGAAGAAACGATATCTGGTCTAGAAGTTGTAAAAGCATTTAATCACGAAGAAAAGTCAATCAGAGAGTTTGAAGAAGTGAATACCAGACTTAAAAAAGTAGGCACGAAGGCACAAATATGGTCAGGTTTTTTAATGCCAATTATGAACGTAATTAATAATCTTGGCTTTACAATTGTAGCAGTAGTAGGTGGTTACTTGGCTGTGCAAAATATGATAACAGTTGGGGTTATCGCCAGTTTCATCATCTACTCACGACAATTTGTTCGACCGTTAAATGATTTGGCTAACATCTTTAACATATTACAGTCAGGTATTGCTGGTGCAGAAAGAGTTTTCGAGGTTCTTGATGAAGAGGAAGAACCTGAAGATCGTCCCGATGCGATTCCTTTAGTCTCTCCTAAAGGAGTTGTTGAGTTTAAAAATGTAAGTTTTGGATATCGTCATGATGTACCTATCTTGAAAAATGTCAGCTTCAAAGCAGAGGCTGGAAGTAGTACTGCTCTAATCGGACCAACCGGTGCAGGGAAAACAACGATTGTTAACCTTCTAACCAGATTTTATGACGTGACAGATGGTCAAATCTTCATTGATGGAAGGGATATAAGGGAATATTCAAGAGATAGTCTAAGAAAATGCTTTGGATTTGTTCTTCAAGATACGTACCTGTTTAGCGGTACCATCATGGAAAACTTAAAATACGGGAACCCAGATGCGACGATTGAAGAAATAAAAGAGGCTACTCGCATGGCGAATGCAGATCTATTTATTAACCGTCTGCCTAAAGGTTATGACACGATGCTAACGGAAAATGGCGGGAATCTCAGTCATGGGCAAAAGCAACTTTTGGCCATTTCAAGGGTAATTCTCTCTAAACCAGCAATTCTTATCCTTGATGAAGCAACGAGCAGCATCGACACTCGTACAGAATTGCATATTCAAGAAGCTCTAGCAAAAGTGTTAGAAGGTAGGACGAGTTTTATCATTGCTCATCGACTTAACACAATTCGAGACGTCGATACAATTATGACTATTGAAAACGGAGAGATTGTCGAAAAAGGGAACCATGAAGAGTTAATGCTTGAAAATGGGAATTATCATAAGATGATTACTAGTCAACTCCAGTCTTTGCAGATGGTCCAAACAAACACTTAGTAAATACCAAATTTCACGGCTGTTAATGATAAATACAGGCAAGATCATCTTTGTTGAAGTAGCATATTCAAGAAAACAACCAATTAATTACTCACTACGAATAAACTAGAGTGATTTTTTAAAGAGAGACTTACTATCTGCGATGGTAAGTTTTTTTGTTTTATACTAACGCAAAAAAATATGCAAAAACTACCTTTTAAATCTCATAAATAGTTGGTTTATAATTTCAATAAAGGGGGTAAGAATACCTAGGACCGTCGTTGCTTTTCCTAGACGAGTTTTTAAATAACAGGTAAATAATGGGGGGATACAACTTCTTTCTAAGCACGTCTTTTAACTTGAATATATAGGAGTTGTTTGTTTTGGAAAAAAAGATAAAAAACATGTTAGTTATCAGTCTAGGTTTATTATTAATTTCCGTCATTGTTCACGTATTGCACAGATTTCTGAATGTAATTGGGGGAATGGAAAAGCATCATGGATTTATGGGAGTTGTTTACAGTGAAAGTCAGGTATTCGTATTAAATTTATTATTTATTTTGCCCATACTTTTACTAACCACTGCTTTTATTGTTTATAAGTATTTTAAGAAAAGCCTTCCTACTTTAGTTATGCTAACGTTAGTTTTTACAAGTATTTCGATCATTGGTGGCGGGCAAGGAATGGAAGCCTATCACTTTTCAATTTTTACTGTAATCGCATTACTTTATTATTTTGAAGATATAAAACTATTAATACTAGCAACCGCTATTTTTACTATCCAACACTTAGTTGCTTTTTTTATCCCGTTCTTAACACCAATTGTATTTGGAGTAGAGAACTATTCTTTTACCATGTTGGTGATACATGCGTTATTTTTATTGCTGACTTCTGGGGCAATTATTTGGCTAATCATAAATAAGCAGAAATTAGATCAAGAAATTGCACAAGAAAGACTTGAAAAAAGTAATCTGTTAAACAATTTAATTCGAGAAATTAATGATACTTCAAGTACATTAGTAGGTGCTTCAAATAGTTTATCAAACATTGCTAACCGTTCGAAGGAGTACAGTTCAGAAGTAAATCATGTACTGCTAAAAGCACTTGAGGATAGTAAATACCAGTTAGAAAGTTCGGAAACTAGTAGTGCTGCCATAGAAGAGACAGCAGCAGCTATACAAAACATCTCTCAAAACATCTCTCAAGTTTCGACATTTTCTTCTGGAACAGAAATGGCTGCTCAAAAAGGAAATACATCAATCTCAAATGCCATAAATCAAATGGGAAGTGTATCTCATTCAGTTAATGAATTAGCAACAGTAATTCAAGACTTGGAAAGCCGTTCCATAGACATTGGTGAAATTATCAAGACAATTTCAGATATATCTGAGCAAACGAATTTACTAGCTTTAAATGCCTCGATTGAAGCGGCGCGGGCTGGTGAACAGGGACGAGGTTTTGCAGTCGTTGCAGCAGAAGTTAGAAAATTGGCAGAAAAATCGAATAGCTCAGCTAATGAAATTGGTACGCTTATTAAGCAAATTCAAGATAAATCTACTCAAGCAGGAAATTCGATGAAGCAGACTTTAATTGAGACGAAAGAAGGGCTTATGTTAATTACTGATGTTGGTGATGTCTTTAAGGGAATTATTGAAGATGCTTTAAGTACATCTCAGAAAATTCAAGAAATCTCAATAATATCAAGTGAAATGGCAGCGGGAACTGATAGTTTAACCAGTACCGTTGAGGTAGTAAGTAATACAGCGCAAAATTCTTATGAAGAACTTGGAAATGCAGCTACCATTGCTCAAAAACAAGATGATCTTAATCATGAACTTGTCTTTAACTCAGAGAAGCTTACTGTCGCTTCTGAAAAACTGAATATGCTTGTGAAAGATATAAGAGTTTCCTAACAGATAAAACCTCTCTTCTTACCAGAGAGGTCTTTCTTTTTGTAGTAAATATCGTCTCGGTGTACCAAAAAATTTAACTCCACGATACTCAGGATAAACAGATTGAAAATGAATATAAATAGGGGCATCTAGTAAGAATGAATAGTTTGAAAGGAATTGTTGATCCCCATTGATCATCCCCTTTAAAGCAGTATCCATCTCTTTATTAAAAATAGTAAATCGATAGGTAGCCTCTTCTCTACTATATTCACCATTGTCTACATAGGCAAAGCCTACGAGCGAAAATTGACCGAGTGTATTTACTTGCCATTCAGCTAACACTTCATCTCGCAAATTCAGGTCAATTGCTTGATCATTGTATGCTATGCCGATATCTAAAAATAGCTCTCCTGTATCATCTGAATGGGTTAATGTGTACTTTCTTCCTACTAAGGGTTGCAGTGTTGTAACAAGGGGATAGATTGTTACCGATAGCTTCCCTAAATCGAAATTGGACATATAATCCTCCAGTCATTTACTTTCTTTAATCTATGTAGGTGATTACCCGCTTGCCTGTACTTTTGCCTACGTGCCATTTGTTGTGAACAAAATATATTTGTTAAGTTGAAACCTAGACTTCTTGAGCTTCGTCTAAAGTGCAATAAACTAGAAAGGAATGGTTTGAATGAATTCTAAGAAACTAATTGCAGTAGTACTAACGGCGTCTATGATTACAGTATCAGCTGGCACCACCTTTGCTTCAAAAGATAGTAGTAAAGGTGAAGGAGGGCATGAAATAATTCCAATTAGTGCAGAGATTGAACAGATCAACCAAATTCACTATCTTTCTTTTTCAGGAAGTGTAACTGAAATTGAAGATTTTTATGGTGTAGAAGGTTCTAGGATTGTAACCGTAACAAATGAACAAGAACAAATTGCGAGGATAATCATCAGTAAAGACACACACCTATTAGGCAATTCTAAGCTAGAGATTGGTACTGTTATTACTGGATATTATGATGCCCATGCTCCAATGCTAATGATCTATCCACCACAATACAATCCGGATTTAGTTGTCGTTGGGGAAATTGAAGAAAATATTAAGGTAGATTTGTTTGATCAAAAACTAATAAGTGCGGATCATTCGCTAAAACTTCATGTATCTAAGGAAACTGAGATTGTTGCTCAGAATGGGGAAGGCTTTGAGGGTGATCTAAGCAACCGGTACTTAGCTGTAATCTATGGTGCTTCGACAAGAAGTATTCCAGCACAGACAACGCCATCGAAGATTATTGTCTTGGATAAAAAACAAGAGATGCACGAAGATGTAGCCTCCATGGATATCGTTGTTAATAATCAAAAAATAAACGCTCCTGCTGCTTATCGAAATGCAGAAGGGATTACGATGGTACCTGTTAGGGCCATTGCAGAGGCTCTAGATTTCTCGGTAACATGGGAAGGGAAAATACAAAGTGTCAGAATAGGGATGGGCATGAGCCTAACAATTGGTGTAGATTATTATACCTACATGAGAACAGCACCAATCTACTTAGGTGCTGCACCGGAATTAGTAAATGGAGTCACATATGTTCCACTAAACTTTTTTAGTGAGGTAGCTAGAATGAACAATGCATATGTCTTTGAAGGACAAATTGTTATTGATAATTCGGAAAAAATGGAATAGATTACAGCCTACTGCCAAAATTGGTAGTAGGCTTTTAATCTTGCTTAAACAAATTTTATTGAAAGTTAATTATAATCATAGACCAATTTATCTAGTAAAATATTAATTGTTTATGCAAGTATATTGACATTTGGCGACTATAAGTAATATAATAATGATAATCATTATCAACTATTTGTGTGTTTACATATAGGTAAGTCAGAGATACTTTTCTAGGAGGTCATGTGGATGTTAATTCAAACAAGAACAATTGTAGTAAAAAAGGGGTTTGTTGATCAGGTATTAGATCGTTTCACCAAGGATAGTCCTATGGATACAATGGAAGGTCTTGTAGACAAAAGTGTTATGGTAAATCGCAAGAAACAAGATGTGGATGAAGTAGTTGTAATGGTTCGTTGGGAGTCTGTAGAAGCATGGAAAAATTGGGAGAAAAGTGACGCACATATTCAAGGTCACAGAGAAAATCGAGGAAAGACACCACCGGAACATGTAATTAGTGTCTCTGTAAATATGTACGATGTCCTTGCAGTTAAACAAGGTGTGGCATCGACTTTATAAATTATCATGGAACCCTTATTACCACTTGGTAGTAAGGGTTTTTAATATAGTAAGGTTTCGATATAATAGCCTAAAGTAGAAAACAGGGGAGATAAACATGTACAAGATAGCCTTAGTTGAAGATGATTATGAACTAAGATTAATGATCTCTAAAATGCTAGAGAGGTATGAGTATGAAGTGATGGTCATTGATGACTTTGAAAATGCCCTATTGCAGCTAACGGAACTAAATCCAGATGTGGTCTTACTAGATGTCAACTTACCGTATGTTGATGGATTTCATATTTGTAAAAGTATCAGGCGCACCAGTCATGTACCGATCATCATGATTTCCGCACGGAATACGGATGCTGATCAAATTTTAGGTGTAGAGTTAGGGGCCGATGATTATGTGGTAAAACCATTTAGTGTCGAGGTACTCCATTCAAAAATTAAAGCTAGTATTAGGCGAGCTTATGGATTTGTTGCTGAAAAAACAGATGTTGTGTTTGGTAATTTCAAATTAGATTACCGTACGTTTACTGTGTCATTTAACCAACATGAAAGTGAATTAACCAAAAATGAGTTCAAAATTTTGAAGATTTTGGTTGAAACCCCCAATGCAATTGTGTCTCGTGAAATGCTGTTACATGAGCTATGGGATGACGTAGCATTTGTCGATAACAATACATTGAATGTTAATATTTCACGGATAAAAACGAAATTACAGGAACTGGGGATCGTCGATGCAATTCAGACAAAAAGAGGCTTTGGATACAAGTTTGTTCCGTACTGGTTGGAGAAAGAAGATGAATAAGGGTACTTTCCTAGCTTTTCTTAAAGACCATGTATCATTTACGATTGCTCTTTATGGTAGTGCCGCTCTCATCACGCTCTTTTTTTGGTTACAAACAGATCAGCAAATAGAAATCATCTATCCGTTTTTATTAGTTACGTTTATATATGGTGTTTTCATGGTCTATCGTTTTATCTTTTATGTTAGATTTAGAAACGTACTAGAGCTCACTAGTCCAAGAAAGATTGATGAAATTCTTCTTTCTGAAGAACAAAAAAGGATGATCGCAGTTCTTAGGCAAGTTGAAAACCAAGCTTTAAAAAAGTTAAATGATTTGGAAGCTCATAATGAAGCGAAACATAAGGTAATCTCGCAAATCATCCATAATATAAAAACACCAACAGCTGTCATTGATCTGCTTGTACAAAACAGTAAGAAAGACAAGGATGATTTGGTCCTTGAAATGATCGACAAAATTCATAAAGAAAATCGTTTAATTAATGAGAACCTAGACCAAGTCTTGAGTTATCTACGTTTGGATTACTTTCATCAAGATTTTTCTGTTGAAGAGATTAACCTCAACGAGCAGGTGCGGGAGCTTATTAATCAGAAAAAGGATCAGTTCATTTATAATCAAGTATTTCCTCGTTTTGAGGCAACGGAACAAGCTAATGTAGTCTTAACGGATAAAAAGTGGAATCGAATGCTTTTGGATCAGTTACTCTCAAATGCGATTAAGTACACAGCGATAAGAAAAGGTGAAAAAACGATTACTTTTTCCCTTAGGCAAGAGAAGCATCGAGTTTTTCTCACGATCGAAGATACTGGGATTGGGATCTCAGATTATGATTTGAAACGGGTATTTGAACCGTTCTTTACTGGAGATAATGGTAGAAAGGTAAGAAATTCTACAGGAATTGGCCTCTTTATTTGCCAAAACATCGCTGAGCGTCTTAATCATCAAATAGCGCTAACCTCGAAAGTAGGCGTTGGAACAAAGGTTGTCGTGTCTTATCTTACAAAACTGTAATTTTAGTGTAAGCTAGCGTAATTGTTTCCTATGACTAGCCTTACTATAATGACACTAGAATGGAACGCTAGAAGGGACTAGATACTAATATGATTAAGGCAACCAATATAAAGAAGAGTTACGGTGGCGGTAAGGACTTTGCTGAAACAGTTGCAATTAATAACGTAACAATTGAGATAACGCCTGGTGAATTTACAGCGATCATGGGACCATCAGGGAGTGGGAAATCCTCTTTGCTAAACATTTTAAGCGGCTTTGATCAACCGACATCTGGAGAAGTATTCATACAAAGTCAAAATCTAAGTACGATGACAGGTGATGAGTTAGCGTTGTTTAGACGATCACACATTGGTTATATTTTTCAAGAATTCAATTTACTTGATAGTTTAACAATTCATGAGAACGTTATGCTACCAATGATTTTGAATAAGGAAACAACAGCACATATGCATAAAAAAGCTGATGAGTTAATGTCACTTTTAGGGATAGGTGTTATTAAAAACAAATATCCTTATCAGGTTTCAGGTGGTCAGCAACAGCGTACCGCGGTATGTCGAGCACTTATTCATGATGCATCAGTTATATTTGCGGACGAGCCTACTGGAAACCTAGACTCAAAATCTTCTAAAGCAGTCTTGGAGTGTTTACGAGAAACCAACGAAACGATTGGAACGACAATTTTGTTAGTGACACATGATCCCTTTGCGGCAAGTTATAGTGAGAAAGTGTTGTTTTTAAAGGATGGATCAATTCGTACGCAGCTTTACAGAAAAGACTCTCAGGATCGATTTACGAAGGAAATACTAGATCACCTCGCTTTGTTGGAGGAAGATGATTATGACATATAATAAGTTCATCTTCAAAACCATTTTGTTTAATTATCGCAAATATTTTGCTTATTTTTTCTGTACAACATTTGCGATGTCTGTCTTTTTTCTTTTTACATCAATCTGGCTTGCACCAGACTTTGTCGAACAGACATCTAGAGGAACACGACAGATCGTTCAAATTGCAGGGGTGATCGCGAGTGTATTTTCCGTATTTATCATTACGTACTCGTACCAACAATTTTTTAAAAGTCGAACAAGAGAGTTCGCCATCCTCATGTCAAATGGGCTGTTATATCGTGACATGAGAAAAATGATTTTCTTTGAGAATACGTTCATTTTTCTTACGGCACTACTCACAGCCTTTATAACTGGGAGTGTGTTTTCAAGGCTAATATTTATGATCACGACAACAATATTAGGTATTAATCATATTCATTTTACCCTAACTTTACCTAGTTATTGGTTAACAGCAGTAGTTTTTATGCCAATTTATTTCATTATTATCTTTATAACAATACGTAAGATGAAAAAATATAGTGTAATGAATTTGCTCAAGGTTAATCGAATAAGCGAAATGAAACACAGCGGAAATAAGTTCGTGGCGTTTTTGGGATTAGTTATCGTCTTAGTAGCTGTTTCCTTTATGTACATCTACACGAGTGATTTTTCGAATGCTTCCTCAATGAGGCAGGTTATTCTCCTTTCGGTTGTAAGCTGTGTTTTAGGTGTGTATCTATTGATCAGCCATTTTACGAGTCTTCTCTACGAGATGTGGAAACAGAAGAACAAGAAGTATTATCAATATCTGTTACCGCTAACTGAGTTTTCGAGTAGATTTTCCCAAAATCGTTCTATCATTTTCATTGTATGTTTATTAAGCATGGGAATCGTGCTATTTTCAACACTCACTTATACTCTTTATCAACAAAGCTATGCAATTGCTGATAAAGAGCAAATATTCGATGTCATTATTAAGGATTATGATGCGGTTATGCTTACAGAACAAATGGAGATTGATGAGTTGCTAACACTCTACTCCCATCTAGGCATCTTAAAACAAAATTTAGAAGTTGCCTATGTAGAAGCCCCCGAAATGAGTCATACTCCATGGCGAACAAATAAAAGGATCATGATTGCGTCTGTAGAAGCGTTTAATAGGATCTACTCAAGACAATATGATGTTCAACCAGGTTCTACCTTAGTGATTGACTTTAACCAATCAGAAACAGATAGCATCGAATATTTCGGAGATATGATCTCAATAAAAAGTGATGAACAACTTGTCTCTCTTAGGAATATGGGCATTGTTCAAATGAAGTTATTCGACCGATATGTATTTTCGCAACCAGTTCTATTGATTTTGCATGAACGAGAATTTCAACAGCTACGAAGTCAAATAAGCAGTCATGACGTAGGTTCAATCACCATGTTTACATTTAATGATTGGCGAGAAAGTGGTGAGTTTGTGGCTGAACTTCGGGAGCAGATGAATGTAGTGCTAGAAGAGACAAGAAATTCTGATGGATATGAAACAATTATGGCCCATAACACGTTGCCTTTTCTTGTTCATTCGAAATATGATCGCTACCTCCATACGAAACAAGTAGCTAGCTTTGCCTTGTTTATCATGTCATTCATTAGCATCTTATTTTTTGTCACTGTTTGTGTCGTGCTATTTTTTAAAATTTTTGCTGACCGAGACGATGATCAGCAGAAAATTCAGTTGTTGCGAACAATCGGGATTACATCAAGGGAAGTAAGAACCTTTTTTAATCAGAAGATTCTTATGGTAGTTGCCCTTCCTGTTATTTTTGGTGGCTTCCTAGGTCTAACAATAAGTGTAGCGATCAATTTTTCACAGGTAACGGAAATGGAACTAGCGAATAGGTATGTGTTATCTAATGGCTTACTTGTTATAGGAGGATTTTTTGTTCTTATGATTGTTTACTACACTTGGTTAAGTAGCAGTTACCGTAGAGCTATCAAATGAATGGGAGGAAGCCATGACCAATCATCATGAAGTAGTATTAGAAGTTAGCAATCTTTCAAAGAAACTAGGAAAAGTCACTATTATAAATGATGTCTCATTCCATCTGAAGAAAGGCGAGGTAAAGGGACTACTGGGACCCAATGGATCTGGAAAAACAACCATTTTAAAATTGTTAGTAGGTTTACTGAAACCAACGCAAGGTAGAATTATGATTGAAAATTCCAATCTTCATACTAATTTTGAAACTGCAATATCGAAGGTTGGGGCTATCATTGAAAACCCAGAGTTGTATGACTATTTATCAGGTTATGATAATCTCTGGCAATACGTACGGATGGCACCTTCTGTTTCAGACGATCGAGTAGAGGAAGTCATTGAGTTGTTAGGGATGAAGTCTTATATTCACGATAAGGTTATGACCTATTCTCTTGGGATGCTGCAAAGACTTGGTCTAGCCCAGGCGCTCTTGCACCGACCGAGCATTCTTTTATTGGATGAACCTACGAATGGTCTCGATCCTGCTGGGATCCAAGATCTTCGTAAACACATCAAATTACTATCAAAAGAGGGCGTATCAATCATCATTTCCAGTCATTTACTCGCTGAAATTGAAATGCTTTGTGATAGTATCGTCATCATTAACAATGGACAAGTTGTTAGTGATAGTGGCCTAGATGTTATGAAAACTGCTGAACAAACGTACTTTTTTAGATTGCTAGCTACGGACGCTCTTGATGACATTCTGACAACTCATCCCCTTTCCGAACAGATTGGAGATATTGAAACAGAGGGCTTCTATTTTCAAGGTTCTGAAGCTGAGGTAGCTAGTCTTAACAAGTATTTGGTTAACAACGAGTTCAGTATTATCGGTATCGAAAAAGCTCGCACATCACTCGAAGATGTATTTCTTGCAAGACTAAGAGGTGAACAATGAAGTACTTTATGGATCTCGTTATTAATGAAAATGTGAAGCTTTATAAGCGTCCAAGAGGTTTGGTGTTACTATGCTTATTAATTACGATGAACTTTTTGGTTGCTCTTGTCATGAAATATATTTTTACCGGTACTAATTTTACCTTTTGGGATCTTCTTAATGTAAGTACGTACCTTATCTTTGTCTTAAATTTTATTTGCATTATCGTTGCTGGTGATATTGTCTCAAGTGAGTATTCTCAAGGAACGATTAAAATGCTGCTCATTCGGCCAGCGAGTCGCTTGAAAGTTTTAATGGCTAAATATGTAGCGGTCATTCTATTTGTTTTCCTTGTAGTGTTTGTTCATTTACTTTCTACGATTATTTTTGGTTCTACGGTATTTTATTCGAGTATTATGATTCTAGATGATAATTTTATTCTAAGAATTATTACAAACTACTTCTTTGGATGTATCGAACTTGTTATCATAGCATCATTTGCGATGATGCTATCCGTTTTAACGAAAAGCAGCGTATTCTCTGTTTCTGTACCGATTTTTCTATTAATGTCGGTAACGTTACTGTTAGAAGTTATGGCTCATTACAATATTCATCAGGCAAAATATGTCTTATTTGCCAATACAAATCTCTCTCAGCATGTCTTTGGGAGGCCATTATTTGAAGAAATGACACTAACGTTTTCTCTATTAAACATTGGGATTCATATGATATTGTTTTTTGTTCTTGCAGCTACCTTCTTTATGAAACGTGATGTGAATGTGTAAACAACCGTTGTATCAATTCTAAGGTGAAGAGTAGTTCTACATGGAAAATCAGGTATGAAATTGTCATGATTTCTTACCTGATTTTTTTGTACTCGAAATAGTATGAAATTTTAGATTTTTTATAAAAAAAATTGTCTACTATGTTAAAATATGTAAAGAAGGTTTACATGCGAACTAGAATTGGAGGTACTAGGTTGAGTTGGAATAGAAATTCAAAATATCCTAAAGTATATATTTCACTATATGGTTCAATCGTGATTTTATTAATTATCGTATTCATTACTGGCTCGGCAATGATTTTTAGCTTGTGTTTAGTAATTGGTCTTTTTATCTTTTTAAATAATAAATACTTAGATTATCTTTATCGTAAAGTTTCCATTCCAAATGAAGTTCAGACCATTCGTCTTTATCCTGAAGAAGAGGGAGAAACTTGGATACCGATTGAAAATCGGGGAGAACTACCAGTTTTTTCAGGCGAACTTTCGTTTGATCTTCATGATACAGAAGAAGCAATAGAAGTAATTGGTATGGAAAATAATCGCAACTCGTTCTATCATTCTCATGTAACATTGCTTCCTAGAAAAAGAAAGAGGCACAAAGTACAGTTAAAGGCGCTAAAGCGTGGTATTGTTCAAATAAGGTCTATAGAATTTACAATTCATGATCTATTACATTTTGGAAGTAGTCGATTAGAATATTTAGGGGGATATCGAGGAGAGATTATTGTATTTCCAAAGATCAAACCAGTGCTTGGATTAGAAAGAATGCTTCAATTTAATAAAGGTGAGCATCAACAAAAGGATTCGCTACACGATGATATAATGTTAGCGGTTGGAACACGGGATTATCATTCACATGATCCTTTTAATCGTATTCATTGGAAGGCGTCAGCAAGAAGCCAGCAATTGCAAACAAAGGTATATGAGAAGACCACTCTTTTCAATTGGACTCTTATTATTCACATGACGGATGATCGAAAGTTGCCAATTGACGACATAGAACAAGTTCTTAGTCATGTTGCCTACTGCTGCCAATTTGCGGCTGTTAATAATATTCAATTTGAGATATTTATTAACATAAAAACACCAGGTTCATTTTGTTTACATCTACCTTCAGGAAGCGGCAGAGTACACCTAATCAAGGCTATGGAATTCCTAGCTAGAATTAGGAAAAATGGTTCAACAATAAACGGTATGTATATGCTCAGAGCAATTAAGAAACAATCGGATGCTCCTATCATTTTGCATTTCGGATCTTATAGTTCTGAGGCTTACCAATTTTACCGTAGCTGGACGTATAAAAAGAATGTGGTTGTCTACAGGTTAAAAACGAAAGAGGGTAGCGGACAGTTATTAAAAATAGGAGAGGTGAAAGATGAAGTCATTGCGAATTGAGCTTTCTCGATTTATTCATATTAGCCTTGAACTGATCTTACTATACATAGTTGTTTTGCCTTACTTTCTCCTGTTTAGTCAACACTCATCTGCTTTAACATATATAGCTTTGGTTATACTAGGGATCGTAATCTATGAACCATTTATTAGAAAATATAAAAATATAAAACTAGGAATTTTATTAGTTCCCGTTGTTACTGCCATAGGTGTTTTGTTAGTAAGCTATGACTTAGTTATTTCACTTCTCATTGCTCTTGTATTATTCTGGAGGTCAGTTCATCATCACAAAGAAATTACTCTGATGTTCGAGAATGTGCAGAAATGGGGAAAAGAGTACAAAACCGATAAAAGTACAATTGAATTACATTTATTTTTTGTGACATTTTTGGTTGGAACAATCTATTACCTTTTCACTTATTCAATAGAAGGAAGGGAAATATTTTTATATTTGGTTTTTCTTCAGTTTTTTTTAGTTCTATTATTAAAGGTACTAAATATCTCCTTAGGAGGCAAATCACCATACAGACAACAACAATTAATCTGGAGATTAGGAGGCATCCTTTTACTTGGATTGATTGCAATAATGAGTTTCGGATTATTTAAATACTTCTACTTTTTAGTCGGTACCATTATTAAAGGCCTCCTTTATTTTGGTTCGTTATTGGCCATTTTCTTTTTGTATTTACTATCACTTACGAAATTAGGTCCAAGAGAAATTTTAGAGAGTGAACCAGCAGAAATCCTCATGGGCCCTTCAGAAGAAATCGTAGTTGATGTAATTTCCCAAAGTACTCTAAGTAATATCTTAATGATTGCTGCAGCCATACTTAGTGGGATCGTCATTTTTTTGATTATTAGGAACACTGGTAAGTTTCACCCGCGTGAAGAGGATTCTGATTTCGAGGAGTACAGCTCTTTAGATGTAAATTTCAATGCTGGCTCAAAGCGCCCAAAAATAACAACTAAATCTAATAATGAGATCCGAAAATTATTTCTTCGATTAGAAAAATCCATGGCTAAAAAAGGATTAGGAAGAAAAAGACATGAGTCAGTAGATGATTGGTTTCGGAGTTTTAAAGCAAATGGAGAGTTTAACGACTTTATAGAGAAAACGTATCGTAAGGTTCGCTATGGTGACGAGCAAGTTTCAAAAGCAGAGATGGTCCAATATCGTAGAGCAATAAAAGATCTTAGTAAATCCACCAGTAACCAAAAAGACAAAGCAACCTAATAAAAAGGTAGCAGGGAGTTAACAACCTCTGCTACCTTTTTGCTATTTGAGTTACGTGATATGTTTGAATTATTTGAAGCTAAATTACTAGTTAACAATATTTACAATTTTTACTTACTCTCTAATCTACCTCCATACTAGCTTAATATTGCCTAGCTAGAATAAAAGTGTATCAAAGATAGCTTAAGTAGGAGGGAAGCATATCGCTTACTATTTTACTATTTTGAATGACTAATAACTGGTATTTAAATTGAGAGGAGAACTTATTCATGAAAAAATATCTATTTATCTCTTTAGCGTTTTTAGTTGTGTTTTTAGCTGGGTGCTCTAGTTCTAGTTCGAATTCAACAACTACTAAATCAAGCGAGTCTACAGCTTCTAGCACTTCAACTGAAACGAAAAGCAAGACTGAAACAGCAAAGCCAAGTGGTCCAATTACAATGGTTTGGTATCCAAATGAGTCAGGTTCTGAGTTAGCTGAAGCTCGTGATGCTTTTGGAGATATTATTAAAAAGGCAACTGGATTAGATGTTGTTCATCGAACTACTACTGATTACAATATTGCGATTGAAACGATTGCTAGTGGAAATGCTGACTTAGCTTTTATGGGTGCCGTTGGTTATCTGGAAGCAAACAATCGTAATAATGCTGTACAGCCATTGGTTATTCCAAGTGGCCAATCTGGTACTATTGATGACGCAGTTTATTATAGTTGGTTAGGTGTTAAAAACGAAAATGCTGATATGTATAAAAATGGACCAGATTTCTCAATTGATAGTATTCAAGGAAAGAAATTCTCATTTGTTTCTACTAGCTCTACTTCTGGTTTTGTTGTACCTGGTAACAGTATTGTTTCTTACTTTAATCAAAAGGATCAATGGAAAGACCTTACTGCTGAAGACCTACTAGAAGGCGGTAGTAACATGTTCTTTAGTGAGGTTGCTTACGGAAATTCACATCAAGGTTCATTAGTAAATCTTTTAACAGATAGAGTTGATATTGCGGCATTTTGTGACTCTTGTGTTGGTAATTATATTGAGTTTGTTGAAGGTGAAGAAAATCGTCCGGGAGCTATCTACAAAATTAGAGACAATGCTGATGATCCTTTTACTAGCTTCCCTGGAGAGGAATTTACGGTAATTGCTGTAACGCCAGTTCTAAACGCACCATTTGTTGTTAATACAAACAAACTTGATGCAGATACAATCGAGAAAATTATTGCAGCTTTCACTTCTGATGAAGTAGCTGATAACGAAGCGGTCTTTGTTCCTAGTGGTTCAGACTTCAAAGGTTTATTTAGTAAGCGTGGTAATGAGCGTTTTGTTCGAGTTGAAGATGCTTGGTTTAACCCACTTAGAGAATTAAGATAATACAATTGAAAAGGAGTTAGCTATGAAAACGTTATTGGATGTAAACAATATCTCAAAGAGATACGGCAAAGAGACATTAGCGTTATCAAATGTTAGCTTCTCTGTTAGTGAAGGAGAGTTTGTTTCCATTATTGGCCCATCCGGCGCAGGAAAATCTACTCTCCTTCGCTGTATAAATCGAATGATTGATGCAACTAGCGGAGAGATTTATTTTGATGATGATAATATCTTGCACTATAACAAGCGTGAACTACGCCGATTACGTACACAAATTGGGATGATCTTCCAGCACTATAACTTAGTTAATCGCTTAAGTGTTATTGAAAATGTTCTCCATGGAAGACTCGGTTATAAATCAACGATTGCTGGGATGCTAGGGCTTTATAATGAAGAAGAGAAGCGTCAAGCAATTAAGCTATTAGGATTACTTGGATTAGAAGAACAAATCTATAAGCGCTGTGATCAATTAAGTGGTGGACAAAAACAGCGTGTAGGGATTGCAAGAGCACTTATTCAAGATCCGAAAATATTATTATGTGACGAGCCGATTGCCTCTTTAGATCCTAATGCATCAAAGATTATTATGGATTACTTGGACACGGTTTCTAAAACGATGGGCATTACCGTTATTGTGAACTTGCACCAAGTAGATGTTGCGCTAAACTACTCAGATCGAATTATTGGAGTTAGTAAAGGTGAGATTGTGTACGATGGTTCACCCAAAGAGATAACGACTAACCAAATCCATAGCATTTATGGCTCTGAAGCTGGAGATTTGATGATTGACTTAGGAGGAAGAAATGCAGGATAAGTTTTTTCGAAAAAAGAGAATGAAGTCTTCCTTGATCCTTTTTGTCATTCTACTAGTAACATATGGTGCGATCGTTATTACAGAATTTAGTTTAATTAAAGGTTTTGCATCAATCCCAAAAGCGATTGAGTGGGGTGTTGCGAATTTCTTTCCTAATGCAAAATCGTTAGACAGGTTACCGAATATCTTAAATAAGCTATTTGAAACGATTCTTGTTTCAATTGGTGCAACAACTGTTGCAGCAATTTTTGCCTTAGCTTTTGCAATCATGGGCTCTGCTACCACAAGAGTAAATAGTTTCTTGAGTGGATTAGCTCGCGGTTTTGCAACACTATTTCGTAATATTGATATTGCCGTTTGGTCAATGATTTTATTGTTTACATTTGGACAAAGTGCGATGACAGGCTTTTTTGCATTATTCTTTGTTTCCTTTGGTTTCTTAACTCGTGCATTTATTGAAGTAATTGATGAGGCTAGTAGTAGTTCCGTAGAAGCTTTACAGGCTACAGGTGCCCAATATCTGACAACGATCTTTCAGTCGGTTATTCCAGCAAGTATACCGATGCTACTCAGTTGGACTCTATTTGTTGCCGAAACGAATATTCGCAGTGCAACCCTGATCGGTATCTTAACCGGAACGGGAATTGGGTTTGCCTTTGATTTGTATTATAAGAGTATGAACTACAACGCTGCGAGTTTGGTAGTTATTGTTATTGTCTTAACAATTCTCGTAATCGAATATATTTCAAACTATGTTAGAAGGGTGATCTTGTAGTGGGACTTGAACGATTAAATAGAACACAGCCAGATTCAAGCGTCTTAATAGAGCAATATTTATCGAAACCGATTAAAGTAAAGAAACTCACTAAGGCGACACTAGTCATCCGAGCGACTCTTCTTTCATTGTTACTGATTACCATTTATGGTTTTTACTTTTATGATTACAAAGGGATAAACATGATAGAGGCAGGTCTGGCAACCCTTGCAAACTTTAAGATTATGTTCACAGAAGCGCATTTTAACCACTTTACGTTTGCAGAAGGGCTACACGCAGTAACAGTTACGTTAAGTCTTGCTGTACTTACGACTTTATTTGGAGCAATGATTGCCTTATTCTTAGGATTATTAGCTGCACAAAATCTATCAACGCCTATTATTTCACAAGCTGTAAAGAGCGTCGTTGCTGTTGTTCGGGCAGTTCCTACGGTGTTATGGGTACTAATCTTTGCCATTGCCGCTGGGCTTGGGAGTGTAGCTGCTGTTGTTGGAATGACATTTCACTCAGTTAGTTACTTAGTTAAAGCTTATTCCGAGTCGTTTGAAGAGTTAGATGAAGGAGTTATTGAGGCGTTAAAAGCTAGTGGAGCGAGCTGGTGGCAGATTGTCTTTCAGGCGGTTATACCATCGACAATGTCATATCTAATCTCCTGGACATTTTTACGCTTTGAGATTAACTTTGGAGTCGCAATTGCAATGGGGGCAGCCGCAGCAGCAGGCGGAATTGGTTTTGAATTATTTATGGCGAGTGCCTTTTATTACGATATAAGAGAACTTGGTACGATTACTTATTTTGTCTTGTTTATTGCGATTATGCTTGAAGTCATTGCAACGAAAATAAAGTCACACTTAAGAGTGAAACATTAAAAAAAGGTGGGCTAGAGTTAACTCTAGTCCACCTTTTAATTATTGATTAAACCATGATAATGCAATCGTTCCTTCTCCTACGTGCAGGGTAACTGCAGAAGATAAAGGTCCAGTAACGACATTTAAATTAGGATATTTTTCGTTAATGATTTCTCTCCACTCATTAGCTTTATCTATAGCATTAGCATGTAATATATAAATCTCACTTTTGTCTGAAACCATTGCTTGATCAAACATTTCAAAAATGCGATTGGCGGCTTTTAAATCAGATCTCTTTTTCTCAAATATATTTAGTTTTCCATCTTCAATTTTAATGATTGGTCGTATATTTAGAAGGCTTCCAAGTAAATATTGGAGTCCATTTAAACGTCCACTTCTCTGTAATTGTTCCAGACTCCCAACTAGCACATAAGTCTCGCCACTCTCAGCGATTGTTTGTAGTTCGCTCACAATTTCATCTATCTCTCTTCCTTGTTCATTTAGAGCTATTCCTCTTTCAATTAATCCTGTTAGTGGGTATGATAATATTTTTGAGTCTATAATCCTTACATCTATTCCAGCCACCTCGGCTGCTTGTTCGCTCGCTGATATCGTACCACTCAAAGCACGTGAAATATGAACACCTATGATAGCGTCATACTTTTCACTTAGCTCATTAAATAGCTGAACAAAGTCTCCGATTGCAGGTTGTGATGTTTTAGGTGGCGTAGTAAACGTTTTCATTTTTGGGTATAACTCTTCTTCAGATAGGTCTATCCCATCACGATATTCTTCGCCATCTAAAATTAATACAAGTGGAACAACATATATATCTTCGTTTTCTATTAAGTGAGTTGGAATATAAGCAGAGCTATCTGTTACCCAAGCAATTTTTTTCATATTGCGATCCTCCTGAGACATTTATTATTAATCTATTACAATATTATAGCTTCAATGATCATTTTCCGATATATTTAATACATAAGATTTTAAAAATTTTAAAGATTTAAAAATCGCTAGAGAGGAATAGGATAGATTATGGAAAACTTCCTTTTCATTTTATTATTTGTTTTAAGTTACCTAATTGGTTCAATTCCTTTTGCCTTAATTGTGGGTAAAGGGATATTTAAGACGGATGTCAGGCTGCATGGAAGCGGTAATTTGGGAGGGACAAATACGTTTCGAACACTAGGTAAAAAAGCAGGCTTCCTCGTAGCTATAGGCGATGTGTTAAAAGGAACACTTGCTGCTAGCCTACCGCTTCTGATTGGTTTAGAAATCGACCCGTTACTCGCAGGTATTCCCGCTGTCATTGGGCATTGTTATCCTTGTTTTGCTAGCTTTAGGGGAGGAAAGGCAATGGCAACCTCTGGTGGTGTCTTATTGGTTGCAAGTCCAATCCTATTTGTGATCATGCTAGTCGCGTTTATTATCATATTGAAACTAACAAAAATAGTATCGTTAACGTCCATGCTCTCTGCTGTTCTATTTCACGGCATGATGATATGGATGGGAGTTCAGATTGAAGTATTTGCTACATTCATCCTATTGGTTTTCATTATCTACCGTCACCGTGAAAATATCGCAAGAATTGTTGGGAAAACTGAGCCGAAAATCACTTGGTTGTAACTACATACTTAAGGAGGAAGAGAAGTAGAATGGAAGAACATACAGAAAAACTAGGCCCGTTAAATACGATGGGGGAAGAATTTCAGAAAGATCGTTATGCAGAACTAAAGAAATATCAGGACAGATCGCCGGTTCATCCAGAAGAACTTCAGGCATTAGGTGGACGCCCGTTTACCCAATGGACAGTAACAAGATACGCAGACGTATTGACTATCTTAAAGGATGCTCGTTTTGTTAAGGAAATCAGAAGGCTGATACCAGCAGAACAGCAAGCTCCTGTACCGCCGCCTATTGAGGACTTAGTAAAAGCACAGCGAAACCAAATGTTATTTCGTGATCCTCCAGATCATACGAGATTAAGACGTCTTGTAAATCAGGCTTTCACGCCTCGGATTGTTCAACGACTAAAGCCTAGTATTCAACGCATAGCAACAAGATTATTAGATGAGGTGGATGGGAAATCAGAAATTGATATTGTCAAAGATTATGCGTATCCCCTACCTGTGATTGTAATTGCTGACCTATTAGGAGTTCCTCCAGAAGATCATTCCATTTTTAAAGAATGGTCTGATGGTTTTATTAAAACGATTGATATCGCACCAACTATGGAAGATTTAGTGAATGGTAATAGGATTACGATAGAGTTTCGAGATTATTTTCGTGGAATTGTTCAAAAAAGAAGAGAAACTCCACAGGATGATTTAATTTCGGGTCTAATTCTAGCCAAGGACTCAAGTGGAAAGCTTAGTGAAGATGAACTAATTGATATGTGTATATTGCTATTAGTGGCTGGTCACGAGACAACCGTCAACCTAATTGCAAATAGCATTTTATTACTGCTTTTACATAAGGATCAACAAACCTTACTTAGAGAAAACCCAACTCTGTTAGAATTAGCGATTGAAGAAGTCTTGCGTTTTGAACCTCCAGTGCAAGCGACAAGTAGATTTGTTGCTGAGGATATGGAGTTTCAAGGAAGTCAGTTTAAAAAGGGCGACTCAGTCACTGTATGGCTCAGTGCAGCTAATCGAGATCCGGGAAAATTTGTTAATCCGGATAAGTTTGATATTACTAGAAAGGATAATCCTCATCTTGCCTTTGGATTAGGAAATCATTTTTGTCTAGGAGCTCCATTAGCACGAGAAGAAGGAATGATTGCAATTAAAACACTATTAGAAAAGTATTCGCAGCTAGATTTGGCTACGAAAGATGTTTTCTGGAGTTCGTCTCCATTAATGAGATCCCTTAAATCGTTACCAGTTACGGTAAGATAATAACGAATAGGCTGAAATAACGAACCTGTTGTTTCAGTCTTTTTTTGTATTTGCAATGGATTAATATATTCGGATAAGTTTACCCTATAATAGAAAATCTAATGATGGATGAAAAAAATTAGGGGGTCTTTCCAATGCAAAGGGGATATTACAAAGTCCTTGTCCTACTAGTAACCTTTGGCTTAATTGGGTGTAACGCTGCTAATGAGGGTTCACACAATAATCAACAGGATTTTAGTCAAGAAAGAAATGTGTATGAATCGGATAGTGCGCATTTACAACCATTTAACAACACTCATACGACTCAGAGAGCTCAACGCAGAAGTGGCAAAACAGATTATCAAGGAACGCTTGGAGCCAAACAATAGCAAGCTCCAGGTCAAGCCAGTAACCAAAAAGTACAATAGTAAAGCATAGAGGCTGGGACTAAACAAAATGTCAGACACCCACGAAAGTTCACTTTCACTAACACGGATGTAAATGTGATTGACACAAAACATCCAATCGAAGAAAGTGAATTTTCTTGTAGAAACGATTTTCAGGGTAGACACTTTTGTCCCAGCCTTTATTGTGAAAAAATATATACAACAACATCTATATTTTTATGTATAATAATAGAGGACATTAGGACAGCAGGGGCGGACAAGGAGGCAAGCATGGAGCAACACAATTCATCAGGGATAAATTATGAGCATTGGTCGAAAAAAATTCTTTATTTTTATTGGTTGCTAGCCATTGTTGCTATAGCTGGTCAATTTATCGGACTGCTTGTCACGATTTACTATTACCCGGAGAACGTAGCTAGGTTTATCAAAGAAAAACTAATAGTCTTAATTATAGCGCATTTGTTCTTCCTTCTGTTATCTGAGTATTTAGTAAGAGTTAGAAAACTATATGCGCCATGGTTATTGATAAGCACAGGTACGTTATTGACCATACCAATCATACTTGTAAACCCGACGATTCCAGGCCTCCAGCTTATTTTACTATTACCAATGGCGGTTGCATTAATATATCTTGAAAAAAGTAAGCTATTCTTTAGTTTTATGATTAATCTAGTTGGGCTTATTAGTGTTCACTTACTTTTTCCTATTGTTAGAATGTCAACATCAATATATGAGTACCTCTCGTACTACACATCCTTATTTGCAGGGTTTGTTATCTATTTAGCAATACTTCAAAGAGGTAGTGAAGTGCTAGAGTTTCTTTATCAATCTACTGAAAAAGAGAAGGAACTTATCATTAAAAACGCGGTAATGGAGCGTCTATCGAAAACGGATGCACTCACTGATTTGTACAACCATAAAACATTTCATGAATACATGGATTTTCTTGTTGAACGGAGCGATAACTATCAGGAGTCACTCCAACTTGCGATAATAGATATTGATAATTTTAAGTCCGTCAATGACACATACGGGCATAGTGCTGGTGATGCGGTCCTAAAAAAAATTGCTTCTACAATTCGTGAGATAGCGACCGAAAAAGATATTGTTGCAAGGTATGGAGGCGAGGAATTTGCCATTTTATTTACTGAGAAAACTATCTTTGAAGCTGAACAAATAGTAGAGCGTATTAGACTTGCTACATCTTCTATTTCTCATAAGGAAATAGAAGATCAAGCAGTTACAATAAGTGTCGGACTAACAGATTATCAGAAAGAAATGTCTAAGTTCGATTTATTTGAACAGACAGATGAATTACTATATGAAGCCAAACGAAACGGTAAAAATCAAGTAGTAATCAAAAGGAAAGACTCCTAGTGTCGTAGGGGTTTTTTCTTTTTCTTATTCTAAGAAAATGTATTTTTCGAATAACCAAAGAGGCATAGGGCTATTGCCAGAAATTCCGTTGTACTTTCAGCTGAAAAAATGTCTAGCTCCTCTGCTTTTCTTAGTAGGGCTACAAATGAATGGAATTGGTTAGGATGGTAGGGAGCGAACTTATGAGGGGGACAACTAGATGTTAAAGAAAATAGCTCTACAACTGAAGGATAATATCTGGGTGCGCCCATTGGTTTACTGTATACTATCACTCTTCATTGCCATAGCTGTTATCTATATTGATGTAAAAATGAATGACGCTCTAAACGAGCATCTTCCTCGTTATTTACTAACAAGTGTCGACTTAGCCCACATCATACTTGGGACCATTTCGGCAGCATTAGTAACGATGACGACGATTACCTTTTCAACGATTATGGTTGTTCTTACGACATATACGTCACAGTTTTCGCCGAGAATATTGAAAGGGTTTATAACAAAAGCATCGACTATGCGAGTGTTGGGAATTTTTCTTGGTGGTTTCGTATATACAATTCTTTCTTTATTATTCATGAGGAATTCAACCATTGATAATGATGTTATCTCAGCGACGATTGGAGTACTAGTGGCATTTATTTGTTTAGGTTTCTTTGCGTATTTTATTCAAAACGTTGCTACTTCTATACAAGTCAGTAGCTTGCTCAATGAACTTGCGACAGACGCAATAACAACAGCACATAGGGAAGCCGATTCACTAAAAGACTACAAGACCAAAGCTTGTGACAAGCTGACGAAACCAACGGGTTTCCCCAAAACCATTGAAGTGAGGGGGGATACGTTTGGTTATATACAATTAATAGATTACGATAGATTGTTTACATTGGCGGTTGAAAATGATTATGTGATTGAACTTAATCAGTATATCGGGCATTACGTGACAGATAAAAGTAAGTTGCTAACGGTATACCACCGCGGAGAAAAAGTTGATTTTCAGGTGAAAGATTTTATTACTATAGGTGGTGAACGTACTTCTGTTCAAGATATAGAATTTTGCTTGTTAAAAGTTGTCGAAATAGCCTTAAGGGCAATTTCTCCAGGGATTAATGATCCAAATACAGCAATTGATTGTATTCGGTTTTTAAGAACACCTTTAATGGAGGCTTTGAAAAATAGAAGTAACTACATTCTCTTATTCGATAAACATGGTAAAGAGCGTCTCATTAAAAAGCAAGAAAGCACAGAACAATTACTATATACGACTTTTTACCAAATTAGTCATTATGGCAGACAGGATGTATCTATCCTCTTGGCTATATTAGATACACTCCATTTTGTTGCAGTACATAGTAGCCATAAAATACAAATTGAGATGAAGGAATACACAGAGTACGTAACTGAAAAGTTTGATGAGAGTCTATTAGGAGAGTTAGATCAAAGACAGGTTAAGAAGATGCTCACACGTATAGATCAATTGTTAGAGAGGTGAGTTGCCAAAAGATCTGATTTTATCTGTTCAGCCGAACCCACATGCACAAAATTAGTACATAAAAGAAAAGGCACCTTTACTTCAGGTGCCTTTTTCCTATAGAGCGTTCGAGAAGAATTCTTTTAAAGTATCATTAAATAATTCTGGTTGACTTACGTTCACTATATGAGCTGCATTTTCAAAACGAACTATTTTACTGTCTTTTATATTCTGTTGGAGCTCGGTAGCTGCAACTATATAATCATCAAAATCTAGCTCGCCATTAACGATTAATGTTTTTACTTTGATCTCTTCTAATTTCTTATCTATCTCTTCTAGAAAAATCGGCTTACTCTTAATTCTTGGCTTAGTAAAATTATCTTCTGACATTTCTCGATATAGTGCGCTAGTTACCTTATCTGCGTGTCCTAGCCCGTCAGGACCAATTAACCACATTTTTTCAGAGAGATCAATACAAGCGCTTATGTCTCCTGATTGTAATGCTGTCCAGAATTCTTGTCTAGAAGTTTGCAAAGCTGAAGACTCATTACGGCTAAGCTTCATTGAGCAAAGAACTAGGCGTTCAACGAGTTCAGGGTATACTATTGCTAATTCTAAGGCTATAAGAGCTCCTAGTGAAAGACCAACAACGTGGGTCTTTCGTACATCTAAAAACTCAAGTAATGCTTTTATATCGTCGTAGTTGGCGAATGATTCTTCTGTTATCTCTGAATGACCAAAACCACGGAGATCAAAACGAATGACCTTGTTTGTTTTTGCTAACGCATGGAACTGTGCGTCCCATAATCTAGAGTCTAAAAAGAGACCATGAATGAATAATATGGCGTCGCCTTCACCAGCAACCTCATAAAAAATTTTTCCTCCATTTACTTGCGCAAATCCTTTTGTTACCAGTGTCATTTTAACAACAACTCCTCTCAAATAATTAAGATAGTTTTCCGATATACTTCAAATTCTCTACGTTTTCATGATCTACTGCACCGTCTAAGATGCGACTAACTGAAGCTATTGTGTCTTGGATCCCTACCCATTCACCCGGCTTATTTGTTATGGGCTCAGCAACATAAAATGGCTGTGAGAAAAAGGCCTCTAATCTTTGACCACGCTGATAAATAATAGTATCAGCTTCTGATAACTTATCACTGCCCCATTCGGTAACAACAAACCTCAATTCCCGATAGCGGCGTAGGAGTTTCCTAGCACGTTGTTGATTGGTTACATGTGGTGAATCAATATGTCCACCTTCAATAATTGTTGACGTTGACAAAATTGGATCTAAAGCTGGGTATATTCTTCTGGTTATTAGATCCATATCAAATCGTAATAAAGTCTCTAGTGGGCCATAAGGTGAGTTTTCGTCGACAGCATTACCTAGCGTATCTACTACGATAAAAGTGATTGGTAACGATGTAGTTTGTTGAAGTTGTAAGCTAAAATCAAAAAAGTCTCCAGACAATACCTTTTTGCGATCAACACCAAGGATAATCTCTTCGTCTGTATAACTATCTAGTTTTGCTACTAATTCCTCTAAGCTCGACGTATGAAAATTTGAGTGAGCAATTACATCATCAATTCCTACAGTTTCATCACTACCCTTTAGAAAGAGCGTAGTGTAGTTGAGTTTTTGCATGCGATAAAAGAGTTCTGCCATTAATACCAATTGTCCCATACCAGGTCGCGCTACTAAACCGATTGTCCCACCTCTTACGATCGGCGCAAGTAAATCGACAATTTTTATTCCAGTTTCAATCATTTCGGTGCCAACCCCACGAATGAGTAACTCATCAAGTGTGCAATCAGCCAACGTCGCTAATGCTACCAAAGTCTTTACCTCTGCACGTCCAATTGGTATCTTTCCGGTACAAAGGTTGGAAACGGTGGCGGGGCGTAACCCTGCTGACTTTGCAGCCACAGTTAGATTGGGTACTCGTCTTTTTAGTAAAGATACATTTAATCGTAAGTCATCATTCATACCAAATTTCTCCTTTTTCTTTTTATAGTAATTTATTTTACTCTATAAAGCAACTGTAAATATCTTTTAGAGTAATTTTTCTTACTTCTAAACGAAAAAAATCCATGCGATAATGTCGCATGGATAATTGCCTATTCAGAAATTTCATCTAACGTTTTCTCGAAACTTGGAACAAAGTGATCAAGAAAATAATTTACTTCAGGCATATTTAATTCTTTTATTTTTTCCTCGATCTGATTTTTTGCTACGACAAATTCTTTGTTGCCGGCTGATAGTTCAGTCACACACTTTAGATATGCATCTAATAAGTCTGCAGCCTTAATATAGCCTGTTAACTCAGAATTTACCTTTTCACAAATGACTTTTCTGTATACATCCTTTAACGCATCTGGGGCTTGCTCAACCAAGCGCTCAGCTGCTAAGTGTTCAATATCACGAAAATTCTTAAGGATGTTCTTATTATGGTGTTTTACCGGTGTAGGGATATCTCCAGTATAAACTTCTGTAACATCATGAAAGAGTGATAAGGTCACTGCTTTTTCTGTGTTAATATCTTTATGAAATAGTTCATTTGCAATAGTACAGAGACAATGTGTGATGAGAGACACATGAAAAGTATGTTCTGCAACGTTTTCTTTCATAACATTTCTCATCAGACTCCATCTTTCGATATACCTCAAACGAAAGAGGTTTGCCATTAAATGACTTTCCACAGCTTCACTTCCTTACAAATAAAAATAGCCACGTCAAAATACTATACTACTGCCCTTTAACACGCAAGTTTTTGGATTACAGAAAAGAAAACAGAAGGATTAGACCATATATCGGAGGATTTATACAGATTAATTAGGTAAGCTCAGCTTACTCTTTCGTATCACGAAATTCTCCGCTTTATCGCTTCGTATCACTTTTCACAATCTCAGCTATTTATGGTTTAATGTAATAACACAAACGTTACGTACAGAATAAACTGTACAAATTTACTATTTGAAAGGAAGAATGATCATTATGGATAAAAGTGATAGGTCAGTGTTTAAAATATCGGTTGCAATTGCAAGTATCTTTGTCTTAATTGGTATCCTTATTCCCAATCAATTAGGTGAAGCGATGGGGGTAGCTCAAAGCTTTATTCTTGAGTCGTTTGGTTGGTTTTATCAATTAGTCGCAACCTTCTTTCTTGGTTTTGCAGTATTTATGATTTTTAGTAAGTACGGAAAAATAAAATTAGGAAAGCAAGATTCAAAACCTGAATATAGTCGTCCTACGTGGTTTGCAATGTTATTCTCAGCAGGTATGGGAATAGGTTTACTTTTTTATGGAGTATCTGAACCGATTTCTCATTTTGTCTCCCCACCAATGGGAGATGGTAGTACAGAGCAATCAGCGATAGTAGGTATGCGTTATACTTGGCTTCACTGGGGATTACATGCTTGGGCCATTTATGCAATGGTTGCCTTAGCGTTAGCTTATCAAAAATTCAGAAAAAATGCTCCAGGACTAATGAGCGCGACGCTCTACCCTGTGCTTGGTGAAAAGGTGAAAGGTCCCATCGGTAAAACAGTTGATGTTGTTGCCGTGTTTGCCACATTATTTGGTGTTGCAGCCTCTCTAGGTTTAGGCTCTCAACAAATCAATGCTGGTTTAGAATACCTCATTGGTATTCCCAATAACTTTATGGTGCAAATGATAATCATGGGTATCATTACAGTTCTTTTCATCATCTCAGCAAACACAGGTTTGTCCCGAGGAATTAAGTATTTAAGTAACATCAACATGTCTATAGCGACATTATTGTTAATCACAATGCTAATACTCGGTCCGACATTGTTTCTACTAAACATGTTTACTACAAGTTTAGGTAGCTATATTCAGAACATCACGACAATGGGCTTACGTTTATCTCCTTTCGATGGCAACGAAGCAGCCTTTACCCAAGGGTGGACGGTCTTTTATTGGGCATGGTGGATTTCTTGGACGCCATTTGTTGGAATGTTCATTGCACGTGTATCAAAAGGAAGAACAATTCGTGAATTTACTGTAGCCGTTCTCCTCGTCCCAACGCTAGTATGTGGCCTTTGGTTTACCGTCTTTGGAGGAACAGGAATTTATTTGGAGTTAATCCAGGGGTTAAATGTATCTGGTCAGGGACTTGAAACAGCACTATTCTATGTGTACCAACAATTGCCGTTTGGTGTTCTACTCTCTATTTTATCGGTAGCATTAATTACAACGTTCTTTGTTACCTCAGCTGACTCAGCGACGTTCGTATTAGGAATGCTGACAACTGGCGGAAAATTAAATCCTCCAAATCGTGTGAAAATCACTTGGGGAATTATTCTTGTAGCTTGCACATTAGTCTTGTTGGCTTCAGGTGGATTAGCAGGTCTACAAACTGCGATTATCGTTAGTGCCCTACCTTTAACATTCATTGTTTTAGTCATGTGTTATGGATTAGTAAAAGCACTTAATAAAGATTTGAAAGAGCAAAAAACAGAGATTGAAACACAAAGAGAGAAAAAGGTTAAGGCCAAGACGGCTAGTTAATTGTTAATTATAATAATAGCCCCTACCTCAAAGAGGTGGGGGCTATTATCTTTATGCTTATAAGATCATCGGCGGAGAAGTACTTGAAAGGAACCCTGCAATGATGACAATGATAACAATTAAAATGAGTTCAATTCTCAAACTCCAGAATAATCGATATACCTTCTTCACATCATTTTTTCTTAACTGCGGTAACCAGACAAAGCGATGGTAAGCAGCAATCAATAATGCAGGAGTGAAGGTTAGTAACTTCCAAAGTAGCGTGATCCCATAGTTTGAATTAATAAGATTTTCCCATGATTGTAGGTAACTAAAGCTTAGGATAAGTCCAGAGCCGGTGATGGCGACAATTGACCATAGAGCAATCCTTGAAAATGTAACAAGCTTTTCATGGAACTCATTTAAAAATGAAAGCTGGTTTCGACCAATTAGTGAATAAAGGACAAAACCAATGATCCCCCCAAACCAAATGCTAGCAGCAACCAAATGAATCACGTGCGAGAAGATAGCAAGGAAATTTCCTGCTGCATGACCGCTCCAAGCAAAACTTGTAAAAAGAGCCAAAAACACAAATGTAGGTGCAATTACATTCCCTTTCATACGATTAAAACTAACCAAGAACAATAATAAGAACAGGATCGGCTTTGCTATGCTGGCAATTCCGAGATTTGTTGTTGTTAGCATCGTTAAAAAGGTCTCGACAATATGCTGGTTAGTTAATTGTAGAGCTCGAACCATCACTTGAGTAAAACCAGTAAGGATGAAAGTTAAAACAGCAACTAGGTACAGCACTCGTTCAAAAAATAATATCTTTTCATTATTAAAAAAGAATGTTCTAAAAAAGAAAAGTCCAGCAACAGTGATTAGAATGAGTAATTCGAAGATGCGTACATAAGTTCCAGCATGATATGTTTTCTGCGTTTCGTGCTGGTTATGAAGGTGTTCATTTAAAGGTGGCTCCTCAATGAGTTCTGTTTCAGAAGGGATTACCTCTAGAACTTCTTCTTCTGTTACCTCATCGATTGTGGGTGTTTCCTCGGGCTCATGCTCAATAACTTCTACCGGAGCATCAATTGTAAAACGAAATGAACCCTCGGTGACGTGTGTATCCTTAGCTAAAATCTGCCAGTCAACAGTGTAAACTCCATTTTCAAGTGTTGGTAAGAGTAGTTTCATTTCCAGATTGTTTTCACTAACTTGTTCAGCGACAATTATGTTACCATTCTCATCTTTAAGAGTCAGCTTACTTAGATTTGTATTGATTGATTCTGAGAAATGAGCAACAATTTCTTCAGGGGAATAATCTAAGCTAGACTCATGAGTTGGATATGAATCTTTCAGGTAAGCATGAGCATTTACATACATTGGTAGTAAAAGTAGTAATAGAAACACTGGTAAAGCTATAAATTTCTTCAATTTAGAAATCACCTCTCCAATCAAACGCCGCGGAGTTGCGACTATTTCAATTTTACCCCTTTGTGGAGTAGTTATTATTCTTACTGTAACTATAGTAATAATATAGATTTTATACAATCACTCAAAAGAGCTATACACATGGTTAGAATTTGTCGAAATTGTTACGTTTGTTTTGAGGTGAAAAAAGACAGAATAAGGAAAATGTTATATTGACAGAATTTTATAAATAGTATTAAATTTTATTATAAGAACAAACTACCAGAATAATACATACGTGCTTTAAAAGGTCAAAGCATTAATGGATCGCGATTTAAAATCATCTAAAGAATGCTCTGTTCATATGGTTATTGAACATACTGTCACTGTATAAAATAACAATATGAGTATGGTACAAAAACATTAGGAGGGAATGAGAGAAAATGAAAAGGCTTACAAATGAAGAGGTCACTAACCTGCTATTAGAGAGAGAGGGTTGGAAACTGGTAGACGAAAAATGGATTGAGAAAAAATATACCTTTAAAAATTACTTGTCTGGCATTGATTTTGTGCAGAAAGTAGCTCAGTTATCCGAGCAGGAAAATCATCATCCATTCATTGCAATTGATTATAAGATAGTTCGGTTAAAGCTTTCTTCTTGGGCGGCTAAAGGATTAACGGATTTAGATTTTCAGTTAGCTCAAGAATTTGACGAATTTTATCATTCTATTTGACTTTAGTGATCTACTTATGTAAATTTGAAAGAGTTCATTAACTTTATTGGGTAAAAGCGGTGAAGTAATAAAGATATATAAAACTAATTTGAGAGATAAATAGAGGAGTGATTGGATGTTAACACGTAAGGTTCCGAAACATTTAAGGAAATATACGGTAAGTCAAGAGTATGAGAATTATACAGCGATTAATCATGCGGTTTGGAGATATGTGATGCGTCAAAATCACCATACCCTAAAAGACTCAGCGCATGAAGCTTACACGGATGGTTTAAAGGCTTCTGGAATATTTATAGAACGTCTTCCTAATGTAGAAGAAATGAATGAATGCTTAGCCCCTTTTGGTTGGGGAGCTGCAACTATTGATGGGTTTATTCCAGGTGTGGCATTTTTTGAGTTTCAAGCAAATGGAATTTTACCAGTAGTAGCAGAAATACGAAAATTAGAAAATATTCAATATACACCAGCTCCAGATATTATTCATGAAGCGGCTGGTCACGCACCAATTCTTTGTGATGAAAAATACTCAGAATATGTAAAGCTTTTTGGGAATATTGGCAAGAAAGCAATAGCAACAAAAGAGGAACATGATCATTTTGAGGCTGTTCGTTATTATTCTAATTTATTGGAAAAAGGGGAGTCTACGGAAGAAGAAATTGAAGCGGCGAAAAAGAAGATCGACGAAGTTGCTGCGACGATTACTGGTCTTTCTGAGGCAGAGAAAATTTCAAGACTGTACTGGTGGACAGTCGAGTATGGTTTAATTGGTGAGTTAGATAATCCTAAAATTTATGGTGCGGGTTTACTGTCTTCTGTTTCAGAGGGAGGAAATGCCTTAAACCCTGAAGTCAAAAAATTACCGTTTGAATTAGACACAATTATTCAAACTAGTTTTGATATTACAAAACCACAGCCACAACTTTTTGTGTGCAAAGACTTCGAGCAATTAATCGATGGCGTATTAGAATTTTCAAAGGAAATGAGCTTTATGAAGGGTGGTACAGAAAGTTTAGAGAAAGCGAAACAATCTGCCAATGTAGCAACTGTAGAGTATAGTTCCGGACTTCAAGTAACAGGGGTTGTACATGAATTACTATATAATAATCAAGATGAAGCAGTTTACTTAAAGATGATTGGTCCTACAGCTTTGGCTTATAAAGATAGTGAACTTCCTGGACATGGAACAGAAACTCATAAAGATGGTTTCGGGGCTCCAATTGGACTAGTAAAAGGAGTTTCTACACCATTAGAAAGTATGTCAGAAGAAGAGTTGAATAGTTTAGGCGTCGTTGTAGGAAAAGAGTGTACGCTCGTGTTCGAAAGTGGTGTCGAAGTAACCGGGCAAGTCAAAACGATTGTAAAACAGGATGATCTCATTCAAATTATAACCTTTGAAAATTGTCAGGTTACCTACAATGATCAGGTATTGTTTGAGCCTGAGTGGGGTCTTTATGATATGGCAGTAGGGGCAACCATTCCATCTGTATACGCTGGTGCCGCAGACGGAGAAGCATATTATTCAATTGATGAAACTGTTGCAACAGCGGTAGCTAGTCCTGTCGAACGATCGGCTCTTGACGGTTTATATCAAAAAGTCAGAGAGATCAGAGAGTATCCAGAAGATCATTCATCAGAACTTCTTCAAGAAGTATGGGAGCAAGTGAAAGCTGAGTATCCGAATGACTGGCTATTAAAATTAGAAATCGTTGAGATCCTAAACAGTAACAATTGGTTACCTGAGTTACAAGTGGAAGTAACAAAAGAGCTTGAAAGACTTCAAGGTCTCAATCAGGAGTATCATACGTTAATTAAACGAGGTTTAGATATCATCTAATATACAAAGAGGTTGACCCGAGTCTAGGTCAACCTCTTTTCTACTACAGATTTTTTTCTATTGTAGACTTTCGACAAATCTGACTGTTCGATAGAGCATAACTGCAGCTTCACTACGGCTAATTTCTTGCTTAGGGTTAAAATGCCCATCTTCAAGATCGGCGATGTTTGAGATAAGTAGCTTTTGTACGCTTTCCATGTATTCAGGAGAAATATCAGCTTCATCATGAATCTCAATCCATAGGGTAATAAAGGCAAGATCATCATATTTTGCTGTTAGAGCTTTAAATAACATATCTGCAAAAAGCTCTTTTGTAATAGTTTCCTCTGGCAGAATGTCGCTAGCTAGCTTAAGACCGTTGAACTGAGCATTAATGAAGGATGACGCATACCATTTGTCATCTTTTACGTTTTTGTAGTAGTCACTAGCTTTTGGTTCCTTAATAAAACGCATATGGTCAATGTTTAAATCTAGAGCCCGAACGATGAAGGTCACACCGGTAGCGTAAGTTATTTTACCGTTTGGATCAAAGACATCATTAGCCATCCCTTTGGCAATTCCTCGTTCTTTCAAGTCAAGTATTTCTTTCTCAGCTAGGTCGCCTTTAATATCTGAAAAAGCGAAAATAGATTGATGAAACATAAATACTAACGAAACTGTTAAAAGTAGTTTTACCATCCACTGTTTATTCATCGATATCACTCCCTCAAGTTTTCTATATGGTTAGACGTGAATACTTGGAAAAAGTTACGGACATTATTCGTAGAATAAAACAGAATAATCCTTATTCTGCTTACAGAGATAAGGATTAATAGTATTATTCCACCCAGCCTTTTTCATAGGCATACCTTGTAATTTGCACGCGATTTTCTAAATGGAGTTTATGCATGATGTTTTTTAAATGGTTTTTTACCGTATATTCCGAAATAGATAGTTCCGTAGAAATCTGTTTGTTTGTATGTCCCTTTGCCACCAATTCCAGCACCTCTTGTTCACGGTTGGATAAGGGGTTATTCGCCATTTGTTTTTCTTTTTGTGAAGTAAACTCTTGTAATAACTTGAACGCTAAGTCCTCAGACATTGGAACTTCGTCATCAGCTATCGCTTGTAGATATTCAAACCAAGCTGTTGGATTTATGTTTTTTAATAAATATCCTTGAGCACCTTTTTTTATCGCTTCAAATAGATTTGTTACCTCGTCTGAGACCGTAATAATGATTACTTTGACATAGGGGTATTTGGTTTTGATGATTTTTGTAGCCGCGAGGCCGTCCATCTGTGGCATATTAATATCCATAAGAATAATATCCGGCATCAGTTGTTCTGTGAGAGTAATTGCTGCTTCTCCATCTGTGGCTTCGCCAACGATGACAAAATTGTCATAAGAGCCGACAATCTCTCGGATCGCTTCTCTAGCGTGCTCATGATCATCTACGATCAAGACTCGAAACGGTTGCATCTACTTCTCCACCTTTCTGATCATCACTTGTGTTTTCTTTCCTTTTCGTTCAATTACGAAGTTCCACTTCATAGCTTTTGCTCGATCCTTCATGATCTGTAAGCCATAGCCAGTGTCTGACATGTTTGGGTCAAATCCAATCCCATCATCTTCAATAAAACACGTCCATCCATTGGTGGAATTTTCCGAACGGATCCAAACATGTTTAGATTTTGCATGCTTCCTAATATTCATAAGAGCTTCTTTGATACAAGCATATAGTTCAGTTTTCTCTTTCGTACTTAATTTGTTCTCGTGTAAATTCCAAGCAAGTTCGACTGGTATTCTGGTATCTTCTTTAAAGTTGTTAATAAGTGAAGTAAGGGAATGAGTCCAGTGAAAAGACTCTTGGTGTTTGGCGTTTCGTAAATTAAAGATCGCCTGTCTAACATCTTCATGAATGTGTTGTATGGTTTTCTTGAGCTTTGAATAAGTATCATTTTCGTTTAGTTGTGTTTCTTTCTGTTCAAGTTGATTAAATTTTACCGATACAAGGAATAAAGATTGGGCAATTCCATCATGTAATTCCCGAGATAACTTTTCCCTTTCCTCTAAAATAGATTTTTGAGCCTTTTCTTTCTCAAGATCTTCTTTCATCTGTTCAAAAATATTAAATAGTTTAAGTACGAAAATCATCGTCACTATAAAAACAATCACAGGAGCAAGTAAGTTCCCAAGTTCCATTGATAAATAAGGTAATAAAAATTCATGGCGTATGTATTCCCATAAACCAATGGTGATGGTTGGAATGAGTAATATTAGCCATTTTATTTGTTTATATGTCATCAATACGTACTCCTCTACTCATCATAATTCTATCAAACCACATCAGCTGCTATTCATAAATAGCTACAAAGGGCTATGACTTGGCTACGAACTTCTAGTATTTTTAGAATAGATTACATAATCAAGGTTAAATGACCCTAAAGAGCCATTTACTATCGGCTCGAAGGTTATGTACGATATAAAGGATTGTTAGGAGGGTTTTAAATGTACTTCAACCTAAAAGCTATGCTTTTATTAATATTCCTATTCATAATAGCTCCTAATGGAATTAGAGCCGAAATTAGTATCCAGGGTCTAATTGACCAAGCGCAACCAGGTGATGAACTTATCATTCCCACTGGAATTTATTACGAAACATTACGGATTACCAAGCCATTAACCATTGCTGGTGAGGGTGTTACTCTATATAACAACAATGATGAATTGACTGTACATATTCAAGCAAATCATGTGAGCTTTAAGGGCTTTACGATTTATCATTCACATAGTCAATCACCTGCAGTCCTAGTAGAAGGAGATGACAACTCAATTAATGACGTTCATATTAATAGTCATGGGACTAGCCTTCAACTATTGGGAGCAAACCGAAATGAGTTACAACAAATACTGATAGAACGTGAGCAACCATTAAATCTAGCAGAGACAAATGTGGGAAATCGCAATGGAAATGGTATAGATTTATTTAACTCTCACAACAATGTAATCAGAAATAATACGCTAATAAATCAATTAGACGGAATTTATATTGAAAGTAGTAATGGAAACAAGATTGAGTATAACAAAATATATCACTCACGATATGGATTTCATTTCATGTTCGTTGAAGATACGTTGCTAGAAAGTAACGAAGCAAGTTTCAATATTACCGGAGCGATGATCATGGGATCTTCTAATTTGAAGATCATAAATAATGTATTCTCTAAGCAATCATACCATGTTCATTCTCAAGGATTACTACTCTATGATGTACACCTGGCAACTGTAAAAGGGAATTTACTTTCTGAGAATGTCATTGGACTATATCTTGAAAGATCTAATGAAAACCAAATTACTCAAAATAAATTAAAGGCTAATTTTGTAGGTATTCAAATAAAACGAGCAGAGTCGAACGATATTTACTTTAATGACTTTTTTACAAATGTAATTGGAGCGAGAGTGACAGAAAGTGAACTGAATGATGTTAGGGAAAACTATTGGGATACACTATCTGGTCTCGACTTTACTGGTAATGGCAGAAGTGATCTCCCTTTTCAATCTGATCCCATTTTCCTTTCCCTAGTAGAAAGAAAACCACCATACCAAATATTGTCACAATCACCGGGATTGTTATTTTTAGATATGTTGCTTGATTTTAATGATGAAGCGATTTTAAAAGACTCTGCACCATTAATGGGACCACACTCAGATCTTAAGGGAACTGTTACAAAACCGCCAACTCACGAACTTTTCCTCTATCTTTTTATGGTAGGAGTTTCAATCACATTATTATATGGAGGTATTCGAAAATGAAAAAATTCTTTTTATCACTAATGTTAGTATTGCTCGTTTCAGCATGTGGAGCTAAGGAGGAAATTTATCCACCTTCAGCTATTCAAGCTGGAGTGGATCGTTGTGAACATTGTAATATGTTAGTTCCAGATGATGCCAATGCCACACAACTACTTTTATCAGATGGTCGTTCACTCAAATTTGATGATATTGGCTGTATGGTTGAATGGGTGGAAGAACATGGTCTTGACAAGGTAAATGTTCGCTATGTTCGTGACTTTCACTCGTTAGATTGGGTGGTTATGCAAGAGGCATCTTTTGTTTATCACGAAGGGTTCCGTACTCCAATGGCTTATGGAATATACTCGTTCTCTTCATTAGAAGATGCTGAAACGTTTGTTGCAGAGCACGGTAAAGGAGAAATTCTTTCATATGAAGGGCTAGAAGCGCACCATTGGGAACGTTCAGTGGAGGAAGGACATCATCACCATCACCATGGAGAAGGGGATGATGAAGAGGAGCACGGAGACGAAAGTCATGGTCATGGTGAAAAAGAAGAGAAAAAATCAGGACATTAAATAATTTTGAGCACTTGCGAAATATGGTCAAGTGCTCATTTTATCTAGAGGTGGTACCGTGAAGTCGATAACAATTGCAAAAAGAGAAATGAAGCTAGGTTTTAGAAACCCTTGGGCTTATACATTCTTACTAGCATTCTCACTTTTTTCAATAGCCCTGTTATTTTTAAACACGAACGCACAAGCGGGGATTGGAAAATACACAACAACAACAGGAACTATGATGAACTTATTACTATACTTTTTGCCACTGATGACTTTAATGTTAGGTTCATTTTCTATTTCTACGGAAAAAGAGGACGGTAATTGGCAACTGCTCTTAACTTATCCTTTAGCCAGTTTTGATTGGCTATTTGGTAAATATCTAGGGATTTTTATAGTAATCATGACGATCGTAGCATTTGGATTGGGGACAGCCGGGATTATTGGATTTTTGTTCGGCATAAACCTTGCACTTGAAACTGGAGGCTTCCTATTTGTATTTTCCTTGATGCTAATCTTTGTCTTCCTAGCCATAGCAATTTTAATTGGTACAATCTCTAAAAGTCGGTGGCAAGCTTTGGCGATGAGTGTGAGTGTCTGGATGGTCTTCGTGTTGGCGTGGCCCATTATGATAATTTCAGCGTTAGGTTCACTCAATTACTCAACTCTAAAACTAGTCCTGCAAATTGTAACACTATTAAATCCAGCTGAATTTATTCGTATTTATTCAATTATTCAGCTAGGTGGTGGTGCGGTTTTTGGTCCAGAGTATATTCATTGGGTTGGATGGGCTAGTTCAAACTGGGGAACAGTGTATTTTCTAATATTATGCATTGTTTGGTTTTCTTTCCTAATGTTTACGGCTATATATGTAACAGAAAGGGGGAGATCACGTGGCTAATCAGGTGCTACTAGACATTAAGGGGGTCAGTAAAAGCTATGGCGAGACTTCCGTTGTTTCACATTTTTCTCTCTCAATGAATAAAAGTGAGATTACTGTTTTATGTGGTGGTAACGGTGCTGGGAAAAGTACAATCATAAAGATGATTACAGGAATTATACAACCGACAACTGGAACAATTTCAATAAATGGTATCGAGTGTCAGAACAACAGAATGGCCTATAGCAAGCAAATCGGTTTTATGCCAGATGACTTTCAGTTGCAACAACCACTGACAGTCTACGAATTCTTAAGCTTTTATGCAGCGTTAAAAGATGCTACTAGCAATGTAAAAGAAACGTTGGAAAATGTAGGACTTTTAGAAAGGCGTAATCAGCTGATTTCTAAACTTTCCAAAGGAATGCGTCAGCGACTTTTATTAGCGCAAGCCCTGGTCGCAAAACCTCAGCTTATCTTATTAGATGAACCTACAAACGGTTTGGATCCTCAATGGGTAAAGAGTCTGATTGAGATTTTAATAAACTTAAAGGGGAATGGTCAAGGTGTCCTTTTTTCAACACATAACTTAGCTGTGGCGGAAGAAGTCGCTGATCGTGTTATTTTCTTAAAGAAAGGGGTTATTAAAGAGAGTATTCTGTTTGAGCTAGAAACATCAAGAGAATTATCGAAGTTTTATAAAGAGATTTTTTTATAGGCTAAGCTTATTTGTGAAATGCTTGTATATGTCATACAAGCATTTTTTTGTTGTGTATATTTTGTCTTTATGGAAGGCGTTGCTACTTGCGGACATCTGTTCCGTTATATTGCTAAAAAGACATGTTTTTGAATTTTCGCGGTCATACGTTCCGTTATTTATTGCTAAAACCCTATTTTGGGGGCGGATTCAAGAAAATAAGCGCCCTGGTGGCCGCGAAACTCTAGTAAATCCATTTATGAGGAAAATAACGGAAACTGTGTCCGCTATCAATTACTCTATTGAATAACATGGTTATCTATACTAGAATTACATAGTTCTGGTTATTAATCTTAAGAAAATCTTAAGATTTTTCCTTCCTGCTTATTAAGATTTATTGGATAAACTCTAGATATTCAAAGAAAGAAAGGAGTGAGTTTAGTGGACAATTACAATGTACTCGTTGTTGATGATGAAAAGGAAATTAGAGACGGCATTGAGATTTACCTTAAGAATGAGGGGATTACCGTTATAAAAGCACAAGATGGGATTGAAGCGATTGAGAAGTTAAACGAATATGAAATTCACTTAATTCTATTAGATATTATGATGCCTCGCCTAGATGGGATAGCGACCACTTTTAAGATTAGGGAAAACAAGAATATTCCTATTATTATCTTAAGTGCTAAAAGTGAGGATACCGATAAAATACTAGGTCTTCAGGTTGGTGCTGATGATTACATAACTAAACCATTTAATCCTTTGGAACTAATTGCGCGAGTGAAGTCACAGCTACGAAGATATGTGAAGCTCGGGACGTATGAGGGTGGAGAAAAGCTTATCGACCTCAATGGACTTACACTTAATCAGGAAGCGAAAGAAGTAAAAGCCCATGGAGAGACGGTTAAGTTAACTCCCATTGAGTATAAGATTATCGAATTGCTAATGAAAAATGCTGGTCGTGTATTCTCCATTAATGAAATCTACGAACGTGTCTGGAAAGAGCCTGGATTTAACGCAGAGAATACCGTTGCCGTACATATTCGAAAAATACGTGAAAAAATTGAAATTGATCCAAAAAATCCAAGACATTTAAAGGTGGTGTGGGGAATTGGCTACAAAATGGAAAAGTAAACTAATTGCTATTTTTTCTGCGGTTCTATTTGTATATGGGCTAAATGGGTTAATTGTCGGGATAAATTTTGGCTCGATGTATACAGATAGCAGCTATTTTCAATCTTGGGAGTTTGAAAATGAAGTGGTTGAGTTCATTGATTTACTTTACATGTTTGAGTTTAACCATTTATCAAAAGAAGATTTAAAGACGAAAATATCAGTTACCCAAGATGAGATCAACGAACATCGTTACCGATACGGAGATTTATCCGAACAAATCCTTAGTATTAGAGAACAATATGAATTTCGGATTCAAGAGGCAACCGATAATAATGATACGGAGATTTTAGAACTATTAACAGAAGAACGAGATACAAAAATAGCTGACATCACCAACAATTTTAAAAGTGATGATCATGTTCGTTCGAAAGTATTGGCTGAGAAAGAGCAAACATTGGATTACTATTTTCAAGAGTTAAACGATCAAAAGGGGAGATTTGGCCGTTATATCGCTGCCTTTCAGTATTATTTCAAGGATACAGAAACAGGAGAGTACTTTACAAATGTTGCGAACGCTGATCGTGGCTTAACGAAAACTGAAGATATGGTATTTTTTCGGCAGTACCCATCAGCCAAGACTGGGTTTCTACAGCCTAGAAATCATTATATTTACACGTTTGATAATGACCTTTTTGTAACGGATATTGAGCTAAAACCGAGAAGCTTTGAAGGTCAGTTAGCTATTTTAAAATCTACCCCTGAAGCTAGCTTTATCCTGGACAATTACTATGATTATCATGAACGAAGAAAGACATTTATCATCTACATCGTTTCTTCAATTTTGACACTTGTGGCTAGTGTGTTTTTGGTTAGAAGAAAGAAAGTACTACAAACGATACCGTATGAAAAATATGATGTTCATTATCAAAAAATACCGGTGGACTTGAGATTTATGCTGCTTTTTATCACTGCTTTTAGTAGCTTTGCAACGGTTATGGATACTGGGCGTTATTACATGTATGGTAACTCTTACTTGATTGTTAGAGGGATTTTAAGTAGCTTAGTTATTACTACACCATTGATTATTTTAACGGTAATTCAAGTGATGTTATTAGTGCCTTATTTTAAAAACTGGCAATCTTTAAGTAGAGATTGGGAGAAAAGTATTAGTAATCGTGTCTATCAACTAGTCATGGAGGTCTTCCGAAGTTGGCGTTTTGGGACACAGGTTCTAATTTTATTAATAGTCTTCTTTATATTCGGGGCAGGGCTTTTTGTAGCAGCTATTAATCGTTTGGTAGTTCCCTACCTAATCGTCTCTGTCATTTTTACAATCCCGGTTATTTGGATGTTAGTGCGTCTTGCTTATCTTCAGCGGATTTTTGATAATACTAGTGAACTAGCGAGAGGGAACTTTGCACCAGATCTACCTATTAAAGGAAAATCAATAGTAGCCCAGCACGCCAATCATATAAATATGTTAAAACATGGAGTGAAATTATCCCAAAGAGAACAAGAGAAAAGCGAACGTCTAAAAACAGAGTTAATCACGAATGTCAGTCATGATTTACGGACACCGTTAACCTCAATTATTACGTACACTGAATTACTAAAAGCTCCTGATTTAGTGGCTGCAGATCGTGAGGCATATGTTGAAATTATTGATCGAAAGTCAAAACGATTAAAAGTATTGATTGATGATCTTTTTGAAGCGTCAAAGATGGCGAGTGGGAATATTGAGCTGTCAAAAACTAGAGTCGATTTAGTACAACTATTACAGCAAGCCCTAGCGGAGCATGACGAGACAATTAGTGCGTCTAACCTCCAATTTCGCGTTTCAATGCCAGATACAGCTGTGTATGCTAACGTAGACGGGCAAAAAGTATGGCGGGTATTTGATAACTTAATTCGAAATATCTTACATTACTCGTTAGAAAATACAAGGGTCTACATTACACTCGAAAGTAAAGGTGATCAAGTAGAGATTAGTTTTAAGAATGTGAGTAAGTATGAACTTGGTGGAAATATTGATGAAATGTTTGAGAGATTTAAACGAGGCGATGCATCAAGGCATACAGATGGATCAGGGCTTGGCTTAGCCATTGCCAAATCAATTATTGATTTACATGAAGGGAATTTAACTATTAAAGTAGATGGTGATTTATTCAGTGTGACGGTTCAGCTAAGAACTGAATAGGTTTGACTTAGTAGAACTCATGTTTTTTCATGGGTTCTATTATTTTTGTCTGAATATAATGAAACTTCCAGCGTGAAACGTTATGATAAATGTAGGAAATAGTTACATTAGGAGGCTAAAAAATGACAATGGCTGGAAAGGTAGTCTATATTACAGGAGCAGCAAGTGGAATTGGCTTAGAAATTGCAGAAGCGTTTGCAAGAAGTGGTGCCCGCGTGATTTTGACAGATCTCAATGAAGAACAAGTAAAACGACAGGTAGAAAGGTTAACTTCTGACGGACTAGATGTAATAGGCTATAAGTGTGATGTTACAGTAGAGGAAGATATTCGTGAGACGATTTACCTTGGTCTTGATAAATTCGGAAGAATAGATGTCTTGATTAATAATGCTGGTTTTCAACATGTGTCACCTATTGAAGAGTTTTCCACGGAGAAATTTGAACTTTTACTTAAAGTGATGGTTACTGGTGCATTTATCGGGATTAAGCACGTGTTCCCGATTATGAAACAACAACAATTCGGTAGAATTATTAATATTGCTTCAATTAATGGTTTGGTCGGGTTTGCTGGAAAAGCAGGTTATAATAGTGCCAAACATGGAGTGATCGGTTTAACGAAGGTTGCCGCCCTAGAAGGTGCCCCGTTCGGTATTACAGTAAACGCACTCTGCCCAGGGTATGTTGATACCCCATTAGTTCGAAATCAGTTGGCTGATTTAGCGAAAACAAGAAACGTTCCACTAGAAAACGTATTGGAGGAAGTCATCTATCCGTTAGTGCCACAAAGAAGGTTATTGGCTCCACAAGAGATTGCCGATTATACTTTATTTTTAGCCGATGAAAAAACGAAGTCGGTCACAGGTCAGGCTGTTGTCATTGATGGTGGATATATCGTTCAGTAGTAGTAAACTATTATTTCTATTTGTACTAAAACAAAGCTTACATAAGGAAGGGGGTTTTTCGTGGATGGATTGCCAAACTCAGCAGCTCCAAACATTAAAGACGATTGCTGAAAAACTAAATGAAGCTAATGATATGAAAACAATGCTCGATGAGGTTATGGCAGAGCTACTACCTCTGATTGGAATGGATACGGGTTGGATTTTTCTAGTAGACTCGGAAGGCCAGTATGAATTGGGCGCAGATCGAAATCTTCCTCCTGCATTAGCAAGAGAGGCAAAGAAACCAATGTGCAAGGGCAGTTGTTGGTGTCTAAATAAGTATAAGGACGGACGGCTGGAGGGTGCGGTTAATATCATTGAGTGCCAAAGAATAGAAGAAGCAATTGAAAACAATTGCGGGGAAACGAACGGAATTACTCATCACGCGACAGTCCCATTAAAAGCAGGCAGTGAGAGATTTGGTTTATTAAATGTAGCTGCAGCCAATAAGACACATTTTACCGAAGAAGAACTAGCGTTACTAGAAGCCGTAGCATTTCAAATAGGGACGGCTATAAAACGAATGAAATTAGCAGAAAACGAACAAAAACTGGCCTTACTTGCTGAACGTAATCGACTAGCGAGGGATTTGCATGATTCGGTAAATCAACTTCTGTTTTCGATCATTCTTACGGCTAGAGGAACAAGAGAAATTGCTCAGGATACAGAAGTAAAAGAGATGCTTTCTTACATACAGGTACTTTCTCAAGAAGCGTTGCACGAGATGAAAGCGCTTATCTGGCAATTGCGTCCTCAAGGGCTTGAAAACGGGATTGTCAGTGCCCTGAAAAATTACGGAAAAGTGCTAGGGTTAGACGTCTATGTCCAACTACAAGGTGAGTTAGACATAGCTTTAGACATTGAAGAAGCTCTTTGGAGAATTGGCCAGGAGGCTCTGAACAATTGTAAGAAGCATGCGAATACAAAAAAATCGTTCATTACATTAAACGTAAGCAATGGCCAAATTACCATGGAAATACGTGATAAAGGATGTGGGTTTCATTACGAACCTGGTGTTGCCCTTCCGTCTCTTGGGTTAATAAGCATGAAAGAACGTGCGGAACTACATGGTGGTACGTTTCATTTAGAAAGTGAAGTAGGAAAAGGTTCAATCGTTAGAATTACAATTCCTTTAAAGGAGTGATGACCATTGTCAATAAGGGTGTTAATTGCAGAAGACCACAATATTGTTCGAAAAGGCCTGGTCTTCTTTTTAAAAACTCAGAAGAACATTACGATAGTTGGTGAAGCAAAGAATGGGTTGGAAGCTATTAAGCTTGCAGAGGAGTTGCAGCCAGATATTATCTTAATGGACGTGATTATGCCAGAGATGGATGGTATTGAAGCAACAAAAGTAATTAAAGAAACATTTCCACAAATAAAAATATTGATGTTAACTAGCATGGCAGATCAAGAGCACGTAATTCCAGCGATCCGAGCGGGCGCTAATGGCTACCAGTTAAAAGATGTTGAACCAGATGAACTAGTCTGTTCGATTTATGGTGTTGTAAAAGGGGAAAGTCGGTTAAGTAGTAAGGTTACCTCTCACATGATGTCGTATCTAAGTGGTGAAAAAAGTGAAACTGACAAGTCATTATCAGAACTAACGAAACGCGAAAGAGAAGTATTGGCTGAGATCGCCAAAGGCAAAAGCAATAAGGAAATTGCGACAAGTTTGTTTATTACCGAAAAAACCGTAAAAACACATGTCTCTAACATCTTAGCTAAGTTAGAATTACATGATCGGACCCAAGCAGCTCTTTACGCGGTAAAGCATGGGTTGTAGTTTCTACATCTAAAGTCTGAATTTGCTTAGAAATATGTGCGGCTATTTTACGAGAAAAAGTTCAATCTTAGCTCCGATTTAGGTAATTTCATAATCTCCTATACTAACATTAGAAGAAACATTCAAAAAGGAGAGATTACGATGAATTTACTTGTTATTAATGGAGGACCTAGAAGTTTTGGACGATCAACTCTCGTTGCGAATTTTATTTCAAATAAATATGGAATAGAGTTAATTGACTTAAGTAGCGGTTCGATCCCCTTATATGAGGGAACGATTGAACAGAATGAACTAGAGAACGTTAAACTTTTCCGAAAAAAGGTAACAGCAGCTGACGGTGTTCTTATTATCAGTCCTGAGTACCATAATGGGATGAGTGGTGTTTTGAAAAATGCCCTAGATTTCTTAGGTAGTGAGCAATTTTATAATAAACCAGTGGTTTTGTTGGCAGTAGCGGGGGGCGGAAAAGGTGGAATAAATGCCCTAAATAATATGAGAATTGTTTTTCGAGGATTGTATGCCAATGTCCTATCGAAGCAATTAGTGTTAGATCCAGATCATTTTCAAATGGAACGAAAAACAGTGACTGATCAAGCTTCCCATTCGATTGATGACTTGCTAACACAACTGAAAATATGGGCTAAGATCCGGGTAGAGGTAACGGTGTCATGAAGAGTTTAAGACATGATACTAGGTTGTATAAATTACTGTTGGCTAATACGTTTTCATCTATGGGGTCAGGGATTACAATGATCGCAATTCCTTGGCTGTTTATCACCAAAGAGGGTGGCGATGTTCTCCTTGGGTACATTACTCTTTTATCAACCATTCTAATGTTTGCTGTCACTCCATATGTGGGAGTATTAGTAGATCAATGCTCACGAAAAAAACTATTAATCTATGGTGAGTTAGTAGGGTTTTTGATTGTTACGATCTTTATCGTGATAGGATTTATGGGATTTGAATACCAAACCTGGCATTTAAGCGTATTGTCTATCTCAGGTGCCTTCTACTACAATCTCTTTTATCCGACAATTTTTGCCTTTAATCAAGAAATTTTTGATAAATCACAGTATAAATCTTTGAATGGTGTTATGGAGGTGCAGGGTCAGTTAGCGGCAGTATTGTCCGGTGGGATTGCTGCCTTCCTGCTACCTCTGATCGATTTTCAGTGGATCTTGCTCATAGATGCAGCCACCTATTTGATTGCGCTTGGCTTATTTTTGACAATTCCTTATAAGAGAAAGTTAACTAACGTTCCAAGAAAAGAGTCTTTCTTAGCGAAATTAACAGAAGGTTATCAGTTCATGAAACAGCAACCACGGTTGTTTTTCTTTCTCCTTGCTTCGTTCATGCCTTTTATCGTAATCATGGTAACGAATTATGTGTTTCCAATCTATATCGATACAATCCTTCTGGCGGATGTGTCCGTATATGGGGTTAAGAGTATGGTTTACGGGATTGGGGCGGCCTTAGCTGGGCTTGTATTGCCAATAATGCTAACAAGAGTCGGAAATGAACGAGCAATTGTCTGGTTGATGTTCATATTTACGATGGCAGTTGTCGGCTTTATCTTCTTTCCATATGTGGCAATCTTTTATCTATTAACCGTGATCATTGCGTTTGGAAATGCTGGGACGAGAGTAGCAAGGAATTCATTAATGATGGAAGTGGTTCCAAATGATAAAATGGGTCGTGTTGATAGTTTGTTTCGTGTCGTCGGCTTAAGCATCCGAATTGTATTACTAGCCACGTTTACTCAAGTAATTGCTAACGCCAATACAATGATTTCATTTCATATACTAAGTGTCTTGTTAGTTGGTTCTCTACTTACGGTTTTACTAACTTACAAAGTAGTAAAATACCAAACGACAAGTGATCTCCAAGCAAAGGCCTTGTAAAGGAAGAAAGCCGTGGTTTTTTTGATAAAATCTTAGTTACTCACACATACTGAGTAGACAGTATATGACAGAAAGGAAGCATAATGATTCAGACCAAGTTTCTTCTAGGACCTCTAAAGGTCCTTCTTTACTTACTAATTTTGCTACTTATTTTTGAGGGCTGGCATCGTTCGAGCGTGACTGAGGTTTTTGTTTGGCTACTTGAAAAACCGCTGAACGTTTTGGTTAACTTGGCAATACTTTTCTCTCTTTATCTACTCTTTAAGGCTTTAATTGGACGGCCTCGGATTGCTGTTTGGTTGGTGTCAGTACTAGGATTAATTTTCCATACTGTTAGTAGACAAAAACTAACTATGAAAGGCGAGCCATTATTTCCTTGGGATTTCAATTTAGGGAATGAGGCAGCTGATATTAAAGAGTATTTTGAAATTTTTTCTTCAAACACTGAAATCCTAGTTTTGTGTTTGCTTGCCTTATTTTGCATTTTAGTTCCGTTTGTTTTTACAAATCATAAACAAGCGTTAAAAACGCGGAGTATTCTATTTGTAATCCCGATTACGCTCGTGGTTTTTTTCTTTCTTGAAGAGGTTGGTTCTAGTGACCATTGGCATCAAAGTATAAGCTATCAAATAAATGGTGTTCAACAAGGTTTTATCCTTGCCATGAAGGAAATGAACCCTAAGCCACCCGAGAATTATTCTCTTCAGAAACTTCAGGAACTAATAGACAAATACGAACTTGGAGAAGAAAGCACAGAACTACAACCGAATATCATTTTTGTTATGAATGAAGCTTTTTGGGATCCAACAAGATTGGAAAATCTTACATTTAGTGAGGATCCACTGCCGTTTTTTCGTGAGTTGCAGAAGTCTGAAACAGCCGGAGAGTTATTAGTACCTGTTTTAGGGGGAAGTACTGCCAATACAGAGTTTGAAATTTTAACAGGTAATAGTATGAATTTTCTACCGCAAGGATCCTTGGCTTATTCTCAATACGTGAAAAAACAACAGCCAGCGCTTGCATCTATTCTGCGAGATCACGGATATCAAACCGTTGCTATACATACCTACCTTGATTGGTTCTATCAAAGGAAATATGTTTATGAATACTTTGGGTTTGACGATTTCATTAGTTCTAAGGATTTCAAAGAACCAAAGCTACGTCGTGGTTTTATTGCAGATAATGAAATGACAGATAAAATCATTAATGTCCATCAGCAATCAGACGCCCCGTTGTTTGTTTTTGCGGTCACGATGCAAAATCACAGTCCGTTTAACATGAACCATTATGATGAAGACCGAATAGAAGTTTCAGGCCCTCTTTCAGATGAGCATATACAAAAGGTCAATACGTATAGCACAGGGGTTAGGGATGCTGATGACTCCTTAAAAAATTTAGTCGAACACTTTAAGACGATTGATGAGCCGACAGTAATCATCTTTTTTGGTGATCATCTTCCATTGTTAGGTGACGTTTATTCCGAAATTAGTTTTATTTCAGATCAAAACCCTACTCATTGGTCAAAGGAAGAATATCTAAAAATGTACTCTGTTCCTTTTATTGTCTGGGATAACTTTTCCGATAAAAAAGAGCAGGATCTGATGATGAACGCTTCTTTTCTCGGTGCCTATATTTTGGATCAGTACGGTTTACCGAAAAGTCCGTATATGAATTTTTTAAATGAAGTAAGAAGAGAGAATCAACCTGTCTTTTCCGTAAACAAAGCGGCTAGTCGGTTAAGCAAGAGTTATCAAGATCTTTACCAGCTTTTCCAATACCATTACCTTTTCGGAAAATAAAACCACACATGTCCTGTGTGGTTTTTTCGTCGTTTGTCCGAGCAGTTATGAATATAAATGATATGAAAGTGAAGCTGTGAACGGAGGGACAAAGAGTGAAGAATATTGGAAAAAGTGTCATCCGTAAAGAAGCTCTTGATAAGGTCACCGGAAAAGCAAGGTACACTGCTGATATTCAATCAGCACAAATGCTACATGCCAGGCTTGTGACTAGTCAGTATGCTCATGCCAAAATTACTTCGATTGATACGGAGGAGGCCAGGACAATACAGGGAGTTCGAGCGGTGATTGTCGGAAATGATTTACCGCTCACCGGAGAAGAAATTAAAGACCGTCCTCCGATTGCTGTTGATAAAGTGCGGCATCACGGGGAGGTAGTAGCAGTTATTGTCGCTGATACTGAAGCAATCGCTAGTCGGGCAGCCAGTCTAGTAAAAGTTTCGTATGAGCCTTTAGCAGCCGTTCGTTCACCAAGAGAGGCTGTAAAAGAGGGGGCGTCTCTCGTTCATGAACAGATGATGCAATACGAGAGATTATCTCATGTAGACCCGTTCCCAAACACAAACATTGTGAATCAACGAAAAATTAGAAAGGGAGATATAAGGAAGGGCTGGAGCGAAAGTAGTTACATTATTGAAGAGTTTTTCTCGTTTCCACCTTCTGACCATATCGCCATGGAAACAAGAAGTTCTATAGCGGAGATCAAAGCTAACGGAGAAATTCATATAGTAACTTCCTCCCAAGGTCCTCACATGGTTAGAGAGCTGATTGGAGAATATTTTAATCTTGAAGTTGGGAAAATCGTTGTTACGACCCCACTGGTAGGTGGTGGGTTTGGGGGGAAAGCTTCGGTACAACTCGAGATACTTGCCTACATTGCGACGATGGCAGTTCGTGGCAGACCAGTTCGACTCGTTAATACTCGTGAGGAAGATATGATTACTTCGCCTGGACGAATGGGGCTAGATGCCATTGTTAAACTAGGCTGTAATTCTGATGGGTTTTTAACAGTAGCAGAGTTGACGTATCTGTTTGATATCGGTGCTTATGCTGATAAAGGAATTCACTTAAGTCGAGCTGGTGCTGTCGATTGTACGGGTCCGTATCATATTGAAAATATATGGTGCGATTCTTATGCGGTTTATACGAATCACCCGTACCCAGCCCCTTACCGTGGATTTAGTCATACAGAAGTACATTTTGTCTTTGAGCGCGCAATGGATATACTTGCGAAAAAAATAGGCGTGGATCCTTTACAGTTTCGTTTTCAAAATGCGATCCGCCCTGGGCATAGGACGCCTACACAAACCCTGTTAAATCACAGCAATATTGGCAATCTCCTTGATTGTATCGAAAAGGCAAGAATGTTAAGTAATTGGGACGCGGGACAGTTTTTTGAAGTAAATGAAAGAATTGTTCGAACAAAAGCAATCAGTTGTCTATGGAAAAATTCGACCATCCCCACTGACTCAACCTCAGGAGTAATCCTAACCTTTAATGAAGATGGAACAATCAATCTACTATCAGGCGTGATTGAAATCGGTACCGGGACAAAAACGGTGTTAGCACAAATCCTCGCAGAGAGAATGAAGATGAAGGTTGAGGATATCCATGTTCGCATGGAGGTAAATACCCAAACAACACCTGAGCATTGGAAGACCGTCGCAAGTCGAGGGGTGTTAATGGCAGGGAGAGCAACGCTAGCTGCAGCGGATGATGTCATTCGTCAGATCAAAGAGGTCGCCTCCTGCGTCCTACGAGTTCGAATAGAGGATCTAGATATAGCGAATAAAAAGGTATTTGTCAGGAGTGATCCGAGTATGTCACTCGACTTCAAAGACGTTGTCTATGGTTACACGTATCCAAATGGGAATGCAATTGGTGGACAGATTATTGGTAAAGGCAACTACGTCATGCCACATTTAACGAATTTAGATGAAAAAACAGGAGCCGGGAAACCTGGGCCAGAATGGTCCGTTGGTGCTCAGGTAGTTGAATTGGAATTTGATCGTCGAGATTTCACGTACCGTATTTTGCGAGTTATTTCTGTGTTGGATGCGGGAAAAGTATTAAATTACCATGGTGCACGAGGCCAAGTTACTGGGGCAGTAAGTATGGGATTAGCGTTTGCCGGGCGTGACGGATTTATTTTTGATCAAGCGGAAAGAGTCTTAAATCCTAGAATACGAACAAACCGACCACTTTTTTATGGTGAACAGCCGATCGAGTATATCGTCGATTTTGTGGAAACTCCACACCTTGATGGTCCATACGGTGCTCGGGGTGTTGGTGAACAGGGGCTAATTGGGATTCCTTCAAGCCTTGCAAACGCGCTATCGATGGCGGCTGAAGTTGAACTCAATTACCTACCTTTAACACCAGAGCTAATTTGGAGAGTCAAGGGAGGGGAACAACCTTGATTCCATTTGAGTTTGACTATTTTAAACCAAGTAGCTTACAAGAAGCAGTTCATTTGTTTCAGAGGTTATCTGTTGAGGAAAAACAGCCAATGTATTTTTCTGGAGGGACGGAGATTATTACCCTCGGTCGGGTAAATCGGATTTATACAAATGCTGTGATCGATATTAAAGGGATACCGGAATGTCTGGCTTATGAACTTGCTGATAACCACCTATATACGGGGGCCGGTCTACCATTAACTGTGGTAGAGAATGGTAACATATTTCCGCTTTTGACGGCGATTTCTAGGGAGGTTTCTGATCGCACGACCCGAAGGAAGGTAACTCTCGGCGGAAATATTTGTGGTCATATCCCATACCGTGAAGCAGTGTTGCCATTTCTTTTAGCAGAAAGTGACGTAGTTATTGCCGGAGGAGAAGGAATAAGATGTTGTCCAATTACTGAAATTTTTGATGAAAGGCTACGACTAGAGCAGGGGGAATTTCTTGTTCAATTAATAACGGACAGAAAATATCTATCAGCACCATACGTGAGTTTTAAAAGACGAAAGCAATGGGACACAGGCTACCCGGTTCTAGTAGTAGCTGCTCTTAAAATAGATGGGAAACTTAGAGTAGCGGTTAGTGGCTTAAGCCCGTATCCATTTCGATCTGAGGATCTAGAGGATATAATAAATGATCGTTTTTTAGGACCAGATGAGAGGGTAAAGGCTGCGATCGCATCAATTGGGCAGCCCGTTGTGAGTGATACAGAAGGATCCGCTGAATACAAGCTATTTGTGTTAAGCAATTTGCTGTTAGATGTAATCGCTGCGATGGAGGTGATGTAGTGAACTTACTACAGGTGATTCTACACATAAACGGAGAAGAACGAGTGACAACGATACGCGCAGCGGACACACTTCTTCATGTGATTAGAGAAAACTTAGGTTTAACCGGTTCAAAGCCAGGTTGTTTAAATGGTGATTGTGGAGCATGTACAGTACTAATCGATGGTTTACCCATCAAATCTTGTATCATGCTAGCCATCGAAGCAATAGGTAGGGAAATTACAACGATCGAGGGCCTGGAGGATACGCATATGCAGAAATCCTTCGTTGAGAACTTTGCCTTTCAGTGTGGTTATTGTACCCCTGGATTTATTATGAATTGTCATGCTCTTGCGCAGCATCATTCTCATGTTAGTGATGAGGTTATTGAAGATTGGCTTCATTCGAACCTATGTAGATGCACAGGGTATGAGGAAATAAAGAACGCGGTAAGAACAGTATTGGATCAAAGTGAGTGAGAGATTTATTGCTAGCGGAGAAAGAAAGAGGAGGAATAGACGTTTTTTACTAATAATTATGAAATGTGATCGGAAAAGTGGAGAGATGAAACAGTTGTATCCTAAAGATTGTAAAAGTTAGTCAAGAAAGATGTGGAATTAAACAGGATTCTCCTAACAATTGTAAGATTTAGTCAAAAAAGAGGAAGGATTAAACAAGATTCTCCTAATAATTGTAAGATTTAGTCAAAAAAGAGGGTGGATTTAACACGTTTCTCCTAATAATTGTAAAATTTAGCCAGTCCGCAAAATTCGAAGACTAACAATATACACGAATACAGCATAAACCAGAGAAAGAGACTAATGATTTTATTCCCAAAATCAAGCACACAATCCGTGTGCTTTTTTAGTACCATAATAGCAATCTTCTAAAGAAAATGTATCGATATTGGTAGCCGTATTATTGCTGATGCGTTATAATAACTAATTGTAATTAATTATATATTTAAAAGTTATCTACTGAAAGGAGATGCATAAAATGACAACAATGTCTCTTGCCATTATTGGTGCTGGGAATAGAGGGAATATTTATAGCGATTATGCACTCCTACATCCTGATAAATTTAAGGTGGTTGCGGTAGCGGAGCCGAACGAAGAACGCAGAAGACAATTTGTACAAAAACATCAGATAGATAATAGTCTCGTATTCCATTCTTTTGAAGCCCTCTTTGCCACTGAGAAAATAAGTGATGCAGTGATTGTCTCTACTCAGGATCACGATCACTATCGTCCAGTGATGATAGCTTTAGAAAAAGGGTACCACGTCCTAGTTGAAAAGCCAATGAGCCCCAATTTAGATGAGTGTATAGAAATGGTTGCGAAAGCAAAAGAAGAAAATAGATTATTACTATTGGGCTATGTTCTTCGTTATACACCATTTTTTCAAAAAATGAAGGAATTGATATGTGAAGGTTCTATTGGAAAAGCCAGACATATTTCAATTGATATGAATGTTGCCTATTGGCATCAAGCCCATAGTTTCGTAAGAGGAAATTGGCGTAACACCGCTGAGTCTTCACCTATGATCCTCGCAAAATCATGCCATGATTTTGACATCATTCAATATATGCTTGATTGTACATGTACCAAAATTTCATCATTTGGAGATTTGCATCATTTTACAAAAGAAAATGCTCCGATAGGTTCGGCGGAGCGTTGTCTAGATTGCCAGGTGGAGGCGGAGTGTCCGTATTCTGCTCAAAAAATCTATCTTCAAGAAAATACTGGTTGGCCAATCAATACAATCTCTGAAGACCTTTCAATGGCAGGAAGAAAAAGAGCGCTTGAAATCGGTCCTTATGGGCGTTGTGTGTATCAGTGCGATAATGATGTAGTTGATCATCAAGTTGTATCAATGGAATTTGCAAATAAAGCAACTGCAACTCTCACGATGAGTGGCTTTACTGAGAAGCTAGAACGCCATATTCGAGTATTAGGAACACATGGGGAAATATACGGGGAACTTAGCTCTAACAAACTATCAGTAAAGCGTTTTGGTAGAAAAGAAGAAACTTATCACGTGACACCGTCTCAGTTTGGGATGCATGCTGGTGGTGATTTCGGCTTAATGGAGCAGTTCTGGCTTTCCTTAAATTCCTCAAACATTTCGAACGCAGAGGACACGATTTACAGTCATATCTATGCACATCTTGCTGAAAAATCAAGGCTGAATAGGATAACAATAAATATAGACGACACGTTGTTACAATCAAAAAGAGTTAATCCTAGTACTTCCCTATCTCATTACCTATAAAAAGTAGAGTAGAAATCCCATAGATCATCTTTAACAGTTACCTCACTGCAGTTATATTGCAGTGAGGTTTTTTACCTTTTCTACGAACTACGCCTTAAGTCTTAGTTAAAATCAGCCTCTGGATCATTTTGGAAATAGGTATCAATGTTTAAGATTAGAGACGGAACTAATATTGCAGACAGCTTGGAAATCAAAACACTTTTACAAAAACTTTACACCAAACATTTATCTCTCTTTATATAATGTAAATGTTTGGAAAATGAGGAGGGGTTTTATGAACATTATTCAATTTTTAATTGAACGGAAAAAGCTAGTTGGTTTAATGGTTTTATTTATTTTGATGATTGGGGTCTATGTCTCAGGAAAATTGGATCGGGAATTGTTTCCATCGATATCTTTTGATGGAGCATCTATTTACGCGGATGCAGGACAGATGTCTACTTTAGATGTCGAACAGCAGGTAACCAAACCAATTGAACAGGTGCTTCAAAATATTAACGGAATTAAAACGTTCTCTAGTACCTCATCAATTGGTGTTAGTTTAATTATGGTAGAGGCCGAAGAGGGACTCGGAGAAGACGTTTTTAAAGAGATTGAATTAGCAATGAATGGGTTAGAAAACCAACTCACAGGCGTAAATCAAATTCACACTCAACAGTTTTCGACTGACCAACCGTATGAGTTTTATATGACAATTACAAATGGTGAGATGCAGGCAATGACCAATTTTGCCCAAAAAGTATTAAAACCGCGACTTGAGGCCTTACCAGAGGTTCGTGAAGTTGGTCTGGATGGAATTGAAAAAACAGATGTGATTGTTGAGCTTGACGTGGAAAAGTTGAAGGAACTAGGTTTAGCCCCGCAACAAGTTATCCAAAGTCTTCAACAAGTAAATATTGATACATCAGTAACTACACTCGAAGCTGAAGCAGGAAAACCAATTGTACGCTGGACTACAGCAATTACAAATCTAGAAGATATGAAAAATATTGAGGTTTACACAGCTACAGGGATTAAGAAGATAAGTGACGTTGCCACCATTTATGAAGAAAAAAACATGGCTTCGTCTATTGGGTGGAATAATGGGACGAAGGAGTTTATTTTTGTTCAAATTGGTCGGGTTAAAGATGTGACTCAAGTAGAGATGGCAGCTAGTGTTCGTCGGGAAATTGAGAAGATTAGAGAAGAAGGCTTAGTAAGTGGTTTTCAGTTTGAGGAGCTCGTAGCTCAAGCCGATTATGTTACAAACTCTATTGATGGCGTTAGTAAAAATGTCGTCATTGGAGGACTTATTGCGTTAGTCATTCTTATTTTATTTTTGCGAAATGTAAGAGCTACAATCATCATTGGATTAGCAATTCCAATTTCGATTTTATTAACGTTCATTGCCATGTATTTCTTTGATTATAGTTTTAATATGCTAACCTTGATAGGCTTAGGGTTAGGTATTGGTATGATGGTAGACTCCTCCATTGTTATTTTAGAATCCATCTATCGTAAAAAGGAAGAAGGATTAAACAAACTTGAGGCTGTTGTAGTAGGTGTAAAAGAAGTTGCTACAGCTGTTCTAGCCTCAATGCTTACTACCATTGTAGTATTCGTACCGATTGGACTTCTTGGTGGAGAGATGGGCCAATTTATGATCATACTTTCAATGATTGTTGTCATGACGTTAGTAAGCTCGGTAATTGTAGCTTTTACGTTAATTCCAACCTTAAGTGAAAGCTTCTTAAAGCTTACGAAAAAGAAAAGACAGAAAGAAGGATTAATGATCACAACTTATGGAAAACTCGTAAGTTGGATTACGAAGAAAAAGAAGCACCGCTATGGTATCATTGCCTTGTTTTGTGCAATTTTCATAAGCTCGTTATTGTTAATTACAAAAATCCCGATGACGGTTATGCCTGACGTGCTAAATCGTTATGCAGAAGTAATGGTCCAGCTTGAAAAAGGATTAACTCCTAATGAGCGCGAAGAAATTGCTGAGAAAATTCATGAGAAAATTTCTGTCATTAACGATGTAGAAAGTAACTTAATTATGGATAACATTGATGCGTTTTACTTATTAGTTAATATGACGCCAGAAGAACATGCGACGATGGAACAAACTGAAGTAAATGAGGAAATGTATCAAGCAATTCGTGAATTAGAGGAAGACTATCCAATTGTAACAGTAGGAATGGCAGGCTTCTCAGGCCCTAGTTTTCCTGTGGCAATTGAAATTCAAGGGGAAGAACTCGATACATTAGCTAATCTTTCGAAAGATATCATGAAAGAATTAGAAAAAGTAGATGGATTGGTAGGCATAACGTCAACCACGAACAAAACCTTAGTTGAAGAGCACATTACGTTCAAGACGAAAGCAATGGAGGACAATGGTGTTACCAACGCACAATTATTTGCGCAGTTCCAAGAATGGTCAGTACGGATGCCGGTTGGAGAAGTAAGTAATGATCAAGGTTCAACTATTTTTGTTACAACGAACGTAAAGATTGATGAGAAAGCTCAGCTATTTAAGCAAGAGATAGCAACGATTAACGGAGAGAAGACATTAGATACATTTATTGGTTTGAACCAAGTTGAGGTGCCAACGGAAATCAACCGAAAAGGCGGAGATAGAGTTGTTACCGTAATGGCAGATATTGAGGGAAGGGATTTAGGTTCAATTAATCGTGATATTGAGCAACTCCTTTCCGGGTATCAGAGCCCACAAGGTTATACAATAAAAACAGCTGGTAGTTTGGCCGAGCAAAAAGAAGCTCAGCAAGACATGTTAATGATTTTAGGTATAGCTATTTTTCTAGTCTACGTTGTCATGACAGTACAGTTTAATAGCTTTGTTCATCCGCTGATTGTTATGTCGATTATTCCAATGACAGTGACAGGAGCTTTATTAGGTCTACTCCTAACACAATCAGAGTTAAGTATAATGTCAGGCATGGGAATGGTGTTCTTAATAGGGATTGTCCTAAATAACGCAATTCTCCTCATTGATCGTACAAAACAGCTTAGGATGGTGGGGTACGCTGTAGGCGAGGCAATTGTGGAAGCAGGTAAAAATCGGATGCGTCCAATTTTTATGACCACTTTAACGACTGTAGGCGGAATGTTGCCGCTAGCTATATCATCTGGAACAGCTAGTAACTACCAAGCGCCACTAGCTATTGTGATTATCTCTGGTCTATTATTTGCTACACTCATTACACTCGTGCTCATCCCATCAGTATATCTATTATTTGAAGATGTTAAAGCAGGATTGTCTCGATTATTCAAACGTAAACCTAGGGTGTCAGACACCAACGAAAGTTCACTTTCATCAACATGAAAATAATTTCACTAAAGTACGCCATTCTAATCAAAGAAAGTGAACTTTCCTGAATTTATAAATTGTAAGAAACACACCATAAAAGAACAAATCTAGTCGGTTTGTCCTCCAGGTGTGGACGTGAAAAAAATAACCCCCTCACATATCAAAGATGTGAGGGGGTTTTACATTGTTAGCCTAATCTAAATACAATTCCATGGCCGCCTTTTGGATAGACCCATTTAATATTTTCATGTGGACAACCAATGCGGCAACTGCCACATTCGTGACAGCCTTCATATCCTACGTGCATCCGAATTTCTTCCCATTTGTAAACTTCTGCTGGGCAGAAAATGGTACAAATTTTGTCAGGGCATTTTGACAGACAGGTGTCGTGATCTAAAACGTGGAGATGAGACTCTGTATCAGCATTAAATCGAACAAGATATTGTTTCTCTTCGATTGTCTGTGCTTTGGTTACTCCGCTCATTATTTCACCACCTTCATTGCTCGTAATATGTCTTTAGCCATTTTTAACTTTTCACGATTGCTTCCCAAGTCATTCCAAATCTTCTTTTGTTTTTCCCATTTGGATGTTCCATCAACGGTAAACATCTGACTAGCAGCTCGGTTTAGCATTGGAATGTACTGCTCAAAATATTGTGGGTACTTATCAAAATGGTGGGTTGCATCTTTATATTTTTTCAGGTCTTGACCAACAAAGCTATCCATTAGTTTCATTCGATAATTATCTAACGTTCTAACCGAATAATCACCCCTTTCTTTAGCAAGGAGAACAGTCTCTGCAGCGAATTTACCTGACGTCATCGCCATGTTTGAGCCTTCTCGGTGAATGGCGTTAACAAGCTGTGCAGCATCACCAATAACTAAAACACCATTATCACAAACCTTTGGCATTGAATGGTATCCACCTTCAGGAATTAGGTGAGCGAGATATTCGATAGGTTCACTGCCTTGAATATAAGGTCGAATAATCGGATGGTTTTTCACGTATTCGAGTAGCTCGTATGGTTTAATCTTTTGTTTAATCATTCCTGAGAGTAACGTTCCGACGCCAATACTTAAACTATCCTTGTTAGTATAGAGAAACCCTGTACCCAAAATCCCTTTTGTTGCATCACCAAAAATTTCAAAGGTACATCCTTGGTTCGGCTCTAAATTAAAGCGGTCTTCGATGATCTTCTTATCGAGCTTTAAGATTTCCATCGTTGCTAAGGCGACTTCATCAGGTCGAAACTCCTTGTGAAATCCGAGTGATTTAGCTAGCAACGAGTTAACGCCATCAGCTAACACAACAACATCAGCAAATATCTCTCCGGCTTCACGATCCGTTTTTACCCCAATTACCTTGCCGTTTTCGACGATACATTCTAAAACAACAGTTTCGTTAATCAGAAGCGCCCCTTGTTTCACTGCTTGGTCGGCAAACCATTGGTCAAATTTTGCACGTAACACCGTAAAGTTGTTATAGGGTTCTTCCGCCCATTCTAAGCCTTTGTAGCTAAAAGTCGATGCAGATTGCTTATCTAGCATCATAAAACGCTGCTCAACAACAGGTCGCTCAAGGGGAGCTTCTTTATAAAATTCTGGGATAATGTCTTCCATCATCTTTCGATAGAGGACGCCACCCATTACATTTTTAGAGCCTGGGTACTCGCCACGTTCAATAAGGACCACATCTAAACCGGCCTTTGCCATTTCATACGCACAAGAGATACCAGCTGGCCCAGCTCCAACAATAATACAATCAAACTTTTCAGACATGAGTAACCCTCCTATCTAAGGCTTTTTCAAATGCGTTAATTAATAAAGGTACAATTTCATGGGCGTCACCAACAATACCGTAATGACAGGTTTGGAAGATAGGAGCATCTGGATCTTTATTTATGGCAATGATTAATCCTGAGTTTTGCATACCAACAATATGTTGAATCGCACCTGAGATGCCAATGGCAAAATAGATTTTTGGCGTTACCGTTAGTCCAGTTTGCCCTACCTGGTTTTGATGAGGAAGCCAGCCAGCTTCAATGACATCACGACTACCACCAACTGCGGCACCTAACACTTGAGCGAACTGATGAATGATTTCAAAGCCAGCTTTACTACCTAACCCTTTGCCACCTGCAACAATAATATCTGCTTCATCGATGCTTGATTTTTTTGTGGTTTCTCTCACAATCTCTACTACTTTTGTCCGGATATCTTCTTCTTTGAGATTAATGGTTTCCCTAATTAGTTCCCCCGAACGTCCGGCAGTTGGTGTAAGGGCTTTCATAACTTTCGGACGAACAGTGGCCATTTGAGGACGATACTTTTTGCACAAGATTGTTGCCATAATATTACCGCCAAACGCTGGGCGGCTTGCTAACAAGAGGCCAGTATCTTCTTCAATATCTAGAATAGTAGTATCTGCAGTTAAGCCAGTAGGGAGATCTGTTGCAACCGCACTAGCCAAATCTTTTCCGTTAGGAGTTGCTCCATATAACAGGACTTCCGGCTTGTGTTTTTCACAACAATCAAAGACAGCCCTCATAAAGGACTCGGTTCGATAGTGACTAAACAAGGGATCATCATATAAATAAACTATGTCTGCCCCGTACTCATAGAGTGTAGGAACATGTTCTTCGACACTCTCACCAATTAATAAGCCTGCTACGTTTGTTTTTCTTTTATCAGCAAGCTCTCTTCCAGCTCCTAATAACTCCAGTGAAACAGGTGCAATGTTTCCGTCCTTTATCTCAATGAACACCCATATACCACGGTAATCTTCAAAATTCACCATGCTTTCCCCCTTTAATCAATCAATCGCAAACCATAATGAATGGAAAGTATTATTGAAACAACTCTCTTTTCTCTAAGACAATATCTAAAAGTTGCTGGACTTGTTCATCATTTGTTCCCGTTAACATTGTTCCTCCTTGCGGCTTTGGAGGTGCCCATACTTTCGAAACAATCGTTGGCGAGCCTTTTAAGCCAAGTTGAGTTCGGTCGATGTCTTCTAAATCGGCAACAGCCCAGATAATTGGCTTATAGCGAGCCGCCCTCATCATATTTGGTAAGGGAGAATAGGGAACTTTATTTATTTCTTTTTCAACAGCTAATAAACATGGAAGAGGAGATTGAATGACTTCATAACCATCTTCTAATTTTCTGTGAATGACCATATACCGCTCTTTTTCATTCACTTCAACAACCTTTTTTACTGAGGTCAATGGCGGGATATCTAAACGACGAGCAATCCCAGGACCGACTTGCCCAGTATCACCATCGATAGTCATTTTTCCACAAATGATCATATCAATCGGATGAATTTTGGAAATTTTGTCTAATGCTTTTGTTAAGGCGTAGCTAGTTGCTAACGTATCAGCACCAGCAAAAGCTCTGTCCGATATCATGTACCCTTCATCAGCACCAATCTCGATACATTTTTTGATTGCCTTTACTGCAGGTGGGGGGCCCATGGTAAGAACTGATACTAGACCCCCGTATCGTTTCTTTAGCCGTACAGCTTCTTCAACCGCATGCGCATCATAAGGATTTAAGATTGCTGGTGCGCTTGCCCGATCCATGGTGTTCGTTTTCGGATTCATTTTAATGATTTTTGTATCAGGAACTTGTTTAATGCAAGCTACAATATGTAGCATTTGTCTTCCTCCTTTGCAAAACATATTAACGATTGTCGTTAGTTAATGTATATAAATAAACAATCTAAAAAATGCGAATATTATTACTAATATTAGATATTGTCCATAATATTCTGAAAAATAGAACTGGATATCTTTTGAAGGATACAGACTCTAGTTCTAGAAATATCTACACGATGGATGAGGTTAGAAGAATGATCCTATAACCCTCTCAAAGATAATTCATACTAAATTCACATACATGTTGTATACTACTGAAGAATAAGCGTTTAGGAAGAATAGGAGTGCAATTATGTCGTATAAAATCCTTGTTGTAGAAGATGACGTATATATTCAAGAATTAATTCGAGAGTTCCTCCAAGCACAAAACTACCAAGTTGATGTCACAGATGATGGAATAGAAGCGTGGAAGCTTCTTTCAACGAATGAAAATCAATATGACTTAGTGTTACTAGATGTTATGCTACCAAATTTGGATGGATTTTCTTTATGTAAAATGATTCGACAAAAATCCGCGATACCTGTTATTATCCTAACGGCCTTAAGTGAAGAGAAAGATCAATTAAAAGCATTTGAACTAGAAGCTGATGATTACATCACTAAACCATTTTCCTTTAATGTCTTAGTAAGGCGGGTTGAAGCAGTTTTAAGAAGGACAGCAAAGGAAGCAGCATCAAACAACCTTCAATTCGGTAGACTGAAAGTAGATGTGAATGGTTATAAGGTTTATGTCGATGATCAACTAGTCGATCTCACCGTGAAGGAATTTGAAATCCTCCAGCTTTTCTTAGAGAATATTGGTAGGGTCCTTACTAGAGATGTCCTTGTAGAGAAAATATGGGGCTATGATTACTTTGGTGATAATCGAATAGTTGATGCTCACATTAAAAACATTCGTAAAAAAATAGGCTTACCTTACATTAAAACAATTAAAGGATTAGGGTATGTAGTAGAAAGGGATCATCATGAGGAAAAAAGGGATCACGCTTAAAATTTTCTTTATAACAAGTGCGTTGTTAGTGGTCTCAGCATTAATCATTTATCTAACACTTTATTTTCTTCTTCCTAATTTCTACTATCATTATAAAAAGTCTACCTTAACTGATGGTGTTACGAACTTAGTTGAAGTAATTGAGAACAGTCCAATCGAAGAGGTTGAATACTATCTAAATGATTTTGTGGAAAGTCATAACGTAAGAATTATCATTCAAAATCAGTTTGGGTATGTCATTTATTTTCCGATGGAGCGCTTTGTAAGAGATGATTTTGGTACAAGCAGATTTCAACTTCCTAGCAGGAATCATATAAATCAAAGGCTATTAGACGATATGTGGCAAAATCCAAATATGATCACACTCTCCCAACAGATAAGTTTAATAGGAGATCCACAACAATATGTGTTATCAGTTGCAGCACCACTGCAGCCTATCGATGAAGCTTCGAAGGTAATCATCATGTTTTTACCTTACATGTTATTAATAATTTTCATAATATCAGTCGTAGGTGCCTATTTTTATTCAGACCTAATTGCAAAGCCGTTGCTAAAATTGAATAGAACTGCAAAAAAAATGGCCCTCTTAGATTTTTCGTCTGAATCGACCATTACCACCAATGACGAGTTGGGCGAGCTATCCAAAAGCTTAAATACATTATCCGTTAACTTACAAAAAAATATGAATGAATTAAAACAAGCGAACACTCAGCTAAAAAATGATATACAAATCGAACGAGAGCAAGAGCAAAAACGGCGCGAGTTTATCGCGACCATTTCTCATGAACTAAAAACACCTTTAACTGCTGTATCAGGTCAACTAGAAGGAATGATTTATGGAATTGGTAGTTATAGGGATCGTGATAAATACCTTAAACAATCATATACAATTCTAAAAGACATGGAACATTTAGTTCATGAGATTTTAGATGTCTCGCAATTAGAAAGTTCGTATTTTATCCCTAATCTGCAAGAAATTCAGTTGTCTAAGCTAGTGATTAACGCGATTGAAAACGGACAATATTTCATTGAAGAGAAACAACTAGAAAGTGAAATGTTTGTTGAACCAGACGTAAGAATTAAAGGTGATGAAAAGCTTATAACGAAGGCTATAGCAAATGTCTTAAGTAATGCTTTTAAATATTCGAACAGTAAAGAGCGGATTAAAGTCAATTTATTCTGTTTAGAAGAGAACGTTTATTTAAAGGTTTTTAACAGCGGAACCACAATTGATGAAGACCAGCTTGATAAGATTTTTGAACCCTTTTACCGCATTGAGAAATCTAGGAACAGGAAGACTGGTGGCAGTGGCTTAGGTCTCTATATAGTAAAAAGGATACTAGAAATGCATAAAGTTGATTATTCTATTGAGAATGTTTCTGATGGTGTCTTATTTACAATGGTCTTTAAAAAACTACCAAGAGACCACTAAGGCTACTACAATCTTAGTGGTCTTTTTCTTCGTCTATACTTCACTTACTCTTCACTTTAAATTCATATAGACAACCTATACTGTTTGTAGGGAAGAAATTTTCCACTAGGATAATGGGAGGTATAGAAATGAAGAAAAAGGTAGTAATGACAGGTTTAGGATTAATGTTAGCGGCTACAACTTATAGTACAGTGTTTGCTAATGATGTTACACCTATAGAAGACAACACAGCTAATGAAAGTAATGTTCCACTTGGTAAAATTAAAGGTTTTTACTCTGAAGAAAAACTAGCTGAAGTAGCAGAGAAACATGGATTGACCGTTGATCAACTAAAAGAAAATAAATTCATGGGGAGAGGGTTTAAAGGGAAGGTTGGAAAACTCAGTGAAGAACAGATTGCTGAACTTGCTGAGGGAAAAGGAATGACTGCTGAGGAATTAACTCAGGAGATGCTAAGCCTAAGAGAAGCGAAACTAACTGCGATTGCGCAAGCCAAAGGAATTTCAGTTGAAGAACTAAAGCAGCAGATAGAAACAAAAAGAGCTGAAATGGAAGCTCATAGAGAACTGAAACTTGCTGAAATGGCAGAGGAAAGAGGTATAACTATTGATGAGTTAAAAGAGCAGCTTAGAGAAGGAAAAGGAAAAATGCGTTTCGGTAAGGGTTTATAGAAATGATGAAAGGCCTATTTCATAACTCTTTAAAGATTATGAGATAGGTCTACTTTTTTTAGGAAAAGAGGTTGCCCATTGAAAAATTTTAACTATATCTTACTTGGTCTTTTAGCTATGTTTATGATTACCGGTTGTAGCCAATCAGGAGAAACAAATGAAACCGAAGCACCTACAACGTTTGAGTTCCAACCAGTAGATAGAAGCAATCTTCCGGCTGAAAAAATTGTTGCTACTTTTACAAATGGTGAAATTACCGGAGAAGAGTTTGCGAGATTTTTAGCTGTACAAGCATTTATTAACCCTTCAGCACCAATCAATGATGAAGAGTATCGGCTCCAGATAATTAATGATTTAATCGTGGAGAAAAGTACTTCGACTGAAGTTAAAGATACTGAGTGGGCTTATCAACAACTTGATATTGTCTGGGAGCAAATACAGAATTCGTATGACGAAGAAACCATTGCAACAGCTTATGAGACGCTAGCTATTAATGAAGAAGTTGTTAAAGAAGCTCTCGTTGCCCTTTTAAATATAGAAACGTTCTTTCGTGAACAAATAACGGAAGAGGAACTAAGTTCATTTTACGAAGAAGTGCAAGAAGAGTTTACGACATCAACGTTTTCTCACATTTTAGTGGCAGTTAATGAGGACGAAGAAAACACGGAAGTAGATTTCCGAACAAGTGAAGAAGCCTTAGAAATAGCTAATGAACTGTATGCTAGAATAGATGCAGGAGAAGAACTTGGAGAGCTGGCCAAGGAGTATTCTGATGATCCGGGAAGTAGTGAAAATAATGGACGATATCAAGAAATTGCGATCTCGGGTCTCGTACCGGAGTTCCAGCAAGCATTATTAGAATTAGAGAAGAACATTGTTAGTAAACCTGTGAAAACAGATTATGGATATCACTTAATTATAGTTGAAGACTTACAGGTAGCAGCTTTAAACGAAGTAAGAGATATACTATTAGCAGAATTGACCTACAATAAGTATGTAGATTACTATTTAGAACAACTTCCGAAGCAAATAATTGAAATTAGTTTATAATAATAACCGCGTGTGAATATCCACACGCGGTTTATTCATTAGTAGTCTTCTCTCACCAAAGGTAACCGGATAACAAAAGTTGTCAGTTCCTCTGTAGAACGACAAGAGATATCGCCATTGTGTTTTTCAATAATCTTTCTACATACAAATAAACCAATCCCTGTTCCTAACTCTTTTGTTGTGTAGAAAGGTTCGAAAATAATCTCTCTAGTTTCGTTGGGAATAATCGGACCGTTATTCGAGATTTCCGTTATGACAAAATTTTCTTCAGTGAATGTTTGAACGAATATTTCTCTCGGTTTTTCTTTTTTGTTAATTGCGTCAATAGAGTTCATTAGTATATTTAAAAAGACTTGCTTAAGTTCATTCTTATTTGCAATGGTCTTGGCATCTTGTCCAAATTCGGTAATGACGTTTACATCAATATCAACAATGCTCGGATATAAGAACTTGATGATCTCTTCTAATAATAGTCGAATAGTGACAACTTCTTTTCGCTGTTCTTGGGCGCCTTCATTTTTCGATGTATGAAGAAATTGAGTAATACGGAACTTTAATTGGTCTAATTCATGGTCAATAATATCTAGATATTTCAATTTAGGATAATCCGTTTTAAGTAACTTGATGAAGCCAATCACTGCTGTAAGAGGGTTTCGAAATTCATGAACGAAGCTAGAGGACATTTGTCCTAATAGTGTAAGTTTGACCTTGTGTGTTTCATTAAGCAAAATATTTTTCTCTTGGATTTCCTGTTCCTTTAATACATTATACTTTTTGACCGCGTGGTAACAGAAAAAATCAAATGTATCATTAATAACCTCAATGGCGGCTTGGAGTTGGTTGGGCTGACTATTAGATTGGAAGATAAGCTTAATAACAATGGACCGCCCTAAATTTACATTATGAACAAAGTCAGCAATATTAACGTTTGCCTCTACACGTTCTTTAGCAACTTTATCTGCTAGTTGTAAAATATCATCTTTCGTTGTCTTGTTTAGTAATGAGGATTTAAGTAAGTGATACATAAGCAGCCCATTCTCTTTAATTCTGGCTTTGTGAATGTCAGTTTGGTTCAGCAAAATACTTGTCCACCATTCCTCTAAAAAACAAGTTTCATTATCGCTTAAAAATTGTAATATTTCATGATCAATTGAGACGGAGTTCATTAACCTCACCTCTTTCCAGAAAACTAACTTAATACTAATTCTACAATAATAAGAGCGTTCCTTTATAAATTTTTAGAAAGATGATAGTTGTTTTATAAAGTCTTAGTATAAAAAATATGTATATAGAATATTGTAACTAATTGCTCGACTATTTAAATAGTATGAATTGACTAATGTTTCTAATTTGCAAGTGAAGAAGTGGACACATCAGAACTTCATTTTTAGACATACGGTACTTTTTTTCTGAAAAGTATGAAAAACGTATAAAGGGACCAAATAGTGGAAGTTTAATAATTAATCTTCTATTTGGAGTTGAATAAGTTATGAAACAAAGATATTTTGTTACGTTAAACCCTCAAGAATTAGGTATTGGCCAAATACGAGATGATTCTCAATTAGTTCAATATGAGATTGAAGTAACTGAAGCTGAGCTGGGGGAAGTGCAAAATTCAATAAAATATTATCGTGATGAGCTGTATGATCCACAGAACGTGATACTACATCCATTTAGCTTTGACGACGTCGATAACGATAATAGGCAGTCGTTAGACAATTTAGAAATGCTATACCAAGTCGTTTATAAGTACGGAACAGAAAAAACCAAGCAGGATCTAGAAAGTGTTTATCGGCAAAATAATCAACTTTGATAAAGGCTGTTTTCGCAAAGTTAAAGCAACAGTTTTTTTGTGCAACGAGTAACCGCCGGAGCAATGTGTACGAAAAGAGCCTTGATAAAAAATCCCCTAATTGGGGATTTTTTTGTTCTCTTGTTTGTGCTGTTTTGTTCACAAGACACAATCTTTTTCATTTGCCCAAGGACTTATAATAGTAGTAAGTACAAACATAGATATGGGACATCAAGGAGAGGGGCAGATGGAATGAGAAAAACATTCTTTTTTATACTTATCACAAGTGTTAGTTTAATGGCGTGTTCCAGTGCAAATTCACAAGAAAAAATGATGTTAGATGAACATGGGGAAATCCACCAGGCTCTAGAAAACGATGACATAAATGACATGATCGAGAATTTACTAAGTAATGAATTATTGGTTCCTCTAGGGCAGGTTCCGGTTCCAGAAGACAATCCAATGAGTGCTGCAATGATTGAATTAGGTAAAATTTTATTTTTTGATCCACGTCTTTCAGGCAATAACGAAGTAAGTTGCCAAACTTGTCATGATCCAGAGCTAGGATATGGTGATGGCAAAGTCACTTTTACAAAAATAGATGGTACCCAAGGGTTACGAAACAGTCCTACTGTCTTAAATTCTGGTTTCTATACCACTCTATTTTGGGATGGACGAGCTGAGACACTTGAAGAACAGGCATTAGGTCCTATTCAAGACCCTGGAGAAATGAACCAACCATTAGATGAGCTTGTTGATAAATTACGTGTAATTGAAGGCTATGATGAGCTTTTTTTGGCGGCATTTGATGATGAAATTACACTGGAGAATATTGGGAAAGCATTGGCGTCCTTCCAAAGAACTCTTGTAGTGAACGAAACAAGATACGATTTGTTTCTTAAAGGTGATCGAAAGGCATTATCGGCTAAGGAAATTCGCGGGTTGGATTTGTTTGCAGGTAAGGCATTTTGTATAACTTGTCACCATAGTGAAAATTTAACAGACAATGAATATTATAATCTCGGATTAAACAGTGAAGATAAAGGTCGATTTGCAATAACCGGAGATGAGCGAGATATAGGCAGAATTAGAACCCCAGGCTTGTACGGTATAACATATACAGCTCCATATATGCATAACGGGAGTATTGATACTCTTGAAGAAGTAATTGAATTCTATAACAGAGGAGGAGATAACCATCCTAATAAGAGCATGTTTATGAGGATGTTTATGTCGGAGTTACATTTAACAGCTGAAGAGAAAGGTGATTTGTTGGCTTTTTTGAAAGTCCTTGGAGGTGATCCACCAATAATTACAAAACCAATCCTTCCAGGTGAAAAATAAATCTTCTCAGCCACCAATAAGTAGGAATTAAACGACTAGCAATCGAATAATGATAGTATGTTTTTTTCTAAGGGGTGGATTAGTTGAATTTAAAAAAGAAATTTAGTGTTGTCTTTGGAATTGTTATTCTTGGATGTGTCGTATTACTTGTATTTTCTGCAATAAAGTTTTCTCCAGAATACATGTTTAGAGTTATTAAATATGGAGATTCAGATATCGGCGACTATGAAATTTTTCCTGCCAGAGCAATTCCAAAGGCACAGGTTGCCTATCAATATGAAAAAAATCACTTAATTGATGGGAACGAACTTGTTGTTTCTTATCAATTTCAGAAGAAGGAGCAAACAGAAACTCTTACTAACTTGTTAGAGAAAAGTGGAACTACTGCATTTATTATCATTGAAAATGATCAACTAGTGTATGAAGGATATTTTAACGGATATGATAGGGACTCAATCAACACATCGTTTTCTGTAGCGAAATCATTTGTTTCATTACTTGTTGGAATGGCTATTGAAGATGGTCATATTCAATCCGTTCATGAGCCAATCACGAACTATATTACAGAACTTGCGGGTACTGATTTTGAGCTCATTACAATCGAGGACTTGCTAAGGATGCGTTCCCCTATATCCTATCAAGAAGGGAATCTATGGTTTGGCGATGACGCAAAGACTTACTATATGCCAAACTTGAGGGATTTAGCCATTTATAAGACAACACTAACAAAAACAACGACTAGTAACTTCCATTATAATAACTACCATCCTCTTTTATTGGGTATTATCCTTGAGCGTAGTACAAGTATGGCTGTTGCGGATTATATGCAACAGCGATTATGGAGTAAAATTGGTACTGAATATGATGCTTCTTGGAGTTTAGATAGTGAAGAAACAGCCTTTGAGAAAATGGAAAGTGGCATAAATGCGAGGGCTATTGATTTTGCAAAAATAGGGTCATTGCTATTACACGAAGGTGTATGGGGAAATGAAGAGATCATTAGTAAAGAGTGGTTGCAACAATCTACCATAGAAAAAGCCCCGATTAACAACGCTGAATATAGTCACTCGTTTTTAGAAAATCGAAATACGGGCTATCGCTATATGTGGTATAGTGTTCCAAACGGAGGCGAATACGATTTCTATGCGATAGGGAAATATAGTCAAATGATTTATGTCTCACCGAGATATAATACGGTAATCGTACGAAATGGAAGTGCCAATGGTGAGGTCGATTGGTGGCCTGATGTAATAAAAAGTTTGCTCGATCAGTTAAATTATGAATGAGAGTATAAGAAAAAGGATGTCCGTAGTGGACATCCTTTTATTTCTTATTATTTAAATGATACACCTTTGAAATACGGAGTACCACCGAAGTCTACGAATAATCCAGAAACACCATTTAAACCATATACGAAGTCAGGGTGTTGTAGGTAAACCATCGGAGCTTCTTCTACAAGAATTTCAGAAATTTCTTTGTATGCATCGTTACGTTTTGTTTGGTCAGCTTCACTACGAGCGTAGTCAAGTAACTCATCTACACGATCATTAGCATAGAATGAACGGTTACCAGGGTTACCAAACTGTGAAGAGTGGAATAACGCATATAAACCGTAGTCAGCGTCACCAGTAACAGTAGTCCATCCTAAGATAAATAATTCATGTTCACCAGCAGCAGTTTGCTCTAAGAATGCGCCCCACTCAACAATTCTGATTTCAACATTGATACCAATTTGACCTAATTGATGTTGTACTAACTCAGCGATATCTGCACGAGCTTTGTTTCCGTCATTTACGAAAATTGTTGTACTAAATCCGTTTTCGTGACCAGCAGCAGCAAGTAAAGCTTTAGCCTCTTCAACATTATACTCTAGAGGTTTTAAACCTTGATAGTTACCATTTACAGTTGGAGCAAGTGGACCAACTGCAGGTACACCTTGACCATCTAAGATACCATAAACGATATCGTCTTTGTTAACAGCCATTGCGATCGCTTGACGAACTCGAATATCGTCAAATGGAGCTTTGTTCATGTTAAATCCTAAGTAGTCCATACGAGTACCGTGAATACGAACTGTGTCAAGTTGAGACATTGCTTCAACACGTTGAACGTCTGGAGCACCAACAAGAACAGCATTTGCTTCACCAGTTTCTAACATTGCAATACGAGTAGAGTCTTCTGGAACAACTTTGAATGTAAGAGTATCAAGGTTAGCTTTTTCTCCCCAATAATCTTCGTTTCTTTCCATTTTGATTTCAGCACCACGATCCCAAGCAGTTAACTTGAATGGACCTGTACCAATTGGGTGTTCATTAATCGTTTTACCACCATTGTTCTCTTCTTCAATCGCATGTGCTGGGATAATTGAACCAGCGTTATGTGCTAAGTGAGCAGGAAGTGGAGCAAATGGAATATTTGTTTTAATTTGAACTGTGTGATCATCGACAACTACTACTTCTTCAACCATGTTAAGAATGAATGCACGCGGAGAAGCAGTTTCAGGAGCGATTAAACGCTCGATTGATGCTTTAACGTCGTTTGCAGTAAAGTCTGTACCGTCATGGAATTTAACACCTTGACGTAGTTTGAATTCCCAAGTTAACTCATCAAGAGCTTCAAACTCTGTAGCTAATAATCCATATACAGAACCATCTGCTTCATAGTCTGTTAAACGCTCAAAAATTTGAGCTGTAGCATTTGTTGTTGCAGTGTCGTTCATACCGTGTGGGTCAAGAGTTGGTGCATCTGAACCAGTTACGAATACAAAGTCTCCACCAGCTGTTGCTTCTTCAGTTGCTGGAGTTTCTTCAGTTGTGCCAGGATCAGTTGTTGGCTCAGTTGAAGGTGTTGTTTCCTTGTTACCGCCACATGCAGCAAGAGCTAGCATTAGAGCAAGTACAAGCATAAGAAATAAATTCTTCTTTAGCGTCATGTAAAATATACCCCCTATTTTTTATGTGTTTTACAACACTAGTAATTCGTGTTTGCCACGATTAATTTTTATATTAGTCTAAAAATTTAAAATTCACAAGTCCTTTTTTGAAAATTATTAATATTTTTGTAACTTTGTAATCTTCCGGTAACAAATATTGACAAATTAAAACAGCTTGCAACAAGGATACGGATGCTTTTTTACATTAAAATGTATGTCCAATTTTTCGGATCTAGAATTATATTTTTATAATATTTTATTTTTACTTCACATAGAGTGAGAATTAGAGAATAGTTGCGAAACATTAGTAAATAAACTGACAAAACATCCCTGTAGCGCTTTAATGTGAAAAAAATTATAATAAAAACTATGAAAATCTATAATTAAAACTATTGTAATAATTCTTCATTCTAGCTATGATAGAATAGAATTATTAGAAATATTACAAATATTACAAAACAACGAAAGGATGAAAGCTATGAATCAACCATCTATACAACCTTCGACAGGCGTGCCTGTTAAAGCTTACAACCCAACAGCAGCGCGTTGGTCAGCTTTTTATAAGAAACTTGCAAAAAACAAAGCTGCAATGGCAGGTGCATTTATTGTTTTTCTTTTTATCGCATTAGCAATACTAGCTCCTTTTATTGCACCGCATGATCCAAATGAAATTGTTATGATGAACAAATTACAAACTCCATCGGCTGAACACTGGCTTGGAACTGATGATAAAGGAAGAGATATACTAAGTCGTATTTTACACGGCGCAAGAATTTCACTAACTGTAGGTATCGTTTCAACTGTTATTGGGGCAATCGTTGGGGTCATCCTAGGTATTGTTGCAGGATATTACGGTAGATGGCTAGACTCATTTATTATGAGAATATGTGATGTTTTACTAGCCTTCCCAGGTATATTACTAGCGTTAGCTATCGTAACGGTGTTAGGTCCTAGTACGATAAATGTTATCTTTGCAGTCGCATTTTTTGCTATTCCTTCATTTGCTAGGATTGTTCGAGGTTCGACATTAAGTGTGAAAAAACTAGAATATATTGATGCTATAAGAGCTATGGGCTCTAGTGATTTTAGAATAATATTTAAGCACATTCTTCCAAATATTGTTTCGCCAATTATCGTTCAAGCAACACTTTATATTGCATCAGCCATTATTACTGCTAGTGCTCTTTCATTCCTTGGGATGGGGACACAACCGCCGGGCCCTGAATGGGGTATGATGCTAAGTCAGGGGCGTTCATATATTGCTCAAGCGCCACACTTAACGTTATTCCCGGGTCTTGTTATTTTACTTGTTGTAATTGGGTTTAACTTATTTGGCGACGGATTACGTGATGCATTTGATCCGAAATCGAAATAATATAAGGAAGGTGAACTAAATGTTAGTATATATTTTACGAAGGATACTTCAAACAATCCCTGTTATGTTCGGGGTTACTTTAGCAGTATTTCTGATGATGCACCTATTACCAGGTGATCCTGCACAAATTATGGCAGGAGAAGCTGCGGACCCTGTGCAAGTCGAGGCAATGCGGGAAAAGCTCGGGTTAAATGATCCGCTTCATACACAGTACATCCGCTATGTTACAAATGCGGTGCAGGGGGACCTAGGAACATCAATTCGAACAAGCCGTTCGGTATCACAAGAAATTTTTGATAAACGTTTTTGGATTACGCTTGAGTTAGCTTTAGTCGGAACGGCTTTAGCGGTAATTATCGGGCTAGTGGCAGGAATTATCTCTGCAACTCGTAAGTATTCATTTGCGGATGTATCACTCATGGTGATTGCGTTATTTGGACTTTCAATGCCAAACTTCTGGCTAGGAATTATGTTAATTTATTTCTTCTCAGTAAATTTAGGTTGGGTTCCTGTAGCAGGTTGGGGGACATGGAAACATATGATTTTACCTGCAATTACTTTAGGAACTGGTGGAGCGGCAATTATTGCTCGTATGACCCGTTCAAGTATGCTAGAAGTTATTAATCAAGACTACATTCGAACGGCTTATGCAAAAGGTGTAAGTGATAAGCTAGTAATATATAAGCATGCTCTTCGTAATGCTCTTATTCCAGTTGTAACTGTAGTAGGTTTACAGTTTGGTGGCCTATTAGGAGGAGCAGTAATTACCGAGACAGTTTTTGCAATTAATGGTTTAGGGCGTTTAATTATTGACTCGATCCGTGCGTATGACTTTCCGATGGTCCAAGGAACAATTCTCGTTTGTGCGGTTCTATTCGTTTTTGTAAACTTCCTTGTAGACATTACTTATCGTATCGTAAATAAGCGTATTGATTTGAATTAAGGGCGGTGAAAAAACTATGACATTATCAAATGAAAAGATATTAGAAGTTAAGAATTTACGGACATCTTTCTTTACTGATGATGGTGAAGTAAAAGCAGTTGATGGCGTAGATTTTTCCATAGAAAAAGGTAAGACGATCGGCATCGTAGGAGAATCTGGGTCAGGAAAAAGTATTACTTCACTTTCAATCTTAAGATTACTTCAAGAGCCAGTTGGAAGGGTCGTTGACGGAGAAATTATCTTTAAGGGTGAGGATTTATTAAAGAAATCAAAAAAAGAGATGCGAGACATTCGTGGTAACTCTATCTCAATGATTTTTCAGGAACCGATGACGTCTTTAAACCCAACATTAACATGTGGTGAGCAGATTGCAGAATCTGTAAGAATTCACCAAAAATTAAATCGAAAAGAAGCATGGGCTAAAGCGGTTGAGATGCTAAGTTTAGTTGGTATACCTTCACCTGAAAAACGTGCCAAACAGTATCCATTTGAATTATCTGGTGGTATGCGTCAACGCGTAATGATTGCGATTGCTTTAGCATGTAATCCACAGCTGTTAATCGCCGATGAGCCAACAACGGCACTTGACGTAACGATCCAAGCACAGATCCTTGATTTAATAAAGAAACTACAAGATGAGCTTGGAACATCCTTAATGATGATTACTCACGATCTTGGGGTTGTCGCAGAAATGTGCGATAACGTAGCTGTTATGTACTGTGGAAAAGTAGTGGAGTATGCCGATAAAAAGACGTTATTTACAAGTCCGAAACATCCTTATACAGTAGGTTTGTTAAATTCTGTTCCAAAACATGATCAAGATTATGAAGGCGATCTAGCTGTTATAAAAGGTTCTGTGCCAAGCCCATTTAATTTGCCACAGGGTTGCCGATTTGCACCTCGTTGTGAGCATGCAAGAAGTATTTGTTTAACTGACTTACCGGAGTTACAAGCTACTTCGGATGGCGATCAGGTAAGGTGCTGGATCTATACTGATAAATGGGATTCGCAAGAGGAGGTAGCTGCTGATCATGAGTAAAAAAGTTTTATTAGAAGTTAAAAATTTAAAGCAATACTTTCCTATTAAGGGTGGCGTTTTTGGTAGAACAATAAATCATGTTAAAGCAGTAGATGATGTTAGTTTTGAAGTTTATGAAGGTGAAACAGTTAGTATTGTAGGTGAATCTGGCTGTGGGAAATCGACGACAGGAAGAGCGATTCTTCGTCTTGAAGAACCAACATCTGGGGAGATTAACTTCCAGGGGGAGGATTTATTAGCTCTTAATAAATCCAAAATGAGAAAAAAACGTAAGGATTTACAAATTATCTTCCAAGATCCTTATGCGTCTTTAAACCCACGACAAACAGTGAGTCAAATTCTTGAAGAAGCATTAGAGATTCAAAATGTTGTACCTAGAAAAGAAAGACGAAAAAAAATTCTAGATTTACTTGAAACAGTCGGAATTGGTGCTCACCAAGTAGACCGTTTTCCACATGAATTTAGTGGCGGGCAAAGACAGCGTGTTGGGATTGCTCGTGCTCTTTCTGTAGATCCTAAATTAATCATCTGTGATGAAGCAGTATCGGCATTAGACGTTTCTATTCAAGCTCAGGTATTAAATCTACTAAAGGAATTACAACGTAGTTTCTCATTAACGTATTTATTTATTTCTCATGACCTTGGTGTTGTTCGTCATATTTCGGATCGAATTATTGTTATGTATCTTGGTAAAATAGTTGAGATCGCTGATAAACAGTCATTGTTTGAAAACCCGCAGCATCCGTACACAAAAGCATTACTATCGGCTATTCCAAGTACGAATATTTTCGAAAAGAGAGAGCGTATTATCTTAAAAGGCGATGTACCGTCACCAATTAATCCCCCATCTGGTTGTCGTTTCCATACTAGGTGTCCTTATGCCTTTGATCGTTGTGCAACAGAGGAACCAAAACTACATTCAGTACCTGGAAAAGGGCATCAAGCAGCTTGTCATTTAATTGAAGATGGTCCTGTTGATTTCTCAGTATTACCATCAAACTATTAAGAAATGCGCAAGGCGCTAGACAATTTTTAAGTTGCAAATTATATGCTTTCTTATAATTTAAGAAAAAAACCACTTTCAACTGAAAGTGGTTTTTCTGTATGTTAGTTCAGGTGACTTGTTACTGTGTTCCAGAATAGATCAGTTTCTTGTCCCATCCTCCACATCGACACTCCGCCAAGATTATATTTAGAGACAAGCTGCATTTTTGCCGAAATACTCCTATCATCTTCAAACCAAATAACTCTCTCTAGACCTTGGTTATCTATATATCTGAAAAATGGTGTTTGTGATTTTTCATCAAAATGAACAGTTGCTCTCGTTTGTGTCAGGAGCGTTTCGATTTGTCTCATAGATAGGGCGCGAATTCCCTGGCCGGTAGCAGCATACCATTCATATCCGTATGCAGGTAGTCCAATTAATAAGTTTTCAGAAGGTACGAGTGAAGTGGCATATTTTAAGACATTTTCTACCCAATCGACACCAGATGTAGCGCCAGGAGCCGACCATGTACCTGAGTTATCGTAAGTCATTAATTGTAATTTTGCATATTGACCTAAAAAGGCATAATCAAACGTACCGCTCCAGGCCCATGTTGGGTTATCTGCTGTTTTAGCAGTTACCGATACGATTACGTCGTATCCTTTTGGTTTGAAAAATTCGGAAACTTCTTTAATAAATTGGTTAAACAATGGGCGATCAGTTGCATACATGTTTTCAAAATCTATGTTTACACCGTCAAAGCCGTATTCTAGAACTGTAGTATAAATATTTTCAATTGTTGTTCTACGAAGGTCATGATTAGACAAGATTGTATGTGATAAAGCGGGTTGAAAGTGATTTTGAATTGTTGCATACGTTTTGACGTTTTTATCTTTTGCTAATTGTAAGGCCTCGGGTGCTGCCATCGATTCAATATTACCTTTTTCATCTACTTGAAATGTAGTTATCGCAACAGAATTAAGATGTGTGTGGTAAGTCTCTAAAGAACGATATGAGCCTAGATCAGTGCTCCAGTACTTTGTATAATAACCTAGAATTAGAAATTCAGACTTATTGGTTGGTTGTTTATTAGTTTCATCTGAAACGCCTGGGATGAGAAGGACTTGTCCAACAAAGATCATATCAGAAGTTAAATAATTTAATCTTTTAATCTCTTCAACAGTAGTACCAAATGCCAATGATATTTTCCAAAGCGTGTCTCCAGATTGAACATTATAAGAGACGAAACTTTGAATAGGTTGAAGTTCTTCTACCTTATCAATTGGCTGTGGTTCTTCAGGTACAGGTGTAACAACAGGTTCAGTTACAGGTTCAACTACTGGTTCTACAGTACGATTATGTTTGCTGTTTGAACTACTGTTACCTGGACCTTTCGCTTCAGTATCTTGTGGTACGATCGGTAAGAAAAATAAAAGTGCAATGAGGAAGGCTGTAAGTAATTTCTGTTTCATTCTAAAATCCTCCTAAGTTAATGGTAGTATACTAGTTTTAGTATCTACTAAAAGATTAACCTAGTTGATCATTTATTTTAATAGGAAATGGGTATTGTTCTTTAGTGCATCAAACGTAAGTCATAGTACTCTTTACAGTGATGGTTGGGTAGCTATTTCACTAGTGCTTTCGCATTAGGTGGCTTCATAATGCAAGTGGATCCGAAAAAAACTAAGAAAAAGGTAATGTAATATTGTTGTTTTATAGAATAGTAATATTTAATGATGAGAAAACGTTCCTAGATAGGAGAGGCAAATAGGATACATGGGTGATTGTTATGGACTAATAATAATGTCAAACTTAAAGTAATATCCCCTCATCCTGTAATCAAACATACTACCAAGTCATACAATCTAGGAAAGAAGGTTTATTCAATGAGAATTAGAACTAAATTGTTATTCGGATTCGGATTGGTATTACTACTAACAACTGCTATAAGTATTATGATGTTTTCTTCATTAAGATCTGTTTCAGATAATTTTCAAACGTTTACTGAACGTGATTTACAGATATTAAGCTTATCAAAGCAAATTCGTTATGAGGATTTGGCTGTTACAGATGCATTAAAAGGTATTATGCTAGATCCAACAACTAGAAGAGAAAAGGATAATTATGAAGCAGCACTTCAACATTTAGAAAAATCAATAGATGAGGTCCTACCACTGCTAATTACGGAGCGTGGAAAAGAGATCTTTCAAGAATTAAGTGAATACAATGATAAATTAGTAGAATTAGAAAATGAGATTATTCGATTGGCTGGGACTAATCGAGTTCATATGTTAAATGTTTACCAGGGGGAGTATGCAAAGGTTCGGGAAGTATTTAGCTCGAATTTAAATGAGTTTGAATCGCTTCAAACTCAGCGAATAGCGGGCATTATAGATCAAAATAATGAATATGTTCAGAACCGTATCTTCCTAAATATTATTGTAGTTTTAATTAGTATCGTTATCGGAATAGTTATTGCTGTATTTATCTCTAGAGCGATTACGGGACCACTTTACAATGTATCTAAAAAGTTAAAAGAACTCTCGAATAGTGAAGGTGATTTAACCGTTCGACTTGAAGTGAAAAGCAAGGATGAGGTCGGAGAGCTTTCTGCAGCCTTTAATTCGATGATTGAAACTATCCAGTCGTTGATTTCACATGTTTCTACAACAACGAAACAGGTTACTACAGCTTCAGAACAATTGTCTGCTGGTGCAAGTGAATCAACCATAGCCGCACAAGAGATTGCTACTGCCATTCAGGATGTTGCCGTAGGTACTGAAACACAATTACAAGGAGCAACAGACGCAACTCGAGCTGTAGAAGAAATGGCAATCGGTATCCAACGCATTGCTGAAGCATCCACAGAGGTAGCTGAGTCTTCAATAAGCACTACTGAAGAAGCTGAGGCAGGCAATGAAGTAATTAATACGACAATTCGTCAAATGGAAACGATCAATGTTTCAGTGAACGAATCTGTAAGTGTCATAGGGGGACTTGGGGACCGCTCGAAAGAAATAAGCCAAATTATAGAAGTTATCACAGGAATTGCTTCACAAACAAATCTATTAGCACTTAATGCTGCGATAGAAGCTGCAAGAGCTGGAGAACACGGAAAGGGGTTTGCTGTAGTAGCTGATGAGGTACGTAAGTTAGCAGAGCAATCTGCCGTTTCAGCAAATCAAATTTCAAGATTAGTGGAAGAGATCCAGACAGATACCACCGTTTCTATAAGTTCAATGGATAAAGTCAACAATGAGGTTCAAACTGGATTAATGTTGGTTAATCAAGCAGGAGATGTCTTCGGCCGTATTGTTACAGCAGTTCAAAAAGTGACTGAACAAATTCAGGAAATATCGGCGACATCAGAAGAGATGTCTGCAAGCTCACAGCAGGTAGCTGCTTCAATACAACAATCCAGTGTTATTGCTGAAGAAGCATCCATGAATTCTCAAAATGTAGCATCTTCGTCTGAAGAACAGCTTGCCTTGATGGAAGAGATATCCTCATCAGCCCAATCTCTAAATTGGATGGCGAATGAGTTGCAAGAATTAGTTTCTAAATTTAAAGTATAGTTGGTGAAAACCACTACCTTTGGTAATATAGGTAGTGGTTTTTTCTTTTGGTAATAATCACTAAATGGAAACCAATTATGAACTCAATTTTATAGAATGGTAAAAGGATAAGTTAACTATCATGTTGAATAGTATATAAACTTCCGTAATAGCTTATATGTGTTACGCTCTTGTCTTTCTATTGTTAATTATTAAAGATATCTCCACCAAGTTAAAGCATTTAGAATTATGTTAAAATAGAGGGGCTGTATTTTACCTTATAACGAAGGAGTCTAATCTATTGAATAAAAGAAGGCTTATAATTGGATATATAATTGTAGGATTATTTTGGATGTTTGTTACAGACTATTTTGTTGGTCGTTATACACCTATAGAAAACATGATACTTGTCCAACAAATTAAAGGGGCAATTTACGTAGCCCTAACAGCATTAGTAATGTATGTCTTTCTTCAGAAATTAGAGGCGTTAAACAATTCAAAAGAACAAGAGGAAAAACTTACTACCCTAATTAATTCCATGGTGGACTTCGTTAATTTCAAGGATGGTGAAGGTCGTTGGATTGAAGCAAATGACTTTGGCTTGAAATTATTCCAATTAGAACATGTCGATTATCGTGGAAAGAGGGATTCTGAGCTTGCCGAATATACCGATTTTTATAGAGAGGCACTGATCTATTGTGAGACTTCAGATGAGGAAACATGGCAGAATGGGAAGATTACAAGGTGTGAAGAGGTCATTCCGATTCCAGATGGTTCAGTAAAGTACTTTGATACAATAAAAGTCCCACTTTTTAATGAGGATGGCTCGCGAAAAGGTTTGGTCGTTATTGGTCGCGATGTCACTGATAAGAAATTGACCGAGGAACATTTAAGAAAAAGTGAAAAACTTTCCGTAGTAGGCGAGCTAGCGGCAAGTGTTGGCCATGAAATTCGTAACCCATTAACATCACTAAAAGGCTTTGTTAAGCTCCTAGAAGAAAAAGACCTAAAAAACAAGCTCTACTATGAAATTATGACAAACGAGTTAAATCGCATTGACCATATTACTGGAGAGTTATTACTTTTAGCAAAACCTCGAAAGATCACATTTGCCAAAAATGATTTAGTTAAAATCGTCAAAGACATTGTTTCATTATTAGAAACACAAGCGAACATGAATAACGTGAAAATTCATTTTCAACCTCATGAACCACTGTTGATCGAATGTGAAGCAAACTTACTTAAACAATTGTTTGTTAATATCATCAAAAATGCAATCGAAGCATCAGATGACAACGGCAATGTTTGGGTAGATATTGAGGATTATAAGGAAAAAGTGACAATTCATGTAAGGGACGAGGGGATTGGGATTTCTAAGGAGCTTTTAAAGAGGATCGGAGAACCATTCTATTCTTCAAAAGAAAAAGGGACAGGCCTTGGCCTCACTGTTAGTCATAAAATTGTTGAGCAGCATGAAGGTTCCATTACTTATCTCAGCGAAGAAGCAGTAGGAACAACTGTAGAAATACAACTCCCTAAGGAGAGAAATCATTTGTGAAGAAGAAAAGGACAACAATCGACTGTTGTCCTTTTCTTAACCTTCTAATGTTAGGTCAGAGCTTTCAAATAATACTCAGAATGATCTTGTCTCAAAGTATTAAAGCATAATTAGGGATTTTAACACAGGCGGATTTAAACTTTTTACTTTATCTCATCAGGTTTTTGCCCAATTGCAAAATCAGGGTCATCCTCAAGATTTCTGTTATTATCAGCTGTAATTTTGCCACTTCGAACCTCAACTTCAGCTCTTACATCATCATTTCCAAGGGCAGCAGCGTCACTGTTTTGAATTTGGTTTTTCTTCGCCACAACCTCACCTCCAGACAAAGTTAATTTATCCTTTATAGAGAAAAATTATCCATAAATGAGGATTGCAAGAAAATAACCTTAGGTTGTTAATAAATTCTTTATTACTTCATTCGTGAGGTTAGGAACTACTTCAAATGAATACGAAATTTCAACTCTTTCATACTGCTTATGAGCATCAAAACCGTAAGGCCCAATATTGATAACGGGTACATTAATATCACGGATATCTTGATAATTCACAAATAGTTTTGAGCCCCAGCATGGTGTGTTACTAGATACAGCATTAATTCCTTCTTCATCATCACTTAATGCGACAAAACTCATGTCTGATATATAAGGAAAGAAATTCCTTGTGACGATTGGATGTTCGTAGGTAGGTTGTATTGTACTTACAGCCATGTCTAGCGATTCAATTAACTTTTTTTCTAATTCATCTTTACCCGTTACCTCAATACGTGGTGAGTATAAGGAAGAATAAAAAACAATAATCGCTGGACTTTTATCGCTCATCCACTTCCAAGCCTCTTCGACTACTTTGGCAGAAAACATCCGTGTATCGAGACTCGTATCTAATAGAAGTTCTTGTTTAAATTTTGCCATATGAGCAGCGTAAGCATCCCCATGTTTTGACATTAATAATTGATCCATTTCCTCGTAAGTCATGACACGAGGCTGCCAAGGGACATCAATAAAAGGTTGGTTACTCAGTTTACTAAAACGTTGATACCTCTCTTTAAAGGTGTTTAACGCGTTAGAAAAAGCGATTTTGGCTTGTTCTTTTAATTTTTCTAGGACTTCCTTTGGTGACCATGAATGAATAAAGAAGTTAAAATACACGTAAGCTGAAAGTGCTGTTTGTACAGTATAAGATGGTTTTAAATCCATCTGTTTTAACGAAACAGGAGGAACTGTTGTTTCACCAAAGGCTTCGTTACATAAGTCAGGATTATAATTGATTTGTTTCGTTAATTCTGCAGCAATAAAGTTTGGATCCAAACCTTCAAAGCACGATCCCACATGTGTCTCAGCCCCTGTAATATAAAAGGAAGGTAGAAGTTTTCCAACAGTCCCTTTATATATATAACGATTAGGGTCTCCTTCGTAACGTGGGGAAACAAAATCAGCATTAATCGCACCTACATATTCAAACAGATGGTCTGTTTTTAATTGTTTCAACAACGGTAAAGACGAGAGAATACCGTGTGAACTATCTTCTTCGTCACATTCAACAACCACTAGTAAATTGCCTTCTAACTCCTCAGGATGTTCTGAGTAGTATTTTAATAGGTACAGATTGCTAGCCACGCCACTTTTCATGTCAAGAACACCGCGTCCGAACATATATTGGTCAGATTTCAAGTGTTGATCTACTAGACTAGGTAGTTGTTCTTCTTTTAATGCCTCAAATAGTTCTTCAGGAAAGCAAGCTTTATCTTTTAAGTGATTAAAATCATCAATTCCCACTGTATCTAGATGTCCCATTAATATAACGGTTTTATTGCTCGGCTTTTTTGTCCCTTTTACAAAGGCAACAACATTGTAGCGTTCACGTTCGTCATGTAATGTTTGTTGCTTTATACAATAATCAGGGTTAGCGCGGAAATAAGGGTAGGCTGAAATTAGCGTATGAATGGCTTGGCTAATTTCTTTCTCGCCTTCTGTATTAACGATACTTTCAATGTTTGCAAGTTGGTTCGTTAAAAAATAAATGTCTTCTCGACAATTGAGCATGTGCATAACTCCTTTTAATGAGTATAGTACTCTCTAAAAATATTTTTATACTTATTCTATTATATACGATACGAACCAAATTTACTTCTAAGATACTAGCAAAAAGGCTGTGATTATCCTAAATAACTCCAACTATGGTAAAATGTTTGATAATTCAGTTAAGTGAGGGAGAAAAGGGGCGAGCCTGTGAAAAAATTATTCTTCGTGCTTTGTTCTGTAGTGATCCTGACTAGTGCATTTGTGACCTCTACTCACGCATTAGAAGGAGATAATCGAATCGTAGTTGCTTTTGACCCATACTTAGCTCCGCTTCAATACGACGACGGTGGGCAGTATCGAGGATTTTCTATTGAACTATTCAACTATATTGCTCAATTAGAGGGACTAACGTTTGAGTACAGGCCACTCACATTAGAGAACTCAATAGATGAACTTATTAGAGGCGATGTAGATGTCATCCTAGGTGTTCATTTCTTGGATAACCATGCTCAAGTGATGGAACTATCAAACTCTTTTCTAAGTTCCTCGAATGGTTTGTTGGTGAGGAAGGAAAATCAAACGATTGAAGGGATTACTGACCTCTCCAACAAAGTAACTTCCTTACAAAGGGGTACTGTTGAATATGAATTTATGAGGAATATACGAAGAATAAAATATAATGTAACAAGTAATCAACTTGATGGATTTAAACTGCTGGAAAACGGACGGTCAGAGGCATTTATTGGTGATACTCTTGTAGCTGAGTATTACATAGGGCAGGCAGGTGGCGACTATAAATTTGTTGCAAATAATTTGTTACCTATTGAGTATACATTTGCTGTTCAAAAAGGTAATTATCAGTTGGTAAATCAAATAAACAGAGGGCTGCGTAAACTGAAAAGTGAAGGGCATTACACCGAATTATATCAAAAATGGTTTGTCTCTAGTAATGAGGAAACAACAAAGAGATTACTGCTAATCATCAAAATCTTTGGAGGATTACTAGGGGTTACTTTGTTATTGTTCTTAGTTGGACTTCGTTGGAATCGCCAGCTAAAACATATGATCGATAAAAAGACTAAGGATCTATCAGAGTTAAATAGAGAACTAGAACGACAAAATGAGCAAACAAAGAACAATTATATTTTTCAGAAGCAGATATTAAATAGTAGTCCAAGAGGAATTGTAACTTGTGATAAGGATCGAACGATAACTTCCATTAACCCTAAAGCATTGGAGATTGCAGGTGTTAGTGGCAACGTAATTGGTTCAAATTATGAAATAATTTCACTGGTAAAGGACCTATTAGCTGATAGGATTGATACTGTGTTTCATAGAGGAGAGAATTTTCTTGGTGAGGAAACCTCTTGGAACAGAGGAGATCGCGAATATTTCATTCGTTATTATATATATCCTCAGTATGATTTTGAAAGAAAGATTACTGGCTTGATTTTAACCTTTGAAGACGGAACAGAAGATCGTAAATTAAAGCAACAAATATTTGAACAAGAGAAAAACCAAGCATTAAGTAGAGTAGTTGCTGGTATCGCCCACGAAATTAGAAATCCGTTAACTTCAATCAAAACCTTCGTCGAGTTAATTCCAAAGAAAATTCATAATAAGCGTTTCCAAGATGACATCTCCACTTATTTACCGGTTGAAATTAAGCGTATTAATCAATTAATAGAAGGATTGATTGATTACGCAAGACCGAGAAGTTTTAATAAAGAAATGGTAGACGTTGGGCATGTCGTTAGGGAGTGTGTGATTTTATTTGAACGAACAGTGGAGAATAAGGGATTTACATTGGTGAGTAGTGTTATAGAAGGGTTAATTATTGAAGCTGACCGTAATCAATTAAAACAAATAGTGATTAATTTAATTATTAATAGTATTGATGCAATGACAAGCCAAACAACTGAGAGCCTTACTCTTGAGGTTAATGCCTACGCTAAAGAAGAAGAAGTGTATATTGAAGTTATTGATGAGGGAGTTGGGATCGCTAAAGCGGAATTTGACCGCATTTTTGAACCTTTCTATACAACAAAGGCTAAGGGTACTGGTTTAGGATTGGCAATTGCTCAACAGTATGTACAAGAGAATAGCGGAACATTAGAAATTCAAAGTGAGGTAGGAACGGGAACAAAAATGATTGTGAGGTTCTTGAAGAAAGGAGATATATATGGAGAAGATATTGATCATAGATGATGAGGCAGCTATATGTTCCTCACTTACGTTTGCTTTAGAGGATGATTTTCACGTAACAGCTACTACCGATCCGTACTTAGGGATGAAATATCTTGAGGATGAGCACTTTCATCTCTGTCTATTGGACTTAAAGATTGGCAATGTTAATGGAATTGATTTAATACAAAAGCTAAAGGATGTTCAAAGTGATTTAATCATCATTATGATCACCGCATTTGGAACGATTTCCACATCTGTAGAAGCACTCCAAAAAGGTGCCTATTCTTATGTTACAAAGCCTATAAATATGGACGAGTTACTATCAACAATTAAAAATGCCCTTCACTACAGGCAATTACATCACCAAGTAGAGTATTTAAGTAATGAACTAGAGAAAAAATATCGCTATCAAGAAATGATTGGTAAGAGTGAACAAATGGAACAAGTCTTCCACTTGATTGATAAAGTAAATGCAGTCGATACGAATGTATTAATAAGGGGGGAGAGCGGCACTGGAAAAGAGCTTGTTGCAAGGGCCATTCATTTCTCAGGTAAAAGAAAGACCGAACATATTGAGGTCGTCAATTGTGCAGCCATTCCTGACCAACTACTTGAAAGCGAACTATTTGGTTATGAAAAAGGAGCTTTTACTGGTGCTGTAACTAGTAAAGAAGGAAAGTTTCAACTGGCGCAAAATGGTACGATTTTCTTAGATGAAATTGGTGATATGCCTGTATCCTTACAAGTCAAGTTATTAAGGGTCCTACAATTGAAAGAGGTGACCCCGTTAGGCTCTAACAAAACGATTAAATTAAACGTTCGTGTCATTGCAGCTACCAACAGAGATCTTCATCAAGCGATCAAAGATGGTGAGTTCCGCGAAGACTTATACTTCCGCTTAAATGTGATCGAGATAAATTTACCACCTCTCAGGGAAAGGAAGGAAGACCTCCCTATACTGATCTATCAATTTATTAAACAACTGAATAAGGAATTTAATAAACAGATAAAAGGAATAACGCCTGAGGCTGAAAAATACCTTCTATCTTATCACTACCCAGGTAATATTCGTGAGCTCTCAAACATCATAGAATGTGCAATGGTCATTTCTGATGGACCGTATATAGAACTTTCAGACTTGCCTCCACAAATTAGGGAATCAAAACAATATAATCTACAGGGGAACAAAGATACGATTGCTAATTTTGTTGGCATGCCCCTTAAAGAGTTAGAGAAACAGTTCATCTTGGCAACGTTAAAAGAAAATAATAACCATCGTAAAAATACAGCACAAATGTTAGGCATTAGTGAGCGTAGTTTAAGAGATAAGTTAAAGCAGTATGGAGTTTAAAAAGCGGAAAAAAGTTCCGGTGCGGAAAAAAATTCCTCTTTTTGAGGGAACTCCTGAGATAAATTTTCAGAAAAGAGTGAATGTATAAACGATCTCCAACTTGGCATGTTTTTTGCAAAGAGTAATTGAAAGAAAAACTAACAATAGGGGGATTAAAAATGAAAAGAGTACTTATTATGTTTGCTAGTTTATTACTTTTGCTACTAGTTGCTTGTAGCGGAACTTCCCAAGAGGCACAATCGCCGAATGACGCAACACCGGCACCTTCAACGGGTCGAGGAGAAGATACAGAAGCGGCTCTTTTTGATGATCTGTTTATAACTGTTGCTACGGGTGGAACGTCAGGAGTTTATTATCCGATTGGCGGAGCCATTTCAAATCTTTTAGAAAGTAATTTAAACGTTGATACATCAGTTCAAGCCACTGGTGCTTCTGTAGAGAATATTAATCTATTAGCGACAAATCGTGCAGAGCTAGCGATTACAATGGCAGATGCCGTCCTTCAAGCTTATGAAGGAAGTGGTGCCTTTGAAGGTGAAGCACCAAAGGAAGAATTACGTGGTTTAACGGCACTTTATCCAAATTTTGTGCAGATTGTTACGACTGCTAACTCTGGAATTAACTCAGTTGAAGATTTACGAGGCAAAAGAGTAGGGGTTGGCGCTCCAAACTCAGGTGTTGAATTAAATGCGCGCTTAGTTTTTGAAGCTTATGGCATGTCATATGACGATATTAACGAAGATTACTTATCTTATAGTGAAGCTGTTGATCAAATTAAGAACGGAATGATTGATGCTGCTTTTGTTACTAGTGGAATTCCGAATGCTACGGTGATTGACTTGTCAACAACACACCCAGCGAAGATCGTACCAATTGACGGAGCTGCGATGGACTATTTAGCTAAAAACTACCCGTTTTTCTCGGCCAATATTATTCCTGCAGGAACGTATGATAATGATGAAGATATTCCTACAGCTTCTATTACAAATGTACTACTTGTAAACAATAGTTTATCTGAAGATGTCGTTTATGAGATTACTAAAACAATTTTTGAAAACCTAGGTGCAATTCATGCCTCGCACAATGCGGCTACAAATATCTCGTTAGATTCTGTATCAGTGGGAATGCCTGTGCCATTCCATCCTGGTGCTGAAAAGTATTTTAAGGAAGTAGGAGCATTAAAGTAATGTAATTAAGAAAGGAACAGGCTGACTTTTATCTAGTAGATACAAAAGTCAGCCCCTTATACTATCTATGAGAAAAGTATGGCCACCAATAGCACTATTAGTAGTTCTAGGCATTTTCATGTTATCAGATTTCGAGAAAGAACAGTTGCACCTCATCATTCAAGAGCAGAGAACAAATCAAGAATTTAAAGTATTTTCTGTTGGTAAGGATGACATCATTGAAGTTCATTGGATACACTCTGTAGAGTTAACCCCTTGGATAGAAGTTTATCAAACTACAGAAAACTTACAATTAGCATTGATTGAAACTAAATTTCAGTCTTACGGAGCTGGTGTACCAAATCAACTTGAAGGAACAGTGTCATATCGTGATGGGTTTACAATTCTATCGAATCTCAACCAAACAATCGAGAAATTTCAATGGATGCATTCACATGACGCTGAATTTAAAATTATCATTAATGGTGAAACAGTGATTTATCCGAGAGATCTTCCACATCATACGCCAATGCAATTCTATGTTGAAAAGAGGTGAAGACATGGCTGAAAAAATCCAAACCACTGAACCTGAACTAAATAGTGAACAACGAGAAATACTAGAAAAATATGATAACGAATCGAGATTTCGCGTCTACGAGAAAAAATGGATTGCTCTAATTGTTATGGTTATTGCAGTCAGCTTGTCTTTGTATCATCTGTATACATCTTACTTTGGTACTCCAGTGACACTAAAGCACCGCTCGCTTCATGTGGCTACTGTATTAACCCTAATATTTCTGTTATATCCACCGTTTAAAAACGCCAGTCGGAAGAAACTTCCGATTTACGATGTAATTTTGGCATTAATGGCTCTCTCTACAACCATTTATGTTTTTGTCGATTATTTAGGAATTATCCAAAGAGGTGGATTGCCAAATCAGTGGGACCTAGTTTTTGGTGGTATTTTAGTTGTACTCGTTTTAGAGGCAGCGCGAAGGGTAACCGGTTGGGGACTTCCCACATTAGCTGTCATCTTTCTAATATACGGCTTGTATGGAAGAGAGCTTAGTGGAATATTTAGGCATCGCGGTTATGAATGGGGGGATATCGTTAATTTCCTTTACGTGACGACCGAAGGGATATACGGTACGGCCATAGGAGTTTCTGCAACCTATATCTTTTTATTTATTCTTTTTGGTGCATTTCTTTCAAAGTCTGGGATGGGTCAATTTTTTAACGATCTAGCCCTTGCCATTGCTGGTCAAACAAAAGGAGGTCCAGCTAAGGTGTCAGTAATTGCTAGTGGTTTTCTTGGCAGCATTAACGGAGCTGCCGTTGCAAACGTCGTGACAACAGGTGCGTTTACAATTCCTTTAATGAAGAAAATAGGTTATAAGAAAGATTTTGCTGGGGCCGTTGAAGCATCTGCTTCCGTCGGAGGACAGATTTTGCCTCCGATTATGGGTGCAGCCGCCTTCATCATGGCAGAGATGTTAGGGATTCCTTATAGCCAGATTGCTTTAGCAGCACTTTTACCTGCCTTACTCTTTTATCTAGGAATAATAACGCAAATTCATTTACGTGCTTCTAAAGAAGGTTTAGAAGGAATTTCACGTAAAAATCTCCCTAGAATAGGGGAGGTATTAAAGGAAAGAGGACATTTATTACTACCGTTATTATTTTTAATGTATATGCTCTTTTTTAGTGGCAAAACAATTATCTTTGCTGCTTTTTTGACAATCATTGTTACGGTTATTGTAAGTATGTTTAGAGAAACAACGAGAATGTCACTTAGAGACATTATTGAAGCATTAGAATCCGGTGCCCGAACTTCTGTTGGCGTAGCAATTGCCTGTGCTGCAGTGGGGATTATTGTTGGAATAGCGACGTTAACAGGATTTGGTTTGAAGTTAGCTAACGGGATTGTCACTCTAGGTGGCGACAGTCTATTGTTGACTCTCATGTTCACAATGGTTGCCTGCATTGTTTTAGGGATGGGGTTACCAAGCATTCCAACTTATATTATTACGGCAACAATGGCTGCTCCTGCATTAGTCCAATTAGGTGTTCCACCACTCGTAGCTCATTTATTTGTATTCTACTTTGGTATTTTTGCCAATATCACTCCACCTGTAGCATTAGCTTCTTTTGCAGCAGCTGGAATATCTGGTGGGAATGAAATGAGGACCGGATTTATCTCGATGAAACTAGCCATTGCCGGTTTTATCGTCCCTTATATGTTTGTATACAATAACTCACTCCTACTTATAAATACAACTTTACTAGAAGGAACTCTCGTAGTAATCACCTCTGTTACTGGTGTAGTCATGCTAGGTACTGCGGCAGAAGGATATTTCTTAACAAGAATGAATTGGTTGTTACGTATCATCTTGTTTGCAGGGGCTATGCTGTTTATGAACCCAAACCTTATTCAGGATCTTATCGGTTTTGCGATTATCGCCATTATTATTATCATTCAGTGGCGGAAAAAGGAACGTGAAAGAATTTCTGGAAATACCAAAGTATCGTAGGAATCTAGCCATAGGGAGAGTTGAGAATGGATTTAGGATTAAAGGGAAAAGTCGCATTAGTATTGGCATCGAGTAAAGGTTTAGGCAAGGCAATTGCGCAAAAGTATGCTGAAGAAGGGGCCTCAGTCATGCTGGCAAGTAGAAACGAGAAAGCCCTAGTAGACAGTGTAGTGGAGATAAAAAGAAAAACCAAGGCTGAAGTAGATTATTTCATTTGTGACATTAAGAAACCAAAAGACATTTCATCACTTGTTGTACATACGGTGAAGAGGTTTGGAACTATTGATGTCTTGGTGAATAATGCTGGTGGCCCGCCTGCTGGTGGATTTGACGCATTTGGTGATGAAGAGTGGCAACATGCCTTTGAATTAAACCTTCTTAGCTACGTAAGGACTATTCGAGAAGTTTTACCTTATATGCGAAAACAGAAGCAAGGTAGGATTATCAACATAACATCGTCATCTATTAAGCAACCAATTGATAATCTAATTCTCTCAAATACATTTCGAACTGGAATTATTGGTTTAGCCAAAAGCTTATCACAGGAATTAGCAAGCGATGGAATATTAATTAATACAGTAGGTCCAGGAAGAATAGCTACTGAGAGAACAAACGAATTAGATATAATCAAGGCCGCGAAGTTATCGGTAAGTGTTGAAGATGTTCAGGCAGAAATGCAAAGGGCAATCCCTCTAGGTCGTTATGGAGACCCTGAAGAGTTTGCAAAAACTATTGTATTTTTAGGATCACTAGCAAATACGTATGTCACAGGTCAAATGATTTTGGTTGACGGTGGGATGACAAAAGCGTACTAAGAAAAACCTAGGAGAGCTTAATTCTCCTAGGTTTTTTGGTAGGTATGTGCGTTCGAAAATTTTTATTGCTATCTTTAGACACCCAGATAATAGATAGTATAAAATAATACTTACTACAAGTATTACTGAAAGGGAGCATGGGTTGCATGAAGTTTTGGAAGAGTCTAAGAGTTAGAATTATCGCATTAATTGTTATCGTATTATTAATCAATTCAAGAATAGCAGGTTGGATAATTTCTGGAATTGAGTTCACAGGAATTGAATTAGGAGCTGTAGGTTTATACTTATCAACGTTTATGAATGTGATTGTAGCTACTGTATTAATTAGTTTATTTATGAATTATTTTGTTATTAGACCTATTAAAATAATGGAATTTAAAATGGATCAGTTCGAAAAAGGTGATATGTCGACAAGGGTGAATTTCAAAGATCAAGATGAAATATCCGGATTGGGTAGACGCCTAAATCACCTGTTTTCTAGTATTGAGAACTATCAACTGAAACAACATCAACAATTGAGTGAGTTAGAAAATCAAAGTAATAATATTTTTGAAGAGCTTGATCATTTAACTGAAAAAGCATCAGTCATCAATAGAACTACAACTACTATAGCCACTGAAACACAAGAGCAATTAGCATTTTACGAAGAAACAGCTTCGACCGCTTTAACAATAGGGACAAGCATGGCAGATATTAATGCTCAACTTACAGGGTTAACAGAGTCATTTCAAACAATGGATGGTATGGCACGTCATGGCAAAGGAACTATTCATCAAATTAATGAGGCGATGGATCACATCTCCAATGAAGTTGAGCTTTCTAATAATGAATTAGTTAGCCTAGCTAAAAGAGTAGCTGAGATAAAAGAAGTTTTATCTTTAATTAATGGTATTTCAGAGCAGACGAATTTACTTGCATTAAACGCTTCAATAGAGGCCGCGCGTGCAGGAGAACATGGTAGAGGCTTTGAGGTAGTGGCTAACGAAGTAAGAAAGTTAGCTGAAAGCTCTGTAAACGCAACGAAAGAAATTACACACAACGTAAACAGCATTATTAATGACGTAAATAACTCTGTTAAGAACTCAAAAGAAAGGTCAGATACAATTACCCATAGTGCTGACAGAATTAATGAAATTAGCGATAGTTTTGAAGAAATTACAAAGGGAATATTGAAGAATAGCGAATTAATTCAAATGATTAATCAAAGTACTGAGAGAGTTACCTCCTCTACTCAAGAGGTAGCAGCAGCCCTAGATCAAGTTACTGATAAGAATGATGTAACTACAGAAAAAATAGTTTCTATAAGTGACCAAATCAATGATCATAACCGAAGCTTAAAGGAAATACGAAATGCAACAGAAAAGTTACAATTAATCTTTCGTGATTAAATAGAACCAGCACTAGGTATTCCTAGCGCTGGTTTTTTATATTATAAGCATATACTTTTCAACCTAAAAATTGTCTAGCTTCAGTCGCCAACTGCTCCTGCGGTTACTCGTCGCAAAGGCGCATGAGGTAACTCAAGGAAGTTCTTGGCTCGAGGTCAAATAACCTGGCCAATTAAAAGTGAAAGAGCACACTTTTTATCGGCCAGAACATTTGCTTGTCGCCGGTAGGTGGGTGCCTTGCGCTTTTCTTATATATTTTTACCTAGTAATGGTTTTATAACTCGAAAGCAAACACTCTATAGTTGAAATACAATGTTTCCATCAATCATCGTTTTTTCAACTACGGCACTAACATCAAATGGATGTTTACTCCAGATAACAAAGTCAGCATCTTTTCCTTTTTCAAGCGAGCCGAGACGATCTGCTACACCAATATGTTTTGCAGCATTGATGGTTACTGATTTCCAAGCAACTGCTTCGCTAAGCCCGTGTTTAACCGCTTGAGCAACAGATGTGACTAAATATTCAATACCAACCACTGGATGGTCTGTGGTAATAGAGAAAGGTACGCCTGCTTCTTCTAGCGCAAGCAATGTGTGCCAACCTTTATCGGCATTTTCAACTTTTGATCTTGATGACATCGTTGGACCAACTGCTACCATGACATTATGTTTTTTTATGTACTCAGCAATATGATGTCCTTCTGTACAATGTTCAACTGTAACATCAATGTCAAATTCCTTTGCTAATCTCAGTACTGTTACAATATCGTCAGCCCGGTGAGCATGTGCTCGGAGTGGGATTTCCTTTTTTAGTACCTTTACTAAATTTTCAAGACCTAAATCTCGAGGAACATATTCTCCTTGTTCAATTTTGTGAAGGTAATTTTGGGCTTTTATTAATTCTTGGCGGAAAACAGCCGCAACCCCCATCCGCGTCTTTGTTGATTTATCACCATGAACTTTTTTAGGATTTTCTCCAAAAGCAGCTTTCATTCCAGAGGGGCTTTTTACCACCATTTCATCGACAATTTTTCCAGTCGTTTTCACTGCTACGATTTCTCCACCAATTACATTTGCACTACCCGGAAGTATTTGAACAGTTGTAACGCCTGAACGACGAGCAATTTCAAAGCCTTTTTCCATTGGATTAATGCCATCTAATGCCCGAACATAAGGTGTAGTTGCTGAAGTAATTTCATTAAAATCAGCACCAGCGGGGCCAATTCCCTCTTCATGAACACCTAAATGTGTATGAACATCAATAAGACCAGGTGTAATGGTTTTTCCTGATAGGTCTATGATATCAGTTCCCTCTGGAATGGCGATATTATTTCCGACTTCTACTACTTTATTTTTGTTTACAAGTAGTACTCCGTCCTCTACTACATCTCCAGTACCAATAATGATTGTGGCATGAATATACGCTTTCATTGTATAACCCCCTTAATATATAATTCATTCGATTCTCTAAATAAATCATAAAATACATTCTAGTAAATGTAAAACATTAGTTAGTGATAACTAACATTTACAGTAAATAGGCATTGAAACACCAGGTATTTATAAGTAGAATAGGTATATGGTAAAATACTATAGTACGATATTACTAGAAAAATAGTACTTAACGAATTGTAAACTTTAGGTTAAGGTAGTAATAAACACAAGGGTAATTATTTTCATGATGAAATAATTATACATAAACTTGGGGGGATATAAATTGGCAAGAATACTAATAGTAGATGATGCTGCGTTTATGAGAATGACGCTAAAAAATATTGTTACACAAGCTGGTCATGAAGTTGTTGGAGAAGCAGGAAATGGGTTAGAGGCTATTGATGCATACAAATCTTCTCAACCGGAATTAGTGACAATGGACATAACAATGCCGGAGATGGACGGTATTGAAGCATTAAAAGAAATAAAAAAAATTGATCCAAAAGCAAAGATCTTGATGTGCTCAGCAATGGGACAGCAGAGTATGGTAATTGAAGCGATACAATCGGGGGCTGCGGATTTTATCGTCAAGCCTTTTAATGCTGAACGCATTAATGATTCTATTGGTAGAGTTCTATCAAAATAAGTAGCTATAATGATTATTTTTTAAGGAGTAAACAAGATGCGCATAATTAACATCAATGAATACAACAGAAAAACGATGCAGCTTGCTGAACCGATTATTGATTACCAAAAACGAGTACTGTTAGCAAGTGGTTCAACGATACATCCGAAATATATGGAAAAATTAAAAGAAATTGGAATTAGAAGTATTATCATTGAAGACGCAAAGTCTGCTGGAATTACACTTGACGAAATGATAGATATGCCGACGTGGATAGATGCCATTGCTTCTGTTGAAAAGGCGTATGAACAGGTTAAGAGAGGTCAAGAACTTCCACTTACTGAATTGCAGCAAACTGTGAAAAAGTTAATAAACGAGGTAGCCCAAAGAAAGGCAATTATATTAATACCTACTTCGTCGATTGACAACCAGTTAGCAGAATATGCCCATGCTGTTAATGTAACATTGTTATCTATACAAATAGGCAGAAAATTAAATTTAAATCAACTTCAATTAGGTAATCTAGGTCTTGGCTGTCTTTTACACGATATTGGAAAAGTTTTAACCAATGATCACGCCCTTCATCCCGAACATGGGTTCAAATACTTAAAGGCAAAGCGAGAATTATCCCTGTTAGTTTCACATATTGCCTATCAGCACCATGAAGCGTACGATGGAACAGGTTTTCCTAGAGGTTTAAAAAGCGATGATATTCTTGAGTTTGCACAAATTTGTACTGTGGCGAATGACTACGAAAATATGGTGTCGAAAGATGGAATTCAGCCTCACGAAGCAATCGAAAGAATTATGGCTTTGGTTGAAACAAAATATAGTCATAACGTTGTCCTGAGCTTTACAAATGGGATTATTAGTTATCCACCAGGCACTCACATCCAGTTAAATAATGGTTTATTTGGAATTGTAACTAGAATTGAAAGTCATTTACACCGACCGATAGTAAAAGTGGAAGGTATAAGTGACGAGGTTGACTTAAGTGAACAATCTACATTATTTATTGAAAAAATTTATAATGACATTGTTGATCCTGAACAAGAATGACTTACAAAATAGAAGATTTCTTCTATTTTGTTAAGTCATTCTTGTTTTTTTGTTCTGTTTTGCATAAGGTTCGTTCGTTTAGAAACTCTAAAAATAAGAGAGCTATATTATTTTTTGGACATTTTTCTTTTAAAAATAGTCAAACACGAATAGAATGGATGTTGTAATTACTTCCTGAGCCGGAAAAGATAACTAATAATGATATTCCATTTCCGTTTGCACTCTAGATAAGTAGATATCTGGGGAGAAACTAGACATGGAAAAGAGTTATCTTCAATCGTAAAAGAAACCATAAGCTTAATAAATAGAAAAAAATATAAGAGGGTAGTGATAGAGATGAAAATCTTTAAACCGAGCTATGAATTTGAACACTTTACGGATGTATCTTTACAATTTCTAAAAGAAAACAATATCCATGCAATATTTTCTGATTTAGATAGTACATTAGCAGCCCATGATCAATTAGGTGATGAACAATTTACTCGTTGGCATGAAAAATTAGAAACAAATCAAGTTAGACTTATCGTTGTGTCAAATAATAGTCAAGGGAGGGTGGATCGTTTCACGAAACCATATAATATTCTTGGCTACGGAAGGTGTAATAAACCTGCTCCAAGTAAGATAAAAAGGATAATGGAGGAAATTGGAGTAAAAGAAACTGAGAGCATTTTTTTAGGTGATCAATTGTTTACAGATGTTTTATGTGGCAAGCTTTTAAAAATGAGAACCGTATTAGTAAAGCCTCTTGGAGTAGAGCATGAACCTTGGACGGTCCGATGGAAAAGGGGTCTAGAAGCAGGCATAAAAAAAATGTGGTGAGACATACTAACTTTTACATTTTCCTTTCATGCTTCTAATTGGAAGTAAAAAAAATGGTTAGGGTGTTGATAAATGATTTATATTTATAACTGTTATGGTGGAACACACTCCTCAGCATTAGCTGCATCATATCACCTGAACAAGTTACCTAAAGATCGACTGCCGACTAAAGAAGAGATATTAAGTATAGAAACTTTCAATAGACTCACCACTAAAGATATGGGAAGAATTATCTTCCACGGAAGAGACGAGGATGGTCATAAGGTTTACACATTAGGTAGGGGGAAATCGAAGGCTTTGGTGCCAGCATTAAAAGAACTTCTTTTCCTTATAAACGATGATCATCCAAAGACAGATCAGGTAATCTTGTCTAACGCATCTCCAACTGTCCCTATGGCAATGACCTTTGGAGGATTATTTTCCCGACGTTTTCATATTGACTTCATTGGAGTCCCTCTATTAATTAAAGGGGCGCAACAAACGTATCATAATATTGTGTCCTTAGTAGAAAAGACGAAGGAAACTGGACGTACTACTAATAAACGAGTCGAAGTATTAGAAAATAAACATTTAGAGGCAAACAAGTTATTTGGAGACTCTAGTTCTCACAATTAAGCCAGATGGCGCACCAAGCATGGTGTGCTTTCTTACCGAGGAAGAAGGAAAGTTATTTTGGGAGACAAGCGCTATTTGTTACTAGTTCACGTTGCGGTCGTCTTATTTGGGCTATCGGGATTATTTGCAAAATTTATTACATACCCTGCTATTTTGATTGTCTTGGGCAGGGTATTTTTTGCAGCTGTTTTTTTATTTTGTATGACGAAAATGGTAGGGATATCATTAGCACTTAGAACGAAAAAAGATGCTATATTGTTTTTTATTATAGGATTACTTCTAGCTATTCATTGGTCTAGCTTCTTTTATTCAATACAGGTTTCCACTGTAGCGATTGGGTTAATTACTTTCGCTACATTTCCAGCGTTTTCAGTTTTTTTAGAACCATTACTGCTAAGGGAACCATATAGAAGAAGGAATTTAGTGGCTGCTGTGATTACTTTTATTGGTGTACTTTTCATTGTTCAAGATTTTCATTTTAATCATGCACATTTAACAGGGATTGTTTGGGGGATCGTTTCAGCATTAACTTTTGCCATTTTATCAATTTTAAATCGTCTACTCGTAAAGGGATATTCAAGTATCACTGTTGGTTACTATCAAAATAGTTTTGCCTTTTTTATATTACTGCCATTTATATTCTTGCTTCCCATTAAGGTAGATATTATTAATCTAGTTCTACTTTTACTATTAGGTATTATCTTTACAGGTGTTTCGCATGTTTTGTTTATTGAAGGATTAAAAGGTGTGAATGTGCAGACTGCAAGTGTTATTGCCGTACTAGAACCAGTGTACGGTATTGTTGCTGCTATCTTTTTTTTCGGAGAATTTCCGAGTTTTCATGAATTGGTTGGTATGATTCTTATTTTGAGTATGGCGATCTATGTAACAAAAGGAAGCTGATACCAGCTCCCTATATTCATAGATTTCTAACATTTACAATTGGTGTTTCTGAAATAATTCTCTCTCTAAGTTCAGTTAGAACCAGTTTTTGTTTTTCGTTTAACGCAGTTAAATCCCATTTTTTGTGAAGGACTCCATAAAGCTCGCAGTCCCTTAATTTTAAAAATAACGAAAGATCCTGCAGGATGTCTAATTGAAGGTCATGTTCACTAAGATAACCTTTCATGAATGTCGGATAAAACAGGTCATTTATAAAGGCATCCTCGTCTGAGAGATTCGTATTAAACCAAACCGAATAGTAAATGGGAATGGCTATGTCACTTACTATATAATGATAGGATGCATCATCAAAGTCAAAAATTGTAATATGCTCTCCATCAAAAAAGAAGTTACCAGAGTGGATGTCTGAATGAATTAACCGGTAACGCTCTTTATCTTTTGGTAGGCTTTTTACGCTTGATAATAGCTTCCCGACTTTCTTCTGAACGAGACTATCCTCTTTAGGAATAAAAGGAGCAAATTGTTGATCAAATTCCTCGATTAAATCGGGGCGTTTTACAATTGTTTCTGCTTCTTTATAATCAGCGCTTAGCCGGTGTAGGATACCCGTTGCCCTGCCCCATTCATAAAATAATTTCTCATTAAATGAGGGGTCAGTGGTCTTAACAGCCTCCCCTTTTGCTTTTTCGAAAAGAGTAACAAAGAACTGTGTTTCCTGTGCGTCAACTTCTTCAACCAATTGACCATTTTGAGATTGAAAAGGTCCACATACAGGAGCGTGGTTTTCTTTGAGAAATTGTAACCAAGCTAATTCTGATTCCACCTGCTCTTTGGTACGATGACTACTATGCGTAAATCGAAGTATACAAGCTTCGTTATTTTTTCTTGCCGAGAAAACATAGTTTTCAAAACTTCCGAGTTTTTCTAAACTATCGTGATCCAAACCAAATACACGTGTTCCAAAATCTATAATTTCATCACTAAATAAGATTTCTACCTCTTTTTCCAAAAAAAGCCCCCCTTTATTATTATCTAAATTTTACCACCTATGCTGTGAAAGCGGAATTGTTTCTTTCGTGAACCTCAGTTTTTATGTTTTTATTCAACTTTAAACTGAGTTTTTTCTCGCCAAAAGCGATAAAACTTTCGCTATTGTTGACAATTCTAGCTATAATAAAACTAGTAAAAGTGTGGATGAAACTTAGGAGTAAATGGGGGGATAACCTTGAGAGAATGGGAACAAATCCTAGCAAATATGAAGACTTGGGTTTATGAAGCAGGGGAAGAACAAATAAGGCGCTTTAATCAACCTATGAACTTGCAACATAAATCTACTGAAATTGACATTGTCACAGAGGTTGATCTTTGGACAGAAAACTTTCTCATTAATAAAATTCAAACGTATTACCCAGGGCATCGTATTTTGACTGAGGAAAGTGGTGTTCATCAAGGTAGTGACAACTATGAATGGGTTATTGATCCAATTGATGGAACTACTAATTTTGCTCACGGCTTTCCATTATTCTGCATATCGGTAGCTGTTAAATATAATGATGAAGCAGTTTTAGGGGTAGTTTATGTACCAAAGTTAGGGGAACTCTATGAAGCTACTAAGGGCTATGGTGCAAAATTAAACGGTGAAGAAATTCAAGTTTCGCAAATTAAAAGATTACCTCTTGCAGTAGTAGCAACAGGTTTTCCGTATGATCGTGCCTCAGATGAACAAAATAACGTTGATAATTTTGTCAATGTGGTTACCAAAGTGTCTGGAATTAGACGGACAGGCAGTGCTGCCATTGATTTATGCCAGGTTGCTGCAGGCAGATTTGATGGATATTGGGAGTTGAAATTAAAACCCTGGGATATTGAGGCAGGAATGTTAATTGTAAAAGAAGCCAAGGGACGTACGAGAAGAGTTGACGGAGAAAAAGGAATTTTCGTAGTAGTTGGAAACGATTCAATATACGAAGCGCTAGAAGATTTAGTAAAATGTGAAAGATAGGAGGGTGACTAATGTCATCCTCTTTTTTTCATTTTTAGAAATTGTATATTTTCAACTTGAAAATGGAATAGCTGAATGCTCTTTCCGTTTTTCTGGTGATAGCGTTTCGAAAAGTCGGAAATTATCTCATAAAATGTCGAAGTTTTTTCAACAAAATATGGACATGTGTAGCGTACATTTCTATAAAGGTGGGCAGTAAAGGAGATGGAAGTATGGATGTGCTAGAACAAACTTTTTATGATATCACTTTAGAGAAGGACGATGAGCTTGGTAGAGAATTAGTTGAAATAGTAAGCGCTGAAAAAAAACAGCACAAGCGTGCCAACGTTATTGTTCATCAAGTAATAAAGATTGACGATCGAAACTATACCGCAATTATCAATATTCTCGAAACCTAAAAGTACTAAACCAGGTGAAGTAAACTACTACACGGTCAACCGTTTTTCGTAGTAATATTGCCAGATAATTCACCCATTGGCCCACCTTGTAAGTTCGTAATTTCATGTCTTATTCGTCGAACTTTACGACTATACTTTTTAGTTTTAAGAAGGTGACGTGACGAGTTATAGTAATAATATTTAACGTAATGCCATTTTTTCCAGAAGCTAAACCAATGATACAAAAAGCTTTTATAGAGAGACCATAGTGTAAGTCTGAAGTTATGTGGTATTGTAAAACGGAATTTCATTTGTATCCTCCTAAGCATGTGATAGTTATATATATGAAAGTACAGGAGAAATATCAACCTTATAAAATAGCAATTTTTAGAAATAATATGTAGCCTTTGTGAAGTCTATTGAAACATCTAATAAACCATAGTAAAGTAAAGTTGTAAGTTGAATTATTTATAGAAAAAGAGAAGTAATTCGGAGTTAAATTTTTTTATCAATTATTGTGAATATATTCACAAACACTTACGACTTTGAGGGGGAATTCTAAATGATATTTGAAATTAGCCAATCAGCTGCAAACTTTTACAAACATGAATTTAACTTAAAAGATAATGAAGCAATTCGCTTATTTGTTCGGGGTGCTGAAGGCTTCTTTTTAGGTGTAGAAAAAGATTTGCTAGAAAAAGAAGCTTATGTTATTGAAAAAGACGGAATAAAATTCTTTATAACTGAAAATGACCAATGGCACTTTGAGGGTAAAAAGTTAGACTTTGACCAACAAAAGGAAACAATGTTCTTATCATAAGTGCTGTTCCCCCTTAGTAAACCTAGGGGGGAATACTGTCGCTTTTTGATGTCTCTAATTTTGTTTGAATAGTGAGCTTACTAGAAAGGTTAGCGGTGAAAACTCCTTCGAAAATCGTAGTAACCTCTATAATCTTAAGGTGATCTGCATATTTAGAGGGTGCCTTAAAAAACTTAACAAAATATCCAAGAAAATATAGAAATTTTTCTTTTAAAAGCTTGTCAGAAATGGTATATTTATGCTGATTAAAGTAATATGCTTACTTTATCAATGATGTTATACCATAATTTTTTACATATTTGAGAGGTCTGACGTCATACGATAGTTTAATTTCTTTTTTTGGTTAAAAAATAGGCAAAATGGAAATTGTAAGCATGATACTTAATAATCACTCAAATAAAAGAAGGGGGTAATTAAGAAATGAAAAAGAAAAAATTTCCTATTCTAATGTCGTTAGCATTAGCAGCTGGAACACTATTGTCTGCTTGTGGACAAGGTGCTACACCAGATCCTGCTCCTGCAACACCTGAAACTACAGGTGGTGGCGACACGCCTACTGAAGAAACAACAGATTTCTCAGTGAAAATGGTTACTGATGTTGGAGGAGTTGACGACAAGTCTTTCAACGAGTCTGCATGGGAAGGTTTACAACAATTTGAAGCAGATTTCGGAGCGGAAGTAGGATACTTACAATCTGGTGATGCTGCAGATTACCAACCAAACTTAAACAGATTAGTACGTGAAGGTAACGATTTAGTCTATGCAATCGGCTTTTTAATGGGTGATGATGTTAAGGCTGTTGCACAACAACAAGCAGATGCTCGTCTAGCAATCGTTGACATGGTAGTTGAAGGTGACGACGGTAACCTATTACCAAACGTTGCTAACATCACTTTTAGTGAACATGAAGGTTCATTCTTAGTAGGTGTTATCGCTGGTCTAACAACAAAAACGAACAAAGTTGGTTTCTTAGGTGGAGTTGAAGGCTTCCTAATTAAGAAATTCGAAAACGGTTTTAAAGCAGGCGTATTATCAGTTAATCCAGATGCTGAAATTATCGTTCAATATGCTGAGTCATTTAATGATGCTGCTCGTGGTCAACAAATCTCTGGAACGATTTATGCTCAAGGCGCTGATATCATTTATCATGCTGCTGGTGGTACTGGTAACGGGTTATTCACTGAAGCAAAAGAGCGTAAAAGAGCTGGTGAAGATGTTTGGGCAATTGGCGTTGATAAAGACCAACATGCTGAAGGTCTTCCTGAAAACGTAACATTAACTTCAATGGTTAAACGAGTGGACCAAGCTGTTTATCTTGTTGCTGAAAGAACTATGAACGGTGACTATCCAGGCGGACAAATCGTTGAGTTTGGCTTAGAGCAAGAAGGTGTAGTTATTGCTCCAACTACTGAAAACGTATCTGCAGAAGCTTTACAAGCTGTTGAAGATTACAAAGCAAGAATTTTAAGTGGTGAAATTAAAGTTCCAATGACTGACGAAGAATTCGCCGCTCTATTTTAATAAACAACTTTTTTAAATTTCAAAGGCTAGTGTAAAAACTAGCCTTTCCTTACTTACAATAATGTATTTGCGTTAGGAGTGTTCCCTTTTGGATTACGTAATTGAAATGAATAATATCCGAAAAGAATTCCCCGGAATTGTTGCAAACGATAACATTACACTCCAGCTACGTCAAGGTGAAATTCACGCACTTCTTGGAGAAAATGGGGCTGGAAAGTCTACGTTGATGAATATCTTATTCGGACTTTATCAACCTACTCAAGGAGAAATAAAAGTTCGTGGAGAAAAAGTAGCAATTACAGATCCGAACGTAGCAAATCGCTTAGGAATTGGAATGGTTCATCAGCACTTTATGCTTGTTGAGAACTTTACTGTTGCTGAAAATATCATCCTAGGCATGGAACCAACGATAGCGGGAAGAATTAACATTAAAAAAGCTGAGAAAGACGTACTTGAACTCTCTGAAAAATATGGGTTAAAAGTAGACCCTAAAGCTAAGATCGAAGATATATCAGTAGGAATGCAACAGCGTGTTGAAATTATTAAGACATTATACCGTGGTGCAGATATCCTTATTTTTGATGAACCGACAGCTGCACTCACACCGCAAGAAATTAATGAACTAATTCAAATTATGAAAGCGTTAGTAAAAGAAGGTAAATCAATTATTTTAATTACACATAAACTCAAAGAGATTATGTCAGTTTGCGACCGTTGTACTGTAATCCGGCGTGGAAAAGGTATTGGAACTGTAGAAGTGAAAGATACCAATCCTGATGCCCTAGCAGCCATGATGGTTGGTCGTGAAGTTAACTTTACTGTGGAACGCGAGGTGGCACAACCGAAGGAGGTTGTACTCGCGGTAAATGATTTAGTTGTTCGTGATATTCGAAAAGTACCAGCAGTTAACGAGCTAAATTTAGAAGTTAAAGCTGGAGAAATATTAGGAATAGCCGGTGTGGATGGAAATGGACAGTCTGAGTTAATTGAAGCTATTACTGGCTTGAGAAAAATTGAGAGTGGTTCAATTACTCTTAATGGAAAAGATTTAACGAAATTAAAAACCAGAAAAGTAACTGAATCAGGGATCGGACATATTCCTCAGGATCGTCATAAACATGGACTAGTACTTGATTTTTCAGTGGCAGAAAATATTGTGCTCCAAACTTATTACCAAGAACCTTACTCGAAACGCGGGATTTTAAATTTTCCTGACATCTATGAAAAATCCAAAAAGCTAATTGAGGAGTATGACGTTCGGACTCCTAGCGAGATGACACTTGCTCGCGCGTTATCGGGTGGGAATCAACAAAAGGCAATCATTGCAAGAGAAGTAGACCGTTCCCCGGACTTATTAATTGCTGCTCAGCCAACTCGTGGACTTGACGTTGGTGCCATTGAATTTATTCACAGAAAGCTAATTGAGGAACGAGATAAAGGCCGGGCTGTTCTGCTTGTATCTTTAGAACTAGATGAGGTCCTTAATGTTAGCGATCGAATTGCAGTTATTTACGAAGGTAAAATTGTAGCCGTTGTTGACCCTAAAGAAACAGACGAAAAGGAACTAGGACTTCTTATGGCTGGCGGGAAAAGCGAGAGAGTAGGTGAACGACAATGATTCAGAAGTGGTTGAAAAATGAAAAAGTAACAGGGTTACTTATACCATTAATCTCAGTTTTTTTAGGAATCTTAGTCGGTGCTATCATTATGCTTTTTATTGGTCAGAACCCATTCGTTGGTTACTCGGCACTTCTCACCGGCGTTTTTGGTGACGTCTATTACATTGGTGAGATGCTGAGAATGATGACCCCGCTTATTTTAGCTGGTCTTGCCGTAGCTTTCGCATTTCGTACAGGTTTATTTAACATCGGTGTTGAAGGACAATTAATTGTGGGCTGGCTGGCATCTGTATCAGTTGGAATTTTAATTGATGCTCCTGCCATCATCCATCTTCCTCTTGCTATTTTAGCAGGAGCTTTAGCAGGTGCTTTATGGGGGTTTATTCCTGGTTTTCTAAAGGCACGTTTCTATGTTCATGAAGTAATTGTAACGATAATGATGAACTATGTTGCTCTTTATGTAAGTAACTACTTGATCCGAAGCTATCTATTGGTTCCTGGTGAGAGAACAGACAGAATAGCAACGTCAGCTTCGCTCGCTTCGCCATTTTTACAATCAATTACTGACTTTTCTAGATTGCATTATGGCTTTTTTATCGCCATTATTGCGTGTGTTGTTCTATGGTTTATTTTATGGAAAACAACTTTAGGATTTGAGCTCCGTGCTGTTGGCTACAATAAGCATGCTTCAGAGTATGCTGGAATGAATGTAAAACGAAACGTTGTTCTTGCAATGGTTATTTCCGGTGCATTTGCTGGTTTAGCTGGAGCGATGGAAGGATTAGGAACGTATGGTTATATGTCAATTTTAGCTGGTTTTACAGGTGTAGGATTTAATGGAATTGCCGTTGCACTACTAGGTGCAAATTCATCAATTGGTGTATTATTAGCTGCGGCTCTTTTCGGTGGACTAACTGTAGGTGCACCAAATATGCAATCGCAGGCGGGAATACCTCCTGAGTTAGTTAATATCGTTATCGCATTAATTATCTTCTTTGTAGCGTCAAGCTATTTAATAAGACTCGTTATTAACCGCTTCCAAAAGGAGGGAAAATAAATGAGTTTCATGGACATTTTGGCATTAGTCATACCAGCTACTATCTTCTTGGCAGCACCATTAATTTTTACCTCCCTAGGTGGATTGTTTAGTGAGCGTTCGGGTGTTGTTAACATAGGGTTAGAAGGATTAATGGTTGTTGGAGCATTTACTGGGATTATTACGACTCTGTATCTCGAGGGACTAGGTTTTGGTGCTTGGTCGCCTTGGCTAGCTTTGATAGCAGCAGTGATAGTAGGGGCTTTATTTTCACTTTTCCATGCCGTTGCATCGATTACATTTAAAGCTGACCAAGTGGTTAGTGGTGTAGCATTAAACTTTTTAGCAGTAGGATTAACGGTCTTCTTAGTTCGTAGTATTTTTGGTAAAGGACAAACGGATTATGTAACTTACCGTATCTCACGTGAGAATATTCCGTTGTTACAGGACTTGCCGTTTATTGGACCACTACTGTTTCAAAGAGTCTATTATACATCATTTTTAGCTATCGTAGTCGCCCTTATTACCTGGTACGTAATTTTCTATACTCCGTTTGGCTTACGTCTGCGTTCAGTCGGTGAGCATCCAATGGCAGCAGATACAATGGGTATCAAGGTAAACAAAATGCGCTATATTGGAGTTATGCTAAGTGGTGCATTTGGAGGGATTGGTGGTGCAGTATTCGCACTAACTACAGCTGGGAACTTTGCTGGTAATACAATTGCAGGTCAAGGATTTATGGCATTAGCAGCCCTGATTTTCGGTAAATGGCATCCTCTAGGTGCATTAGGTGCAGCGTTATTTTTTGGTTTAGCACAATCACTTAGTATTACAGGACAGGCCATACCCCTACTTCAAAACGTCCCGCAAGTTTACCTGTTAATTGCACCTTATGTGTTAACTATATTAGCATTAGCTGGTTTTGTTGGAAAAGCAGAAGGACCAAAGGCAGCTGGAAAGCCATACGAAAAAGGAAGTCGTTAAAAAACCGCCACTGGCGGTTTTTTTGTATTTTACATAGAATATTTGAGAAAGATGTTTATGACATCTTATTAATTTATAAAAAAAATGTCGAAAAATTGTAAGAATAGTTCTATTTTCTTATGCGTGACAATTTTAAAAGAGGTAAAATAAAAAATATAGATAATTGACTATTACTTAAGTCATGTATTTTGGCTGTTCTACTAAAAAAAATGGAATAGTCTTCAGGAAAGGATGATTATCTGTGTCTGAAGAATTAGAGCCTTTATATGATAAGAAGGTAAAATGCCCTATATGTGCAAGTGAGTATACGACTAAAAAAATACGCTCTAGATTTATTAAAGTTGAAAAAATAGAGCCTGATTTTTTTACACACTATAAAGATCAAGCGTTAAATCCGATGTTATATGAAATTAATGTTTGTCCTAAGTGTGGATATTCTTATGCGGACTCGTTTTCAAGTACTTTTCCTCATGGTTCGAAAGATCTAATTAAAGCTCAAATTACATCAAATTGGAGTGAACAGGACTACTCAGGGAAAAGACAGATAAAGCAGGCTATTTCTACTTATAAACTAGCTATCTTATCAGGGGCACTTAAAGAGGAAAAAAGTGTTGTTATGGCTGGTCTGTGCATTAGATTAGCTTGGCTATACAGGACTATAGGTAACCCTGAAGAAGAAATACGGTTTGTAAAACTTGCTCTAGAAAAATACAAGCGATCTTACATGGAAGCAGATTATATAGGTACTCAGTTATCCGAGATCAGATTATTATATGTAATTGGTGAGTTGTGTCGTCAAATTGGAGACGGTGTAGAAGCTATTAAGAATTTTTCTAAGGTCATTCATCATAAAAATCGGTCATCTGAGGTTAAACTAATTGAGATGGCGAGAGAACAGTGGTACTTAATTCGTGACGGTGATAAGGCTGCCCAGTAATGGTTTTAAATATTTTTCAACTATTTTCGAGTTTTTTCTACAATCTTTTGGAGTTTCGCTATATAATAAAACACATACAATCATTAATTTCCGAACAAGGTATTTAGTGGTGAGGAAGTGAGGAGATAATTATGAATGCAAATCATGTTAATGCTATATGCCGAGCAACTGAGTATATATTTGTCAATCATTTTGGTGTAGACGTTAAACCACTAAAACCGCGAGTGCAACAGACTGCTGTTCCATCCAATCAAGTATCAGTTATACTGGGTATTAATGGACAGTTAAATGGACAAATTATCTGTTCAATTGATGAACAAACGGCAAAAAATATTGTCGGAGTTATGATGGGTGGAATGACGATTGATGTTCTTGATGATATGGGTTGGAGCGCTATTCAAGAATTTGGTAACTGGGTAGCGGGAACTACAGCAACTGAGTTATCAAAAGAAAATGTCATAATTGACGTGACACCGCCTATTATTAACGAAGGTTCCTCAAGTTTTAGGTCGAATAAGTTATTTATTACTGTACCTTTAGAAACAAAGATTGGCCAAATTGATGTTCATATTTCAGTTAAAGAAGAAGCAGCATAAATAATGTAAGCCGTATCGATTTTCGGAATGAAACTCGATACGGCTTTTTATTATTATAATGTAAGGTTTATGTCTTACGTTAGTTTGAACGTTTGAAAGATAGGGGTATATAATACTATTATTTTTCGAAGCAGGGTGATCATTAATGAAATTATTTCTTAATCGTAGGTCATGTTTAATAATGCTAGTAAATAAATTTTGTTATGAAGGGGATTACAGACTATGAAAGAAATTGATGTATCAAAATATGAGAAAAAAATTGAAATAAGGAACATAACTAGTTTTGATTTTCAGGAGCTTTTACAACTACAAAAAATTTGCTTTCCTAATATGGACCCCTGGAAACTCGATCAGCTTCAAAGTCATCTAGAGATTTTCCCTGAAGGACAGTTTTGCGTAGAGTATGAGGGAAAGATAATTGGTTCTTGTTCAAGTTTAGTGGTTAACTTTGATGAATATGATGATCAGCATACGTGGGATGAAATAACTGATAATGGCTATATAACAAATCATAATCCAGATGGATATAACCTTTATGGTATGGAGGTTATGGTGCATCCTGACTTTCGTAGAATGAAAATTGGAAAAAGACTCTATGAAGCAAGAAAGGATTTAGCAAGAAATTTAAATCTTAAAAGCATTATTATTGGTGGTCGTATTCCTAATTATTATAAACACTCGGACACTTTAACACCAAGACAATATGTTGAAGAGGTTATCCATCACAATATCTATGACCCTGTTTTAACATTTCAGGTGATGAATGGTTTTACTTTAAAAAGAATTAACAAAAATTACTTAGAAGATGATACAGCTTCGATGAAATATGCCACATTAATGGAATGGAATAATGTTGATTATCACCCAAAATCAAAGCGACATTTTAAAACATCATTTCCCGTTCGAATTTGTGTAATTCAATATATGATGAAAAAGATTGACTCATTTGACGACTTTGCAAAGCAATGTGAATTCTATGTAGATGTGGCTTCAAGTTATCAATCGGATTTCGCTGTTTTTCCGGAAATTTTCACTACACAGCTATTATCTTTTATTGAAGAAAAGTCACCAAGTCAATCAATTCGTAAGCTTACTGAATACACAGAAGAATATATTTCTTTATTTACAGACCTTGCTGTAAAATACAATGTCAATATCATTGGTGGATCACACTTCGTGGAGGAAGAAGGTAAAATTTATAATATTGCTTACCTGTTTAGGCGTGATGGAACAATTGAAAAGCAATATAAAATTCATATCACACCAAACGAGAAGAAGTACTGGGGAATTACAGGTGGAGAAGAAGTGAAGGTGTTTGATACGGATTGTGGAAAAATTGCGATACAAGTCTGTTATGATATTGAGTTTCCAGAGTTAGGTCGAATCGCTACTGATAAAGGAGCCAATATTATTTTCACTCCGTTTTGTACGGATGAACGACAAGGGTTTCTAAGGGTAAAATATTGTGCCCAAGCCAGAGCAATTGAAAATCAAGTATACGTTGTGATTGCAGGGACGGTTGGAAACCTCTCTGAAGCTGCAAATATGGACATCCAATATGCTCAATCTGCAATTTTTACACCTTCTGATTTTACGTTTCCGAGAGATGGAATTGAAGGTGAATGCCCCGCAAATATTGAAACAGTCGTTGTTGGTGATGTGGATCTAGAAATCCTTCGAAGGCACCGTAAATCAGGAAACGTTACCCAATTAAAAGATCGTCGCAAGGATCTTTACCAAATTAACTATAAACATTAGACTCGCTCTTTTGGCGAGTTTTTCTCTGTTTACAGGTTTATCTTGTTACTATTCCGTTTATCCTAGTAGTTGATGATAAGGGGATGAAAAAAATGAAGGTATTAGTAGAGAAGGTAACGACAAGAAAGTTATTGATATTATTGATTGCAATTATTTTTGTTGCATCGGCAACTAACTACATTTTTACCTCAATAGCTTACGATCTAGAAGATTTAACGGTAGAACTCTACTCAAAAAGTACACCAATCAAACAAGGTGATCGAACGGTCTTTCAGGTTCTTGTTTACGATAGTACTAACTCGCCAATTGAAGATGTGAGTGTAGAAATAGAATTTAGTTCAAGCTCTCTTAAAACAGAAGTAATGAAGCATAAACTAGTACATGTAGAAAATGGCTTGTATGAAGTGGATATGCAATTTTTTCACCAAGGAAATTGGAAAGCAACCGTATTAATAAGTAAGGGTTATGGTAGAATTACAGAACCTTTTGAACTATTTGTAGAAAAATAAGGTAAATCACGTGAAACAGCTACAGAATCGAAATCGACATTGTCGAGTTCGTTAAAAAAAGCTTAGAAATCTCTTCTAGGCTTTTTTCAACGTCTAATCGAAATTATTTGGAAAAATATGTTAGGCGCTTTATCTGTTTCTATTTTAAAGCCTCTTAGTAATTCTAAAAACAACACCGCTTAGTTAAGATTATATTGTTTTTTTCAATCTTAGTAGAAAGATGCCGTCAAAACGTAACTGTTGAAATATCGGCATTATTGTCGAAGGAAATATTACATTTTGTTATGAATTTATTGATAAAATGTAAGTTGTAGCAAGAATAGTACACGAAGTGAGGAAGTGCATAAATGGATTGGAAAAATACATATCGGGTATGGAGTAATTTTGAGTTGCTTGATCAAGAGCTAAAAGACCAACTACAAAAAATAGATGGAAATGAACAGTTACTCGAGGATTGTTTTTATAAAAACTTAGAATTTGGTACTGGTGGAATGCGTGGTGAAATCGGTCCAGGAACGAACCGAATGAATGTCTATACGATTCGTAAGGCAGCAGAAGGCTTGGCTCAATTTATTATTGCGCATGGTGAGGATGCGATGCAAAGAGGTGTCGCAATTGCCTATGACAACCGTTTTAAATCGCAGGAATTTGCACTAGAGTCAGCTTTAACTTTAGGCAAACATGGGATCATGACATACTTATTCAAAAAATTGCGTCCAACACCAGAACTTTCATTTGCCGTTCGCTATATAAATGCTTTCTCAGGAATTGTTATTACAGCAAGTCATAATCCACCAGAATATAATGGCTTTAAGGTCTACGGCGATGACGGGGCCCAATTAACACCTGATGCAGCTCAATTACTAGTGGAGAAAGTGAATGAAGTTGAAAACGAATTGAAAATTGAAGTTGCAAATAAAGAGACATTAGTATTAAATGGTTTGCTTGTAATGATTGAAGAAGAGATTGACGAGGCATATATTGAAAAACTAAAGACTGTCATTGTAAATCAGGATCTAGTTAATAGGTTTGGTCAAGATGTCAAAATTGTCTTTACTCCTCTACATGGGACGGCAACTCTACCTGTACAACGAGGATTTGAGGCGGTTGGCTTTACCAACTATCAAATTATCGAAGAGCAAGCCATACCTGATCCAAAATTTACAACAGTTACATCACCTAACCCTGAAGAACATTCTGCTTTTGAAATGGCCATAAAATATGGCGAAGAGTTTGATGCAGATGTCCTAATTGCTACTGATCCAGATGCTGACCGAGTGGGTGTTGCGGTAAAGGATGACAAAGGTGAATATGTTGTACTTACTGGGAATCAAACGGGTGCCTTAATGGTTGAATATTTATTATCTCAGCAGCAAAAATCAGGAACTTTACCAGCTAATGGTATTGTGATTAAAACAATTGTAACCTCTGAATTAGGTAGGGTAATTGCCGAAGCGTATGGTCTATCAGCGTTAGACACCTTAACAGGATTTAAATTTATTGGTGAAAAAATTAGAGAATTTGAAACGACAGGTGAAAAGACTTTCTTGTTCGGGTATGAAGAGAGCTATGGATACTTAGTAAAGGACTTTGCAAGGGACAAAGATGCTATACAGGCAGTACTCTTAGCTGCTGAACTCGCAGCGTATTATAAGTCCCAAAATAAAACTTTATACCAAGGGTTAATGGAGTTGTTTAATAAGTACGGTTATTATTTAGAGTCTTTACACTCGATTACCCTTAAGGGAAAAACAGGCATTGAAAAAATGAATGAAATTATCACAACCTTTAGAGATAACCCTCCTAAAGAATTTGCTGGTTTACAAGTAGTAGCTGTAGAGGATTATTTACTACAGCAACGAAAAATTGTCGATACAGGAGCAGTGGAAGAGATTACTCTTCCTAAGTCAAACGTTCTTAAATACCTACTTGAAGGAAACTCATGGATTTGTGTTCGACCTTCGGGGACAGAACCGAAAATTAAGTTTTACTTTGGAACAACTAGCCAATCGTTAACAGATAGCGAAAGTCAATTAGGAAAATTAAAACATTCTGTGATGGAAATAATTAATTTAGACACGTAAAAATAATGTGTGGTGAATAACGGAGTGCATAGTCCTCTATGTGCTCCTTCTCTAAAACTTTACACAACGATAGAGGTGAGCAAAATGACTTCAACCGGGCAGATATTAGGATGTAACATAGAGCGCAAAAGACTTGAAATGATTGAAGCTGGTAATCGCTATGGTTTATGCGCGACAGTTACGGTTAAGATTAGCCAAGAGTTGGACGAGCTGTTAAATCAATATACGAGGATGATAAGATCTTCTCGAGAACTGTATGTTGATCATAGTAAATAAAAAAATATAAAATATTTTTCACCATGTGTTGACAAAAAACACGATGGCTGGTAGTATATATTCTTGTGACTAACATTTTTTTTAGAAAAAAATATTTAGTAACAAACGGAGGAATACCCAAGTCCGGCTGAAGGGATCGGTCTTGAAAACCGACAGGCGGGTTAAACCGCGCGGGGGTTCGAATCCCTCTTCCTCCGCCATATTTCTGGACCCGTGGTGTAGCGGTTAACATGCCTGCCTGTCACGCAGGAGATCGCCGGTTCGATCCCGGTCGGGTCCGCCACTTTTTCTTACCTCTTGATGCAACATGCTTCAAAGAGCTACTACTAGAGGAAGAGACACAGTTAATATGTTAGTAATCTTATTAGAATTAAATATTTTAATGGCTCGGTAGCTTAGTCGGTAGAGACGAGCAGAGCATCTCAGAAACAACTGCGAGTTGCTTCGACACAGCTAGCAACAGAGCTAAGCTTGTAGAGGAAGAGGAAGAAGCACAGACTACTCGGTAGCGGAACAAAAACTATATAATGGCTCGGTAGCTCAGTCGGTAGAGCAGAGGACTGAAAATCCTCGTGTCGGCGGTTCGATTCCGTCCCGAGCCACCATTTATAACTTTATACTTAGAAGTCCGTTTTTGATTATGCCGGGGTGGTGGAATTGGCAGACACACAGGACTTAAAATCCTGCGGTAGGTGACTATCGTGCCGGTTCAAGTCCGGCCCTCGGTACTTTATATTTTTAACTTCTAAGTGATTGATGCAATATCCCTATTAGGAAGAAACAGGATGCTACGGAGCGTTTTATCGTCCGTAAACATCGTGAGAAACATCTTTGAATAAACAACATGCGCTCTTAGCTCAGCTACGAGCAATACATCTTCGAATAATCTACGAGTTGTTTCGACGCAGTAAGCAACGAAGCAATACTAGTAGAGGAAGAAACAGGATGCTACGGAGCGTTACATCGTCCGTAAACATCGTGAGAAACTTCTTTGAATAAACAACATGCGCTCTTAGCTCAGCTGGATAGAGCATGGCACTTCTAATGCCAGGGTCGGGAGTTCGAATCTCTCAGGGCGCGCCATACTTAATATTGGAAAATCGTCTGAGCATTAAAGAGAACTAACTATTTGTTAGTTCTCTTTTTATATGGTCAAAAGTATTTTTCTTAACGAAATGGATAGTCAGATGGGAATTTTTTGCCATTATATTTTTTTTACGATCAAAAGTTTCCGAATATTTCTACTGTCTACATGTAGTTAAGAACAAAAATGGAACATTTTACTAAAACTATTTACTGCCATTAAGGTATCGCTTAAGATAACGATAATGATTATCAATATTAGTTAAAGAGGGGTATAGAAATGGTGTTAGCAATGATAAGTGAAGGTGAAACGGTAATAGTTAAAGATTTATCAAATATTAATAGTTTAACTAAAAGAAGGTTACTCGACTTTGGGATACACGAGGGAACGAAGATATCTGTTATTAGTAAAATGCCATTTGGTGGTCCAATCATGGTTGAAAGTAATGGGAATCGCGTAGCCATTCGGAAAATAGATATAAGTAGAATTGAAGTGGAATAACAAGATGAAGATAGTTGCACTTATTGGTAACCCAAATACGGGCAAGACTTCCCTCTTTAATCAGTTAACAACTTCTTACGCTTATGTCGGAAACTGGAGTGGTGTAACTGTTGAAAAAAAGGTTGGAAAATTGAAGAGACAACACGGTGAACTTATCGATCTACCAGGCTTATATACGTTAAATCCTCTCACAGAAGATGAAGCAGTTGTTTCAAATTTTCTATTGTATGATCACTATTCAACCATATTAAATATTGTTGATGGTTCTCAGCTCCAACGTAATCTACATTTAACTATTCAACTACTCGAACTTGGAAAACCCTTAATGATTGGACTAAATATGACGGATGTCGCTGAGAATTATGGGACGAGAATACATAGTAATCTGTTGGAAAGGAAACTAAATGTTCTAGTAACACCCATCATTGCCAGAACGGGAAAAGGTTGTAAGGAGATAGAAGAAAAGATCAGGCATTTAAATGGAACGGTTCATCAACCATTTTCGCTTGATTATGGCCCAATTATTGAAGCAGCAATTGAAAAACTAGAAAAAAATATAAGTGATAACTCGAAAAATATCAGGTGGTTAGCGCTACAGTTCTTTGAAGGAAATTCTCTTGTAGCTAACTATCTTGAGTCTCTGATCTCTAAAGAAGAATTAGATAAGCTCTATTACAGTGTAGAAAAAGAACTTAGGGCTGTAGAAGGCGTCTTTTTACATCAACATATTTATCGTATCAGAAACAATTATATTACTTCCTTATTACAAGATGTTGAGGAAAAAAGTGAGACAAAAATCAAAACGTTAACAGAACACATTGATGCAATAGTCGCTCATCGTCTTTGGGGAATACCAATTTTCTTACTTACAATGTTTATAGTGTTTATGCTAACTTTTGATTGGTTAGGATTTCCTCTCTCGGATCTCTTAGATACGTTTTTATCAGGTCCTTTTACAACGTGGGTTATTTCTTTTCTAGGGTTTATTCAGGCAACGCCATTTATTGAGGCTTTAGTGGTTGACGGAATTATCGCTGGTGTTGGAGGTGTTCTTGTTTTCTTACCACAGATCTTCATTATGTACATATTCATATCGTTTTTGGAGGACTCTGGGTACATGGCACGGGTTGCTTTAGTAATGGATCGTCTTATGGAGAAAATCGGATTAAACGGAAAAGCGTTTATTCCGATGATTATTGGATTTGGTTGCAATGTACCAGGAGTCATGGCTGCAAGAACAGTTGAACAACCGAGAGAACGATTACTAACGATTATTTTAATGCCACTTATGTCATGCTCAGCACGTCTACCCGTGTATGCGTTATTCGCAGCTGCGTTTTTTGCCAAAAATCAGGCCTTAGTTGTCTTTTCATTGTATTTATTAGGAATTACGCTTGCATTAATTCTTGCAAAGATCTTTTCATCGACCTTATTAAAAAATGCAGCATCAATCTTTGTCATTGAACTTCCACCATATCGCCTTCCCCATTGGGAGACGTTAGCTAGAAGCGTATGGGATAAAGGAAAAGGCTTTTTGAAAAAAGCAGGTACCATTATTTTTGCGGGATCAGTAATCATTTGGCTGCTTACTTATATGGGACCCTCGGGGCTAGATGTTGAAATGGATCAAAGTTTCCTAGCTACTATTGGTGAAAATCTTGCCCCCATTTTTGAACCGCTTGGATTTGGAACATGGCAGGCTGGTGCAGCATTACTAACAGGTTTCATGGCGAAAGAAGTTGTGGTTTCTACGATGAATATCATTTATTACGCACCGGACGTGGATACGTTGCAAGCATTAATGACGACTCATTATACTGCTTTATCTGCCTATAGCTTTATGGCGTTTATCTTACTCTACACCCCTTGTATGGCAACTGTAGCCACGATAAAAAAAGAAACTGGTTCCACCAAGTGGACGCTAATCTCAATTATCTATTCCTTAGTGCTAGCATATGTAATATCTTTTTCTATCTATCAAATTGGTTCCTTGCTAGGGTATTAGAGGGAGTTGTACAGGATGATAATAAATATTTTCATTGCACTACTGATTTTTGGTTATACAGGCTGGTCTCTCTCTCGGTTTATTAAAAAGTCAAAAGCCGGAAAATGTTCGGGTTGCAGTGAGCAAATGGATTGTTCCACTCGCAATTGTAATCAGTAACTAAAAAAAAGATATGTTACCGCGATGGTAGCGTATCTTTTTTATATTTTAAAGGAAAACACTATGAATATGTTGCAAAACAATAACCATACTAAAAAGGGAAATATATTCATAGTGAGGTGGTTTTTTTGAAAATTGAAGATATTCATTCTATCTACATCGGAATTGATGTAGGGTCAACAACCGTAAAAGCTACAGTTGTAGATCCTTCGACTAAGAAAATTCTTTGGTCGGATTACCAACGCCATCATACGAAACAGGCAGAAATGGTCCAAGAGTTTTTAGTTCGGATTGGAAATGAGTTCTCTCATATAAAACGAGATCAAATTCGGGTCTTTATAACGGGATCAGGTGGCGGACCGATTGCAGAACATATTGGGGCAAAATTTGTCCAAGAAGTAAACGCAGTTACAATGACTGTGGAAGAATTACATCCCGATGTTGGTAGTGTTATTGAGTTAGGTGGCCAAGATGCCAAAATCATCATCTTCAAAGAAAATGAAGAAACAGGAGACAAACAAGCAATCACCTCCATGAATGACAAATGTGCATCGGGGACAGGGGCAACAATTGATAAATGTATGATCAAAGTTGGTTTACCTGAGAGTGAAGTTGCTAAATTACAGTTTGATGATACAAAGCTACATCATGTAGCTGCAAAATGTGGGGTATTTGCCGAAACTGATATTGTTAATTTAGTGAAAAGTAGTATTCCCTCAGAGGAAATCATGTGTTCACTAGCTGATGCAATTGTCATGCAAAATCTATCGGTATTAACTAGAGGAAATACGTTACGTCATAAAGTTTTATTACTTGGTGGCCCGAATACATATTTACCTTTTTTACAGCAATGCTGGCGTAAGCGAATTCCTGAAGGCTGGGAAGAACGGGGCTACAATTATCCAAAAGATGTACCAATTGAAGAACTGATTTTTATCCCCGAAAATGCCCAATACTATGCCGCATTCGGAGCTGTCATGTATGGAATGCATGAACCTGCTGAAGTAGGTATTTATAAAGGGATAGAAGATTTAAAGACATTTATTACTCATGGACGTAAAGCAAAGCTTGGTGAAAAGGCTGGTAAACCACTGGTAAACAGTGAAGAAGAACTAGAACAATTTCGCATTCAATATAGCATTCCGAAATTTACTCCTGTGCAATTTAAAGAGGGAGAAACGATCCAAGCAGTCATCGGACTTGATGGAGGTTCTACTTCTTCTAAAGCCGTCTTAGTAGATATGGACGGTAATATTCTATTGAAAGAATATCAACTCTCTAAAGGAAATCCGATTCAGGATACTCGTGAACTACTAGGGAAAATAAGAGATAGAGTCTATGCGAGTGGCGCAAGGCTAGAAGTGATGGGCTTTGGTGCGACTGGTTATGCAGCTGATGTACTAGAAAAAACGCTAAATGCAGACGTGAACATTGTTGAAACTGTTGCCCATATGATGAGTGCGGTTCACTTCTTCGGTGACATTGATGTAATTTGCGATATCGGTGGTCAAGACATTAAGGTCTTGTTTTTAAAGAATGGAGATATTCGAAATTTCCGTTTATCAAATCAGTGTTCGGCGGGTAACGGAATGCTACTGCAAGCGATGGCTGACCAATTTGGCATTCCAATCCAAGAGTATGCAGATACTGCTTTTAGTGCGGATCTATCACCAAAATTCTCTTATGGATGTGCTGTATTTTTAGATTCAGACCGGGTTAACTTCCAAAAAGAAGGCTATGCAAAAGAAGAGCTGTTAGCGGGACTAGCACTCGTTTTACCGAAGAACATTTGGCAATATGTTGTCCAAGTTCCAAGAATGGCTGAGCTAGGTCGGAAATTTGTGCTTCAGGGTGGGACTCAGCATAATCTAGCAGCTGTCAAAGCTCAAGTAGATTACATTAAAGAGCGTGTTCCTGATGCTGAAGTGTATGTACACCCACATACTGGTGAAGCTGGCGCAATTGGTGCAGCGATGGAAACGATCCGTGTTGTAAAACGAAAAGGCTTTTCGACATTCCTAGGCTTAGATTCTGCTATTGGTATGTCTTATGAGTCACGTAATGACGAATCTACCCGCTGTAATTTCTGTCCGAACCTCTGTAGTCGGACATTCATTGATACGAAAACCCCAGAAGGAAAAACGGCTCGTTATATCTCAGGGTTTAGTTGTGAAAAAGGAACGGTCGAGGATAAAGATGCACTGATAACATTAACAAGAGAACGGAATCAGCTAAAGAAACACTATCCTAACTTAGTTGACTATGAAGCGAAGAAAATGTTTAAACATTTTTATGATCAAAAGCCACTTCCAGAGGCATCTACCGTTGTTGAAGATGTTCAAGTCAAGCCTGGCCTTCTAGGGTTCGGAACGAAAAAGGTGAAACACATAAGAACCTTCCAGCGTTCTTCTGATGAAGCGATTGAGCATCGTCAAAAGCTTCGAATAGGTATTCCAAAGGTACTCAACATTTGGTCAACTGCCCCATTTTGGCGAACATACTTTGAGACTCTAGGCATTCCAGAAAAACAAGTAGTCTTTAGTGATTATACAAGTGAAGAGATGTGGCAGGCCGGTGGTAAGTATGGGTCAATTGATCCGTGTTATCCGTCAAAGGTTGCACAAGCCCATATTCATAACTTGTTATTTAAACACCATAAAGAGGAAAAACCGCTTCATGCTGTTTTCTTCCCATGTATTACTCATATAGATGCTCATATGAAAAATGTCGTTGATTCGGCAAGTTGTCCGATCGTCGCAGGGGCTCCTAATGTAATAAAGGCTGCTTTTACTAAGGAAACTGACTTTTTTAAAGAACGAAACATTCAGTACTTTGACCCTGCTGTAACGTTTACTGAGCCTAATTTACTGAAAAAACAAATGTTTGAAGCTTTTCAGGAATTTCTTCAAGTGACTGAAGATGAGAGTGATTTTGCCGTTGACGAAGCTTGGCGGGCAATGAGAATGTTTGATGCAGAGATGCAGCAAAAAGGGAAGGAAATCCTTGAACAGGTAGAAGCGGAAAACCGCGTAGCCATACTTATGATCGGTAGACCTTATCACTCTGACCCAGGTTTAAATCACAGTGTATTAGACGAATTTCAGGTGTTGGGTTATCCAATTTTGTCTATGCGCTCAATCCCGAAAGATGAAGCGTGGTTACGCAAATTTTTCAAAGCCGATATAGAAAGTGGAAAAGTAGAATATGCTCTTGATGTTACCGATGTTTGGCCAGAAAACTTTAGTTCTAATAGTGTTCAGAAAGTTTGGGCTGCTAAATTTGCGGCACGTCATCCACATGTGGCCGTCTTAGATTTATCAAGCTTTAAGTGCGGTCACGATGCTCCAACATATGGCTTAATTGATTCAATAATCTCCACTGCAGGTACACCGTACTCGGCATTGCATGATATAGATGCTAATAAACCAAGTGGATCAATAAAAATTCGCGTAAAGACCTACGCTCATAGTTTAAGTCTAAACGAAGAACGACTTCAAGATTTAGCAAGTAAAAAGGCCGAACTCGAAAAGTTAATCGAAAAGAAACGAAAATCATTAGAACGAAATCAACTACTTGAGGAAATGGACGAGCTATCTAGCCGTAAAGCTCAGTCATAAAGGAGGAATTGAGATGGACAAGGTTGCAGATATTGAAAAAGAATTACAAAGATACCGAGAAGAACAAGAAGCTAAGCTTGGTTTAAACGATACAAAGAATCAATGGTTTGATCCAGTACCTAGGCAGTTTTTTGCGAAGGATAAAGCTTCTACAACTATTCTATTTGGTGGTCTGACAATGGCCCATGACTATTTGATCTCAGGAGGTCTAAAGGGGATTGGATATAACGTGTCTCATTTAGAATGTCCTGACACAGATGCATTAAGGTACGGGAAGGAATTCGGAAACCGCGGTCAATGTAACCCAACTTATTTTACCGTAGGAAATCTCATAAAACATTTAACACATCTCCGTGATGTTGAGGGAAAGTCAAAAGAGGAAATAGTTAAGAATTACCTATTTGTGACTAGTGGTTCCTGTGGCCCATGTCGGTTTGGAACATATGTAACTGAATATCGGAAAGCGCTCCGTGATGCTGGTTTTGACGGCTTCCGAGTACTCTTATTCCAACAACAAAGTGGCTTGAAGCAAGCAACTGGAGAGGAATCTGCACTAAAACTAGACAGTTCATTTTTCATTACGTTCTTAAAAGGAGTATTAATTGGAGATATCCTAAATGCGATTGGCTATCGAATTCGGCCTTATGAAGTAGTAGAAGGATCAACCAATGAAGCTCTGGAACGCTGTAAAAAGATATTATTTGATGCTTTTAGTGAAAGGAAGTCAATTGTTAAGGCGATGTATCGTTGCCGCAGAATCTTAGCTTCCGTTAAGGTAGATCGAACAGTGGTGAAGCCTAAAGTGAGTATTATTGGGGAGTTTTGGGCAATGACTACTGAAGGGGATGGCAACTACCAGTTGCAGAAGTTTCTAGAAAGTGAAGGAGCAGAAGTAGATGTTCAGTCACTTACTGCTTGGATCTTATTCTTAATTTGGGAAGGGCGTTATGATACGAAGAAACGCATGCAGCTTCGTAATGACGACGGTGGTCGATTTGGCTTAAAAGGGAAAAATCCGCTGAAACGTCTTGCGATGCTGAAGATGGCTGATTTTACAGTAAAAGCTTGGTTCCAAGCTTACGCTAAACTAATGGGTCTACATGATTATCATTTGCCGGATATGGACGAGGTTGCAGCTGTAGCAAATAGTCACTACAACAACCAGCTTCGAGGTGGCGAGGGGCATATGGAAGTAGGGAAATTAATTTTAAATGTAATGAAAAAGAAGGTTAATATGACCGTTTCAGTAAAGCCTTTTGGGTGCATGCCATCATCAGGAGTATCCGATGGTGTCCAATCACTTATCACTGAAAAGTACCCTGAGGCAATCTTCTTACCAATTGAAACAACAGGGGATGGAGCGATTAATGTATATAGTCGAATACAGATGATGCTCTTTAAAGCAAAACAAGCAGCACAAAAAGAATTTGCGGATGCCCTTGCTCAAAAAGGACTAACAGAAGAAGAATTACGGTCACTAAAAACGACCAAAACGTCCCACCCATTAGCAACAACAAATCACGTCGTAGGTTGTACTGCAGCCAACATTGCTTACGGTGTAAATAAATTTATGAAACGTTTGCCGTTTAGAAAAACAAAGCTAGAAGGGGCTAACTAATATAATGAAAGAAAAGCAACTAGATAAGGACTATCCTTTTTTAGTTGCTTTTTCCACTAAAAATAGTTGCCTACTCGATTTATAGCTTGTGGTTTGCCATATGGTAGAATAATTCGGTTGGGTCCGGTGCTTATTCGGATATAACTTCCCATTTATCAGGAGAATGCGGTTAAATCCGGAGTTTATTTGGACAGAATTTCCCATCAATTAGGAGAATGCGGTTAAATCCGGAGTTTATTTGGACAGAATTTCCATCCATTAGGAGAATGCGGTTAAATCCGGAGTTTATTTGGGCAGGATTTTCCATTCATTAGGAGAATACGGTTAAATCCGGAGTTTATTTGGACAAAATTTTCCATTCATTAGGAGAATACAGTTAAATCCGGAGTTTATTTGGACAAAATTTTCCATTCATTAGGAAAATACAGTTAAATCCGGAGTTTATTTGGACAAAATTTTCCATCCATTAGGAGAATACAGTTAAATCCGGAGTTTATTTGGACAATATTTTCCTCTTATTAGGAGAATTGAGTTTAATCCAATGTTTAATCGGCCAATATTTTCACAAACTAGGAGAACCTAGTGAAATTATGCACTTACTCGAACAATGTTTTCCACCAATTAGGAGAATCAAGTTAAACTAAATTGCTATTCGAACATGTTTAGAGGAATTTCGCTTATTCAAATCTGAATGTTATTACATTAAGAAAGTAAAACTTAATATTAGAATAAATTCGAACCTTATTAATTATTTTGCAATTCTTGATTTTTTATTTTGACTATCAACTCTAACCATGATTTTAGTATAATGATTTTTATGATTCGTAAAAATAGATTGAAGATTTTGAAGGGATGATAAATTTGAATTATAGCGAAAACAAAGGGATTATTGGACGCTCGCTTGATGTAATCGAACGAGTCGGAAATCGATTGCCCCATCCAGTAACGTTGTTTGTTATGTTCGCTGCTTTTGTCGTTTTAGCATCATGGTTTTTCTCTACTTTGGGTATCATTGTTGATCACCCTACCAAAGAAGGAGAAATACTTGAGGTTAGGAATTTATTAAGTAGTGAAGGGATTAAATATATTTTTACTAGCATGGTAGGCAATTTTACCGGGTTTGCTCCTCTAGGTACCGTCCTCGTGACAATGTTAGGGATTGGTATTGCTGAGCGGTCTGGATTGATAAGTGCAGCGCTGCGTGCGTTAGTCATGTCTGTTCCGAAGCAATTAATTACTGCAGCTTTAGTGTTCGGAGGAATTATGTCAAGTATGGCAGCGGATGCTGGCTACGTTGTACTAACACCGCTAGGAGCAGTTCTTTTTGCTGGGTTAGGTAGACATCCATTGGCTGGTTTAGCAGCAGCTTTTGCTGGTGTATCAGCTGGATTTAGTGCGAACTTATTGTTAACGTCACTTGACCCATTACTTGGAGGGTTAACACAACACGCAGCAGCGACGTATGACCCTATTTATGCTGAAACCATCAATTACGCCATGAACTGGTATTTTATGATTGTATCGGTTTTTGTCTTAACGTTAATTGGTACATTTGTTACAGAAAAAATTGTTGAACCAAGGCTAGGAACTTACAAAGGCGGTACTTCCGAAAAGGTTGAGGGACTTACTTCAATTGAGAAAAAAGGATTGCTTGGTGCACTTGTTGCTTTTATTCTGACAATCGGTGCAATTGCCTTACTAATTGTCCCTACTTGGGGACCGTTACGCGGAGTTGATGGGGCTATCATTAACTCGCCGTTTTTCTCATCGTTAGTGCCAATTATCTTAATCGTCTTTTTTGTACCTGGTTTTGTATATGGAAGGTTAACGAAAACGATTAAAAACGATAAAGACGTTGCTGAACATTTGTCTGAAACGATGGCCACAATGGGCTCCTACATTGTACTGGCATTTGCTGCTGGTCAATTCGTTGCCTACTTTAATGAAACAAATTTAGGAATGATTATGGCTGTCAAAGGTGCCGAAATCCTGGATCAAACGGGATTTACAGGAATTCCACTGATCTTAACCTTCATTGTAGTAGCTGGATTTATCAACCTATTTATTGGAAGTGCTTCAGCTAAATGGGCAATCATGGCACCTGTTTTTGTGCCAATGATGATGGAATTAGGGTACTCTCCTGAGCTAACACAGTTGGCATACCGTATTGCCGACTCGACAACGAATGTTATCTCACCGTTGATGCCGTATTTTGCGATCGTTATTGCTTTTGCTCAAAAATATGACAAGAAGGTTGGAATTGGTACGTTAATTTCTACAATGATTCCTTACTCAATTGCGTTTACGATTATTTGGGTCATTATGTTAATCACATGGATTACCTTAGGGTATGATTTAGGACCTGGTTCACCAATTTTTTATTCAAAATAGAGCAAGGCCACTAGTCGTCTAGACTAGTGGCTTTTTGCTACAATCGTTCTGTTACTAGTAACCTAACACCATGTTTGGGACGCAAAGTAATGAGTGGCTGTGGTTTCACAAAGTGGTGGTTTTCAGGTAACTTTACTTGGTATTGTTGAAAAATACATGCTAAAACTAGTACAATCTCCATCAAGGCAAAATGGTTACCAATACAAACTCTTGGGCCACCGCCGAACGGAAAGTAAGCAAATGAAGGCAATGACTTCATAAAATCATTTTCAAATCGTTCCGGGATAAATTTGTCTGGATCCTTAAAATAGGCTTCATTTCGGTGCATGACATATTGGCTAAGCATGACCGTTTCGCCTTTCTTCAATAAATAATCACCGATTGTTACATCTTCATCAACCTGTCTTCCGATCACATAGGCAGGTGGGTAGAGGCGAAGAGCTTCCCAAACAATGTTTTGAGTATAGGATAAGTTTGAATAATGCTCTACTTTTGGCAACTCTGATCCTAAGACACTTTTCAGCTCTTGGTGCAGCTTGTATTGAACCTCAGGGTGTTTGGCAAGCAAATAGAGTGTCCATGTGAGTGCGTTGGCGGTAGTCTCATGGCCTGCAAGAAAAATTGTCATTAGCTCATCTCTAAGTTGTTGATCACTCATAGAAGTTCCGTCAGTATCATCCTTAGCGTCCATAAGGACCCCTAGCAAATCATCATGCTTTGTTGTGCTTAGTTTACGTTGGTTAATGATATTGTAGAGAACATTATCAAGTGCAGTGATTGCCTTTTTCAATTCGCGGTTTTCTTTAGTTGGTATGAAAAGTGGCACTTGCACAAGTGATCTCATTCTTTTAATGCCTTGCTTCATCACGGCCTCCATTGGCTCACCAATGACATCTGCACCTTCTTCAAATTCCATGGAGAACATGGTCTTACTAATAATTCCTAAAGTAATGTTAAGCATATCTTCAGAAATTAACCGTTCCTCTTCTTCCTCCCACTTGAAAATATAGTTAAGAGTAGTATCAATCATATCTTCACCGTAACTATTGATGTGCGTTCTTTTAAATGAAGGTTGAATTAGTTTTCGTTGTTTCCTATGAGTCTCCTTTTCACTTGTTAATAACCCTTCTCCAACGACTGCCTTTAAGGTTTGGATATCTTTTGATTTCACAAATGATTGTTGTTTTGTTACAAGCACTTCTTTGATCAATTCAGGATCGTTAATCAAGTAGAACTTTTGAAATGGTCCTAAACGGAATTGAACAAAATTACCATAATCCTCTCTAAGCTTTATAAGATATTTGAGAGGGTTTGTTTGGAACTCACGTAAATTCCCTAGCAGAAAGTTTCCTTTTGGCCCAGGAGGAGTTAACTTGGTCTTCGACATTTTTAATACCCTCCATTTGATAGTTTAAAAAGAATACTACGAATTTGACCGTACCGATAACCATTCATCCAGCGACTTTGGCAAGCGGCCTTTTATTGCTAGAGTAGCGTGCCCGCCTTTCTCTTGCTTGTAGGTTTTATCTCGGCTTGAGACAAGCTTCATAATCGATACGGTGAACTCTTCTGGTACTAACTCGTCATCTGTTGCTGAAATGACTAATAAATTTGAATCAATGTTATTAAGGTTGACCCTAGTATTGTTAATCAGTAGTTGATTATTTACGAGTTTATTCTCTAATGCTAGGTCGAAAATTAGTTGTTTCAAGGTTGCCCCAACAAAGGGGACATGGTCACTTGTCCATTGTTGGAATCTTTTCCACCTATCAACATACTCCTTGTTGTCTGCATGGTTTAGTAATGCTAGATATGGCTTAATTGGTAGGGGCGAAGTTAGTAGTTTAATCCCTTTATCGATGAATGTCGGCGGTATAATACCGTAGTGATCGATAATACTCTCAATAACGTCTCTTTCCTCTAGTAACATGCTTCTCCAGGGAGCTGTTAACGGTAGTTGTTGAAAATCGATCGGAGTCACAAAAAGAATTAGATTTTTTATCGGTTCATCCGCAACCGCAGCATAAATGGTTGCTAGGGTACCGCCTAGACAATAGCCAACAACAGTAATCTCGTTAGCTTTTGAGTGTCTCAGTGTATGTTGTACTGCCTTTTGAATGTACTTACCGATATAATCATCAAGAGTTAGATCCTTGTCTTCGTAGCCAGCGACCCCAAAGTCTAGCAAATAGACATCATAGCCCTTATTTGTAAATGCCTGAATCATACTCGTACTTGAGCTTAAGTCGAGAATATAGGGTTTGCTAACTAATGAGTAGATGAGGAATAATGGTATCTCAAATTTTCGTTTTTTTGCAGGATAATACCAAACGGTTGCCTTGTTCTTTTTCCAAATCGCAGTTTTAGGCGTTTGTCCAAGTTTTAACCTTGAGTCTTTGGAAAGAAGCCCTAGTTGTTGTTTTACGACTTTTTTGAATTCATGGCTACCATTAGTCACGCCGATCGCCTCTGTTATTCGAGTTTAGCAGTTCTATCATTTCCTCAAGATCTGTGGTGTTGCCAAAGAGTAAGTTTGTTCTCAGGAGTCGCCTTAACTCTTTTTGATTATCTCTTAGATTTTGACTTCTAGTATCTTTGAGCTTTGGTGTAGTAGAGAGATCATGATTTTGAAGTTGTTCTGTTAGGTGATAGATTTTCTCTTCTAGTGCATCAATTTTTTCTTCAATTTGTATTCCAAGTTTTGCGATATTACTTACATCATCTTTCGTAGGAAAATTTAATTGGTGAGAAATTGTTTCTGTTCTTTTTTTCAGTGTTTCCAATGTGTTAGAGTGTTTGGTTAATCCATATTTAATTAACTGAACCGTTTTCTCATCTTCTAAGATTGAGTGTAGACATTTACGGATTTTTTTATCGGATCGTTCTCCGACAACTTTGACTAAATCCAAAAACGATATCTCTTTTTCATTAGACATAGTGACTCTCCTTCCCAAACTTTTGTAACAGTATATTCAAGCCATAATAACCCGTTCAAAAAATGAATAGATAGCCTGTAAGATAAAGGCATAGGGTGAAGGCGAGTAAGGAAAGCTAACTTAGTTGATGGTAGCTTATAAGGAGTGATGTAAATGGATCATAGGCAATTAGAGAAGTTAGGTGGAGAACTAAGAGGGACCGGCCACAAACGAAGACAATTAGTAGAGCAAATCTATCAGGAAATGAGTGAAGGGGACCAAGAAACTTCAAAAGAATTGTACGAGCAATTAAGTACTATATCGGATAAGGCTATAGAAATTATGGGAAGAAACTGTTTGATGAAGAAGTAAAAAAGATGTAGTGCGGGTTTCCGCTCTACATCTTTTTATGCATTGAAGGAATATAGAAAAATTGAACAACCCCTTTCCCTCATGAAAAGGTCTTTCCAATCATAAATTGAGATAAGGACATCTGAGGAGGGGATTACTGATGACAAATGATCGTGAATTAGTAAAGGCAATTGACGAAATAACGGAGATTGCTGAAGGCTTCGGTTTAGACTTTTACCCAATGCGCTATGAAATATGTCCTGCAGATATTATTTATACGTTTGGGGCTTATGGTATGCCGACACGTTTTTCACATTGGAGCTTCGGAAAACAGTTTCACAAGATGAAAATTCATTATGATCTAGGTTTAAGTAAAATATATGAGTTAGTGATTAATTCCAATCCATGCTACGCCTTTTTATTAGACACCAATTCACTTATTCAAAATAAGCTTATCATTGCCCATGTTCTCGCCCATTGTGACTTCTTTAAAAATAATGTTAGGTTTTCCAATACTAGGCGAGATATGGTTGAAAGCATGACAGCGACTGCCGAGCGAGTTGCCCATTATGAAATGCTTCATGGCAAAGAAGAGGTTGAAAATTTCTTGGATGCGGTGCTTTCTATTCAAGAGCATATTGATCCGAGCTTATTACGTCCTAAACTTGCCTGGAGTGTTGAAGATCTTGAGGAAGAAGAAGTTCAAAAACAAAGTACACCTTATGACGATCTCTGGAACCTAGGGAAGAGAAATGATGAACCAAAACCTCGAAAAAAGAAAAAGCACTTTCCACCACAGCCTGAAAAAGACATTTTGTTATTTATCGAAGAATATAGCCGTGAATTAGAGCCATGGCAGCGTGATATTCTCACGATGATGCGAGAAGAAATGTTGTATTTTTGGCCGCAGCTTGAAACGAAAATCATGAACGAAGGCTGGGCTTCTTATTGGCATCAACGAATTATCCGCGAAATGGATCTCACTTCAGATGAAGCCATTGAATTCGCGAAACTAAATGCTGGTGTTGTGCAACCATCGAAAACATCGATTAACCCGTACTATCTTGGCTTAAAGATTTTTGAGGACATTGAAGAACGCTACAATAATCCGACGGAGGAAATGAAAAGGCGGGGCGTTCAGCCAAACAGTGGTCGCGAGAAAATGTTTGAAGTAAGAGAAATTGAGTCTGATATTTCATTCCTTAGAAACTATTTAACGAAGGATCTAGTCCTTCGTGAAGATATGTATCTTTTCCAAAAGCAAGGTCGCGATTACAAGATTGTTGATAAAGAATGGCAGGCGGTTCGTGATCAATTAGTAAGTATGCGTGTAAATGGAGGCTTCCCATTTATCTCAGTTACCGACGGCGATTATTTAAAAAATGGCGAGTTATATCTGACGCATTATTACGAAGGAATCGAACTAGATGTTAAATATTTAGAAAAAGTTCTTCCTTATCTTCACCAATTATGGGGGAGACCCGTTCATATGGAAACTCAAGTATCAGATAAACCGATCGTGTTTACTTATGATGGGAAGAAGGTTCATAGAAGATATTTGTAAATTAAGAAGGCTGTCTCTTTGTAGACAGTCTTTTTTGTATACGGGATAAAGTAATTTTAATTTTCTTATAATTCATAATTGATTAGCAATTACCACCGTGATATATTTAAATTACATTTCAAGTATTACCTGAATTAGGAAAGTGTTACATTTTATTACATTCTATGTCGATCCTTGGCATTTCTTAGTTTAAGTACTTAGAGTCGACCATTATTTTTTTCTAATTTACGGACTTATATCGGACTTTATACCAATAAAGGAGGGTACATAGATGGACAGAGTATATCAATATATCGAACAAAACAAGGAGATGTACATTGAGTGGCTCCAAGGTTTATGTAGACAGCCGAGTGTAGCTGCACAAAACAGAGGCATGAAAGAAACTGCTAGTTTGGTAGAACAATACTTAAAAACCTATATCAAGGCTAGTGTAGAACAAATACAAACCTCTGGATATCCTGTTGTTTTTGGAGAAATAAAAGAAAATAAGAGACGGACATTATCTTTTTACAACCATTATGATGTTCAGCCGGAAGATCCTCTTGAGCAATGGGAAAGTGATCCTTTTTCAGCGGAAATTCGAAATGGCAAGATTTTTGCGAGGGGAGTGGCTGATAACAAAGGTAATCTAGTGGCTAGAATTGCAGCAGTTCATGCGTATCAACAGGTATACGGAGAGCTACCGGTAAATATTAAGTTTATCTTTGAAGGTGAAGAAGAAATAGGTAGCATTCACTTAGAAGAATTTGCAAGAGAAAATCTAGAACGCATTGCTGCTGATGGGTGCATTTGGGAGTTCGGTTATAAAAATCCAGATGGTCGCCTCCAGGTTAGTTTGGGTGTGAAGGGAATGCAGTACGTTGAACTCCGTGTAAAAGGAGCTAATCTTGATATGCACTCTGCTTATGCCGCAATTGTTGAAAACCCAGCATGGAGATTGGTATGGGCTTTACATACTTTAAAAAATGACCAAGAAGAAATCCTGATAGATGGATTTTACGATCAAGTAAGTCAGCCAACAGAAGAAGAAATGAGAGTTTTAGAGGAAATGGTTTTCGAAGAACAGGCGACTCTAAATCAATATGAATTGAAGCAATTTTTACTTGGTCACTCAGGCATCGGTCTAAAGGAGAAGTTTATTTTTCAACCTACCTGTACGATTTGTGGAATTGAATCTGGTTATACAGGAGAAGGTACGAAAACTGTGTTACCATCCACGGCAAAAGCAAAACTAGATTTCCGTCTTGTACCAGACCAAGATCCTGAAGTCATTCTGCAACTGTTAAGAAAACATTTAGATAAGCATGGATTTCAGGATATTGAAATAATTAACTTAACTGGTGAACACCCTGCGAAGACGGATCTCAAGGATCCTTTAGTAAAAACAGTTCTCCAAAGTGCTGAACGAATATATGGGCATGCTCCTACTATAAACCGGTTATCTCCTGGTACTGGACCGATGTATATACTTTGTCAAAAATTAAATATACCAGCTGTATCAATTGGAGTTGGAAATCATGAGTCACAAACTCATGCGCCAAACGAAAATATTGCCATCACGGATTATGTCGATGGTATTAAGATGATTGCAACTGTTATTCATGAGTTTGCCAATGTTGAAGATTAGAAGTTAAATGGTTTTGTAACTATTTACCTTCATTCTTAATAAAAAATAGTAGCATAAAGGGGGATGTAAGATGAAACACATGAAGAGTCTAGCATTATTACTTCTTTTTATTAGTGTACTAATCTTTACGGGATGTTCTAGTTCAAACTCGAGCTCCAACACTAGTCCAAGTACACCAGAGCCTTCTACTCAGGATAATACTACGAAGGAAGAACCGGCAAAAGAGGAAAATCGAACACTTACGATAGCTCTTGGTACAGACATGGTAAGCTTTGACATCCACGATCATAACAATACCTCTACTGAAGCGATTCATATTAACATGTTTAACTACCTATTTAAAAATGACAGAAATCAAGTACTGCAACCAGAACTTGCTGAATCCTATGAGATTGTTGATGAAACGACATGGCACATTCAATTAAAAGAAGGGATAACGTTTCATAATGGAGACCCCTTCACTGCTGAAGATGTAAAGTTTTCGTTAGAGCGTGTTGCTCAGGACAGCGCCTTAAGAGAGCATCCAAACTATCGTCAAATTGTTGCAGTGAACATTTTAGATCCTTATAAAGTTGAGATTATAACAGATGGTCCACAACCAGCTCTTCTAAATCGTTTATCTCGTTTAGGTTCTGGTATGCTACCGAAAAATTATATTGAAACAAATGGATGGGATACATTCTTAAAAGAACCAGTGGGAACAGGACCATTCCAATTTGTTGAATGGCTACGTGACGATCGCATTGTGTTTGAACCTTACCCTAATTACTGGGAAGGGGCTGTGGAAGAGTGGGATAAGTTAGTTTTCAGAGTGATCCCTGAGTCCTCGACACGTGTTGGAGAACTATTAACTGGTGGAGTTGATATAGCAGTAAACACACCGCCAAATGAGTGGGATCGTATTAACAATCATGCTGGTACATCTGTTGTTTCACAAGACACAAACCGGGTAATTTTATTAAATGTTAGACACACAGAAGGAACACCGACAGCTGATCCAAGGGTACGTGAAGCTATTGATTTAGCTATTAACAATGAAGCTTTGACTCAATTTGTATTAGGTGGGTCAGGAACACCGACTCGTACACGTGTTACTCCAGGTAACTTCGGCTCAAATGAAGCGTTATTCAATACGTTTGTTTATGATGTAGAACGTGCGAAACAGTTGTTAGCAGAAGCAGGTTATCCTAATGGATTTGATATCACGTTCCAATCGCCACATGGCAGATACTTACAAGACCGTGATATTGCAGAAATGGTGGTAGGAATGTTATCAGAAGTTGGAATTAACGCTACATTAGAATTTATGGAATGGAGCACTTTCGTTGAAATGCGTAACTCTAAGACAAACAAAGAGTTATACATGATTGGATATGGAAATTCACTGTTTGATGCAGACTTAGTGGTAGACTTATACCGCTCTGGTCGTGCAGAAGGAGAAGTGGATTATAACAATCCGGAGGTAGATGAGTTAATTGCGGCAGCACGAATTAATATGAATCCAGAAGAGAGAGCGGCACAATACAAGCGCATACAAGAAATAGTAGCTGAAGAACGTCCACACATTCATTTATATCTAGAAAAGAGCAACTATGGTGTGAGCGATCGTCTTGACTTTACGCCTCGTTTAGATGAAATGTTATATGCTCCGCACATTACTAGAAAATAAACTCTTGGGGTTAGGAAGTCATCCTTCCTAGCCCTCATTACTTCCTACAGGGGTGAACTATGAGTAAATATTTATTTCGGCGACTCTTTCAAATGATTCCAGTATTAATTATCATATCTTTCTTTGTCTTTATATTAGTTTTTGTTGCTGGAGATCCGGTTTCCCTGATGTTACCTGAAGATGCTACTGAAGAAGATCGTAACGCGTTGCGAGCAGCCTTGAATCTAGATCAACCATTTTTTGTACAGTACGGCACATACCTAATGAATATGGTTCAAGGAGATTTCGGGAGTTCATTTCGTTATAATGAGCCTGCATTACCAATCGTGTTGGAAAGACTGCCGGCTACGCTTGAACTAGCAGTTGCTTCTATGATAGTCGCCACGATCTTAGCAATTCCATTAGGAATATTTTCTGCGACAAAACAAAACTCATTTCTAGATTTATTTGCTACTGGTGGCTCGGTTCTTGGTAAAGCAATGCCAAACTTTTGGCTAGGGATTATGTTAATTCTAGTCTTAGCGGTAAATAACCAAATATTCCCAGTTTCTGGTAGAGATACTTGGATGCATCTCGTTTTGCCGGCGATCACCCTAGGGACTGGAATTGCTGCAGAAATGACTCGATTAATCCGGTCTAGCATGTTAGAAATCTTACATCAGGACTATATCCGAACAGCAAAAAGTAAGGGGTTAAAAGACCGAATTGTTATCTATCGTCATGCTTTTAGAAACTCATTAATCCCGGTGGTTACGATTATGGCTCTCCAAACCTCCACTTTAGTTGGTGGAACGTTAATCACTGAAACTGTCTTTTCTTGGCCAGGTCTTGGACAATTGTTAGTTCAGGCTGTTAACGCAAGAGACATGGCCATTGTGCAAGCTTCCGTTTTCGTAATTGCTATTATGGTAATTTTGATGAACTTACTAGCAGATATTACGTATCGCTTACTAGATCCTAGAATTAAATATAACTAAGGAGGGAGAATTATGCCTGAACAAATACCCTTAAACCCAAGTTCGTCACAGAATGCTATTCTCCCAAAAAAGCCAAACCAAGTCTATCGTTGGTCTAAGCTGTTGTTTCGAAGTAAAACTGGGACTGTTGGTCTTTTTATTGTCGTGGCAGTGCTATTTGTTGCTATCTTTGCTCCACTCTTAGCCCCACACGACCCAGCAAAAACAAACCCTGCAGTCATGCTAAAACCACCTGTTTGGTTAGAAGGTGGAGTCAAGGAACATCCTCTCGGAACAGACAATTTAGGGAGAGATTTATTAAGTAGAATTTTGTATGGATCACAAGTGTCTTTGTTAGTTGGTGTTTCAGCGGTAGTAGTAGCTGGTCTGATTGGTGTAGTTGTTGGCTTAGTTGCAGGCTATTATGGTGGCTTTATTGATAATATTTTAATGCGCTTGGTAGACTCGTTTTTAGCGATTCCAAACATATTGTTAATATTGGTGATTATTAGTGTTTTTGGACCAAGCATCATGACATTAATCTTAGTAATTGGTTTTACTAATTGGGTTACGTATGCCAGGGTCGTTCGAGGTGAGGTATTAAGTGTAAAAGAAAGAGAGTTTGTTAGAGCTTCTCGTTCAATAGGAACTCGTAATTTTACAATCATTACAAAGCATATCTTACCCAACGTATTTTCATCCTTTATTGTTATTTCAACATTAAGTGTAGCAACTACCATCATACTTGAAGCATCGCTGAGCTTTCTCGGGCTTGGAATACAGCCTCCAACTGTCTCGTGGGGGGGAATGCTCAGTTCTGGAAGGAATTATCTAGCGACAAGCTGGTGGGTAGCTACTTTTCCTGGTATTGCCATTACAATTACAGTATTGGGGATCATTTTTTTAGGTGATTGGTTACGAGATGTGTTAGATCCACGTTCTCAAGGACGAAGGTAGGGGGGGAATTATCAAATGGTGAGGAAAGAGCAACTTTTAGAAATTAATGAGTTAAGAACGCACTTCTTTACAGAAAATGGAGTAGTTCCTTCTGTCGATGGGGTAACATTTCAAGTGAAACGTGGTGAAACAGTAGCGATTGTCGGTGAATCGGGTTGTGGAAAAAGTGTTACCTCGCTATCGATTATGGGGCTCGTCGACAAACCCGGTAAAGTTACAGGGGGATCTATTTTTTTTGAAGGAAAAGACCTTGTAAAAGCATCGAAACGGGATATGCAGCATATTCGTGGAAATGAAATTTCAATGATTTTTCAAGAGCCATTAACATCTTTAAATCCTGTCTTTACAGTTGGTTTTCAAGTAGCGGAAGCTATTAAATTGCATCAAAAAGTAGGGAGAGAGGAAGCAAAACAGAGAACGATAGAATTACTGAAAAAAGTAGGAATACCAAGAGCAGAAAAAGTCTACTCTTCTTTCCCGCATTCGTTAAGTGGAGGGATGAGACAACGGGTTATGATTGCCATGGCATTGTCGTGTAATCCAAAACTATTAATTGCCGATGAGCCGACGACAGCACTTGATGTAACGATACAAGCACAGATTCTTCATTTAATGAGAGAATTAATTCGAGAACAAGGAACAGCTATTATCTTAATTACCCATGATTTAGGGGTTGTTGCTGAAATGGTAGACAGAGTAATCGTTATGTATGCCGGTCAGGTCGTTGAACAAACTGATGTTTTTACGTTATTTAAGCAGCCAAAGCATCCCTATACAAAGGGCTTACTAAATAGTACACCTAAAATTCATGAGCTCAAGGACGAACTAAATTCGATTGAGGGTACTGTACCTACTCCAGCAAATATGCCAAAAGGGTGTCGCTTTCACCTAAGATGTCCATTTGTCATGGAGAAGTGTATTGATATTGAACCTCCGTTAGATGAAATAAGTCAGAGCCATCAGGTACGGTGCTGGTTACATGAACATGGGGAGGTAACTATCTAATGGCAGAGGAATATATTTTAGAAGTTAAAGGATTAAAAAAATATTTTGAGCTTTCTGGCGGGTGGAGCACGAAAAAGAAACAATATCTCAGAGCTGTAGATGGAATTGATTTAAAGGTAAAAGCCGGTGAAACTTTAGGTATTGTCGGAGAGTCAGGATGCGGGAAATCAACAACCGGCAACGTCATCATGAAACTCTTAGAACCGACGGAAGGCGAAATCATTTTTGATGGAACAGATATTACGCACTTGACGGAAAAGCAAATGAGGTTAAAGCGTAGGGATATACAGATGATTTTTCAGGACCCATTTTCATCCCTAAATCCGCGGATGCGAGTATTTGATTTAATTGCAGAACCACTTCGCACTCACAAAGTATGTTCAAAGAAGGACTTGGAGCAAAAGATATATCAACTAATGGAAGTTGTTGGTCTCGATCCATCGTATGCCAGACGCTACCCACATGAATTTAGTGGCGGTCAAAGACAAAGGATAGGAATTGCAAGAGCACTTGCACTGAATCCGAAACTAATTGTCTGTGATGAGCCGGTTTCTGCATTGGATGTATCGATTCAATCTCAAATTCTAAATCTGTTAGCAAAGTTACAGAAGGAGTTTCAATTAACCTACATTTTTATCGGACATGGATTACCAGCAGTAAAACACATAAGTGATCGAATTGCGGTCATGTATTTAGGGAAAATCGTTGAGCTAGCTAATAAAGAACAGCTATTCAGCCGTCCTCTCCATCCGTATACAGAAGGTTTGCTAGCGGCAGTTCCAATCTTAGATCCAGAAATTAGGGACAAAAGGAAGCAGATAATATTAGAAGGAGATTTGCCAAATCCTGCAAATCCGCCAAGTGGTTGTCGGTTTCATACAAGGTGTCCTTATGCTCAGGAAAGGTGTAGTCTAGAAGAACCTAGCTTAAGAGAGTTTGAACAGGGGCATATGGTATCCTGTCATTATCCTTTAGAAAATGGAACCGGTGTACTCATAAATCACTCTATTGAGGATTTATCCGTGAATCAATAGTAGAAAGAGGAGGTAGCGTACTTGGAAATATTTTTAAAGGAAAAGCAAGAAGAAATGCTTCAATTATTAGAAAAGCTCGTAAATATCGATAGTGGTTCTTACTATAAAGAAGGAATAGACCAAGTAGGGACGATTTTAGCAAAAGAATATGAGCTTCTAGGTTTCAATATAGAGGTTCAGGAGCAGAAAGATCACGGGAATAATTTATTGATAAGACACAAGGATGCCACAAATCCAGAGATCGTCATTGTCGCCCACATGGATACAGTCTTTCCCGAAGGCACGGTAAAAGAAAGGCCCTTCCGTCGTGATGAAAAAAGAGCGTATGGACCTGGTGTGATTGACATGAAAGCTAGTCAAGTTTCGGTCCTCTATGTGATGAAAGCACTATTAAAGGCGAACGAAGACGCATATAAGAATGTTCAAATCATCTTAAATAGCGATGAAGAAATAGGTTCACCAACTTCTAGAGAGTTAATTGAAGAGGTTGCAAAGACAAAGAAATATTCACTTATCGTAGAACCTGCCCGTGCCGATGGTTCGATAGTCTCGCAGAGAAAGGGTGGTGGTCGTTACACTATTACCGTTCATGGCAAGGGTGCTCACTCCGGGGTGGAGCCTCAAAAAGGTCATAGTGCCATTGATGAATTAGCCCATAAAGTAATTAAGTTGCATAGTTTAACAAACTATGACGAGGGGCTAACGGTTAATGTAGGGCAGGTTGAAGGTGGTACTTCGTGTAATACTGTTGCTCCATTGGCTGTTGGTAATGTTGATGTGCGAGTAGTAAACGAAGAGCAGGCAGTTTGGGCAGACGAGCAAATAAGGGAGATTTGTTCGTCACCAGATGTAGAGGGAACGAGTATTGAATTAGAAGGTGACATTAGTCGGCCGCCGATGTTCTTAGAGGACAATGCCAAAAAACTATTAGATATTATTGTAGCAGTCGGGAAAGACCTCGGAATGAATATTAAGCATACAAGCACCGGTGGAGGTTCGGACGGGAATTTCACAGCTGCAATGGGCGTTGCTACAATTGATGGATTGGGTCCTGTCGGCGGTAATGCTCATAGTGAGGAGGAATATCTAGAGATTGATAGTTTAGTAGAACGAACGCTTTTACTAGCAAATGTAATAGTAAGGCTGTCTCATTAAAGGTTAGGGAGAAGGTAGGAATGAAACTAGCGGTAGGTATAGTTGGGCCATCTTATTCTGTAGAGCGAATCAAATACGTTGGAGAAAAATACTATTCTGAACAGTTGGAGCTTATTTCTATTAACTACTCAAAGCTTGAAGATATCAGAGATTTAATCCCTGCTTTTCAAGCTAAGGGCATAGATTTTTGGCTTTTTTCCGGTGTTGTTCCCTATAGCTTTGCAATTGAAAATCAACTTGTCGATGAGGAGGAAGCTTTCTATCCAGCGTTAGCAGGCTCAGGTTTATATCGTACGATGATCAGGATCCTGCTCGAACAGAAACATTGTTGGAATCGCATTAGTTTTGATACCCTTAATCAGGATGATATAGAAAATGCCCTAGAGGATGCGGAATTACAGATAGATTTTCAAACGCTCCCCTATCACTACTATACAGAACTAGATAGTGTCTATCAGTACCATAAGAATTTGTTTGAAAGTGGATATGTAGATCTCTGTCTAACATGTATAAATCAAGTTCATGAAAGATTGCAACTAGACGGCATTCCTACTCATCACCTTTCACCAACTCAAAATGTAATTAAGAAATTGTTTCCAGACCTATTAAAACAAGCCGCATCTATGGCCTTCCAACGCTCACAAGTGAGTGTTGTAGCGGTTGAAGTAGATAGCAAGGAATGGGTAACGTTAAGAAGAAAGCAAACTTATGAAATTCAGAGAAGAGAACAGCACTTAGAGCGTTATTTAGTAGATTTTGCCGAGAAAGCACAAGGTTCTTCGGTTAGAATTGGCGATGGATTATACTTTGTTTTCGTGACACGAGGTGAACTAGTAGAACTAGAGAAAAATCAAGAAATTCAAATGCTTTCACAGCAAATAAAAAAAATCACTCAGTTCGATACACAAATAGGTATCGGGAATGGATATACGATTAATGAAGCAGAGCAAAATGCTAGAAAGGCTTTGCAATATGCTCAAGAACGAGATAATTCGAGTGTGATGAAAGTGCTCCAAGATGGTACCGTAATTGAAGCTCTTTCCTCTGAGGGAACGATTCGGTTTTCGACAAGACATATCATTGAGTCATTAAAAAATAAGGTAGAATGGAAGGACGGCACCACGATTGGTCTAAGTACAATCTCCAAAGTATTCGCCTTATGTCATCATTATAAAAAAAATGAGATCACATCACTAGAGCTTTCTAACTGGCTTCATGTAACTGACCGAAGTGCAAGAAGAATATTGAAAGATTTACTCATTCTTGAACTAGCGCAAGAGGTTGGGGTTGAACAGCCTAGTGTCAGAGGTCGTCCGAGAAAAATATATAAAATCTACTGGCGTAACTAGTCGATCCTCCCTCGTTTTAAGTACGGAGAAGTCTTCTGTTATCAGTTATATGGTATCTCTTACCAGTCATTTTTTCCGAACCTCGTTAGATGAGTCCTTTCTCCTATCCATGAAACTAGTTCAAAAGTATTTTAATTTAAGCTCCATGGGACAATTTTTATCTGGAAAGGCTGCCTCAAGCTTGAGGTAGTCTTTTTTTTGATTGCTAATAGAAAAAAATCAATGGGAAAACAATATTTTTCCTGATGAATCCTCGTACTTATCTCCTATCAAAATTAGGACGATTTTCTAAAAAACGTCAACGATTTGCAAGAAACGATAAATTTCGTGTTTTTTCTACTAATCTCTCAGGGATTATTTGGATATATTTTCTCATGTATTATTATCTAGTTATGTTAATATATGGTTAATTAAGGAGATATTAGTGCATCTTGCTGCATTAACAACATAAAATTTATTTGAGTGTAGGTGAAACAATGAATATCCTCTTGATTTCTGGTGGTATGCATCAGACTATCGTCCAATTGTCTCCTAAAAAAATTGGAATCGTAAATTCTGATCAATTAATGCTTGATGATGCCCTAGAGTACATACAGAAGTCACATGCAAAGGTAGACGGAGTGCTAATAACTGAGGAAGCATTCTTACAGCGTGATCGCGAAGACATTGAGTCTTTACGTGAATTATTCGCTTTTATAAAGAAAAACGATTCCGCCATTCAGATTAAATTTATCGTAAGAACCACATCGCTAAACGATGATTTAGAAGACTTAAGTTCTACATATGGCTACTTAGACATAATGACTACGGAACTAGTGAGAATTCCACTAGCTTTATATAAACAGGGTTTTGAAAGTTTTCGTATAGAAAAGAAAAATAAAGTAAATGTAGAGGTTAAATCTAGTGCTCCTGAGAAGAAAACGTCTTTTTTTGATCGTTTTAAAAAGAAGCCCAAGACAAAAACTGAACATGAAGGTACAGATCAGCTAGCTAAAGAAATTGAAAAACTTAGTCGTGGAATTAGTAGAGTAGTAGCGATCACAGGACATAGAGGAGCAGGTTTAACTAGTACTGTCGTAAACATAGCCAGTGAAGCAAAGAAACGAGGATTAAATGTCATTGTTTTAGATATGGACATTGAATATCGCAGCATGAATATGTATTTTAGTAGTTTTCATGAATATACAAAGCGCGATGAAGATATTAATGCTTCGTTAATACGTATGTTAGCAAAACCCCACGACTACTCAACTACTGGGTTTAACCTAAAGGATAATCTGTGGCTAGCATCACTTGGATATGATTTTGCAGATCAAAAGCTTATTCATCAGTTTTATACAACTACAAAATTAGTTGGTCTTTTATCAATGCTTCGCAATAACTTTAATCTAATTTTACTAGATATACCATTAGATTTACTCAAGGTATTCAAAGAGAGTCTAATACATTTCGATGTTTTTGGCTTATGCATCCCGAATAATCTTTATTCGGTGTTAAGTACGTTAAGAAATGTGGATGTTGCCCTCGACAGAGAGCAAGTAGATTATCTCTACGCCAAATCGAAGGTAGTCGTAACAAAATATAATGATCAATCGCGATTCCAAAATGAAATATTTACTCCGGAGAGAGTGAGTGAGATTTTGGGTTCAGGATTACACGATAGTTTACTTTACGAATTAAAGGTTGCTGGTCATGTACCGTATAGTCATTCATTTGATATACAAATAGAAACTGATGTACCTCTCGTTAATTCAAGTAGGGAATATGAAAAAGCATATGGCAATATACTTCTAAGATTAATGGAGGGAATAAACTAGATGGACATAAGTAAACTGAAAACAGCTTCGCCAAATAGAAGCTTCTTAAAAAAGATAGTAGCTGTATTGTTTAGCATCACAGTCATCGTGACATCTTATATTGTCATTAATAATGCCAGTAAAGAAGCTCAAGATGTGATAGAGGTAATCCGAGTAAAGTCAAACGAAGGTATACCAGCCTTTGTCACGATTACTGACCAGCATATTGAAAAATATAAATTAATCAAACGAGAATACACAGACGATATGGTGTTAGCGGAAGACATAGATCAGGTTTTAAATAAGCTAACTAGCTACTACATTAGGCAAAGCAGCATTTTGTACCATGACCAATTAATCGATGAGAAACCTGTCCGAAATGAATGGTTATACAATGTCGAGGAAGAAAATGAGGTCTTAACTTTACCTTACAACTACTTGGAAGCAGGGGGGAATATTTTGATGCCTGGTGACAGGGTGAGAATTCGTGTTTCCTATGAAACGGACGAAGTCGATCGCAATCAAAACGTTAACTCTGAAAATCCAAATGCTATTTATACATATAACACAAGAAGGGTAATGAAGACTGAGGTCCTGTTTGACAGCATTATCGTTAAAGATATGCTCAATTCCAATAGTCATTCGATTTATGAAGTGTATAAGGAAGTTCAAAAGTTAAACGAAACCAAGAGACAAGAGGTCATGAAGAGTAGAGAATTTATTAACAATATCCAACCAAGAGCACTTTTACTAGAAGGATCAAAGGAACAGGTTGATAATTTTTCGAAATTTAAAGGGTACGATGGACAGTCATTCTTAATAACAATTTTAAGCAGAAGTAATAGTGATGTTGTCCTAGATCAGCTACCAACGTTGGAAAATGAGGTGGAATCATGGATCGGAAGTCACAAGTAGGACTAAAGAGCATACTGCGGAAAATATCATCAAAAGAACTATTAAGTGCGGAGGCGCAGCATAACAAGCTGATGTACAGTGTGATTGGTTTTATGCCTGCTTGCGATTTTGTGGATAATGCCATGCTGATAAGTAACCTTGGCTACCTTCTATCACAAAAGGGGCTAAATACTTGTATCTTGGACATGAAGGTATTCTACCCTAACCTTTATCAGTACTTGGATGTGGAGCCACACACCAAAGGCAATGGTTTTATAAAAGTTTTAAAAAGTGACAATATCGATATTCGCAATGAAATACAACAGACAAAATATAAAAAATTATTTTTGCTATCGCCTAGTCCACAAGATTTGTTTGAGGAATATTTTGAATTTGACTTTGAACAGATCGATCGAGTGATCACAACGCTCAAACAAACGTTTGACATCGTGCTGATTGATATACCCAATAATCCGCCGTTGGAGTTTTGCTTAGGGGCGATGAAAAACTGTCATGCTGGTTTTTTTACAGCGACAGAGAGAATTGAAGTAACGACGAATATGATCAAATTGCTCGATTATGCTAATTCAGTCGGAATAAGTACAGCGAAGTTTACGAGTGTTATTTTTATGAACCTTCAGGATATTGAGTTTGATTATCAAGTTGTCAAAGACTCTGGCTTTCAAATTGCGGCTGCATTACCTTTAGTGAAATCCGCCGTTGCCGAGGCAAATGAAGGAAAGCTCTATTTAAAGGATACACCGATATTAAATAAATATTTTGTGAAAGAAATCCACCGGGTAGCTGATTGGTTAGCGGAACAGTGAGGTGATCTGAAAATATGTTGACGCGTGGAAAAATTAGTTCAATGCAACAAAAGATTATTCATCAAGGTCAAAAAAAAGAGATTACTGAAGAGTCAGAAAGAAAGTATACAACGATTACCTTTGAAGAAGTTCTAGAGCTTTGTCAAAAATATATTACTAAGGTTGCAGGTAATGCGTATCGCCGTGAAGGTAATCCTGTTCGAAAGCGTGAGATGACAAAAGCATATATTAATGAATTTGTTGACTCACAAAAACCGACTGTAGAGGGCTACTTTGATTTATATAAACTAAAAGGTGCTCTAATAGATGAGATTACTCACTACGGCCCGATAACCAAAGCCATGGAAGATCCTGCAATTGATGAGATTAGAGCCAACGGACCTGACCAGATTTTTATTGAAAAGGGTGGAAAGACTTCTTTTTTAGAAACGAATTTTCTAGATCGTGAACATATGGAAAGAATTATCTCAAAGTTAATTGGTGTTTCAAAAGTCCGATTAACCCCAAAGGTTCCGATGGTGAATGCTAGAACGATTGAAGGATATCGCGTAAACGCCACTCATGCTGAGATTTCACCGTATAATGTCCCGGCTTTTGTTATTCGAAAATTTCGTAAAAAGACGATTACCCCAGAAGAGTTAATGGAAAGTAAGTCTTTTACAGCGAATATGTATAAGTTGCTGTCACTAATCCCAAAGGCAGATTTGTCCTGGATTACTGTTGGACCAACAGGTAGCGGTAAAACAACGTTGAACGAAATTCTTGTAAAAGAAATAAACCCATCATCAAGGATTATTACTATTGAAAATCCATCTGAGATGAGGCTAATCCAAAGAGAAGGAAACAGTGAACACGGTAGGGTACTGAATGATGTACTTCAGTACGAGTCAGTACCTGATGATGATGACTCTAGCCCAGCAACAATGGAAAACTTACTTATTAACGCAATGAGACAATCACCACACTGGATTGGTCCAGGAGAGTTACGAACTCCCGGTGAATTTGCTACAGCACTTAGGGCAGCGCAAACGGGACATTATTTCTTTTCAACTCTTCATGCAGAAGGAGACAAAGAGGCGATTTACCGCTTTTTAACCGCCTATCTTATGGTTTCAAACGAACCAGCAGAACTAGCTTTAAGGAACATATGTAGCGCTGTTAAATTTGTTATCTTCCAAGAAAAATTGGCAGATGGCACTAGGAAAGTGACCTCCATTTCTGAAGTTTTGGGAAGTGATGGGCTCGAGCCTATCATAAATCCAATTTACAGGTTCGAGTGCGTCGATGTGATTGATGAGGATAATCAGGAAATTAAAATCGTCGGTAGTCATAAACGAGTAGGTAAACTATCAGAAGTCGTTCAACAAAGAATGCTGAAAGCTGGGATAAAACGAAGCAGGTTTGAATTCTTTACAAAAGATCCGACGGAGGATGAAAAAGAGGTGTATACGTTCGATGAATTTAGATTTGATCGTTAGTCTTTTTCTCGGCATTGCAGCCTTCGTTTTATTTAACACCATCTTTAAGGTCCAGTTTTTCTCAGGTACGGCACGTTTTTTTCTAGATATGTTTGATACATTAGCAGAGTACTTAGGTAAATATAATACGAAACGCTATATCGAACGGGTGAAAAAAGAGCGAATTGTAAAGCAAAAAGAAACGATATTTGCGAAGTACAACCGCTTGATTGAAGGACTTATCCTTGATTTTAACTTACCGTTTACCCTAGAAAGCTTTACGTCAATCCTTTCTATCCTATTTGCCATTACGGTATTAATTGTGGTGTTTTTCTTACAAAATGTCACGCTATCGGTAGTTATCGCCATTTCTATCTTTATTGGCTTACTGACGTATTTCGTCATGCAATCAAGGTCAATTAAAGCAGAAAGGTTAGAGAACATCATGGATGCTGAGGATATTATTTGTCCCTTAGCTCGTGAAGGTGTGCTGGTGGCGATTAAGAAGGTAATGGAAAGTGACGAGTATATTAGTCCGAATATCCGTCCTTATTTTCAACAGTTTATTGATAACTGTGAAAATAATGGCTATTCCTTTAAACAAGCCATTACCTTATTAAATCGACAGCTTGGTCCTAAGTTTGACAACTTTACGAAGAAGGCAATTGTATTTGAATATAACGAGAGAAAAGGTATGGCTGATATTTTTCTTGATATAGTCGATGAAAATGCCGTACTACGTGAATTAAATACGAAAAAAGATCGGATTTTTCGAAAGATGAATCGGGATTTTATTATCAAGACGATGATTATTTGTTTATTTTTCTTGTATGCTCTCTCGGTAAAAGATTTTAGAGAATTTATGCTCTTAAATGACTACGGAAAATTAATAAATACTGTTTTGATTAGTGTCATATGCATTAGTTTTGCAAGGTGTCAGGCACTACAGGGGAACCTTGGGGCAGGAGGTTCTTCGAAATGATTACAATCGCAAAATTAGTTGTATTAGTTTCAATTATCTATTTAGTAAAAGTCTTCTTGTACCCTTACTTTAAACCGGTAAGTCGTAGTCAAAAGAAACGCGCACGGATGTATATGAAGGTACAAAAAAGTGATGTCGTTAAGCGGAAGCACCAAGCAATTAAAAGAAAGTTCGCATTAAAATACGTCGGTAATGTCCTTGGCAGTGCAGAACGAATTAGATTAAAAAAGATGATCGATCGACTTGATCTTGGGGTTAGTCCAGAAGAAATTCGAGCGGATCAAATTCTATACACGTCGGGTGCGGTATTGCTGACGTTGTTAATGCTAAGCGCCAACGTTTTACTAGGATGTATCACTGCAATTTTTATATTCTTAGGGTGGTTATATCCTGTTGTAGAGTTAGAAAAAGTGATTGAGCAGAAGAATAAAAATATTTCTCTAGATTTCCCATCATTTTATAGTATGGTGTATTACCAGTTTTCGAAGTCTGTCCATATCCATTTAGCTGATGTTATTAAGGACTACATCCCGAATGCTAATCCTGATATTGCTGAAGAACTAGGAGTCATGTTAGACAATATGGTTTACGGTGAAGAGTATGCCTTAAAGCAATTAAAGAAGCGAGTTCCGATCCATTATATTATTAAGTTTTGTGACATTATGGAAACAAGACTCAAAGGCTATGACAATGTTTCTCAAATGGCTTATTTAAAAAATGAGGTTGATAGTTTTCGAGTAAGAGCACTAGAAGAAGAATTAGAAGGCCGTGAACGAAGTAACTCCAGAATCCAAATTATCTTGATCGTGATCTTATTTATCTATATAGCTATGTACTATTTATTCTTAATCGTAGATTCATTAAAGATGTTTCAATAAAACTAGGGAGGACTACATAATGAAAAACTTACTAAAAACTCAAGACGAACCTAAACATGCTTCACTCATAGCAAAGGAAAAATCTCCAACATTAGCTACGGTATTAAAAGATGAGACTGGGGCATTTGGTATTAAGGAAATTGCGATCACTGTCGCGGTTATCGTAATCATTGGTTTTGTTATTTTGGCAATTGATAATAACATTGGGACTTGGGTGACGCAAATATGGAACATCTTTATCGATATGATTGAAGACTTAATTGGTTCATAGACAGGTGAGTAAATGCAAGGAATAGCCAAAGCAGTTCTAATCACGATCATAGTATCGATCTTGTTTTTAATGTTTATTAATTTAGCAATGTTCTTTCCATGGTATATGACATTAGTAGTCAATACTTTCAATGTTTCTCAAATGGCGGCAAGTGATAATTATCTTAAGGATACTTATTATTATGATACTCTTCATAAGCTTCAAGACGCCCCCATTTTTCGTGAGAAATGGGAAGACATAGAAATTATCGTAGAGACCTCAGACGGCAGACCAGCAAGAGGCGTTAATAACGAAACCTATTATATTGATGAACCCGATTATGCAAAACCATATCGCCAAAGAGGAGAAACAATTACTGTGACAATCAGTGCGGTCTATCCACTATTTGTTACGCTTTGGGGAACACGGTACGAACGAGAGATAACAGTTTCGTTTTCGATGAAAACGACTGGGCTTAAACACTATAAGGATCTTGACTATAACCTAGGATGAAAAAATTGTGAAAAATATTGCGATTGGAATATTACTGCTAATACTGCTTTCTGTTTTATTACAGCCTTTAATCGAAATCTCAAATGTCATGCGTGAAAAAGTGTTACTGAGCTCTGCCATGAATAATGCTAGTCGAGTGGCAAGAGATAGTAGTTACACGTATGAATTTCATCGTGACTTACACGGCGTATTAGATTTAGAGACATTTAGATCTGAATTTTCAGAAGTGTTTCAGAGTGCTATGGAGGTAAAAAGAACCAGTACGGTCGGAAATACGATGATTTTTACGTCGGACAATGACAAATTTCATCCCATTCATATCACGTTAGATTTTCGTGAAGAAACAGATTATCTTACGGTTACGGAGCAAACTACGACCATTGTAGATATAACAGCAGAGACCAAATACAAGTTCAAAAGAAGATTATTAGCCTTAGCGGAAAGTGCTGGGTTTGACTTGGACTACTACTTAATTGAAGAACGAAAATTCATTCTGCAAGTAAAGAATTAATGAGGTGAGATCATCCAATGGATTATATTATCGTAACGTTCTACTCAGAGAGTAGAGGAAGTACCGAGTTGAAAATCCCGGTTTTCGTAAAGATTGAAGAGCTTCTCACTATGCTTTCGGAATCTCTTTATATTCACATTGGACCAGAGAATAAACTACAGGCTGAGCCAATCGGTAGAATACTAGATAACAATAAAACATTGGAAGAAGAAGGGGTAGGACATGGGGCATTACTCACCCTCATATAAAGGAGTATTACTATGAACAATAACTTACAAAATGGTGGTCTCGTCACTAAGCATAAAGATACGTTATTTGTTACAGATATCGGTTCTTTCAAGGGTACTAATGTATTCTCAACTACTACTGAACTAGTTGATGGGTTATTTTGGTTTATGAATAGGAGTGACAATGTTCTCTACTTTAGTGACCAGCGAAGAGGTAATTCACTTTGCAAACGATCGCTAGGTAGTAGGGAAGTGGAAGTAATCATGAATAAGCCATGCTATCAAGTTACTCATTACAAAGAATGGCTCTATTATATCAATGAGATAAATCAGCAGCTATATCGGTGCTCCTTAGACGGAGGCGAAGAAGAGATCATAAACGAACAAATAGAAAGTTTCGTAATGCTAGATGATCAAATCATTTATAGTACCCCACAGGGAATTAGACGGTGTACTGAGAGAGGAAAAGATCGGGAAATTATCCATGATGCCCTCACTTCTTTTCTACTATACAGTAATGAAAAGCTGGCTTATGGGGATCGACGCAAGAACAACACATTGACGATCCTAGACCTAACTAGTAATGAGGTAGAAGTCATTGAACGTATACAAGTAACCAGTATGAATCAGGATGGAAGGTACTTATACTGCGCGAATAAATTAAATAATCGAACTATCTACCGTGTCGATCCTCTCTCAGGAGCAAGTTTTCGTATCTCTGCAGACAGTGCCGATTATTTACATGTAATTGACAGTGAGTTGTATTACACTCATCAGCGTGAATGGAAAAAAGTCTCACTTACAGGTGGGGAATCAGTAGTAGTGAATGGTTAAGATCAAACATAAAGGGGTGTATTAGGTGTGACAACTCCATGGGAAATACGAAGTAGTGCGAAGAAAGTCTATCAATTAACTCAAGATGTGAGAAGAGAAATGCAAAGTGTAAGAAAAGAAATAAATGCTTCGACAACCTATTGGCAAGGAACGTCAGCCACGACCTTTATTTCTGAGCAAAATACAACTCTAAATCAATTAGAAAGATTAATTCGAAGTTTAGACGGGGTTGAAAATGGTCTCAATAAGCTAGCCAATGAAGTTCAGCGCGCCGATCAAGAAAGAGAAGCGAAAAGAAGGTTAGAAGAGCAAATGCGTCTAGAAAAGCAAGGGAAAAAATAGCTCTACCAATGGAGCGCATATTGAAAGGAGGTGAAAAAAATGTCAAGAAATCTTACATTCAGTCCTGATCAAGCTAATAGTGTTGCTACTGGTATCAAACGTAAGGCTAGTGAAGCGAATTCACTTGTTAATCAACTTCAAAAAGATATCCATTCTGTACGCGGCTGGTGGCAAGGGGAATCGCAAACAGCATTCGTAGATCAATTTGATAGCCTTAAGCCAAGCTTCGACAAGATGGTTCAATGTGTTGAGGAGATTAGCCAAAATCTTAATAAAATCGCTGAAATTAAAATGCAAGCTGAGAAAGAAATGGCGAGCAAACTTCGTGGAAGATAATGTACATCCAAGTAACAAGGTAGGACCATTTGTGGCCTGCCTTGTTACATTACAAATACATAATACATAAGAAAAATAGGTAGGAGGACGAAAGCATGAAATTCACTGATAAAGAATACCTCTTGTTAAACATGTTATGTGAACATCATATTCCAAGTGAAGTGAAGGAGGGTACTATACAGGAAATAGCTAACCGTCTCCTAACTTTATATGAATATAACAGTCTCAACGAAGGAAGTGCGGAAAATTCAAATCAAGAGACTCACTCCTTTTTAGAAGAAATCCGCGAACACGAAAATATTGTAAGTTTAGAATTAGTAGCTTGGAAACAATGGAACAATATTGTAGCCTACGCATTTCGTAACAAACAAGAAGAAAACGTTATTAGCTTTGTTTATAAAGGCGAAAATCCTATCGAGGGCTACGCGGATATAATTGGTAAGGATATATATATATTCCAAGAAGCTCTGCAGTTTTTCGAGGAGAATAAAGGAAAGAACGCTGTTGTCACTGGACTAACTCTTGGTGGCGTCTTTGCTATGTTCGTGTCTGCAAAGGTGGGCAATGTTACCGGTGTAGTATTTGATTCACCAGGGATAGGAACTGTTTTAAATTCTAATCCAACTATTCAAGTGAAAAACTATGTATCTATGAATAGCTTTATAGCGGCTTTAGGTGAACATACAGAAGAAATTGTATTTGCCAGCCCGAATCAAGAAATGGGGGACTCTCCGTTTTCTGATAACTGGCAAGATAAATTCTCGTTTGATGATAACCAGTCATTACTAACCGGAGAAGATGGCGGTATGTTTTACTTGCTTTCAAAAATCAGTCAAAGTATCACACTAAATTCACCAGTTTTTAATCAAGTCATTCAAGCCTTTTCACAAGCAGTTCACGTTGAAAATGATGTAGATGAAGATGTAAGTCACATTTTATTTAGCATTGCGGAAAACTTTGATGCTAACAAATTACGAACAACCTTTCAGATTATCGAGGGCCAATATGAAAAAACGATCAACGAAAATTATGCTAAAACGAAGAGCGAGTTACTAAGTTTAGCTAATATAAATGAAATCGATGATATTGACAACAAAGTAGGATTATTTACTGAAAAAATCATGCAACAGGTTGAAAACAGCTATGAAGAGTATTATCAATCGATTGAGGCGCTGTTGTCTTTTCTTGTACTTTACGCAGAAGACGAAAATTTTGAAACGCATATTGAAGAAGAACTAAATAATTTTATAGAAAAGCTAAATGGAAAGCTAGATCAAATTTCTATTAAGATCACCAATGACCTCGAGACGTTTATTCAGAGTTTTGTGAGTAGCTTTGAGGAGTCATTTTAAACAAATATCAAAGGGAAATCTTTAGAAATAGTCCCTACAGTTTCTAAGCTTTACTAAATAGAGGTGGTTGGGTGTGAAAAGAGCGAAGGTTGTGCTCATGTTCGTAATGTTGGTTACAACTTTTAGTACCTTACTAGGCTGTCAATCTCCCAGCGAGAAAGCAGAAAAAGTTATTGAGGCTGCATTATATGAAAAGTATGGTGAGGAGTTTGTTGTTGATTACATACGTGATGGCTATGCTGGGACAATGAACAGTAACATTTTACGCGGAATTGCCCGTCCAAAGAGTGATCCATCAATAAGAGTAACATTTGAAATTACAAAGGATCTGGAACGTGTTTATGATAATTACTTAAATAAAGTGGTGGCAAAAAATGCTGAAACTCCCATCGAAGCTTTGGCTCAAAGTTTATGGCCAGACAGTCGAATTGAAGTGGCACTTGATACAAACTTGGTCTACCCGGAGCACAATGATATAGCAATGTCATACGAAGAATTTCTAGGTTATTACCCTGCGCCTATAACGACTTTACTAATAGGTGTGTACCTAAATGTTGATGACTACATTGATAAAGATAGCGCTATGGACCAAGAAGGGGAAATGGAAAAATACTTGAATTTTGCTAAATTACTAGTAGAACATAAGTATGTGAATAGTGGTATTAGTATTATCTATCTTTCTCCGGAGGCTTATGGTCTCTTTGATGAAGCAAAAAATGCAGATACTAGTGTAAGTGATTTTTACAGGAAGCTAGCCCAAGAAGGAAAAAAACTCAACTATATTACAATTGTTGGCTATGATATAAATGCAGATGGCAATGTACAAGAGACCGAGGAAGAAATATACAGATTTTTTGATCTTTGGGAGGAGAAACGAACCTTATATAGAGAGAAAAGTGATAGTTTTTAAATACGAGGTTTTAATTCTTGTTTGCTAAATAACTTTTAATTATAAGCTTGTTATAGAGGTGAGAGAAGTGAAAAGAGTGAAGGTGGTGCTCATGTTCGTAACGTTGGCTACAACTTTTTTTACTTTATTAGGCTGTTAATCTTCACGTGAGAAAGCAGAGGAAGTTATTGAAGCTTCATTGTTCGAAAAGTATGGTGAGGAGTTTGTTGTCGATTACATACGTGATGGCTACGCTGGGACAATGAACAGTAATATTCTGCGAGGAATTGCTCGTCCAAAGAACGATCCATCAATAAGAGTAACTGTTCAAGTCACAAAGGACTTCAAATTTGTTGATGATAATTATTTAACTAAGGTGGTTGCTCAAAATGCAACAAAACCCATTGAAGCTTTAGCTCAAAGTATATGGGCAGACAGTCGAGTTAATGTGGCCATTGATACAAACTTGATCTACCCAGAGCACACTGATTTATCAATGTCATATGAAGAATTTTTAAAATATTATCCTGCTCCTATTACGACCTTACTAATAGGTGTGTCTCTAAATGGTGATGATTACATTGATAATCAAGGTGATCTAGATTATCAAACAGAGATGCATAAATATGAAGAGTTTTCTAAACTCTTGGTAGAAAAAAACTATGTTAGTAGCCGTATTGGGATTAGATACTTAACTCCGCAGGCATATGCACGTTTTGATGAAGCTCAGAATTCCGAGGTAAGCGTAAGTGACTTCTTCCGTGATATGGAAAAAAAAGAAGGAATACAAGTTGCTATAACCATAATCTCCTATAAAATCCAAGAAGATGGTCAACTAGAAGGAGGTAAAGAAGAGATATATAGGTTCTTTGACATTTGGGAACAAAGGCGTAAAGAATACCTAGAGAAAAGAGATGAGCTATAATTCATTAGCTTACTAACATAAATTTGGATTTGTCAACATTAAAGAAACCTAGCTAAGTCCATTTTTATCCGTTAATAGTAGTTTATAATTCGAGGCTACGCATAGCCTTGTTATAGAGGTGAGAGAAGTGAAAAGAGTGAAGGTGGTGTTCATGTTCGTGATGTTATTTTCGTTTTTTAGTAGTTTATTAGGTTGTCAATCTTCACGTGAGAAAGCAGAGGAAGTTATTGAAGCTGCATTGTTCGAAAAGTATGGTGAGGAGTTTGTTGTGGATTACATACGTGATGGCTACGCAGGGACAATGAACAGCAATATATTACGAGGAATTGCTCGTCCGAAGAGTGATCCATCAATAAGGGTAAAATTTGAAATTACGAAGGATCTGGAACGTGTTTATGATGATTATTTAAGTGAAATGGTGGCAAGAAACGCCGTTGACCGGGTAGAAACATTAGCTCAAAGTATATGGCCGGATAGTAGAGTTGATGTAGCAATTGATACAAAATCGCTTTACCCAAACCATACAGATTTAATGATGTCCTACGAAGAATTTTTACAGCATTATCCTTCACCTATAACAACATTATTAATAGGAGTATTTTTGAATGGTGAAGATTATATTGATCAGGAGGGCAATATGGATCAAGAGGGTGAATTGGCGAAATACCTAGCTTTTGCTGAGTTGCTAGCAGATCATAAATACTTGAGTAGTAGAATTGGTATAGCATACCTTTCTCCAGAAGCCAATGAACGCTTTGATGAAGCAAAGAATGCAGATGTAAATGTTGAAATTTATTACGAAGAAATAATAGATAAAGAAAAACAACCAATTTATATAACTAGAGTTGGTTATGGTTTATCCGAGGATGGTGAAATTAAAGAGAGTAGAGAAGAGATCTATCGGTTCTTTGATATCTGGAAAGAGAAACGGAATGTATTTAGACAAAAAAGAGGTGGATCGTAATGGAGAAATCCTTAAGTGAGGTACAACTTCAAGAAATTGCCCAACTTGTCTATTTTGATGTTTTAGATTCTGAAAAAAAGTTGACAGATCTAGATCGACTTTATAAAGAACAGGATTACTCCATTACCATCGGTCAACTCATTGATTATTACACAACACTAGAAGAGGGAAGTAAAGAGCTAGAACGCTTTAAAGAGCGTTTTGGCGGTAAAGTAAATGGTGTAGATGAAGCCACCACCATGCAGGAATTCTTGAAAAGTCTACAACCTTATGAAGACTGGAAGATTTCAAATGTAGTCTCGAATAACAAGCAGGACGAAACAGGATTTGTTGGATATACCATTCAACCAGATCCGATAAATAATCCAGGGCAAATCATTGTTGGTTTTCGAGGAAGTGAGCCTATAGAAGATATCCGTTACCTCAATGATTGGGATAATAATTTTAGTACTACTTATCTCGTAGAAAGTGTACAACAAGGAGAAGCTCTAAGGTATATTCAAGAACATATAGAGCCTCTTGTGAAGTCTGGACAGATAGATGAGCTTTACCTAACTGGTCACTCTTTAGGAGGAAACTTAGCGTTATTTGCTTCTTTTATATTATCGAAAGAACTACGTGAGAAACTCGTAACAGCAACTACATTTAATGCACCTGGTTTTAATGCCAAGACGCTAGCCTACTATCGAGATGCAATTAAGGAAATGAATCGAACAGGGAAATTAACTGAATTTCAGAATCGTTTTGATTTAGTTCCTGCGTTTTTGAAAAACCCATCAAAAGGTATTTTGATAGATACCAAATTTGATAGGAGGCATTTCTTTGATACCCTTGATCACCATAGTATGTTTTTTCTGAAACAAGAGAATGGAAGGTTTGTTCGGTCAGAGTCACAGGATAGGGAACCACTTATCGTATTTGTTAATCACCTATCGTTGCGATTTGATTCCTTACCTGCTTTTATGAAATCTGGATTCCTTGAAGTGATTTTAGATTTTCTTGAGGGAAAAGACATAGAAGAAATAAACCCGGTCCAATTAGCAATTGCAATTATAGTAGGGTTGAAGCTTCCGAAACTGATTTTAGGAGCACTGGCACTAACTTTACATGACCTTGCAAAGCGAAAAGTGAATAACTTCGTGCAAGACATTAAAGGGAAATTAATCCAAAAAGGTATCGAGTTTACAATTGGGCTGGCGAAAGCTCATCAGGAGTATACACGTATCCGAGACGAATTGAGGAGTAAGTTGGTACAAAGAGGTGTAGAGTTTGTCGTCGATATTATTAAAGCCCATCTAGCGTGGAAGCGATTTAAAGATAACCTAAGAAGTAAAGTAATTCAGAAAGGAGTGGAGGCAGTCTTTACACTTGCAAAAGCGAACCAGGCATGGAATAGCTTTAAAGAAGGTCTAAAAAGAAAGGCGCTCCAAAAAGGTGTTAAATTCACTATTTCTTTAATAAAGTCAAAGCAAAATTCAGGTTATTCGAAACTACTGGGGAATACAGTTAATCTTGTTAAAAAACTAACGGTTAGATTGATTAGAGGGTCTGCCAAAGCCTCAAAAGGACCAAGAATTATAGCTAATGTCGATCGATTGCTAGCACTACAGAAAAGTATCCAAAGAAATGCTGATACAGTTTCACAATTAGTTAGGCAAATTCAATCAACAGCCTCAAACATAAATTCAAATGTAGGAAGAAGATACCATGAGTGGTATGTTCAATCACAAATTCGCCAAATCGAAAATCAATTAGCACAAGTTCGAAAAGTGGAACGAGAAGCTCATGGTAAGTTACAGAGTTTATCAGAGGGAGTCCGTTTCTCTGTGCAAAAATATCGACAGGTAGAAGCACAATTGCAGTTTAAATCATAATAGATTTATAGAAGAAAGGAGGAAATTCACATGATGAAACGTATAGTAACTATTTTTACAGTACTTCTTTTGCTTAGTCTTACCTTAACAACTGTAGCTGCGGCAGTGTCCCTACCAATACGGATAGTTGTAAACGGAGAACGTATTTTCCTTCCAGATACCCAACCATTTGTTGACCAAAATCAACGGACACAGGTACCCGTTCGTTTTGTTAGTGAAGCCCTTGGAGCGAATGTTAATTGGGATTCGAAAAACAGAAAAGTAACAATTAAAATGGATGGTCGAACCATAGTCCTTTATATCGGGAAAAAAGAGTATGAACTAAACGGAACAAAAAAGCAAATGGACACACACGCACAAATTAAAGATGGAAGAACCTTCGTGCCCATCCGTTTTATAAGTGAAGCCCTTGGAGCAAACGTTAAATGGGAAGCTGCAATTCGAACGGTTTATATTAATACCGACGGTCAAGCACCACCTGTAGAGGGGATTCAAAAAGTAGAGATAAACGGATTTACCTTCTTTTATAGTGAAATGGCAAAGACTATAGAAGATAAGATTTACATTACCGAATCAGGGATGGCTATAGGTGGGAGGGATGAACCTGGATTGGCAATCATTACTATGCGTCTTTCCTATTTAGGTAATCCAGAGGAAGGTGCTAATGAAGTTGAAGCAATTCTTCAACAAAGGATAGAATCAGAGGTAGTTCGTTCTATTATGAACTATATCCGTTCAAAGGAAACCCGTGAAGATCCTAATCTCACCTTAAGGACATTTACAGACAGCAGGTATAAAATTAATGTTCGCTCTTTGAGTGATTTTGAAACAGCTATAAATGTTTATCGTAAATAGGGTGACCAAGATGAAGAGAGTAATAAGTTTCATAGTAGCCATTCTTTGCCTAATGAGTATTGTATTTACGCCTTTTTACTTAGTTACTAACGAGAGTAGTACTGAATAACTTTACACTAGTTGTTAATAGATTTATAGAATAAAGGAGGAAATACACATGATGAAACGTATAATAACAGTTTTTTTAGTCTTTTTATTACTTAGTCTTACCTTAACAACTGCAGCTGCTGCAGTAACCTTACCATTACGGATAGTGGTAAATGGAGAGAGAATTTTCCTGCCTGATGCTCAACCATTTGTTGACCAAAATCAACGGACACAGGTACCAGTTCGTTTTGTTAGTGAAGCTCTTGGAGCGAATGTTAATTGGGATTCCAAAAACAGAAAAGTAACAATTAAAATGGATGGTCGAACCATAGTCCTTTATATCGGAAAAAAAGAGTATGAACTAAACGGTGCAAAAAAGCAGATGGACACACACGCTCAAATTAAAGACGGAAGAACCTTCGTGCCCATCCGTTTTATAAGTGAAGCCCTTGGAGCTAACGTTAAATGGGAAGCAGCGATTCGAACAGTTTATATTAATACCGACGGTCAAGCACCACCTGTAGAGGGGATTCAAAAAGCAGAGATAAACGGATTTACCTTCTTTTACAGTGAGATGGCAAAGACGAAATCTACAATATATATTACAGAGTCTGGAATGGCGATAGGTGGAAGTAATGAACCTGGACTAGCGATTATTGGTATGGAAATTTTATATTTAGGCAATCCAATGGAAGGCGCGAATGAAGTTGAAGCAATCCTTCAACAAAAAATTGAAGCAGAGGTAGTTCGGTCTATTATGAACTACATCCGTTCAAAGGAAACCCGTGAAGATCCTAATCTTGCTTTCAGAACCTTTACAGACAGCAGGTATAAAGTTAATGTGTTTTCCATAAGTGATTTCGAAACAGCCATATATGTTTATCATAAATAGGGTGATCAAGATGAAGAGAGTAATAAGTTTCATAGTAGCCATTCTTTGCCTAATGAGTATTGTACTTACGCCTTTCTACTTAGTTACTAACGCGAGTAGTACAGAACAAGTACCCAAAACAGTAGATGAGGTAATTACAAGAGCGAATAAAGATATGGGTGAAATATTTGGAAGTAGGTACAAAGGCTATTATAGTGAACGCACAAGTAAAGGAAACTTAAACAGAAATGCGATTGAACGTAGTCTAAACCGCCATAAAGAAAGCGAAAATGACCCCCATTTTACAATCATGTATGGAAATTCGCATGGTCGCGAAATTACACATAACGGCGAGCGGATGCAAGCGTACGCTGGTTGGTCAGTTAAGGGTGAAGCAATTTCAACAGAGGGATACCCTTGGGATGCGGGCTGGAGTGGGAATGAAATTCAAAATATGAATTTAATTAAGTACCCGTGGAAAAATCCACAGGTCATTGAAAGATACCAAGCTGAACACGGGATATCTGAAAAAAATCGTTTTAATGAATTTAAAAACACTAGCTACCCTCACCTTCAAAACTCAAATGGGACACTTGAGAAGGCAATTATTACAGGGCTAAATTATCACTATGCGGGACGACAGTACAAAGAGTTTATCTATAACAACCAACAGTCACATTTAAGGAATCGTATCGTCTATGATCGGGATGCGACACCTGCTGGTGGGGAATGGATTGATTACGTCAATGTTATTGAACCTCCTACCTATTACACTTGGGGAATGGGACGGGTGTACATTCAGTCTTCAGATAGAATTACTTACTTAGGTATTCCGATTGCGCCATTTGTGTTGCAGAAAAATGATATATATGCACACTTCGAAACACTTCCTGCTGGGGTAGCTGTTGGTGAACAAGTATTAGTTGGTGTTCGAATGAATTCAACATTCACAGAAAGTCTTACTACTGATTTTACTTGGGATATCCGTTCAGCGAATGGAACTTCGATTCCTGTAGTCTTTAGTGGGCATGCCCCGGACCCTAATAGTCTTAGAGGTGACATACAGCTTCGTCCAAATACCGAACAGATTATGTATGCGGTTTTTACGATGCCATCATCTGATGTGACTGTTCAGTTTCGCCTGAATAGAAATAAGAACCGTCCTTCAAAGGAAATGACATTTGATAATAATACCATTTCAGCAACAATTAAACTTGTTACTTCGCTACCACCGGTAACGGGTGAGTTTGATTTAGATTACAACATCTTAAGTAGACAGGTGCGATTTCCACTAGCTAATGGTGCAGATATCAGGGCTACTCTCTCATTACCTACTTCAGGTTCTGGTACGTGGTCTTGGAACGGAAATGCAGTAGGGGCTTTAAATATCACTCAAGATGCTAGTACCTTATTTCGTTCTTTTCAGGTAAATGGCAATCCAGCTGTGAATGAGGCTGCTACGATTATCACTAGGAAACCAACGATTTTAATGAGCTTGCAAAGAACTGATTTTGGTGATGATCCACTAAACAAAAAATGGCTGAACATTGCTAACCCACGGTCACCACTTTCTAGAAGTGGCAACATAAAATTTGATGGAAACGTTGATCGACCTGCAGTTCGTAACTATCAAGTATGTTCCACATATACAAGAGGGGACGGGTCGAGTTATACGAGTTGTACTCCGCAAACAGAACATCGAACAGTATCTACCTCCTTTACACCAGGAACGGATACTAGAAAAATAAATACCTTTGTATATAACGGTAGAGCGGTGGTACCACCGAAAACGTACGCAAACCGAATTGACCATAACCAAACAAATTCACTAAAAAAGAATTTGTTTTGGACGAGTGAACCATATCAATATGATGTGATCCGCTGGATGGCACGTCAAGATCGGGACGGCAATCTGTATGATTGGACTGCTGTTGATGGGCAGTATAAGCGTACTTTTACTCAACAAGCAAGTGCTGAACTTACTTGGAATACTACCAGTTCAATGGCTGAGGAGTACAAACAAAGTCGTGACGCAGCTAGAAACATGACCAACCGAAGACCTTCATACGATAAGGCTGTATTCGCAACTGATAGACCATTACAAAGGTATGATTATCCAATTAAATCAGGCTATTACTTTAATCCAGCTGGGAGCTATACGTTTACGATTGAAACTGTGACTTACAAACCGACCAGAGCTGAAACGAATGATCACAAAGATTTGGTTAACAGTGTTATTAAGTCGTTTCGTTATGAAACGGATCTAATGTACATCAATAACAACGGCAAAGCGGTTAACTTACGAAACGTAGAGTTGGATAGAAGAGGCAGTAGTTTTGATCGAAAAACAGCAGCTTTAAGTGTTGATGAGAAAACAGGTGTAAACGGAGAAACTCTGTTAACAGTGGCTGATCGAAGTACCGATAAAAGAGTAGAAGAAATCCAACACTCTCAATCTAGAAATCAAGGTGCTAATGACACACATGAATATTGGAAGAATATCCTAGAAGGTTATAATGAGTCGGGGACACATGGAAGTCGTGACACTTACAAGTATCAAGAGTACGTAAAAACTGGTCAAAAAATGTATCGCATTACCGAGCGAACAGAAGTAACGATCACAGTAAACGATAGTAACAGAAATCTGTATACACATGTCCACATGCCAGACGGAGATTATACAATTAAGGCATGGATTGCTGACATCGATCTAAAAAGCAGTAGTCATGCATACAAAAGTACAGGGATTCTAAGAGGGATACAAACATTAGATGAAATAAAAATTACTGTAAAGGGGTCTATGTATGATGATATTAATAACTAGTTTTGTAGGAAGCTAGTTATAAAGCTAGAGGTAACAAACTTTGAGCAATAGGAGGAGTTCCTATTGCTCAAAATTTACACGTTATATTAGTAGATTTCGATGTGTGTTTAAATAGGTGAGATAGGAAGGAGGTTTAACTATGACGGTGATTAAATCGAATCCAAATCAAATTAATGCTTTATCGTTAAAGTATTTGCAAATTTGTCAAAGACTAGAATCCAGTGAGAGAACTGTAAGTCGAGATATTCATCGTATTATCGGGGCAACTGAATCTAAGTACCATGAGTTTTACGTACGTAACAGTATTCGTCAGATAGAGAGTTCATTACGAGAAATCCAAACTCTATCTAAGTCAATAACTGCAGAAATTCAAACTACGTCCCATAATTTAAAGCGAGTTGCTCAACGCTATCAGCAGGATGAAGAAGCAATAAAGAGAATAAAGCGAATTGTTCATACGATGCTACTAGGCAAAAAATTAATCCTTAATAAGAAAACACCGCTATTATTGAGCCGACTATCTATTCTCAATAATTCAAGTATAAAGGCAACCTTAATTAAGTCCAGTCAGACTCAAAATACAAAAAATTTCCAAAGTTCTTTTGAACCTGCTACTATAGAAAACTTCTATGGTATTTCTGACCCACAGTTAAAATCACAATTAGGTTCTCGTAGTTGTATATCCACTGTAGCTAAACCTAACGGGGTTCCTACAAATAGTTCTAATCTAATGACAGTATTGAAAAGAATCCGAGACTTTGAGTATAAGCAAAACGTTGACAAAAGTGGTCAGTTAGGAAGTCCAGGCTTCGGGAACTATTACGGTAACGCAGAATTTGGATTTGGCTATTTCGATATTAGTGGTGGCGCGAGCTTACAAGATACAAATAAGGCGCGTAGTGATAAGGATTTACCAGAGATGCAAACCGGTTTCAGAATGTTCTACTTAGATGGTCAATTTACTGTACCTAGAGAATTAGATGCAGCTTTCTTATCTGGCTCTCTAATTGGTGCTAAAGGTGAGGCGGCAGTTAACCACTCTCGTTTAGCTCACGAAAATTCACCGCTAAGCCTAGATTTTTACTTAGGTAGGGTTAGTGGCAATGCATCTGTTGAGAATTATTCGGCAAGTATAGGTGCTAAGGCAGAGGCTACTGGTGCAGAGCTTAAAGTTAATCCCTTTAATTGGTTTGGTTTTGAACCATTGGAAGAATGGTTTGGAATTGAGTGGTCACCCTATGTTGGTGTAGAATTTTCATTAGGAAGTATAGGCGCCAGCGCTAGTGTTGGGCTCAATAATGAGCTATATGCAGCATATGGAATTGGTGTTGGTATAAAGTTTGGAGCTGAAAAGGATGATTAAAGAAAACACAGAAAACCATAATCCCATAGTGAAGAGTATTAATGCAGCGTTAATTATTGGTATGATTATGTTTATTGTTATGTGGGTACTGTTTTCTCTACTAATCTTAAGTGACCCAAATGAGTCTCTAGAGAGAACGATGGCTCTTATTGTTGTTTTTTTCGTAACAATTACACCTGCTTTAGGATTACATTTTTTTAGAATAAAAGTCTGGTGTAAAAAATACCCGCACCTTAGAAAAAAAATAAAGTAGGATAGGAGTGATAGTGTTGGAAACACCGAAAAATACAGAAGAACAGCATGCTGATTGGTTACCTATTGGCACGGTAGTAAAACTTAGAAATGTTAGAAAGTTAGTGATGATCTACGGTAGAGATCAACTACAAGCATCTAGTAATAAAAGGTACGATTATGTCTCAGTTCCTTATCCGGAAGGAAACATTTCTGAAGAATTTAACCTGTTTTTTAATAAAACAATGATCGAGACGGTCATTTTTGAAGGTTACAAGTCAGAAGAAGAAGATCTTATTAAGGAAAAATTGAAGCAGGGTGAAAGTATCATCTAAGAGGTGTTCGGCTTTTAGCTATGAGGAGGTGTGTTTTACTTTGGAACAATTATGGATCAATTATGGTAAGAATATCGCCATTATCTTTTATATAGTGGCGCTACTTGGGCAGTTCGGTGCAATTTTACTTATTTTTGATGACACAAAATCGAAGATCGTCATGATGATCGTACAGTTTGTCTTAACAACTGCTTTTATTTATGGGGGCTATAAGATAGCTAATCGAGTTTTAGGAAGTTAATTTATCATCTAGATTTGAACATGATTTACCTTGGTTTTCTCGTACCAAGGTATTTTGTTTAACAGATTAGTAAAGCTGAAGGATTGTATACCGTCAAAGGAGAAGAGTAGCTTAATGAAGAAGATAGGATTTCTATTATCCTTAGCACTGCTTATTTTAGGAGGAGTAGGGTGTATGTTTAAGAATGCAAAAAACGAAGAAATGAAAATGTTGGAGTATTTAGAAACGAAGTATGGTGAGACCTTTGTGACGGAAAGTTTTAAAGAGGGGAGCCCATTAACTCCACATTTGGAAGATAAGTACGTAAAGATGTTTCGCCCAACTAATAACAAAGATATTCCGTTCTACGTATTTCACGACTCGAAGGAGTTCAGTGACAACTATGTCCTTTCTAGCTTAAGTACTCGTTTTACAGAAGAGAACGCCTACGGAATAAAGGAATTAACTCAGAAAGAAACGGCAGTAAAGTTTGCATATGGTTGTGCAAATCCACCGACACAGGAGTTTTTAAACAAGTCGGTAAGTGAATTTGAAAACGATCTGTCCTATAAATGTGTGATAGATTTGCTAATCGCAGTAAAAGTAGGGAGCGAAGAAAAAAGTAGTGGCGACTCTGAGTTCTTATATAAAGTATATGAATATATGAAAGAAAAAACGGAACGAGGCTTTAGAGTGTCCGTTGGTTATGTTCAGGAAGACCATTTTGAGGACGCAAAAGAATTTATCCGTATAGCCCATACTATTAATTTTAGTTGGAAAATGTTAGGCGACGCTGTTGTAACTAGTAAATATTTTGAGCGTGAGGATAATATTGAAGATCCTTCTCACTTTGATTAACTAATTAACTTTTAGAAGGTGAAGTTATATGTCTATTAATATTAATGATTTGACCCATGAGGAAAAGTATTTTCTACTAGATTTATCTTATATAGACTTAGATCATTTAATTGACTATGAAGTGAGAAATGTTTCTATTGAAAAAGCATTAGAGAACGCTTTGCTAGTTAGAAGAATTACTCCGAAACAAACAGAACAAATTAATGAACTCATTGATAGATATGCGGCACTACGTGAAAAAGGAACTCAATTAGAACAAGTAAATATTATTGGCTACCAAAACCATAACCCGGTAGGGAACACAACTCATGATACAAAATCAGGATTTGTTGGTTATGTGTTAGAGGACCCAAATGGAAATAGAGGCTTCTTATTTAGAGGAAGTGAGCTAGGACTTGATCAAAAGCCTATGGTTGATATGGGAGATAATCTTGGTTCAGCTTTCACAGGTACTTCTGTTCAGCTAACTCAAGCTCTTAAATTCTTTGATGATTATAAGGTTGAAGGAAAAACCAACTCTTTATATGGTCATTCCAAAGGTAATAACCTCCAAACTAAGGTTTTCTTAGAAAATCTCGATTTAGATATTTATGCGTATGGGGTAAATGGTCAACCAATCTATTACTATGATTTAACGAATGAACAAAAAGCTGCCCTAAAAGGTGACCGCTATACCTTTATCATACATGAACTGGATATTGTAAATATGCTTGGTTATGTTGATTATATAGACATCGTTGTTAAAATCAAAGATTACAAAAAACTAATAAATCCCTTCTATCCTCATTCAACTGGCAGTGTTGAGTTTGATGAAACGGGGGATTTTGTTTCCACCAAAGACCCAAATGTCTTAGGAAGGCAGGGTATTAATATCGCAGTAACGACAGTTAAAAGCATCGAGGAGTTAACGATTGGCCGTTTTAGAAATTTTTCAGAAGATCCATTTGGAATAAAGGCACTCCAAAACGTGGGGAAAAACTTATATAACCTTAGCATCGATACGGTTCATGTGATTCTTACATTTGTTTATGAAAAGGCCTCTAGTATGGTGAGCTATGTAAAAGACAAATTGGTAGAATATGCAGAAAAACTAGGGAAATGGACCACTGAGAAAATAGAAAGTTTTAAAGGATGGCTAAATAAGCTTGTCGATGACGCTACTACTTTTTTTGAAAAGGTTAAGGAAGTCGCAAGGAATGCATATAAGGAAACACTGCAACAAATAGAAAAGGCTCGAGAAAAATGGAATCGACTAAAAGAGCAAACGGCTTCGAAGGTAAGTCAATTTATCGACAATCTTAAAACAAATATCTCAAACAAGAAAGACGAGTTTGTCGAAAAGACAAAGAGTTTTCACTCAAAAATCACAAATCTCCAAGGGAAATTTCGAAAACAAGCAATAAAAACGATCTCTTCAATATTAATGGGAGCTTCAAAAGGATCATCAAAAGGTCCGAAAATTGGTGTTAATCTTGGTAGATTAGAAGGGCTTCAAAGAAGTGTTCAACGAAGTGGGGATAATGTCTCACAACTTGTACGTCGTATCGTTTCTACTACAACGACGATAATTGGGAATGTTAGAAGGAGATACCACGAGCCATATGTACAATCTCAAATACATCAACTTGAAAAAATGATAGAACAAATTCGGAGAGAAGAGAAAAAGGTAGCGGATCACTTTCAGCAAACGTCAAAAGGGCTTCGTATGTCGGTTGAGAAATACCGTCAAGTAGAAAGCCAAATTACAAAAAATACACGGCGTGTAAAGAACTAACCAAAGATTAAGTCTTTGGCGCAACCAACCCGACGGTAGATTTTAACCTATTCTACCGTTTTAGTAGTTTTTGAGTGCATTACGACATTTTTTATGTGAGGTGAGAGTATGAACCATCAATTTAGTCGTCAACCTAGGTTTCTACCTGACATCCCAAGAGGGGAAATAGAAGTACCAAATCCACCACAAATGAATGAAAAACCAGACATCTCTTGGTTTACAATTTTAGCTCCACCAGGAGTTATGTTAGTCATCACGATCTTACTAATGGTGCTTATAAAATCTGTTTTTATGATCATCTCTATTGCGATGACAATCATGACCCTTCTTGTTTCGTTAACCACTGCAACGACGCAAATTAGAAAACATAATAAGAAGAAGAAAGAACGAGAAGAAAAATATCTGCAATTCATTGCGGACTCGAGAAGCGAATTAGCGATAGCTAAAGATCAACAAGTAAAAGCAATGAACGAGATGCATCCGGCGCCAGAGGAATGCATTCAAAGGATTACAACGACGAGTAACAAGTTGTGGGAGAAAACGCCATCGTTTCAAGATTTTCTAGCACTAAGAGTTGGCTTAGGAAGTGCACCACTTGAGCTAAAGATCAATTATACAAAGCAGGCAATTATTCTTGAAACGGATCCACTATTAATGGAGCCTCAACGACTAGCTTTGGAATATGAGAAAATTCCTAATGTACCAATTACAGTAAATCTTCCAAAAGCAGAAATAGTTGGTCTTGCTGGAGAAGATGATAAGACTCGTGCTCTCATTAAAACGATGCTGTTACAGCTAGTAACACATCATGGCTATGATGATGTGAAGGTAATTATTCTCGCATCCGAGGAAGGTTTACAAGAATGGGATTGGTTGAAATATATGCCTCATCTTTGGGATGATGGCCTTCAAGTGAGATTTATGCTTTGTGGAAAAGCAATTGCCCATCAAACCTTAGTTGCTTTGTATGATGTCATGAAAGAGCGAGAAAGAAGGGCTCAAGAGGGAGTACCTCTTCCTCACTACGTGTTTGTTGTAGAAGATTCATCACTACTTGAAAATGAATACATAAGTAAATACCTGTATCACGGATCAGGTAATCTTGGAATTTCTACGATTTTCATGGCAAAAAGTGCTCAATACTTACCAATGAATTGTAAGACTGTTATTACGTTACAAGGGAAGAGTGGTGAAATCGTCGATCGAAATTCGGGTGAAAAAAATACATTTACACCTGATAAGGTAGACAGAAGCGATTTTGATTTGGTCGTAAGGAACTTAGCTCCACTTAGAATTAAGAATTCTAATGCGAATTTTTCACTGCCGTCTTCTATTACGCTACTAGAGACGTTCGAAGTGAAAACAGTTGCCGACTTTAATCTTAGTTCAAAATGGCATAAGAATAAGACGTATATGGGCATGAGTGTACCGATTGGCGCAAAAGCAGGTGGAGAATTATTTCAACTAGATATGCACGAGACTGGTCATGGTCCTCACGGTTTAGTAGCGGGAACAACAGGATCTGGAAAAAGTGAATTATTACAAAGTATTATTATCTCTCAAGCCATGAACTATCACCCACACGATATTGTCTTTGTCCTGATTGATTATAAAGGGGGAGGAATGGCAGATGTTTTTAAGGGAATGCCTCACCTTGTTGGGACGATTACGAACTTAGGTGGTAATCAAACAACGAGAGCGCTCCTTTCAATTAAAAGTGAGCTCCAAAGACGGCAACGTGTGTTTTCAGAGTTCGGTGTAAATAACATCGATAAATATCAGAAGCTTTATTATAGTAAGAAAGGTCAGTTAGATATGCCGGCGATCCCGCATTTGATCATGATTGCAGACGAGTTTGCCGAACTTAAGCAGGATCAACCAGACTTTATGAAAGAGTTAGTCAGTGCAGCGAGGGTTGGTCGAAGCCTTGGCGTTCATTTAATCCTTGCTACACAGAAGCCTGCCGGGGTAGTTGATGATCAAATTTGGAGTAACTCAAAATTTAAGCTATGTCTTAAAGTGCAGGACGAAGCAGATAGTAAAGATGTAATTAAAAGACCAGATGCAGCAATGATTAAAGAACCGGGTCGAGCTTATATTCAGGTCGGGAATGATGAGATCTTTGAGTTATTCCAATCGACATATTCTGGTGCTGACTATGATCCTCAAGGTGAGTTAGAAAAGAGTGAAAATAAAGCGAAGAGAATTTATAAAGTTGGACTAAATGGTAGAAGTGAACAAATTTACCCGATTGAAGAAGAGAAGATCGTGAAAAGTGAGGTTCCTTCCCAGCTAAGTGCAATGGTAAAGCACATTACTGACACTGCATTTAGGAATGGCATAGAACCGCTGGAAGGACCTTGGTTACCACCATTAGCAGAAACTGTCTATTTGGATGACTTATACGAGTCTAGTTTTAATGGGACTTGGGCACAACGAAGTTCCTTCCTAAGCGTGCCTGTTGGGATTCTTGATGACCCTCGTGGACAAAGACAAGAACCATTGGAGATCGACTTTGTTGAGGAAGGTAACTTGTTTATATACGGCTCCCCTGGTACAGGTAAGACAGTTTTATTAAAGACGTTATGTATGTCAATTGCTCAACTTTATTCACCAAACGATGCCCACATTTACATTATGGATTTTGGTGGGAATACCTTAAAAGCGTTTGAAAAATTGCCGCATGTTGGTGGTGTGATGACTCTTGAACAAGAAAATAAAATTAATCAGTTTATGCTATTTTTGTTTAGGGTGATCGAGGAGCGGAAAGAAAAGTTTGAGGAAACTGGTAGTGACGGATACGTTGATTACAGAAGCTCAGGTAGGGAAATGCCAGCGATTGTTGTAATGATTGATAATTATTTTGCATTATCAGAGACTTATGAAGAAGTAGATGAACAAATGATCTCATTAGCTCGAGAAGGGACCAAATATGGCATTTATTTAGTCGCTACAGCGACAAATGGATCCCTAGTAAAATATAAGTTCTCGGTAAACTTTGCATTGGCTATTGCCTACCAAATGACAGATAAACATGATTACGATTCCATTGTGGGTAGAACGGAAGGGTTAGAACCTACCAAGCTGGGTGGTAGAGGCTTAGTTAGAGGTACACCACCACTAGAGTTTCAAACATCCTTACCGGAGTGTACAGAAATGTCAACCGATCAACTGGTCAACGAGCTAGCTAACTCAACAACGATCAGAGCAACTCCTATACCAATGATGCCAGCGACAGTAGACATTCGTGCAATTAATAGTCAAACAGAGATGCTGGCGATAGGTCTTGCTAATCACGACCTACAACCGGTAACAATTAATCTTGTCGCAAACCCGGTTGTCGTTGTAGCAGGAGACCCGATGGCTGGCAAGAGTACGCTACTAGTGTCATGGGTGAAAATGCTGCATGAAAAGGTTGAAGACCTCCAAGTCTATGCGCTAGACTCTGCTTCAATGGGCATATTTGATATGATGAATCTACCTTCAGTTACGGATCTCTCCAGTGTGGATGATCTATATGAATTGGTGGAAGAAATAAAAACGATATTAGACGAACGTAGAAGCCAACTTATAGAGTGTAAAATGGCTGGCGGCGATATCTCAGCTTTAACGAATGATTGGAAGCAAATTGTGTTTGTGTTTGATCGACTAAGTGAATTTACTAGTAGCAGTATGTACTCTCTTATTGAATTACTAGAGAGGATTGTCAAACAAGAAAGAGGTCTGAAAGTAGCTGTGCTAGCTGCAGATGATACAGCTGATTTAGCAAACAATTGGGAGTCACTTGCTAAATTAATTCGAGATGAACAAACTGGGGTAATACTAGGAAGCTTAAAAGAGCAAAATCTATTTTCAGCTAGTCTGCCTTATGGCGTACAAGAAAAGCAGCTTGAGTTAGGTGATGGATACTTCGTTGTGAAAAATCGTTATACAGGCTTGAGATGTGCGATTCAAATCGAGGAACGTAAAGTAGTGGTAACAAAATAATAAAGGAGACTGCCTAGGCAGTCTTTTTTTAAACTCTTTAAAAAGCTTATTCGGCTCAAAAAGAAAAAGCACAAGATGCTTTTTGCTCCTGATACCTTGCGCTTATTGGAGTTCTTATTTATGGTCATACTAAACCTAAATGTTAAAACATGAGGTTAGGAGGGAAATGAATGCCACGAAAAGCAGCTAGTGAAGAAGCGGAAACGCTCACTGAAACATCAGAGCATTTAAACCATGATGCCCAAATTGAAAGTCTAAACCGAATGTTAGCCGCGGTATTGAATTATTTATCCGACGATGAGGTTGAGGAGATTGATATTGAATATCTGCTAGCAAACACAGAAGGATTGCGGGAATGGTGGGACCAATATAGAGAAAATAATCGACAGCAGATTGAAGAGGAGATAAAGAACTCACTAGGAGAACTTACCCTAGAAGAACTAGAGAGTATCCGAGAAAAGATAAAAGAAAAAGCATAACTAGAAAAAAATTAACCTAGGAATATAGGTTAATTTTTTTTCTACACATACACACCCTTGACTATCTCTTGAAAGATTTGCCCCATCGTTGAAATTGCTTTTTCCAGCTCGTCATAATCAAAGTTTGAAAAACCAAAAATAGCTGCTGGTCGAGGTGGTCTCTCTGTGAAACCAGAGATATCACTGATCCAATAGATACCTTGGGTATTACAACGTTCAATAAAGACTAAATACTTCCCTTCTGAAAATCGCCACCAGCCAAATACATGCATTCCTGACTCTGAATTAATCCATTCAAAGGCATTCGGTAGATATTTTTCAAATAGAAAAATAAACCGCTCATACTTTGTTGAATAGATACGATTCATTCTTCGTAGATGTTTTTCATAGTGTCCATTTTTTATGAAATTTGCGATTGCCATCTGTTCTAATGCTGACGTTGTATATGGTTGGAAAATGTTTTTAGCTGCCAGAAAGTGAGACTTTACATGTTTTGGTAAAATCGTATAGCCTATTCTAAGACCAGGAAGTATCGTCTTTGAAAAAGTGCCAAGGAAGATAACACGATCTTCATAATCCAATACTTTTAAGGGCTCAATTGGACGACCTTTTCGGCGGAATTCACTGTCATAGTCATCTTCAATAATTAAACTATTATTTTGATTAGCCCACTCCAATAAGGCTATCCTTTGTTCGAGTGGCATAATTCTACCTGTCGGAAACTGATGACTTGGTGTAACATAAGCAAGCTTACTATCCCAGTTTCTTACTGAAAAATCGTCTGTATGTACAGGTACCGTAATTAATTTTGCTGCAAGGGCAAAAAGGGTTTCTTTCATACTTCCAAAGGTAGGATCTTCAATGACAACCTGATCTCCTGGATTTAGTAAAAGCTGAGCTAGAAGCGAAAACGCATGCATCGTACCATTGGTAATAATTATATCTTCAGTGTCACAAGAAATTCCACGTGTTCTCTTTAAATAACTTGATACAGCCTCTCTTAATTCATATAAACCTTCATCAGGAAGATCTTTTCTGACCAGATAGTTCAATTCCTTGGCGGCAAGATTAATGGCTTTCTTCCAATCTGAAATAGGAAAATTATCAAAGTCTGGAGAAAAGCCGATTCCGAAGTGGAAGAGAACCTTCTTTTCTTCATGATCAGCAATCGGAAGTCTCTCGCCCCATTTAGAAAGTGCAATTGATTTATCCTTTACAGTTTTAGACTCTGGTTTTTGTGGCGTGTACGAGACATAAGTTCCGCTCCCCAGTTTTGAATGAACATACCCGTCAGCGAGTAACATTTCATAGACTTGTTTAACGGTGTTTCGATTAATTTCATAGCTAGCTGCTAACTCTCTAGTCGATGGTAATTTATACCCTTCTTGTAAGGTTCCTTCTAGAATCGCTTCTCTTAAACTATGATACAAAGCGAGATATTTAAACTTGAACTCGTTCATATTGATTGTTATGGGTAAGTGTGAGTTCATTTGGTCAATTCCTCTCATTGAAAGTGGGCTAGTAAAAATATCATAAATTGGGTCTTTTTTGATGTCAATAGATTTTATATGATTAGATCGTCAATAAGGCTAAGTAGAATAGCGAGAGGAATGGTTGAGAATGAAAATACACGTATTAATTTATGATGGATTTGCTAATTTTGAGGTTATGCTCATTGGTTGGATGAAGTCAGACGGGCATGAGATTGTGACAATGTCTCTAGATAAGGAATATGTGACAAGTGTAGAGGGATTTAAAGTTATCGCTGACATGAAACTTGAGGACGTAAATGTTGCGGATGTAGATTTACTATTAATTCCAGGAGGGGACACACCTTCTTTATTAGGCACGAGTATTCTGCCGCAGTTCATTCGTGAAGTTGCAGCTGCTGATAAGGGAATTGGCGCAATTTGTTATGGTCCAGTCCTACTAGGGGAGTCAGGAATAGTAGCCGGTAAGAATTTTACTACAAGCGTTGATGTCGATGACGAGTTATTTGCACTTTTTCAAGATGGATCATTCAGTAATAAAGATGTAGTCGTTGATGGCAATATGATTACAGCTAAAGGCAATGCTTACGTAGAGTTTGCCGTTGAGGTTTGTAAACAAATGGAACTTGTCCACCCCGAAACCCTTGATTTTTATGCAAAGTTTCTAAAAAATAGCAAAGAACCAATCTTGAGTAATTAGCAATGGCAGAACGAATGAATACTATTAGAGTGGGGATTATTGGTTTAGGTGCGATTGGTGAAGGTATGACACAGGTATTCACTGAGCATCAGCAGACAGAGGTAGTTGCCGTATGTGATGTGGTAGAAGAGCGAGCGAGGCAAAGAGCAACTGATTTAGGCAATATCTTTTGGACGATTGACTATCACGAGCTTATTCATTCTCCGGAAGTGGATGTAGTCTATGTAGCAGTTCCACCTGCTTATCATTATCAAATTGTTATGGACTTACTTAAGGCAAAGAAGCATATTTTATGTGAAAAGCCATTAGCGAACTCTCTCAATGAAGCAAAAGAGATGATGGAAGCAGCAATGGAAGCGGGAGTTATTCATGCCATTCATTTTCCTTTGAGCTATATTAACAATATAAAAGAGTTGACTACTAGATTGGAAGAAGGATATCTGGGCAAGCTTCGTAGGATTGAACTAGAGATGCGTTTTCCGCAATGGCCTAGAAAATGGCAGAAAAATGACTGGATCGCTTCACGGGAGCAAGGTGGTTTTGTTTTTGAAGTGGCTGGCCATTATATTCAGATCATTCAGCAGTTGTTTGGAAAAATAACACCAGTGAGAACTGAACTTGAGTTTCCAGAGGATCCTACTAGTTGTGAAATTGGGATTAGGGCCAAATTAGCACTAGAGGATGGCACACCCATTTTAATTAACGGAATTAGTCAAATTCCCGGTACAAGAGAGCAGGACATCTCTCTTACTGTTTACGGTACAGATGGGGCTCTTGCATTAGTAGACCTAGTAAAGTTGTTTGGTGGCAAAGTTGGTCAGGAATATGAAGAAATTCCTATTGATAAGGACGTTTCCTTTTGGGAAGATTTTATCAACCAATTAGTACATGCAGTTGATGGAAAGCCTTCATTAATGATAGATTTTCAACAGGGTTACGAGGTTCAAGTAATATTAGAGGCACTTCGAAATCCTAAATACTAATGTAAAAAAACAGAGACTTTTTCTCTGTTTTTTCTAAAGGCTGTTTTGGCAAAGTTTGTTGCTTTAAAATTACTAAGAATTTACTACTAATTTAGTAAGTGCTGCTCTTTTCTTACATTATTTATTGGCTGATATCTTCATCTGGGGTATTTTTCCGATTATTTTAGGATAAAAAAGCCACAATGTTTACGAAAAGAGCCTTTCTAAAAGTAATATAATGCTCCAAATACCCAAGTTAAGACAGCGATTGTTCCGATTGCAAAGGAGACAATCGCTGTTTTTTTCTTATTTTTAATTGCGCTAAAAAAACCTATCGTAGCGCAAATTGCAGCAATCGTCCAACAAACAAGTGCAAGAATAACAATAATCATGATGAGTGGTACTCCTTTAAAGATAGTAATAAGATTATCATGTCATATTCTCTATTATTTTGCACGTATCAGCTGAAAACTACCTCACTTAAACGGCTGTTTTTTCATTAGCAAGCGCTATGTGTAAATTCCGTATACTAGGCAGGAAGAATGCAGATATTGCAACAGTAATCATCAGTAGTCCCATGATAGAGAAGAGAACTGAAATGTTCCATAACTCCGCGACAAATCCACCGAACAAAGCACCTAAGGGTGTGGCGATAGTCGTCAATAATATACGAACGGCAAACACCCTTCCTAGCAAGTGAGGTTCAACAAATTTCTGATACAGTGTGGTGTTATTAATAGTAACGATCGGCATGCAAAAACCTGAGACAATAATGAATAAAATAGCTAGTGAATAATAAGGTGTTAGTCCTAATCCGACTGTGAAAATGCCATCAATAACGACAGATAGTAACAACACATTTCTTAACTTCATCGGATTTGTTTTTTTAAAGCCAACCCACAAAGATCCGAGGACCATTCCAAGACCAAGTGAGGCTTCAAAAAAACCAAAGTGGAATTCCGTTTTTCCTAACGTTTCTGTGATATATGGAAGAAACATCGTGAATAACGCACCTTTACAGAAGTTTAGAACCACTAAGATAAGTGCGAGTCCCAGTAGAAAAGAATGCTGTCGGTAAACAGAGATGCCCTCTTTAAACTTAGTCACCCAACCTTCTTGGGTAACCGGTTTAATAACTTGTGGCTTTTCAATAAAGGTTAGAAGGAAACCAGCTGTTCCTAATAAGACAACCAATGAAAGTAACACGATTTCTACCCCAAACGTATAGAGGAAAATACCGGCTAATGCTGGTCCAGCCAACATCATAAGTTGTGCCGTGCTATCAATAACTGAATTGGCCTTTTGAAGTTTTTCTTTAGGTAGGATTTGAGAGATATAAGCCATACAAGAAGGCAAATATAAAGGAACTGTTAATCCTGTAAATGCCAATACGATAATTAAGTTCCAAATTTCAAAGAAGCCTAATGTGTAAGTAATAAGTGGAAACATAAAAAGGAAAGCACCAGACCATTGAGCCATGATCATGACCTTTTTGCGATTCCACCCATCTAAAAACGGACCAAACCAGAGCAAACTTACAGAACGAGAAATTAAAAAAATCATCATAATACTACCCATTGCTAGTTTGGAACCTGTCGTATCATAGATCAACCAAGCGATAGCAAAAGCAGAAAACGTATTTCCTAGACTTGCTGAAGCGTGACCGAGCCAGACGATCATAAACGATCGTTGTCTCATTAACTCTAATAACATAGTGGTTACCTCCTGTATTGTTCAAATTATAAAGAACTATTAGTTAGTTCAATATTTTTTGAACTTGAATTTAGTTCAATTATATTTTATAATTCGAATATGTCAACAATTTTTTTTCCAAAAAGGAGCCATTCCTGTAATGAAGATATTTGAGAGTTGAAACAAAAAGAGCCCTCTTGGTATAGTACGAGGTGTCCCAGCTGATCAGCACTAAGGACCCTTAATTAAGTAACCAAGGAGGACTCATAATGAATTATACAC
>WPCK01152138.1_pt1 | contig 207087 bp, 178 predicted proteins | sample 5399851 | NCBI WGS metagenome assembly WPCK01 (sample SAMN12869471, study PRJNA574797) | sludge metagenome | isolation source: wastewater treatment of pH11 | place: China:Beijing | collected 2019-05-20
TGCAGCACTGGCATTCGCTCATGGCTTCAACGTTCACTACGGCCAGGTTGTTCCTCGTGCCGACGTAGACGTGATCATGATTGCACCGAAAGCACCTGGTCACACTGTACGTGGTACTTACTCACAAGGTGGTGGTGTTCCTGCGCTGGTTGCCGTTCATCAGGATAACTCCGGTGCCGCTCGCGACATCGCCCTGTCTTACGCTTCAGCCATTGGTAGCGGCCGTGCCGGCATTATTGAAACCAACTTCCGTGAAGAAACCGAAACCGACCTGTTCGGCGAGCAGGCTGTTCTGTGCGGCGGCCTCGTCGAGCTGATCCGCGCCGGTTTCGAGACCCTGGTGGAAGCCGGCTACGCTCCGGAAATGGCCTATTTCGAGTGCCTGCACGAAGTGAAGCTCATCGTCGACCTCATCTATGAGGGCGGCATTGCCAACATGAACTACTCCATCTCCAACACCGCCGAGTGGGGCGAATATGTCACCGGCCCGCGCATCGTGACCGCCGAGACCAAGGCCGAGATGAAGCGCGTCCTCACCGACATCCAGACCGGCAAGTTCACCTCCGACTGGATGCAGGAGTACCGTGCAGGCGCCGCCAAGTTCAAGGCAACCCGCCGTCTGAACGACGCCCACCAGATCGAGGAAGTCGGCACCAAGCTGCGCGGCATGATGCCGTGGATCAAGAAGGGCGCGCTGGTCGACAAGACCCGCAACTGATCCTGAAATCAGGACCTAACGAACAAAATGATGGGCCCGTCACTGACGGGCCCATCAGACTGCTGACAAACCTTCGACCTCTCCATCGTCATCCTCGGCCTTGTGCCGAGGATCTAACCAAATCAATGGCTTGCAGATGGTCGGGACAAGCCCGACCATGACGAAAGAGGAGAAGCTCTGGCTTTGTCAACGACCTCTAATGGGCCCGTCATTGACGGGCCCATTTGCTTTTGCGGACGATAGAGGCCGGCAGCTGAGATCAGTTCATCAGGCTCGCAGTGCCAGAAGCGAAATACCGCTCGAACAGCGCGGTCACTTCCTGGTCACGGGCAGCTTCCGTTGCCCCGCCGATGACCACGACCATCAACTGGCGGCCGTTGCGGCGGCCGGTGGCGACAAGATTGTAACCGGCCATGTCGATGTGGCCGGTCTTCAGGCCATCAACGCCCGGAACCTTGCCCAGCAGCTTGTTGGTTGCCTCGATGGTGCGGCCGCGGAACTGGAAGGACTGGGCGCTGAAATAATGCATGTGCTGCGGGAAGCGGCGGCGCAGGGCCTGCCCCAGCGTTGCCATGTCGCGCGCTGTGGTCACCTGCCGGGTGTCGGGCAGGCCGGAAGCGTTGACGAAACGGGTGCGGCTCATGCCGAGCTGCAAGGCCTTGCGGGTCATTTCGGCAGCAAAGGCGTCCTCGCTGCCCGCCAGTTGTTCGGCCACCGCCACCGCCATGTCATTGGCCGAGCGGATGGCCAGCGCCTGCACCGCCTCTTCCACCCTCAGCGAGCCGCCGGCACCGACGCCCAGCTTGGCAGGCGGTCGGGAGGCGGCACGGGCAGAGACCGGAAGCTGGCTGTCGAGGGAGATTTCGCCCCGGTCGATCGCCTCGAACAAGAGATACAGCGTCATCATCTTCGTCAGCGAGGCCGGATAACGCGGTGCCTCGGCATTGAAGCTGTCCAGCTCCTGCCCCGTCGCCATATCAAGCACCAGCACCGACTTGCCGCGCACTTCGGCCTTGGCAGGCGCCAGTGACACCGCCAGCGGCGCAGGAGCTGCCGTGGCCTGCACTGCGGGCACGGCGGCAACAGCGGCCATGGCGGGCGGGCGCGAGGCCTGCTGCGCGCTCTGGCAGGCGGCCAATGCAAGGATGGCAAGACCGGCCAGCCCGGCGCGCAAAACGCGCAAGGGGGCCGTCGAATGGGAAACGGATGCAGTCACGCCGGGCACTCTCTCACCTTGTCAGCCGGATCATGACTTGAGGCGATAGCCGGTCCTGAAGATCCACGCAATCACCCCAAGGCAAAGCACCAGGAACAAAAGCGTCATCGCCAGCGACAGCTCCACCCCAACATCCGCCTGACCGTAGAAGCTCCAGCGGAAGCCGGAGATGAGATAGACGACCGGATTGAACAGGGTCACCGTCTGCCAGAACTCGGGCAGCATGCGGATCGAATAGAAGCTGCCACCGAGGAAGGCGAGCGGCGTGACAATCAGCAGCGGCACGAACTGCAGCTGCTCGAAATTGCGCGCCCAGATGCCGATGATGAAGCCGAGCAGCGCGAAAGTGACGGATGTCAGCACGAAGAACAGCACCATCCAGACCGGATGCTGGATGTGCAGATCGACGAAAAGACTGGCCGTGATGAGGATGATCGCCCCCACCAGCATGGCCTTGGTGGCTGCCGCCCCCACATAGCCGATGACGATTTCCAGATAGGAGACCGGCGCCGACAGCACTTCGAACACCGTACCGGTGAAGCGTGGGAAGAAGATGCCGAAGGACGCGTTGGAAATGCTCTGCGTCAGCAGCGACAGCATCGTCAGCCCCGGCACGATGAAGGCGCCGTAGCTGATGCCGTCCACCTCTTGAATGCGCGAGCCTATGGCAGCGCCGAAGACGACGAAGTAGAGCGAGGTGGAGATCACCGGCGAGACGATGCTCTGGAAGAGTGTCCGCAGGGTGCGGGCCATCTCGAACATGTAGATGGCCTGAATGGCACGAAGGTTCATTGGGACTGCCTCACCAGATTGACGAAGATCTTTTCAAGCGAATCCTGCCGGGTCTGCAGGTCGCGGAAGGCGATGCCGGCCTCCCGCAGGTCATTCATCAGGCTGGTGATGCCGGTCCGCTCACCCTGGGTGTCATAGGTATAGACCAGCTCCCTGCCCTCATCCTCCAGCGCCAGATCATGGGCAGACAGGCTGTCCGGGACCGCTGCCAGCGGCTCGTTCAGCTGCAGGCGCAGCTGCTTCTTGCCAAGCTTGCTCATCAGGGCGTTCTTCTCTTCCACGAGAATGATCTCGCCCTTGCTGATCACACCCACCCGGTCGGCCATTTCCTCGGCCTCCTCGATGTAATGGGTGGTCAGAATGATGGTGACGCCGGACTCCTTCAGCCGCCGCACCACCTGCCACATGTCGCGGCGCAGCTCCACGTCAACGCCCGCCGTCGGCTCGTCAAGGAACAGCACCTGCGGCTCATGCGCCAGCGCCTTGGCAATCAGCACACGCCGCTTCATGCCGCCCGAAAGGGTCATGATGCGGGAATCCTTCTTGTCCCACAGGGACAGATCTTTCAGGATCTTCTCGATATGGCCGGGGTTCTTCGGCAGGCCGAAAAGCCCCCGGCTGAAGCTGACCGTAGCCCAGACCGTTTCGAAGGACTCGGTCGTCAGTTCCTGCGGCACCAGCCCGACCAGACGGCGGGCGGCGCGAAAATCGGTCACCGTGTCATGGCCATTCACCAGCACGCGCCCGGATGAGGCCCGCACAAGGCCGCAGACGATGGAGATGAGCGTTGTCTTGCCGGCCCCATTGGGCCCGAGCAGGGCAAAAAGCTCCCCCTTTCCGATGGACAGATCCACAGATTTCAGCGCCTGAAAGCCGCTGTCATAGACCTTGGAAAGGGCTTCGATGGAAATGGCCGGTTGCATGGCGGGGTCCGTGCAGGAGGGAATGGCTGTGGCGGGATGACGCAGGATATGTGCACCTTGCACTCCTGTTTAAACCCCTTTGCCGCAATTTACAGCACTTCACCGTTCACCGCGCCGTTCAACCAGACTGAACACTGTGTATGGATACGCGCCCTTGGCCCCTGCCCCGGCGCGGCCTATCTTCAGGACAACTTCACAAGATATCCGGAGGCTGCCATGTCCATCCGTCCCGTCCGCCAGATTTCTGGCACCACCCCTGCGCTGGAAGGCGCAGGCGTCCATCTGCACCGTGTCTTCGGCTTTCAGGACCCGTCCCTGACAGACCCGTTCCTGATGATGGATGACTTCCGCAATGAGAACCCGCGCGATTACCTCGCCGGCTTTCCCTGGCATCCTCATCGCGGCATCGAGACCATCACCTATGTGCTGGCCGGAACCGTTGACCATGGCGACAGCCTTGGCAACACCGGCACGCTTGGGGCTGGCGATGTGCAGTGGATGACCGCCGGGCGCGGCATCATGCATCAGGAAATGCCGAAAGGCGACGCCAAGGGCCGCATGCACGGCTTCCAGCTCTGGGCCAACCTGCCGTCAAACCTGAAGATGACCGCGCCGCGCTACCAGGATGTTGAATCCAAGGACATCCCGGTCATTCAGGATGATGACGGCACCATCGTGCGCGTTGTCTGCGGCGAGTTCTGGGGCAAGCGGGGACCGGTGGACGGCATCGCCGCCGATCCGCAGTATCTCGACATCACCATTCCGCCGGGCCGGGCCAAGCGCCTGCCGGTCGATACCCGCCGTCAGGCCTTTGCCTATATCTTCGAAGGCGCAGGCCGCTTCGCCGATGCTTCCAAGCCGTTCGGCGTGCTGACGGAGAAGGAACTCGACAACGAGGAAATCTACATCCGCGACGAAACCGGCAACCGCACGCTGGTGATCTTCGGGGCGGGTGACGAGGTGGTGGTGCAGGCTGGCGAGGAAGGCATGCGCTTCCTGCTCGTCTCCGGCGCTCCGATCCGCGAGCCGATCGCCTGGCACGGCCCCATCGTCATGAACACCCGTGAGGAGCTGATCCAGGCGGTGACGGAACTGCGCAACGGCACGTTCATCAAGCCGTAAGAGCGGGCATCAAACCGTAAGAGCGGGCATCAAGCCGCAAAGGCAGGCCGCCACTGACGGAAGAAACAGATCCCGCCCTTGCGGGACACAAAAGGGCACGCTAGCCATAGTGTGCCCTTTTATTCTTTTCATCCGTGGATTTTCCCAGTGTTTCCAAGCCTCAGCCTGCGCCGCGCCCGTTTGTCCGATGCTCCGGAACTGACGCAGATCCTGCACCGGGCCAAAGCCTCCTGGGGCTATCCGGCGGCGGTGATGGATGCCTTCCGCGCCGAGCAGCGCATATCTCCGGCCACCATCACCTCGCAGCTTCTGATCGTTGCGGAGCGCGAGGGACGCACGGCTGCCTTTGCGGGCGGAGAAATGCGGCAGGACCACTTCTATCTCGGCTTCCTGTTCGTTGCGCCGGAGCATCAGGGCCAGGGCCTTGGCCGCCTGCTGTTGTCGGCCATCGAGGATCTGGCGCGCGATCAGGAAATCTACCGCATTCTGCTGGAGAGCGACCCGCATGCCGCGCCCTTCTACCATCATCTGGGCTACAGGACCTTGAGCGAGCGCCCCTCCACCATGGTTCCGGATCAGCCCATTCCGATGATGGAGCGCAGCTTCGAGCCGCAGTACCTGCCGTTAAGCGGCATTGCCATGCATCTGTTGCGCGCGCAGGGCTGGTCCTTCGAAGCGAACGAAGCCAAAGCCATCGCCGCCCACTGGCAGAGCCTCACCAGCGCCAATCCGAACCTGTGGAACGGGCGCAAACTGCATACGCTGCAGGTGCAGCATGACAGGGGCACCCTCACCGCCCGCTGCGCGGAGGTGAATTACGCCTCCTTTCTGGCCTGGCGTGACTGGGGTGCACCGGACCGGGCGGCCTACAACCTGTTCGGTGCGGCCATCGTGCGCAGCAGCGACGGCGCGCTTCTTTATGGCGTCATGGGGCCGAAGACCGCCAATCACGGGTCCTGCTATCCGCCAGCCGGCAACCTCGATCTGAATGACCTCAGGCCTGACGGCAGCGTCGATGTGGAAGGCTCCATCGCCCGCGAACTGCTGGAGGAGACGGGCCTGGACATCAACACGGCCCGGAAAGGCGCCCTCTTTGCCCTGTTCGACGGTCAGCGCATCTGCATCGGGCAGGAACTGACCTTTGACGCCACGGCTGAAGAACTGCGCGCCCAGATGCTGGCCCATGCGGCAACCGACCCGGAAGAGGAACTCGAGGACATCGTCATCCTGCGTCAGGCGGAGGACCTGAAGGGGCGCCGGTCGCCGGGCTATGCGCGGGCGATTGCCCGCAGCCTTCTGCCCAAATCGTGAATCACCCGTTCACCAAAGATGAAAAAGCCGGGCTGGCGAAGCTGCGGAAACCATGCAAAAGTCCGGCCTCACCTTGAACCGGCCTCTGCGCGCCGGGGGAACTTGCAGGAGACATTGCTGATGGGACGCCGTTACGCTGTGCTTGATGTGTTCACGAACAAGGCGCTGGCCGGAAATCCGCTGGCCGTGGTTCTGGACTCCGAAGGCCTCGAAACCGCGCAGATGCAGGTGATTGCCCGCGAGTTCAACCTGTCCGAAACCGTCTTCGTCTTCCCGCCGGAAAATCCCGGCCAGTCCGCCTCCATCCGCATATTCACCCCTGAGGCCGAATTGCCCTTTGCCGGGCATCCGACGGTCGGCACAGCTGTCCTTCTCGCCATCGAGCGCTTCGGCGAGGTGAAGGGCGAGCAGGATGCCGTGGTGGTGCTGAAGGAAAAGATCGGGCCGGTGCGCTGCGCCGTCATCCTGCGCGAAAACGCGGCCGCCTTTGCCGAATTCGACGTGCCGAAGCTGCCGGAACCGGCCGGCCCCACCGTCAATCCGGAGCTGATCGCCGCCGCCCTGTCGCTGGACGTATCCGAGATCGGCTTCGAGAATCACACCCCCAGCCGCTTCAAGGTGGGCCCTGCCTTCACCTATGTGCCGGTGCGGGATCTGGAAGCGCTCGCCCGTTCCAAGCCGGACCAGAGCCGCTGGGCTGCCGCCTTCGGCCATGACGACCACAACAACGCCTATGTCTATTGCCGCGAGACCCGCTCGCAGGAAAGCGCCTTCCACGCCCGCATGTTCGCCCCGGGCATGGGCGTGCCGGAAGACCCGGCAACGGGCTCGGCAGCGGCTGCCTTTGCCGGTGTCGTGCAGTTCTACGACGCGCTTCCCAACGGCACCCACTTCATCCGCATCGAGCAGGGCTTCTTCATGGGCCGCCCGTCGCTGATCGATCTGGAGATCGACATTGCCGCGCGCAAGCTCCATGCCGTGCGCATCGGCGGGCAGGCCGTTCTGGTTGCAAGGGGCGAGCTTTTCGTTTGAGGGGAACTCCCCTCTTGCGTGAGGCGGCCCCATCCGCTACACAATTTCGCAATTAACGCATGTCCGGCGCCCTGCCGGCACGGGAAAGGCCCTGAATTTCATGATCGCCGCTTGCGACATGACTGGCTCCAAGACCACCGCGCTTCTGCGTGGCGGCCTTTCCGCGCGCGCCCTTCTGCTTGGCAAGCTGCTTCTGCTTAGATGCCCCTGAGCGTCGGCTGCCCCATGCGCGGGCGGGCTCTCAGGGGATAGCGAACTCACCCGATTACGTCTGATCGCTCCCGTCCGAGACCCCGCTACCAAGGGTATGACATCAGGGCTGGCGGGAGACACCAAGGGAAGGAACACCCATGACCACCACCGGCTCCAAGGACCAGGTCCTCATCTTCGATACCACCTTGCGCGATGGCGAACAGTCGCCGGGCGCGTCCATGACGCTGGAAGAAAAGCTCCAGGTGGCAGAGCTGCTCGACGACATGGGCGTCGACATCATCGAAGCCGGTTTCCCGATTGCCTCCAACGGTGACTTCGAGTCCGTGCGCGAGATTGCCAAGCGCTCCAAACGTTCGGTCATCGCCGGTCTTGCACGCGCGATCCACGCCGACATCGACCGCTGCGGCGAGGCTGTGCGCTTTGCCGAGCGCTGCCGCATCCACACCTTCGTCTCCACCTCGCCGATCCATCTGAAATACCAGATGAACAAGACCGAGGACGAGGTGCTGGCCATCATCAGCGACACGGTGGCCCGCGCCCGCAACCTCATCGACGATGTGGAATGGTCGGCCATGGACGCCACCCGCACGCCGATCGAATATCTCTGCCGCACGGTGGAAGCCGCCATCAAGGCCGGCGCGACGACCATCAACCTGCCCGATACGGTCGGCTATTCGACCCCGGACGAGTACCGCGACATGTTCGCCCAGATCCGCGCCCGCGTGCCGAATGCGGACAAGGCCATTTTCTCCGTCCACTGCCACAATGACCTCGGCCTCGCTGTTGCCAACTCGCTGGCCGGTGTGGCTGGCGGCGCGCGCCAGATCGAATGCACCATCAACGGCCTCGGCGAGCGTGCCGGCAATGCGGCGCTGGAAGAGATCGTCATGGCGGTCCGCACCCGTTCCGACATCTATCCCTATGGCTGCAACGTCGAACCGAAGTTCCTCACCCGCGCTTCCAAGCTGGTGTCGGCCGTGTCGAACTTCCCCGTGCAGTACAACAAGGCCATCGTCGGCAAGAATGCCTTTGCGCATGAGAGCGGCATCCACCAGGACGGCATGCTCAAGAACGCCGAGACCTACGAGATCATGCGCCCCGAGGACGTCGGCGTGAAGGCGACCTCGCTCGTCATGGGCAAGCATTCCGGCCGCCATGCCTTCAAGGACAAGCTGAAGGAACTCGGCTACGAGCTCGGCGACAACGCCCTGCAGGAGGCTTTCCGCCGCTTCAAGGACCTCGCCGACCGCAAGAAGAACGTCTATGACGAGGACATCGAGGCGCTGGTCGAGGATGAAATCTCCACCTCCGGCGAAGGCGCCAAGGTGATTGCGCTCACTGTGATTGCCGGCACCGGCGGTCCGCAGAAGGCCATTCTCACCATGGACATCAACGGCCGCCACGAGACCCGGGAAGCCACGGGCGACGGCCCGGTGGACGCGACCTTCAAGGCCATCCGCGCCATCTGCCCGCACAACGCCACCCTGTCGCTCTATCAGGTGCATGCGGTAACCGAGGGCACGGATGCGCAGGCGGAAGTCTCCGTCCGCCTCGAAGCCAATGGCCGCATTGCCACCGGCAAGGGCGCCGACACCGACACGCTGGTGGCCTCTGCCCGCGCCTATGTGGCGGCGATGAACCGCCTCAACCTGCGCCAGCAGTCCAGCAACCCGGGCGCGCTCAAGGCCAGCTGATCTGTTGCCAAGCCTGACTTTCTGAAAGCCCGGCGCCGCATCTGCGGTGCCGGGCTTTCCGTTTCATGCTCTCCCACAGGGAAAAACTGCTGTGCCCGTTCCAGCCTTGATCCGGCTGCAAACCGTGCCATGCTCGCAAGCCAGAGCCAGCCGGGAGGAGCCAGCCATGATTGCCGTGATCTTTGAAGTCGAACCGCATGCGGATCATGTCTCCGCCTATTTCGATCTTGCGGGCGCACTGAAAAGCGAATTGTCAAAGATCGACGGTTTCATCTCGGTGGAGCGCTTTGAAAGCGTGACAACGCCGGGCAAGTTCGTCTCCCTGTCCTTCTGGCGCGATGAGGAGGCCCTTGCCGAATGGCGCAGCCTTGCCAGCCACCGGGCCGCGCAAACCGCCGGGCGGACCCGCATGTTCGCGGGCTACCGCCTGCGCGTTGCCGCCGTCATCCGCGATTATGGCCTCGAAGACCGCACGCAAGCCCCCGAGGACAGCCGCGCCCTGCACGGGTGATGCCGCGTACCAAGGCTTTCGATGCTGACGCATCAGCCTTGAAATTGCTCAAGCGCCGCACGGGCTTGACCAACTCTCGATGAGGCGGGCTCATCGCGAGTTGGTATCATCCGTTCGCCACCAGCCGCCGCAGCGACGGGTTGAGGATCTGGTAGACGTCACAGGGCAGACCGCAGGACCAGCGGGTTTCCCGCCAGTTGAGCCCCGCCCGGTGCAACACCTTGCGCGCCGCCGCATTGCCGCGGGCAACGAGGCAGATCAGGTGGCTGTAATAGGTGTTGAGGAAGAACCAGTTCACCAGCGCCGGAGACAGCTCGCTGGCAAGACCCTGCCCCCAGTGCGGACGGCCGATGACGATCTCCATGCTGATTTCGGAGGTCGGTTCATGCGGTTCGAAACCGGCCCGGCCGATGAAGGTGCCGTCCTTGGCCAGAACCTTCCACATGCCGAAGCCCTGCAGCGCATGGCTGGTGACGTAATCCACCAGCCGGCTCGCCAGCCAGATATCGTCCGGCACACGCCGGGAAAAGCGGCGGCTGATGTCGAGATGAGCGTTCACTTCCGGATCTGCATGAAGCGTTTTCAGCTCATCCAGATCGTCCGGCGTGAAGGGTACGAGGCGTAAACGGCGTGTCGCCAGTACGGTATCCTGCATTGCGCATTCTCCCTTCGTCCTCATCGTTATTTTTGACGGGACGAGGAGATAGAGAGCGATTGTGCGCTTTAAAGGGCTGTTTGACGACAATCCGGCGACAGTTCCCTGACAGTTTGACAACCATCAGAAATCATTGAGGATTTCACGCGCCAGCAAAGCCAGGTCCTGCCCCTGCGGATCCTTGCGCGGCCAATCGGACAGTTGCCCGCGGAAAAAGGTCTCCTGCCGCTTGGCATATTGGCGCGTCGCCACCGTCAGGGCGAAATGCGCCTCTTCCCGGCTGCACTCCCCGCGCAGCAGCGCGCCGATTTCGGCAATGCCGATGGCCCGCATGGCCGGCAGCGTATCCGGCAGTCCCAGCGCCAGCAGCGCCTCCACCTCGGCAAGGCCTTCCGGTGTCAGCATCATCTGCGCCCGCTGCGCAATGCGCGCATGCAGCCAGGGGCGCGGCGGGGCGAGAACCACCTTCACCAGCCCTTCCGGCCCCAGCAGCGGCGTCCCATGCGCCTCTGCCTGCCAGTCTGCCAGCGTCCGGCCGGTGCCCCGCACCACCTCCAGCGCCCTTGTCAGGCGCTGCAGGTCCATCAGCCGCTCCGCGGCTTCTGCATCCAACGGGGCAAGCACTGAGCGAACGGCTGAAATGCCGCCCTCCGTGGCAAGCCGCCGGCACTGCTCCCGAATGGCGGCAGGAATCGGCGGCACTTCGGCAAAGCCCTGGGTCAGCGCCCGGAAATAGAGCCCCGTGCCGCCCACCAGCACCGGCAGCTTGCCCGCTGCCCGGACTGCCTCAATCTCACCGCGCACAAGATCGAGATAAGCACCGGTCGAAAAGGCCTCGCTGGCAGGCAGGCAGCCATAAAGCCGGTGCGGCACCAGTGCCTCGTCTTCGGCGGAAGGACGCGCCGTCACCAGCCGCAATTCACGGTAAAGCTGCATGGAATCGGCATTGATCACCACACCATTGGCGGCTTGCGCCAGTTCAATGGCCAATGCCGACTTGCCGCTGGCCGTCGGCCCGGCTATCAGGATCGCGGTTTTCGCTGTTCTGGCCATGTTGCTCCGGCCTTCTGCCCTTTCAAGAGGTTCCCCGATGCCGTCTCTGGTTGCCACGCTCGTTTCCAATCCGGCTTCACCGGCCCTTGATGACACATTTCTGGCCGAAGCCGCCCGCCTGCTGAACAGTGCAGCTGCCCCTGCCCTTCTCTCTCCCGGCGTTGCCGCCGATCTCTCCGTGGGGCTGGACCTGCCCGCCCGTGACGTGGAAGCCCGCCTGCGCGCACTGACCGGCACCCGCCCGGTGGACGTCTTTGTGCAGCCTGCGGAAGGCCGGCGCAAGCGGCTGCTGATCGCCGACATGGATTCCACCATGATCGGGCAGGAATGTATCGACGAACTGGCGGCAGAACTCGGCCTGAAGGAGCATATCGCCGCCATCACCGAGCGCGCCATGCGCGGCGAAATCGAATTCGAACCCGCCCTGCGCGAGCGTGTTGGCCTGCTCAAGGGCCTGCCGGTTGCCGCCGTCGCCGATGTTCTGGACAAGCGCATCACCCTGATGCCCGGTGCTGTTGCGCTGGTGCGTACGATGAAGGCCAATGGCGCCTATTGCGCACTGGTCTCAGGCGGCTTCACCCTGTTTACCGGTCCCGTGGCCGAGCGCATCGGCTTTGACGAGAACCGCGCCAACATTCTGGAGCACGCGGATGGCCAGCTGTCCGGCACGGTGCGCGAGCCTATTCTTGGCCGCGAAGCCAAGCGCGAGCGGCTTGAGCAACTGGTGGCGGAGAAGGGGCTTGCCTTCGGCGAGACCATGGCTGTGGGTGACGGTGCCAATGATCTGGCCATGATCGCCCGCGCCGGTGTGGGCGTTGCCTATCACGCCAAGCCGAAGGTGGCGGCGGAAGCGGACATGCGCGTCGATCACGGCGACCTGACGGCGCTGCTCTTCATTCAGGGATACCGCTTGCAGGACTTCGCCGCCTGAGGCGCATCTTGCTCAGGCGGGCCTTGTTCAGGCTGGGATACGCACCGGCATGCCGCTGGCCTGCTTTTGCGGCGTGTCACTCGCCTTGAGGAGTTGCAGGACATCAGCCGCAGGCATGGGGCGGCCAATGAAGAAGCCCTGTGCCTGCGAACAGCCTTCCCGGCGCAAGGCCTCCATCTGGGCTGCCGTCTCCACACCCTCTGCAGTCGTTTCAATTCCGAGACTGGCGCAGAGGCTGGTAACGGCCCGCACCACGGCCCGCTTGTCTTCCCCCTCATGAATGTCCTGAACAAAGGCCCGGTCGATCTTCACCTTGTCAAAGCGGAACTTCTGCAAATAGCTGAGGCTCGAGTAGCCGGTGCCGAAGTCATCCATGACGATACGCACGCCAAGGCTCCGCAACTCGTCAAGGGTCGTAAGCGTCGCTTCCGTATCCTGCAGCAGCACACCTTCGGTGATTTCGATTTCCAGACGGCTCGCCGGAAGGCCCGATGCGCCAAGCGCCGCCAGAACATCCAGGACCAATGTGCGCGTGCGGAACTGAACCGGAGAGATATTGACGGCCACCCGCACGTCCGAGGGCCAGGAGGAAGCCTCACGGCAGGCCTGTTTCAGGACCCAGGAGCCGATAGCGCTGATCAGCCCGGTTTCCTCGGCGATGGGAATGAACTCACAGGGCGGAATGTTGCCGCGTTCAGGGTGCGGCCAGCGGATCAGAGCTTCGAAACACGCAATCTGACCATGGTTGAGGCCATAAAGCGGCTGATAATGCAGCTGGAACTGGTCCTCCGCGAGGGCCGAGCGCAGGTCGAGCTCCAGTTCCCGGCGCTGCTGGATCTGGGCATCCATCGCCATCTCGAAGAAACGGTGGATGTTGCGCCCGTCCTGCTTGGCCCGGTACAGCGCCATATCCGCATGCATGAGAAGCGTGTCCGCGTCTTCCCCGTCCTGCGGAGAGATGGCAATGCCGATGGAGACGCCGACAAAGATGCACTGTCCGCTGATATCGAAAGGCTGGCCGATGGCATCGATGATCCGGTCCGCCATGTCCGCAGCCTGCGCCGGACTGCGCCGGCCGTGCAGCACGATGGCGAATTCATCGCCGCCCAGCCGGGCAATCAGGTCCTCTTCGCCAATCGCCTGCCGCAGCCGCACGGCAACCTCGACCAGAAGCCGGTCGCCCACCGGATGCCCCAGTGTGTCGTTGACCGTCTTGAACTGGTCCAGATCGAGATAGAGCAGCGCCGTCGGCTGGCCGGTCGCAAGGCTGCTGGCAACATATTCCTCGGCCTTTTCCCGGAACAGGATGCGGTTGGCAAGGCCGGTCAAGGAGTCATGATGGGCAAGATGGGCAATGCGCTGCTCCTGCCGCTGGCGCTCCGTCACATCTTCGTAGACCGCGACTGACCCGCCTTCTTCCGTCCTGGCAATGGTGACCACGATGGTGCGTTCGTCCCGCACCTGAACGATACGCTTGCGTGTCACCTGCAGCCCGGCCGCCAGCCTTTGATCCTGCGGGCCTTCGTCGGCAATCACCTGCGCCCCCTGCCCGATGCAGGCTGAAACGACCCCGGCCCGGGTGGTGCCGGGCTGAACCGCCGCCTCGGACAGATCAAACAATGCACGGAAGTTGCCATTGGCAAGGATCACCCGGTCATCCGGCCCGCACATCAGGATCCCTTGCGGAATGCTCTCCACCGCCGAGGACAACCGGTCGAACTGCTGCTTCACCTCCTGGCGGGACGAGGCCAGCAGATCCTGCCGCGCAGCCTCCAGTGACTGCATCAGGCTGTCAAACGCCGCCCCCAGTTCTCCGATCTCGTCCGGGCGCCTGATCAGATCCTCCGGCACCGGATGGATGGCATCACCCGCATCCCGCAGGGCTCTGGCATGGCGCGTAAGCCGTTCGACCGGCCGCGCCACGGCAGCACCAAAGGCAAGCACGGCTCCGATACAGGCGAGGCAGGCAAAGGCTGCCACCGCGAGAATCGTGAACATCCCGGCATCGATGCGCCGGGTGATCATCGCCGTGGTATCCTCATTCTGCTCCCGCGCCCAGATGGCAAGTTTTTGCACCGCCTTCGTCAGCCGGTATTCAGAAAGCCGCAGCAGGCGCATCACATCCGTCCGGGCCCGGTCGATGGTAATTGCCTGTTGCAGAACGGCCTCCAGCGGACCGCCGGCATCCACCTCGCTGGATACGGCGCGGATTGCATCGCGCAGCGGCCGTGTCCGGGGAAAGGAAGACTGAGCCTCCAGCCAGGGCATCAGCTGGCGGGAAATCGTTCCAATGCCCTGTGCTGCGAGATTCTGGTTCTGGATCGCCTCGCCAAGATTGCGCGTGCCTGCCGCATACCAGTCCCCCAGCAGACTGGCATCGAACCGCTCCACTTCCTTGCGCAGGTCATAGGCAAGACGAATAACCGGCCAGTTCTCCACCATGGCTGAACCGAGCCGCGCCCTCTCTGCCTCAAGACCATCAGCTTTGCCGATCATCTCCCGCATGCTGCGCTCGTCAAGCGCGACTGCGCCATCCACCTGTTCCAGCAGCCTGTCCAGCGTCGCATTCATGCGCTTGAAGTTGAAGCGGATACGCTCCTCGACGCGCCTGCGCTCCTGAGAGTTCAGAATATGCTGGTCGCAGACGGCCAGAACCTCGCCCTGAATTCTCTTGAAATCATCCCGCGCCCGGATCGCATCCTGGCCCAGCGTCTCGAGATTGCGCTGCCGGATCGACATATCAAGCGCATCAAGCTCGGAATAATCGACTGACCGCAGATTGAAGGCTGCAAGCGCCGGATCTCCGCCCGTGCGGAAGAAACACTCATCAATCAATGTCCGCGACAGGCCGGCAATCTGCTGGACGCTGGCCGTTGCGCGAAGCGCATCCACATAGAGCGGGCCTGTCGCCTGGCTCATCAGATGCATGCCGCCGGACACCGCCTGCATCTGCCGGATGCTGACAAGACCGAGGCTCAGGATAAGGAGAACAAGGACGCCGCCGAAACCGGCAACAGCAATGCGCAGGCGCTGAAATCGCAGGAGCACAGGCAATGAAAACCAAAAGCGCATCCAGAACCTACCCCATCTGGAGTTCCTGCCTCAGACAAACAACACTCAAAACACCACCTGCGCCGCCCCAATCCATGGCAGCGGATAAAGCGAGCCCCTGACCAGGATAACACTCGTATAAATTGCTATACGTTTCGTAAAAAACATACGTCAAACAAGAAAATAACGTAGCGTCATTAACAACACCCTTCCGGGGAAGGAGCACTCATAGATTGCATATCAAAAGCAAGGGGCGCGGAACATGTCCGCGCCCCGATCAGGTAAGATAAGACAAGAGCCTGATTTTACTTCTGTTCCTCAATCCGCACCGGAATGAAGCGCAACTCTCCGTTCGGATTGGCCAGCAGCAGCAACGCCGACTTCCGGCCGCCCTTTTTCAGCTTCTCGACCTGGGCAGCAGCTTCTTCGGGCGTCTTGACCGGCTCCTGGGCGACTTCCTTGATGGTGTCGCCTGCCTGGATGCGCTTCTCTTCTGCGGAACTGCCAGCGATCACCTCGGTCACGACAACGCCCTCAACCTCGGCATTGATCTGGAATTTTTCGCGCAGGGCATCGTCGAGAACCGCCAGCTTCATGCCCAGCACTTCGCTGGTCTTCTGCTCTTCCTCTGCCGGCTTTTTCTCTTCCTCAGCCGCACCGGCTGCATCTGCCTCCTCAAGGCGGCCAAGCGTCACCTTCAGCGTCACCCGCTCGCCCTTGCGCAGCACGACAACATCCACTTCCTTGCCGATGGCCGTGTCGGCCACCATGCGCGGCAGGTCGCGCATCGCCGGAACCGGCCTGCCGTCGAACTCAACGACCACATCGCCCGGCAGGATCTTGGCAGCAGCCGCCGGGCCGTCATCGGACACACCGGCAACCAGCGCACCCATAGCCTTGTCCATGCCCAGGCTTTCCGCGATCTCGTCGGTCACTTCCTGAATGCGCACGCCGAGCCAGCCGCGGCGGGTCTCGCCGAACTCGCGAAGCTGCGCAATCACGGCCGTTGCCGTGTTCGAGGGAATGGCAAAGCCGATGCCGATCGAGCCGCCCGACGGGGAGATGATGGCCGTGTTGATGCCGATGACCTTGCCATTCATGTCGAACAGCGGGCCGCCCGAGTTGCCCCGGTTGATGGCAGCGTCCGTCTGGATGAAGTTGTCATAGGGGCCGGCATTGATATCGCGCTTGCGGGCGGAGACGATGCCGACGGTGACCGTGCCGCCGAGGCCGAAGGGATTGCCGATGGCCATCACCCAGTCGCCGACGCGGATCACCTCGCTGTCGCCGAATTCAACGGCTTTCAGCGGCTTTACCGGCGTCACCTTCAGTACGGCAATATCGGTTTTTTCGTCAACGCCGATGACTTCCGCCTTGAGCTTGGAGCCATCGTTGAAATTGGCGGTAATCTCGTCCGCATCCTCGATCACGTGGTTGTTCGTGATGATGATGCCTTCGGTGCCGTCAATGACAAAGCCGGAGCCCAGCGACTGAACCCGGCGCGGAGATCTGCCCCCCTCACCGCCTTCATCATTGTTCTGGCGGTTGAAGAATTCGTCGAAGAACTCCTGGAAGGGAGAGCCTTCCGGCAGCTTCGGCATGGGGATCGACCGGCGGGCCTGAACGGTCTGCTCGGTCGAGATGTTCACCACCGCATCGGCAAGACCTTCCGCCAGATCGGCGACGGAAGCTGGCCCCTGCGCGAGCGCGACATGGGCCGGCGACACTGCAACAAAGGCCGCCAGCATCGCTGCGGCTGCCGTCCGGGCTCCGCGGGAGAAGGTTTGAGCTTTGAAAATACGGGCCATCGGCCGCTTTCCTCCATACCATCGGGCGGGCAGATGCCCGGGTCACGAAATCACTCTAACGATATATGCAAACATGGCGCCAGTTCGACAGCAATCGGACTGGCGCCATGACATTTCCGAGAGGCAAAAAATCCGTCAGCCGCGAACCAGCCAGATGACGAAGACACCGGCAGCCAATGCGGCAAGGCCAACGCCGCGCAACACGCTGTCATCCATATCAAGCACGCTGCGCAGCATCGCTTTCATGCGCCCTGGCGCCAGCGCATAGAGGGTTCCCTCCAGCGCCAGCGCCAGGGCTATGGCTGTTATCAGATCGCTCATTGCCCCGCAGGTGCAGCACCGGCGGCCGGTGCCTGGAGCGGCATCTGCACAGGCGCAGCCGTTGCTGCCGCAGCCCCTGCCGGATCATTGAAGTACCGGAAGAAACTGGAGTCGGGCGACAGCACGAAGCTCGTCTGACCGGTCTTCAGGCCTGCTTCATACGCCTGCATGGAGCGGTAGAAGGTGAAGAAGGACGGGTCCTCGCTGAAGGCCTCGGCAAAGATGCGTCCGCGCTCCGCGTCACCATCACCGCGCAGGATTTCTGCATCACGGCGGGCTTCGGCGATCAGAACCGTTGCATCACGATCGGCACGCGAACGGATGCGGCGGCCCTGCTCTTCACCCTGGGCGCGGATTTCGGTCGCTTCACGCTCACGCTCGGTCTGCATGCGCGAGAACACGGCCTGGCTGTTGGCTTCCGGCAGATCAGCGCGGCGGATCTTCACATCCACCACCTCAAGGCCAAGATCAGCCGTTGCAGCCGACACGAGCGTGCGGATGCGGGTCATGATCTGCGAGCGGTTGTCACGCACCACGGCCGTGAAGGTCGAACGGCCGAGTTCGTCACGCAGCGCGCCCTGCAGCAGCGTCGAAAGGCGCTGGTTGGCGGCGTTGATGTTGTTGACGCGCTGATAGAACCGGACCGGATCGGAGATACGGTAACGGGCAAACGCATCCACCACCAGGCGCTTCTTGTCCGAGGCAATGGCTTCCAGCGGCGGCATGTTGAAGTCCAGGATGCGGCGGTCGATGTAGACCACGTTCTGGACCAGCGGGATCTTGAAATGCAGGCCCGGCTGCTGGGTGGCGGACACCACCTTGCCGAACTGAAGAACAAGCGCCTGCTGCGCCGGGTTGACGATGTAGATGGAGAGATAGAGGACGGTCAGCGCGAGTGCGATGATGACCCCGAGAAAACCGAGAACACCCTTCTTCATTACTGCTGTCCCCCGCCGTTACGCACTGCCGGCTGCTGCGGCTGGCTGGTTCCGCGGCCCAAGAGATCGTTGAGCGGCAGGTAAGGCACCATGCCCTCGCCCGCCTTCTGGTCGATGACGATCTTGGCATTGCTGCCAAGCACCCGCTCCATCGTTTCCAGATAGAGGCGTTCACGCGTCACATCCGGCGCCTTGCGGTACTCTTCATAGATCTTGGTGAAACGCTGGGCCTGACCGGTCGCCTCGGCGATGACCTGATCGCGGTAAGCGTTCGCCGCTTCAATGACACGGGCCGATTCACCGCGCGCTTCCGGCACGATGCGGTTGGCATAGGTCTGCGCTTCGTTCTGGATACGCTCCTGGTCGGCACGGGCGGCCTGAACGTCGCGGAAGGCATCAATGACCTGCTGCGGCGGGTCAACCTTCTGCATCTGCACGCTGACGATGTCGATACCCGCCTGATAGTCATCAAGCGTCGTCTGCATCAGGTTCTGAACGGCAACCTGGATCGGGGCGCGGTTTTCCGTGAGGATGGCGTCGATGTCCGAGCCGCCCACAACTTCACGCATCGCGCTTTCGGCAACCGCCTTCACGGTGCCTTCGGGATCCTGGATGTTGAACAGATAGTTGGCCACACCCTCGGTCGTCGTCTTGATGCGCCACTGCACCTTGAAGTCAGCGTCGACGATGTTTTCATCACCGGTCAGCATCAGGCTTTCTTCCGGCACGTCCACCGTGCGCAGCGTGCCGCCGGAGACGCGTTCCTGCATGCCGATCGTCATTTCCTGCAGGCGCAGGACTTCCGGCTTGTAAACCTCACCGACCGGATAGGGCCAGTTGTAGTTGAGGCCCGGCTGGGTCTGGCCCGAGACCTTGCCCAGCACCAGTTCCACGCCCACCTGATCCGGTGCCACGCTGTAGAAGCCCGTCAGCATCCAGCCGCCGACGAGCACGACGCCTGCCAGCAGGATGCCCTTGACGCCGAAGTTGCCGCCGCCGCCCGGCAGAACCGTCTTCATCCGGTCCTGCGTCCGGCGCAGCAGTTCTTCAAGATCGGGGGGATTGCCGCCACCACTGCGATTGGGGCCGGAACCCCACGGTCCGCCGTTATTGCCGCCACCGCCGCCGCCCCAGGGACCGCCGTTTCCGCCGCCCCCCTTCCAGCCGCCACCGCCACCGCTCTGGTTGCTCCAAGGCATCAAGACATCCTTCTTCGGGGGGCAGGTTTCCTGTCCCCTGGTTGAACTTGTTGTATCTGACCTGCTGGGGGTTATAGGAAGGTTAGCGGCCGCTGACAACGCGCAGCCTCCGGTGCCTCCCAAACTCAGCCGGATTCAGGTTTATCACCCGGGACATGGGTTCCATGACCCGGATTTTCAAGGCTTTGCGACGCCTAAGGTTACGCCGCGGGCGCGGCAGGGCGACGCATATCCACATGCGGAATTCCATCCTCCAGATAGATTTCTCCGATGGGCTCAAACCCGTGGCTGCCGTAGAAGCGCTGCAGATGCGCCTGTGCAGAAAGTTCCACGTCCGCCTGCGGATACAGATCCCAGGCCCAGGCAAGCCCGGCAGACATCAGATGATCGCCCAGCCGCAGCCCCCTTGCATGCGGGGCAACGACAATGCGCCCCAGCCGCGCGAAAGGCTCTTCCGCAGAAGGCGCAAAGGCGCGCAGATAAGCAGCAAGACGCCCCTCAGCGTCCTTCAAAAGATAGTGAAGTGCCTCGGGGTCGCGGCCGTCGATCTCCGGATAGGGGCAGTTCTGCTCCACCACGAACACGTCAACGCGCAGCTTCAGCACCTCGTAGAGGTCCACAAGCGGCACGTCCTTGAAGGCGAACCAGCGGCAGGACCAGCTCGCCGGCAACGCCCGTGCCGCCGTCATGCTGCGGTCCTCCGGCGGTAAGTCTGGAAGGTCACATTCGCGCTGTCCTTGTCACTGCGCTCTGCGGCCCGCTCTGCCACGAGCTCCCACTGGCCGGTGCTGAATGCCGGGAACACCGTATCCCCCTCCGGCGTGTCGTGAACGCGGGTCAGCTCCAGCCGGTCTGCATGGGCCATGGCCTGCGCATAGATCTGGCCGCCGCCGATCACCATCACTTCTTCCGCCCCGCTCTCTGCCGCAAGCTTGCCGGCAAGTTCCAGCGCCGCTTCAAGGCTCTGCACCAGATGCACGCCTTCCGGCAGATCAATCGCCTGCCGCGAGATCACCACATGCGGGCGTCCCGGCAGCGGCTTGCCGAGGCTTTCAAAGGTCTTGCGGCCCATCACCACCGGCTTGCCAAGCGTCAGCGCCTTGAAGTGCTTCAGATCAGACGGCAGCCGCCAGGGCATGGCATTGTCGGCACCGATCACCCCGTTCTCCGCCACCGCCGAGACAATCACCGTTTCCAGCATTTTTCCGCCTGCGCTGATCATGGCTTCACCGCCCCAATGCCTTCAGGCCGAGATCCGGCTGATCGGTGAAGAACCCATCCGCCCCGGCCTCCGTCACCGTCAGGCGCACCAGCTCCCCAAAGCTCGACGCAAAGGGCGGCAATCGGTCGGCGCGCAGGGTATAGGGATGAACTGCAAGGCCAAAGGCCTTGGCATCGCGCACCAGCGGCGTCACCTCGGCCACGCCGTCCTTGTTTTCATCCGTCAGAACCTGCGTCAGCGACGGCCCGATCCCGTCCGCCACTTCGGCAATGGCTGCCAGCCCTTCCGGCGTCTTCAGCCAGTCGTAATCCGTGCCCGGCGCCATGTTCCAGCTGTTTTCCCCCAGCAGCTGCACCAGCTTGCCCTTGTAGCCGAGCTCCTGCCGGACGCGGCGGATCTCGTTGAAATCAAAGGACTGGAGATAGACCTTGGCATCGGCCCCGGCGAGGTCATGCGCCGCCAGCACGGCAATCACCGCACTGGCGAGATCCTGGCCTTCATCCCGGTGGAAGGCAGGAGACTTCAGCTCCGGATAAATGCCCAACACCCAGCCGCTTGTCTGCGCAAGGCCCTTCAGGAAGATGATCTCTTCCTCCAGGGTTGGCACCGTCAGGCCCATTTTCACCCGGGGAAACCGGCCGGGAAAGGCAAGACCGCCGGTGCGCCCGGCCCGCTCCAGCACCTGCAGCCGGCGGATGTCCTCAAGGGTGAAGTCGATGGCATAATGCAGGCCGTCAGCCCGCGCCCGGCCCGCAAACACCTCGGCCACGTCCGTCGTCGCATCCAGCGTGATGTCATGCAGCACGATGGGCACGCCATCCTTCGTCAGCACCACATCCTGTTCGATGTAATCCGCCCCCATGCCCACGGCCAGCGCCTTGGCGGCCAGCGTATGTTCCGGCAGATAGCCGGAGGCGCCGCGATGGGCGATGACAAGCGGTTCTGCCATGGCAGTGCCCGCCATCAGGACGAGGCCGAGCAGGGAGGCAGGCAGAAACTGGCAAGGACGGCGCATGGCGTCTCCTTTTATGTGGCTGGCAGAACGCGGGCGAACCGCCGTCCGGTCAGACGGCAATCGGTGCCTTGATCGCGGGATGCGGATCATAGCCCGACAGCTGGAAATCCTCATAACGGAAAGCAAAAAGATCGGTCACGTCCGGATTGAGTGTCATCACCGGCAGAGGCCGCAGCTCGCGGCTCAGCTGCTCGCGTGCCTGATCGAAGTGATTGGCGTAAAGATGCGCATCCCCCAGCGTGTGGACGAAATCGCCAGGCTTCAGCCCGCAGACCTGCGCCACCATCATGGTCAGCAGCGCATAGGAGGCGATGTTGAACGGCACACCGAGGAACACATCCGCCGAGCGCTGGTAAAGCTGGCAGGACAGGCGCCCGCCCGCCACATAGAACTGGAACATGGTGTGGCACGGCGGCAGGGCCATCTCGTCCACCAGCGCCGGGTTCCAGGCGGAGACGATCAGGCGGCGCGATTCCGGGTTCTTGCGGATCATCGCCAGCACATTGGCAATCTGGTCGATGGACCGGCCATCGGGCGCAGGCCAGGAGCGCCACTGCGCACCATAGACAGGGCCCAGGTCGCCGTTTTCATCGGCCCATTCATCCCAGATGCTGACGCCATTGACCTTCAGGTAGCCGATGTTGGTGTCACCGGCGAGGAACCACAGAAGCTCATGGATGATCGACTTCAGATGCAGCTTCTTCGTCGTGACGACCGGGAAGCCCTCTTCCAGATTGAAGCGCATCTGGTGGCCGAAGACCGAGCGCGTTCCGGTGCCCGTCCGGTCGCCCCGGTCGATGCCCTCATCCAGAATGCGCCGCATCAGATCATGATATTGCTGCACGTGGTTGCCCGTCCGCTGTCCTGTTCCGGCTGTCTGCCTGTTCTGGCCCGCTGAGGGCTTGGGCGCAAGGATTCATTGCCGGTGCGCGGCTCCTGACGGCCACTCCATCCACAGGCGCCCTGCCCCCCTTTCAATCGGCAAGCGAAATGCCTATATTCCACCTGCCGGTTCACCGGCTACGGCGATAAATTGACTGTGTAATAAGCCTATCGGACCCGGGGGCGGTACCCGGCGCCTCCACCCAAGCCCACCCCAGCGGTGGGTTTCGGCGGGGGCGAAATAGGATCGACGAGGGTGTAAAGACTGCTCTTTCGCTCGGCATGGTACCACCGATATCGGACCAAATCTGTAGTTGCAAACGACAACTATGCTCAGGACGTCGCTCTCGCCGCGTAATGCGGTGCGAGTTGTCCACCTAAAGCCCTGACGGGTAGCACTGTCAGGCGGGGTTCGGAGGCACCTGGCAACAGAAGCCTCCACTTAACCCCCCAAAGCAATCCAGAGATTTCCGCTGTTTTTCAGCGCCGCCAAGGCATTGCCCCTGCGTCATGCTCTTGCCACAGCGCCGCAGCATGCCCATTATTTCCCGCATGCGCCCTTTCCGGCATCCGGAGCGGAAGCGGCGTGGAGGACGGGTCTGCGAAAAGCCGGGATTACGAGCCTTTCAACAGGGCGATATGTGACGCAAGGGGCTTTTCTTTTGACTGGCAAAGGGTCAAGGTGCCCGAAATTGATTTGATTCCGGCGGACAATAAAGAATGGCAGAAGACCTGCTCCGTTATGACATCATCGTGCAGGACGCCCTGCGGGCGGCGGTGAAGAAGATCCTTGCCGAAGTTGCCCGGACGGGCCTTCCCGGCGAACACCATTTCTACATCGCCTTCGACACCAATGCTCCCGGCGTGCGGATTTCCTCGCGCCTGAAGGAGCGGTATCCGACCGAGATGACCATCGTTCTCCAGCACCAGTTCTGGGATCTGGCCATCGGCGAGCACGCCTTTGAAGTTGGCCTGTCCTTCGGCGGCATTCCGGAGAAGCTGCTGATCCCCTTCAGCGCCATCAAGGGCTTCTTCGACCCTTCCGTCCAGTTCGCGCTGGAGTTCGAGCCGGGCAAGACCGCAGAACCCATTCCGGACGATCTGGTGGAAGCCGTTGGCGAACTCGCCAATCTGGAAGCTGCTGCTTCCAAGTCCCTCGAGGACAAGAACGTCAAGCCGGCCACGCGCAAGACGGCGGCAAGTGCCAGCAAAGCCGAGAAGGCTGAAAAGGCCGCCAAGGCGGACGCAGCAGAAGAGGGCTCCAAGGACGAAAAGCCGGCCGAAGGCGGTGAAGTCGTCTCGCTGGATGCCTTCCGCAAGAAGCCGTAAGATTGAGATCTGCGGAGGATCCGGTCACAACGTCCGGGCCTCCCCGTTGGATCAGATATCAGGGTGGAGGCTGAGGCATGGGCGCCGACATCATCAATCTGCGGCAGGCGCGCAAGGCCCGCGACCGGAAGGCGCGGGAGAGCGAGGCCGAAACCAACCGCCGCCTCCACGGCCGCACCAAGGCGGAGCGCAAGCTCAAGGACGCGCTCGACAGCAAGGCGCAGCAGGCGCTGGACGCCCATCAGCTGGAGCGCAAGGCCTCCGATAAAACCGAAGATCCGGACCGGGATGGTCAGGCGTGACCTTCGTCAAGCGCTCCCTCAGCCTCAAGGGGCACCGCACCAGTCTGGCGCTTGAGCCCGATTTCTGGGCCGAACTTGACCGCATCGCCGCAGAGCGCTCCCTCTCCCTCGCCGCCCTCATCGGCATGATCGACGCCGAGCGCGCACCTGATCAGCCCCTCTCCTCTGCCGCCAGAGTGTTCGTGCTGAGAGCCCTCAGGTCTGTGCCGGAGCAAGGGTGACGGAACGCCGCAAGCCTGGGTGCCGATTGAGAAACCCTTCTTGCGCCGCCATTCCTCCGCCATTCCTCCGTCATGCCATGACTTGATCATGGCATCCATGCCGTTCCAGCGCACATCCGCAGCGGGAGTTCCGGTAATTTGCATTTGTTTCCGCAACGACCGCCACGGAATGGATGCCATGGTCGAGCCATGGCATGACGAAACGGTTGAGGTCTCCCGAGATGCGGGGCGTGCCCTCATTTGCGGGCAGCATCCGGGCCTGCATTTCGAACATGGCCAGTCCGCCGCCGCTTCTCCGTCATGCCATGACTTGATCATGGCATCCATGCCGCTCCAGACCATATCCGAAGCAGTAGTTCCGGAAATTTGTATCTGTGTCCGCAACGACCGCCACGGAATGGATGCCATGGTCGAGCCATGGCATGACGAAAAGGTTGAATTCTCCCGAGATGCAGGGCGTGCACTCATTTGCGGGCAGCGTCCGGACCTGCATTTCGAACATGGCCAGTCCGCCGCCAGTCCCCCACCATTCCGCCGCCACTCCTCCGTCATGCCATGACTTGATCATGGCATCCATGCCGCTCCAGTTCACCTCAGAAGCAGGAGGTCCGGCAATTTGCATTTGTTTCCGCAACGAACGCCACGGGATGGATGCCATGGTCGAGCCATGGCATGACGAAACGTTTGAGGTCTCCCGAGATGCAGGGCGTGCTCTCATTTACGAGCAGCGTCCGGACCTGTATTTCGAACATGGCCAGTCCGCCGCCAGTCCGCCGCCATTCCGCCGCCACTCCTCCGTCATGCCATGACTTGATCATGGCATCCATGCCGTTCCAGCGCACATCCGAAGCAGGAGGCCCCGGAAATTTGCATCTGTTTCCTCAACGACCGCCAGGGAATGGATGCCATGGTCGAGCCATGGCAAGACGAAAAAGTTGAATTCTCTCAAGATGCGGGGCTCTTACCCGGAGATATCAGTTGCCAGGTGCCGGATAGGTGACCACGAGGCCGCTGGGCATGGTGACCAGCACCGGTTGTGCCGGCTTGTTAGCCGGGATGCCGTCAGCCGGCCTTCCTGCCCCTGCATCGGAGCGCTGACCCTGCACACGCGGGGCTGCGGGAATTTCCTTCGCGGGCTCCAGCGGCGGCAAGGGGGCGATGCTGCCGGCCGCCTCCGGATCACGGCCTGCGGCACCGCTGCGTCCGGCGTTTCCAATGGCAGACTGGATCTTTTCTTCGAAGGTCAGCAGGTCGCCGATAGCATCCCCATTGGCGGGCTTCGCTCCCCCATGAGCGCGCTCACTGCGCGAGGGCGCTGTACTCTGTGCATTTCCGCGCTGGTCGAGCGCGGGAGCGGTTTCGGGGGCCTTTTCCGGCTCACGGCCTGACGCGCTCCCGGCCGCGGCTTTTTCTGCGGCAGCTTTTTCTGCGGCAGCCTTTTCCGCAGCCGCCTTCTCGACTGCGGCCTTTTCGGCCGTCCTGTGCTGATCTTCCGCCTCGCGGAAATATTTCATCTCGCGGGCCAGCCGGTCACGGTCGAGGATATCGGCCTGCAGGCGCTCCACCCGCTCCACTTCCTTCTCGAAGGCGCGCAGCGTGAGAAAGGCCATCAGCGGGCCGGTGTCAATCCGCCGTTCCGGGTTGCCCAGAGGGCCGGAAAAGATCACGCCTGCCTGCGGTTCGGCCCCGGCAACCGCGTCCTCGCCCGCATCGGCTTTCAGCGAAAGGTCGGCCTGCACGGTCCAGTCATTGAGATTGATCTGGCCGGAGCCGAGCAGAGCCGCCGCCGTTCCCTCAGCACCGAGATTGCGCAGGCTTACGCGGCCAGCCGCCATCGACAGGGAGCCTTCGATGGAAGTGAAAGGCAGCGTGCCCGCATCCAGCTGGCTGGCAAACAGGCTGCGGATCTTGTCTTCCTCCAGCTGCAGGCCGGAGTCGGCTGCGCGGATGATGAGGCCGAAAGCTTCCGGGTTCAGCGCCCGCAGCTCACCATCCTTCAGAGCCACCGTACCGCCGCCGCTGAGCCCGGCGGCCATGGCTGCAATGGACCGGCCGCTCGTTTCAAACTGCGCATTCACATCCAGCGTACCGGTTGCCACGGCCCTGCCAGAGCGCTGCCAGACAAGGTTTTCGGTCTGCGCGCCGGTCAGTTGCAGCGTTCCGGAGAAGCCCGCCTCGCCCGCATTGCGGGTCAGGGCCACCTGCCCGCTCAAGCTGCCGCCGCCATAGCGGGCCTCAAGACCCTCCAGCCGCAGACTGTCCGGCACGATCCGCAGCTTCGCGGAAACCGTCTCAATGGCCGTCAGGTCATCCAGCCACAGTTTTCCGGCCTTGAGATCGAGACCCAGATCCATGTGCCCGGCAAAGGGTGTTCCAAGCGCCTGCCCCGGCCAGACGCCATTCCCCTCGGCAAGCGCCCATTGATCGGCACCCAGCATGACTTCCGACAACAGGCGGGCGTCGAGGGCCGAAAGGTCCAGCGCGCCGGAGATCCGGTAAAGGCCCGATCCTGCGGCAGGTGTCAGATCCCCCGTCAGGCGTCCGGCCACGGTCACACCGGCCATGGCGCCCTTGATATCGCTCAAGGTGAGCTTGCCGCCCTCACCCAGCAGATCAAACCGCAGGTCCGCCGTCAGATCCCCCGCCAGTGCGGGCAGGACCTGACCGGTCATCAGCACCGCAGGAGAAAGGTCCTGCGATTTCAGCGTCACCCCGGCGGTGTAGCGCAGCGGCACGCCATCGCGCGGCAGTTCCATGTCGCCGACGGCTTCCAGACGGCTCGTTCCCGCCTTCGCATCGAGGCTGAGGGCAAGGCTGTCGCCCGGTTGCCCATTCAGCTTCAGCGCCAGTTCCGCCGCGCCAAGCCCCTCTTCCGAGGCAACGTCAAAGCCGAGCTGGCGCAGCAGAAGCGCGCCTTCCGACCCGGACATGTTCAGCGTCAAGGCCGCATCGCCATCGCGCCAGGCGTCCATCCGCCCGGCGAAGCGGCTGTCGAGGCCAATCTTGTTGCCGTTGACCTCGCCCGACAGCACCAGCCGCATCTCGCTGCCCTTGCCGGAGGGCTTGGCCTCAATGCGCCCGTCCAGCTTGGCCGGCACCAGATAGTCACCGCCGGTCTGCAAGCGCCGGGTCAATTCGCTGTCCGGCGCGGCATTCTCGATGAGGGCATAAAGCCCGGCCAGCGAGCTTGCCTCCAGCGTTGCGTTGAGCGAGCCCGAGGGAACGGTCGTCAGATCCCGGATGGTGCCGATGGCATCGATGCGCGCACCGGCCAGATCATTGGCGGAAAGTTTCGAGATCTTCAGCTGCTCGCCGTCATATCCGGCTTCCACCGTCAGGGCCTTGCCCTTGATGCCCCGGATCGACACTTCACGGGCGTGAAGCTTCACGTCAATCTCGGCCCCGGCGAGCATTCCGCCCAGCGCATCAGCGCCAAAGGCCGGAGCCAGGCCGGACACAAGATCCAGATCCAGCTTTTCCGCCTCAAGGCCCAGCGCGAACACGGACTTGCCATTGCGCTCATGGGTGTAGGCGATGGACCCGGCAGCCTTCGCCCCGTCAATATCGAGGCGCGAGACGGCAAAGCTCACGCCGCCGCTGCCCGCATCCAGCTTGCCTTCAAGCGCAACCGGCAGGCCGGTGAAGACAAGCCCGTTGTGCCCCTGCAGCCAGCCCGTCAGCAGGCCCGGCTGCGCAGAATTGAGCACCAGCGTTCCGCTGTAGGATGGCGCGCCTTGCAGGGATAGGTCCCCTTGCGTGGTCACCTGCGTACGGCCCGGCAGGCGGCTTGCAAGCCGCAGCACTTTCCAGCCGCCCGCTGCCGTTTCAAGGTCCAGGCGCGTGCCCTGAATGATCTCGCCGCCAGCCACAATGGCCGGAAGGTCAAGCGAGACCTCGCCCTTGAGCGTGTCCGGCGCCAGCGCTGCAAGACCGGAAAGAAGGCTTTGCCCTGCCGTGCGGATGGCCACAGGCTGCTGCGGGCCCTGCCCCAGCATCCGGTCCAGATCCAGCTGCCGCGCACCGGCCTTGATGAGGAACCGGCGCGAATCCGCCAGATCAAGATTGCCCTCGCCCGTCAGCGTCACATGCCGCTCGTCCGGGCCATAGCGAAGTTCAAAGGAAGGCACCGTGATTGAAGCCGGGCCGGCCTTCACGTCACCCTGAACCCGCCACTCCTGCATGGAGGGATCATCGGAGGCAACGGAGGCGAGCGTGAACCGGCCGTCAAGCTCCGGCGCACCGGCCTTGTCGCTCAAAAGCGCATCAACGCTCAACTGGGCGGGCGTCAGCGCCGGGGTCAGGTCTGCCTTGATGCGGATGCCGCCGCCGGGCTGGCGTTCACCCGTGGCAAGGCGCAGGGACATGGGCTCGCCATTGCTGGAGAGACTTCCGTCCACCTTGAACGGGCCGTTGAGCGAGCGGGCGCTCACCACCACATTCACATTCTCGATCTTGCGCGAGCCGCCGTCACGGGCATCGGACAGCGTGACGTTGCCGTTGTTCACCTCGATCTGGTCGAAGGCGACGTTTTTCGGGTCCACGCGCGCAAGGCCCGCCTCGCTGCGCTCCATCAGCCAGTCAAGGCGGCCATCCTCATCGAGCGCAAGGTTCACCTGCGGCCGGTCCAGCCGCATTTCCACGACGCGGATCTCGCCTTTCAGCAGGGACGGCAGTTCGACGCGCATCTGGAAACGGGAGACGGACAGTAGCGGATTTTCCGCATCCCCCACCCTCACATCGGTGAAGGTGAGCGCCGGGGCCGGAAGAAGACTCATGTCGGCCTTGCCCAGCACAGTCACCTTGTGGCCAAGCGCCTCGCCGGCATAGCGCTCGAAGGTCGAACGGTACGCTGTCCAGTCGACAAAGAGAGGCCCGACCAGCGCCGCCAGCAGCGCCAGGATGATAGCCACACCCGCCGTGATATAGACCGAATTCAGCGTCATTCTCCTGTTCTTGGGCGCCTGTTGCGTGCGGCCCCTGCCGTTACACGAGCACGATCTTGCCCGGATTCATGATGTTATCCGGATCAAGGGCAATTTTAAGGGTACGCATCACATCCAGTGCGTCTCCGTGCTCTTTTTTCAGATATTTCATCTTGCCCTGCCCCACGCCATGCTCGCCGGTGCAGGTGCCGCCCATTTCGATGGCGCGCCAGTTCATCTGCTCGATGAAAGCCTCACTCTCCGCCAGTTCCTTCGGATCATTGACATCCACCAGAACCAGCGTGTGGAAATTGCCGTCGCCCACATGGCCGACGATCGGCGCCAGCAGCCCGCGCCGCTCGATATCGGCCACCGTCTCGGCCACGCATTCGGCAAGGCGGGAGATGGGAACGCAGACATCCGTCGACACCGCCTTGGAGCCGGGGCGCAGGCCCTGCGCTGCGAAATAGGCGTTGTGGCGCGCTGTCCAGAGCTTTGTGCGCTCTTCTGCCAATGCCGACCAGAGGAAGGTGCCGCCGCCGCAATCCGCCGCAATCGCCTCGAACAGTTCTGCCTGCTCCTTCACGCCCGAAGCCGTGCCGTGGAATTCGAGGAACAGCGTCGGCGTTTCCTCAAGATCCAGCTTGGAATAGGCGTTGCAGGCGCGCACCTGCATCTTGTCCAGAAGCTCGATCCGCGCCACGGGAATGCCGGACTGGATGGTCATGATCACGGCGTTGCAGGCCGATTCCACATCCGGGAAGGGGCAGACGCCGCCGGAAATGGCTTCCGGCTGGCCGAAGAGCCGGAGCGTCACTTCAGTGATCACGCCCAGCGTGCCTTCCGAACCGACAAACAGCCGGGTCAGATCATAGCCGGCAGAGGATTTGCGCGCCCGGCCGCCCGTGCGGATGATGCGGCCATCCGCCGTCACCACGGTCAGCCCCAGCACCACATTCTTCATGGTGCCGTAGCGCACCGCATTGGTGCCCGAAGCGCGGGTTGCCGTCATGCCGCCGATGCTGGCATCCGCGCCCGGATCAATGGGGAAGAACAGGCCCGTGTCGCGGATATAGGCATTCAGCTGCGAGCGCGTCACACCGGCCTGCACCACGCAGTCGAGATCTTCCGCATTCACTTCCAGAATGCTGTTCATGCGGCTGAGATCGATGGAGACGCCGCCGCCGGGGGCATTGACGTGGCCTTCCAGTGACGAGCCGGTGCCAAAGGGGATGACCGGCACCTTGTGCTGAGCACAGAGCCGGACAATCTCCGCCACCTCTTCCGTCGTCTGCGCAAACACCACAACATCCGGCGCCTGATTCGGCAGCCATGTGGTGGTGTGGCCGTGTTGCTCGCAAACGGCTGCGGAGGTGAGGCACCGCTCGCCAAAACCGGCAGAAAGTGCAGCCTTCACGGCGGCGATGCCGTCCTCGTTGCGTTTCACCTGAACCTGCATGGCCGCCAGAGACATGGCGCATCTCCTCATCCTGTCATGAGGGCCTTGGTTTCCGGCCCTCTTGTGCTGGCGCACACTATCAAAGATGCCCCGCCACCCAAAGCTGTCTTGTGGGGCAAATCCCGGTTCTGTTGTCTCACCTGTTTCCTCCCGGTAAAAAGCCGTTGAAACGGGTCCAGTTCTGACCGGGATTGCGGTAAGAAGGAACACGCGTGGCCAGCGGCCGCAGCATTTGCGTTCCCGGATGTGGAGAGCATCACGCCATGGCCAAAGGCCCCTCCCCGCTGTTTCCCCTCAAGATTCCCGTCAAGGCCGGGGTTACGGCCATCGCCGCCGAGTTGCGGCTGAACGTCCGGCATTTCCGCCACAGCAAGGCGCCGCTCATCTGGGTGCTGGCCCTGTTCATCGGCGCCATCGTCTCCTGGGCTGCCATTTTCTTCCGCGAGCTGATCGGCCTCGTCCAGATGCTCTGGCTCGGCACCTCCAGCGAGGCAGTGGTGACGGCCGTTGCACAGGTGCCCTGGTATGTGGTGATGCTGGCCCCTGCGGCCGGCGGGCTGGTGGTGGGGCTGCTGCTGCATTTCGTCCAGCCCATGCAGCGGGCCTCCAGCGTGGCCGATGTGATCGAGGCCCGTGCCAGCGCCGGGCGCAGCCTGCGCTTCTGGCCGGGCATGTCCTCCGCACTGATTGCCGCCCTGTCGCTCGGCTCGGGCGCCAGCGCCGGGCGCGAGGGGCCGATGGTGCATCTGGGCGCGACCATCGCCACCAGCCTGGGCCGCCTGTTCAGCCTGCCGGATTCATCGCGCCGCATGCTGCTGGCCTGCGGTGTCGCCAGCGCGGTTTCCGCCTCGTTCAATGCCCCCATCGCGGGCGTGCTCTTTGCCCATGAGGTGATCCTCGGGCATTACGCCCTCTCCGCCCTGCCCCCTGTCGCCATCGCCGCCGTCACCGGCACCGTGTTCTCCCGGCTGTGGTTCGGTGATGTGGCGGCCTTCATCATCCCCGCCTATCAGATCACCTCCTACTGGGAGTTTCCCGCCTTCGCGCTTCTGGGGCTTGCCTGCGCCATCGTCTCCATCCTGTTCCAGTTTGCCTTGACCGGGACGGACTGGGTGGCACGCAACATTCCCCTGCCGCTGTGGCTGCGCCCGGTCACCGGCGGGCTGGCGGTCGGGGCCATCGGGCTGATGTTCCCCCATGTGCTGGGCGTTGGCTACGAGGCGACCGATGAAGCGCTGAAGAACCAGTTGCCCCTGACGCTTCTGCTGGCCCTGCTGGTGGCCAAGACGGCGGCAACCGCCATCACCCTTGCCTCCCGCTTTGGTGGCGGCGTGTTCTCGCCTGCGCTCTATCTGGGCGCCATGACGGGCGGGGCCTTCGGCATCATCGCCGCCGCCGCCGTGCCGGACATGGCCTCCAGCGGCGGTCTCTATGCCATTCTCGGCATGGGCGCGGTCGCGGCTTCCGTGCTGGGAGCCCCCGTCTCGACCACCATGATCGTCTTTGAGCTGACCGGCGGCTACGGCCTGTCCATGGCGCTGCTGCTCTGCGTTTCCATCGCCACCGGTATCACCCAGGCGGTGCATGGGCGCTCCTTCTTCCAATGGCAGCTGGAAATGCGCGGCGTGCCGCTCAAGGACGGGCTGCACCGCATGCTGGTGCGGGAAGTGCGGGTGGATGACTTCATGACACCGCTGGCGCCCGGGGACACCGGAGAGACCGGCCCGCTGACGCCGGACATGCCCGTGCTCTTCACGGACGAAACCCTCGACAAGGCCTTGAGACGATTCGATGAAACCGGCCAGACGCGGCTTCCCGTGGTGCGCCGCTCAGCCCCGCTGGTGCCCGTCGCCACGGCCTTCCACGTGCATGCGCTGGCGCATTACAATGCTGTCCTGATTAAAGCGGCGGAAGAAGAGCACCGGTAAAAACTATATTTCTCAGTGCGTTAACCGGAAAACCGGAATCAAGCCGCAAGGCAAGGGCAGCACCATCTCAGCGGCTTGAATCAATGTGTGAGGAGTTGGAGCGGACGTGCTCCGGGCTGCGAAAACCCCTCCCGTGTCATCCCGGTTTGGCGCGAAGCGGCAAGACCGGGATCTAGTATCCCCTGCGGCCAGAATGCCTAGACAGGGGATACTGGTTTCCCGCCTTCGCGGGAATGACACTGAGCAAGCCGTCAGTTCCTCACCAAGCCCCACAGCCGGATCAAACCGGCTCCGTCGCCTGTTCAAGCCAGATGCGGGTCTTCCCGTCGAGGTGCGGGCCGACTTCGTGGCGGACGCGGGCGTGGTAGGCGTTGAGCCAGTTGCGCTCGGCCACCGTCAGCAGATCCACATCCACCAGCCGCCGGTCGATGGGCGCCAGCGTCAACGGCTCGAAGCCCAGCATGGGCCGCTCGCCACCGGGAATGTCCCGCGCTTCCGTCACCAGTTCCAGATTCTCGATGCGGATGCCATATTCCCCGGCCGGATAATAGCCCGGCTCGTTGGAGAGGATCATCCCCGGCTTCAGCGGCTGGCTGCCCGTCTTGGCAATGCGCTGCGGCCCTTCGTGGACGGACAGATACGCCCCCACCCCGTGGCCGGTGCCGTGGTCATAATCAAGGCCCGCCTGCCACAGGGCAATGCGCGCCAGCGTATCAAGCTGTGCCCCCGTCGTGCCTTCCGGGAAGCGGGCCGTGGCGATGGCAATATGGCCCTTCAGCACCAGCGTGAAGTGGCGCTTCATCTCCGCCGTCATCTCCCCCACCGCAATGGTGCGGGTGATATCGGTGGTGCCATCCTCATACTGGGCGCCGGAATCGATCAGGAACGGGCGGTTCAGCGGGACCGGCAGATTGCTCTCCCGGTTCACCCGGTAATGGCAGATCGCCCCGTTCGGCCCGGCCCCCGAAATGGTATCGAAGGAGATGTCCTTCAGCACGCCCGTCGCAGCACGGAAGGCTTCCAGCTTTTCCGCCGCGCCAATCTCATCCAGCGTGCCCTTGGGCGCTTCTTCGTCCAGCCAGCACAGGAACCGGCAATAGGCCGCCGCATCGCGCAGATGCGCCGCCTTGGCCCCTGCAATCTCCGCCGCATTCTTGATGGCCTTGGGCAGCAGCACCGGATCGGCGGCCTCCACCAGCTTGCCGCCGGCCTCCGTGATCTTCGTGGCGATGGCTTCACCGGCAAGGTCCGGGTCCACCATCACCGTCAGCCCCTCCTTGCCGAGGCTTTCCAGCGCGGGCAGGAACTGATGCGGCTCGGCAATATCGGCATAGGCCGAAAGCTCGCTGCGGACCTCGTTGGAGAGCTTGCGCCCGTCGATGAACAGCACGGATGGCTGCGCCGCCTTGAGCACGGCAAAGGACAGCGGCAGCGGCGTGTGGGACACATCAGACCCGCGGATGTTGAAGAGCCAGGCAATCGAATCGGGCTGGGTGATCACCACCGCATCGGCGCCGCGCTCCACGACGGAGGCCATGATGCGTGCGGCTTTGTCCGCAACGGCCTCTCCTGCCAGTTCCAGCGGATAGAGCGAAACCGCACCCAGCGGCGCCTCGGGACGGTCTTCCCAGACCGCATCAACCGGGTTCGTCTCGACAGCCACCAGTTCAGCCCCCGCCTTGGCGCATACGTCGCGCAGGCGGCGGGTTGCGTTGAGCGTATGCAGCATCGGGTCAAAGCCCAGCTTCATGCCCTTGGAAAGATTCGCCTCGATCCACTTCAGCGGCGGCTCGTTGATGAGATGCAGCGGGGTGAAAACCTCGCAATCCACCTGTTCGCGCACCTGCAGCGTGTAGCGGCCGTCCACAAAGATCGCCGCCTTGCCGCCCAGCACGGCGGCCACGCCCGCCGAGCCGCCGAAGCCGGTCAGCCATTGCAGGCGGCAATCGCAGGGCGGCACATATTCGCCCTGATGCGCGTCGGCGCGGGGGATGAGGAAACCGTCGAGGCCACGGCGGGCAAGCTCTGCCTGAAGGGCCTGAAGCCGCGGACGGCCAACGGAAGGATCGGTGGGGGTGTCAAAAGTCTGGAACATGGAGCGGAGCCTAAACCCGCCGCCCCGGCCAGACAATCTCAAAGGCAGCGCCCGTCCACATGCAGCAAGGTTAAAAAGCCGTTTCCTTTCGCACTGCGGCATAGTCTTTTCGCACATGCAATAAACGCAAGGCAGTCATGCGGTTCCATGTCTTTTCGGAATGGCCGGATGAGGCCATATTCAACCCGTGACGAGGGAGGAACCTAGCCACACCGAATTTATGGAGAAATCCAAATGGCACTTTCGACTGTTACCTCCACGATGATCGCCGCTGATCGCCGTTCGTCCCGCAGCATCATCCGCCGCGCTTTCGATCACATGATCGCCGCGCGTGAAAAGCAGGCCCTGCGTTATGTCAACGGCTACCTGCTGTCGCTGGACGATGCCACGCTGGCAGCTTACGGCTACGATCGCGAAGAACTGCGCCGCCAGGGCTCGCTCACCAGCGCGATCTGAGACGGAAACCATATCGCAGCCGCGGCGGAGTAATCCGCCGCCCGGACTGCGGGATGACAAGGCTCCTTCGGGAGCCTTTTTCCGTTTCTGGGCAATGGTTTATGGCGCGTGACGGAATCAGGCGGGCAGCGGGTTGAACGCCATACGTCAAGACGGTCAGCAGTGGATGGCCGCATGGCCTTGCCGTTCTCTGACGCGGTCACCCCGGGCCGAACACAGTGAGGACCCGGGGACCACTCGCTTGCAGAGAGTTGCAGATGTCCTGAAGCTTCGCGGCAAGTTCCTGTCCGAAACCTGATGCGCCACCGTAGCCAAGTCTTACCGTTCTGGAAGCGAGTAGCCCCCGGGTCTGCGCTTCGCTCCGCCCGGGGTGACCGCCCTGGGAGCGCCTCGCTCTGACACCAACCCATGCAAAAGGCGGGCACAGGGCCCGCCTCATCCTCATCCGATCTGCCCTCAGCCGCGCCCGCGCGTCAGGGTAAGCGTGATCCAGCCGTTCTTTTCAAAGCGCCGCACAAGGCGGAAGCCCTGCGTGCCATAGGCGAAGAGGATGCGCGGGCCGTCCTCGATTCGCAGGCCCGAAAGCACCAGCATGGCATCGCCGGTCATGCGGGCGGAAATGCTTTTGGCCATCTGCATCAGCGGGCGGGCCAGAATATTGGCAATCACCAGATCAAACGGACCGTACTCGGCAAAGCGCCGGTCTTCCACGCCAGCCGCCGTAAAGGTGCGCACGAAATTGCCCACACCGTTCAGCACAGCATTCTCAGCTGCCGTCTGCGTTGCCACCGGATCAATGTCGCTGGCAATCACCTGCTGGCGGGACAGCTTGGCCGCCGCAATGGCCAGAACGCCGGTGCCGGTGCCGATATCGAGAATCTTGTCGAACCGCCAGTGGCTGAGCAGCCGACTGATTTCGCGCAGGCAGCCTTCCGTGGTGGCGTGGTGCCCGGTGCCGAAGGCAAGCGCGGCTTCAATCTCGATGCCGATGCTACCCGCAGGCACCGTGCCCCGGTCATGGCTGCCGTGGATGAGGAAACGCCCGGCCGGCACGGGAGCCAGCCCTTCGAGGCTCTTCTCCACCCAGTTCAGGTCTTCAAGCACCTCGGCTTCCACCGGCGCGGCAAAGGCGTCAGCGCCCAGCCGGTCCTTCAGCTCATCGGCAGCCTCGTCCGGCTCCATGCCGAACATGAGGATTTCGACCGCCCAGACCGAGCCGTCCGGCACGAATTCATAAACCGTGACCGGATTGCCATCGTCCTCATAGGCCTGTTCCACGATCCCGTAGATACGTTTGGCTTCCAGTTCGGCGGCACAGATCCGCACTCTCACAGTCTGCATGAAATCCTCGGCAGCTTGGCAATGACGTGGCCGATATAACGCCAGCGGCCCCAAACAGCCAGCCTATTCGGGAGCCGCTGGAGCGAGCGGCAGCGTTATGCGGGCCGTGAGCCCCCCACCGGGCGTATCAAGCAGCTCAAGCTGCCCGCCATGGGCATCCACGATGGAGAGCGTGGTCGACAACCCGAGGCCAAATCCGGTCCCCGCCTCCGACCCGATGGACCGGGCACTGTCCCCTCTCACGAAGGGCAGGAGCATGCGCTCCTTCTCGGAAGAGGAAATGCCTGGTCCATGATCGATGACGTCGATGACGGCCTTGCCATCCCTGGAAGTGAGCATCACCGTCACTTCGCCCTGTCCGTCAGCCGCATAGCGCAAGGCGTTGCCGGCCAGGTTTTCGACAGCCCTGACAAGCTCGCTGGGCCGGGCCAGAACCTTGATATCACCCTCTGCCTCAAGCCCGATCACATGGCCTGCATCCTCGTATTCATCCCGAATGCCTTGCAGCAAGCTGGGAACATCAATGCAGACGGAGGCTTCGCCGGTGCGGCCCTGCCGCAGAAACGTCAGCGCGCCATCGATCTGGGCTTCCATCACCTTGAGATCAGCAAGGCTGCGGCGGCGCTGGTCTTCATTCTCGATCAGTTCGAGCCGCAGGCGCAGACGGGTCAAAGGCGTGCGCAGGTCATGGCTGATTGCGGCCAGCATCTGGGTGCGGCGCTCGATCAGGTCGTGGATCCGCTGCTGCATCCGGTTGAAGGCAAGTGCCGCATCCCGCACTTCCTGCGGCCCGCGCGCGGCGAGCGGCGCCAGGATTGTGGTGTTCTCGCCAAAGCTGGTCACCGCCTTTGACAGGTCGGACAAGGGCCGCACCAGAGTGCGCAGGGCCCAGATCAGCAGCATGGAAACACTGATGATCAGGAAGATGAGCAACTGGAAAAGAGGATCACCCAGGATCGGTGGCCTGTCCCTCGGCAGCATGTCACTTTCCACCAGCGTGCCGTCGGACAAGCGGAAAACCAGTTGCGGAACCCGGCTGTCATTGGCCTGATCATCCGGTCTCCCGCCGGATCCGTCCACCCCGTCCCCATACAGCAGGACACCGAGAAATTCGACCCCCTTTGTCACAGCTCCGGGTGCGAGCGGCCAGAAAGGCGGCAGCCGCTCCGTCATCTGATCGATCTCTGCCGAAGCAGAGATCGTCAGCTTCAGCTCCGGATAGTCAGCCCTGACGTCCTCCAGAATAGCTTGCCGGACAGCCGGATCAGCCTCATCAAGACGGACGGCCGCCGCCGCAGCGCGCATGGCATGCAGCGACAATTTCGCATTCGGCCCCTGAGGCCGGATCAGAGTGATCGCAGCGACTGCAAATATGACAAGAACCGCAAGAGATGAGATCATCACCAGCAGCATCTGCGGGGCAATGCGCTTCGGCCATAACCATGCCAGGGCCCGTATCAAGCTGGCTTCACCTCTCCAACGAACTCGTAGCCACCGGCACGGACAGTCCTGATGAACTGCATCCGCGCGCCCGCCGCATCCATCTTGCTGCGCAGTCGGCTCACCAGAATGTCAATGTTGCGGCCCGTCATGCTGACGTTGATGCCTTGCGTCAGTTCCACCAGCTGTTCGCGGCTCAGGACACGGCCATGGCGCTCGCACAGCACCTGTAACAGATCAAACTCGGCCGGCGTCAGGCTCACCAGCGCGCCCTTGGGGTTGAACAGATGGCGCGTCTCGCAGTCAAGCACCCAGCCATCAAAGCCCAGCTTCTTGCCGGAGACAGCCGGGGTCGCCGCCCCCATTTCAACGCGGCGGAACATCGCCCGGATACGGGCAATCAATTCGCGCGGGTTGAACGGCTTGGGCAGATAGTCATCCGCCCCGACTTCCAGACCGATCACACGGTCAAAGTCATCGGCCTTGGCCGAAACGATGATGATCGGAATACTGCTGGTGCCTCTCAGGCGGCGGCAGATGCTCAGGCCATCCTCGCCGGGCAGCATGAGGTCCAGCACGACGAGATCGATCCGCGCGCTGTGCAGCACACGCTCCATCTCGCCTGCATGGCGCGCGAGGCTCACCTTCCAGCCCTGACCCGTCAGATGCTGGTCAATCAGTTCGCCGATTTCGGGGTCGTCCTCGACAACGAGGATATGTTCAGTCTGTTTCATGAGCCGCAATATGACTCAACTGCGCCGCATTTCAATTATTTTTCGTCGGTTATTTCTTTTGATTTCCGTAGTTTCCTTAGAAAAATAAAGAAAAGAACGAGAAATAATTCATTAATTTCGCATTAACCTTTGCCATTCACTGTTCATTATATTGCAAGCAAAAGGAAAGGCTGCAATCATGATGTCCATTGGTGCATCGGGTATTCAGTCTCCCCAGCAGTATTTTCAGTCCAAGCTGACGGAGCAGGTAAGTTCCGGAGAAATCACGTCCAGCGACATGGACGCAATGCTTTCCGCGCTGGAAGCTATTGATGGAGAAATGGGGCCTGGCGGCTCCGCGCCATCAGCTCCGCCCAGCCAGGAAGAGATGCAGGCAAAGCTTGAGAGCCTGCTGTCTGAACAGGTGGAAGCCGGCACGCTGACACAGGACCAGGCGGACGAACTTGCCTCCCTGTTCGAAAGCGGTGAAATGGCCCCTCCCCCGCCTCCGGGCGGCGGCGGCATGCCGCCCATGACCGAAGATGATGACACCACTGAGGACATTCTGGCGAAACTGCTGGAAGAACTTCAGACAAAGACCGGTTATTCAGCGTCCGGAACAAACACGGTAGCGTCTTCCACATCCCTTATCGTCGACTATACCGCCTGAAACTCAGCATGCGGCGTCAATAACAGGGGCAGGGTTAGGCCAGCGCATGACAGGGCGCTGGCCTTTTTTCTGCTGATCCGGCGTACGGCGCCTGAGCCATGACAAGGCGCGATTCGCCGGCATCGAAAAACTTGGCGTCAATGCCGCTCGACGAAACTGTCGATCACCCGCTTCTCGCCGGCCTTCTCGAAGTCGATGGTCAGCTTGTTGCCCTCGATGGCCCGGATCGCGCCATAGCCGAACTTGATGTGGAACACCCGTTCACCGATCTCGAACTCCGAGGGCTTGTCCGCCACGGAGCGGGCCACAAGCTCGCCCTCGATGGTCAGCGGACCTTGCGCCCGGCTGCGGGCAGAGCGCATGTCTCCGCGCCGCCCGTAATCCTCGCCGCCCGCCCGCGCCTTCTGCGCCCGCTGCCAGCCCGGCGTCGAATAGGTGTTCTGGAAGGCATCACGGCTGTCGAAGCGTGACACGCCGTAGCTGCCGCCCCCGCCATAGCCACCGCCGCTGTAGCCGCCATAACGGCTGGAGCTTTCGACCACCTCCACATGATCCTCCGGCAGCTCATCGAGAAACCGCGAGGGAATGCTCGACTGCCAGGAGCCATGAATGCGCCGGTTGGAGGCAAACCAGATCTTCGCCCGCTGCCGTGCCCGGGTGATTCCCACATAGGCAAGCCGCCGCTCTTCCTCCAGCCCGGCCCGGCCGCCGTCGTCCAGTGCCCGCTGATGCGGGAAGAGCCCCTCTTCCCAGCCCGGCAGGAACACCGTGTCGAACTCAAGCCCCTTGGCCGAATGCAGCGTCATGATCGAGACGGCATCGGCAGCGTCGGCCGAATCCCGGTCCATGACGAGGGCGATATGCTCGAGGAACCCCGGCAGGGACTCGAACTCTTCCATGGAGCGGATGAGTTCCTTGAGGTTGTCGAGCCGGCCCGGCGCCTCGGCGGACTTGTCCTGCCGCCACATCGCCGTGTAGCCGCTCTCGTCCAGAATGATCTCCGCCAGTTCGGAATGCTTGACGCGGGTGAGCTGCGCCCGCCAGCGGTCCAGATCCGCCAGCAGATCCGTGAGCGCCTTGCGCGCCTTGGGCTTGATTTCTTCCGTGCGGCACAGCTGCGTTGCCGCCTCGATCAGCGGAATGCGCTGCGCCCGGGCCAGTTCATGCACGATCTTCAGCGTCGCCTCGCCGAGGCCGCGCTTGGGCGTATTGACGATGCGCTCGAACGCCAGATCATCGGCCGGCTGCACCACGCAGCGGAAATAGGCCATGGCATCGCGGATTTCGAGCCGCTCATAGAAGCGCGGGCCGCCGATGACCCGGTAATTCAGCCCCAGCGTGATGAAGCGGTCTTCAAACTCACGCATCTGGAAGGACGCGCGCACCAGAATGGCGATCTGGTTGAGCGAATGCCCCTTGCCCTGAAGCGCCTCGATTTCATCGCCGATGGAGCGCGCTTCTTCCTCCGAATCCCAGGCGGAGGCGACCGTAACGGCTTCAGCTTCCGGATCCTTGTCATCGGTGAAGAGCGTCTTGCCAAGCCGCCCCTCGTTGTGGGCGATCAGATGCGAGGCCGCGCCGAGAATATGCGCCGTGGAGCGGTAGTTCCGCTCCAGCCGGATGACGAGCGCGCCGGGAAAATCGTGCTCGAAGCGCAGGATGTTGTCCACCTCCGCCCCGCGCCAGCCATAGATCGACTGGTCGTCGTCACCCACGCAGCAGATATTGGCATTGCCCTGCGCCAGCAGCCGCAGCCACAGATACTGGGCGACGTTGGTGTCCTGATACTCATCCACCAGCATGTAGCGGAAGCGGCGCTGGAAATCCTTCAGCACATCCGGCTGTGTCTTGAACAGGGTGATGCAGTGGAGCAGCAGGTCGCCGAAGTCCGCCGCATTGAGCACGGACAGCCGGTCTTGATACTCCTCGTAAAGCTTGCGCCCCTTGCCATTGCCGAAGGAGCGCGCCTCGCCTTCCGGAATGTCCTTCGGCGTCAGGCCGCGGTTCTTCCAGCTGTCCACCTGCGCGGCAAACATGCGCGCGGTCCAGCGCTTTTCATCCAGCCCCTCGGCCTGGATCACCTGTTTCATCAGGCGCAGCTGATCGTCGGTGTCGAGGATGGTGAAGCTGCTCTTGAGGCCCACCAGCTCCGCGTGGCGGCGCAGGATCTTCACGCAGATGGAGTGGAACGTGCCGAGCCACGCCATGCCCTCCACGCCCTCGCCCACGTAACGGGCGATGCGCTCCTTCATCTCGCGCGCCGCCTTGTTGGTGAAGGTCACGGCCAAGATCTGCGAGGGATAGGCCCGGCCGCTTGCCAGAATATGCGCGATGCGGGTGGTCAGAACACGGGTCTTGCCAGTGCCAGCTCCTGCCAGCACCAGAACCGGCCCGTCGGCGCTTTCCACCGCCAGCCGCTGTTCCGGGTTGAGCCCTTCGAAATACTCCGGCGCCCCACCCTGCTGGCCAGCCCCCTGCCGCGCCGCCAGAGCCCGCGCCGCAATACCGCCGCCCTGTGGCCTGTGGGCCGCAACAGGCGCAGATCCCGGCCCAAACCCGGCATCATACTCAGCGTCAATATCGCTCCAGTCGTCGGAAAAACCGGGAGGCACAGTCATTCATCCAGCCAGGGTTCGGGTGCATTTCATGGAGAACAATATAGCAACAATCGCGGCAAGAGCGAGGCTTTGAGGGGAATATAATGGGGAAAGGGTGCCTCATCAGAGGCCCGCTCAAACCTGTCGCCCTTCCAAGGCCGCCGAAATGCTGGGCCGTCTTACGCTTGGATTGCAACAAATCTTATCGAGACGCTGCAGTCTTGCGTAGCCGGAATCAAGGCGGCAGAGGAACGTTCTGTTCCTCAAAAGTCATAAAAGCCTGCTGCATCAGAGATTTGGTCACCTAGCAATCAAAAGGTTGCAAAAATTATGTATCACAATTAAATTCTGATAACTTTACGGAAGATTGGCACTCTAACCGGCATGGAGGAAGCCCATGCAAAAATTCAGAGCCTTTCGGATGGCCATTTGTCTTGCTATGGCTCTCGCAACAGTGCCAACAGGTGTTCTGCATGCGCAGGAACAGACTGGCGTCGTCCTAAATCGACTGCTAGCCGATACTCGCGATACACTGATCCGGGTGAAGCGTGACACCGACGGCACACTGAAGCTGAAACAAGCAACCTTGCAGTTGCAAACCAGCCTGCAAAGTGAAGCAAGTGGCAAGATCAAGCTCGTCGTCGTCTCTTTCGGCAGTTCTGTTGCCAGCGAGGCTGTACAGACCCTGAAGCTGGTGCTTGCACCACCCGGCGATGGCGACACCACGAAGGTGTCCTCAACCTCTGACGGCCTCGCTGAGGCAATTCTCGCCGGCTACACCGCAAGCCTTGGTGCGCGCAACGCCACGCCGCCCCTGCACCTGAAAGAACTGCAAACCAAGGTAAAATTCGTCGTCAAGGCAGAGGCAGGCGCAAGCGGTGGCCTAGTGTTCTTACCCGTTACTGTCGATCTGGCGGGCAAAGTTGCCTCCAGTAACATTCAGGAGATCGATCTGGTCTTCTGCGTTGATCGCTGCTGAGCAAAGGAACCGCATCGACAGGCCTGCACTGACGGTAACGGGCAACAACCGCAGCACGCATGGAGGGCAACCATGAATGTTACCACCAGTTTAAAGCCGAACTGCGACCATTGTGCAAAGACTGACCTGCGGCACCGGTTCGCTCTAGCCGCAACCTTCTTCCTGACACTCGCATTTTTCTGCCAACCTGTAGCAGTGAAGGCCCAGCCAGCCTGTGGCACAGAACTAGGATTAGACTTCGGCCATCCGCAACTGGGCCAAAGTGAATGGCGGGATCTTGCCCATGCCTTGCTGAGAGTGGAGAACGGCACCAGTAATGGCACAGGCCATGGCACAGCCTTCCTAATCGACAATAAACGTGGAATTTACCTCACTGCCGCCCATGTAGTCGAGGTGATTGAAGCCGGAGAGATGTCAGCCAACGGCCGTGCCCCGCTTGCCGGGCGCAATCCTATGCTGGCCAGAGACCCGCTGCCGCTCCGTGTCCTTGCCAAAGTCATGACAGAAGCACCGCAGGGCCAACTTCACCCCTTGCATGAGGACTTTGCAGTTCTGCAACTCATCGATCCGACACCAGTTACTAGCATCACGCCGTTCGAACTGGCATTCGAGCGGCCGGGCCGCAGCACTGGTTTCAGATTCTACGGCTATGGCCTGTCGAATTCGCAGGACTTGACACCACGAGCTTCTGCTGTGCCACAAAATTTCGATCCCCATTCGCCAGCTCCCTTGTACCGGCTCGCTGGTGAAGTGCGCGAAGGCGATAGTGGAGCTCCGGTCTTTGATGACAAAGGTATCGTCTACGGCATTGTCATGGGAGCGCAAGGACACAACTTCGCGCTGTTCCATCCTCTGCAGCTCTATCTCGAGCATCTGTTCGCCCTGCAGCCGCCCCCCGGCGATGACAGGCTCGATACGACCGCCTTCGCCGAGCAAAGCTTGGAGCAGCGCCGCAGCAGCCTGACCCTAATGCTCGACGCACGCCCACGCTCCAATCGCATCACTAACATAGCTCTGGTAAACTTCATCGCTGAACTGGATCGCACGGGCAGGCTGCTGGAGATCCCGGCGGAACTAATTGACTGTCCGCTCTACTATGCAGTCAGCGAAAGAATGATCACCCAGCACGCATTGCCGCTACTGAATCATCGCGTCCGCATCAAGTACACCAACCTGTCCCCGGCGATGACTGTGCAACAAGCACTACGTCAGGCACAGATCCTGGAGCAGAGTGGAGAGATAGCCGAAGCATCAGCCTATTTTACCGTAGCCGCTGAAGCCGCTAGCGCCCAGGTGGCTGCGATCGCCAGCAGGCCAACCGGACAGAAGGCGCTTTTCGCATCGATCGGCCGTGCCAAAGCATCCACAGATTCAACCACCGGCTGGCTGGCCTCCGACGGAGCGGGCACACCGGTTGAGTACTTAACGCTGCTGGAAGACACTATGTCTAGCCTCAATGTACCCGCCGGAACGCCAAACCTGGCAATTGCCCAACTAGATTCACGTCGGCTGACTGGATATGGTTCCGACAGCTTTGCAGTCAGTCTCCACGACTATTCACTGGCGTTGGCTGGTCAAGCGCGCATGGCGCAACAACTGCAACTGAACGAGTTCGACAGCACCGCTTCGGCGGCTTTACGGGCCGCGACACTGTCAGCGGCAGTGGCGCATAATCCAAACTGGCAAACCCGTGCCCTCGACACGCTGGCCACAAATGCTCTCACCTTTGACCAGCCAGACCTTGCCAGCCGCGCCTTCGCAGAGTTATGGGCACGCGGCATCAAGAACAAGGCCGTGCAGCAAGGCTTCGAAAACAGTACCGCACTAGCGCCTGCATCGCCCAACCGGTCTCTGACCATCCGGCAGGCCACAGGATTGAGGCCTATCGACATGCTTGGCCTGTCGAGTGGCCGGGTAGCACTGGAACGGCCGGGTGGAAGCTGAAGAAATAGCAGGCCAACCAGCTAAGCCGCAGGTCCATCACTTTCGAGCAAAATTTGACACAGAAGGGCCGACGCAGCTCCGCCCCAGAGAACAGAACTGGATGGCACGTGGAGTAAATGCCGCTGGCGCGAAGCTTGGGCCTTCGATGATCTCACTCACCCGCCAACCAGATCGAACCAGCCGTCTTCCGTGATCACCTCAATGCCCAGATCCTGGGCCGTCTTGAGTTTGGAGCCGGCGCCGGGGCCGGCAACCACGAGGTCGGTTTTCTTGGAGACCGAGCCGGCCACCTTGGCGCCCAGCCGTTCGGCCATGGCTTTTGCCTCGTCGCGGGTCATGCGCTCCAAGGAGCCGGTGAAGACGACCGTCTTGCCAGCAACCGGCGAGCCTTCGGCGCTGATCTTCTCGGCGTCCTGCGGCGTCACTTCGGCCAGAAGAGCGGCCAGAGCCTCGCGGTTATGGTCTTCGCCAAAGAACTGCACCACCGCCTCGGCCACGGTTTCGCCGATGCCGTCGATGGCATTGAGCTCTGCCCAGGCCTCGCTGCTGCGGTCCTGCGCGGCTTCCATGGCTGCGGAAAAGGCAGAGAAGGAGCCATAGGCGCGGGCGAGAAGCTTGGCGTTGCCCTCGCCCACGTGGCGGATGCCGAGCGCGAAGATGAAGCGGTTGAGGTCGATGCGCCGGCGGGCGTTGATCGCCTCGAACAGATTCTTCGCAGAAACGGCACCCCAGCCTTCACGGTTGCGCAGCTTGGTCAGCGCCAGCTTGTCACGCGCTTCCAGCGTGAAGATCTCCGCCGGGCTGCGCACCAGCCCCTCGGCAAAGAAGGCGTCGACCTGCTTGTCGCCAAGGCCCTCGATGTCGAAGGCGTTGCGCGAGACGAAGTGCTTCAGCTTTTCGGAAGCCTGCGCCGGGCAGACGAGACCGCCGGTGCAGCGGCGCACAGCATCCGGGCGGCCGGTCTTCGCATTGATCTCCCGCACCGCGTGGCTGCCGCAGGCCGGGCACACATCGGGGAAGACAAAGGCCGTGGCATCCGCCGGGCGGCGTTCCAGATCCACCGCAATCACCTGCGGGATCACGTCGCCCGCGCGCTGGATCTGCACCGTGTCACCGATGCGCAGGTCCACCCCGCCACGGATCGGCTCGCCATCGGTACCGATGCCCTTGATGTAATCCTCGTTGTGCAGCGTTGCGTTGGAGACGACCACACCGCCCACCGTCACCGGCTCAAGCTTGGCGACCGGCGTCAGGGCGCCGGTGCGGCCAACCTGGATCTCGATATCCCGCAGGATCGTATAGGCCTTCTCGGCCGGGAATTTGTGCGCAATCGCCCAGCGGGGCGATCGGGAGACGAAGCCGAGACGCTGCTGCAGGTCCAGCCGGTCCACCTTGTAGACAACACCATCGATGTCATAGCCAAGGCTGGCGCGATCTTCCTCGATACCGTGATAGACGGCCAGAAGCTCCTCGACGCTGGAGCAGCGGAGCATGCGCGGGTTGATGGCAAAGCCCCAGTCGCCAAAACGGCGGACCATATCGAACTGAGTGTCACAGGGAACCTCGCTCATCTGCCCCCAGGCATAGGCGAAGAAGCGCAAGGGGCGCGAGGCGGTGATCTCCGGGTTGAGCTGGCGCAGAGAGCCGGCCGCCGCATTGCGCGGATTGGCGAAGACCTTGCCGCCGTTGCCGGCCATGCGCGCGTTCAGCGCCGCAAAATCGGCATGGGACATGTAGACTTCACCGCGCACCTCCACCACCTCCGGCACACCGGCCGGCAGTTCATGCGGGATATCGGCGATGGTGCGGGCATTGGCGGTCACGTTCTCACCCACCGAGCCATCACCACGGGTGGCGGCGCTGACGAGGCTGCCCTTCTCGTAGCGCAGCGACAGGGACAGCCCGTCAATCTTCGGCTCGGCCGTGACGGCAAGTTCACCCATCAGCGGATCGAACTTCAGGAAGCGGCGGACGCGGCCGACGAAATCGCGCACATCCTCATCGGCAAAGGCATTGTCGAGGGAAAGCATCGGCACCGCGTGGGTGACCTTGCCGAAGCCATCGGCAGGCGCGGCCCCCACCCGTTCGGACGGGCTGTCCGACCGCATCAGCTCGGGAAAGCGCGCCTCGATGGCGGCGTTGCGCTGACGCAGGGCATCATAATCCGCATCGGAAATGACCGGCGCATCCTCGCCGTGATAGCGCGCATCGTGGAAGGCGATCTCACCGGCAAGCCGCTGCAATTCGGCTGCGGCCTGCTCGAGCGTCAGGGCCTCGACGGCGGTGTTGGCGTTGGAGCTGTCAGTCCCGGTCATGGCTGTCATCCGCAATGCAGCGGTCCGGCCTCAGCCGCAGGACCGCAAAAAAATCAGAGCCGGGACGGAACCGGAGGCAGGGCTGCCGAGTTCTTCTCCCGAACAGACCAGCCAAGCCCCACGGGGGTCTGAGTGGTCTGAAGGCCGGATGCGCGAGCATCGCAGCGCCTTGGTATTAAAGCCAGAAGAAGGAGAGGCCAAGATGCCCGCAGACAACAATTCAGCAAAGCTTCGTCCCAGTAGCAATGCAGGTTGGTTTGTGGCAGGCGCCCTCGCCGTGGCTCTGGTCGGCGTCGCGCTTTATGCGGCGGAAGGCGGTTTCGCCAAGCAGGACAAGGCCGTGATCGAGCTGAATATCCCGAATGTGGGTGATGGCAAGATCGAGCTGCCCAAGCCTCAGGAAGGCCCGATGACAACGCCGACGACGCGGGACTAACCCCCGCACCAGGCAGAGACAAGACACTCCAAGTCAGGTGAAATCCCCCCGCACCTGACCTTCATGGCCCACGCTCCACGCAAGCCCCCCAACTCAGCCCGGAGCGTGGGCCATGAGCTTTTCAGCCGCCGCACGGGCTTCATCGGTGATGACGCTGCCCGCCAGCATCCGGGCGATTTCCTCGCGCCGGTGCGCATCATCAATCGGGGTGATGCGGGTCGCCACCCGGTCCTCGGCAACCGATTCCTTCGAAATCAGGAAATGACCATTGGCGCGGGCCGCCACTTGCGGCGCATGCGTCACCGTCAGCACCTGCACGGAGCGGGCAAGCCGCGCAAGACGCATGCCGATGGCCTCGGCAACGGCACCACCCACGCCCGTGTCAATCTCGTCGAACACCAGCGCCGGAACGGAACCGCTGTCCGCCAGGGACACCTTGAGCGCCAGCAGAAAGCGGGACAGTTCGCCGCCGGAGGCAACCTTCATCATCGGGCCGGGGCGCGTGCCGGGGTTGGTCTGCACCCAGAATTCCACCGTATCGACACCGCTTGCCGACCGGTTCTCCGGGTCACTGGTCATCTCGACGATGAAGCGCGCCCGCTCCAGCTTCAAGGCCGGAAGCTCGGCAGCAACAGCTGCCTCCAGCGCACGGGCGGCCGTGGCACGGCGGGCGGAAAGATTTGCCGCAAGGCCATCAAAGGTCCTGCGGGCAGCTTCGGCCTCTGCGGCCAGCGCATCCAGCTTTTCCTCGCCCGCATCCAGATCATTAAGGTCCGCCGCCATTTTCTGGCGCAGGGCCGGCAGCTCATCCACCTGAACGGAGAACTTGCGGGCCGCAGCGCGCAACGCAAACAGCCGCTCCTCGGCAGATTCCAGTTCACGCGGATCAAAATCCGTCTCGCGGATCGCAGCTTCGAGACCCGAACGGGCTTCCTCAAGATTGTCGAGCGCCGTTGCCAGCGCGGCAACCGGGCCGGAGAGCAGCTTCGGCGCCTGATCGGCCTTGCGCTCCAGACGGCGCAGCAGACTGGACAGCTCAGGAATCGGCGACGCACCGCCGTTCAGCGTTTCATAGGCCTCGTTGAGGTCGGTGGCGATTTTCTCCACCTGCATCATCTCGGCCCGGCGCAGCGCCAGCGCCTCTTCCTCACCCTGCTTCGGATCGAGGGTCTTCAACTCATCCACGGCCGAGCGCAGAAAATCGGCTTCGCGACGGGCGGCCTCAATGCGGGACTTGTGATCACGCAGCGCCTTCTCCGCCTTGCGATAAGCGGAATAGGCAGCTTCAACCGCCGTCAACTCGCCCTGCAGCACGCCAAAGGCGTCCAGCAGCAGGCGGTGGCTTTCAGGATCTACAAGCGCCCGCTCGTCATGCTGGCCATGCACCTCGACCAGCATCTGCCCCGCCTGCCGGAGCAAACCGACGCTGACGGGCTGATCATTGATGAAGGCCCGGCTGCGGCCATCGGCCGTCTGGATGCGGCGCAGGATCACATCGCCATCGTCGGGCACGTCGTTTTCGCGCAGCAGAGCGCGGACGGGATGGGCGCCCGCAACATCGAAGACGGCGACCACCTGCCCCTGCGCCTCGCCGTGACGCACAAGGCCGGCATCACCCCGCCCGCCAAGGGCAAGGGTCAGCGCGTCGAGAAGGATGGACTTGCCCGCACCGGTTTCACCGGTCAGCACAGTCATGCCGCCGGAAAACTCGATGTCGAGCCGGTCGATGAGGACGATATCGCGAATGGACAGCGTCGCCAGCATGTGAAATTGCCCCGCCCTGATGACCCGGAATCCGGATCAGAACACACTCACCCCCTGGAAGGCGCGGCTGATCCAGCTCGACTTGTTCTCGGAGGGCTCATATCCGCCCTTCTGCAACAGCGAGAAAGCGTCCTTGTACCACTGGCTGTCAGGATAATTGTGACCGAGGATGGCCGCAGCGGTCTGCGCCTCGTTCACCACACCCAGCGCGTAATAGCCTTCGGTCAGACGGAAGAGGGCTTCCTCGACGTGGCGGGTGGTCTGATAATTGATCACAACCGTCTTGAAGCGGTTGATCGCCGCGATGTAGTTGCGCCGCTCCAGATAGTAGCGGCCAACCTGCATTTCCTTGCCCGCCAGCTGATCTTCCGCCATCAGCAGCTTGGCCTTGGCGTCCGGCGTGTACTCGCTGTCGGGATAGCGCTGGATCAGTTCGCTGAAGGTCTGTGCCGCCTGCTCGGTGATCTTCTGGTCGCGGGTGATGTCCGGGATCTGGCGCTGATAGGACTGGCCCTTCAGATACAGCGCATAGGCCGCATCTTCACTGCCCGGATAGAGCGTGATGAAGCGGTCGGCTGCATTGATCGTCTCGGCGTAGCGGCCCAGCGAGAAATTGATGTAGGCAAGGTTGATCAGCGACTTCCGGGCGTACTCGGAATAGGGGTAGGTCTTGTCGACCTCGGAGAACTTCTTGCCGGCATCGCTCAGGCGGCCCGCATTGCGCAGCGCCAGGCCCTCGTTGAACAGCACTTCGGCCGGGGTATCGTCCAGCGCCAGGTCGTCATCGTCCTTGGATGCGCAAGCCGACAGGGTCAGTGCACATACCAGCATGATCGAGCCAAGAAGGGCAGTCTTTCTGCCGGAACGCTTGCCAGCCTCTGTTGCCATGTTTCGCAGCACGCCTCACCACTCCTTGCCCGAGTTATGCATGAGCCCCCTGCCCAGGGGCCACAGTCCGGTTACCAAACACGTTCCACGCTAAGGCTTTTAGCGGAACCGGACGGCATTCGTCACGCCGTGTGTCGTCTTTTTTGAGCTTTTTTGTGACCGTAGACAAAGAGCGGGCGCCTCTCGGGCGCCCTCACTCGAATGACTTGTGCAAAAAACTCAGGAAACCTCAGGGCCGAAGGCCGCAGCCGCCAAGCCGGACCGCTCGACATTGCCATGTTCGCGCCATGACGGAGCCTCGACAATTTCGAACACATCCTGCCCGGTCTTGCTGAACAGCTCCGCCAGAATGGCCACATTCATGCGGTGGCCAGCCTTGTAGGAGCGGTAGAGGCCGAGAATCGGCAGCCCGGCCAGTGCCAGATCACCAACCGCATCCAGCGTCTTGTGACGGACGAATTCGTCAGCCCAGCGGGTGCCTTCCGGGTTCAGCACCCGGTCGTCGGCAACGGCGACGGAATTCTCCAGCGACGAGCCACGGGCAAAGCCCATCGCCCACAGCTTCTCGACTTCCTTGACCTGCCCAAAGGTGCGGGCGCGCGACACTTCCTTGCGGAACACATCCGGAGTCATGTCGCTGGCAAAGGTCTGACGGCCGATCAGCGGCGTCTCGAATTCGATGGTCACCTCGAAACGGGTGCCGGAATAGGGCAGAAGCTCGCACCAGGCGCCATTCTGCTCAAAGCGGACCGGCTTCTTGATTCGCAGATAGCGGCGGCCGCGGTCGAGGCGCTTCAGGCCCACCTGGTCGATGGCTTCCACGAAGGCGGCCGCGCTGCCGTCCATGATCGGCATTTCCGGGCCGTCCATTTCGACGATGACATTGTCAACGCCGAGGCCGCGCAGGGCTGCCATCAGATGCTCGACCGTGGACACGCCGTTGCGGGCAGGATCAGCCATCACGGTGCAGAGCGCCGTCGCGGTCACGTGATCCCAGCGGCCGGGAATGTCCGTCTGCAGATCGTCGCTCACGTCCGTGCGGTGGAAGACGATGCCCGTTCCAGCATCTGCGGGCAGAAGGGTCACCGAGGCCGGCGTGCCCGAATGGACGCCAATGCCTGTCAGTGTCACCTGATCCGCCACAGTGGTCTGGAAATCAAGACGGTTGGTCATTCGGGTCTGCCTATGCCGGTGCCACGGTCGGAGTGTCATTCCGAAAACTGAAATGACTTTAGCTACCGTGCGTTAACGCTTCTGGAACTGGCAGCACAATAGCCCCGGAGAGGCCAAGTCCGAAATAAAGCTTTATTACGGTTTGTAACGCGAATTACGGCATCAACATATTGAATTCGCTACGGAACCCTCCAGACACAAGGAAACGGCCTGACACATTCCGTGTCAGGCCGTCCAAGGGAAGAAGGGTCAGGGGAGACTCAGTTCGACTGACGGCGCAGGAACGCCGGAATCTCGAGCTGGTCTTCCTCGCTGTGCACCTGCGGACGCGCCGGAGCGCGGCCCTGCATGTCAAGCTGACCGGCAGCACCGGCCGGACGGCCCTGCTGGGCGGGAGCCATCTGCGGCATGCGCGGAGCCGGACGCATCTGCGGCTGGGGAGCGGCAGCCGGAGCACGCGGGGTCATGACGGGAGCAGCCTCATGCGCGGCATGCTCTTCATGATCTTCGCGACGGGACAGACCGCTGGCCAGACGGCGCAGCAGACCCATCGGACGGCGGTCATCGCCATGCTCTTCCATGTCGAGCGCAGGCGCGGCCATCGGCTGCGGTGCGGGAGCAGGAGCCGCCGGGGCAACAGCTTCGGGGCGCTGCGGCTGACGGGCCATCAGCTCACGCTGGGCGATCGGCGGGAAGTCTTCCACGCGCGGCATGCGCGGTGCAGCCATCGGCTGTTCGGCAACCGGGGTCTCGAAGGGAACAGCGGCCGGAATCGGCTGCTGCATCATCGGCTGCAGCGGAGCTGCCGGCATTTCGGCCTGAACCGGAGCGGGGATTACGGCTTCGGCTGCGGGACGAAAGGATTTGGCTTCCACAGCCTCGCTCACCTGAGCGGCCGGAGCCGGCTCGTTGATTGCCAGTTCACGCTCAAGGCTGGCCAGAGCGCGGGAAGCTGCATCTTGCTGGAAGCTGGTCACGGCCGGGCGCTCAACGGGACGCTCGGGCTGACGCGGAGCGGTGTTGATGACCGGACGGGCGACGGGCTCGGTCTTCGGTGCCGGAATGGCATCGAATTCACCGTTTCCCATCAGCAGTTCCTTGTCGATGCCGGTGGCGACGACGGAAACGCGGATGATGCCATCCATGCTTTCATCGAAGGTTGCACCCAGGATGATGTTGGCGTCAGCGTCCACTTCCTCGCGGATGCGGGTGGCTGCTTCATCGACTTCGAACAGGGTCAGATCGTTACCGCCCGTGATCGAGATGAGCAGGCCCTTGGCGCCCTTCATCGAGGTCTCGTCGAGCAGCGGGTTGGCAATGGCAGCTTCGGCTGCCTGCTGGGCGCGGTTCTCGCCCGATGCCTCACCGGTGCCCATCATTGCCTTGCCCATGCCGCGCATGATCGAGCGCACGTCGGCAAAGTCGAGGTTGATGAGACCTTCCTTGACCATCAGGTCGGTGATGCAGGCCACGCCCGAGTAGAGCACCTGGTCAGCCATCGCGAAAGCGTCGGCGAAGGTGGTCTGGGCATTGGCGATGCGGAACAGGTTCTGGTTCGGAATGACGATCAGAGTGTCGACATTGCGCTGCAGTTCCTGGATGCCTGCTTCGGCGATGCGCATGCGGCGCGCACCTTCGAACTGGAACGGTTTGGTCACCACACCTACCGTCAGTATACCCTGGGCGCGAGCCGCCCGGGCGATGACGGGGGCAGCGCCCGTACCGGTGCCACCGCCCATGCCGGCGGTGATGAACACCATGTGCGAGCCGGACAGGTGGTCATTGATTTCGTCGATGACCTCTTCGGCAGCAGCGCTGCCGACTTCCGGCTGGGAGCCGGCGCCGAGGCCTTCGGTCACAGCCACGCCCATCTGGATCAGGCGTTCTGCGTGGTTCATGGCAAGGGCCTGCGCATCCGTGTTGGCTACGACAAAGTCGCAGCCCTGCAGGCCGGCCGTGATCATGTTGTTGACGGCGTTTCCGCCCGCGCCGCCGACGCCGAAAACCGTGATCCGCGGCTTCAGCTCCTGAATGTCGGGCATCTTCAGGTTGATGGTCATTCTATCCTCGCGACCCTAAAGGAGCACCCGGTTCTCGGGGGCTCCGCATTCTTCCCTTTGAAGTTTGCCGTTTCCGGCAGTTTCCCCTGACGCGGATGCCGCGTCAGAAGCTGTCCCTGATCCACTGGCCGACACGGGCCAGGTAACCCGTGCTGCCGCCCCATCCAGACCGCCTGTGTTTCGGCTGAAACTGTTCGATCTGGGAGACTTGCGGATAAATCAGCAACCCGACCGAGGCGGCGAATGCCGGCCCCTTGGCTGCATCCGGCAGTCCGGCCACCCCGAGCGGCCGTCCGAGCCGGACATTGCGGCCGATCACCCGGCGCGCAACTTCACTCAATCCCGTCAGCTGGCTCGCCCCGCCCGTCAGGACGATCTGCTTGCCGACGCGCCCGGCAAAGCCGGAGGCCGTCAGCCGGTCACGGACCAGCTCCAGGATTTCCTCTACCCGCGGACGCACGACCCGGATAAGGGCCGAGCGCGGGATCTGATGCGGCAGGTCACCCTCCACCGGCGGGATCGTGAGCATCTCACGGTCATCCACGCTGGTCGGCAGGGCCGAGCCATGAAGGGTCTTCAGACGCTCGGCGTCCGAAAGGCGCATGGCAAAGGCCCGCGCAATGTCAGTCGTCACGTGCTGGCCGCCAACAGCGATGGCATCCAGATGCACCATCTGACCTTCGACGAAGACGGACAGCGTCGTGGTGCCACCGCCCATATCGACGCAGGCGACGCCCAGCTCGGCTTCGTCATCCACGATGGTGGACAGGCCGCTGGCGTAAGGCGTTGCCACCAGCGTCTCAACATGCAGGTGGCCGCGGTTGATGCAAAGCTCGAGATTGCGGACCGGCGGCACTTCCGTGGTGACAACCTGCATGTCGACGCCAAGCTTCATGCCCAGCATGCCGCGCGGATCACGGATGCCGCGGTTGCCATCCAGCGAATAGGAGATCGGCAGCGCATGATTGACCGCCCGGCCCTCCATCACCGTATGCGAGGATCCGGCCACCAGAACACGCTGGATATCGGCTTCGCTCACCGCATCACCGGCCAGCGGCACGGTGGCGCTGAAGATCTCGCTCTGCAGGCGGCCGCAGCTGACGTTGGCGATCACGGATTCCACCGTCACGCCGGCCATGCGCTCGGCTGCATCCACGGCCAGGCGGATCGCCTGTTCGGCCGCATCCATATCCACCACCACGCCGGACTTGATCCCGCGCGAGCGCTGGTAGCCGTAGCCCAGAACCTCGATGGCATGGGACCGGCCGGCCAGAACGGAACCTTCGGCGCGCGGAGTCAGCTTGGCGATCAGGCAGCAGACCTTGGTGGAGCCGACGTCCAGCACGGACATCACAACGGCACGGCGCCCCGGCAGAGGGCGCATGCGCGGCAGGTAGAGGGTGGAACCGGTGCGGCTCATGTGTTGGCACCCCCTCTTGCAACTTTCTTGTTTCCATCCAGCGCGTCGCGGCGGCGCTGCGCCGCTTCATCCGTCAGGCGCACCACAACGCGGTCGGGCAGGCGCAGATCGATGGCGGCAATATCGCGGGCCAGAATGGCACTTTCCTTGTCCATCTTCACAACAGCAGCCAGCGCCTTGGCCGGATCTTCTTCCGGCAGGCGGATGGTGATGCCGTTTTCGAGCATCAGATCCCAGCGGCGCTGGCCGATGAGATAAGCGGCGCGCACACGCGGGCGCAGTTCCGGCTCGCTCTCAAGGGCCTTGAGGATCTCACCTGCGCGGGTCTGAGCCCCGTAGTTCACCACGAGCAGCAGATTGGCATAGCGCCCATCCACATCGTCGGTGATCACTTCGCCCTGCTCGGTCACGATGGACACGGTATTGCCGCGCTGCCAGAGAGCGTAAGGCACCCACTCGTCAATCGTGACCTTCACCGTGTTCGGGTAAAGCTTCATGACCGAGGCGGACTTGACCCAGGGGTTCTGCTTCAGGCGTTCACGCGCGGCATCCGCATCGAAGAGCACCAGCGAATCACCTTCTTCCAGCGCGAGAGCATCGAGGATCTGATACTCGGCCACTTCACGCTGACCGGACAGCTTCACCGCCTCGACACCCAGACCAGCCGCACTGATGAGAGACTGCGCGACCATGCGCCCATGACCGCCCAGAATGACACCATACGTGATGGTGGCAGCCAGGAAGGCCACGGCAGATACGGTGCCGGTCCAGCGGGGAAGATCGGCAAGCCAGCCCGCCTGCCGCCAGATAGGACGGCGCCGCAGCCGCGGGACACCACGCCCGCGCGGCGCCAGCTCCGCTTCCAGCGGATAAGCACTGACCATCCCGGCTTTGCGCCTCAGCGAGAGCAACTTGCGTCCTCCACCATCCAGGTGACGAGATCCCCGAAATCACGGCCAGTGTAGGCGGCAAGTTCCGGAACCAGCGAGGTTGGGGTCATTCCAGGTTGAGTGTTAACTTCCAGGCAGATCAGGGAACCCGACCCATCCGGACGCTCATCGAAGCGGAAATCCGCCCGCGAAACACCCCGGCAGCCGAGCGCACGATGCGCTGTTAAGGTAAGTTTCTGTACTTCTTGGTAAATAAAGGGTGAAATTTTCGCAGGAAGGATGTGAACAGAGCCACCTTCCGCATATTTCGCTTCAAAATCGTAGAAACCGTGCCCTTTTGGCACAATGTCGATAACTCCAAGCGCCTCATCTCCCATCACCGCGCAGGTCAGCTCGCGGCCAGGAATGTAGGTCTCGCACATCATTGTGTCCGGATATGGCCAGTCATCGCGCGTCAGCTCCTGCGGCGGATGCAACTGGTCTTCCTTAACGATGAGCACGCCGAAGCTGGAGCCCTCGTTAATGGGCTTGATCACATAGGGCGGGCGCATCGGGTGCTCATGCCCCACATCCCGCCGGTTGATGATCAGATGTTCCGTGACAGGCACCCCATGCGCCGCCATCACGGCCTTGGCCTTCACCTTGTTCATGGCAAGGGCAGAGGCCATCACGCCGGAATGCGTGTAGGGGATGTTCAGGATCTCGAGCAGGCCCTGGATGCAGCCATCCTCGCCGAAAGGGCCATGCAGGGCATTGAAGGCCACATCCGGCTTCAGTTCGGCCAGACGGGCTGCGATGGAACGGTCAACATCGACGCGCGACACCCTGAAGCCGCGCGCTTCCAGCGCATCGGCGCAGGCATTGCCGGACGAAAGGCTCACCGGCCTCTCGTGCGCCCACCCGCCCATCAGTACCGCGACATGCTTACCCGTCATTTCCACCGACTCACTCAAACAAATGTGAGCCCCTAAGATGCCGCCCAAATTGGTAAGGAAACGTTAACCAAGCCGTTAAGGAATGCATTAACGTCTTGTGGCCTGCACAGTGTGATTCAAAAGCAACAGCGGCGGGGTCCGAGGCTGTGGAAATCCTGTCCGGAGCATGAACTGCGTGCGGATGGCCATGCGAAACTGCAAGTTTTCTGGCGGAAAATCAGAAAATACAACCGAAAGCCCGCATATGTCCGGCAGGCGCAGCACCATCCGGCTGGAGAAAGTGGGGATGCTACCCCCCCTAACAGGTCCCGGCACAAGGCCGGGACAGCACGGTGGGGATGCTTTGGCAGTGTTCGATGGCTCAGTCAGCCCCGGTTGAACTGCCTCCCAAAAGAAACACAATCTCCGCGCCGTCCCGGCCTTGAGCCGGGACCCGTCATGGATTCTCTGTCCTTGAGCCAGTCATTCCCGGTCAAGAAGCGAGTCGTTCCCGGAATATACGTTGGGCTTCGCCTCTATCCGCCCAACCTCAATCCAGGAACGGACTGATTTCTTCGCCGGGGAGGAACTGCCCGAGGCGTTTGATCTCCCATTCGAGTTCAACGCCCGAATGCTCGCGCACGCGGCGGCGGACGGTTTCGCCCAGAAGCTCCAGATCATGACCCGTTGCCGTGCCGGTGTTGATCATGAAGTTGCAATGCATTTCCGACATCTGCGCCCCGCCCACGGTCAGCCCGCGGCATCCGGCAGCGTCGATCACCTTCCAGGCAGAGTTGCCCGGAGGGTTCTTGAAGGTGGAACCGCCGGTCTTTTCGCGGATCGGCTGCGCCCGCTCACGGTGAGCAACCACTTCCGCCATTTCGGCACGGATCTTCGCCTCATCCTCCAGCGGCCCCTCAAAGACGGCACTGGTGAAGACAAGACCGGGGGCTGCAGAACTGTGGCGGTAGCTGTAGCCCATGTCCGCGTTGGTCAGCACATGGCGCGCGCCCTTGCGGTCAATGGCGGTCACTTCCACCAGACGGTTGCAGGTTTCCGTGCCATGGGCGCCGGCATTCATGCGCAGCGCGCCGCCAATGCCGCCGGGTATGCCGGTATAGAAGGCAAAGCCGCCGATACCGGCGTCTGCCGCGGCTTCCGCCAGCCGCTTGTCCGGCACCGCAGCGCCCGCACGGATGCGGCCCTCCCCCAGCACCTCGACAGCGCCGAAGCCGCGTGCGCCAAGACGGATCACCACGCCTTCAATGCCCCCGTCCCGCACCAGCAGGTTGGAGCCAAGGCCGATGGTGAGCACCGGGATTTCTTCCGGCAGAACGGACAGGAACTGCGCCAGGTCCTCTTCGTCTGCGGGCTGGAACAAGAGCTGCGCCGGGCCGCCGGCCCGCAGCCAGGTGACGGCGGACAGCGGCTGGTTGGCCGTCAGCTTGCCGCGCAGGCCCTCGAACCGGGAGCCGAGGCTTGCCAGAAGATCGGGAAAGCTCACGCCCCCTCTCCCTTACCAAGGGCTTCCAGCTGGCCCGGCAGCGCATGCGCCCACTGGGTGATGTTGCCAGCACCGAGGCAGACAACGTAGTCACCCGGCTTGGCAAGGTCCGCAATGACGCCCGCGAGCGCCTCCGGGCCCTCCAGCGCGATGGCCGAGCGGTGGCCATGGGTCTTGAGGTTGGAAACGAGGCTGTCGCGATCAATGCCCGCAATCGGCTGCTCACCTGCGGCGTAGACAGGAGCCACAATCACCGTGTCCGCATCGTTGAAGCAGGTGGAGAAGTCCTCGAACAGGCTGGCGAGGCGGGAGTAGCGGTGCGGCTGCACCACAGCAATCACCCTGCCCTTCGCCGATTCCCGCGCGGCCTTCAGCACGGCGCGGATTTCCACCGGGTGGTGGCCATAGTCATCGAAGAACTCGGCGCCGTTCCAGGTTCCCGTGTGGGTGAAGCGGCGCTTGACGCCGCCGAACCCGGCCAACCCCTTGCGGATGGCATCAGCGGAAATGCCCAGACGGTTCGCCACCGCAATGGCAGCCGTTGCGTTGGAGACATTGTGCAGGCCCGGCATGGGCAGCACCAGATTGTCCATGACCTCGCTTGCGCCCGAGCGGCGGTTCTGCAGGATGACGCGGAAGCTCGACTTTCCGCCGGCCATGGACACATCGGCAAAGCGCACATCCGCCTGCGGATTGGCGCCATAGGTGACGATGCGCTTGTCCTCGATCTGGCCGACGAGCGTCTGCACTTCCGGGTGGTCGAGGCACATCACCGCAAAGCCATAGAAGGGCACGTTCTCGACGAAGTGGCGGAAGGCCGCGCGCACTCCGGCAAAGTCGCCGTAATGGTCGAGATGCTCCGGGTCGATGTTGGTGACGATGGCGATATCGGCGGGCAGCTTGACGAAGGTACCGTCGCTTTCGTCCGCTTCCACCACCATCCATTCACCATCACCCATGCGGGCGTTGGTGCCATAGGCATTGATGATACCGCCGTTGATCACGGTCGGGTCCATGCCGCCCGCTTCCAGCAGCGCCGCCACCAGCGAGGTGGTCGTCGTCTTGCCGTGGGTGCCGCCGATGGCAATGGCCTGCTTGAAGCGCATCAGCTCAGCCAGCATTTCGGCACGGCGGACCACCGGGATCAGCTTCTCGCGGGCGGCGATCAGCTCCGGATTGTCGCGCTTGATAGCGGAGGAGACGACCAGAACTTCAGCACCGCCAAGGTTTTCCGCCTTGTGGCCGATGAAGACCGGAATGCCCTTCTCGCGCAGGCGCAGCACATTGGCGCTCTCGGACATGTCCGAGCCCTGAACGGTGTAGCCGAGCGTGTGCAGCACTTCGGCAATGCCGCTCATCCCGATGCCCCCGATGCCGACGAAATGCACCGGCCCCAATTCACGCGGCATCTTCATGCGCGGTCTCCTTTGTCTGTTGTGTTTGCGCCAGCGGTCTCTTCCACCAGATCGGCAAGGCGGGCAACCGCATCGGGTTTGCCCTGCCCGCGCGCGGCGGCGGCGGCGGCTTGAAGGGTGGATGGCTCATCCATGAGCCGGGTGAGTTCTGCGGCAAGGCGCTGCGGCGTCAGGTCCTTCTGCGCCACCGGCCAGGCTCCGCCCACGGCTTCCAGCACGCGGGCATTGTTGCTCTGGTCCTGATCCAGCGCATTGGGCAGCGGCACGAGGATCGACGGGCGGCCGATGACGGACAACTCGCTGACGGAGGACGCGCCGGAGCGGCAGATGACGAGATGGGAAGCGGCAATCCTCGCCGGCATGTCGCGGAAGAAGGGCGCAAGCTCAGCAGACAGCCCAAGCACCTCGAAGGCGCTCGTCACCCGCTCCATGTCTTCCGGACGGCACTGCTGCACCAACTGCAACCGGGCGCGGTGTTCCGGGGACAGAAGCTTCACCGCTTCCGGCATCACGTCCGAGAAGAACCGTGCGCCTTGCGAGCCGCCGAACACCAGCAGGTGAAACGCGCCGCCTGCCTGTGGCACCGCATAAGGCACGCTGGCGGCTTCCACCACCGGCGGGCGCACCGGATTGCCGGTCTCGCAGATCTTCGGGGAGAGCGCTGCATCGGGATTGACAAGCGTCAGGCTGGTGGCGACGCGGGTGACGCCCTTGGCCAGCATCCGGTTGGCCCGGCCCATCACGGCATTGGCCTCGTGCAGGATCGACGGCACGCCCGTCAGCCGCGCCGCCATCATCGGCGGAAAGGTGGGATAGCCGCCAAAGCCGACGACAACGGCAGGCTTGATCTGCCGGATGACACGGCGGGCCTGCAGCGTGCCGCGGGCAAGGCTCAGAACCGTCTTGAGCAGGGCAACGGGCGACTTCGAGCGCAGGGTTTCAGAGGCGATGATATGCACCTCCCGGGCCGGAAAGCTGGTGCCGTAGCGGTCGGCGCGCTCGTCCGTCGCCAGATCCACGGTCCAGCCCCGGCGCACCAGTTCATGCGCCAGCGCTTCGGCAGGGAACAGGTGGCCACCGGTGCCACCGGCCGTCAGGAGAATGGTCTTGCTCATTGAATACCCGGCTGAATGAGCTGAGACGGCGGCACGCGGGCCACCGTCACGCTGTCGCTGTGCAGCGGCCGCGGCTTGCGGCGCGACAGGGCCAGAATGAAGCCCGCCGTCAGCGCCGTCGAAAGCAGCGAGGAACCGCCGTAGGAAATGAAAGGCAGCGTCATGCCCTTGGCAGGCATGAGGTTGAGGTTCACCATCAGGTTGATGGTCGCCTGCAAGCCGAACATCAGCGTCAGCCCGGCCGTCGCCAGCCGCGAGAAGGCATCCTGATCCCGGCCCGCATTGCGCAAGCCCCGCAGGATGATGAAGGCGAAAAGCGCCACCAGCAGCATGCAGACGATGATGCCGAATTCCTCGGCCACCACGGCAAAGATGAAGTCGGTGTGGCTGTCCGGCAGCCCGCGCTTGACGATGCCCTCCCCCGGCCCCTTGCCGAACCAGCCGCCCGAGAGGAAAGCCTCACGGGCGCGGTCGATCTGATAGGTGTCGCCGGAATCGGGATCGAGGAACCTGTTCACACGCGTGGTCACGTGCGGCAGCAGGAAATAGGCCGAGGCAAGACCGGCAACACCCACGCCGCCCAATCCGATGATGGCGATCCACGGCAGGCCGTTCATGAAGAACAAACCGCCCCATACGAGGCCGATCAGCATGGTCTGGCCGAAGTCGGGCTGAGCCACCAGCAGCGCCGCGCACATGGCGAAAAGCAGGGCGGACAGAACCATGCCCGGCACTTCGCGGCGGCGTCCGCTTTCTGACAGCAGGAAGGCGACCAGCACGACGAAGGCAGGCTTGAGGAATTCGGAGGGCTGCACCGAGAAACCGGCAATGTTGATCCAGCGGCGGGCACCCTTCACTTCGGCGCCGACGAAGAGCGTCGCAACCAGAAGCGCAAGCGACACGCAAAAGAGCAGCAAGGCCCCCCGGCGCACCATCCGCGGCGACATCAGCGAGACGCCGAACAGCACGACGACCGCCAGCGGCAGGAACATGGCCTGCCGCTTGACGAAGTAATAGCTTTCCACTCCGATGCGCTCGGCCACCGGGGGACTGGCCGCAAAGGACAGCACGACGCCGCCGATCATGAGCAGGACGAACAGCGCGAGAAGGATGTGGTCAACCGTCCACAGCCACTCGGCCAGCACACCACGATCAGCGCGAGAAACCATCAGGCATCCTCCGTCTTTTCCGGCACCGCCAGCAGGGCCCGGACGCTTTCGGCAAACGCATCACCACGCACTTCAAAATTCGGATACTGGTCGAACGAGGCGCAGGCCGGGGACAGCATGATCACCTTCTCGGCCTGCGGATCGAGCGCCGCATCCGCCGCCGCCCGCTGCACCGCCACGTCCAGCGTGCCGCTGATCTCGTAGGGCACCTTGCCGTCCAGCGTGCGGGCAAACTCCTCGGCCGCCTCGCCGATCAGATAGGCCCGGACAATGCGGGGGAAGAACTCACCCAGCGGCTCGATGCCGCCCGACTTCGGCTTGCCGCCCGCGATCCAGTAAAGCCGGGGATAGCTCGCCAGCGCCCATGCCGTGGCATCCGCGTTGGTCGCCTTGCTGTCATTGATGAACAGCGTGCCCTCATGCCGGGCGATGATCTGCATCCGGTGCTTGAGGCCTGGGAAACTCTCGAGCCCTGCGGCAAGCTCCTGCGGTGCCACGCCAAGCGCCAGCAGTGCAGCACAGGCCGCCGCCGCATTCTGGGCATTGTGCTGGCCGCGAAGCGACGGTGCACGCGACAGATCGGCAATGACGGTTTCCACGCCCTTGTCTACACAGATCAGCAGGCCATCACGGGCAAAGACGCCATGGGTCTGCGTCTGATGGCCGGAAATGCGGCGCACATCGTGCCCGGCAGCTTCCAGCCGGTCCGCGATGGCAGCACTCATTTCGTCATCCACGCCGACGATGGCGGTGCGGGCCGCAGCAACGAGCCGCTCCTTGATGCCGGCATAGTTCTCCATGGTCCCGTGCCGGTCGAGATGATCCGGCGACAGGTTCATGTGAATGCCGGCCGTCGGGGCGAGACCGGGAGCAAGATCGATCTGATAGGACGAGCACTCGATGACATAATGCCGGTGCGGCGCCAGAGGGGCGAGGTCGAACACCGGCGTGCCGATGTTGCCGCCCATCTGCACATCCCGCCCCAGCGACTTCAGCAGATGCGTGGTCAGCGCCGTTGTGGTGGACTTGCCATTGGTGCCGGTGATGCAGATGACAGGGGCGTCCGGGCACACGAGTGCCCTTTCGCGCGAAAACAGCTCGATGTCGCCGATGACCTCGACACCCGCCTCACGCGCGAGCTCCACCGTCCAGTGCGGCTCGGGATGGGTCAGCGGCACACCGGGAGACAGCACCAGCGCCGACAGGCCCTTCCAGTCGAGTTCGGCCAGATCGCGGGCCTCAAGACCTTTGGAGCGGGCAAGATCATTGCGCGCAGGCGCATCGTCCCAGACGATGACATGCGCCCCGCCTTCCTTCAGCGCCAGCGCACTGGAAAGGCCCGAGCCGCCAAGCCCGAAGAGCGCTACCTTTTTTCCCTTGAAGCAGGTGACCGGGATCATGACCGCCTCACCTCAGCTTCAGGGTGGCAAGGCCGACGAGGGCGAGAACCACGGCGATGATCCAGAAGCGGATCACCACCTGGGACTCGGTCCAGCCCAACTGCTCGAAATGATGATGGATCGGCGCCATGCGGAACACACGCTTGCCGGTCAGCTTGAAGGAGGCCACCTGCACGATGACGGACACCGCCTCCAGCACGAACAGCCCGCCAACGATGGCCAGCACGATCTCATGCTTGGTGACGACCGCAATCGCACCGATCATCCCGCCAAGGGAGAGCGAGCCCGTGTCGCCCATGAAGATGGCGGCCGGAGGCGCGTTGAACCAGAGGAAGCCAAGCCCGGCGCCGATCACGGCGCCGCAGATGACGGCGAGTTCGCCCGTGCCGGGCACGTGGTGGATCTGCAGATACTCGGCAAAGACCGCGTTACCCGACAGATAGGCAATGAGCGCAAATGTGGCCGAGGCGATCATCACCGGCACGATGGCCAGCCCATCGAGCCCGTCCGTCAGGTTCACCGCATTGCCTGCGCCGACGATGACGAAGGCGGCGAAGGGAATGAAGAAGATGCCCAGATTAAGCAGCAGGTCCTTCACGAAGGGGAAGGAGATGGAGGTGGCGAAGGTGCCCTTGTCCAGCATGGTCACCGCCAGCGCCGCCAGACCGGCAATCAGGAACTCGATACCGAGACGCGCCTTGCCGCTGAAGCCCTTGTGGGTGGCCTTCGTCACCTTCAGATAGTCATCATAAAAGCCGATGGCGCCGAAGCCGACGGTGACCCACAGCACGATCCAGACATAGGGATTGCGCAGATCCGCCCACAGCAGGGTGGAGACGATGAGGCCGGACAGGATCATCAGCCCGCCCATGGTCGGCGTGCCCTTCTTGGTCAGAAGGTGGCTCTGCGGCCCGTCTTCACGGATGGGCTGGCCCTTGCCCTGACGCAGGCGCAGGCCCGCAATGATGCGCGGCCCGAACAGGAACACGAAAAACAGCGCCGTCATGATGGCACCGCCCGTGCGGAACGTGATGTACTTGAAGACGTTCAGCGCAGAAACCTGGCCGGACAGTTCACCGAGAAGATAGAACATTTGGATTCCTCAGGCCGAAGCCATTTCATCCGCTGCGGGATATTCCTGCTTGAGCGCGTCCACAAGGGGGCCCATACGGCTCCCGAGAGACCCTTTGATCATGATGATGTCGCCGGGGCGCAGCTCGTCCTTGAGGCGCTCGGTCAGCGCTGAGGATTGCTCGGCATAGACAGCGCGTTTCTCGCGCGGCAGCCGCTCCCACAAGGCGCGCATCAGCGGGCCGGAGCAATAGACCAGATCTGCGCCGCTGTCTTCGACGGGGCCAATCAGATCCGCATGCAACTGCCCGGCTGCATCGCCCAGTTCCAGCATATCGCCAAGCACCGCAATCTTGCGGCCCGGCGCTGCGGCCTGCATGCCGCCGAGCACGCTGAGGGCCGCACGCATGGAGGCCGGATTGGCGTTGTAGCTTTCATCAACCAGCACAGCCTCGCCGCCCGGCAGCTTCAGCCGCGTCTGGGCGCCGCGCCCCTTGGGGGCCGAAAGCTCCGCCAGTGCCAGTCCGGCCAGCGCCAGATCGCCGCCCAGCTCGCAGACGGCCAGCAGCACGGCGAGGCTGTTGCGGACAAGATGCTTGCCCGGCGCGCCGATCTTGTAGGTGATCTCCTGCCCCAGCACCCGCGCCTGAATGGAAGAGGACCCGGTCTGCACCGCATAGTTCTCAAGCAGCGCGTCGCTGCCTTCAGCTTCGCCGAAGGTCTGGATACGCTCGACACCAGCCGTCTTGGCAAGGAAAGTCAGCAGGTCGAACTGGTCATTGTCCTGATTGAGAATGGCAAGGCCGCCCGGCTCCAGCCCGAGGAAGATCTCGGCCTTGGCCTGTGCGATTTTCTCGACCGAGCCGAAAAACTCCAGATGCACCGCCTGCACGGTGGTGATGATGGCCGCATGCGGGCGCACCATCTGCACCAGCGGCGTGATTTCTCCGGCATGGTTCATGCCGATTTCGAAGACACCGAATTCGGTATCCTCCGGCATGCGCGCCAGCGTCAGCGGCACACCCCAGTGATTGTTGAAGGACGCGGCCGAGGCATGGACCTTGCCGGAGCGGCCAAGCGCGAGGCGCAGCGCCTCCTTGGTGCCTGTCTTGCCGACCGAGCCGGTGACCGCCACGATCCGGGCGCTGGTGCGCGCGCGGGCGGCACGTCCAAGATTGCGCAGGGCCTCCAGCGGATCATCCACCACCACGTAGCGGCCGTCCCTGGGCAGATCGACCAGCTTGTGCCGGGCAACCAGCGCCAGCGAAGCGCCGGCTTCGAGGGCCTTGGCCACATAATCATGCCCGTCCAGCCGGTCTCCGACGATGGCGACGAAAGCCTCGCCCGGCGCGATGGTGCGGGTGTCGATGGAAATGCCGGTGATTTCAGCCTGCGGCTCTCCACGGGCCTCGCCGCGCGTTGCGGCCAGAAAGGCATCGAGGGTCCAGAGCGGTGCGCTCATGACCGGGCTCCTTGTGCAAGCGCGGTGCGAACCGCATCATGATCCGAGAACGGGAGCACCGTCTTCCCGACGATTTGGCCCGTTTCGTGACCCTTTCCGGCAACACACAGCACATCCCCGCTTTCCAGCATGGAAACAGCCGTTGCTATGGCCTCCGCCCGGTCGCCGATCTCCAGCGCGCCTGGAGCGCCCGCCATGACGGCCTTGCGGATGAGTGCAGGATCTTCCGTCCGCGGGTTGTCGTCTGTGACGATGACCACATCGGCGCGGCGGCTGGCAGCTTCCCCCATCAGCGGACGCTTGCCTGCATCCCGGTCGCCACCGGCCCCGACGACCACAATGAGGCGGCCGGTGGTGAAGGGACGCAGCGCAGCGAGTGCATTATCCACGGCATCGGGCTTGTGGGCATAGTCCACGAAGCACAGGGCGCCATTGTCCTTGCGGCCCACCAGCTCCAGACGCCCCGGCGCGCCTTCCAGCGTTTCCAGAGCCCGCATGACTGCCCCCGGCGCCTCGCCTGCGGCAATCGCAAGACCGGCAGCAACGAGCGCATTGGACACCTGAAAATGCCCGGCGAGCGGCAGGGAGACCTTGTATTCCCCGCGCGGTGTATCGATCGTCAGAACCTGGCTGAAACCGCTGAACTGGACATTGCGCAGATGCAGATCCCTGCCCCGCTCGCCCACGGTCAGCACCTGCTGGCCGCGTTCTTCGGCCACCGCCAGCACACGGTCAGCCTTGTTCTGCGCCGGATCCACAACCACCGTGCCGCCGCTGGGCAGAAGCTCGCGGAACAGGCGCAGCTTGGCCTGCAGGTATTCCTCTTCGGTGGCGTGATAGTCCATGTGATCACGGCCAAGGTTGGTGAAACCGGCGGCCACCAGTTCCACCCCGTCCAGCCGGTACTGATCGAGCCCATGGCTGGACGCTTCCATCGCGGCATGGGTGACACCGGCATCGGCCAGCTTTGCGAGTTCCGCATGCAGCGAAACCGGGTCCGGCGTCGTCAGGCCGCCGTAGCTGGTGCCGGAGGCTGTCACCGTTCCAAGCGTGCCCAGGCTGGCCGCATTGTGGCCGCAGCGCTGGAAGATCTGGCGGACGAAATAGGCAACGGAGGTCTTGCCGCTGGTGCCGGTGACGGCCACCATGGTTTCCGGCTGGCGCCCATGAAAGCGGGCAGCCATCTTAGCAAGCGCCAGACGCGGGTTCGCGGCAACGATGACCGGCACCGGCACGCCGCCACCGGCCTCGATCAGCGCCGCACCTTCCGCATCCGTCAGAACAGCGGCCGCGCCCTGCTCCACCGCCTTTGCGGCAAAGCGTGCGCCATGGGCCTGTACGCCGCCAAGGGCAAAAAACAAAAAGCCCGGCCCAGCCGCCCGGCTGTCCGAGGTCAATCCCCCGATCACGAGGGTATCATCAGGAACGGCGATGCCTGTGCCCGCCGCAAGTGTTCCTAGCTGCATTGTCTGCCAAATCCGGTAGTGCGCCGTCACAAGCCGGTGCGGAACCCTTTTTCAGCTGCGACCCTGATGTCCCGCTCCGGCGCTTCGATCACGTCTCAATAAGATACTTCGATTGCCTTTGTCCCATCAGTCTGTTTCGGCATGACGCCCAGCATGGGGGCCGCGCGGCGGATGATGTTGCTCACCATCGGCGCCGTGTTGAGACCTGCCGTCGCAGCCATGCCCGGCTTTTCCGGCTTCGGCTCATCGAGCACGACCAGCACCACATACTGGGGATCATCCATCGGGAAGGCCGACAGGAACGAGTTGCGCCGCTTGTTGGGCGTATAGCGGCCGTTCTCGACTTTTTCAGCCGTGCCCGTCTTGCCGCCAACAATATATCCCGGCACTTCCGCCCGGCGGCCCGAGCCGCCCTGCTGCACCACGTTGAGGCGGAAGAGATAGCGCATCTTGCGGCTTGTCTCTTCGGAAATCACCTGCTTGCCCAGAGACTTGGCCGTTATTTCATCCCGCGGCAGGAAGGTCGGCGGGATGAGATAACCACCATTCACAAGAGCAGCTGCAGCCGTTGCCGTCTGCATCGGCGTCACCGAAATACCGTGACCGAACGAGGCAGTGATGGCCGCCAGTTCACCCCAGCGGCGCGGCAGCAGCGGGGCCGCATTTTCGGGCAGCTCGTTGGACTGGCGCTCGGTCAGGCCGAGGCGTGCATAGAACTCGCGCTGATAGTCGACACCTGTCGTCAACATCATCTTGGCCGTGCCGATGTTGGACGAATAGATGAAGACTTCCGGCACCGAGAGGATGCGTCTTTTTCCGTGGAAATCGTTGATCGTGCGCCCACCGGCGCGGATCGGGCGGCTCGCATCGAAGCTGTCGTTCATGCCGACCCGGCCCGAATCGAAGGCGCTGGCGAAGGTGAAGGTCTTGAAGACGGAGCCCATCTCGAACACGCCGCCCGTGGCACGGTTCAAGCGGTCCTTGTCGAGGGCTTGCGCACGGTCATTCGGATCGTAGTCCGGATAGGACGACATGGCGACGACTTCGCCCGTGTGCACATCCAGAATGATGCCGACGCCGGCAATGGCGTGATAGCGCTCGACACCCTTGAGCAGCTCATCACGCACGACGAACTGCACACGGGAATCAAGCGCCAGCTTGACCGGCTCCAGCGACCGGTCCGTGGCAAAGCCAAGCTTCTGCAGTTCGGACAGCCATGAATCATCGAGATGCTTCTCAAGGCCGCCAATGCCCTGATTGTCGATATTGACCGATCCGATGATATGCGAGGCCAGCGGCCCGCCCGGATAAAAGCGCTGCTTCTCCCAGAGGAAGCCGATGCCCGGAATGCCGAGACGGTGAATGGCCTGGTGCTGGGCCGGCGTAACCTCACGCTTCAGCCAGATAAACCCGGCGCGGCTGCTCAGCCGCTTGCGCATGTTCTCGTTGTTCAACTCCGGGAACACGCTGCCGATGCCCTCCAGCGCCTCATCCACGTCGATGATCTTGCGCGGCTCAGCATAGATGGAGGCTGTCTTGATGTCGGTCGCAAGAATTTCGCCGTTCCGGTCGATCAGATCCGGCCGGGAAGCCGCGATGGAATCCTGCGCCGAAATGAAGGCGGCATTCGGCGCCTCTTCCATCTGGGCGAGATGCACGAGCCGGGCGCCGATCACGGCATAGAGCATGGCGAAGGCCGCCATCGCAAAATAGATGCGGGTTCTGACGGTGCTGGTGGACACCGAGCCATAGGCCGGGCGCGCTGCCGCACGGGGCTGGCTGCGCTGGAACTGCAGGAAGGAGGCGGGCTCGCTTGCCATTGTCATTGCAGCGCTCCTATCGGATCGAGGAGGTGGAGGCAGGTTCCCCGAGGGCCGCAAAGCCATCAAGCGGGGCCTCACCACCAACAGGGGGCAGCATGACGGGTCGCATCGGCAGATCCTGCAGCTGCACGATCTGCTTGCCCGGATCCATCTCCTGGAGCTTCAGAAATTCATCATAGCGCTCGGTCAGCCCCTGCAGGCGGGCAGGCTGATTGAGAACGCTCCATTCGGCACGCAGCACCCGGATGGCTTCATGCTCTTCGTCGATCTTAACCTTGAGCGACGCCACATATTCGGACGTGTGCTCGGCCTCCATCTTCATGTCGTAAACGACACCTGCGCCCGTCAGCACTGCAAGGACACAGACGATATTGAGATAACGGCTCACCATCGCTCAGCCTCCAAGTCCTTTGAATTCCGCCAGATGCGGAACGCCAATGGCGTGAATATCCAGATCGCGCGCCGGAGCATCCGTCCGCCGCCCTGCCCTGAGGCGGGCCGAGCGGGAACGCGGGTTCGCCTGCGTCTCGCTCTCGTCCGGCTCCTGACCGCCCTTGACCACCAGCTCGAAGGTCGCCGGCGGCACATCCTCTTCCGGCATATGCCGGGAACCGCCGCCGCGCGTGCGCGTGCGGTCGGCAAAGAACTTCTTCACGATCCGGTCTTCGAGGCTGTGGAAGCTGACGACCACCAGCCGCCCGCCGGGACGCAGAACCTTTTCTGCCGCCCCCAGCACGGACGCCGCCTGATGCAACTCGCCGTTCACATAGATGCGCAGCGCCTGAAAGGTGCGCGTCGCCGGGTGGATGTGCATCTTCTTCGGCGAGCGTCCGACGACCTTCTCGATCAGCGCAGCAAGATCACCGGTGCGGGTGAAGGGCTGCTCTTTGCTCCGCTGCTCGATGGCGCGTGCCACCTGCCCTGCCCGCTTTTCTTCACCCAGAAGACCGATGATCCGGGTCAGATCCCTGGCAGGAAGCGTATTCACCACATCGGCAGCCGACGGCCCGGCCTGCTCCATGCGCATGTCGAGCGGCCCGTCGCGCATGAAGGAGAAGCCGCGATCGGCCTCATCCAGCTGCATGGAGGACACGCCCAGATCCAGCACGACGCCGTCCACGGCCTCGACACCGAGCGAAGCCAGATGCGTCTCGATATCGGCAAAGCGCCCCGGCACCAGCGTCAGCGCGCCATTCGAGGCTTCCACCAGCGGCTGACCGCCCGCGATGGCATCCGGATCCCGGTCAACGCCGATGACCTTCGCACCCGCGGCCAGAAACGCGCGGGAATAGCCGCCAGCCCCGAAGGTGCCGTCCACGACAACTTCACCCGGCTTCACGGACAGCGCCGAAAGAACCCCGTCAAGGAGGACGGGCACGTGGCGGACCAGTCCGCCAGCGCCTTCAGTCTCGTGACCTTCTGCGCGACCCGCCGTCATGCCGGTCCTCCTGACGCAGCAGCCGGGCTCATGCCCGACAGCATCGCAAGCGCGCGCTTCTGGGCCTCTGCGCGATGCTCACGAAAACGCTCCGGCTCCCAGAGCTGAAACTTGTAGCCCAGACCCGCGAAGGTGATCTGATCCGTCACGCCGGTCTGCTCGCGGATCATGTCGCTCAGGACAATGCGGCCATCGGTATCGATCTTCGGCGTTTCACTGGCACCAAAGAGCGCAATGGCCAGCGCATCATGATCCGGCGACAGCTTGGCAAAGGCGGCAAGGCGCCCCTCGATCTCATTCACCAGCTCATTACCGCCTGCATCAACCGCGGGCGCATGGGGAGAGGCAATGCAGTAAAGGCCCTCAAATCCGTCGCGTGCCAGCACGGCCCGGAACGGCGCAGGGATCGAAACACGCCCCTTCGCGTCCAGCCGGTTGGTAAAATGCGACACAAAGCCGGCCATGATCCCCTTTCAACGCGCCATCCTGGCGCCTGCTGCACTGGCAAAGTCTGAAACTTGCAAAACGAAACCGAGCGTCCCGGCACTCACGGGACAGCCCCTGAAAACAGCCGCCTCGAACGGAACCGGAGGCAGCTTCATGGGTTGATATGGGATAGCATGGGAGAGCATGGGCGTCAATGGAATCAGGCGGATTCCACGGCTCGATGCCCTGTGCAATTGCCCCTTCCTCCACAAACATCAACATGGTTAATAAAATGCTGCCGGCGGCAGAAATGCTCCGGTTTCCGCGCAAGGCGGTGAACTTGATCCAAGGAGAGGAAAAGCTGTCAGCCGGCCTGTAAGCCGGGTTCTGTAAGGCACGGAAGCAAGCTTCCATACGCGACGGTCATTCATCTGGGACGCCTGTTGCCAGACGCCTCACGCAACCTACCCGGATGGCTGGCCAGGAAACCAACCCGGACCCGAAGGCCCTGTGCCATCCCTATTCGGTTTTGCTCCCGGTGGGGTTTACCGTGCCGCGTCCGTTACCGTCCGCGCGGTGGGCTCTTACCCCACCCTTTCACCCTTACCCCTTGCCCGAAGGCCGGGGCGGTTTGCTTTCTGTGGCACTTTCCCTGAGGTCGCCCTCGCCGGGCGTTACCCGGCACCGCGTTTCCATGGAGCCCGGACTTTCCTCCCCCGCGGCCTTTCGGCACTTGCGGCAGCGACCGTCCGGCCAGCTGACCGGCTCCCCTTACGGAGGAAACGGCAGCCGGTCAAGGACGCTTCTTGCGGGTCCCCTTCATGCAGAAGGCGGCTTGCGGGCAATCATGCGCTGGTAGAGGTAGCCGATAGCGATCAGAACCGCGCCCAGCCCCAGGAAGGACAAGGCCCTCAGCACGCCCTGCAGCGAGGACATGTCGAACAGGAAGACCTTGACCACCACCAGCGCAACAATGGCGCCGGCCACCTGCCGCAGGCGCAGGCTGTCGCGCCAGAGCCCCGCCACCACGCCCGCCACGCCCAGCACCAGCCAGACGATGGAATAGACGTAGTTTTCCAGTTCGCTCACGGGTTCCGTGGTGAGGATCAGCGGGCTGAAGGCATGGCGGATGGTCAGGTTGACGAAGAAGACGCCCATGAGGCCTGCAAAGACCGTCACCAGCCAGACATATCCGGCCGGACGCACCGGGCGCGCCGCATAGGCCAAGAGGGCATAGATCACGAAGGGAACGCCGTAACCGAGCGTGACCCAGTTCAGCACCGGCGTGTAACCGACAGGGGCGCCGGTCCAGAGCGGGTTTTCGCCTACGAGCACCAGCCCGCCCGTCAGCATGCCGAGCACGCTGACCGTCATGGCTCCGCCGGAGAATACCAGGTTGCCCCTTGCCCCATCCGAGCCCGGCAGGATGCGGGTGAGGCCCAGAGACACCGAGCCGCCGGTGATCACCATCATGGCCGCCGCCTTGAACCGGCTGGCATCGGAATAGAACATGAAGGTGGGATCGATCGCATGCAGCGCCAGCATGGCCAGCGTAATGCTGACACCCGCGATGGCCATCGCCTGCAGGATGCGGGCCCACAGGTCGTCACGGGTGCGGGTCAGCGCCCAGGCAGCAAAGACCAGCCCCAATGCCGGGATGCCGTAGCCGTAGAGCAGCTGGTTGAACACCGGCGTGATGCTGAGTTGGCCGCCCGCGATGAACGGGTCCCACAGCAGACGGCAGACATACGGCAGGATGGCGACGGGCGCCAGAACACGCAGGCCATACACCGGATAGCGCAGATAGACGAACACAAAGGCAGGCACCAGAAGGCCCAGCGCCGCCGTAAGGAAACCGCCCTCCAGCACGATGGCAATGGACAAGGCCAGGCCCGACAGCGCGCCTGTGAACCAGGCCGCAACAGACCCGGCGCTGCCCGGATGCGTGCCGGTAACCTCTCCGCCGCCGGGGCCCGCCGTCTGCGGCCCGCGCACGGCAAAGAGCATGGCCAGCCGGTCGCCGAGGACGAGGAAGGCAGCAGACAGGGCAAGGCCGGTCACGGCAAACAGCGGCGATGCGGCAAGGCCTTCCACCCGCCACCAGGCGGCGGCAAGCAGGGCAAGGCTGCCGGCTGCAGCCAGCGAGGCCAGAACAGCACGGGAGGCGGATTTCAGGCTGCCTGCAACACCAGCGGCCAGCAGAATGGCCCCGGTCACCAGCCCCAGCATGCCGAAGCGGGACAGCATGGCCTGCGTCTCGGACGGTACCGGCGAAATCACCGGGCCGTAAGGGCCGTCCACGCCCGTATAGGCGCCAAGGTCCCTGAGCGGCAGATCAAGGCTGGCATAGGCAATCACCTGCACCAGCAGCGGCACCACGGCGGCATAGCGCAGGGCGCTGCAGCCATAGGCGAGCGCCAGCGGCACGGCAGCAAGGAGCAGCGTCTCCAGAACGAAGAGCGAAGCACTGTCCGACAGGCTGACATGGGCGAGGAAGGGCAGCGCCAGCGCGCTGAGCGCGGCCGTGGCGTACCAGTCCGGTTTTTCGGCTCTGTCCGGTGCAAAGTCATGGAAGCGCCAGACGAAGCCCGCCGCCGTGATGACATAGGCGCCCGCCAGATAAAGATCGAGCAGTAGCCGGTCTCCGGCACCGGCCGCCATTTCGAAAAGCAGCGCCCAGCCGAAGAGACCCGCCGCCGCAAGGCCCGCGAGCCACAGCCACAGCCGGATGCGCCCGACAGCCACCGCGGCAGCCGAAACGGCCAGCACATAGAGGACCGCCGGAAGGATCTGCGCACTGCCGGAAGACACAAGCATGGGCACCGCATAGCTGCCCGCAAGCCCGAGCCCGGCAAGCGCGGGCCCGTGCAGAAGGGCCGCAAACATGGTGAGGAGCGAGACGGCTCCCAGCAGCACGAAGGCGCCAGCCGGGCCGATCAGATCGTAGAGCGCATAGGCAGCGTAAACATCCGCAAACAGCGCCAGCGTGCCTGATGCGGTCAGCACGGCAGGAATATTGGCCGTGGCAAAGCCCGGCAGGGAGAAGGTGCCCGGCCGGCGGCGGGTCCACTCGCCAAGCCCCAGCAGGATCAGGCCCAGCGCCACCCCGGCGAAAATGCGGGCAAGCGGACCGAGGAGATCGTTCTCGACCGCAAAGCGCACGAGGAACACGGCACCGGCTGCCAGGGCAATGCCCCCCGTCCAGATGGTCCATTTGCCGCCGATCTGCTGTTCGCGGGCGGCGGCTGCGTCTCTGGCGTCCTGCGCCTCCTTTGCGTCATCCGGAGCGGCGGCCGCGCTGCGGCGGGCGGACGATGTGCGCGCGGCAGCCGCAAACGGGCCTGCGGGGCGTGCAGCTTCCCCGCTTGCAGGCGTTTCTGCGGGTGCGCTTTCCTCTGCCGGACTTTGGGTTTCCGGCTCATCCGCTTCTACAAAGAAATCATCAGCAGATGGCTGTTGCGGGGAGGCTTCCGGCTGTTCGGGCGCTGCAGACCCGGCATCCGTATCCGGCGCAGCCCTTGCGGCAGCCTCATTCAGCTCCAGCCGCCGCTGCAGGCCGGTGACGATCTGCTGCAGGGCTGAAATCTCGCGCTTCTGCAGGTCAATCTGCCGCTGCAGACCGCCCGTCGTGCCATAGAGGATGAGCGGCAGAATGAAGCTGACGAACAGGAAGACCAGCGCGAAGCCGATCAGGAGCGTGAATTCCATATCCAAGGTTCGTCTCCGCAGACATGCAGATGCACAAAGTCAGCCTGCATCCTGACGCAGGCTGATCAGATTACCTAGTCTCATGTGAAAGGCTGACCTGTGACTTGCGCCACAGCCCGGAGCTTTTTGAGGACGCAGCCGCTCTCAGGCCGTCTGCTCTGCAGGCTCCCGGGCACCGGCCTCTTCCTCAGAAACTGCCGGAAGGGTGCGCTCGTCGATGACTTCCGGGCCTTTGACGGCGCCGGGACGGCCAAAGAGATAGCCCTGCACCAGATCGCAACCGGCTGCGCGCAGCAGCACCACCTGGTCCTGGTTTTCGACGCCCTCCGCCGTAATCAGCACGTCGAGCGAGCGGCCAAGGCCGATGATCGACGTGACGACGGCATCGGTGCCTGCATCCTTGCCGAGGTTCTTGATGAAGCTGCGGTCGATCTTGATCTTGTTGAAGGGGAAGCGGTTCAGGTAGCTCAGCGAGGAATAGCCCGTACCGAAGTCATCCATGGCGATGGTCACGCCCATGGCGCTGATGGCTTCCAGCGTTTCCACGACCGCTTCCGTGTCGGCGATCAGCAGGCTTTCGGTGATCTCGATCTCAAGCCGCTTCGGATCAAGGCCGGATTCCTCCAGCGCTCTGGCCACCTTGCGCTGGGTTTCCCCTGCCTTGAACTGGGCCGGGGAGAAGTTGACGGCCACGCGCAATGTCTTGTCATGCCACTCAGCCGCCTCACGGCAGGCCCGGCGCAGCACCCAGTCACCGATGTCCTCGATGAGGCCGGTATCTTCCGCCACCGAGATGAACACGTCCGGAGAGATGGTGCCCTTGGTCGGATGCTCCCAGCGGATCAGCGCCTCATAGCCCTTCAGCGTGTTGTCATGCAGCGAGAACTGCGGCTGGTAGAGCAGGTCGAACTGATCATATTTCAGCGCCTTGATCAGCCCGGCTTCCACTTCCTTGCGCCGCTGCGCTTCCGCGTCCATTTCCGGCTGATACCAGAAGAAGGTGGAGCGGCCGGAGTGCTTGGCCCGGTACAGCGCCAGATCGGCGCAATGCAGCATGCGCGAGGAACGCCAATTGCCGTCATTGGCCCGGGCAATACCCATGGACAGGGAGATCTGCAGCTCGATACCGTCAATGATGCAGGGTGGCTTGGTGGCCGCAATCATGTCGCTGGCGAGTTTGGTGATCCGCGCCACATCGGAGATGGATGTCACCATCACGGCGAATTCATCACCCGACAGGCGCGCCACCAGATGCTCCCCGAAGACAGCACGCAGCCGGTCGGCGATCACCTGCAGGAAGATATCACCCGTGCCGTGGCCATAGGTGTCGTTGACCGACTTGAACTTGTCCACATCGATCAGGATCACCGCCATGTTGCTGGCCTTGGCGTGGGTCACGCGCAGGGCTTCCGTCAGCTTGGCGCTGAACAGCGCCCGGTTCGGCAGCGACGTCAGCGGGTCATGATGGGCGAGAAATTCCATGTTGCGGCTGATGCGCACCACATCCCGGTAGCGGAACCAGAGCAGCAGGCCCACCGCAAGGGCGGAACTGACGGTGAGAACGGCAAGAAGGACCGTTGCCAGAAGAACCGTCCGGTTCGCCCCCGCCAGAACAGGGGCAATGTCGAGCGCCAGCAGATCAGCGGAGGTCACTGTGCTGCCATCGGCAACCGGAACAGTCACCAGCGCCACATCCTTCGCAGCGCCCCACCAGCTGTAGAATATGGTGACACGCGGCAGACCGCCGTCCTGGGCCAGTTCCAGCGCGCGGCGGACCGCCCCGCTACCGATACCAGCCTCAACAAGGGCGGCAGGCACCTCCTGCGGCAGGATGCTGCCACTCTCATCCACCAGCGGCACCCTTGCATGGGCGCGCCTGGCAGACGACCCCAGATCCGCCGTCACGGCATCTGCAAAGCGCGTCAGTTCGAAGATATGCAGGGTGCCGTCATCAACCCCGGCAATATGCGGCACGAAGCTCTGGCTGAAGCTGCGCAGCCGCAACAGCGCGCTGGACAGATCCTCCGTTTCACGCCCCTGCCTCGCATCAAGGCGCAAGTCCGATTCGGTCCAGTTGCGCAGCGAGGATTCCAGCGCGTCGCCCACCAGCCAGCTGGACAGCAGCCGGTTGCTGACGAAAATGCCCAAAGACAGCGCAAACACGACAGCAAGCATGGTTGCTGTGGCCATCAGTTCCTGGCGGCTGATCGTGCGTTTCATAGCTGTCTGGACTACCCTGTTTACCAATGTCCCGGCAGCACCATACGCAGATGATGGTTTAGCCCAGGTGAATGAAAATCTGCCCTTACGTTATTTTGCCAACAGTGCGCCGGTAGGGGCTTGCGCGCCCCGTGCCGGTGCCTGTACTCGGGTGGGGAAGAAGCAGCGGTGCCCGCCTTTGGCCAGACGTGCACCCCGATCCCGGAGCCTGACGCGGTGAACATCTGGTCCAGCATTGGCGCCATCGTCACAGCCATCGGCTCGGCCATTGGTTCAGGCGGCGCGCAGCTGATCGACCGGCTGGTGCAGCTTGTCCTTGCCCGGCCGGAAGGAACATGCACGGTCGGCTTCACCGTCGCCATGATTGCCCTGTCTGCGAAGATGGCCAAGGCAGACGGCGTGGTGACGACCGACGAGGTCCTCGCCTTCCGCAAGCTGTTCGAGATCCCCGAAGGCGAGGAACGCAATGTCGCGCGCCTGTTTGATCTCGCCAAACAGGATATTGCCGGCTTCGATACCTATGCCAAGAAGCTGGCGGATCTCTTTCCCTATGACCGCAAGACCCTCTTCGACATTCTCGACGGCCTGTTCTTCATTGCCAAGGCCGACGGGCTGATCCACACGCAGGAGCTTGAGTTTCTGCGTGAGGTGGCACGGATTTTCGGCCTCGATGAGCGCGAGTTCAACAAGGTGGTTGCCCGCCATGTGCGCGACCGCAACGACCCCTATGCGGTTCTGGGCATCCATCCGGATGCATCAAACGAGGACGTGAAGGCGCATTACCGCCGCGAGGTGCGGGAAACCCACCCGGACGTGCTGATTGCCCGCGGCGTGCCCCAGGAATTCGTCCGTATCGCCAATGACCGTATGGCCGCCCTCAATGCGGCCTATGCCAAGATCAGTTCGGAGCGTGGCCTGTGAGTGTGAAGCCTGACTGCGGCGTGCCCGCCAGAGTGCACCCCTCCCCCAATCACAATGAACGCCGGGACGGCGCAGCGGTTGACATGATCATCCTGCATTACACCGGGATGCAGACTGCCGATGAAGCCCTGCAGCGCCTGTGCGACACGCGTGCGGAAGTCTCCGCCCATTATTTCGTCCATGAGGATGGCCGGATCCTGCAATGCGTTCCGGAAGCCCGCCGCGCCTGGCATGCGGGCAAGTCCTTCTGGAAGGGCGAGACGGACATCAACTCCCGCTCCATCGGCATCGAAATCGTCAATCCCGGCCATGAGTGGGGCTACCGCCCCTTCCCCGAGGTACAGGTCGAAGCGGTTCTGCACCTGTGCCAGGACATCATGCTGCGCCACCAGATGAAACCCTGGCGCGTGCTGGCTCATTCCGATGTCGCCCCCGGCCGCAAGGAAGATCCGGGCGAGCTGTTTCCATGGAACGTTCTGGCCGCCGGCGGCGTTGCCCATCATGTGGACCCGGTTCCCGTGACCAGCGGCCGGTTCTTCCAGGAGGGCGAAAGCGGCCAGCCCATCGAGGCGCTGCAGTCGATGCTGGCAATCTACGGCTATGACGTGCCGGTGCAGGGGGAGTTCGACGCCCGCACCAAGGCGGCCGTCACTGCCTTCCAGCGCCATTTCCGCCCGGAAAGGGTCGACGGCATCGCCGATGCCTCCACCATTGCCACGCTGCACAAGCTGCTCACGGCCCTGCCCGAACTCTGACCTGCAGCCGGCGGGCAGCGGCAATGGCCGGAAACAGCCAGCATCAACCGGCAAGGCACGCTATTGTGCGTAGCAACATCCGGGGCAAATCCTGAGATAAAGACGGGCGCTTTGATGGCTGAACGCTTCTCACCAAACAAGCGCCCCGCTTTTGCCCAGATCTGCATGATTTACCTATAAAACGCTTAAATATTTAACGGGCTACCCTTAATTTCCGTAACATTTCGTGATGATAGCGGGCCGATTTTGGCCCAAGCTGGCGGTCATTTCTCCCCCATCGAACCGCGGCAAGCCGCATTGACCTCAGCCGCGGGCAGCCCCCGGAAGACACTCACGGAGCCACATCACATGACCCAGACGCGCACCTCCCTGCGCCGGGCTTTCTATTGCCTTTTTTCTGTTGCGCTGACCCTGACCATGATGCCCGGCGAAAGCCTTGCCAAAAGCCGTGCAGCCGCTCCATCTCCCGAAGCCAGCGAAGCAGGCAGCGAAAACGCAAAACCCGAAATGCGCGAGGTCCTGGTCATGGTCGGGGGGCGTCTGACGCCTGCCCTTCGTCCCGTCACGGATGAAACGCCCGGTGGCCTGGTCGTCAAGCGGAGCAAGACCGCCGCAACCGAAGCCGGAACACAGGGCACCAGCGAAAGCGGCAAGGTGGCCGCTGCAAGCACTGCCGATGATGACAGCAGCGTTGCCGGACACAGCGCCTATGATCATCTGATCGCCGCTGCCGCCAAGCGTCATGGGGTTTCCGTGGAACTGGCCCACGCCGTGATCCGCGTGGAAAGCAACTACAACGCCCGCGCAAGGGGCCGCCATGGGGAGATCGGCCTCATGCAGATCAAACCTGCCACCGCGCGTGGTCTCGGCTTCCGGGGCAAGGCGTCGGCACTCTATGATCCGGCAACCAATCTGGAATGGGGCATGCGCTATCTGGCCGGTGCTCAGGCCCGCGCCGGCGGCGACACCTGCGGCACGATCCTGCGCTACAACGCCGGCCACTTCGCCACCCGGATGAACGCCCGCAGCCGCCAGTATTGCGGCCAGGTGAAGCAGATCATCGCCTCGCTGTAACCGGATACGCATAAAAAAGGCGGCCGGATGGAGATGAAAGCCCCATCCGGCCGCCTCTTGCATTCATTACATGGCCGCAGCTGCCCGCGCCGCCTGATCGTAGGAGCCGGAGACAGAGCGCAGGATGGCCGCAAGGCGCGACAGTTCCTTCTCGTCAAAGCCGATGGCCTTGACCGGCTGCACCAGCAGCGCTTCGCGCAGGCGGCGGTACTCGAGACAGGCCTTTTCGCCTTCAGGCGTGATCGCCACCGTCTTCTCCTTGCCCCGCCGCCCGGAGACGATCAGCTTGGCGGCTTCAAGCTTCTTCAGCGCATAGGACACGGTGTAGGTATCCTCGATATTCAGCACGAGGCAGAGATCGGCCAGCGTCTTGGCCCTGCCCCGGTGATTGATCGAGTGCAGCACCTGCACATCCAGCGGGCTCATGCCCGGCACACCGGCAGCGGCCATGCAGCGGACCATCCAGCGGTAATAGGCGTTGATCATCATCGTCACGCCGAATTCCACCTCCGACAGCGACGGCATGGCGCCAGAAGCCAGATGGGCGGCGGACACGACCGGACCAATCGGAGCCAGTTCCTGCGGTTCTTCTTTTTCTGTCATTGGTCCAGCACATCTCCCCGGTGCGAAATCCCACAATCAAACGCAGCTGCAAACTACCCGACAGATACGCGCCCCAGCAACAGACCCAAAGCCGGCCGCTTGCGCAGATACGACATGCACCTGCTGTTTTACCGGGCACTTTGCCGTCCCGATAATGCACCGGCATGAAAAGACCGCGCATTCCGGCGGCTTAACCGCAGATATTATGCTCGCAAATTCGTCAGGACAGCACCAGCCGAAACGGCGATGATTTATTGACATTTTATAGGCGTCAATTAACGTCCCGGCAGGGACTGTGAGTTGGGAGGCTTTGCAGCATGACAGGAAGATCAAGCAGGCCGTTTGAGGCCGTTGCTGCATGAGCGTTTCCGGTCCGATTGCCGTCATCGGGGCAGGCATTGCCGGTGTATCGGCCGCCGTCTGGCTGGCCCGTGCAGGCGCCAATGTGATCCTGATCGACCGGCAGGAGCCGGGCGAGGCCACCTCCTTCGGCAATGGCGGTGTGCTTGCCGCCTGCGCCATCGTGCCGGTGACGGTGCCGGGCCTCATGCGCAAGGCGCCCGGCATGCTGATGGACCCGGACAGCCCCCTGTTCCTGCGCTGGCCCTATCTGCCGAAGCTGCTGCCCTTCCTCACCCGCTATCTTGCCAATTGCCGGGCCGACCGGGTGGAAGCGATTTCGCGCGGGCTGGCGCTGCTCAATGCCGACAGCCTCGCCCAGCATCAGGCGCTGGCCGGCGGCACGGAAGCCGAACGCTGGCTGGTGCCTTCCGATTATGTCTTCCGCTATCCGGACCGCGCCGCCTTCGAGGGCGACAGCTTCGGCTGGAACCTGCGCCGTCAGGCCGGCTTCGAGTGGGACGAGATCGAGGGTGCCGCGCTGGCGGACTACGATCCGCTGTTCAGCCAGCAGAATAGCTTTGCCGTGCGGCTGAAGAATCATGGCCGTATCAGCGATCCCGGCCGCTATGTGAAGGCTCTCGCCGGGCATTTTCTCTCTCTGGGCGGAGCGTTCCGCAGGGCCGAGATCCACGACTTCCGCATTGGTCCGGACGGTCTGGAAGGCCTTGAGACAAGTAACGGCTTCATTGCCTGCGGCAAGGCGGTTCTGGCCACCGGTGTCTGGTCGAAGCCACTGATGGCAAAGCTGGGCCTGTCCGTACCGCTGGAAAGCGAGCGCGGCTATCACCTCGAACTCATCGAGCCCAGCGCCATGCCGGCTGCCCCCACCATGATGACATCGGGCAAGTTCGTGGTGACGCCGATGGAAGGCCGCATCCGGCTGGCGGGCATCGTCGAGTTCGGCGGGCTGGACGCAGGTCCGAGCGAAGCACCATTCGCGCTGCTGGAGCGGCAGGCCCGTGCTGCCATGCCCGGCCTCACCTGGCGCGAGACCAGCCGCTGGATGGGCCACCGCCCCGCCCCCGCCGACAGCCTGCCGCTGATCGGCGAAGTGCCCGGCTGCCGCGATGTGATCGCCGCCTTCGGCCATCATCACATCGGCCTGACCGCAGGCCCCAAGACGGGACGCTTCGTGTCTGGCATGCTGACGGGCCAGAAGACCAACTCCGATCTTTCCGCCTTCGATCCGGCACGGTTTGCCTGAAGGAAAAAGGCGCAAGACGCAAGAAGAACCAACCGGCCCAGGCAACGCATCCTGAGGCCAGAACCTGAGGGGAAGTAAGGATGACACGCATGATGAAGACCGCCATTCTGGCCAGTGTCTGCAGCGCAGCACTGGCTCAGGCCGCCATGGCTGAAAAGTGGGACATGCCGCTGGCCTATCCGGCCAGCAACTACCACACCGAAAACGTCGTCGAATTCGCCGCCTGCGTGAAGGAAGCCACCGGCGGTGAGATCGATATCGTCGCCCATCCGAATGGTTCGCTCTTCGGCGGCGCCGACATCAAGCGCGCTGTCCAGACCGGTCAGGTGCCGATCGGCGAGCGTCTGCTTTCCGCCCATGCCAACGAGAACCCGCTGTTCGGCGTGGACAGCATTCCCTTCCTCGCAACCTCCTTTGAAGAGAGCGGCAAGCTGTGGGACGCGGCCGGCCCGGCCGTCGCCGAGGCGCTGGACGAACAGAACCTCGTCCTCATCTACACCGTGGCCTGGCCGCCGCAGGGCCTCTATTTCAAGAAGGAAGTGAGCTCGGTTGCCGACATGAAGGGCACCAAGTTCCGCGCCTATAATGCCGCCACCTCCAAGATCGCCGAGTTGACCGGCATGGCGGCCGTGCAGATCGAGGCGGCCGAAGTGCCGCAGGCCTTTGCCACGGGCGTGACCGAGTCCATGATGTCCTCCGGCGCAACCGGCTTCGACAGCAAGCTCTGGGAAAGCGGCGTCACCAACTTCTATGAAGTGAACGCCTGGCTGCCGCGCAACGCCGTCCTCGTCAACAAGGACAGCTACGCTGCCCTGACGGACGCCCAGAAGGCCGCCTTCACCGATTGCGGTGCCAAGGCTGAAGCCGCCGGCCTCGAAAAGGCCATCGCCTACACCACCAAGACGCTGGACGGCCTCGCCGCCAACGGCATGAAGGTGGCCCCGCCCTCCGATCAGCTGAAGGCGGACCTGCAGGCCGTGGGCGAAACCATGACCAGCGACTGGCTGGCCGCCGCCGGTGACAAGGGCAAGGCCGTCATCGACGCCTACAAGGCGCAGTAATCCCTGAACCTCGCCTGTCCGGAGTTCTCTGGACAGGCCCATTCCCCCCCGCCTGTCCGGATATATCCGGACAGGCCCATTCCCGAAGTCTTGCGACTGGCAGGTTCCCGCGCGCAAGGTTTCCGGCATGGTGCCTGAAGGGGCAAAAAGGCTGGTGCTGCAAGGCGCCGGAAAGCCGGACCCTTTCAAAAAGGAAGGGCAGGCGCCATGGCAAAGAGGGGAACCTGATGCTTGAAAGATCCGGACATGCGCTGCTGCGCGTCCTTGATGGCCTGTACCGGGCCGGAGCCGTGCTTGCGGCAATCAGCCTGGTGATGATCCTTGTGATCATCGTTGCACAGATGGGCGCCCGCTGGCTGGGCATCACCTTTCCAGGAGCCGCCAATTATGCCGGCTATGCCATGGCCTCCGCATCTTTCCTTGCCTTTGCCCATGCGCTGAAAAGCGGCACGCACATCCGTGTCGGGCTGCTGCTAAACCTTGCCGGGCGGCATGTGCGCTGGGTTGAGGCCTGGTGCCTTGCCATCGGCTCGGCGCTTGGCTGGTATCTGACCTGGTATGCGGTGAAAGCCGTCTACTGGTCCCGCAAGCTGCATGACATCAGCCAGGGGCAGGATCAGACGCCGCTCTGGATTCCCCAGTCGGCCATGGCTGCAGGCGCTGCCCTGCTTGCCATCGCTCTTACTGAAAGCTTCTTCCGGGTGCTCGTCACCGGCCGCACCGGCATTGCTGCCGGCACCGGCGAACAGTCCCACGCGGAGTAAGCCCGATGGAAGCCATTGCTCCGATTGTCATTTTTCTCTTCGTCCTGTTCCTGCTGCTGGGCACCGGCGTGTGGGTAGGCCTTGCCCTGCTGGGCGTCGCCTTCGTCGGCATGGAACTCTTCACCTCTCGCCCGGCTGGCGACGCGATGATCACCGTCATCTGGGCCGCGTCATCCTCCTGGACGCTGACGGCCCTGCCGCTGTTCATCTGGATGGGCGAGATCCTCTACCGCACCCGCCTGTCGCAGGACATGTTCCGCGGCCTTGCCCCCTGGATGGGCGGTCTGCCCGGCGGGCTGATGCACACCAATGTTGCGGGCTGCACCGTCTTTGCCGCCGTCTCCGGCTCCTCTGCCGCAACGCTCACGACCGTCGGCAAGATGACCATTCCGGAACTGCGCAAGCGCGGCTATCCGGAAAAGACCATCATCGGCACGCTGGCAGGCTCCGCCACGCTCGGCCTGATGATCCCGCCATCGCTGACGCTGATCGTCTATGGCGTGACGACGAATGAATCCATCACCCGCCTGTTCATGGCCGGCGTCATTCCCGGTCTCGTTCTGGCCGCCCTGTTCATGGGCTATATCGCCGTCTATTCCAAGGCTTCGAAGGACTATAATCCAAAGCCCGAACCGGTAATGTCCTTCGGCGAGAAATTCAGGAACTCCCGCTTCCTGCTCCCCGTCCTGGCGCTCATCGTGGTGGTCATCGGCTCCATGTACGCAGGCCTTGCCACGGCAACGGAAGCGGCCGCCCTCGGCGTCATCGGATCGCTGCTTCTGGCGCTGGCGCAAGGCTCGCTGACGTGGAAATCCTTCGGCGAAAGCCTGATGGGCGCCACCCGCACTTCGGCCATGGTGGCCCTCATTCTGGCCGGTGCCGCCTTCCTGTCGCTCTCCATGGGCTTCACCGGCCTGCCGCGCGCGCTGGCGGGATGGATCGGCGGCATGGAGCTTTCCAAGTTCCAGCTGCTGCTGGCGCTGCTGGTGTTCTACATCGTCATCGGCTGCTTCCTGGATGGCATTTCCTCCGTAGTGCTGACCATGGCTGTGGTGGAGCCGATGATCCGTCAGGCAGGCATCGATGTGCTCTGGTTCGGCATCTTCATCGTCGTGGTGGTCGAAATGGCACAGATCACGCCGCCTATTGGCTTCAACCTGTTCGTCTTACAGGGCATGACCAGCCATCCGATGTCCTACATCGCCCGTGCCGCCCTGCCGATGTTCTGCATCATGGTGGTGATGGTGATGCTGCTGATCGTGTTCCCCGAACTGGCCACCTGGCTGCCCATGAATATGGCGAACAGGGGGTAAGCCCTTCGGGCCGCGATGCGTCAGCGTCGCAAGGGCCCGGGGCGAAGGACAAACGGCAAGCTGATTTCAAAAATAATTTATCGACAAAATGTCGATAAAAACATAATTTGAAATCCAGCCATGGAAGAACCGTACCCAGAGGGACGAAAATGAACGGTCAGTGGGATTTCTGGATTGATCGCGGCGGCACCTTCACCGACATCGTCGGCCGCACGCCCGATGGGACAATCCGCGCGCACAAGGTGCTTTCGGAAAACCCGGAAGCCTACCGGGACGCCGCCGTGCAGGGCATCCGCGAATTGATGGGCCTGGCCGCAGGGGACCCGATCCCCTCCGGCGCCATCGCCACGGTGAAGATGGGGACGACTGTCGCCACCAACGCCCTGCTGGAGCGCAAGGGCGAGCGCACGGCGCTGATCACCACCAAGGGCTTCCGCGATGCGCTGGCCATCGGCTACCAGGCCCGGCCGGACATTTTCGCCAAGGAAATCATCAAGCCGGAACTGCTCTACGAGAGCGTCCACGAGGTGAGCGAGCGCCTGCGCGCCGATGGCACGCTGGAAACGCCGCTGGACGAGGCGGAAGCCCGCGCAGCGCTGGAAGCAGCGTGGAACGATGGCATCCGCTCCGTCGCCATCGTCTTCATGCACGCCTATGCCTATCCGGACCACGAGAAGCGCGTTGCGGCCATCGCCCGCGAGGTGGGCTTCCCGCAGATATCCGTCAGCCATGAAGTCTCGCCGCTGATGAAACTGGTCGGGCGCGGCGACACCACGGTGGTGGATGCCTATCTCTCGCCGATCCTGCGCCGCTATGTGCGGCAGGTGCAGGAAGAGCTGGGCGAAGGCCCGCGCCTGATGTTCATGCAGTCCTCCGGCGGCCTGACGGCGGCGGATCTGTTCCAGGGCAAGGACGCGATCCTCTCCGGCCCGGCAGGCGGTGTTGTCGGCGCGGTCGAGACCTCGCGGCTTGCGGGCTTCGAAAAGGTCATCGGCTTCGACATGGGCGGCACCTCAACGGATGTCTGCCATTTCGACGGCACCTATGAGCGTGCCTTCGAGACGGAAGTGGCCGGTGTGCGTATGCGTGCCCCGATGATGATGATTCACACGGTGGCCGCTGGCGGCGGCTCGATCCTGCATTACCGGGATGGGCGCTTCCAGGTCGGCCCGGATTCGGCAGGCGCCAACCCCGGCCCGAAGTGCTACCGGCGCGGCGGCCCGCTGGCCGTCACCGATGCCAATGTCATGACCGGCAAGCTGATCCCGGATTTCTTCCCGAAGATCTTCGGCCCCAACCGGGACGAAGCGCTGGACGCAGACGCCGTGAAGACGGCCTTTGCGGAGTTGGCGGACAGGATCGGCGGCGGGCGCAAGCCGGAGGAAGTGGCGGATGGTTTCCTGCGCATTGCCGTCGAGAACATGGCCAATGCCATCAAGAAGATCTCCGTGCAGCGCGGCTATGACGTGACGGGCTATGCTCTCACCTGCTTTGGCGGTGCGGGCGGCCAGTCCGGCTGCATGGTGGCCGACAGCCTGGGCATGGAGACGGTGATCCTGCATCCCTTCTCCGGCATTCTCTCCGCCTATGGCATGGGCCTTGCCGACATCCGCGCCAGCCGCCAGCAGGCGGTGATCAAGCGGCTGGAAGAGGCACTGATGCCCGCGCTCGACACGCTGCGCGCAGAGCTTGCCGCCCAGACCGAGGCCGAGCTGAAGGCACAGGGCGTGACGGGCGATGATTGCGAAACGCTGGCTCGTGCGCATCTGCGCTACGAGGGCACCGACACGCCCCTGCCCGTGCTGCTGGCAAGCCCCGCAGAAATGATGGCCGCCTTCGAGGAAGCCCACCGCAAGCAGTTCGGCTTTGCCTATGAAAACAAGCCTGTGGTGGTGGAAGCCCTTGAGGTGGAAAGCTCCGGTGGTGGCGCCGGCATCACCGAGCCGGATCATCCGCTCACCGAAGGCACGCCGGAGCCCGCCCGCACCACCCGCGTCTATGCGTCCGGCCAGTGGCATGAGGCAGGCGTCTATCTGCGTGCGGGGCTCAAGCCCGGCATGAAGGTGCCCGGCCCTGCCCTTGTCATCGAGCCGCATGCCACAATCGTCGTGGAACCGGGCTGGCAGGCGGAAATCAACGTCAAGGACCACGTGATCCTGCGCCGTGTCGTGCCGCTGGAACGCTCTGCCGCCATCGGCACCCACGCAGACCCGGTGATGCTGGAGGTGTTCAACAACCTGTTCATGTCCATCGCCGAGCAGATGGGCCTGACCCTGCAGAACACCGCCTATTCGGTGAACATCAAGGAGCGTCTGGACTTCTCCTGCGCCGTGTTCGACCGCAACGGCGCGCTGGTCGCCAATGCGCCGCACATGCCGGTGCACCTGGGCTCCATGGACCGGTCCGTCGAAACGGTGATCAAGCTCAACCAGGGCAAGATCCGCCCCGGCGACGTCTTCGCCCTCAACGCCCCCTACAACGGCGGCACCCACCTGCCGGACATCACGGTCGTTTCGCCAGTGTTTGACGATGCGGGCAAGGAGATCCTGTTCTGGTCCGCCAGCCGCGGCCACCATGCGGATGTGGGCGGCTCGGCCCCCGGCTCCATGACCCCGCTCGCCACCACGGTGGACGAGGAAGGCGTGCTGATCGACAACTTCAAGCTTGTCGATCAGGGCCGGTTCCGCGAGGCGGAGCTGATCGAGCTGCTGACCAGCCATCCCTATCCCGTGCGCAACGTCCACCAGAACGTTGCCGACCTGAAGGCGCAGATCGCAGCCAACGAGAAGGGCATTCAGGAACTGCGCAAGATGGTCACCCACTTCGGCCTCGACGTGGTGCAGGCATATATGGGCCATGTGCAGGACAATGCCGAGGAAAGCGTCCGCCGGGTAATCTCCGCCCTGAAGGACAGCGCCTGCGACTACCCGACCGATCAGGGCTCGGTGATCCGCGTAAAGATCACCGTCGACAAGGACAAGCGCGAGGCAACCGTTGACTTCACCGGCACCAGCCCGGTGGCGGCCAACAATTTCAACGCGCCGGAGCCGGTGACCCGCGCAGCCGTGCTCTACTGCTTCCGCGTCATGGTGGATGGCCACATCCCGATGAATGCGGGCTGCCTCAGGCCTATCCGCATCATCCTGCCCGATGGCTGCATGCTGAAGCCGGAATATCCGGCGGCCGTTGTGGCAGGCAATGTGGAGACCTCGCAGCACGTCACCAATGCGCTGTTCGCGGCACTGGGGGCGATGGCCAACAGTCAGGGTTCCATGAACAACCTGACCTTTGGCAACAACACCTACCAGTACTATGAGACCATCTGCTCCGGCTCCCCCGCCGGTCCCGGCTTCAACGGCACGGACGGGGTGCATGTGCACATGACCAACTCGCGCCTGACCGATCCGGAGGTGCTGGAATTCCGCTTCCCCGTGCTGCTGGAGGACTTCCACATCCGCAAGGGCTCGGGCGGCAAGGGCAAATGGTCCGCAGGCGGCGGCACCCGCCGCACCCTGCGCTTCCTTGAAAGGATGGATCTCGCCATCCTCGGCTCCCACCGCACCATCGCCCCGAAGGGCATGGAAGGCGGCGAGGACGGGCAGCTTGGCCGCACGGAAGTGCGCCGTCTCGACGGGCGCATCGAGGTGCTGAAGGGCTGCGACCAGACCGTTCTGGAGCCGGGCGAGGCGGTGACCATGATCACCCCCACGGCCGGTGGCTGGGGCCGCCCGGACTGACCATTCCCCGAGGGGGCGGAGCCGGATGGTTCCGCCCCTTTTTTCATGCGCATAAGCCACACACGCAATAGTCATTTGCACTGGTAATACGGCCGCCATACTCCCATATGACGAGGGTTATTCTCGACCTGAGCCTATTGGAGGAAATGCCTGATGCCTGCTGCCGCCCGCCGGATGCGCAAGACGACAGCCGCCCTTGCCCTTGGAATCGCGACGCTTTTTGCCGCCGTTGAATATGCCGAAGCCCGCCGGGCCGGCAGCAGCGGCTTCGGCAGCCGTGGCAACCGCACCTATTCCGCCCCTGCCCCGACCAACACAGCCCCCGGCACCGCCGCCCCCATGCAGCGCACCATGACGCCGCAGCCCGCACAGGGCCAGCAGGCGGCACCGGCCGCAGCCACACGGCAGCAGCAGGCAGCCCAGCCCTCACGCGGGCTTTTCGGCGGCATGGGCGGCGCGCTGCTCGGCGGCCTGCTCATGGGCGGCCTCTTCGGCATGCTGTTTGGCGGCGGGCTGGGCGGCTTTGCCGGCTTCCTCGGCCTGATCCTGCAGGTGGCCCTGATTGCGGGCATTGCCATGCTGGTCATGCGTTTCCTTGGCGCCCGGCGTCAGCAGCCGGCAGCTGCTGCAGCCGGTGGCGCACGTCCGGACCTGCGCACCAGCGCAGGCGGCAATGCGGGCAACCCCTTCAGCTTCGGCGGCAATGGCGGCGGCAACGCCAGCCCGGCAGCAGCCGCACCGGTGCAGGCCCCTGTCATGGACACGCCGCTTGAGCTGGAAGCTGCCGATTTCGACCGCTTCGAACAGATGCTGGCCGAGGTGCAGGAAGCCTATGGCCGCGAGGACTATGCCGCCCTGCGCCGTCTGGCGACGCCGGAGGCCATGTCCTTCCTCGCCGAAGAACTGGGTGAACTCGCCTCCTCCGGCAAGCGCAACAGCGTTTCGGATGTGAAGCTGCTGCAGGGCGATCTCTCGGAGGCCTGGAGCGAGGGCAACGACGACTATGCAACGGTCGCCATGCGCTTCTCCGCCCTCGACGCCATCCTCGACCGCAACTCCGGCACTGTGCTCTCGGGCAGCCTGGAAGAGCCGCAGGAAAGCACCGAACTGTGGACCTTCCGCCGCCAGAATGGCGGGGAATGGGTGCTCGCCGCCATTCAGGGCACCGACTAACACCAAGGCTCTGAGATGCTGACGCATCACGCCTTGAAAATGCTCAAACGCCGCACGGGCCTGACCAAACCTCGATGAGCCAAGCTCATTGAGATTTGGTCTAACACCCCGCAGCTGACCCAACTGTCTCGAAGAAGCCGCCCCGCACCGGGCGGCTTTTTTTGTGATCACCCCTCTCCAGAAACGTCTACCCCCCCACTACACTTCGTCACCATGGTGCTGATTTGCATTTTACATAAGAAAAACTACTCAATTGGCATCAATATCGATATTTCATAGCGTGATTTTTGACAATGAAACCTTGGGTAAGAAGAAATATTTCCGAAAACAAAACGCAACCAAAGGTTATTTTTATATTTTTGTTAATTCACTAACCGAAATATCAGGGTACACCAAATAATGACGCAGAGTCAGATACACAACCTGACCGATTGACGAACTGAAGCCGTTTCGCAGCACAGGGTTTAAAGATGACATCCTCGCGTTCCCACATCAGCCGCTTCCGTTCAATCGCGGCGAAAATTTTATCCCTCGTCGCATTCCTCGGCGCAATGATGATCCTCATTGCTGCGACAGGCATTCTGCAGATGCAGAAAATCGGCGGAGAACTGACTGAAATTGCAGAGGAGACTATTCCGCTGACAGTCAATGTCACGAATGTCACTCTGCATCAGATGGAACAGGCGCTGCTGCTCGAACGGCTTCTCAGAGCGGCCGGCCTGGCAGCTTCCGAAGCCACCGGTACGGTTTCAAGCCTTACGGCAAGCCTGACGAAGCTGGCTGAAACCGTCCAGAAAGAGATCCTTGAGGCAGAAGATCTGGCTCAGCACGGCATAAAGCTCGCGACGACAGCCGAGAACCGGCGCAAATACGAAACCGTTCTCGAACAGCTGAAGCGCATCGAAAAGGAACATAACACCTACGACGATCACATCGGGGAAGTGGTCGCCCAGATCAGCGCCGGTGACCTCGGCAAGGCCTCGGCATTGGCCGTGGAAATTGAGCGCGAACAGCACGCCTTGAACGCGGAGCTGGCGGCACTGACGGCAGATCTCAACAGTTTCACAGAAGCATCCGCGCGCGAAGCCAAGGAGCATGAGTTGCACGGGCTGAGGCTCATGGCGATTGTGTCCCTCATCGCCATAGCTGCAGGCACTGCCATTGCGCTGCTGATTTCCATCTTCGGGATCAGCCGCCCGCTGCGCAATGTCGTCCACGCCCTCAACCGCCTGGCACAGGATGATACAAGCGTCCAGCTCAAGGTGCGCAGCCGCGACGAAATCGGCGCACTGGCCGTTGCCTTCGAAGCCTTCCGCGAGAAAACCATCGAGATCAAGCGTCTGCAGGCCCAGGCAAAGGAGGAGGAGGAGCGTATCGAGCAGGAAAAGCGCGACGCGACACTTCGCCTTGCGGATAACCTGGAGGCGACGGTCAAGGGCGTCTCGGACAGCATCGCCACTGCCGTGAAGGAGCTGGAAGCCACCGCACAGATGATGGCCAGAAACGCCAACGACACATCCTCCACGGCCAACACGGTGGCTGCAGCAGCAGAAGAATCGAGCCGCGGCGTGCAGACGGTTGCTTCCGCTGCCGAAGAACTCGCCGCCTCCATCGGCGAGATCAGCCGCCAGGTGACAGCTGCTCTGGGAGCAGCCGGCACCACCACCGAGAACGCGCGCAGTTCCAGCGAAACGGTTGGCGTATTGGCTGCCTCCGCCCGCAGGATCGACGATGTGGTGAAGCTCATCAACGACATCGCCGCCCAGACCAACCTGCTCGCCCTCAACGCCACCATCGAGGCCGCACGGGCCGGAGAGGCAGGCAGGGGCTTTGCCGTGGTTGCCGGCGAAGTGAAGGCACTCGCCACTCAGACCGGACAGGCGACCGAAGACATCAGCCGCCAGGTCGGCGAAATGCAATCCGGCGCCTCCCTCACCTCCTCAGCCATCGAGGCGGTGGTGACTGCCGTCAGCCAGATCAACAGCCAGATTTCGGCCATCGCCTCGGCCATCGAGGAGCAGAATGCGGTGACCTCCGAAATCGCCCGCAATGTCCACGAAGTGGCACAGGGCAGCGATGAAATCACCCGCAGCATCGGCGCCGTCCGGGAAAGCGCCATGGATTCAAGCTCCGGCGCCCGTCAGGTTCTGTCCACCGTGGGCTTACTGTCGGAACAGTCCCGGAACCTGCAGAACGAGCTCGGCACTTTCCTGCGGAACATCCGGGCGGCCTGACGGACCTCGGCAGGGCTTCAGTGACAAGCGGGGCAGCCGCAAGGCTGCCCCGTCAAGTTTCAGGCTGGAGCCCGCCGGTCGAAATGCATCGAGACCGGCTTGTGATCGCTTGTCATGGCAAAGGCTGGCCGCGTTCCCGTAATGGCGTGATGGACGTCATGCTCCACCAGCCCTCCCCCCTGCCGCGCCCGGAAGCTGTTTGCCGTTACCTGCCGGTTGCCGGTGAAGGTCTGGCTGAACAGGATGTGGTCCAGCAGGATCCGCGGACTGCGGCCGGGATCCAGCCTGTCGCGGAAGAAAACCGACCAGCGTTCCTCCTCCGGCGCGTCAAACAGGGCGTGATTGAGGAAGCGGCGGGCAAAGAAGATTTCGCCCTGCAGCGTGCTGATCAGGTCGTGATAGAGAAACCGGCGCTCGATCCGCTCCTTGCCCGGCCCGTCATTCAGATCGCCCAGCACGATCAGCGGCGCGCTTGCATCTGCGGCAAAGCGGGCATCGATATAGTGCCGGACATCCGTGCACTCAGTCGTGATCTTGATGCGGGAGTTGATCAGGTCAGCCACAAGCCCCGGATTGTTGTCGAAGAAGGCGGCATCCGTCACGTCACCCCTGCCGGAGGTGCGGGTGATCTTGCTCTTGAGATGACAGCCGATGAATTCGATGCTCACCCCATCCACATGGGCCAGCAGCACCTGCGGATGGCGCCAGTGGCTGTGATTGCGGGTGATGCGGAACAGGAGCTGGCCATCCCGGAACTCCGGAAAGGCGACATCCCAGCTTCCAGCCCTGTGTTCTCCGCCGGAATTGGCCTCGGTCAGGCGCTTCCACTGGTCCAGATGAAGCAGTGAACCGGAAAGGGCGGGAATGTCCCGCAGCAGGAACCAGATCCACTGGCGGCCGGTCACCGCATCCGTGCCCTGCATGCCATAGGTCCTGCGGTCATCCGAGCCGCGCGTGACAAGCTTGTAGCCGGGCGCCGCCCTCTCGAAAAAGCGCTTCGCCCGGTCCTCTCCATTCGGTCCCTCGCTGATCATCAGCACATCGGCCGCAAGGGCGGTGATCTCGTCGCGCACGGCGGCAAGGCGGGCCTCGGCTTTCTCCCGGACGCCGTCTGAGGCGGCCTCCAGATCATCGAGCAGCTTGTCCGCATGCTCGATGTTCCAGCACGTCACCTTGAAACTCTGGATCCTGTTGTCTGTCATAAGCACCTCCCTTGCCCTAACGGAAAGCAATTTAGGCGGGAATTGCAACACTTACGCAACAGTTATTTCAGGTTTCAGAAGGCCTCACAGCCATGGCAGGCCTTCAGGCCGGCGCCTTCGCCCGCGCCGCTTTGGCAAGCTCCACCAGCTTCTCACGCAGGGCCTTGGGCTCCGTCAGCGGTGTGTCGAACCACAGCCGGCAGGCACGGTCACCGGCCGCAAGATCGAGCCCCTCGGGATCAAGGCCCGTCAGGCGCCAGTTCGCCTTGGGCTGACCGCACAGAACCTGCGCATAAAGGGCAAGCGCATCCGCGTGGTCATCATTCATGTGGGCGACGGCACCCGCCTCCCAGCCGGACAGCGGCGCACAAAGATCCGCCGCCAGCACGAGATCTGCCGCACTCAGCGCATAGGCCTTGCCGAAGCCGCCGTTGAGGCTGGCCCGTGCCACCTCCAGCCGGAAGAAGCTCATATCCGGAAAGTCCACGTAAAGCCCGGCCTTGGGATGGCGGGCGAGATGGCGGCGGCGGGCCTCGTCATGATCCGGCGAGCCGCGTTCAATCTCCCGCGCCACGGCCATCACCGTCATGCGCGGATGGGCCAGCGGATCGCCCTTGCCGGGTTCTCCCACAAGCAGCGAGCAGCGGCCGTCTGCCTGCATGGCCGGCTTGTGAGCCGCGAGTTTTGAGGCAAGCACGACCGGCGTTCCATCCATGGCGGCAACAGGTGTCACCCGCGAGACCAGCGGATGGCCGGTCCCCACCTCCAGAACACCGAGGGCGGCGTGACGGGCGAGGCGCAGCAGTGAGCGGGCCTGACGGCGCACCTCATCATCCACCTCTTGAAGAAGAGCTTTTTCCTTTCCGGCTTCAGTCACCAGAGTTCTCCGAACAGCAATCTCCCTCCCCGCCATTCTATCCGCCCGGCCGTCAAAAGACAGCCCCGGCCCTTCCGTAAAGCTGCCGCTGCAGCCGTCGCCAACATGAACGGCAGATGAACGGGCATCTCAGAGTGCATTCAGTCCCCCCATGGCAAATTGGCACCATCGGAACACAGAGGAACGGGCCACACGGATCGAGCCCCCTCACGCGAAGGAGACGGAAGATGAACACCCTGACCAAGCGCATTCTGACTGCCGCCCTTTCGGCCAGTCTGCTGGCGCCGCTGGCAACCGGCGCGCAAGCGGGCGGCTGGGGTGACCGGCACGGCGGCTGGGGCCATGGCCGCGGCTTCGAGCGCGGGTATGACCGCGGCTACGACCGGGGCTGGGAAGACCGCAACCGGGTTGAGCGGGGCCGGCACGAGGAGCGCGGCCGCAAGCGCAACAACACGGACGCAGCCCTTGCTGCCGGTGTGATCGGCCTTGCCGCCGGAGCCATCCTTCTGGGCACCATGAGCGGCGGCGCCAGCGCCTCCACGCCTCCCCCGGCCTATTACCCGCCGGCTCATGCTCCCATTCCCGCTCCTGGCCCGGTCTATGGCGCACCGGTCTATGGTGCACCTCAGGCATCGCCCGGCTATCTGCCGTGGAGCCCGGCCTGGTACGACTACTGCAGCTCGCGCTACCGCAGCTTCAATCCGCGCACGGGCACCTTCACGACCCATGGCGGCGAGCAGCGCTTCTGCCAGTAATACCAAGGCTTTCGATGCTGACGCATCGCGCCTTGAAGTTGCTCAGGCGCCGCACGGGCTTGACCGGCTCTTGATGAGTCAAGCTCATCGAGAGCCGGTATAACACGGACCGTCAGTCCAATCCCCAGAGGGAGCCCACACTGCGGGCTCCCTTTCTTTTTTCTGTCAGACGCCGTCAGCCCCACAATCCCACTTGCAAAGTGCCCTGCGCCGTGGCTGGCTTCTCCCGCTGGCGAAAGCCGGGCATGTTTCGGAAGGATTGTGGAATGACGATTGAACTCTACATCGCCTATGTGGCGGCCACTCTCGTTGTGCTCGCCATTCCCGGGCCAACCATCCTGCTGGTGATCAGCTACGCCCTGTCGCATGGCCGCAAATCGACCGGGGCCTGCGTCCTGGGTGTCGCCCTGGGAGATGCAACAGCGGCCACCGCCTCGCTGCTTGGCCTCGGCGCTGTTCTGGCCGCCTCCGCTACCGCTTTCACCGTGCTGAAATGGGCTGGAGCGCTCTATCTGCTGTGGCTCGGCATCAAGATGTGGCGGCAGCCGCCGTTCATTCCTGCAGCGGATCAGATTGACATGGCAGCACCCGCCATGGAGCCGCGCAAGATCTTCTGGAACACCTATGTGGTGACGAGCCTCAATCCGAAGGGCATCGCCTTCTTCATCGCCTTCCTGCCCCATTTCATCGCCCCTGCCGCCCCTGTGGCGCCGCAGCTGGTGCTGATGGGCGTGACCTTCGTGGTGCTGGGCGCCTTGAACGCGGGCGTTTATGCGCTCGCCGCCTCTGCCCTGCGCAAGCAGATCCGTAAGCCCTCGCTGATGAAAGCCCTCAACCGGCTTGGCGGTTCCCTGCTGATTGGCGCTGCGGCCATGACGGCCGTCCTGCGCCGGGCTGCAGCCTGATCTGAGGCGTCACGTCCCTCGTCAGGATGCCTTTTTCGCGCGCTCCCGGATCACGGCGAGCGCGCGCATCGCTTCAGCCCTCTGCATGCGGCCATAGCGCAGGAAGGCATCGTTGATCTCCTGACCGCTCATCTTCAGCCGCTGGGCCCGCAGCTTGACGATGTTCTTGTAGGCATTGTCCGTCACCCCGTTGGCGCGGCACAGGATGATCAGCGGTGCATCATCCGTGTTGAAGACCACCCGGGCCACCATCGCCGTGGGCAGTTCGCTCACCTCCGCCAGCAGATGGGCAAGGTCCACAGGACGGTCCGTCTTGGAAAACTGGTTGACCGCATCGTCAATCGGGCGGCGGCGGGCCTTCACGTCGTCAATCAGCATCTTCGCACGCGACTGGGCGCTGCCCAGATCGCGCACCTGAGCCTGCACCTCCTGCGCGGCCCGCTCCGCCAGGATCTGCACCAGCGTTCCATCCCCCCCCAGATCAAGGATACGCTTCTTCAGCTCCTCGGAGAGGTAGGGAACGAGATTGCGGGCCCCATCGGCAGGAAGATCCTCACGGCCGATCAGCGCTTCCTGGATCATCGGATGATGCCGGGCCTTTTCCAAGAGCATTTCAAAGGCATTGGCGGTGAACCGGGCCTGCTCGTTGCCGGCGACCGTTGCCAGAACCTCGGTGTTTCCCCGGCTTACGATGACGCTTGTCACCGCCTCGTTCAGGGGCCGCCGGTCTGCGATGACGCCCAGATGATCCATGCTGCCAGTCTTGGCAAGGGACACAAGATCATCGGTGGTCAAAACCGGTGAACCGGCCAGAACCGGCGCCGCAACGTTGATCCGGTCTGCTGCAAGCGACATGATCAAGTCACGCGGGGCGGCCTCGGCCTCGCAGATGCGCACGGCCAGCGCCATGCGGGCTTCTTCCTCAAGCTTGCCGATCACCTTGAGCACGATATCGCCGAACAGCAGGCTGATATGGTCGACCTGATCCGATGCGGCGGTCATGAACATGTCCGTCACCGCATCGACGAGCGCACGCCGGCCTTCCGGGGTGTTATCCCTCGCAAGTTCCGCCAGCCTGCCGAGATTTTGCATTTTTGCCCGCCCAAAGCATGCATCAGATCAAGAAACTACATTTTGCAGAACTTGTTACCTTTTTATTAAGGTGATGATAATTCTTACAAATAGATTTTCAACCACAAATATTTATCTTGCCGCACCTGTGTCTCGATAAATCGGCCCTGCACCCTTGCCAAACACAGCGCCAGCGCTCCCCAGCGCCATGCACAGCCTATAGGCAGGACTACGGTCCCGGCAGGCAATCCCAGTCAGACAAGAACTGCCATTCATGCGCGCAATCAACGGCTTACATCTTTGCATCAGAGAAATTACGCAACGGCTTTTGCAGTGCAGCACATTTTCTGCTTTGCGCAGGCGGCCACCTTGCCTACATTAATGAACGTGCAGGAAAGGACATCGGGAGGCAAAACAATGTCGATTGTCCGCAATCTTGACGTGATAGCAGTCTGTGCAGCTTTCGTCTTCCTGGGCGCCATTGTGATCGGCGCACTGTAGGAGACTTGGAGGACTGCAGATCTGATGCTGGCTGGGTAGAAGATATGCATCAGATGGAAATCCGGCAGGCCGGAGCAACCGGCAGCCGCGCTGGAAAAGCGTAACCAGAAAATATCAGGGATCCAGTTGGAGCGCCCGCAGGATGATGATCCGGCGGGCGTTTTATATCAAGGCGCCGAGACGCTGACGCAGCGCAGCTTGAAGGTGCTCAAGCGCCGCACGGGCTTAACCACCTCCCGATGACGCAGGCTCATCGGGAGCGGGTATCCTGTCAGGACCTCCGGATGCCTGAACAGCAAACCGGCCGCCCGGATCATAGGCGCGGCCCAGAAACAACACAGCCGCCCTTTCGGGCGGCTGCGGAACTCTGCCTTGGGCTAAAGTTTTGCCAGAACTCAGGCGGCCTTGGCGACGAGAGCGTCGATGGCTTCGTTCGCGGCCTTGATGCTGCCCTCAGCGTCCATGGCCAGCTTGTCGGCAGCCACGACTTCCACATCGGTGATGCCGAGGAAGCCGAAGACGTGACGCAGATAGGTGGTGGCATAGTCATAGGACGAGCCGACCGGGGTGCCGCCGGAAGCTGCAACGATGTAGGCCTTCTTGCCCTTCAGCAGGCCTTCCGGACCGGTTTCGGTGTACTGGAAGGTTTCGCGGGCGCGGGCCACCAGATCGATCCAGGACTTCAGCGAGGCCGGAATGCCGAAATTGTAGACCGGAGCGGCGATGACGATCACGTCAGCAGCCTTCAGTTCGGCAACGAGGCTGTCGGACAGGGCGAGCTTCGCCTTCTGCGCATCGGTGCGGGCTGCCGGGTCGGTGAAGTTGGCGCCGATCCACTCTTCGTCGACCAGCGGGAAACCGGCTGCAACGTCGCGGGTCACGGTCTTGGAGCCAGCGATCTTGGCAGCGAGGCCGTTCACCAGCTTTTCGGTGAGGTCACGGGTTGCAGACCCTGCCTTGCGGGCGGAAGCGTCAATCTTGAGAATGGTCTTGGACATGAATGCTCTCCTTGGAGATGAAGTGCCTGGGAGGTGAGGCACCTGTTGTTCGTGGCCCTACACATAAACCCGCACCCCTAGGAGAACTAGGTCACCGCAGGTGAACAGTGTGTTCGTTCCTTCCGGAAAACACGTTGTCTGAAGGCGCTGGGACACTAGCATGCGTGCAGGCAACAGCGTTTCACCAACTCGAACAGCCATTTTCACACCTTTTTCCCCGTTGCGTCCCAGTCTTTGCCAGTCACCCTCTGACAAGGAGTCATTTCATGAACATCATCTGGGGCGTCGTGAACGCCGACGGCACCATCGCATCCGGCAGCGGCGGCGCCGGGGATTACGAATTCGCAGTCATCAACGAAGGGCCGGGGATCTATCAGATCTCGTTCAACGGCAACTTTGCAGGCGTACCGGCCATCACCGGCTCGCAGGTGATGTGGGGCACCATGAGCGAAAGCCCGCTCGACAACGTGGTATTCCCCTACCTCACGGCCGCCAGCGCCACAGCCATCACCGGCGCCTCGAATGGCGCACCGCAAAACCGCAGCTTCTCCTTCATCGCCATGGGCGAGTCGTCCAGCGGCCGCTGAAACAACGCGAGGGGCAGGCAGCAGAATGGTGCCGCCTGCCTCTCAGATGCCGTGCCTCACTCTGCCGCAGCGCGGCGGCGGGGGTCGTAGTTGAGGATCGGAGCAAGCCAGCGCTCGGCATAGGCGAGGTCCCAGCCCTTGCGCTGCGCGTAGTCTTCCACCTGATCGTGCTCGATCTTGCCGACGCCGAAATAATGGCTGTCCGGGTGGCTGAAGTAGAGGCCAGAGACGGAAGAGCCCGGCCACATGGCGTAGCTTTCCGTCAGGTTGATGCCGGTCGCCTCTTCCGCGCCGAGCAGATCGAACAGCGTGCGCTTTTCGGTGTGGTCCGGCTGGGCCGGATAGCCCGGCGCCGGGCGGATGCCCTGATACTTCTCCTCGATCAGCTCCTCGTTGCTGAGGGTCTCATCCGCCGCATAGCCCCACAGGTCCTTGCGCACGATCTGGTGCAGCTTTTCAGCAAAGGCTTCCGCAAGCCGGTCGGCCAGCGCCTGGCTGAGGATCTTGTTGTAGTCATCCCCCGCCTTGGCATAGCGGGCGGCAAGATCATCCTCGCCGTGACCGGTGGTGACGGCAAAGCCGCCCACCCAGTCGGCAATGCCGGAGCCTTCCGGTGCCACGAAATCGGACAGGGCCACATTCGCCCGCCCGCCTGCGGTGCGGGCCATCTGCTGGCGCAGGGTGTAGAAAGTGGCGACCGGGCTTGTGCGGTCCTCGCTGCCGAAGAGCAGAATATCATCGCCCCGCGCCTGCGCAGGCCAAAGGCCCGCAACGCCACGCGCCGTCAGCAGCTTGCCTTCCACGATCTCGTCCAGCATGCGCCGGGCATCATCGTAAAGCGCCTTGGCCGCCGGGCCATAGCGGTTGTCAGTCAGCACCGCCGGATAGCGGCCCTTGATCTCCCAGGTGGAGAAGAAGGGCGTCCAGTCGATCAAGGGCACCAGTTCTTCCAGCGGGAAGTTGTCGAAGCGGGTGATGCCGGGCTTGCGCGGTGCCTGCGGCTTGCGGCTGAAATCGCAGGTAAAGGCATTGGCTCTTGCATCAACGATGGACACGCGCGCACCGGACCCGCGGGCGTTGGCATGCGCCTCGGCAATCTCCACATATTCCTTGCGGACCTCAGCGTAATAGGGATCACGCTGGCCTTCGCTCATCAGGCGCGAGGCGACGCCCACGGCGCGGCCGGCATCGGTCACGTAGATCGCCTGTCCCCGGGCATAGTTCGGATGGATCTTCACCGCCGTATGGATGCGGCTGGTGGTGGCCCCGCCGATCAGCAGCGGCACATCCAGCCCCTCGCGCTCCAGCTCGGCGGCCACGTGGCACATCTCGTCCAAAGACGGGGTGATGAGGCCGGACAGGCCGATGATGTCCACCTTCTCCGCCTTGGCCGTCTCCAGGATCTTTGCCGCAGGCACCATGACGCCTAGGTCAATCACCTCGAAATTGTTGCACTGGAGCACGACGCCGACGATGTTCTTGCCGATGTCATGCACATCGCCCTTCACCGTCGCCATCAGGATCTTGCCCGCCGAGGACGAGCCCTCAAGGCCGGAAAGGCGCTTTTCCTCTTCCATAAAGGGCATCAGATAGGCCACGGCCTTCTTCATCACGCGGGCGGACTTCACCACCTGCGGCAGGAACATCTTGCCCGCGCCGAAGAGGTCGCCCACCACGTTCATGCCGTCCATCAGCGGCCCTTCGATCACATGGAGCGGACGCTCCACGGTCTGGCGGGCAGCTTCCGTATCCTCAACCACGTAGTCGTCGATGCCGTTGACCAGCGCATGTTCCAGCCGCTTGGCCACGGGCCACTCGCGCCAGCTGAGATCAGCTTCCTTCTTCTTGCCGCCCTCGCCTTTCCAGCGCTCGGCTGCTTCCAGCATGCGGTCGGTCGCTTCCGGCGAGCGGTTGAGCACCACATCCTCGCACAGGTCCCGCAGTTCCTTGTCGAGGTCGTCATAGATGGCGAGCTGGCCGGCATTGACGATGCCCATGTCCATGCCGCGCTTGATCGCATGGTAGAGGAACACCGAATGCATCGCCTCGCGCACGCCCTCGTTGCCGCGGAAGGAGAAGGAGAGGTTCGACACGCCGCCCGACACATGGGCGTGGGGCAGGTTCTCGCGGATCCAGCCCGTCGCCTCGATGAAATCGACGCCGTAGTTGTTGTGCTCCTCGATGCCGGTGGCCACCGCGAAGATGTTCGGATCGAAGATGATGTCTTCCGGCGCAAAACCGGCCTTTTCGGTCAGCACCTTGTAGGAGCGGGCGCAGATTTCCGTCTTGCGCTCGAAGGTGTCGGCCTGGCCCTTCTCGTCAAAGGCCATCACCACGACGGCCGCGCCATAACGGCGGACGAGCTTGGCCTGCGCCAGAAACGCCTCCTCGCCTTCCTTCAGCGAGATGGAGTTGACGATGGGCTTGCCCTGCACACATTTGAGGCCTGCCTCGATGACGGTCCACTTGGAGCTGTCGATCATCACCGGCACGCGGGCGATATCCGGCTCGGCAGCGATGAGGTTGAGGAAGGTGACCATGGCGGCTTCCGAGTCCAGAAGCCCCTCGTCCATGTTGACGTCGATGATCTGCGCGCCGCTTTCCACCTGCTGGCGGGCCACATCCAGCGCCGCCGAATAGTCGCCTTCCTTCACCAGCTTGCGGAAGCGGGCAGAGCCGGTGACGTTGGTGCGCTCGCCGACGTTGACGAAGTTGATTTCCGGCGTCAGCACGAAAGGCTCAAGGCCGGACAGGCGCATCAGGCGCGGCACATCGGGCAGCACGCGCGGCGCCTTGTCGGCCACGGCTTCAGCAATGGCGCGGATATGGGCCGGTGTGGTGCCGCAACAGCCGCCGACGATATTGACGAGGCCGGAGGCGGCAAACTCGCCCACGAGCCTCGCCATATGCTCCGGGCTCTCGTCATATTCGCCGAATTCGTTGGGCAGGCCCGCGTTCGGATAGGCGCAGACCAGCGTATCGGAAATACGGGCAAGATCAGCCACATGGGCGCGCATCTCCTTGGCACCCAGCGCACAGTTGAGGCCGATGGAGAAGGGCTGCGAGTGGCGGACGGAATACCAGAAGGCTTCCGCCGTCTGGCCGGACAGGGTGCGGCCCGAAAGGTCGGTGATCGTGCCGGAGATCATCACCGGCAGGCGGACGCCCTTTTCCTCGAACACCTCGTCAATGGCAAAGAGCGCGGCCTTGGCATTGAGCGTGTCGAAGATGGTCTCGACCAGCATGATGTCTGCGCCGCCCTCGATGAGCCCGCGTGCGGCCTCGGCATAGGCCTTGCGCAGATCGTCGAAGCTCACGGCACGGTAGCCGGGGTTGTTCACATCCGGCGAGATGGAGGCGGTGCGGTTGGTCGGGCCGATGGCACCGGCCACAAAGCGCGGACGCGACGGGTCTTTGGCGGTCACCAGATCGCAGGCCTCGCGGGCAAGGCGGGCGCTCTCGAAATTCAGCTCATAGGCCAGCGCCTCCATGCCGTAATCGGCCTGGGCGATGGTGGTGGAGGAGAAGGTGTTGGTTTCAACGATATCCGCCCCGGCCTCCAGATAGGCCACATGGATGGCGCGGATATCATCCGGGCGCGTCAGGCTCAGAAGATCGTTGTTGCCCTTGAGGTCCTGCGGCCAATCGGCAAAGCGGCTGCCCCGGAAGGCCGCCTCATCCAGCTTCAGCGTCTGGATCTCCGTACCCATGGCGCCATCCAGCACAAGAATGCGCTTGGCGGCGGCAGCGTGGAGGCGGTCGAAAACGTCAGACTTCTTCAGCATGGATGTGATCCGGTTCCTGTCACACAAAAGGTCCGCCACGCGGACCTGAAGTTCATTCCCGTCCAGCGCAGGCCTGAAGCTCCGCGCCTGACATGTTCGAGAGTGCCCTTCCCGGCAAGCGGTCAGGCACCTGTTCGAGGTCTACTACATGCACACATCCCGTCTGAAACCGTTAAGGTCATGGCGGAGGGTGGCAGTTTCGTTTCGATATCCCGGCGTCTCAGCCCCCCTCCCCCTGGTGGGGAGGGGTGAGGGGCGGGGGGAGAACCTCTCCTCTCGGCACGAAGTTTGAAGATCTCCGCCGCCCCCTCACAAAACTAGTTAGGAAACCTGAGCCCCAGACACTTTCAGGCTCAGATCCCCCCACCCCTTACCCCTCCCCACCAGGGGGAGGGGAGCGGAGAGACCTCAATACAAAGCAAATGCCTCACTGCGGGCCAGGCCCTCACGCCACCTGGCGCGCGGTCTCGCCCTGCCCCAGCCCCAGCATGTGGCAGAGGGCAAAGGTCAGTTCGGCCCGGTTCATGGTGTAGAAATGGAAGTCGCTGATGCCGCGGTCGACGAGATCCATCACCTGCTCATAGGCAACGGCGGCGCCGACGAGCTTGCGGGTTTCAGCGTCATCATCAAGGCCGGCAAAGCGCCGGGAAAGCCAGTCCGGAATGGTGGTTCCACAGCCCGACGAGAACTTCACCACCTGATCGAAGTTCAGGATCGGCAGGATGCCCGGCACCACCGGAATGGAGAGACCCGCCTTGGCGATGCGCTCCAGATAGGCTTCGAACAGATTGTTGTCGAAGAAATACTGGGTGATGACGCGGCTCGCGCCAGCATCGATCTTGCGCTTCAGGTTGTCGATCTCGACCTGCCAGTCCGTGCTTTCGGGATGGCGTTCCGGGTAACCGGAGACGGAAATCTCGAAATCACCGATGGCCTTGATCCCGGCCACCAGATCACTGGCATAGGCATAGCCGTCCTCACGCGGCACATAAGCCGTGCCGACACCCTCCTGCGGGTCACCGCGCAGGGCCACGATGTGGCGTACGCCGAGGTCCCAGTAATCCTGCACCACCGCGTCCACATCCGCGCGGGATGCCCCGACGCAGGTCAGGTGCGCCGCCGGCAGCATCGGCGTTTCCTTGAGGATGCGCTCCACCGTGCGGTGGGTGCGCTCACGGGTGGAGCCGCCCGCGCCATAGGTGACCGACACGAAGGAGGGCGACAGGGTCTCAAGCTTCTGGATGGTGGACCACAGGGTCGCTTCCATCTTGTCCGTCTTCGGCGGGAAGAACTCGAAGGACACCTTGACCGGTGCGCTCTCGCTGCTGTGCGAACGGCGGGCGTCGGTGGAAGTGGACATGTTACGCAACCTCGCGGGTTAGATCGGCGAGCGGCAGGTCCGTCACGACCCTCGGGTCGCGCGCCAGCCACAGGGTGACAGTCAGTGCTGAATGATTGCCTGCAGATGCAGGCACAAGATCGGTGACGTCTTCCACGTCGAGCCCAAGCCCCTGCAGCCAGCGGCCCATCTGCTCGCGGGAGAAGCCGAGACGGCGGTGGGCATGCTCCTCGCGCAGGAACTCAAGCTCATGCGGGGCAAAGTCGACGATCATCAGCCGCCCGCCGGGGCGCAGCGCCCGGGCAGCCTCGGCCAGCGCACGGGCCGGATCATCGAGGAAGTGGAGCACCTGATGCACCGCCACCAGATCAAAGGAAGCCGGCGGCACGTTGAGGGCATAGATATCGCCATGGCGCACCTGCGCCTGCGTCAGCCCCTGCCCCGCCAGATTGGCACGGGCAACGGCGAGCATGTCATGCGAGGCATCGACGCCCAGCGCCGTGGTGTAAAGCGGGGCAAACAGCTCGAGCAGACGGCCGGTGCCGGTGCCAAGGTCAAGGAAAGACTGGAACGGCTTGTTGCCCAGCGCCCGGAGCATGGCTGCTTCCACATCGCGCTCGGCCACATGCAGCGAGCGCTCTTGATCCCACACCTGCGCCTTGGCGGCGAAATAGGCAGCCGCCTCTTCCGCCTTGGCCTTGCGCAGGCCGTCAAAGCGGGCCGCATCGGCTTCCAGCACATCATCGGAAGGCGTGAGCCGGGCGACAAGATCACGGGCCAGATCCCCGGCAGCGTCTTCCGCCAGCCGGTAGAACACCCAGGAACCTTCCGGATAGCGGCGCACGAGGCCTGCCTCTGCCAACAGTTTCAGATGCCGGGAGATGCGCGGCTGGCTCTGGCCGAGAATTGCCGTCGCATCCTTCACCGTCAGCTCGCTGCGGGCAAGCAGCGCCAGAAGCCGCAGACGGCTCGGCTCACCGGCCGCCCGCAGGCCTGACAACAGGTCTTCGATGGAGAGATGCTGATCGCCGCTCATGCCGTCCACACCATACCGCCGCAACCGGCGCTTCTTCATATAAAGATATCTTTATACCACACCAGACGTACGTGCAAGCCCTGAGGCGCCTCATGTTCCGGCACAAGGTGAAGAAAGGCTTCACGTGAGGGATAAAATGAAGCACCGGACTCAGAGCATCAGCCGTCCCGGCCAAGTGATTCTGGCGACTCGTTATTCTGCTCCGCAAACGGCTTGATGCGGGCATGGGTCACGCCCGTGCTCAAGCTTTGACTCTTCCGCCAAAGCTTGAAAAAAGGCCCGGATCTCTTTCGAGCCGGGCCAGGTCAGCTTGAGGCGCTGTAGAAACTCAGTCTGCAGGAAGATCGGACCGCAGGGCAAAGCGCTGACGGGCGTCCTCAACCCGCATGGCGTCGAAGCGCGCCAGCGCCTGCGCGCGGGCCTGAACCGTGAGCCGGTGGCGCCAGGGGCCGACCTTCAGCAGGGTTGCCACCGTCAGTGACGACAGATTGTTGGCCTTGGCCACGATGAGGAAAGGCTCCACCTCAAGGCGGACCATCCAGTTGCTGGCCTCGGTGACGCTGACCTTGGTCAGGGAGGCGAAAGCCACCACGGCTTCGGCAAACCGGTCATCGGCTGCCAGCCAGCGCAGGCTGCTCTCGTTGAGGCGCCCGTCGCGCATCAGTGTCAGCACACGGGTGCGCGCCGCTTCAAAGTCGTAGCGGCTCAGCCAGTAGTCATTCGACATGCGCTGTTCGGCAATGCGGGCGGCCTGCGGCAGTTGCTCCGCATCGGCCAGCGCACCGGCAATCACCAGCTTCTGGCGGACGGATTCGGTGGCCACTTCCACCAGCCGGGCGATATGCGCATCGGCAAGATCGCGGCGCTCGCTCAGCGCCAGCTGCAGGGCATGGTCCTCAGCCGCAGCATCCAGCAGCCCCTCGAACCCTTCCAGCGAGAACGCGGCCCCCGGGTTGGCGGCGACACGGCGCTTGACGCGGATGTCACCGCGGCGGACCAGAACGTCGGTGACTTCCTCGGACAGAACTTCACGCTGGGCGATGGCAAGGCGGTGGGCATTGCTGTTGACATCGGCAATCCCGGCGAGTTCGGGATCCTTCAGCACACTGGAACGGCGCAGCAGAGTTTCGGCGACTTCGATCTCATCGCCAGCCAGCTGGCGGATGGTGCGCTCGGGGCCCCTGCGAAGCTCCGCCAGCCGCTCGGCCACGAAGCGCCGGACCTCCACTTCCACCATGTTCACCAGCCGCAACAGGACCGAGTCATATATGTCGACCTGTTCGTCGGAGCATTTGTCTGAGGTCAGAGAGAAGAGTACGGCAACATGACGGGCGAGTTCCGCCTTCCGGTCTGCGCTGGCTTCGGACGATAGTCCGCCAAAATTCACAAGCTCCGTCTGCAACGCTTCTGTCATCTCTCAACCCACATTCGAGGACACGCCAGCACTCTAATAGCGATTCTTGAAGATAAGAGTAACGCCAAAACGTATTCTCTAAGTATGTTTTACCAACTATCGTTTAAAATTTTAATCAACTCATTTTTCTTTGTTACTTCAACAATTTGAAGCTCAAGAGAACCAAAGCCACCCGATCACACCAGCCTGCGAAGCTTGCGCGAAGCTTGCCAAACGGGGCGCGGGAGGGAAATTACGTAGCGTAATTTATTGATCAAATAAAAAAATGGGCGGCCCCAAAAGAACCGCCCAGTCTGGCACCAGTAGCTGGAAACTACTCACAGAGCCATGCTGGCGGAAATCGGACATCAGGTCCAATAGGATTGATTCGGCTTTTAAATAAGATAAACTGATCACATGATCTCACTCCGCCAGCTTCGCTATCTCGACGCCCTCGCCACCCACCTGCATTTCCGCAAGGCGGCGGAGGCTGTCGCCGTCACACAGCCTGCCCTGTCCATGCAGATCAAGGAGCTGGAGGAAAGCCTGGGCGTCATGCTGGTCGAGCGGCGCTCCGGCCTTGTCCGGCTGACGCCGGAGGGCGAGGAAGTGGTCAGGCGCGGGCGGCGCATCCTCGCCGATGTGCGCGATCTGATGGACTACGCCCGCCACCGGGGCCAGCCGCTCACCGGGCCGCTGCGTCTTGGCATTATCCCTTCGATCGCGCCCTATCTTCTGCCCCGCGTCCTGCCCAAGCTGCAGAGCGGCCATCCGGACCTGCGGCTGACCTTGCGCGAAACCCTGACGGACGTGCTGGTGCAGGAATTGATGGCCGGAGAACTGGACGCCATCATCGCCGCGCTGCCCCTCGGCCAGCCGGAACTGACCACCCTGCCCCTCTTTGAAGACCGCTTCCTTCTGGCGGTGCATAACACGCCCGATCTCGACGAGCGGCGGCGGATCGGCATTGACGAGATCCGCCAGGAGGAACTGCTGCTGCTGGAGGAAGGGCATTGCCTGCGCGACCAGGCGCTCAACTACTGCCAGATCGTCACCTCGGGCCGCCGGTCCTCTCTGGGGGCGACCAGCCTTGCCACGGTGATGCAGATGGTCGCCGCCGGTTATGGCGTCACCCTGCTGCCGGAAATCTGCGCCGATGTGGAGGTGCGCGACGACCGCGTTGCCCTGCTGCGCTTTCAGGATCCCCAGCCTGCCCGCATGGTGGGCCTTGCCTGGCGGCGCACATCCCCGCGGCGGAAGGATTTCGAGATCCTGCGGGATACACTGGCGGTCACACTCAGCGGGCTTGGCGTGGCTGCGACGCCGCTGGAAATTAGTTAGGCACTCCCTCAGGCAGCAGCCCGCTCGCGAATGCGGTAGACACAGCGCCGTCCGCCGGACAGCAGATGCTCGCAGCGCTCGATTTCGGCCTGCGGCCCGAGGACACTGGCAAAAAGCGACAGTTCTGACCGGCAAAGCCCCTGGCAAACGGACGCCGCCGCGCAGATGGAACAGTGGTTCTCGATAAAAAGCCAGCTGCCGTCCGAGTCCCGCTCGACTTCAGCCATATAGCCCTCCCGGTTGCGCAGATCCGCAAGACAGGACAACCGGTCGGACAGCGCTGAAGCTCCAGCCAGTTCCTTTTCGTAAGCCACCTGCATTTCCTTCTCGCGGAAGGCAATCAGGTCCTCCACCCCTTGCGTGCCGTAAAGCTCCCGCAGGCCGGAGAGCAGCGACAGGATCAGGGCCGAATGGTTGTCCGGAAAACGGGCATGGCCGGCAGCACTCAGCGCCCAGACGCGGCGCGGACGGCCCACAGCCCCCTTCATGTCCTCGAAGTCAACCAGTTCCTCCTGCAGCAGCCCGTCCAGATGCTGGCGCACGGCAACAGGCGTGACGGAGAGCGATGCGGCGAGTTCCGCCGCAGTCTGCGGGCCGCCAGCCTTCAGGGCGTTGAGAATACGGGTGCGGGTTCTGTCTGACATGGGCTGAACATAGCACGGGACCGGCCATATAAAAAGATTTCACTTTTCATATTCCGGAATCTAATTTAGAAAGAAAAAACTTTCTTTATAGGATCAGCCATGTTCCTCGATCGCGCTTTCCAGTTTGCCAGCACCCTTGCCGTTTTTGCTGCAAGGCACATCACGCGTCCAGCCGGCAGGCGTGGGTGCCACCCACAACTGCGTGACTTGCCCCCCGAACTCCTTGACGACATTGCACTTCCCCAGAAAGTTCGCGAATTGCTGCAGTGCGAAGAAAACCGGCAGCAACGAAGCCTGCCCCTTCTTTTCCAGCGATGGAAAGATCACGGTGGAACTCAACAATTCTAAAGAAATGCCGCCACCGGAGATGAATGTACCCTTGCGAGATCATCGCAAAAAACGCTAGGGCATGTTAAATGCAGGTTATTACTTTGACCTCATACTCTGTAGAAGAGGAGAGTTCGAAGAGTGACAACGATGCGCCGATTTCTTGACTGGATGACTTTGTCAGGCCAGCAACCGGAAATCCTTCTGGCACAGTTCAGGGAACTGCGCCGGCAGGTGCCGCTTCTCTATGCCTTGCTGATGGTCAACGCGGGCGCCGTGTCTTTTACACATTACGGTCTGGCCCCGGACTATCTGACGATCTGGCTGCTCCTGCCGCTTTTCATCATCTGTTCAGTGCGGGCCGTGGCCTGGCTGCGCCGGTCTGCTGATGCCGTGTCTCCAGAGGAAGCCCTCTACCAGCTGCGCCGGACCCTCTTTCTGAGTGGTGTTCTGGCGCTTGCCTATGTGACCTGGTCGCTGGCGCTCGACAGCTATGGCGGACCGCTGGAGCGTGGGCATGTCGCCCTCTTCATCGCCATCACGGTGGTCGGCTGCATCTTCTGCCTGATGAACCTGCCTCAGGCTGCGCTTCTGGTGATGGCGCTGGTGACAGTGCCCTACATTGTCTACTACAGCCGCCTTGATCTGACGGTCTTTCACGCCATCTCGATGAATATTTTCCTCGTCAGCCTTGTGCTGATCCAGGTGCTGTTCAATGGCCACAAGGCCTTCACGAACGTGATCCAGGCGCAGCGGGCACTGGCGCAGAAGCAGCAGGAGACCGAGCGGCTGAGCGAGGAAAACGCCATCCTCGCCCATACGGATGTGCTCACCGGCCTGCCGAACCGCCGCCATTTCTTTTCTGCCCTGCAAAAGCGCATCCAGGACGCCTCCTCAACGCACACCAGTTTTGCTGTCGGCGTCCTTGACCTTGACCGGTTCAAGCCGGTGAACGACACCTATGGCCACCATTTTGGCGACCTTCTGCTGGCAGAAGCGGGTGACCGGCTGAAGGGACTGGTCAGCAGCGGCACCCGGCTTCAGATCAGCCGCCTGGGCGGCGACGAGTTCGGCATGATCATCGAGGCTCCGGCTGAGGATCTGGAGGCGCTTGGCCAATCGATCTGCGACATCATCGCAACCCCTTATGAAATTGAGGGAATTTTCGTCCGGATTGGCTGCTCCTGCGGCCTCGCGGTTTTCCCGGATGCCGGGCGCACGGTCCACGAGCTGTTCGACCGTTCTGACTACGCGCTTTACAACTCCAAGACCGGACGGCGCGGTCAGGCGACGCTTTATTCCGTGGAACACGAAAGACAGATCCGCTCTGACCGGGCAATCGAGAGCGCCCTGCAAGGCGCAGATCTTGAAGAGGAATTCGAGGTCTATCTGCAGCCGATCCTCGACCTGCAGAAAGGCAGCATCACCGGTTTTGAAGCGCTTGCCCGCTGGCACAGCCCCCTTCTCGGTCAGGTCCCGCCGGATCAGTTCATCCCGCAGGCGGAGCGCTCCGGCCTGATGCGGCGCCTCACCATCTCGCTTTTTGGCAAGGCGCTGGCGGCGATGGGCCAATTGCCGCCGCATCTCTCCCTGTCCTTCAACCTGTCGGCCCACGACATCACCAGCAAGGAAACGGTGCTCACCTTGCTCGCCCTGCTGGGGCGCAGCAGCATCCAGCCGCACCGGCTGATATTCGAGATCACGGAAACGGCGGTGATGCGCAGCTACGAGAGCGCCGAGCAGTCCATGCGCCTGCTGCGCCAGACAGGCGCAAGGCTGGCTCTCGATGATTTCGGCACCGGCTATTCGAGCCTTGGCTATCTGCACCGGCTGCCGATCGACCGGGTGAAGATCGACAAGAGTTTCGTTTCAGGCATCAATGATCCGAGCGGCCACGGCATCGTCTCGTCGATCATTGCCCTGTGCCGCTCCATGTCCTTGGATTGTGTGGTGGAAGGCATCGAGACAGAAGCCCAGCGCGACAGGCTGTACAGCCTTGGCTGCCGGTATATCCAGGGCTACCTGATCGCCCGGCCCATGCCCGCCAGAGAAGCCGCCGCATGGCTGGAACACGCGGACTATCATCAGCCCGCAGCCCGGCAAGGTGTGGTATCCCTGCCTCTGAACTGAGGATCAGGAGACACGGCCGGTGCCGGATGAAACCGAACCTGCGGTGCCCCGGACCGGAGGCACGCGCCGGCAGAAAGACATGCGCAAGGCGCTGCGCCAGCTGGCCCCGCGTATTCCCTTGTTTGATGCACAGGCCGTTCTGTTCGGTGCCATGGCCGGACATCTGCGCCACCTGCCGCCATCCATTGCCGTGCAGCAGGCCCTGACCTCCCACATCCGCCATACCGCCACCGAATATGACACCCTGCTTGCCGAAGGCTACGACCGGGATTCGGCCCGGCATTTCGTGCTGGATGATATCAATGACCAGCTCGCAGACTGGGGCTCCGGCCTGCGCATCACCGAAGCAGACGGGGAGTGAGCCCCGCCTCATATCAAGAGCCCGGGAACTGACGCTTCACGGCCGCCGCGCGACGAGATCGATTTCCACCAGCGCATGAACCGCGAGACCGGTGACGCCGATGCAGGTGCGTGCGGGCAGCTTGCCCGGCGCGAAATAACTGCTGTAGGTCTCGTTCATCAGCGCATAATCACGGTGGAAGTCCGTCAGATAGACGCGGGCCATGGTCACATGCTCCAGCCCGAGCCCCACGCCCGCCAGAACCAGCTTCAGGTTCTCCATCACCCGCGCCGTCTGGGCGGCAATCCCCTCCGGCAGCGGCGCATCCGGCGCAGCCGGATCTGTCGGCATCTGCCCGGTGATGAACACCCAGCCATCGGCCTCGACGGCATGGGAGAACGGCGCCACAGGACGCGGCCCGCCGGAAATCATGTGATGGATCGGCAGCAAATCAGTCCCCTTTGTCTGTTATCTCCGCTGCACCGGCAGAATCCGGACAGTCCGGCGCGCCCTTTGACGCATTCCGGACGCCGATCTAACAGGGATTCTTCACGCTGGGCCAGAGCCTCGGCACAGAAGAGCGCTACGGAACAACTTGCGCATAACCCGCAAGGCAAGCACAGCTTCAAGACACGGAACTGCCAGAAGCCGCCATCATCGGTATTTTTCCAGACGCAGCGGCACCCGTCCGCGCAGCTCATGGAGAGACACGTCAACAGGACTGACAGTCATCTTTTTCGTTTGCATGCAAATAAAAAGAATGCAGCCTACCCCTCACTCAAATCAATCTAAATACTTCAAAGAAAGCGCCAGAAACAAAAATAACTCTGCGTATTTTTCAAAGTTTAAAAACAAAACTCCAAACCTCCGCAAAGCTTCCAATTAATTTCATGTAAAGATTCTGATGTTTTGATCCGTAACACTTTCACGCGAGGGGCGGACGAATGACGATCAAGCAGAAGATGCTCGTTTTGTCGCTGATGGCACTCAGTGCCGTTTTGCTGACCGGGCTAATACAGATTTTTTCACTGCGCAGCACGATGCTCGAAGACCGGCGCGATCTGATCCGCTCACAGGTGGAGACGGCCCAGAGCGTCGTGAAGGCCATTGCCGAGGAAGCCAAGGCAGCCGGTGTGCCGCTTGAGACGGCCCAGGCCAACGCGAAGGCCGTGCTGCGCACCATGCGCTTCAACGGCAATGACTATTTCCTCGCCATCGATGCCAGCCCGGCCAATCAGGGCCTCATTCTGGCGCATCCGAGCGCAGCCGTCGAAGGCAAGAACCTGTGGAACTCCAAGGACCCTGCCGGCAATCTCTTTGTTCAGGGCGAGATCGAAGCAGGACGCAAGGGCGGCGGCTTCTCCGAATTCCTGTTTCCCCGCCTGAACGAGACGGTGGCAGCTCCCAAGCTTGCCTACACCATGAACTATGACCCGTGGCAGTGGGCCATCACATCCGCGCTCTACATCGACGACATCAGCGCCGCCTTCTATTCGGAACTCTTCACGATGCTGATGTGGATGGTGCCGCTGATCCTGGCGATTGCCGCAGGCACATTCGTGCTCTCCAACAGCATCACCCGCCCGCTGGAGGCCATCACCAGCGTCACCCGGCAGCTGGCCGACGGCAACATGACCGTTACCATCCCCGGCACCGGCCGCAAGGACGAGATCGGCCATATGGCGGAGGCCACGGAGATCTTCCGTGACACGATGATCCGCGCCCGTGATCTGGCTCAGTCTCAGGCGGCCGAACAGACCCAGCGCGAGGCGCGTGCCCTGCATATCGAGGAACTGACCCGCAGCTTCGATGCGAGTGCCGCAGCGCTTCTGCAGGCGGTTACCCAGTCGGCCTCCGGCATGGAAGGCAGCGCCCGCAACATGGCCCGCATTGCCGAAGGCACCAACTCCAGCTCGACCGCCGTTGCCTCCGCTGCCCAGCAGGCCGCTGCCAATGTGCAGACGGTTGCCTCCGCAACGGAAGAGCTGAGTTCTTCCATCTCCGAAATTGCGTCGCAGGTTTCCCGTTCGTCGCAGATCGCCATGCAGGCGGTGGACGAGGCACGGCGCACGGACGGCCAGATCCAGGGCCTTGCCAACGCAGCCAACAAGATTGGCGAAGTGGTGGACCTCATCCGCGCTATCGCCGAGCAGACCAACCTCCTTGCCCTCAACGCCACCATCGAGGCGGCGCGCGCCGGTGAAGCAGGCAGGGGCTTTGCCGTCGTGGCGGCCGAGGTGAAGGAACTGGCCTCGCAGACCTCCAAGGCAACCGAGGAAATCACCACGCAGATTTCGGCCATCCAGTCGGAAACGCGGGTGGCCGTGGACGCGGTGCAATCCATCGGCAAGACGGTGGAAGAGATGAACCACATTGCAGCGGCCATCTCGGCATCCGTCGAGGAACAGGGCGCTGCCACCAGCGAAATCGCCCGCAACGTCGAGCAGGCCTCGCGCGGGACGCAGGATGTGACGGACAACATCCTCGAAGTGTCCCACGCAGCCAGCGAAACCCGCGGCGCTGCCACCAGTGTGGAACAGGCCGCAGCAGCGGTGACGCGCGACGCGCTGGCGCTTCGCACCGAGGTGGAAAGCTTCCTCAGCGGCGTCCGCGCCGCCTGACGGACAGAACAAGCGTTCTGGCTGAAAAGGCCGGGTCCCTGTGGCCCGGCCTTTTCGTTGCCACAGGACGGGCACATTGAGGCCGCACTATCCCGGCACAAGTTGCATCCGGAACACTTTCACGCTTGCATTTCCTTCGAGGTCATCATGAAAATCAGGCACTTGCTGGCAGCGGCCCCGCTGCTTCTTTCCCTCGCTGTCCCCCCTGGAACTGCAATGGCCGAAAACAGAATAGATACCATCCGCCCCGATGCGCCCGTGCGTGCGGCCTATGGCAGCTATGGCGTCGGCGTGACGACCATCGAACTGACCAATCCGGGCCAGATCGATGTGCTGAACTCGGAGCCGGGCAAGGAGCCTGTGCGCTACGACAGGCCCTTGACGGTTGAGGTGTTCTATCCGGCCGCTGCCGATGCAAAGCCCACTCCGCTGAAGGCGATGATGCGGGACGGCAGCACGATGATCGAGCTCAATGGCCGTTCATCACGCGCTGCCGAGCCTGACAGGAGCGGCGCCCCCTACCCTCTGGTCATCATCTCCCACGGCTATCCGGGCAACCGCTTCCTGATGAGCCCGCTGGCGGAGAACCTTGCCAGCAAGGGCTATGTCGTCGCCTCGATCGACCACACCGAATCCACCTATGACAACAGGGCTGCTTTCATCTCGACACTGGTCAACCGTCCGCTGGACCAGATGTTCGTGCTCAATGCCATGGATGAGCTGGGCAAGACGCCAGGCGGCCCGCTGGAGGGTCTTCTCTCGACCGAGCGGACCGGCCTCATCGGCTATTCCATGGGCGGTTACGGCACGCTGATTTCGGGCGGTGCAGGCCTTGCCGATTTTGCCCGCGAGGCTTCATGGGCTGATGGCAAGGGCGCGTTCCTTGAGCGCCATCTCGCCGGAAGCGAGAGCCATGAAGCGCTGGTCGATCCGCGCCTCAAGGCCGTCGTGTCTGTCGGCCCCTGGGCGCGCAAATCCAATGCCATGAATGCCGACGGTCTTGGCGGCCTGCGCGTTCCGGCCCTGATCGTGGGCGGCAATCAGGACGAGATTTCCGGCTACAGCGACGGCATCCGCAAGATCTGGCAGGAGGCCAAGGGCACCGACCGCTATCTGCTGACCTTCGTCAATGCGGGCCACAACGCCGCCGCCCCCATGCCCGCTCCGGCAGAAAGCTACGCCTTCAGCGAGGCCATCGGCTTCCCGCCGTTCCAGCATTATGCCGATCCGGTGTGGGACAGCGTGCGGATGAACAACATCCTCCAGCACTTCACCACCGCCTTCCTCAACATCAACCTCAAGAGCAAGACGGACGAGGGCAAGTATCTCAAGCTCCTGCCCTACGCGGAGGATGGCGTCTGGTCGATGAATGCGGATGGCAAGCCCAACGCGGACCACACCTACTGGGAAGGCTTCCCGCAAGGCAGTGCCATCGGCCTGCGCTTCGAGCACCTGGAGAAGGGGGAGTAACTCCTTCTCCCCAATCAGCCCGGGTAGATCCAGTGCTCCGGCAGATGCGCCGTAATGGCATCGCCCGGCAGGATGCGCCCCGGCAGTTCGACGAAAGCGACAAGGCCGCGCAGATATTGCGCGGTCTTCGGGAACAGCAGATCGAGCCCTTCGCGCTCCGGCACATGCTCCGCAATCTTGCGGCCAGCAGCCCGGCAGGGTGAATTGTAGCCATCCACCCGCAAAACAGCCCCGCTCTCAAACACGAGCCGGGTGCGCGGTGGCAGCAGGCTGAGGCTGGGGATGCCTTGCGTCACCACATTGCCGCCGATCCAGCCGGCGGGCAGCGCATCCAGTTCCATCCGCGAGGCAATCAGCGCCAGTTCCTCCACCGACAGGATGGAGAGCTGACGCTCGTTCACCATCACCGTGCCGCGGGAATACCAGGGCTCGCGCCCGCCCGAGCGCCGGGTGCGTCCGCCATGCCGGTCGCCTTCGATGCCGTCAAAGCCAAGATCCAGCGCCGCGCAGGTTTCTGTCGCAAAATCCGACTTCTTCCCCGTTCGCAGCACTTCGGCCGTCTTGCCGGAAATCTTGCGCGCAGGCACCCGTTGCAGCCGCGCCAGCCTGTCCTCAAGCGCCGCATGCCCGGCCTCACCTGTCTCCACATTCATGACGCCTTGCCCCTCAAGTTTTCCGGCTTCACCCAAGGCCGGATACTTAGCGCATGCAGGCGGGAGCGGCCAATGAATTGGCGTGAAGTGAGTATCACGCAAATTGCACGGCGAAGGCGCACAATCTCGGCCGCATTGCGTCCTGCCGGAGGAGGAACAGACCCTCCAAGGAGATCCGAATGAGCACCAGCAGCGTCACCCTGAATCTCGTCAATCTGCGCGGGAAGCCAACGGCCCCAGACGAAGATATCTACATCCTGCTGACCGGCGAGGACGTCACAGGTCTGACCGGCATCACGCTTGGCGCGGTTACGTCCCTGTCGCAGATCACGAACGCCGCCATCAGCTTCACCACCATCAAATCCGGACGGCTCTATGCGGGGCTCGGCCCGTTCCCCAATCCGCCCACCCCGACCGGCGGCATCTATTACGGCTGGATCGAGTTCAGCTGCCTGACGGCGGGAGACAACCTCTGGATCAACATGTCGAATGTGGATCTGCTCGGCCTGCCGCTCAGCATCTCGGGCACGGAGGCAGGGGGAAGCAGCTTTTCGCTCGGCTACAAGAGCCCGATGACCCCTACCCTCATCAATACCATGAAGAATTCGGTTCTGACGAAACATGGACAGGGCGCGGTGATCACCACGGTTTCCGGCCAGCAGCTGGTGATCGGGCCCACCATCATACCCTCAGCATATCCCGACATGACGCCTTACGTGACGAGCCTCGTCAAGGCGAATGCCCCCGTTACGATCATCTCCGACACCCCGCCCGGCGGTTCTCCCGAGACCTTTACCGGCAACTTCCAGGCAGCCGATCCGAAAACCGGCGTGATCCTCTCCCTGAAGGGCGACCAGGGCGACACATTCGAGCTGACGGCGATCAACCTCAGCAGTTCGATCATCTACCGCTGCGATGGCGGCACCATCATCTTCAATGGCCGCGTCGTGCCGCAGAACCGCACGTCAAAGAATGACCCATCCGGCCAGCCAGCCTCACAGATCATCAGCAACTCGGTGTTCCGCAACCTGATGATCGGCTTCAACGAGGGCTATTTCACCCCCACAGGGCCCAACAACTCCAGCCAGTTTCCGGGCCTGACGCCTTTCGCCGGCGGCAATGGCAATCTTTATGCGCAGGCGATCCACAACGGCACCAATTCCTATGGTTTTCCCTATGCGGACAGCAATCTGAAGGTGCTCATCCAGGCAGATCCGGCCCAGCCGGTGACCGTCTCGATCCTCGCCGACAGCATGGCCTATGGCTACACGGACAATCCGGGCGACGGCAGCAACCAGCCCTCCAGCGGCACCTACCAGTTCGGCATCGGGTCAGGCAGCGGCGCGCTGGGGGCAATCCGCATCGGCAACTGGGTCTATGAGCCTTCCGCCAACACGGCCGGAAGCCCGGGAGGCGCCTACGGTGGCTTCCTGCCGGACCTGACGGACTGGACACAGATGCAATTCACCGGCGCCGGCCCCGGCGCTTACATCTGGGTGAAGAACGGCCAGATCGAGACAGGCGGCTGCCTGAATGCCGCCGGCAGCTGGAATGACAGCAAGACCGTCTACAGCTGGCCGGCCAACCTGCAATGGGTGCCGGGAGCCATAGCACCCGCCAAGCCCACAAGTTGAAACACCGCCTGGCGCAGCAGCCGCCCTCGGCTGCGGCAGGCCTTCAAAAAGACAGCAGACGTAAACACTCTGGCATTACCATGCGTCCCCAACGGCATGCTGGGGCAGCCTGTAGGGACTGGGGGCGTGGAATGATGGCGTTTGCGGACAAAGTTGGACACGGGTTGACAGCGGCAGCGCACCGCTTCTCCAGCATGATCCTGTGCCTGAGCCTGGCTGGCGCCCTCACCGGCGCCGCAGCTTCAGGCCCCGCTTCCGCACAAGACACGGCAACAGGCAGCAGCGCGGCAGCCATCGCCATGAATGACGCGATGCAGGAGAGTTTCCAGCTGCGCGGCGCGCTGCAGCAGCTGGCCGCAGAACTGCCCACCCTGCCGGGAAAAATGGCGGCAACGCTCCGCGCCATGTCGCCGGATGGCTCGCTGGACTGGCTCTGGTCCGCCTTTGCCCTATTGGCAGCAGCGCTGGTTGCGGGCATAGCCGTGCAGGCCCTGTTCCGCCGCTGGGCAGAGGCGGTTTATCTCCACCGCTTTCCCCCGGCGCCCGAAACCCGTGCGGGCAAGGTCGCCTTCCTGCTCGGGCGCGGCACGGTGATGCTGCTGGAACTGGCTGTCTTCCTGATCACCGCCTGGCTGGTGGCCGTGCTGCTTCATGAGGATCTCCATGCCTCCCGGGTGACCGTGCAGACCGGCATTCTGGGCTTCACCGCCTGGAGCCTGATCCGGCTGATCCTGTTCAACATCATTGCGCCGGACACCCCGTCCTGCCGCATGCTGGCCTTTGACGATCAGTCCGCCGCAAGGCTCAACACGGCGCTGGTCACCGGGCTCGGCCTCTCGGCCTTCGTCATCTCGCTCTCCATCTGGATGCGCGCCCTCGGGCTGGAGGCCAGTGCGCACAAGGTGGCGCTTGTCTTTTCCGCCGCCCTGTCGACCTGCATTCTCTCCACCATTGCCATTGCCTGGCGCAAGAGCGTCGGCAAAGCCATCATGGGCGGAGCGCCGGACGAAAGCGCAGTGCACCCCGCCCTCCACTTCATCGCCAGCATCTGGCACGTGGTAGCGATCCTGTATTTTCTCTTCGCCTTCGGCACGGCCAGCTTCCGCATCCTCCTCGACCGGCCTTTTGCCACCGGCCTTGTCAGCGCGCCGGTGCTGGTGCTGGTGGCCGCGCTGCTGCTGCAGGCCGTGCTGATGCTGCTGATCGACCGACTGCTGCCGCGCCTCGACACGCGCAGGGCCAAGGCCGTGCTGATGGATGACCTTGCCCGCGCCGAGACAGCGGCCGGAGAAGCCCCAGACACCACCGCCAATGCCTCGCAGGCCGAAGCCGAAGCGCTGGAGGCAGAGGCCGCCCGCGCCCCCTACCGCGCGCTTTTCGACCATGGCGCGGCCATCCTCACCCTCGTCTTTTCCGCCTGGCTGCTGCTCAAGGTCTGGGGCATCTCGATCCACGACCAAAGCTCCATCCTCGGCAATCTTGTGGAAGTGGCCATCGTCGGCTTCCTTGGCTACATGGCCTATCAGGCGGTGGAAATCGCCGTTGCGCAGGCGGTGCGGCGGGACCTCCAGCGCCCGGATGCGTCCACCCACGCGCCCGGAGAAATGGAGATAGGCGGCACCGGCGACAGCCGCCTCTCCACCCTGCTGCCGATCTTCCGCAATTTCCTTCTGATCACCATCGTGGTGATCTCGGGCATGCTGATCCTGTCGCAGATCGGCATCGACATTGCCCCGCTCTTTGCCGGCGCCGGTGTCGTCGGTCTTGCCATCGGCTTTGGCGCGCAGACGCTGATCCGGGATATCTTCTCCGGCGCCTTCTACCTGATCGATGACGCCTTCCGCAAAGGCGAGTACATCGACATCGGCAGCGCCAAGGGCACCGTGGAGAAAATCTCCATCCGCTCCATGCAGCTGCGCCACCACCGCGGCGCGCTGACGACCGTTCCCTTCGGCGAAATCAAGCACGTGCAGAATTACTCGCGCGACTGGGCCATCATGAAGCTCGCCTTCCGCGTCACCTATGACACGGACACCGAGAAGATGCGCAAGATCATCAAGAAATTCGGTCAGGACCTGCTGGATGATCCCTATTACGGGCCGATGTTCCTCGATCCGCTGAAGTCTCAGGGCATCCTCTCCATGGAGGACAGCGCCATGATTGCGCGGGTGAAGTTCATGTCAAAACCCGGCAAGCAGTTCGAGTTGCGCAAGGTGGTCTATGCCGGACTGCAGGATCTGTTCGAGAAAAACGGCATCCGCTTCGCCCACCGGGAAGTCACCGTCCGCGTCGCCGATGCAGGCGGCAACCTGCTGCCCGCCCCCACTCCGGCCCAGATCGCCAGCGCTGCCGCCGGCGCCCATGCAGGGCTTGCGGCGGCGGAAGCCGGCGGCCAGGGACAGGATCCACAGTAGCAGGGCCGCCCCCTTCCGGCGAAGCCAGTTCAGGAAGCCTTGCCTGCGAGCAGCATCTCCCGCGCGGCCAGGAATGCCTCCCGCAGCGCCTTGTGGCCCTCCAGGCCCTCCAATGCGTAGCTGTTGAGAAACTGGCGTCCCGCAAACAGGCTCTGATCAACGGGGCTGAGTTCAGCCTCAGCGCAGGCTGTCTGCCAGTTCCCGGCGATGGTGTTGATCTGCTGTTCGATCAGCGCCGCCGCCTCCGCTGGCTTGAGATGAAAGTCCTGAGTTGCGGCCAGCAGAGTGGCCAGCGTGCTGGCACGCGCATCGCCCTTGATCAGCATGGCCTGCGAGGCTTCGTTGCCCGTGCGCCCTTGCGGACAAATGTCATAGGCCGGTGTCAGGGTCAGCATTCTGCCATCCCAGAAGGCGGCATGATTGCGGGCGTGGTCGTCCGTGTTGCCGCACAGCACATTGAAGCACATGCGCCCGTACAGTTCCCGGAGTGTGGCCTTGGGATCTGTAAAGCGGTGGCGGATCAGTTCGGCAAGATCTTCATAGGACGCATAGCGGGCCATCATTTCATCAAGGCCCAGCATCGTCAGGCCCGAAACCATGGCATGCCTCGTCCAGCCATCCCTCGCCGGGGTCCTGTCGAAGCGCTCGATCAGCAATACGTCCTTGTGGGCGGCACGGGTCAGCGAGACCGGCGCTGCATTCAAGCCGCAGGCTCTTGCCAGGGTCATCGCAATGAACTCGCCTTTCACAACGCTGTAGGTATCGTTGCTGGCCGAGAACTTGGCGATGAGCTTCTTCGCCCCGTCATCAATCATTGCCTTGGGCCGCGCCCCGCCGATCGACGTGCCATGCCGGAGCGCCAGATCGAGCGCAGGAGGCAGTGGCCTGCCTTTTTCAATGAGGCCTGCCGCCTCCATCAGCTCATCAAGCGAGGCCCCTGCTGAAAGCCTTGGAACAAACTCGGTGGCCGATGCCTGAAAATCCAGTGCACCAATACGGTCTGATCCTGACTCGAGGAGAAAGGTCAGCTCGCTGAGTTCAGGCACCCCGTCCGCATCAGGCTTCATGCCTGTCAGCCTGTTGATGATGACCCTGCGGCCCCAGGCATCGGGTGAGCCATCGCGAATACAACTGGCCATCTGCAGACCCGGCGCAGGGGCAATCACACCTTCCTGCAGCGGCAGTTCCGGCTCATAGATGGCAACGGCATTCCTGCGGGCGCGGTAGCTGGCGCCATAGGTGAAGAACAGGCGCCCGCCGTCCTGATCGAGGCGGCCGGCCACCACCGGCTCCGTTGCACCCGGCAGCCAGATCCAGACAAAGGCTTGGCCCGCCGCCCTAGAAGTCATCATCAGGCTCCTTCACCTTGGGCCGCACACTCTTGGGCAGCAGGGTCAGCTTCTCGTCAAGACGGACATTTTCCCTCTGCAGACTATGCTCATCAGGGTCAAACAGGCGAACCCCGGCGAGCGCAGCAACCTCGAAGACGATGCCGATTTCAGGCCCAGCTGCCCCCTTCTCGATGCTGGAGAGCGTTGTGCGGCTGATACCGGCCCGTTCCGCCAGTTCCTGTGCAGTCATGCCGCGCTCGATGCGCCCGGCACGGATCAGCTTGCCAAGCATCGCAAGCGCCTGGCGGGTCCCCCTCGAATAGCTTCTCTGACGCGGCATGGAGATCGCCTGTTTGTTCAGTTGAATGAACACAAAAAGCTTTGCGTTCATAATTATGGACATCCTGCCTGATTTTTCGAGCTACATCAAGCCACGTCCAGAATTCTGGCCGCAAGAGCTCTTCACGTCCATAATTTTGAACATGCTTCACACTCAACGCCCCACCAAAACAAAAATCCCCGGACCATCGGCCCGGGGATTTTCTTTTTGCAAAAACAGCCGCTTGAGGCTGCTGAAGCCTTAGCGCGTCAGCGGCTTGTACTTGATGCGGCTCGGGTCGGCAGCGTGGGCGCCGAGGCGGCGGACCTTGTCCTTCTCGTAGTCCTCGAAGTTGCCCTCGAACCATTCCACATGGCTGTTGCCTTCAAAGGCGAGCATGTGGGTGGCGAGGCGGTCGAGGAACATGCGGTCGTGCGAGATGACCACGGCGCAACCGGCGTAGTTTTCCAGCGCGTCTTCGAGGGCGGCCAGCGTCTCGGTGTCGAGGTCGTTGGTCGGCTCGTCGAGCAGCAGAACGTTGGCGCCCTGCTTCAGCACCTTGGCGAGATGCACGCGGTTGCGCTGACCGCCGGAGAGGTCGCCCACCTTGGCCTGCTGGGCCGGGCCCTTGAAGTTGAAGGACGAGCAATAGGCGCGGGAGTTGATTTCCTTGCCATCGAGATAAATGATCTCGTTGCCGTCGGAGATTTCTTCCCAGACCGTCTTGTTCGGGTCCAGCTTGTCGCGCGACTGGTCCACATAGCCCAGATGCACGGTGTCGCCGATGATGACTTCACCGCTGTCCGGCTTTTCCTGACCGGTGAGCATCTTGAACAGGGTGGTCTTGCCCGCACCGTTCGGACCGATGATGCCGACGATGCCGCCGCGCGGCAGCTTGAAGGACAGGTCCTCGATGAGCAGGCGGTCGCCGAAGCCCTTGGAGACGTTCTTCAGCTCGATGACGTTGGCGCCAAGGCGCTCGCCCACCGGAATGAGGATCTGCTCGATGGTCGGCATACGGCCTTCCTGCGCCGCCACCAGATCCTCATAAGCGCGGATACGCGCCTTGGACTTGGTCTGGCGGCCCTTCGGCGACATGCCCATCCACTCGCGCTCGCGCGCAATCGCCTTGGAGCGGGCCATGTTCTCGCGGCCTTCCTGCTCCATGCGCTTGGTCTTCTTCTCCAGATAGGCGGAGTAGTTGCCCTCGTAGGGGATGCCCTGGCCGCGGTCCAGCTCCAGGATCCAGCCGGTGACGTTGTCGAGGAAGTAGCGGTCGTGGGTGATGATCAGCACGGAGCCCTTGAACTCGCGCAGGTGCCGCTCCAGCCAGTGGACGGTTTCAGCGTCCAGATGGTTGGTCGGTTCGTCGAGCAGCAGCAGGTCCGGCTCGCTCAGCAGCAGCTTGCACAGCGCCACGCGGCGGCGCTCACCGCCCGAAAGATTGTCGACCGGGCTGTCGGAAGGCGGGCAGCGCAGGGCTTCCATCGCCATCTCGACCTTGCTCTCAAGGTTCCACAGGTCTTCCGCGTCGATGATGTCCTGCAGCTTCGCGCCTTCCTCGGCCGTCTCGTCCGAGTAGTTCATCATCAGCTCGTTGTAACGGTCGACGATCGCCTGCTTGTGGGCGACACCTTCCATCACGTTTTCCAGAACGGTCTTGCCCTCGTCGAGCTTCGGCTCCTGCGGCAGATAGCCGACCTTGGCGCCTTCCGCCGCCCAGGCCTCACCGGTATAGTCCTTGTCGAGACCGGCCATGATCTTGAGCAGGGTCGACTTGCCGGCGCCGTTGGGGCCGAGAATACCGATCTTGGCATCCGGGTAGAACGACAGGTGAATGTTGTCGAGCACCTTCTTGCCGTTATAAGCCTTGTTGAGGCCATGCATGTGATAGATGAACTGGCGCGCCATGGGGCCTCGCATCTCCGTTTTGGAATTGTGCCGGGAATCTGATCGACATCGGATCGAAACTGGCCGCCCTTTTACGCCATGCAGCGGGCCGGGGCAATGGCTGGCGGGGCGCGTGAGAGGAAGCGAGATTGGCAGGGACAGAGCCCTTCCAAGAACACATGGTGTGTCTTTATGAAAAAGGAAACAAAATTATTGAAAAATAGACTCACCCGCTAGACAGGACCATCGAATATTAAATATTTTAATTCTTAAATCTCAAATCGAAGTCACCCGATGCCTCAAGATCCAAAACTCAATCTAAACATAAAACGCCCCCTCATATCTCTGCTAAAAGATATTGAGGAAATTAAAACCTTCATAGAACGCAATGGCGATCATTGTGGTGATATGTTTGAAAAAGAAAATCCCTCTTTAGTTGTAAAATTTATACTGAAACTAGAGGACAAATCCTACTTCACCCATCGTGGTTTAGATATAAAATTTCTACCTAGACTTATTAAAAGATTCATCAGAACAAGAAAAATTGGAGGCATAAGCACTATTGAGCAACAACTAGTTCGACAAGTGACAAATCGGAGAAAAAGAACAGTATCCAGAAAGTTTAGAGAGATTATCTTAGCCATATTAATTAATTTTCATTTTAGCAAGAGACAAATACTATCATCTTATCTAAATACAGCTTACTTTGGCCATGGCATCTGGGGCCTAGACGCAGCCTCATCAATTCTATTCCAAAAATACCCCTATAATCTAAGCAAGGAAGAAGCAGCCTTTATTGCATCCCTACTTCCGAACCCCATTCCAAAATCAGTTCTAGATAACATAATCGCCCTAAACGGCCCGAACGATCCATTTGAAATCATAGATGGCTCAACCCCTTTTGCACCATGGTGGAGCAAAAGAATGAAACTGAGAATAAAAGCTGCCATAAAATAAACTATATATTAAAAATTTTCTTTGCCAACTTAACGCTAGTGTAGTGAATATTTTTTTCATCCTTCCAATTATTGACATGTCGAGATGTGCCAAAATCCCCCTCAGATATGGACTGATATACACTGTCGCACAATCTATAAACGTCAGCAGAAATAGCAGAAAGCCCCCTATTTAAGGCATGGAGTTCGTCTTGAAAAAAATCAGACCGAGATCCAGTCAATGAAGACTTATACAAAGCAACGATTCGATCCCCATTTGAAACCAGCCTATTATTCACCTCCTCCTCAAAATAAATAACGCGATCGTAAGACAGATAAAAATTTAATTTAGCCCTAATCGTATTGTAGTTTTCCGAATAAGAAACTATTGCAGATCTGTATCCGTCTATATACCGCTTATCAAAATCGTTCCTGAGAACAGAAAACAATAATTGTCTCTGAACCGCTATCCTCTTATCAACAGATGATGAAATCAGATCCGCGATAGAGGATAGCTCCTTTGTTTCTCTCATTCTAATCTCTTCTGCAAGATTTAGAAGCCAGTGCCGACGCTGCAGCCAAGCTCCAAACCATGCAGCAGAAATAGCCAATACAATACTTGAAAACAGCCCCATATTTCTCCCCATATGGATTAATATATAATATTGGAAAATATTTTCCCGCGAAAATACTAACGCAACATAAACTGTCCCAAAATCTCACAGAGAATGATTGTGGCACCTTGCGTCTATGACAAGCCATCTAGACGTGCGGTTTCCACCAGACTGTTCAGAAGAAGTATGAACAGTACGCTTAACCTGTCAATCCAGAGCGCCGACCCGGCATGCCAGCCTGCCCCAAAACCACTATCCTTCATGCCTGCCCCCGCAAATCCACAACCAAGGATATCCGGATTCCGGGCGGTGTTTGAAGCGGGGATGATGCCGGTTTCCGCCCCGCACGCCACCCCACCCACAGGAAGCAGGCCGGGCACGGCGCTTCGGCTCGAACTTCCCTCCCCTCACCCCCAGCGGTCCTTCAGCCCGTACCACCAGTAGGCCACCTGCAGATAGTGGCGGCGCAGGGCGGGCAGCGGGAAGCGGCGCAGGGGCGTGCGGACCGGCTGCGGCAGCTGCCAGGGGGAGCGGGCCTCCAGTGCCAGTTCCGCCGCCAGCGCCCCGGCATAGGAGCCCATGGCGACGCCGTTGCCGTGATAGGCGAGCGCTGCAAAGACGCCGGGCATGGCCGGTATGGGGCCGATATAGGGATTGAGATCCAGCGCCAGGCACACCCGCCCGGACCAGTGATGCGTGGCTTCAACATGCGCAAGCGCCGGGAACAGCCGGTCGAAGCCCTCACGGATGGCAAGGCGCAGCCGCGCTTCCTCCCCAGCTGTGCCGAAAATGCCGCCGCGCATGCCGAACAGCATCCGCCCGTCCGGCAGCAGGCGGAAGTAATGCAGCAGCGTGCGGGCATCGGAGGCCATCACGGGACTGGTCCAGCCCTGTGTCACCATCTCCACAGCCGTCAGCGGCCGGGTGACCATGACATTGGACAGAACCGGCAGCAGGCGCCCTTCCAGCCAGGGCAGCAGGCTCTCGTCCGTATAGCCGTTGCTGGCGAGGATCACACGGCGGGCATGAACGGTGCCTTTCGGCGTATCCAGCCGCCAGCGGCCCAGTTCCGGCCGGATATCCGTCACCGGCGAGCGGGCGAAGATGGGCTGGCCCGCCGCACGCAATGCTCTTGCAAGGCCGCGCACATATTTCAGCGGATGAAGGCCGAAGCCATGGGGATAGAACAGCCCGCCATATGTGGCCGCCGCCCTCAGACCCCTCGCCTCCAGTGCGGTTTCATCCAGCAACTGCGTGCCGAGGCCGAAGCGGGCATTGACGAAGGCGCCCTCCTCTTCCAGCGCCTTCAAGGCAGAGCGCTTGTGCGCCAGCACGACCTCGCCACTGCCGGAACGGTCCGCATGGATGGAATGGGTGTCCAGCAGCGCTGCAACATGATCAATCGCCTCGCGCTGCATGTGGGAGAAGCGCTCGGCCTCCCGCCCGCCATAGCTTTCCACCATGTCTTCGGGCGAGCGCTTGGAGCCGCCAAGGCAGCAGAAGCCGCCGTTGCGGCCCGAGGCGCCGAAGCCCACGTGATGGCGGTCCAGCACCACGGTGGAAGCGCCCAGCGCCTGCGCCCGCAAGGCCGCGTTAAGCCCGGTGAAGCCCGCACCGATGATGGCCACATCCACCGCCAGTGCCTCTTCCAGCTCCGGATCTGCATGATCATACGGGGCGGCACCGGCAGCGCTGTCTTCCCAGTAACTGCCGGTGGGTCCGCCGCCGTCTGCCTGCATGGTTCAGAAGCCCAGCCGGTCGCGCAGGGAAAACCAGGTCATCGCCAGCACCAGCAGCGGGAAGCGGAAGCGCGAGCCGCCGGGGAAGGAAGGCACCTTGATCCGCTCGAACACCTCGAAGCGGCCCGTCTGCCCGCTGACGGCCTCACCGATCAGCCGACCGGCAAGGCAGGCCATCGCCACCCCGTGGCCGGAATAGCCCGAGGCGGTGATCACATTGGGCGAAAGCCTTGCGAAGAAGGGCATGCGCTTGGGCGTGATCGCCAGCGTGCCGCCCCAGCCGAAATCAATGCCGATGTCCGCCAGCTGCGGAAACACCTTGGCCATGGGCTTGCGCACGAAGGCCGCAATGTCCGAGGGGAAACGGTAGCCGTAATTCTCGCCGCCGCCGAACAGCAGCCGGTGATCGGCGCTCATGCGGAAATAATTGATGACGAACTTGCTGTCCGCCACCGCAACGCCGTCCCGGATCAGCGATTGCGCCCGCTCTGCCCCCAGCGGCTCCGTGGCGATGATGTAATTGTTGATCGGCATGACACGGGCCGACACCTTCGGCTCCAGCCGGCCGAGATAGCCGTTGCAGGCGAGCACCATGTGGCTGGCGGTCACCTCGCCCGCTTCCGTCTTCACCACAACGCGGGAGGGGCTGGCCGTGTAGCTGGTTACCCTTGTGCGCTCGAAGATCTGCGCCCCGGCGGCCACCGCCGCCGCGCCGATGCCCAGCGCGAAATTCAGCGGATGCAGGTGCCCTGCCCCACGATCGAGGATGCCGCCGTGATAGAGCGGGCTCGCCAGCCGCTGGCGCACCGCATCGCGCCCCAGCACCTCGTTGCCCTCATAGCCGTAGACCTGTTCCAGATGCCGGGCATAGTCCGCATGGTCACGGGCAATGTCAGGGCGGTGGTCCACATAGAGGATGCCGGGCCGGTAATCGCAGTCAATCGCATGGTCGCGGATCAGGTCCTGCACCACGGCCTTGGATTCCTCGGCCAGATCCCACAGCAGCCGGGCATCGGACTTGCCGAGCATGTCCTCCAGCGTGATCTGATCGAGCCGCTGGCCCGAGCCAACCTGCCCGCCATTGCGCCCCGAAGCGCCCCAGCCGATGCGGTTCGCCTCCAGCACCACCACCGAATGGCCGGACTGCGCCAGCGACAGCGCCGCCGAAAGCCCGGTAAAGCCTGCGCCGATCACCACCACATCGGCCTGAACGGAGCCTTGCAGCACCGGATGATCGCTCCTCCGGCTCGCGGTTGCGGCATACCAGGACGAGGGGTGATGCCCCGGGCGGTCATTGGCGGTCAGAAGATCAAGCTGCGGCAAACTGAAGACCCCGGTTGGCACATCCGCACCCCTCCTGCCCTCGAAGGTGCCATGCAACCGTAAGACAGGCCGAAGCCCTTGTGAAGCTTGCCATTACGGCATGGGAGAAGAAAAAATGCGGGGCTGTCCGCCCTCACTTTCCCAGGCTGGCCAGAAGGGCGCTGATTTCGGCGAGGACTGGACCGGTCGCATCGCCAAGGCTGTTGCCGCGGCAGATGGTAATGCTGAGGGTTTCGGTCAGGCGGCGGCTGGCGAGCGGGCGGAAGACAAGGTTGCCGGCTTCGACATCGGCGCAGACGTCGATCCAGGTGAGAAAGCCGATCCCCTTGCCGCGCCGGAGCATGTTCAGCAGTGCCCCGATGGAATTACTGTTGAACCTGACGCGCGGATTGACGCGCACGCTCAGGATTTCGGCCAAGAGCCGGGTATGCATGGACAGCGCGGCACTGGGCAGGCACAGCGGCCATTGCAGCGCCTCGGACAGGGAAACCGGCCCCTCCCCTTCCGGGCCGGAGCCGGGGGCATAGACGACGCCCAGATGGTATTCCTCGCTCTGCACCACGGCGAGGCGGGACAGCCGGGGCATGTTGAAGGCGACGATCAGATCCAGATCCAGCGCCTCGGCCCTGTCGATGATGTCCCGTGTCGTGCCGACCGTCAGTTCCAGTTCCACCACACCGAAAACCGCCTCCAGACGGTCCATGAGCGGATGCACGAGTGTGGGAACCAGCCCTTCCATCACCCCCATGCGCAAGCGCAGGTCCATTGCCAGCTTGGTCTGCTGAAGACGCTGGCTGAAGTTGGTGTCCGCCTCCATCCAGCGCAGGGCCTGATTCCGCAACTCCTCGCCTGCGGCCGTGAGCGCAACCCCGCTCGTGCTGCGCACCAGCAGCGGCGCGCCATAGCTGCGCTCAAGTATCAGCATCTGCCGGCCCAGCGCGGGAGCTGAAATATTCAGCCGCTCGGCGGCTGCGCGGATGGAATCCGACTGGGACACCACGATGAAGGATCTGATCTCACGCGAGAATGCGGACATGGCGCCTGCCTGATGAGCCCGTGGAAAGTTTTTTGTTCCACGATGCAAAATTCTTTGTTCTTTTTTTAACACCGGTCAAGCCGCTACGCTCCCTCAATCATCAGGAAAAACACGGACGCAAGGCGGATGACTGTGGCTGGCGATGACATTCTTCTGCTGCGGGAAACCATCAGGATCGCGGGCGAGGCACGCAAGGCCGGCAATCATCCCTTCGGCGCCCTGCTTGCCTCGGCAGATGGCGCGGTGCTGCTGACGAGCGGCAACACCTATCTGGAGGATCGCGGCACCGGCCATGCGGAACTCAATGTCGCCCGCGCTGCCGCCCGGTCCTATGAACCGGAATTCCTGGCCGCCTGCACGCTCTACACCTCGGTGGAACCCTGCAGCATGTGCGCGGGCGGCGTCTACTGGGCGGGCATCGGCCGGCTGGTTTACGGCATGTCGGAAGCCCGGCTTGGCAAACTGACCGGCAGCAACCCGGAGAACCTCACCATGTCGCTGTCCTGCCGCCATGTACTGGCCGCAGGCCAGAGAACCGTGGCGGTCGAAGGCCCCTTCCCCGAACTCGAAGACGAGATTGCCGAGGCCCACAAAGATTTTTGGTGAAACGGGCTTCTGGTGACACAGCACCCTCTGAGGAACAGGCAACGCGCGCCAGCCTCCCTGGCGACAGCAAAAGGACGGAACGATGACACAGCGCAAGACAGGACTTTCCCGCCTTTCCATCGCCCGCGGCCTGACGGCCTCCGCCATGCTGACAGGCACCTTCCTCGCCGGCATCAGCCTGTCCGGCGCGGCACTGGCGCTCGACAAGGTGACCTATCAGCTTGACTGGCTGCCGGGCGGCGACAAGGCCCCCATCTACGTCTGCATCCATGAAGGCTTCTGCAAGGACGCAGGTCTGGAAGTCACCCTTGAGCCGGGACGCGGCTCGTCCGAAGCCATCACCAAGCTGGCGACCGGCACCTCCGACATCGGCAGCGCCGGCATCGAAGCGCTGATGGCCGCACGGGCCACGGAAAAGGTGCCCGTGACGGCGGTGATGAACGTCTTCAACACCGGCCCCCATGCCTTCTACACGCTGCAAGGCTCCGGCATCACCTCGATCACGGATGTAAAAGGCAAATCGGTCGCCACTTCGCCCTTCACCTCTTCCAACGTGTTCCTGCCGCTGGTGCTGAAGGAAAACGGCATGTCGGAAGATGATATCACCCTCACCAAGGCCGACCCCGGCGCCCTCGGCCCGCTGCTGATGACCGGACAGGCCGATGCCATCATCGCCTGGCTGACGGATGTGTCACGCTACACCGGACAGGCGAAGGAAGCGGGCAAGGAGCTCGTCATCCTGCCCTGGGCCGATGCCGGGCTTGAGCTTTACTCCGCCTCCCTCGTTGCCTCGGATGCCTTCCTTGCCGAGCGGCCCGATGTGGCGAAGCGGTTCCTGGCAGCCTTCCAGAAGTCGCTGATCTTTGCCCATGACAACCCGGACAAGGCGGCCGAAGCCGTTGCCGCGGTCGTGCCGGAACTGACGGCTGAGGACGTCAAGGGATCCTGGCTCGATGCCTCCAAGCTTGCCTTCAACAGCAACACGGACAAATACGGCCTCGGCGCCTTCGACAAGGACAGGCTTGCCGCCACCTGGAGCCGGGTTGCCGAAGCCCAGGGCCTTGATGCGGCTGCCCTCGATCCGGAAACCATCGTCGACCGCTCCTTCCTGCCGGAGTAACGCCCGTGGCCCTCGTCAAGGACGCCATCTGCTTCGAAAATGCCGGTCAGACCTTTCTGACCGGTTCCGGCCCTCTCGTTGCGCTTGAGGATGTCAACCTCAGGATCGACCAGCACGAGTTCGTCGCCGTTCTTGGCCCCTCGGGCTGCGGCAAGTCCACGCTGCTGCGGCTGACGGCAGGGCTGATGAAGCCCACCGGCGGACGGGTGTCGGTTTTCGGGCTGGAGGTGGCGGGCCCGCGCGAGGACATCGGCATCGTCTTCCAGAATGCGACCTTGCTGCCCTGGGCCAGTGTGGAGGACAACGTCGTCTTTCCGGCCCGGCACATGCGCGGGCGGGTGGATGCGCAGGACCGCGAGCAGGCACGGCACATCATTGCCGCCGTGGGGCTGGCGGGGTTTGAAAAGCGGCTGCCGGGTGAACTCTCCGGCGGCATGCAGCAGCGCGTCGGCATCGCCCGCGCCCTGTTTCTCAATCCGGACATCCTGCTGATGGACGAGCCGTTCTCGGCCCTTGATGCCCTGACGCGCGACGCCATGGGCTACGAGCTGCTGCGCCTGTGGCAGGCAAGCCCGAAGACGGTGCTCTTCATCACCCATTCCATCCCCGAAGCGGTGCTTCTGGCCGACAGGGTGGTCGTGATGAGCCGGCGGCCGGGCCGCATCATCGCGGATCTGCCCGTACCCATGGGCCGCCCGAGAGACGAGAACGCACTCAGGACAGCGGAGATGCAGGACTACATGGCCCATCTGCGCAACTTGCTGATCCACCGGGAGGCCGCCTGACATGCGCGCAGAAACGACAAGCGTCGCAGGCAATGCGCCCGCTGCCCGCCATGGGGCGCAGCAAGCCCCACAAGGCCTGCACCTGCGCGAAAGACTGGTGCAGATGCCTTTCGTGCTGCCGCTGATCACCTTTGCCGCCCTGCTGGCCTTGTGGGAGGCAGGCACCTGGCTCTTTGCCGTGCCGAGCTACATCCTGCCTGCCCCCAGCCACATTCTCGGCGGCTTTGCCGCGCTCGACATGAGCCGCTGGGTCACGCATGTCTGGGCCACCTTGCGGGTCGCCCTGCTGGGTTATACAGCGGCAATCCTGATTTCGCTTCCCATCGCCATCAGCCTGTCTCGCTCCCCCCTTGCCTCCCGCGCTCTTTATCCGCTGCTGGTGGTCATCCAGTCCGTGCCGATCGTGGCGGTGGCGCCGATCATCATCGTCGTGCTGGGCACGGGTGATGCGCCGCGTGTGGTCATCACCTTCATGATCTCCTTCTTTCCGCTGGTCGTGTCGATGACCACCGGCCTGATGGCAACGCCGCCGGAACTGATCGAGCTGTCGCGCAGCCTGCGTGCCCCCAAGCGCCGGGAGATCCTGCAGATCCGCATGCCCTATGCCACGCCGCACATCTTCTCGGGGCTGAAGATCTCCATCACCCTGGCCGTCATCGGCGCCGTCGTCGGTGAGTTCGTCGCCGCCGAACGGGGCCTCGGCTTCTTCATCCAGTTCTCCACCTCGATGTTCAGGCTGCCGCAGGCCTGGGCCGGGCTCGTGGTTCTGGTTGCCATGTCGCTGCTTCTGTTTCAGGCGGTCAGCCTGATCCAGCGGCTGTTCTTTCCCTGGTCCCTGGCAAAGGCAGACAGATGAGCCTGCTGATCACCAACATCACCCATGGCTGGACTGGCGATGCCGCCGGCACCCGTTTCTCCGGTGCCATCCGTATCGAAGGCCAGAAGATTGCCGCCATCGGCGATCTTGCCCCGCTGCCGGGCGAAGAGGTGATTGATGCCAGCGGCTGCGTGGTGACACCCGGCCTCGTCAACACCCATCACCACCTGTTCCAGTCCGTCATGAAGGGCGTGCCGGCCGGCCTCAACGTGCCACTGGACGACTGGCTGGCGCAGGTGCCCTACCGGCTCTGGCCGCTGCTGGATGAAGACACCTTCCGCACGTCGGTGCGCATCGGCCTTGCCGAACTGGCGCTCAGCGGCGCCACCACCGTCTGCGATCATCACTACATCTTCTCCAGCCAGTATGACTATGACCCGGCAGCCGTCCTCTTCGAGGAAGCGGCAAGGCTGGGACTGCGCTTCATTCTGGCCCGCGGCGGCATGACGCGCGGGCGCAGCTTCGCCGATCCGGACACGCCGCCTGCGCCGATGGAAACCCTCACCGGATTTCTCGACGGCATCAGCCGGGCCGCCAGCCTGTGGCATGATCCATCAGACATGGCGATGACGCGGGTTGCCTGCGCCCCGGCAACACCGAACTTCAACTTCGATGCGCAGGCCCTGCCGGAGATCGCCCAGGAGACCCGGCGCCTTGGCCTGAGGCTGCATGCGCATCTGTCGGAAAACGAGGCCTATGCCCGCCAGACATTGCGGGACTTCGGGCTGAGGCCCGTGCCCTGGCTCGCCCAGAAGGATTGGCTGGGCGAAGATGTCTGGTTTGCCCATCTCGTTGATCTCAGCCCTTATGAAGTGTCGCTTCTGGCCGAAACCGGAACGGCCATGGCCCATTGCCCGCAGGCCAATGCAAGGCTCGGCTCCGGCATCGCCCCGGCAGCGGCCCTTCACGCCGCAGGCGGCACCGTCTCGCTGGCCGTGGACGGGGCCGGCGCCAACGAAGCCGCCGGCATGGGCATGGCCATGTACACGGCCTTCGCGCTGCACCGGGCCGCCCATGGCGTAGAGGCCCTGCAGCCGGAGACCGTGCTGCACTGGGCAACACAGGGCGGCGCCCGCACGCTCGGCCTTGGCGGCACCGGCCTGCTGGCCCCGGGCATGGCGGCGGACATCACCCTGTTCGATCTCGGAAGCCCTGCCTGTTTCGGCCTGCATGATCCGGCCCTTGCCCCCATGATCTGCGGCCCCTTGCAGGTGCGTCACAGCCTTGTTGCCGGCAGGCCGGTGGTGCAGGACGGGCGCCTGCCCGGCCTCAGCCTTCCGGATCTTGGCCTCGCCGCTGCGGAAGCAACCGCCCGGCTTGCCCACCGGAAGGAGGTTCTACCTGCCTGATCCTCTTCCGCCTGTTTCTCTCCCGTCGGGAGAGAGAACAGGATTACCCCGGAGTAGAAGCTGTCAACGCCATCCCGGCGTGGGTCATTGCTCCTCAATCTCAAAGGAGACTACAGCATGACAACGGCACAACCATACGGCCTTGCCGAACTGAACAAGGAAACCGGTTTCGGCGGCTATGGCGAGGAAGTGGAGCGCGACATTCCCCGCGTGGACATGTCGGACTACTTCAACCGCAAGGACGAGATCTCCGATGCCCTGTGGGATGCGGCCACCGGCATCGGCTTCTTCCAACTCACCGGACACGGCATTCCGCAGGCCCTCATTGACGAGGCTTTCGCTCTGTCCGAGGCCTTTTTCGATCTGCCGGCAGAGGTGAAGGGGAAATACCCGCTGCGGCCCGGCACCAATTCGGGCTGGGAATACAAGGCGCAGGTGCGCCCCTCCACCGGCACCCCGGACCACAAGGAAAGCTACCAGATCACCCTGCCGCGCATGCGCGAGCTCTGGCCCACCGGAGAGGAACTGAACGGCTTCAAGGAAATCATGCTCGCCTTCGAGCGCCACAACTGGTCGCTGGCCATGAAGGTGCTGGACTGTTTCGCAGGCCGCCTGAACTTCCGCCCCGGCTTCTTCACGGATGGCCATGATCCGGACCGGGCCGAATACCAGTCCACCCTGCGCCTCATCCACTATCTCGGCATGGAAGACGCCAAGCCGGAGGACTTCAAGTTCTGGCGGGCGGGCGCCCATACGGACTTCGACTGCCTCACCCTGCTGCACCAGAAGGCAGGTCAAGGCGGCCTGCAGGTCTGCCCCGGCAAGGACAGCATGGGCCGCGCCATCGCCTGGACCGACGTGCCGCCGCTGGAAGGCGTGATCACCTGCAACATCGGCGACATGCTGATGCGCTGGTCGGACGACAAGCTCCTGTCCAACCTGCACCGGGTACGCATGCCCAAGCCCGGCGAATATCTGGGCCCGCGCTACTCCATGGCCTATTTCGCACAGGCCAACATGGACACCGTGCTGGCCGGGCCGGAAGGCAAATACGAGCCCATGACAGGCCACGACTACATCCAGATGCGTCTCGGAGCGAACTTCGGCAAGAAGTGACGCGGGGCCTCCGATACCCGCGCATCAAGCCTTCAAACACACAAGCGCGGCAAGGGCCTGAGCCGGTCAGAAAGGTCTGACCGGCATTCATACCAAGGCGCTGAGATGCTGACGCATCACGCCTTGAAAATGCTCAAGCGCCGCACGGGCTTGACCGGCTCTCGATGAGTCAAGCTCATCGAGAGTTGATCTTACAAGGCAACCGAGGCGCCGCCCGTTCCATGGCGGGCGACAACATTCTGACAGACAAGGTGGGAGCCAAATTTGATATCCAGCGCCCCGGCAAGGCCCGAGCGCAGTTCCTCCATCGTGACAAGTGTGTTCGACTCGACCTCGCCGTCGATGCAGGTGGGTGTCCAGCCGCGCGGCAGAAAGAGATCGTAGACGGACAGAAGCTCCTGATGAAAGCCCTGGGCGCTGACATAGCAGACCGGCTCATCGCTGATATGGCGGGCATGTTTCATCAATTCAGCCTCTATGCCAGCCTCTTCCCACGCTTCCTTGACGGCGGTTGTGGCTGCATCGAGATCGTGGGGCTGACCTCCGGCGACCAGGGTATCGAAATAGCCAGGAAAGGCGGTGGAATGGGCCGCCCGAAGCGAAAGCCAGATTTCCGGAGCTTGATCGGCTCCGGTGCTGACCAGACCATTGACATGCACCTTCGTCGCCCAGAGGCCCAGAATCCGCATGGCGCTTCTGTCGATGATGGCGATGGGCTCTGCATCGAAGCGATGGCGCACCGGCATCATCTCGCCGCGTCTCGGCCCGATCAGCCCGGCCTCGAGCAGCAGCAGGCGTGCCCGTTCCAGCCGTTCGGTGAGATCGCCATCATGCGGCATCGATAGCACCGCGCCGTCTGTCATCATCAACCCGCCATCCATCAGCACCCGCGCGCAGCGGCTGGGAAGGAAACCGAGCGGCGCGGCATGGCCGGCGAGGAAAAACGGGCGGAATGCAACAGGCCAATGGCCCTGTCTGAATTCGTCTTTATGCGTCATGCGGGAAACACCACCACTGCGTCTGGTCTGAAGGAAATCCGGGCCGTATCGCCGACGGCAAGTCTTGCCGGCGACATCAGGGAAAGGCTGCCGCCGACCACATCAAGAACGGTCCGCCACAGGCGGCCCTCGTAAAGGCAGTGGGTCACAGTGCCGGCCAGCGTATTGGTATCGGGTTTCTCCCCGCCATCGCCCATATCTATGCTGGCAGGATGCAGCATCACGGTAACGGCGCCGCGATAGGCGGGGTCGATGCCGGCCGGTTGCGGAACGGTGATGCGCTGATCGCCCACCAGCACACTCCACCTGCCCTCCGGGTCCGCCTCAATCACCTTGCCTTCCATGCGGGTCTCGAAGCCTGCGAGCGTGGCAATCCATCGGGAGCGCGGCGCAGCAAACAGGGTTTCCGGCGAGCCAACCTGTTCGATCTCTCCGCTTTTCATCACCACCAGCATGTCGGCAAAGGAACACGCCTCGAGCGGGTCATGCGTAACATAGAGCACCGTCTTGCCCACCCGCTTGAACAACTCACTAAACTCCTTGCGCATTTCCAGCCGCAATTGCACATCGAGGTTGGAAAGCGGTTCGTCCAGCAGCAGCAGATCCGGATCGGTCGCCAGCGCCCGGGCAATGGCGACCCGCTGTTGCTGTCCCCCGGAAATCTGGGAGGGCAACCGGCCTGCCAGCGGTGTAATCTGCATCAGGTCGAGCAGGCTTTTCACCCGGGCGTCACGTTCAGCGGCGCCAAGCTTCTTCAAGCCGTAGCCAATGATCCTTTCCACCGTCATATGCGGCCACAGGGCATAGTCCTGAAACACCATGTTGAGCCCGCGCTTGTGGGCTTCCAGCGCCCAGCCGGCCGAGGAGATCACGGTTCCGCGAAGCCGCACCTGTCCGTCGTCGGGCCGGTCCAGACCCGCAACGAGACGCAGCAGGGTGGACTTGCCGCAGCCGGAGGGGCCGACCAGACAAGCGACCTTGCCAGTGGGGACTTCCAGCGAAACGCGGTTCAGCACGGTCTGCCGGCCAAAGCGACGGACCACATTGTCGATACCGAGCATGGGTGAAACCTTTCAGGTCCGCTCCACCGGGGCAACCAGACGGCGGATCGCGACGGTAGAAAGAAGGTTGACGATGACGATGATCAAAATTGTTGCGGTGCCAGCGACAAGGGTGGCGGCCGTCGCGGCGCCGAACTGGCTCTGCTCGAAGGCGCGATTGACATAGACCGGCAAGACATTCAGCCGGGGCGGCCGCAAGATCGAGTTGATGGCGAGGTCGAAGATCGCCGAGCCGAAAGCGGTCAGCGTGGCCGAAACGAGGGCTGCGGCAACCAGCGGCACGGCGATGGTAACGATCCGCCGGGTGAGCCCCGCTCCCTGCAGGGCGGCAGCCGACAGCATGCTGACTGGCACCTGCGCCATGGCCCCCAAAAGCACCCGGATCGCAATCGGCACGGCACCCGCAATGCCGGCCAGCACCAGGATGGACTGGGTGCCATAGAGCGATATGCCCAGCCGGTCGAACAGGGGAGAATTCCACATGAAGATATAGCCAATGCCGAGAACGACTCCCGGAACGGCAAGACTCAGCGTGCAGGTCACGTCGATAAGCCGGTTCAGACGAAAATCGGAGAAGGTCAGTACATAGGCCGCAGCAGCCGACAGGAGGCCGCTGCCCAGGGCCGCTGCCGCGGCAATGCCCAGCGAGGTGCGCAGGGCGCTGACGAAGGCACCGCCGGTGTCGAGCACATAGGCGTAATTCGCAAGCGTCAGGTTGGCAAAGGAGAAGCCGGCCGCAATCCGGTCCGTGAAGGATACCAGCACGCTGGAACCGATCGGGATGATGATCGCAACAGTCAACGCCAGCAGGACGAGGCCATTTGCTATCAGGCCAAAGCGTGGGCCATTGGCCTGGCGCATGCGGGCCCGGCCGCTGAGAAAATCGAAGCGGCGGTTTCGCAGGATGGCGAAATAGACAAGCACCGCCGCCAGCATGATGACGGTGACATAGAAGGCCAGCACTCCCGCCAGGTCGAAGCGGATCGGCGACTGGTTAATCGCGACATAGATCGCATAGGTGAGGGTCGGAAAGCGGTAGGTGGTCGCCAGCGCCGCCGGCAGGCCGAAATCTCCTAGCACATCGATGAAGATCAGCACGGCGCCCGAAAGCACAGCGGGCAGCAGCATGGGAACCCGCACCGTGGCCAGCACGCGCAGCGGCGACGCACCGCAGAGCCGCGCGGCATGGGCATAGTCGTCCATGTCCCAGCGCATCGCCGCTGATACGGTGATGTAGGCGAAGGGAAAGGCCTTCAGGCTCATGATCACGGCAAGCCCCCACGGGTTGAAAACCATGTCGGGCACGAACGTCAGGCCGAACCACTGGTTGGCAAGGCCGCCACGGCTGGCAAACAGGATCCAGCCCTGGGCGAGAATGAAGGAGGGCAGAATGATGATCGCCCAGGCCGCGATATCCAGCGCCGGGCCCAGCACCATCCGCGAGGAATGCCGTATGATGGCAAGTCCGGTGCCGGTAAGGCCGCCGATCACCGCCGCGGTGCCAGCCAGAAACAGGGAGTTCATAAGGGACCGCTGCCACAGCGGCCGCTCGAAGACTTCCAAAAGGCCCGAAACACCGATGGCCCTGACCTGCCCGGAAAACAGGCCGGGCACGAAGGCCTGGACGATGACGGTCGCCATCGGTGCGAGCACGAGGATAACAAGCGCGGCGACGACGCAAAGCCCCAGCCAGTCCTCGGATCGCAGGAGGGCTCGTCGTGTGCGGACACCGGTTGCATTGGGAGGGATCGCGGTCAGTTCGCGCATAGCATACTCACAGGATATCCTGGAAGGGAAACCACCCCGGAGCACAAAGCTCGGGGGTGGCGGGACAATCCTTATTGGAGCGCGCGGTCGGCGAACCAGGTCTTGATCTCGGCCTCGTTGGCCACAGAGAAGTCATCCGGTGCGACCCGGTAGACGGCACCTTCGGCCGGTCCGTCGGCACGGCGGGTGGCGCCTTCTACGGTCGGTTCGAACAGGCCGTCGGCGGCGGCGGCTTGCGACAGATAAGTCTGCGTTTCGGGCTTGAGCAGCCATTCTACGAATGTACGGGCCGCTTCAGACCGCTTCGTCGAGGCCTGGATACCAACGCCGCGCACGACGCCAGGCGCCCCCTCTTCCGGCCAGACCACTTCGACAGGCGCCTCGCCCGCAGCTTTCAGCGAATAGGCGACCTGTGAAGTGATCAGCGCGAGATCGAGTTCACCCGACACGATGGCGCGGCCGACCGGGCCATTGGTCCGGAACACGCGCATGCCGTTGTCAAACAGGCTGGTGAAATAGGCCTCGGCATTGTCCTTGCCGAGCGAATGGAAGAATTCCGCAACACAAGGATAGGCCGGTGCGGCAATCGCCGGATCGGCCATACCGAACTTGCCGTTGAAGCGGCTATCGGCCAGATCGGAGAATTTTGCCGGCGGGTTGCCGATCCTGTCGGTGCGATACAGCATGACGCAGGAGGCAGCCATGCCGATCGGGAACCATGAGCGGTTTTCCGGCAGATAGGTGCGCCCCGTCTCGTTGAGATTGCCGATATTGGCCGGCTCGACGCCGCGCAGCAGCTGGTTCTGGCCGTCCAGCATCTTGAAGCTGTAGGAACCGTTGAAGATCAGCACATCCCATTGGGGATTGGCAGCTTCGGCTGCGATACGGGCGAGGATCTCACCGCCGCTCATCTGTACCACATCGATCTGGCGTCCGGTATCGGCCTCGAACCGTTCGGTAATCACGCCTTCGAAATCATTGGTGTAAAGCACCAGCGGGCCCGGTGCGTCCTCGGCAGCGGCAGGCAGGGAAATGGCGGTAGTAACTGTCATGGCAGCTACGCCGAAGGCTTTCAGAAAGGGTCTCATCGCAATCTCACTCTCAGCCAGGGTCAGGGTTGCCACACCGCTCTCGTCGGCGCGCAGACCCTCGCTAGGGGAGGCAGATGACAGTTCCATGAAATGAACCCGGCCCGGTTTCAGCACGCCCCATCCCGGATTTGGAACAGGCTGATTTCCCTGGAGAATCACGGTTTTGACATAGGCACCGAGTTCGTCGGCAACGCGCCGCAACGTCGTGTTCATCAGGCGCCGCGGAGGGCTGAGAAGCGTCATGGTAAGCGTTGGCCCGATCCAACCGGGCACCACCGGCACAAGCAGGCCCTCCATAACAGCCTTTCTCACGGCAAATTCCGGCAGAAGCACAAGCCCCGCACCTGACAGCGCGAGCGACAGCAGGACCTCCACGTTGGTGGTGGTGAGCCTCGGGGTGCAGGACAGGATTTCGGCCTCTCCAGCTTCGGACTGAAAGCTCCAGCTGGCCGTGCCGGCATCCAGGCCGTGAACGAAGACATCCGGGAAATCGAGAGAGGCAGGTCCCGGCGCCCCGGCTACACGCGCCGCGACGTCAGGGCTCGCGACCAGAAGCAAAGGATTGCGGCAGATGCGCCGCTGAATCAGGGGCGAGTCTCGCAGCGGCCAGTGATGCGCGTAGAGATAGAGATCGGACGTATCGCTGGTCTGGTCCAACATCCGGTCCGCCACGTCCACGACAAGATCAAGACCGGGATGGGCCTGCGTCATCGCCGCGATATACAGGCCGAGCGATGATGCCAGCAGAGGCGAGACATTGATGGAGACGCGGCCGGAAATCGCATCTGTGGAGCGCATGAGCCGGTCTTCCGCATGCTGCGCGGCCTCCACCATGGCAAGACCAAGCCTGTAGGCTTCCTCCCCGGCAGCCGTCAGCCTGAACTCGTCGCCGCTTCGGATGACAAGCCGCGCCTTCAACTGCTCCTCAAGGGCCGCCAGCCGGCGGCTCATCGTCGATTTTGGCAATTGCAGCGCGCGGCCCGCTCTCAGAATGCCCTGGTGTTCGACGATGTGCACGAAAAGACGCAGGTCGTTGAGATCCAACATGGTCGGCTCCTCTGACCAGATCCGGCGTCCTGTGCACGCCAGATATACCCAAGCTGTCCGCCAAGCGCAGACCGGCTGCAGGACTGCTAGCGGAGTTAGGTGACAAATTTGTAACAGCTTCGCTGGCGTTCCCGCCAGCAACACGCCGGGACAGGATCAACGCATCCCGGATATCATCCGCGATCGCCTTTGACCGCAAGGATCGTGCTTCTCATCAACGAGTGCATCCATCTGCCGGCACTCAGGCCGGAGGTAGAAGCTCTCACGGAAGAAGGGATTGCCGTCCTTGCCATATGCCCCAGCTATGCGACCGTTGCCCCTGCAGGTGGCCGGAGCCCACTGCTGGGTACCAACCCCTTCGCATTCGGATGGCCGCGCAAGGGCGCCAACCCTTGCATCTTCGATTTCGCCACCTCCGTTGCCACCCGCGGCGGGATCGAACTGTATCGCCGGGCCGGCAAGCTGCTGCCGCGAGGTTGGGCCATCGACACGAACGGCACCCCGGCGACCGGCCCCGGAGCGGCACAGGCAGGCGCGATGCTGTCCTTCGGCGATCACCACCACATCGGCCTGAACGGAGCCTTGCAGCACCGGATGACCGCACCGCCGGTTCGCGGTTGCGGCACATCAGGACGAGGGATGATGCCCCGAGCGGTCATTGGCGGTCAGAAGATCAAGCTGTGGCCGAACGGAGAGCCCGGGGAGCCGCCACCTTCGGGGCTCTCCTCAGCCAGAAGGTTATCAGTCCAGAAGCGTCTCAAAATCTTCCGTATTGACGCGCGCCGCAATACCGGGCTCCGTGACGGCTGCAGCGTTCGCATACTGGCCCATGACAGCCCACTCACCGCCGTAACGCAACAGGGTAAAGGCCGTGACAAAGGTCTCTCCCTCGAAGGATATCAGGGCAAGCCGCTCCGCCAGTTCGTCAGCGCCATACACTTTTGCAGTCTGAGCCGCCTTGAGCAGTTCAGCCTCATGGGCTGGGCCACTTGCTTTCGGACTGCCAATTTTGATGATGCTGATGGTCTTCAGCCTATCTGCCTGCACGGTACGGATGAATGCAACAGCTTCTGCATCATCAACCAGCACGGCTGAATTTGCGTCCTCAAACTCCCTGGTCATCAGGCTGTACACAAAGACCTGCAGCCCATTTGCCAGTTGAGCGTCGAATTTTGCTTTGTTCATTCCGGTGAAAAGGCCGTAGTTGGCAGGCAATGGACCATTTTTCAGAATGGCCCCCGTGCGGCCAGCATATGCGGCGAAATCGAACTTCACGCTCATTCTATCGGCCGCCGAAGCCGCAACAACTTTATCAAAATCCTGCTGCGCCACTCCTTCCAGATAGGCTGTTACAGCCCCTTCAGGTGTTTTCATATCAGCACCGGATGCGAGCACTTGGTCAGATGCCAAAAGACCAACCCAAAGCACAGTAATGACTGCAAAAATTTTCTTAAAAGAAGGTTCCATCGTCTTCCCTTCCAGACGAGCATTATTTCGGGGACTGACACAGGAGCCAGCCATTTCGCCGGTAGCCTCCCTCAGCTTCAGCACTGATTATTTTGGCCGGTCCACATGGTCATTCTTGGGCACAAAACCAACCCCGAACCCGAATAGCCGGCCAATCTTTTCCAAGGTTTCGAGCGTGGGATTCGCGGTACCGCCTTCGATCTCTGCAACTTGTCGACGGGTAAGCGACAGCGTCTTTGCGAACTCATCCTGCGTCATGCCGAACCCTCTGCGGATCTCCGCTACCGCACCAGGTAGCCTCAGGTCCCCAGTTCTAGCGCGCTCCGCCAGCGTTCTGCGGTTTTCGAGGATCTCCTCTTTCGTTGGCTTTTTCCATCGAGCCATCTAGCGGTCCTTCGCCATCATTGACACGCCGCCAGAACGCTATCTGCTATCTCCATACAGCGTCCCATTGCACGGTCCGTAATGTCCGGAGACGCCCCCAGTTCTTTCGCCATGTCCGGCGCGTGCCGCAGATGTTCTGCAAACGCGGAAAGCGCGGCTACTAGCGCACTGTGCTCAGCGGGATCAGGCATCAGTTCGCCGCAGATGTGCTTCCAATCAGGAAGATGGTCGCGGCCACTGTCACGCATCACCCCCCATCGGGTGGAGCGAACGATCCCCTCCTTGGCGAGCCGCATGGGCGCGAAATCAAAGAGCGGAGACAGGCGGATCGTGCCGTCCGGGTGCTTGCTGAGAGCCGAATTCCGGCCGTGATTGTCGGGATTGCCGAGCGCCAGATTGGCGATATCGCGCTTCAGGTATTCGACAATGTCCGCAAAGGGATCGGCCGAATATTGGCGCAAGACGCCGATATAGGCCTCATGGGTGCCGACATGCCCGAAATCGGCAACGCCGATCGCCGACACCAGGCTTTCCTGGCCCAGCCGCACGGTTCCGCCGCCTTCTTTCTTCTTCCGGTCGAAACGGGGAATGATCAGGACGCCTTCGGCATAGGTCGAAGGTTCGCTGACATTCAGGCCGATCGCTTGAGCGATCCGCGAATAGAGGGCTTCGCCTTCAAGAATAAGGCGGTCCGAAGGCTCGTTGCTGCGGACCTGCTTGACGATGACATGGCGCACGGCCTCATCATCGGTCACGACGCTGTCGGGATAGTAGAGGCCATCATTCGCCTGCGTCATCGCAACCTTCGGCCATTCGCCCTGCAGGCCGCTTGAGCCGGAGGCGAGCATCCCAAAGCGGTCGGCGGCTTCCATGAACCGATCCGAACGATCAAGGATTTCCGCCTCTGTCACCCCTTGGCGCTCGACACCGCGCAGGCGTTCCGCTTCGGCGTCCGCCGCTTCCCTGATGCGGATGTTGCCGATGCCACCCGTTGCCGATCGCAGCAGCAGGGGCAGATCGGAAGCGCGCGCGCCCTCCGCAAGGCCGAGGTGCCCGGCAAGCTTCCGCCTTGCATGGCCCTGGGGCATAAGATCCAGGAGGAAGGGCGGCCAGCTTCTGCTGTACCGGTTTTCGAGATCAACAGGATAACGGACCGACAAGGCGCGATGATCCCGGACCGTCTTTCCGGCTGCGAACTCCGCCGACGCCACACTAACGAAATAGTCAAGATCGTAATCGGCGATCGACGCCCCCAGGAAGCCGGCCGCGCCGTCCTTCAGTTCCAGGGTCGCAGCGTAATGCCACTCGCCATCAAAATGGGTTTGGAGCGTCAGGCGCATTATTGGACCCTTTCAATGGGTCCAATAATGCATTTTTGGTATTTATTCAACCCATCATAGTGGGTTGAATAACTGATGTTTGGCATACCAACCGCCGAACCGGTCTTGAAAGATCTTGTGCCGGCCACCGCTGTCGGCAGGCGGCCACCGCAGATAGAAAACGCCGCATCGCGACTTCATGAGATAGGCCGGATTGAACAAACCAATGTTCCCCTTGGATGTCTCCCCAAGAAAAACTGGCTTCTAACTAATTGATTTTAAAAGAAATGGTGGGCCCGGAGGGACTCGAACCCCCAACCAATCCGTTATGAGCGGACGGCTCTAACCATTGAGCTACAGGCCCTTGCCCTTAGTCGGGCTGGAGTGTGGTATACCAGCGCGGGCGCGGGCTGCAAGTGTCTTGCGAGCGGAATATACGCATGTTTCCGCCGGAAATACCCGGCCGCAGTGCTCCGGCAAGTGCACAGCCCCGTAACGGCATGCCTTGTGCCTGCCTTATTTCCGGGCAAATGTCGGCTTGCCTTTTGGTTCTCAAGGGATTTTTTCATCCATGACCTTGCATTCGCGCCCCCTCCGCTCCGCGCTGTCCCGCCAGCTCGCCTTCTCCCGTGCTGCCGCGCTGGCGCTTGTCCTGCCGCTGGGCCTTGCAGCCGTCAGCACCACGCTCACTCCGGCCTTCGCCCAGGAAGCTGCGGTCAAGAACGAGCGTTTCATCACCGTGCAGGGCAGCGGTTCCGTCAGCGCCGTGCCCGACAAGGCCACCCTTTCGGGCGGTGTGACCACCGATGCCGAAACAGCGGCCGATGCGCTGGCCAGCAACTCCAAAGCACTCAACGCGGTGCTGACAGCGCTGAAGGATGCGGGCGTCGAGGCCAAGGACATCCAGACCAGCAACTTCTCGGTTCAGCCGCGTTATGGCGACTATACAAAGTCCGGCCCCTCCGGCCTGCCGAAGATCGAGGGCTATCAAGTGTCCAACACGGTCAGCGTGCGGGTGAACGATCTGGAACGCCTCGGGCCGCTGCTCGACACCATGGTTTCCTCGGGCGCCAACACCATCAACGGCATCAATTTCGAAGTCACCGGCGCCAATGAAAAGCGGGATGCCGCCCGTGAGGCTGCCGTGACGGATGCCCGACGCAAGGCCGAGCTCTTTGCCAAGGCCTCCGGAACCAAGCTGGGCCGGGTGATGTCCATGTCCGAGGGTGGTGATGGCGGCGCGCGGCCGATGTACCGGATGGCCACCATGGCGATGGAAGCGGCCCCGGCTCCGGCGCCTGTCATGGCGGGCGAGGAAACGCTCTATGCGAGCGTCACCATCGTTTACGAACTGGTGGACTGAAAGACACTGAGGCTCCGGTCACGGCCGGAGCATCAGATCGCTGATAAGCCTGCAACCTCTCCATCGTCATCCTCGGCCTTGTGCAGAGAACCCAATAAAATCAATGTCTTGCAGATGGACGAGACAAGCCCGGCCATGACGAAGGAGACGAAAGTGCAGTTTGTCACCGGCCTTGAGGCTCCGCTCATAGCCGGGCCTCAAGGCAGATTGTGTCAGATGCGCAAGCCTCGAGACCAGAACACAGCTTCAACGCTCTGCAAATGAGTAGGCCCCGGATCTCCGCTTTGCTTCGTCCGGGGTGACGCCGAGTGTGGAGCGCGGCTCTATCATAGCCTGCCGACCAGCCCGTCGTCTTCAGGCGGAGCAGACCCCTCTCACAGATACCGCAGCCACACCTGCATCGGCTTTTCGGTTTCTTCCGTGTCGCCCATGTCCTTCCAGGGGAAATAGACGGTGGCGCCTTCCAGCGGCTTGTAGCCGCGCTTGGTCCAGAAGCCGTCGAGCGGGCGGTAGTCCGCCGGGCGGGCCGGATGATCCGCCGGGCGCACCACGGTGCAAAAACTCGCCTTGGCAAAGCCGAGCTTGCGGGCATGGGACTCGCGCTCGTCAAAGAAACGGTGACCGATGCCCTGGCCTCGATAAGCGGGCAGCAGAACGGATTCGGCCAGATAGAAGATTTCCTTGAGGTTGAGGCCCCGGTCCTCGAAAGGCTGGCGGAACTGGATCACCTCCTGCGCCAGCGGTTCACCCGTCGCCGCGCCGATGATGCGGTCTCCGTCGAACGCAGCAACAATCAGGGCCCCGGGCGTGCCGGCATAGCGGCTGATGTAACTGCGCTCATAGTCCATGGACCCGTCGTAGAGATAGGGCCAGTCGCGGAACACTTCGATGCGAAGCCGCGCCAGATCGTCCAATGCGTCCTGAAGTTCTCCTCCAGTCAGGCTCTTCACGGTGACCGGCATTTTCTCTCCCATATGATTTATGTCTGTTCTTGTGGCCACACGATGCGGGCGCGGGCGTCAAAATCAAGCCCCCGCCCGCATGAAATCTGCCTTGCAGAGCTGCCATGCGGCCGGTGCAGGGCTTTCGCCGCCAGAAGCCCCACCAGAAGCCCGGCCCGGATGAGCCCACCCGGACTGGCAGCGTCAGTCGCGCGCTTCCAGCCAGATGCGCGCCGTCTCCACATCCCCCGCAATCAGCCCATCGGCGATCTTCTGCCCCACCACGGCGCCGAACTTGTAGCCGTGGCCGGAACAGGCGGAAACGATGACCGCACGCCCCTCCTCCCGGGCGAAGAAATGATTGTCCGCCGTGAAGGTGTAGGCGCAGGTCACGGTGTCAGTCACCTGATATTCGGATATGCGGCCGAAGGGCGGGGAGAAGTGATTGCGCAGGCGTTCGCCCTCGCCCGGCACGATGCCCCGGTTCTGGTCTGCGTCCGGGTTCTTCACCTTGTGGATGCCGGCGCCAAATTTCAGCCCCGTGCCCGGCACCGGCGGCAGCACATAGCCATCCACCTTGCCGCCCACATCGAGAATGACCGGCGCAGCCTCCCATGATGCCTTGAGGTCCGCAGGCGGCTCCAGATAGACCACCGCCGTGCGGTAAGGCGCAAGATCTGACGCAAGTTCCGGCGCCAGCTTCAGCACCCAGGCCCCGGCGCTGATCACCACCCGGTCCGCTCCGAGTTCCTCTCCGCTTTCCAGCGTGACGCGCCCTGCGGCCCGGTCAACGGCCACAACCTTCGTATGTTCCAGCAGCCTTGCGCTCTTGGCCAGCAGGAAGGTACGCATGTCTGCGGCGATCTTCTGGCACAGCAGAACGCCGCCTTCCGGATGCACGGCCACGAAGCGCAGGCCCTCGGGCGACAGGAACGGATAGCGGGCGCAAGCCTCGGCAGGGCTCATCTGGTCAAGGCTGTAACCGGCCTCCACCATACCGCGCCAGTAGTCTTCGCCCTCGTCCCCCACTTCCTGCGAGATGACCATGAAGCCGGTGTCCACGAGATGGCGGGCGCCGAGGTCGTCCCACATCTCGTCCCAGGCGGCATAGGCATCGCTGATGCGGCGCTGATAGCCGCCCTGCCCGCCATAGGCGCGGCGGATGATGCGGTGCTGGTCACCGGAGGCAGACAGCGGATTGGGGATGGGCCCCTGCTCGATCAGCGTCACCTCCACTCCGCGCTTGATCAGCGCCCAGGCGGTGGAAAGACCGGTGACACCGGCGCCAACGATGATGACATGCATGGTCCCGCTCTCCTGCGGGCCCCTGCCCGCACATCTGTGTGTGGGATGAGGCTCCGGCGCGGATCAGGCGCCGACCTGGGCGATCCAGTCTTCCAGATTGTAATAGGTGGTGATGCGGGCGATCTTGCCGCCCTTCACATCGAAGAAGGTGCCGGCCGGCAGGCGGTAGGTCTGACCGGCAGCTTCCGGCAGCCCTTCATCGGTGCTGAGATAGGTGCCGTTGACGATGAACTCGGCCGCGGCACGCGTGCCGTCCTCGCTGGCGAAGATGACGATGTCCGTTAGCTCTTCCCGGTAGCAGCGGGTCATGTGGGCGTTGAACTCGGCGAAGAGCTTCTTGCCCGTGCGGCGGGAGCCCTGATTGACATCATGAGCCACATCCTCGCTCACCATATCCAGCATGGCGTCCGTCTCCCCCCGGTTGAAGGCGGCATAATAGGCGTTGATCAGGGCTTCGGTCTGGAGGCGGGCAGAGGTCATGGCAAAACTCACGAGGACAGGATTCGACTGCTGCATCTGAGCGCATCGGCCGGAGTTGCGCAAGATGGGGGCAAACGCAAACGCCGCAGCGCGGGGCTGCGGCGTTGCAGAATGCCGTTTGCGTGAAAGGCTCAGCGCGCGCCGCGCATGGCGTCGATGCTCCAGCGCCCGCCACCGGCCGCAGCCAGATAGAGGAAGACGAAGCAGTAAAGCGCGGCGAGTTCACCGCCATTGACGATCGGATAGAAGCCCTTGGGATGATGCACGAGGAAATAGGCCACCGCCATGGTGCCGGAGGCAAGGAAGGCAACCGGGCGGGTGAAGAGGCCGAGCACCAGCAAGGCGCCGCCCACCAGCTCGATCACGCCGGCCATGCCCGGCAGGGTGGTGACGGAGACGCCGCTCATCTGCGTTGCCGGAATGCTGAGAAACTTGGTGGTGCCGTGCTGCAGAAACAGCAGGCCGGACATGATGCGCAAGGCGCTCAGAAGGTCAGGCGAAAAGCTGGTGAGAAAACGCATGGGTGCCTCGCATGTATCTGACGAATGGCTACCGGCCATTCTTCTGGAATCACGCATAACCGTTTCATATTCGGCATGCAATTTCATTCCTGAATAGCACTCTGTTCATGTTTTGGAGAGGCTTCATTTGACAAGGGCAATAAGCTGATCTGCCGCAGCGGCACGCACGGCTTGCGTCAGGCGCTGCAAGCCCGGCGCGGCAGAGCGGCTGATGTGCCAGTAGAGCGGCACGGTGAGCGGCGTGCCGGGCACCAGTTCCTCAAGGCGCCCGTCCATGAGATGCGCCCTGACCAGCGGTTCCGGGTTCATGCCCCAGCCGATACCCGCCGCCGCCGCATCGACAAAGGCATGGGTGGAGGCGATGTAGTGGGCGGGCAGCACCACATCCTGACCGAAGCTCTGGCGCACCCATGCGGCCTGCAACCCGTCCTTCAGATTGTAGATCATGGCAGGGGCGCGGGCGAGGCTCTCAACGTCCACACCTCCGGCGAACCAGCGCCGCATGAAGGCCGGGCTTGCGGTTGCCCGGTAGGCCAGCGCGCCCAGCGGCACCACATCGCAGCCCTGCACCGGTGCCGGATCGGCGCTGACGGCGGCCCGCACCTCGCCCCGGCGCAGCCAGCCGGCACTGTGGTCCTGATCATCGATCTGCAGATCGAACAGCAGATCCCCGGCGCCCTGCATGGCCGCCACGAACCAGGTGGCGAGGCTGTCGGCGTTGATGGCCACACGCACGCCCGGCATGGAGCCACCGCCCGCATCCGGCAGGCTGCTGCCGATGTCCTGCCACAGGTCCTGCTCCAGCAGCGCCACGTCCTCCGCATGGCGGGCAAGGCGCTGGCCAGCGGGCGTCGGCAGGCAGGGCTGGCCGCGCACCACCAGCACCGTGCCCAGCCGCTCTTCCAGCGCACGGATGCGCTGCGACACGGCGGAAGGCGTCAGATTGAGCTGCCGCGCCGCCTTTTCAAAACTGCCGAGCCGCAACACGGCGGCCAGCGCCTGCAGATGGCTCGCCTCAAGGCGCATTAGAAACTCTTCATCAGGATCAGAAACTTTAAATTTTCTAATCCTGCGCAACCCGCTAGTCAAACAGCAGCACACGCCCTCGCATCCCGGAGTCTCCCTTGTTCACTGCTGCCCTTGCCGGTTTCTTTCTCTGCCTTGGCCTCATCGTCGCCATTGGAGCGCAGAATGCCTTCATCCTGCGGCAGGGGCTGAGGGGGGAGCATGTGTTCTGGGTGTGCCTCACCTGCGCCATCTGCGACGCCTTTCTGATCACGCTGGGCGTCACCAGCCTCAAGGCCATCTCCGCCGTGCTGCCGGGCATCGAGCCGGTGCTGCGGTATGGCGGGGCGGCGTTTCTGCTGGCCTATGGGCTGCGGTCCATGCGCTCGGCCTGGCGCGGCGGCAATGCGCTGGATGCAGGCACCGGGCAAGGCACCTCGTTGAAGGCGACGCTTGCCACGCTGCTCGCCATCACCTTCCTCAACCCGCATGTCTATCTGGACACGGTGATCCTGATCGGCTCCATCGCCACCAACTACCCCGGCCATGAAATGGCCTTTGCGGCAGGGGCAAGCCTTGGCTCCGTCGTGTTCTTCTTTACGCTGGGCTATGGCGCAAGGCTGCTGCGGCCGCTCTTTGCCAAGCCCGCCTCCTGGCAGGTGCTGGACGGGCTGATCGCCATGGTGATGACGGGGCTGGCGGTGAAGCTGGTGGTGTAACCCGCGCGCCCGCCTCAGTTTCCCTGCCTCAATTGACCGGCAGGCGGCGCTTGGCCCAGTCGGCGCGCGGAACAGGCCCGCCCACTTCAAAGGCGAAGCTGACGACCCGCGTGATGCCGGCATCCAGCTCGCAGCGCAGGGCGAGATTGTACCACTGCCCGCGCTCGCGGAAGGCCGTCTGCGGCGTCTGCAGCACAGTGCCGGAGGCCAGCCGGAACGAGGGCAGCAGCTCCGGCACGCGCGGCGGATTGGAAAACAGCAGCTGGGCGCGCAATTCGGTCATGCACAGCACATCCGCCCGCTCCTCCCGCGGCATGCCGCGCATGGCCGTCTGAGCCCGGACGCCGCCATTGCTGCGCGTCGAAAAAAGCTGGCGCGCCATGTTGAGGGGCACACCGCCCGCGACCACCTGCCCGGCGCCCCTGCCTGCCCCAACGGGCGGCTTGGGCTGGGGCGCGGCAAGCGCCACGATCGGGCCAACGGTGCCGAAATCCTCCGGCGCCGCTTCTGCCTCACCCGGCGCAGGGGAAGCCAGTTCCCCATCGGCAGCCACCGGCGCCTCCACGGCAGGGCCTGGTTCCAGCCCCGCTTCATCGGCAGCGGCTTCCGCCAGCGCGGCCAGCTCCGCCAGTGCATCGGCTTCCGCTGCCTGCGTTTCGGCCTCCGGCGCCGCCTCTGCCGCTTCCGTGGCCTCTTCGGCCATCTGGTTTTCAGCCTTCGGCCCGGACTCTGGCCCAGAGTCTGGCCCATCCTGCGGCTCAGCCTCACCCTGCCGCTCCGGCTCGGTTTCGGGCGCTTCCGCCGCAGAGCCATCCAGCGACACTTCGGGGCCGGTATCTTCCTCGCCAAACTCCGTCACCGGCTGCAAGACCGGATAGGGCTGCTGCGGCACCACGGGCAAAGGCGCCTCGGCCACCTGCGGCTGTTCGGGCTCCGGTTCGGGTTCGGGCAGCGCCTGCTCCGCTTCAGGGGCAGGCTCAGGGACCTCTTCAGCGGCCTCTTCCGGCGCAGGCTCCGGCACCGCTTCAGGTTCCGGTTCGGGCTCAGGCTCAGCCGCTTCCGGTTCAGGGGCGGGCTCAGGTTCCGGGGCCGCCTCCGGTTCGGGCACTGCCTCAGGTTCAGGTTCTGGCGTTGCTTCCGGCTCGGGCTGCACCTCCTCCTGTGGCGGGGGCACCAGCGCCACCTCCACCACCTCGGGCTCAGGCGCCATGTCCGGAAACGGCTCGCTGACATTGGTGAAAAGCACCAGCGCCAGCAGCCCGTGCAGGGCAAGCGACAGCATCAGCGCCAGCGCCGGACCATCCCGGTCCTCGCGCCCGCCCGCACCCGCCCTGCGCTCCGTGCCTCCGCCGGCCCTGATCTTCTCTGCCGTCAGCTTGTCTGCCCTGACCTCGTGCTCCATGCCCCCTTCCTACCCGCTCCCGCAGGCAAAAGGGAGGCATGGCGTGACCGGATGGATCATCTTTTTGGGAAGAAGAAGTGGGTGTCCGCATCAGGATAAGGATAAGGATAAGGATAAGAGCAAAGCCAACCCTTCACGCCGTCCCGGCCCCCATATCCGGATCTGAGCCGAGACCTGTCATGGGCGCAGGGCGTTTAGCCTCTTCTGCCAACCGAACTTCCAGAGCGCCGCAAGACGTCCAGAGCACCAAGGCAGCAAATCCCTTACAGGTCCCGGCACGGAGGCCGGGACGGCGCGGTGGAGATGCTTGCGTGCCGCAACTGCCACGGCAAATGCAGCAGCTCCTCCACCTCACCATCGTCATCCCGGCCTTGAGCCGGGACCGGTGAACCCCGGTCTCCCGGCTCAAAGGCGCAAGCGCAAACGACACATGCCCCTGCCTGGTTTTCCGAAGAGCAAGCAACACCCACCCCGGCTCACCGGTCCCGGCTCGCGCTGCGCTTGGCCGGGATGACGATGGTGAGGTGTGGTGTGCGAGGGGAGAGGTGTTGGAGGAGAGCAGAGAGCAGATGGAGAGACGCCGGGCGGCGGGGGCTTGCGCGGTGCGGCTTGGCGTCCTATCAAGAGCTGCCGTCATTGCGGTCGTAAGCGTTTACGTGAGGCAACGCATCCAGACCTGAAGCCGTCCGCAAGGGCGCTCCCCCAAAGGTTAGAGATGCGATTTTGTATCTGCCCTCACGGCGGCTTTCTCCACAAGGAAGTACCAATGCAGCTTACGCGCTTTCCGGCCCGCTATGCGGGCATCCTCATGCCGTTTGTCCTGTCGATCCTCATGACCATGGTCGTATCGGCCGTGGCCACGGCGAAGAACCTCGGCCTTGGACCTGAGTTCCTGGCGAACTGGCCTTCCGCATGGGCCATGTCCTGGGTCATCGCCTTCCCGGTTCTGCTCATTGCCCTGCCGCTCACACGCCGCCTCGTCCGCCTTCTGGTCGAACCGGCATAAACAGCAAAAGGCCGGAGCGTTACCGCTCCGGCCTTTTGTGATTGCGTTGAACCGCCGCGTCCTCAGCTGTCGAGGAAGGAGCGGAGCTTGCGGCTGCGGCTCGGGTGCTTGAGCTTGCGCAGGGCCTTGGCTTCGATCTGGCGGATACGCTCGCGCGTCACCGAGAACTGCTGGCCGACTTCTTCCAGAGTGTGGTCGGTGTTCATGCCGATGCCGAAGCGCATGCGCAGCACGCGCTCTTCACGCGGGGTGAGCGAGGCGAGCACGCGGGTCGTGGTTTCGCGCAGGTTCGACTGGATAGCCGCATCGATGGGCAGAACCGCGTTCTTGTCCTCGATGAAGTCGCCGAGGTGGGAATCCTCCTCGTCGCCAATCGGGGTTTCCAGCGAGATCGGCTCCTTGGCGATCTTCAGGACCTTGCGGACCTTTTCCAGCGGCATCTGCAGCTTTTCCGCCAGCTCTTCCGGGGTCGGCTCGCGGCCGATCTCGTGCAGCATCTGGCGCGAGGTGCGCACGATCTTGTTGATCGTCTCGATCATGTGCACCGGAATACGGATGGTGCGGGCCTGGTCGGCGATCGAACGGGTGATCGCCTGCCGGATCCACCATGTCGCATAGGTGGAGAACTTGTAGCCGCGCCGGTACTCGAACTTGTCCACCGCCTTCATCAGGCCGATGTTGCCTTCCTGGATGAGGTCGAGGAACTGCAGGCCGCGGTTGGTGTATTTCTTGGCGATGGAGATCACGAGGCGCAGGTTGGCCTCCACCATCTCCTTCTTGGCGATGCGTGCTTCACGCTCGCCCTTCTGCACCATGGACACGATCTTGCGGAACTCGGTGATTTCGAGGCCCGTTTCCGTTGCCAGCGTCTGGATATCCTGACGCAGCTCGCGGATCATGTCCTTTTCCTTGGCGACGAAGTTCTTCCAGCCGCGCGTGGCAAGGTTAGCCACCTTGCGCAGCCAGTTCGGGTCCAGCTCCGCGCCCTGATACTGCTTGAGGAAGTCCGTGCGGTCGACGCCATGGCTGTCGGCAAGGCGCAGCAGGCGGCCCTCGTAGCCCATCAGGCGCTTGTTGATGTCATAGAGCTGCTCGACCAGCGCATCGATGCGGTTCTGGTTGAGCGACAGGCTCTTCACATCGGCGACCAGCTCTTCCTGGATCTTCTTGTAGCGGCGCTCCTGGCTCGGCGACAGGGTCTTGTTGGAGAGCTTGTTCTCCACCAGCTGATCCTGCAGGCGGCGCAGCTTCTTGTAGCTGTCGGCGATGCTGTCGAAGGTTTCCAGAACCTTCGGCTTCAGCTCGGCCTCCATGGCGGACAGGGAGACGTTGGACTCGAATTCGTCCTCTTCCTCCTCGCCTTCCTCGGGCAGGCCCTCGGGCGCGCCGTCCTCACGCGGGGCGCTGCCGGCAGCCGGGCTGCGCGGCTCGCCGTCCACATCCTCTTCCTCTTCGCCCTCACCGGCCACCGGGCCGCCACGGGCATCCGGGCCGGCATAGGTCGCTTCAAGGTCGATGATGTCGCGCAGCAGAACCTTGCCTTCGTTCAGCTCGTCGCGCCAGATGATGATGGCCTGGAAGGTCAGCGGGCTTTCACAAAGGCCAGCGATCATGGCCTCGCGGCCAGCCTCGATGCGCTTGGCGATGGCAATTTCGCCCTCGCGAGAGAGAAGCTCGACGGAGCCCATCTCGCGCAGATACATGCGCACGGGATCGTCGGTGCGGTCGGTCGGCTCGCGGCCGGAGCTGGCCTTGGCAAGCGCCGTCGGGCTGGCAACGGCGATTTCGCCGCCCTCTTCCGCGTCGTCGGTCTGGGCTTCTTCCACCTCGTCGCTGTCGATCACGTTGATGCCCATGTCCGAAAGCATGGCCATCGTGTCTTCGATCTGCTCGGAAGACACGTGCTCGGAGGGCATCACCTCATTCAGCTCGTCATAGGTCACATAGCCGCGCTTCTTGGCGGCCTTGATCATTCGCTTGACGGCAGCATCAGAAAGATCGAGCAGCGGGCCATCCTGACCTTCTGCTGCCGCTTCCTGGGTTTCTTCCGTCTGCGTCGCTTTCGCTACCATATTCTGCTCCAGAACCGCCGCATGTCTGCGGCGCCGTGCCCGGCTGTTCGCCCACATCCGAACCATCAGACTGCCTTCCGGCGCGCGGGGAACGCGCAGCTCTCGAAGACCTTGCGATGATTCGGCTTTTAAATCGGTGTCCCTTAAGTCCTACTTAACCGTACCGGAAAGCCCTGCAGCCGCAGGGTGGAAACCGGACAAGTGACGCCACACCGCCCCGGCAAAGCCAGACCGGCAGACAATTCCTCAGGATATGCAGCGCGACTGAATGTTCCGCTCGTGGCTCTTGCCATCATGAACGCTGTGGGCTGCCTGAATTCCCCTATTTAGCTCGACGCCACCGATTCGCAAGTGTGATTCGCGAATCGTCAATGTGATTCGCGAAATAGCCACAGTCAGAACGCAGTCTGGGCCGTGAATGCGGTCCTTTGCCGGGTTAACAGCCCATCCCGAGGACTTGCCTCGCGGCTAATGTGGGGACGAGGCCGCCTGATTGCCATGGCCAGGCACCATGGCCGGGCCTGCATGGCGCAGTTTTTTCGCCCGTTCAGCCAGTTCCCCCTCTTCACGGGCGCATTCCTCGCGCCGGCGGGAAAGGTCCTGCGTCAGGCCGCGGATGCGGTTCCAGGCCAGTTCGTCAAAGGCGTGCTCGGCAGCCGCCAGTTCCTGCTTCAGTTCCTGCTCCAGCGCCATCAGCTCGATCTGGTCGAGGAAATGCAGGAAAGCCGCCTCGATGAAATCTTCAGGCGGCGTCGCCTTCAGTAAGGGGAAGCGCTGATAAAGGCCGGAGAAGTCACCGTGCTTCTGCGCGCCCGCCTCGTCCGCCGTCATCACCTCATGCAGGATCTTGTAAAAGCTGTCATCGACGCCTTCGGCCAGCTGCGCCGCCGTCAGGCTGTTGAAGTCGCGCGCGACACGGCAGAGCGCATTGCGGAAGCCCGCATGCAGCGGATCGGCAAAGGGAAGGCTGGCGACACGCTCGATGTGCTTGTCCAGCAGGTCGGGGAATTTCACGCACATGCCGCAGACCAGCCGCTCGGTGCCGAACAGCGGCCCCTGCGGCGCGGTGATGGCCTCACCGCCCGGCCCGCGCGTCAGAAGCTGCAAGGCAACTGCCGCATCCCCCGGCCGCCCGCGCCCGCGTTCTCCGCCCTGCCCCCAACTCTGTCTCTGGCCCTGCCCCTGCGCAGCGCTGCGCTGGCGGCGCGAATGCTCGTAGAAGAGGTTGGACAGGCGCAGGCGGAAATCCAGCTGATAGCGCTTGCGCACCCGCTCGTCGGCGATAGTGCCGATCAGATCCTCGAAGCGCTTTTCCAGCGCGGCCTTGCGCTCGGGCGTGTCCAGATTGGCGGCGCTGATCTCCCGGTCCCAAACGGCCTCGAACAAGGGTTGCGCCTTGGCGGCCTCCTCATGGAACCCGGCGATCCCGCGCGCCTTGATCAGGTCGTCCGGGTCCTGCCCGTCCGGCAGGAAGCAGAACTGGAAGGAATGGCCGCTGCGCAGCACCGGCAGGATGCGGTCAATCGCCCGGTGCGCCGCAGAAATACCCGCCGCATCGCCGTCGAAGCACACGACAGGCTCCGCCGCCAGCTTCCACAGCCGCAGCACCTGATCTTCGGTGAAAGCCGTGCCAAGCGTCGCCACCACATGGCGCAGGCCCGCCTGCCACAAGGCGATGGCATCGAGATAACCTTCCACGACAAAGGCCTGCCCGCTCTTGAACGCAGGCTCGCGTGCCCGGTGGGCGTTGAACAGCATGACGCCCTTGTGGAAGAGCGGCGTTTCCGGCGAGTTGAGGTATTTCGGCTGGCCATCGGGGTCGAGCGTGCGCCCGCCGAAGGCGACGACCCGGCCGCGCTCGTCGTGGATCGGGATCATCAGCCGCCCGCGGAACCGGTCATAAGAGGGGCGGCCATCGTCCGGCTTGATCACCAGACCGGCCTCCACCATCACCGGCTCCTCGACGCCCTTCTCCGCCAGAAAGCGTTTCAGGCTGTCACGGGTGTCGGGCGCAAAGCCGAAGCGGAACTCGTTCAGGGTCTCGGCACTCAGCTGGCGGCGCTGCACATAGGCGCGGGCCGTCTGGCCGCGCGGGCCGCCGAACTCCATCTGGAAGAATTGCGCCGCCATCTCGCAGACCTCGGCAAGGCCGGCCTTCTTGCGCTCCTGCCGGGCAATCTTCGGGTCCGCCACGGGAAGGGCAACGCCGGCCTGCTCCGCCAGCCGCTCCACCGCTTCGGGAAAACTCAGCCCCTCGGTGTCCGTCAGGAAACGGAAATGATCGCCGGACGCGCCGCAGCCGAAGCACTTGTAGCGCCCGCGCCGGTCATCCACGTGAAAGCTCGGAGATTTTTCCTGATGGAAGGGGCAGCAGGCCCAAAAGTCCCCCCGCCCCGGCTGCGTCTTGCGCCGGTCCCAGCTCACGCGCCGGCCCACGATGTCCGAAAGGCTCAGCCGTGCCTTGATCTCGTCCAGTAGCCGGTTGTCGAAACGCATGAAACCTGTCCGGAAGCCGGGAATGGCCCGCAGGGCCGGAGGCATCCGGCCATGGCGGCAAGTGGATTACATTAGCCTTGAGTGCCCCTTTGAGGGAAGCAGTGACTTAAGGCGCGGGGGCGCCGCCTGCAAGGGCCTCCCCGCAGACCGGGCCGGGCGGGCCGTTTTTACCAGACAGGAACCCGGCCCTGCGCCCCTCAGCTGTCCCCGGGCCGGGTGCGCAGCAGATCCTTCACCAGGCAGGAGGCCTGCACGAAGTCCATCTGGCCCGGATAGCGCTCCTTGAGGGAGTTCATGCAGCGGCCGATGTCACGCAGGCCCTGCGCCTCGATATCGGCGATGGTCTCGGCACAGATGCGGCGCATTTCATCCTCGCCCATCTGCCGGGGCAGAAACTCGCGGATGATCTGGCTTTCTTCCTCTTCCTGAACCGCCAGTTCCACCTGTCCGGCCTCTTCATAGGCCTGACGGGATTCCTCGCGCTGCGCCAGCATGCGCTTCAGGAACTGATGCACCTCTTCGTCGGTGATTCCATCGCGGCCGCAGTCACGCGCCGCCGCTTCCCGGTCCTTGATGGCAGTCAGGATGAGGCGCAGGGTGGCAGCGCGGCGTTTGTCGCCGGCCTCAAGCGCATCCTTCAAGGACGCACTGATGTCATCGCGCATGTCTTGCCCCTAATAACCACGAATATGACCGCTGAAAGACGCCCTCTTACCCGGCCATTTGCCCACATGCAATGTACCAAGCGAACAAGCCCTTGATTCAAGGCCTTTTTATTCCCGAACACCAATATTGACCTGCCGGGACGCTTCCCCTACATTCCCGCGCTTGAAGCACGGGGCTAGCGCCTGGCTCGGGTTCGGCATATCCGGGCGTTCGGTGCCCATGATGTCATCAACAACACCGAGATTGCAAGACATGACGACCGCGACTGCAGACGCGTGGGCCATACCGCCTGCCACCGCACTTCTGGTGCTGTCCGATGGCACCGTGATCGAGGGCCAGGGCCTTGGGGCCGAAGGTGAGGCCGTTGCAGAAGTCTGCTTCAACACCGCCATCACCGGCTACCAGGAAATCCTGACCGACCCCTCCTACGCCGGCCAGATCGTGACCTTCACTTTCCCGCATGTGGGCAACGTGGGCGCGAACGAGGACGACATCGAGACGCTGAACATGGCGTCCGCCTCCGGCGTACGCGGCACGGTGCTGAAAGCCGATGTCACCTCTCCCTCCAACTACCGCGCCGCCCGCCGCTTTGACGAGTGGCTGAAGGCACGCGGCATCATCGGCATCAGCGGCATTGACACCCGCGCCCTGACCGCCCGCATCCGCGACCTCGGCGTGCCGAACGCGGTCATCGCTTATCATCCGGATGGCAAGTTCGACATCGATGCGCTGAAAGCCAAGGCCGCCGCCTGGCCGGGCCTCGAAGGCATGGACCTTGCCAGGGACGTGACCAGCGGCCAGAGCCAGAGCTGGACGCAGACCCCCTGGGTCTGGGATGAAGGCTACGGCGAGCAGCAGGACAAGGAATTCAACGTCGTCGCCATCGACTACGGCGTCAAGCGCAACATCCTGCGCCTGCTGGCCGATGCGGGTTGCAAGGTGACCGTCGTCCCGGCCGAAACTCCGGCAGACGAAATCCTTGCCATGAGCCCGGACGGGGTGTTCCTGTCCAACGGCCCCGGCGATCCGGCGGCCACCGGCACCTATTCCGTCGCCACCATTCAGGCGCTGGTGGACAAGGGCCTGCCGGTCTTCGGCATCTGCCTTGGCCACCAGATGCTGGCGCTGGCGCTCGGCGGCAAGACCGTGAAGATGCATCAGGGCCATCATGGCGCGAACCATCCGGTCTTCGACCACACCACGGGCAAGGTGGAAATCACCTCCATGAACCATGGCTTTGCCGTGGACAAGGAAAGCCTGCCGGAAACCGTTGAAGAGACGCATGTCTCGCTGTTCGACGGCACCAACTGCGGCATCCGCCTCAAGGGCAAGCCCGTGTTCTCGGTGCAGTATCACCCGGAAGCCTCACCCGGCCCGCGTGACAGCCACTACCTGTTCCAGCGCTTCACCGAGGTGATGCGCGAGGCAAGGCAGGCAAGCGCCTGACAGGCCCACGCAGCAGATCAAAACGCCCCGGCAAGCAGCGCTTCCGGGGCGTTTTTTTGGATCCTGAGCCCTGCCAGCGGCTGCAGCCCTTTCCCAAAAAGAAACAGAGCCCGGCCTGCCGCCCGGGCTCTGTTATCTTTCAATTCCGGTATCTTGCAATTCCGGAAGGTCTGCAGCTCAGGACACGGCGATCAGCCGGTCGAGGGACTGCATCACATGATCCACTTCCGCCACCTGCTCCTGCAGCAGCGCGTGCTGCTCGCGCAGCATGTCCTGCTGGCTGGCGCAGATGCCGCGCAGTTCTTCCAGCTGGCTGCGGCGGGGTGTGCTGCTTTCAACAAGCTTCAGCACGCGCCGAATCTCGGTCAGGGTCAGGCCGATCTTCTTGGCCTGCAGAATGACCCGCATCCGGCCGACGTCACGGGCGGAATAGAAGCGGCGCGCGCCTTTACGCACCGGATTGATGAGGCCCTTTTCCTCGTAGAAACGCAGGGTCCGGAGCGTCACGCCGAAATTCTCCGACATCTCGGAGATCGCGAGGAGTTTCGGCTCGCTGCCATCATCCACGACCGGACCTGCGATGTCCGGAATGACGACCATATTGGGTGCTAAGCTGTTCATCGTTTTCTAGCCTGGTGGTTGAACAGGGCGTGACAAATGAATGCGCCAGCGCAGATCCCGGCCTCCTCCCACCTTGGAAACCCGGATCTTTGGGGACACCTTCCGCATTTCGCGTCATGAAGAGAACTCCTTTGTAAGAGAGGCTCCAAACACAACGCTCATTTACGTCACGGGCACTAATATGCCACCCATTTCACGTATACTCCTTCTCATAAGGCGCCAATTTTCGATCACTCAGCACTTAAGTTGCCCTAAATGCACAGAAATTCTTCCAGAAAACAAAAAAGATTTCAGAGAAACAACTGAAGATCCATCAAAAAACAGAAGAAAACCGATAAATAAATTCATTTGAAAAACACCATTTACATATTATCGATATATAAGAATACAAACAAACCACAAAAACAGCACAAGCAACGACGCCCGGCAAAGCCCACAGCCAGGCCGGACGCCCCTGCAATAAATATCTAATTCTTAAGACTGTGAAATCGATATCAATTGCAGGAAGAAATCTGCATTTAACAACATTGTGCAGCGCAAACACGCAAAGCTTGCGAGGTTGAAAAATCCGGAAAGTTGATTCTCCACGTCACGCAGAAATTGGAGAGTTCCGCCACATGCCCAGCCGGGGCCTTACTTTCCTGAGCTTGAATATTCAACAAGGGGACAAACTGCGCGTGTAGCTGCCTCTGAGGCACACACGTCTGCGCCGGGTCTCCTCCCCTGCGTGGTTTGGCGAGCGGCAACGCAACTTTCTTCAATCCTGACGGGCAGCGCTGCAACTCACCCGGCACCTGCAGGCACGGCAGCATTGGGCCTGTCAGCGGCGGGCCTCAGTCCTGCGCCATTCGCTCGGTGTCATCCCGAACCAGCGCTTGGCTGCGCGGGTGAAGTTCCCCACCGCCGAGAACCCGAGGCGGAACGAAACCTCGGAGATAGGCAGTCCCGTTGTGCGCAGCAGATCGGCCGCGATCCCGCGGCGGACATCATCATGCAACTCGTGGAAGGTCACCCCCTGCTCGCTCAGCCGGCGCTGCAGCACCCGGCCACTGACACCGACGGCACGGGCAACACTCTCGAGAGACAGGTCCTTTTCCCCCACACGCCGGGCGATTTCCTCACTGACCAGCGCGGTGATCCCCGACAGCCGCCCGCGATCCGCGAGCCGCCGCATTGCCAGTTCCACCAGGGCCTCGAAAAGAACCGGATACGCTCCCGGCAACGGCTTGTCCGCCAGCTCAGCCGGCAGGCTGATCGCTGAATGGTTCTGATCAAACAGCACATTTGGCCCAAAACACTGCCGGTGCAGCCGCGTATCCTCAGGCTTGCCCCGTTCCAGCCGCACTGCGACATTCTTGAAGCAATCTGGCCCCGCAGCCAGAGACAGGAACATGCAGGCCAGGACGGCAATACAGTCATTGAGCTGGTCCCGCAGCACCACCCGCGGAACATGGCGCCAGATCACCTCAAGCCGTCCGGAAACCTGCCGGACCTCGCAGGCCTCCAGATCAACAATTGAGGCATGCGCTTCCCCAAGCACCTCGAAGAGGCGGCGCAATGTCGGGGCATAGGGCAAGGCGAGCACGAGCGCATGGGTGGGAACCACCGGTTCCATGACGGACGAGCGCAGCCCGATCAACGGATCATCCAGCAACTTCCCCGCCTGTTGCAGCAGGCAGGCAACGTCATTCATCGGAAGATAACGGTCGTAACGCCCATTTGCGGGCGGCAGCATCACACCGGCCTTGCGCGCCACCTCTTCAATCGCAAGGCCATTGCGTTCCAGGTACCGCGCAAGCGGCTCAATGATCTGCCCGGCAACTTCTGCCACTCCGGATGAAGAGCCCAACTTTCCCTCGCGCAGCATGTCTATACATTCCAGAAGTGTAACACGGGACAGAATCCTGAAATCTCAACAAGAATCTGTTCCAGAAGGGCCTCTGTATAATCACCAATGCCCCCCGGCGAGAACCTCGAAAACAAGATATCACGCCGGGTTCCATATTAACGTTATCAATTCGAAAGGAAATTAATCACGATTTTCCTAAATTGTATTTTACCTGCCGGTAACCATCCCGATACAGGCAGGATGCAATCAAAAACGTATGAAGGCGGCAGAAAGATCGCAGAAAGTGCATAGCCGCCAGAAAAGCAGCCCCCGCCAGCCCACCCCGCGGCTGGAGCCGCAGAAATTTGCCGGACAGACGCGGCTGAGCACTTCCAGAGGCGCAACAAGTGCGCTATCCGCCAGTCAGATAATCAGCATCAATCAGGATAACAGCGATGAGCGGCAAGAAGACGGCAGGCATGACACCGGAGCAGTTCCGCGGCTGGCGGCGCGCCCTCGGCCTCAAACAGAAGGACGCGGCGGAGCGGCTGGGCCTGAAGAAGCGGATGATCCAGTATTATGAAAAGGGGAACCGCGACGGACGGCCTGTCGAAATCCCCAAATACGTCCGCCTCGCCTGCTATGCCCTGCAGGCGGGAATCGGCGATTTTGATGGCCAGAACACCCGCTCCGCGCCGCCGCTTCCCGTACCGGAAGAAGACGGAAACGCAAAAGCGCTCGATTGACGGCGATCCGGGGTTTCATCCTTCGCCTTTATTGCCTATAAGGCGCGCTCAGCCACCAGTGTCATTCCTCAAGGACGAGCCCAGGCGCACGCGCGACAGAGCGCGGCGGCGGGCCGATGCGAGCCACGATGCCCAAACGCACAGACATTTCCTCCATCCTGATCATTGGCGCAGGCCCGATTGTTATCGGTCAGGCCTGTGAATTCGATTATTCGGGCACGCAAGCCTGCAAGGCCTTGCGCGAGGAAGGGTATCGAATCATCCTCGTGAACTCCAATCCGGCGACGATCATGACCGACCCGGATCTGGCCGACGCGACCTACATCGAGCCCATCACTCCGGAAGTCGTTGCCCGCATCATCGAGAAGGAGCGCCCCGACGCGCTGCTCCCGACCATGGGCGGCCAGACGGCACTCAACTGCGCGCTGGACCTTGAGCGCGACGGCGTGCTGGAGAAATTCGGCGTGGAAATGATCGGCGCCCGTGCCGATGTGATCGAGAAGGCCGAAGACCGCGAGAAGTTCCGCGCTGCGATGGATGTGATCGGGCTTGAGAACCCGCGCGCCTCGATTGCCTCCTCGCCTGCCATCCGGGATGCCAACGGCAAGATCACCGGCTACGACCGCAACGCCGGCTTCATGGAAGCCATGAAGGCGCTGGACGAGATCGGCCTGCCCGCCATCATCCGCCCGGCCTTCACCCTTGGCGGCACCGGCGGCGGCGTGGCCTATAACCGTGAGGAATTCGAGACGATCGCCCGCTCGGGCATCGACGCCTCCCCGGTCGGCCAGATCCTCATCGACGAAAGCCTGCTGGGCTGGAAGGAGTATGAGATGGAAGTGGTCCGCGACAAGGCGGACAACTGCATCATCATCTGCTCCATCGAGAACATCGACCCGATGGGTGTGCACACGGGTGACTCGATCACCGTCGCGCCGGCGCTGACGCTGACCGACAAGGAATACCAGATCATGCGCGACGCCTCGATTGCGGTGCTGCGCGAGATCGGCGTGGAAACCGGCGGCTCCAACGTGCAGTTCGCCGTGAACCCGCAGAACGGCCGCCTCGTCGTCATCGAGATGAACCCGCGCGTGTCGCGCTCTTCGGCTCTGGCCTCCAAGGCCACCGGCTTCCCGATCGCCAAGATCGCGGCCAAGCTCGCCGTCGGCTACACGCTGGATGAGCTGGAGAACGACATCACCGGCGGCGCCACCCCGGCCTCGTTCGAGCCGTCCATCGATTACATCGTCACCAAGATCCCGCGCTTTGCCTTCGAAAAGTTCCCAGGCTCCGATCCGGTGCTGACCACGGCCATGAAGTCCGTGGGCGAAGTCATGGCCATCGGCCGCACCTTCCCGGAAAGCCTGCAGAAGGCCCTGCGCGGCCTCGAGACCGGCCTGACCGGCCTCGACGAGGTGGAAATCCCCGGCCTTGGCCAGGGCGACGACAAGAACGCCATCCGCGCCGCCATCTCGACGCCGACGCCGACGCGCCTGCTCAACGTGGCGCAGGCCATCCGCCTCGGCACGCCGCTGGACCAGATCTACAGCATCTGCGGCATCGACCCCTGGTTCCTGGAGCAGCTCTCCGGCATCATTGCCATGGAAGAGAAGGTCCGCGCCAACGGCCTGCCGGACAATGCCGTGATGCTGCGCAAGCTGAAGGGCATGGGCTTCTCCGACGCCCGCCTCGCCTCGCTGACCGGCAAGGACGAAGCCGATATTGCCAAGCTGCGTGCAGATCTTGACGTCCATCCGGTGTTCAAGCGCATCGACACCTGCGCCGCCGAATTCGCTTCGCCCACCGCCTACATGTATTCCACCTACGAGACGCCCTTTGCCGGCGCGCTGGCAAGCGAAGCCCGCCCCTCGGACAAGAAGAAGGTGGTCATCCTCGGCGGCGGCCCGAACCGCATCGGCCAGGGCATCGAGTTCGACTACTGCTGCTGCCATGCGGCCTTTGCGCTGCAGGAAGCGGGCTATGAGACCATCATGGTCAACTGCAACCCGGAGACCGTGTCCACCGACTACGACACCTCCGACCGGCTCTATTTCGAGCCGCTGACGGCAGAAGACGTGCTGGAGATCATCCGCACCGAACAGGAAAACGGCACGCTGCACGGCGTCATCGTCCAGTTCGGCGGCCAGACCCCGCTGAAGCTGGCGCAGGCGCTCGTCAAGGCCAATGTGCCGATCCTCGGCACCTCGCCGGACATGATTGACCTGGCCGAAGACCGCGACCGCTTCCAGCGCCTCCTGACCAAGATCGGCCTGAAGCAGCCGCAGAACGGCATCGCCTATTCCGTCGAGCAGGGCCGCCTCATCGCAAGCCAGCTTGGCCTGCCGCTGGTGGTGCGCCCGTCCTACGTGCTGGGTGGCCGTGCGATGCAGATCATCCGCGACGAAGAGTCGCTGAACTCCTACCTGCTCGGCACCCTGCCGGAGCTGGTGCCCGGTGAAATCCGTGCCAAGTATCCGAACGACAAGACCGGCCAGATCAACACCCTGCTCGGCACCAACCCGCTGCTGTTCGACCGCTATCTCGATGGCGCCATCGAGGTGGATGTGGATGCCCTGTCGGATGGCAAGGACGTGTTCGTCTGCGGCATCATGGAGCATATCGAGGAAGCCGGCATTCACTCCGGTGACAGCGCCTGCTCCCTGCCGCCCTACACGCTCTCGGCCGAAATGATTGCGGAGCTGAAGCGCCAGACCATTGCCATGGCCAAGGCGCTCGAAGTCGGCGGCCTGATGAACGTTCAGTATGCCATCCGCGACGGCCAGATCTATGTGCTTGAAGTCAACCCGCGCGCCTCGCGCACGGTGCCCTTCGTTGCCAAGACCATCGGCGTGCCGGTGGCCAAGATCGCCAGCCGCATCATGGCCGGTGAAAGCCTTGCCTCGTTCAACCTCAGCGAAAAGCCGCTGAAGCACGTGGCCGTCAAGGAAGCCGTGTTCCCCTTCGCCCGTTTCCCGGGTGTGGACACCATCCTTGGCCCGGAAATGCGCTCCACCGGCGAAGTCATGGGCCTTGATGCCAACTTCGGCACCGCCTTCGCCAAGTCGCAGATCGGCGGCGGCACGGGCGTGCCGGTGGGCGGCACGGTGTTCGTCTCCGTGCGCGACCAGGACAAGGAAGGCGTGCTGGACGCGGTCAAGCGCCTTGCCGCCAACGGCTTCCGCATCATCGCCACCAGCGGCACCCAGCGTTACCTTGAGGAGCATGGCGTCACCTGCGCCAAGATCAACAAGGTTTCCGAAGGCCGCCCGCATATCGTGGACGTGATCAAGAACGGCGAGGTCCAGCTGGTGATCAACACCACGGACGGCATGCAGGCCATGTCGGACAGCCGCTCCATGCGCCGCGCTGCCCTCCTGCAGAAGGTGCCCTATTACACGACGCTGGCCGGCGCCGTGGCCGCTTCCAAGGGCATCGAAGCCTACAAGAGCGGGGGGCTTGAAGTCAGGCCCTTGCAGTCCTACTTCGCCTAGAGCATAGTCTCGTGCGGGCCATCGTGGCCCGCACGATCAGAATGCGATCTTAGCATTAAATCTGAAGCGGTTTTCTCTTGGCCGGATCATGAACCCGGGCGGAGGACGCTCCAGAACTGTATCATCCGCACTCCGGCCAGACGATGAAACGTCCGGCTGGATTGTGTTTTTTTGACGTTTCGTCCGCGCAAGCGGACCACTTAACCAGAAGGTCTACGGCCAATGGAAAAGATCCCGATGACCGCCGCCGGCTACGCAATGCTGCAGGTGGAATTGAAGGAGCGGACGTCGGTCGAGCGGCCCCGGATCGTCGAGGCCATTTCCGAAGCGCGCGCCCACGGCGACCTGTCGGAAAACGCCGAGTACCACGCCGCCAAGGAAGCGCAGAGCCACAACGAGGGCCGCATCGCCGAGCTTGAGGACAAGCTCAGCCGCGCTGAAATCATCGACGTCTCCAAGCTCTCCGGCACCACCGTCAAGTTCGGTGCCACGGTCACCCTCATCGACGAGGACACCGAGGAAGAGAAGAAGTACATGATCGTCGGCGACGTGGAGGCAGACGTGAAGCAGGGGAAGATCTCCATCTCCTCCCCCATCGCCCGCGCCCTCATCGGCAAGACGATCGGCGACAGCGTCGAAGTCGCCGCCCCCGGCGGCGCCCGCTCCTACGAGATCGAGAACGTCCAGTTCCTCTGATCCGTCTCTGACCGGCTCTCCTGTTCAGCAGGCCTGATCAGGAGAGTTGATCCAGAGGCCCGATCAAGAAGATTGATCAGGATAATGGACCCCCGGGCCCTCCCGCCCGGCAAACCCCAGAATGCCCGCGCAAGCCGCGGGCATTTTTGTTGGAGGCAAAGAAGGCTTTCTTCTCCTTCGTCATGGTCGGGCTTGTCCCGGCCATCTGCTAGCCATTCACTTGTGCAGATCCTCGGCACAAGGCCGAGGATGACGGGAGAGATTGCAAACGCGTCGGCAGACTAAAGCTCCGTACCTGCTGCACGCGCTTTTTGAGGGGCCTTGCAAAATCTGCAAAACATCCTCGCAATGCCGAAGCGCCATCGCTCAGCTGCGCAGAACCCTGATATTACGTCCCATCCGAAGACGGATCAGTCTGGACGCGCCGGCGTGCGGCTTTCAGGATATCCTCCATGGACTGGCCGCTGACGCCGCTTTCCAGACCCTCTGTCACCAGCATCTGCATATGGGCAATCTTCCCGCAACGCTCCTGATCACGCCGGATCAGGTCCCGCACAGTATCGCTCGCATTGCTGTAGCGCCCAGACGCCGCCTGCGCTTCAACCCAATCCTTCATCGGATCCGGAAGCGATACATTCATCGCCGCCATCGTCCATATCCTCCATTCAGCAAAGGAGAACTTGGCAGATATTGACAAAGATTGTCAGATGTTTGATCGAAGTGCCCTGCAACTGAATAGCATTCAGAACGAGGAGATTATCGTCTTTACACAATATTTCCCATGCATTATTTGAATATATAATATTATTAAATATTAACATCAAAAATGGAGAGTGAGCCATGAGCGACAATTCACCCGTTGATGGCGATCAGGCAAGAGGCGATGCGAATGAGCAAAGGCAACTCTCTTCAAGAGAGCTATTGCTCGCCAGTATCACCATAAGCTTTTCTAACAGTGCGCAGCAGAACTGGTTCAACGGGGTTCCCGCAAGCCGTCTACTTAATATAGAGTGCGACGAACGCGAGCTAAGATCACACATCGCAGCACTTGTGAAAGATCATTTCGTCACCTGCGTTTTTGCATGCGTGGAAGTCAACATGCATATTAAACGTTTCCCGGATATCGAGATAGCAAAGCAGCTCGAGCTAATCGAAACGGAAAGTTTGCAGAGTTTCTGTATTTACCCAAAGTCCGATGTCATTCTTTCAATGACTGATGTCTCTCACTGGAACGACCGCCCATATTCAAGGGAACTCGCTCTCGCGGAACCGCAGCTATCTTTCCGGGCCTTCGACATGGCGGCTCTCGAACGCTATGTGAATGACCCACAATATAAAGTAGATTTTTCTGACTATATAGGCACCATGTCGATAGGAAATAAGAAGTTCAGCGACGAAAATTATCCAAAACGAGACAAGGTCGGCCTACAAACATTTGGCCTCGGCTTTTCAGCAGATAAAACACCGTTCGTCGTTGTTTTCTTGCGGTATCTCGCTGATCTATCACCTGAACACCAGCAAGCTTGGAGAAGTTACGAGACGCACGAAGACGTGTTCATGTCCGAGCAATACTATCAATCCAGTATTGAGGGAATTTTCTGGAAAAATAGATCTATCCGATATGCCATTCTAAAGGAAATAGATCTAATCGACATTTTATTCAAGGCTATTTGGGGCCAAAGCTTGTTTCGAAAGCGACCTTCCAACGACGTTCCAATCGGCTTGACCTCTTTCCTACGGCCAACTGCGCATAACTATGATCGCTTTGTTATGTCGATGGATAAACTTCTGTCGGAGAATATCGACATCAGATTCTTTGACGGAAAGCTTCCGCGTGAAAAGGAAATTAAACGAGAAAATGGTGAAATTATTGTTCAGAAAAAGGGTAGTCTCGCGCTACTTGAGGAATGGCTTTTGTCGCAAATCGAATGGGAAGATGAGGAGTCTTTTCGCAATGTAGTTATAGAGCCATTGCGGCGTGTGCGCCGTGAAAGACAAAAACCAGCTCATGAATTTGTCGACGATGAACATTCTCCCGACTATCGCAAAAATCGGAAAAAAATATTATGGGATGTATTTAACAGCCTTTCGAATATCCGCTCCACGTTAGCATCTCATCCATTGGCCAAAGACATAGAAATACCCGCGTGGCTCGATGGTGAAAATTTCGACGTATTTTAGCGACATTAAATTAATTGGAGCATCAGCTAAACGACTAAACTCGCCCGGTCTTGGCAGCAAGCATTTATGGACGGAGACGCAGCCGTGCTGCCAACTCCTGCTTGATACCGATAGCTATCCAATTCACGCCGATTCTATACGGCCGGTATCCATGACGTTACGGCGCGCAGGTAGTGCTGTGCGGAATGCTCCGACCCCTCCCCTGTGGCAACACGTTTTAGCCTGAGGAAGCCCTGCACGTCCGGGACAACCCATCCCCCCTCCCCCAAAAACACCACCACCACGCCAACGCCACAAACAAACCCCACTGGAAGCCCCCGGCAGGCCCGCCCTTGACGCTCGCCCTGCTGCCGGGTACCCCTTTCCCTCAGATTGAGGAGTGACGGACATGGACAACCGCAACCGGTAAACCGGACATTCGCCGAACCGTGGCCACTGGCTTGGCTTTCAACCAAGCCTGGATGCTGACGCATCACGCTTTGAAGCTGCCCATGCGCAGCACGGGCTTTCGCCGGTCTCGATGAGAGAAGCTCATCGTGAGCTGGAATGACCAGCGGCCACACACCCTCACCATGTAATCCCAAGGACTTATCATGCCCAGACTTTCTGGAAAGCGCGCTCTCGTGACGGGGGCGGCGCGCGGTATTGGTGCGGCCATTGCCAAGGCCTTTGCCGGTGAAGGCGCGAGCGTCATTGTGACCGATATCAATGACGAAGGCGGTGAAGCCACAGCCGGGGCCATCGGCGGTACATATTGTCATCTGGATGTGGCCTCTGAAGCGGACTGGAGCCGGGCGGAGCGCCTGTTCCCCGAACTCGACATTCTCGTCAACAATGCCGGCGTTACCGGCTTTGAGGACATGGCCAATGGCACGCCTCCAGCGCATGACCCCGAGAATGCACAGCTTGCCGACTGGAGGGCCGTGCATGCGGTCAACCTCGACGGCACGTTTCTCGGGTGCCGCTATGCCATCCGCGCCATGCGGGTGAGAGGCGCCGGGTCGATCATCAACATCTCTTCCCGCTCGGGACTGGTCGGCATTCCGATGGCCGCCGCCTATGCCTCGTCAAAGGCGGCGATACGCAACCACACAAAGAGCGTGGCGCTCTATTGTGCCAGCCAAGGCCTGAAGATCCGCTGCAACTCGATCCACCCTGCCGCCGTCATGACCCCCATGTGGGAGCCAATGCTGGGCAACGGGCCGGACAGAGCCCAACGGGAAGCGGCCATGGTGGCCGATACGCCGCTGCGGCGCTTCGGCAGGCCGGAAGAGGTCGCGGCGCTCGCCGTGTTTCTGGCCTCTGACGAGGCCCCCTACATGACAGGCACAGAGCTGACGATCGACGGCGGCATCCTGGCAGGATCAGCCGCAACACCCGGAAGCTAGAGCCGCAGCCCCATACAGCAAAAGCCTGCCCGCCCTCACCGCTCGATCGGCACCGTGGGTTCGTCCCTGGTGCGGCGGATGGTGAGGGCGGTGCGGACGCTGGGGCCGGCGCGGCAAAAGCCTGCCCGCCCTATTTCTTCAGGTTCTTGCCTATGAGAGCCGCGAACAGGATCGCAACGGGCAGCAAGGAAAAGACGAGCGAGGACGGGCTCTGGGTCAGGCCCAGAAGATCGGGCCGGAGCATGGCAAAAACCGCAGCGATCAGAAGCGCGAGATAGAATCCGGCGGCAAGCAGAGCGGCCGTAAGCCTGAACGCAAAGAAGAGCGCCTGCAGAGGCCTGAACTTCCGCGGCCTGCAGGCCAGAAGGGCCGATGCAAGGGCCTGATCATGCCCGGCGAAATGCACAAGCTCTGTATTGTCGGTCCACCAGTGGAACAAGTCTTCAAGGCGCAGCCTGAGCTTCTTGCTGAAGCCGCGTCCAAGAACATGGCCGCCGTCCCTGCGCCGTCTCATGCACTTGCGCAAATAGGCCATGACGGCAAAGCCAACCGCCTTTTGCTCCCCGAGGCTCAGGTCTTCAACTGCGCCCAGCAATGCGATGAGCCGGGACGCAGAGCCGAATGATGGCCGCAAGCCGTAAATGGCCTGAAGCCTGCGTTCCAATGCCTCATGATGCGCCAGCTCTGCGGGCTCAGGCGCCGTTGCCTGCTCTGCGGCCGGATCAGGAGGCAGTCCGTTGCCTTCCATCGCGGCCGGCCCCGCAAGCGGCTCGTCATCCGCCGCCGCCTCCGGGGCCGCGCGCTGCGCTTCCACGAGGGGATCATCAGCATTTCCGGCAGGGGACAGAGCGGGAGGAGCAAGCTCCGGCAACGGCTGGGCAGGCACAACAGCGGCCGCTTCTGCATGCGCCCATCTCAGCGCCGCCTCATAGGCCTGCCGCAAGGCCTGAAAAGCCTCAGCCTCAGCGGCCTGATCGACCTGCTTCAACTGCCGCGCATAGGCGCGCTTGAGAAGCTTCGGATCATCAGAGGGCTCATCAAGACCGAGAAGCCCGTAAGGCCAGCGAGCAGTTCCCTCAGAGTACATGTACTCTCCAATATTAAGCACCTGCACAAGGAATCATAAATATTAATATTAGTAGTAAATTATAAAATTACCAACAATCTACCTCCTAATTCGAACAAAAAATTTACAAAAAGAATCCCTCAGACCTTCCCTAACAACACTTGATTGAAGCAAAAGAAGCAACACAGAAAAAGAAGCCATTATATATGCTTTAGAAAGAGCGCCAACAGGAAGGGCCAGCACAAATAGATACACCCCCCAAAGAATCCCAGCAAAAAATGCCAAAACAAGCAATGCAATAAAAATAATCGAGACGGAGTAAATAAAGACCCAAAATAACAATAACGAAAAATTTTTCAAATTATTTAAAATTCTTGACCCGCAATATTTGATCAACGCAATAGAAAGTTCATCTTCATCTGGAACAAGATTTCGCATTTCAACAGCATCATCCCACCAGTGAAACAATGTGTTCAGGCGGAATTTAAGCTTCTCGCTAAAGCCGGTCTTGAGGACATAGCCCCCATCGTCGCGCTGCTCCAGACACCGGCGCAGATAGAACATCACGGCAAAGCCAAGGTCCCGCTGTTCATCGTGGGGATAATCCTCCACTCGGGCAAGCAACTTCAGGAGATGCGAGGCAGAACGCCTGGAAGGCTTCAGATCATAAATGGCCTGTCTCAGGGCTGCAAAGGCTTCGTCTGCAGCCTGCTCTTGCCGGCCGGAAGCAGGCTCTCCGCCATCCTCCGCCTCTGCAGCGCGATCCCGTGCCGTCTCAGACTCAGAAAGATCTGCCACAGGCCCCGAAGGATCTGAGCCTGTAACGGACTGCAACAGAGCGCCGTCGTGCTCATGACCGCGCCTATCCCCATGCCCTTCAACAGTGCCAGTGCCAGTGCCAATTCCGGTCCCGGTTCTGGTGTCGGCCTGCCTCAGCGCCGTCTCATAGGCCTGACGCAAGGCCTGAAAGGCCTCGGCCTCAGACGCCTGATCGACCTGCTTCAGCTGCCGCGCATAGGCGCGCTTGATGACCTTCGCGTCGCTCGACGGTTCATCAAGACCAAGCGCGCCGAAAGGCCAGCCGGCCTTGCCCTCAGAATACATGCAGTTCCCCTGGCATCTCAGCGGCAACGCCCCAATGAACACCCACGCAAGCCTCTACCCCTGTCAAGTTTCCACCTTCATTTTCCAGACTGGACAGAAATCAAACGTCAGGAAAAGGATATTTTTTATTTTCTAAAAACGTATTTACACATAAGCCTTCCGATGGAAATTCTATAAAGAAGCCGAATACACTTCTGAAAGCAGATCAAGGAGTGCCACACAAACGGAAATAACGGGAAAAGAACAGTTACAAATACCAATGAGGCCCATCCCAGATATTTAAAAATAAAGCCGGATACGAAGGCAACAAAAGCGTATATACAAATATAAATTGCAGCAGAGCCGAACGTTGAAATATATTCAAAGTGCCGATTTACATAACGTCTTATGGCATCGGCGCGGGCACTTGAACGGAAACTTTTCCTATCAAAAGATAGAAGGGCAATCTTCAAGTCATCGTCATGCCCAGCGAACCTCTCGAGCGCCTCAACATCCGTCCACCAGTGAAACAATGCCTCCAAGCAGTCCCGTAGGCTGGAGTTGAAGCCCTCGGTAAAAAAGTATCCGGCACCCTCTCGCTGCACCAGGCACTTGCGCAGGTAAAGCACGACGGCTGATCCGACGGCCTGCTGCTCATGCAAAGGCATGTTCTCGACACCTTCGAGCAATTGCACAAGAACGTCCGGCGCGTCTCCGGACGGTTCCAGGTCATAAACAGCCTGAAGCAGATCCTTCAACGACGTAACATGATCTTCATCCGGCTGGTCAATCTTGCACTCTGAAGACATTGGAGCCACCCGCTGCCTTTCCGGCGGCAGGAGCGGGTCAAATTCAACCTTGAACTCCACATGGGCGGCACTCTTCCTGGCGGGGGCACCGGGCTCTCGCACTCCAGGCAAGATCCCTGTGTCTTCTTCAGTCAGCGGCTGAGGCTCTGGCTCGCTCCCCTTTTCCGCCCAGTCCAGAGCCGTCTCATAGGCCTGCCGCAAGGCCTGAAACGCCTCGGCCTCCGACGCCTGATCAACCTGCTTCAGCTGCCGCGCATAGGCCCGCTTGATGACCTTCGCGTCGCTCGACGGTTCATCAAGACCAAGCGCGCCGAAAGGCCAGCCGGCTTTGCCCTCAGAATACATGCGCGCTCTCGAACCGCTGGATGACCTCCTCATAGCCAGTCCGGAAACTGGCGATTGCCGACAGGTCCTGTGAGGCAATCAGGGCATCGAATGCGGCAAGCAGATCGCCCACGGCCTCGCGCTCCTCAAATCTTGCCATCTCATAACACTGGGCAAGGCGGGCACGGAAAAGCGTATTCTCTTCTGAATCCCTCGGATGCACCTTGAGCTTTGCCATCTCCGCCCGTGCCTTGGCGATCTCCTCTGCGGTCAGTGAGCCACTCAGGTTCTTGATCAGCAAATTTGCGTTGCGCCCATCCACGAGCGATACGACGTCAACATCCAGCAAGCCGCTTGCATCATAGGTGAAGCGGACGGAAACCGGGCGGTTCTGGCCGTCACGGGCACGCGGAAGCGGGATCGAGAGACTGCCAAGCCTGACATTGCCGGACACATCAGGGGCTTCGCCCTGGAATACATTCACCTCGATGACGTTCTGATCTTGCGACAGAGGCGAAACCACCTCTTCCCGCGAAACGGGAATGACGGTGTTGCGCTGGATGATCGGCAGGTAGTAGCCCGGCACGTGCTGCTTTCCGATCCTGCGGCTGACCTCGATGCCCAGCGTGTGCGAGCTGACATCCGTCATTACAACGTCCTGCAGGCCCTCGTTCCGGGCAACGAGGCCCGCCTGCACGGCAGCCCCCAGCGCAACCGCCTGGTCCGGATCGATATGGGCCTCGGGAAAATGCTTGAGATGCCGGGCCACGAAAGAGCGGATCATGGGCATCCGCGTTGCTCCACCCACCAGAACCACCCGGTCCAGATCATCCGGCTCCAGCCTTGCGTCATGCAGCACGCGGGCCAGCGGCTGGCGCAGCCGCTTCAGAAGCGGTGCGCAAATTTCCTCGTATCCGGCACGGGAGAGGCTTGCAGACAGCGACAGGCCCGGCTGGTCTGCCGAAACCTCGGCGGTGTCCTTCTCGCTCAGCATGAGCTTGACCTGCTCCGCCAGCTTGCGCACGGCCGCCTTGTTACCATCAAAGCGCTGCCGCAGCGAAAGCTGACTGGTGAGGTGCTCTTCGAGCAGGCGGGAGAAGTCCTCGCCGCCGAGATAGGCATCACCAGCGGTCGCCTTCACCTCCATGACGCCCTCGAACACTTCCAGGATCGAGACATCAAACGTGCCCCCGCCCAGATCGAATACCAGGAAGGTGCTCTCTTCCTCAAGGTTCTGCAGGCCATAGGCCAGAGCGGCAGCGGTGGGCTCGTTGATGAGACGGACAGGGTTGAGGCCCGCCATCACGGCGGCCTGCGACACGGCCTTGCGTTGCATTTCGTTGAAATAGGCCGGGACGGAGATGACCACGTCCTCAACCGGGCAGCCCAGTTCAGCCTCCGCGTCGGCCTTCAGAGACTGAAGGACAACGGAGGACAGGGTGACAGGTGTGAAGACCTGGCCGGCCAGTTTGAAGGTGGTTTCCGTGCCCATCGCACGTTTGAAGGCCGAAACAGTCTCTTTCGGATGCGTCACCATGCGGGCGCGCGCCGTTTCGCCGGAATAGAGGTGTTCCCCATCAAAGCTGACGACCGAAGGGGTCAGGAAGCCGCCAACCTTGTTGCGGATCAGGCGGGGAGCGCCGTTTTCAAACACGGCAACCAGCGAATTTGTCGTTCCAAGATCAATTCCAACGGCAGGCACTGTCAGCTCCAGCTTCATGAAATCCAGAAGCTGCATGGAATGCCTAGGCACAAATTGCAAGGCGAATACGCACACCCCTGCGTGCAACACCGGCCTCGCACAAGCTTCGCCTCAGCCTTACGGCCCGCAAAAAGCCCCGGAAAACCGGGGCTTGAAAGCTGCTGTCAGTGCAATTTCACCGTTCGATCGGCACCGTCGGCTCGTCCTTGGTGCGGCGGATGGTGAGGGCGGTGCGGACGCTGTCCACGTTGGGGGCGGCGGTCAGTTCGCGGATGATGAAGGTCTGGAAGGTCTGCAGGTCGGGGGCGACGCATTTCAGCAGGAAATCCACTTCGCCCGACAGCATGAAGCACTCGCGCACGATGGGCCAGCTGTTGACCCGCTCCTCGAAGCCGTTGAGGTCTGCTTCCGTCTGGCTGTGCAGGCCGACCATGGCAAAGGCCGTCACCTCGTAGCCGAGCTGCTTTTCGTCCAGCAGCGTGCGGTAGCCGCGGATGAGCCCGGCCTCTTCCAGCGCGCGCACCCGGCGCAGGCACGGGGGCGCAGAGATGCCGACACGGCGGGCGAGTTCCACATTGGTCATCCGGCCATCCTGTTGCAGCTCGTCCAGAATGTGCCAGTCGATCGCGTCAAGCCGTGCTTTCAAGGAAATCTCCAGTCAGTGCGGGCGGCGCCCGGCGGGCACGGCAAAAAGGCCGCCTGCCCCAAAGTTCCGTTTCACAGGCACGCCCCCGGCCTTGTTCCAGCCGCGTGTCCGTGCTTGTGTGGCCGCAAGACCCAATGCCCTGCGGCTTATGATTTTTTGCTCATTTCCGCAAGACTATAACAAAAGCACCCATGCTCAAGAAAGATCCAGAAACCGCAAAAGCTGAGGATGACCGGAGCATCTGGATTCTGTCCGATGGCAAGGCGGGCGACGAAATCCAGTGCATGGGCGTCGCCGAAGCCCTTGGCCTGCCCTATCAGATCCGCCGCGTTGCCCCGCGCAAGCCCTTCGTCTGGGCCATGCCCTGGGGGCCGATTGACCCGCGTGAGGCCGAGACGCGGCCCGGCAGCCCGCTGGCGCCGCCCTACCCGGAGATCGCCATCGCCTCCGGCCGGCGCACCGTGCCTTATCTGCGCCGCCTGAAGAAACTGAGCGGCGGGCGCACCTTCACCGTCTTCCTCAAGGACCCGCGCACGGGCACGAAGGCTGCCGACCTCATCTGGGTGGGCGAGCATGACCGGCTGCGCGGCGCCAATGTTCTGGTGACGCCAACCGCACCGCACCGCCATTCTGCGGAAAAGCTGGCGGCGGCAAGGGCGCAGCCGGACCCGCGTCTTGGGGATCTGCCCTCCCCGCGCATAGCCGTGCTTGTGGGCGGCAACAGCCGCCATCACAGCTTCACGGCCGAAGACATCAACCGCTTTGCCGATGGTCTCGCAGATGCGGCGAGGGCCGGCGGCAGCCTGATGATCACCGCCTCACGCCGCACGCCCCCTGCCCTCAGTCACCGGCTGGAGCAGCTGGCGGAAACAGGAAACCATTTCCTGTGGGACGGCAGCGGCGAAAACCCGTTGCTGGCCATGCTGGCGCTGGCAGATACCATCGTGGTCACGGGCGACAGCACAAACATGGTGGGTGAGGCGCTGGCGGCAGGGCGGCCGGTGCATGTGTTCATGCCCTCGGGCGGGCACCACCGGCTGGACCGTTTTTTGACTGGATTGCGCCAGATTGGCGCCATTCACCCCTTTCCGGGGCCTCTCAAAACCACTACCTGTGAGCCGCTGGACAGCACCCCGCAGATCGCTGCGGCCATCAGGGACCGGCTGGCCTCGCGCAAGGCATGAGATTTAAGGAACTGGACATGGCGACGGAACACGTGAAGCTGCTCATCATTGGCTCGGGCCCGGCTGGCTACACCGCTGGCATCTATGCCGCGCGCGCCATGCTGGAACCGGTTCTCGTCGCGGGCATCCAGCCGGGCGGCCAGCTGACCATCACCACCGATGTGGAGAACTATCCCGGCTTTGCCGAGCCGATCCAGGGCCCCTGGCTGATGGAGCAGATGCAGCTGCAGGCCGAGCATGTCGGCACGCGCATCGTGCATGACATCATCACCGAGGTGGACCTGTCGAAGCGCCCGTTCCGCGCCGTTGCCGATGGCGGCACCGAGTTTCTGGCCGATGCCGTGATCATCGCCACCGGCGCGCAGGCGCGCTGGCTGGGCCTGCTTTCGGAAGTGGATTTCATGGGTGCGGGCGTTTCGGCCTGCGCCACCTGCGACGGCTTCTTCTACCGCGGCAAGGAAGTGATCGTGGTCGGCGGCGGCAATACGGCCGTCGAGGAAGCGCTCTACCTCGCGAATCTGGCCTCCAAGGTGACGGTCGTGCACCGCCGCGACAGCTTCCGTTCAGAGCGCATCCTGCAGGAGCGGCTGTTCGCCAATCCGAAGATCAATGTGGTGTGGGATTGCGTTGTGGACGAAATCCTCGGCGGCGGCATGCCCAAGGCCGTCACGGGCGCACGACTCAAGAACGTCAAGACCGGCGAAACGCACGAACTCAAGGCCGACGGCGTCTTCATCGCCATCGGTCATGCACCGTCGGTCGATCTGTTCCGCGGCCAGCTGACGCTGAAGCCGAATGACTACATCTTCACCGAGGCCGACAGCACCCGCACTTCCGTGCCGGGCGTCTTTGCCGCCGGTGACGTGACCGACGACATCTACCGCCAGGCCGTCACCGCCGCCGGCATGGGCTGCATGGCCGCCCTTGAAGCGGAGAAGTTTCTGGCCGAACATGCGCTTGAGGCGGCAAAGGCTGGCTGAAACAGCCAGAATCGGGCTGACCCGCCAAAGAGGGGCGGCGGAAGAGGAGAAACAGGCGCATGATGGACTGGGACAAGCTGCGCATTTTCCATGCCGCCGCACAGGCAGGCAGCTTCACGCATGCGGGCGACAGCCTGAACATGAGCCAGTCCGCCGTCAGCCGTCAGGTCAGCGCGCTGGAGCAGGATCTCGGCATCCCGCTGTTCCACCGCCACGCGCGCGGCCTTCTGCTCACCGAGCAGGGCGAACTCCTCTACCGCACGGCCCGCGAGGTGCTGATGAAGCTGGAGGCCGTGCAGACGCGCCTCACCGACAGCCGCGAAAAGCCCTCCGGCGTGCTGCGCATCACCACCACGGTGGGCCTTGGCTCCACGTGGCTGACGGCGCGCATCAACGAGTTCATCGACCTTTATCCGGACATGGAACTGCGGCTGATCTTCGATGACGAGGAGCTGGACCTTGGCATGCGCGAAGCGGATGTGGCCATCCGCCTGCGCCAGCCGACACAGCCGGACCTGATCCAGCGCAAGCTCTTCACCGTGCACTTCCACATCTACGCTTCACCGCATTACCTGAAGCGCTATGGCACCCCGAAGACGATCGAGGATCTGGACAATCACCGCATCGTCACCTTCGGCGAGCATGCGCCCGCCTATCTGCGCGACATGAACTGGCTGGAAACGGCGCACCGCCCGCTGGGCGAGCCGCGCCGCATCGTGCTGCGCGTCAACAATGTGGTGGCGATCAAGCGCGCGGTGGATCAGGGCATCGGCGTGGCCATCCTGCCGGACTACATCGTCGAGAATGACACGGGCGTGGTGCCGATCCTCACCCATCTGGAAGACCAGATCCCCAGCTTCGACACCTATTTCGTCTATCCGTCCGAGCTGAAAAACACGGCGCGCATCACCGCCTTCCGTGATTTTCTGCTGGCCAAGGCCGAACGCTGGTCCTACTGACCGGCGTTCCGCCGCTGGACAGAATGCCGCAGCGCAGAAAACGCCTCCACGATCATATCCCTTTGATTTCTTAGCGCTTCCGGGAAGAATAGCGTCCAGCTGCAGCCTGTACGCTCCTGCGAACTCATCCATCAAAATACCAGCCAGAACGAATTCGCCTGAAAAACAGGCAATTCTTGAAACTGCACGAAATCTGACCACAAGGTCAAAATCTGCACAAAGCACACATCAAGCCTCTGAATCAAAAAAGGAAATATGATTTCCCCGGGCCAAATGTGACAGGATTGTGCAGGACTGACATATTAGTCATTCCTTAAACGCATGGCTGACCTGCGCAGGTGCCACTTGTTTAATCAGCTTGTGCACTGCATATAAGCATCACTGTTGGTTCTGCGGCGTCGCACTCTCCTCCCAGCGACGCCAATTCAGCCAGCTGTTCCCCTCTGGAAGGTGATTTTCCACGCTGTGGAAAATCAAAAATAACTGCCGGGTCTTTTGACCCGGCTTTTTTTTGCCTTGTGGCCTGGAAGTGGAACGCGCTTAGGCTGATGCCGCTCGGACGTAGCAACAGGAAACTCCACCTTTGAAATGCAAAAGCGCTTGAGATGGCTGCTTTCAGCGAGTCCGTTCCCTATCCATCGTCATCCCGGACGCAGCGAAGCGGAGATCCGGGACCGGTGAGCCAAGGTCCCGCGGCTATGGCTCCTAAACACAACCAACTTATACCCCGGCTCACCGGTCCCGGATCGCGCGAAGCGCGTCCGGGATGACGGCGGAGAGGCCTCAATCAAAAGAAAAAAAGGCCCCGGAGATACCCCGGAGCCTTCCAACTTACATCCCAGAAGCCACACAGCTTCACATGAACAGCTTCTCGCCTTCCATGCCCTTGTAGAGGCCGGCGACCTGTTCGGCGTAGCCGTTGTAGAGAAGGGTCGGCACGGTTTCGCCGGTGCCCAGCACGTCCTCCTGCGCCTGGCTCCAGCGCGGGTGAGCAACCTCCGGGTTCACATTGGCCCAGAAGCCGTATTCGGTCGGCCCCAGCGCTTCCCACATGGTCTTTGGCCGCTCGTCGGTGAAGGTGATGCGGACGATGCTCTTGATCGACTTGAAGCCGTATTTCCACGGCAGGGCGAGGCGCAGCGGCGCGCCGTTCTGCTTGGGCAGCGGCTTGCCATAGACACCGGTCACCATGAAGGCCAGTTCGTTGGTGGCCTCGGCCATGGTAACACCCTCCACATAGGGCCACGGATACCAGACCATGTTCTGGCCCGGCGCAATGCTCGCGTCCTGGAAGGTCTCGAAACGCAGGTATTTGGCGCCTGCCTGCGGGCTCGCCAGCTTCACCAGTTCCGACAGCGCAAAGCCGGACCAGGGCACGGCCATGGACCAGGCCTCGACGCAGCGGAAGCGGTAGAGCCGCTCTTCCAGCGGCATGGCCTTCAGAAGATCATCGATGCCGATCTGCTGCGGCTTGTCCACCATGCCGTCGATGGTCACCGTCCACGGGCGGATGGGTAGGGACTGCGCCGCACGAGCGATGCTCTTGCTGGTGCCGAATTCATAGAAGTTGTTGAAGCTGGTGACATGCTTTTCCTGGCTGAGGGCACGGTCCAGCGTATAGGCCTCGTTGCGCGTCACCGGATAGAGGCTGGCGCTCGGGTCTGCGGCACCATCCTGCGCCCTTGCGCCGGATGGCAGCCCCGCCCCCAGTGCCAGCGCGCCCGCACCCGCCATGCCCGCCAGAACCGCGCGGCGGTTCCAGAACAGGTGCTCCGGTGTTGCCATATGCTCGGGCAGGGCCCAGCCCGGCTTGCGGATGATATGCATCTTGTCCTCCTGATCAGCGCCCACAGAAAACGCCTGAAATTCTGAAGATGCAAATAACGCTCTGGTGACGTCTGGCGAGCCCCTGCGCACGCAGGATTGAGCGCTCTTTGTGCCTATCGGGAAAAGATGAGGCCGGCGCCCGTCCGCACCGGCCTCGCCCCTCCTGTTGGCAGCAGCCCGAAGGGCTGCATGGAGAGCTCCTTTATGCAGCCTTCTGGCGCTCGCGGGCAAGTATCTGATCTGCGAGCTTACCGGTCACCTCTGCCAGATGGTCAAAGCGGCGGTGGAAGCTGCCCGCCCCTGCCGTTGCTGACCGCAATTCCACGATCAGACCGTCCAGCTCCGCCTGCGGCATCAGGCAGCGCACCTCGTCCCACCCGGCCCAGCCGGGCCTTGCATCAAAGCCGAGGATCTGGCCGCGCCTAGCAGGGATGATGGCGTTGATGCGTGCCGTCGCTTCGGACGGGCACACCACGATCACCTCGTCCATCGGCTCCAGCAGCACCGGGCTGCACTCCGGCAGCCCTTCCCGCATCGCCGTGATCGCCGCCATGCGGAAGGCCTGATCGGAACTGTCGACCGAGTGATAGGACCCGTCCGTCAGCACGACCGAAATATCCACCAGCGGGAAGCCCAGCGCGCCATGGCCCAGCGCCTCGCGCACCCCTTCTTCCACGGATGGGATATACTGGCGCGGCACCACGCCGCCGGTGATCTTCTCGGCAAAGACAAAGCCCTCGCCACGCCCCAGCGGCCGGATTTCCAGCACCACATCGCCGAACTGGCCATGCCCGCCCGACTGTTTCTTGTGCCGCCCGCGCACGCTGGTGCCCTTGCGGATGGTCTCGCGGTAAGCGATCTGCGGCGCGCGCGCCTCCACCGTCAGGCCATACTTGCCCTTGAGCCGGGCCAGCGCGACACGCAGGTGCATTTCGCCCTGCCCTTCCAGCAGGGTTTCGCCGGTCGCCTCGCTCAGCCGCGCATGCAGGGCGGGGTCTTCCTCTGTCAGTTTATGCAGAGCAGCGGAGAGCTTCACATCGTCCTTGTGGTCAGCCGTGGAGATGGCAAGCCCCATCACCGGCTCCGGCCGGCGGAAAGGCATCCACTGCCGGATAGGTTCCTTCAGCCCCAGCAGCATGCCGGTCTGCGCCCCGTCGAGCTTCGCCAGCGCCACGGTTTCCCCCTCTCCTGCCGCGCCCCGGCGGCTCGCCTGCTGGCCGAACAGCGAAAGCAGGCCGGATGGCTTCTCCGCTCCGCCCTCCGGCAGATGCAGCCCCTGCCCCTCGGCCACCGTGCCGCCCAGCACCCGCGTCACCGACAGCTTGCCGCCATGCAGCGTGTGCAGCGTCTTCACCACCACGCCCGCTTCGGTGGAGGGGCTCAGGCCCAGCCGCGCCCGCGTCGCCACCACATCCGGCCCCTCGTGCCGCAGGGCCTTCATCAGCCGCTGGATGCCGTTACCGTGTTCTGCCGAGCCGATGAATACGGGGCAGATCAGCCCCTGCCGCATTTCTTCGGCGAGATCCGTGAACACCCGCTCGCGGCCTGGCGCCATGTCCTCCAGCAGGGTTTCCATCAGCACATCGTCGTGGTCGGCCAGCCGCTCCAGCATGGAGAAGCGCGCTTCCACCTCGCGGGCGAGTTCATCACCCGGCATGTCGATCACGAGACTTTCCGCATGCTCGCGGTAGACAAAGGCCCGCTCCAGGGCAAGATCGATGAAACCCACGGCGATGCCGTTCTTCCAGATCGGGATCTGCCGCAAGACCAGCGGCACGCTGGAGGCCGGCTGCAGCATCTGCAGCACGTCGCGCACCCGCTGGGTGGCCTTGTCGATCTTGTTGAGGAACAGAAGCCGGGGCACACCGCGCTCTTCCAGCATCTTGAGGATCAGTTGCAGCGCGGGAACCTTCTTCTCGTCCGCTTCCGCCACCACGATCGCCAGATCCGCGCCGCACAGGGCGCCTTCCGTGTCAGTGAGGAACTCGACGGAGCCGGGGCAATCGAGGAAGGTATAGTGGTCCCCCAGATACTCCGTCCCGGCGATGTTCATCTCGATGCTCATGCCATGAGCCCGCGCCTCCGGCGAGGCATCCCCCGTCATGTTGCCGCCTGCCTGGCTGCCTTGTCTGGAAATTGCCCCCGTGCGCGCCAATATGGCTTCCATCAGGGTTGTCTTGCCGCTTCCGAAGGGCCCGACAATCGCGATGCAGCGGGGGCCGGATCGTCTGCCGCTGCTGGTGCTTTCCTGAATGCCGCTCATGCTGCCGTCTCCCGTTGGCTTGTGTTGCCAGCGCGAGGATCGCGGCAGGAGATGACGCCGCGTCTGCGCGCCGTCCACCCGCTGCAGGGACATGAGCCGTCTTGTCCGGACGCTCCGGAGCCGGGCCAGGCCCTGCGGCGTTTGAGCATTGCAGCTCCGCGCGCGTTTGACGCCGCCACGTCGCTGTTGAAGGCATCGTCGCGCCGCGCGGGCGCCATTTGCAAGCAAAAGATGTGCGGCACTGCAGCATCAAACGGCCTTGCCCCTGCCGCATCTGCGGGCCACAACAAGGCCAGAGACAACCGGACGAGGCAGCGAAGGGCCGAAGTCAGCATGCAGATCCAGACGCTCAAAGGCCTTGTTGCAACCGCCCTGCTTCTGTCGGCAGCCCTGCTGCCGTTTAACTCAGGCTCCGAAGCTCAGGCCCAGACCTCCGCCCTGCGCCGCTCCAGCGACAACGGCACCGCCGCCGCCCCGTCCATGCGCGGCCAGGCCGGGCGCATGCTTCTGGACAAAAGCCAGCAGCAGCAGACGCAAGGCCTCGACAAGCGCCAGCAGATCGAAGCCGAACACCGCCGCGAGCGGGCCAGGGAACTCGCCCAGCCCTGCACCCAGCCCGGCTGCCCGACAAAGCCGGAATACCGGGATGTTTACGGGAAGCCAAAGAAGCGCTGAAACAATAGAGCTCTGGCAATTTACAAAGGTAGAGTTTTGCGGGCGCCGCTGCAGCCCCTCCATCGTCATCCCGGCCAAGCGCAGCGCGAGCCGGGACCGGTGAGCCGGGTACTCTTTGATTTGGTCAGCTGAGCAAAGACCGATAGACCTTGACTCACCGGTCCCGGATCTCCGCTTTGCTGCGTCCTGGATGACGATGGAGAGGACTTTAACAGCAAAAAACCCGCCGGTTTTCACCGGCGGGCTCTTCAATCACTTACCGTCAGAAACGGCTCAGCGCAGGTTAGCGCAAAAGCGCTGGATGCGCTGGCAGGCGTCTTCCAGGGCTTCGGTTGCGGTGGCGTAGGAGATGCGGAAGTTCGGGCCAAGGCCGAAGGCCGAGCCCTGCACCACGGCAACGCCTTCAGCTTCCAGCAGCTCGGTCACGAAGTCCTCGTCGGTCTCGATGACCTTGCCGGACGGCGCGGTCTTACCGATGCAGCCTTCGCAGGACGGGAACACGTAGAACGCGCCTTCCGGTACCGGGCAAACGAGACCCTTGGCCTGGTTCAGCATGGACACCACCAGATCGCGGCGGGCCTTGAAGATCTCGTTGTTCTTCGGGATGAAGTCCTGCGTGCCGTTCAACGCTTCCACGGCCGCATACTGGGCGATGGAGCTGGGGTTGGACGTGGACTGGGACTGCACCGTCGCCATCGCCTTGATCAGCTGCACCGGACCGGCCGCATAGCCGATGCGCCAGCCGGTCATGGCATAGGCCTTCGAGACACCGTTCACCGTCAGCGTGCGGTCATAGAGCGACGGCTCGACCTGCGCCGGGGTGGTGAACTCGAAGTTGTCGTAGACGAGGTGCTCATACATGTCGTCGCTCATCACCCACACATGCGGATGACGGACGAGCACATCGGTGAGCGCCTTCAGCTCGGCGCGCGTGTAGGCGGCGCCCGAGGGGTTCGACGGCGAGTTGAAGATGAACCACTTGGTCTTCGGCGTGATCGCCGCTTCCAGCGCTTCGGCCGTGATCTTGAAGGTCTTCTTGTCGGCCTCCACGATCACCGGCGTGCCGCCGGCCAGCTCCACCATGTCCGGGTAGCTCACCCAGTACGGCGTCGGGATCAGCACTTCGTCGCCGGGGTTCACGGTGGCGATGAGGGCATTGTAAAGCACCTGCTTGCCGCCGGTGCCGACCGTCACCTGTGCCGGGGTGTAGGTCAGGCCGTTCTCGCGCTTGAACTTGGCGCAGATCGCCTCCTTCAGCTCGGGAATGCCGTCCACGGCGGTGTATTTGGTCTTGCCCTCATTGATGGCCTTGATCGCCGCAGCCTTGATGTTTTCCGGGGTATCGAAGTCCGGTTCGCCAGCGCCAAGACCGATAACGTCCCGGCCGGCGGCTTTCAGCTCACGCGCCTTGTTGGTGACCGCAATCGTTGCGGACGGTTTCACACGCGAAAGAGCATCGGCAATAAAGCCCATGAGGGTCCTCCATAGGAGACATGGTGATTTCGAGCGCGCGGACCCTAAGCCGACAACAGAACAGCCGCAAGGCCAAAGACCCGCAGAAGGGCGTCTAGCGTCAACTTTTGTGCCAAAAAATAAAACCACCCGGACGGCAGGCAGACCAATGTTCGAAAAACGGCAGCCGCCCTCCCTGACCATCAGGGGCTATTGAACCTGCCGGACATCATCGCATGTGCGTACGGCATGAGGGAAAGAGTGCCGCCCGGCCTTCCCTCTCAGGCCCGGCTTTCCAGCACCAGATGCGGCGGGTCCTCGTCGTTGTCGATGAAGATCGCGCGGATGCGCTTGTTTCTGGACGAGCCGTCAAGGCCGTTCACCACCACGGCGATGGGAATGTTGTTGGCCTTTTTCGCGGCCTCAAGCAGCAGCCCGTAGCTCTTGGGATGCAACAGCGTTTCGGTGATGGGATGCTCATCCATCGACTGCTGGGTCAGCTGAAAGGCCTTGCGCGCCGCCTTGTTGGCCGCCAGCATCTTGCGTGTCTTCGTGTCGACGACGATCAACGGCGACGTCATCACATCGAAAATCCGGGTAAAATCCGCTTCGCCGTGGCCATCCGGCTCTGCCGTAAAGACGACACCTCCGGCGGTTTCTGAAAGGCGGAAGAACAGCGCTGAATAGTTCATCACCATCGTGTCGCCATTGGGCATCTTGAAACGCCCCTTGCCGGAGGCGCTGGACGTGCGGGCGAGAACCGTCTGGATCAGCGCCGCCAGCGTCTTGCCGACCCGCTTCGGGATATGGGCGATGTTGCGCCCGATGCAGAGCGCCGGATCGTCAATGCCGAAGGCGTGAAAGAAGCCGGGGCTGGCATAGCGGACATAGCCGAAGTTATCCGCTGTCATGACGATCTTGCCGGAATTCTCGACGAAGTGCTTCAGGATGGGCGCAAGGCCGCGCACCACATGCCCGCCCTCTCCGCCGGCGGCAACGGCCGAAGGATGGCAAATGACAAACTGGCGCCCATCGCCTGCGTCGTAACGCCAGCCGGTCAGGCTGATGCCGGCAATGCCGCTCTCCGCATCCGTGCCCACATCCATCGGGCCGCACTTGCCTTTCCGGATGACGGTGTTGAACAGATTGAGAAGATTTTTCTGCGTCTGCGGCGCCAGCGCGGAAAGCGCCTCGGACAGGGCGGCCTGTTTCAGCCCGGCCCCCTTGCCCTCGATCTGGGCCGTCGAGGTTTCGAGCCACATCAGCCGCTTGGCGGATGGATCGGCGATCAGAAACCAAAGGCCTGAGAGGCTGAGATGCGGCCCGGCGTGGGCATCCGGCACCGCGGAAGCCGCAGTCTGCAAAAGCTTCTGGTCCGGCGCCTGCATCACTGCCGCCGCCGCCTCGCTTGATCCGCTCATGCCTCTTGCCCGTCCCTGGCGGGCCCATCCCCGCGCCGAAACATCCAGTACGTTCCGGTATCGCCTGCAAGGGCAAAAATCCAGTGAAGATGATCGTTACAAACTGAAACTTTTCCCGCCACGAAATGGCCATGAAAAATGCTGCAACCCGCCCGTTTCCGGGCCGCAGGCCGTCGCATTTTCAGGCCAGTTTCTGCCCGTCTGGGCGCTGATGAAAGGGCCTTGGAATGGTAGATCAGACGATGCTCGACCCACAGAACTCCTTCAAGGAGATTTTCCGGCTCACCCCCTTCACCGCCGCCGGCGGTGCTGGCGTTGCAGCCGTTGCGATTTATGCGGTGACCGCGTCCCCCTCAGAAGATGGCCTGATGCTGACGCTGGCAGCGGCCTTCGCCGGCATGCTCTCCCTGACCCTCAGCCTCGGCATGAAGCTGCTGCAGGATCTGGAGGCGCGCCCGCTGCGGCAGGCATTCCCCGTGACGGAGAGGACCTGCGATGACCGGAGCTGACCGCACAGCCACAGGCTCCTCTGCGCCGGAACCGGAACGGCAGGCACAAGCAGGGAACACCCGGATGGATGCCCCGCCGATGGCCACCATCCGCACTGCACGCAAGACGCGTCCCGAAGACGAGGCGAGCCTGCGCCCCCTCGGCATGGCGATTGTGTTCGGCGTCATGCTCGCCGCTGCCGTTGCCTTCCTCGGCTCTTCGCCTTCGGCGCATGAGCCTGGGCAGAACAATGCCGCTCAACAGGACATGCAGCACCCCGCGCAGGCCGGCAAGGACCTGCGCCACCTGCAGGCTCTGCGCTCCGGGTGAAGCTCCGGCCAGATCCGTTGTGCATTCATGCGAAAGCCCCGGGAGCGCGCTCTGCGGGGCTTTCGCATGTCCGGCACACACCTGGCCGCGTGCCGCATTGCACCAGCCGCCTCCGGGTCTGCCCCGTTGCGTCTCTGTTCATCCAATGACTTAATGAGGGAGTGAAAGACACATGGAGTTCTGCCATGGCCGTTGAACTGACCCTGTCGCCTGAAACAATCCGCATGCTGGTGCAGAAGGCCCGCTCCGCAGCTGCCGCCCTCAACGACGCTTTCGAGGAAGACCGCGGCAATGGCATCGACTTTGATGAGGACCATCTCTCCGACCTCCACATGCACGATGGCCTTGCGGAAGAGGAATCCATTGACCTCAGCGAGGAGGAACTGCGGGAGCTGATCTCGGACCTGAACGTGGATGAGTCGGCCGAACTGGTCGCCATTGCCTGGGTCGGCCGCGGCGACTTTGATGCCAGCGACTTCGATCAGGCCGTCGAGGAGGCCCGTGCCCGGGGCATGAAGAGTGCTGCCAGCTATCTCATCGGCCTGCCCCTGCTCGCCGACTATCTGGAAAACGGCTTGGAAACACTCGGCTTTTAGGACTTTTTCCACAGCCGCGGAAAAAACATGCAGGACAACGGAACCGGAGGGTCAAATAGGGCTTTAACCAGACGTTAACCATATGCAACGTTCCTAGGGACGTCACATATGGACCACACCCAACCGGGAGGAGCCCTGAGATGAGCATTCAGGATCGTTATGGTACCGATAGTCTCGTCAGCAGTCCGCGTTCACCCTGGCCCTATGTAGCGGGCTTTATCGCAGTTTCAGCCTTTGCCAGCGTTCTGGCGTCCGCCTTTCTTGGCTAGGCATACCGTCAGGCACCTGCCCGGCTCGCTCCGGCAGCCTGCCAGAAGCGCCGGGCACGGCAGGCGGAGTTTCAACGGATCTCCGCAATGACCGCCAGCCCGGCACCCAGTTCCCCAAGTACCGGTTCTTCCACGCTGCGCCTTCACGGGCTGGACCTTGCCCGTGGCCTCGCGCTGCTGGCCATGGTGTCCTATCACCTGTCCTGGGATCTGTCCTGGTTCGGGATCGTGGACTGGCCCGTCAACGAGGATGGCGGCTGGCAGACCTATGCCCGGCTGATTGCTGGCACCTTCCTGTTTCTCGCCGGTATCAGCCTCACCCTGGCTCATGCCAGCGGCATCCGCTGGCGCGCCTTCTGGCGGCGGGAAGCCGTGATCCTGATGGCCGCAGCCGCTGTCAGCGCCGGCACATGGTATGCACTTGAAGCCAACATGGTGCGCTTCGGCATTCTCCACTGCATTGCTGCAGCCAGCCTGCTGTCCCTGCCCTTTGTCCGCCTGCCAGCCTTTGCGTCCGTTGCCGCCGCGCTGCTGGTCTTCTCCCTGCCCTTCTGGGCTGCTGGCCCTGCCTTCGACGGGCCGCTGTGGCTCTGGACAGGACTTGGCGACCCCGGCTTTTCCAGCGTGGACTGGGTGCCGCTGGTGCCCTGGGCAGGCGCAACCCTGCTGGGCGTTGCTGCCGGGCATATGCTGCGGCGGCCCGGCCTTCGGGAACAGGCCTCCCGCTGGCAGCCGCGCTCCGCTTTCGGCCATCTGCTTTGCCGGGGTGGACGCCACTCGCTGGCTGTCTATCTGATCCATCAGCCGGTTCTATTCGGCAGCCTCTGGCTGGTGGCAGCCAGCGGCGTCATCGAGGACAGAACCTCCCGTGACTTTCAGGAAAACTGCACCCTGACCTGCACGGCGGGCGGTGTGGAACAGCCCGCCTGCGCGCGCATCTGTTCCTGCACACTGACCGCCATGAAGTCTGACGGCCTGTGGGACAAGCTGCTGGGCAATCCGGAAGATACCGGCCTTCTGAGCCAGATGAACACGAGCCATGCTGCTTGCGTGCAGCAGGAGTTCGAGGCCAATCCGCCGCAGTGACCGCAGCGCTCAGGCGCCGGCGCTGTGTCTCGCGCGCGCCAGCCGCTCCGCCGCAAAGGCCCTGAAATCCGCCGCATCATTGCCGCGCGCGGCCTGCCCCAGCGCCCAGAGCGCGGAAATGCCATCGCAGACCGGCTTCATCGCGGCCACCCGGCGGCGCATCAGGTCAGGGTCTTCGCCATGGGCAAGGCTTGCGGCATGGGCGGCCAGAAGCGCGGCTTCGGCAGCCGCATCCAGCCCGCATTCCAGCACCGCATAAGCCAGATCCCAGGCTGGATCGGACCAGCCCGCATATTCCCAGTCGATCAGCCACAGGCGCTCGGCGTCACTGAGGATATTCCCCGGCACCAGATCGCAATGGCATGGGGCGGGCAGCCCCTGCGGCACTGCTGCAAGGCCACCGGCAACATCCCGCAGAAAGGCAAGATCTTCCGGTGCAGCACCGTCTGCCTCTGCCGCAAGGATCATCTCCCGAAGCCGCTGCGAGGGCACGAAGACCGGCGGCCGCGCCAGCCCGCCGAAAGCGGCAGCCGCCCCATGCAGCCGCGCCAGCAACGCCCCCAGAAGCTCTGCCCCGGCAACACCCGCCGCTGCAAGCGGATGGGCATCCGGCACCGCCTCGATCAGCATCACGCCTTGCTCCGGCACCGCCAGGACCACCCGCGGCCCCAGTCCCAGCCGTTCGGCAACGCGCGAAAACTCAGCCTCGGTCTGGCGGTCGACAAGCCCCCGGTTCTCCGCCCGCTCCACCCGCAGGACAAGGCTGCCCGCCTCCCCCGCCAGCCGGTAAACGTGATTGCTGAGGCCCGAGACCGCCGTCACCTGCAGCAGGTCTCCTCCCTCCCGGCGCAGCGCCATAGCCAGCGGCGGACAGGCCGCAAGAACAGCCGCAAGAGGCGCAGGCAAAGGCAGGGGCAACAGATCAGGCATGAACGGGAACCACGAAACCGGGCGGGCAGCAAAGTGCATCCCTTCTGCTCCATCCTGTCCCCGGCGGCAAGCGCCAGCCGCAAGCGCAGTTTCCACGCGCCTCTTCCCGGAGCGGCGGACTCACCGCATACTCACGCCATGACCGAAAAGCCCGCCATCACCATCACCTACTGCCGCCAGTGCAACTGGATGCTCCGCTCCGCCTGGCTGGCGCAGGAACTGCTGTCCACCTTCTCCGAGGAAATCGGCTCGGTCACCCTCATCCCTGGCACCGGCGGGGTGTTCGTCATCACCTGCGACGGCACGCAGATCTGGGAGCGCAAGGAAGACGGCGGCTTCCCCGAGGCCAAGGTGCTGAAACAGCGCCTGCGCAATCTCGTCTGGCCGGAGCGGGACCTCGGCCATTCGGACGGGCATAAAAGCGGCGCCTAGCCGCTGATTTCCGCCAGCCCATCGCGCAGGACCTGTGGATCGGCCGTCATCCTTGCTTCAAGGGCACCATGCACCTCATCCCAGATGGGCACCGCAGCGGCAAGCGTCAGCGCCCCGGCTTGCGTCAGATGCAGCCGCTTGCCGCGTCTGTCCTTCGGATCCGGCAAAACCTCCACCCAGCCCTTGCGCGCCAGCGGCTTCAGCGCCGCCGTCAGCGTTGTCCGGTCCATGCCCAGAAGCCCGGCCACCTGCCCCAGCGCCGGAGCCTCCGGCCGGTTCAACGCCATCATCAGGGAGAATTGCTGGTTCGTCAGCCCGGTGGGCTTCAGCGCCAGATCAAAGCGGCGCGCCAGTGCGCGGGCGGCACGCTGGGCGAAAAGGCACAGGCAGGTGTCCTTCACCTGCAGGGTCTTGGCATAGGGAACGGGCGGGGTGTTTGACATGGTCTATTTATGTTGATATCAACTCATATCGTCAATCGGCAGTTTTCGGGGATAGAGCGCCCTGATCCGGCGCGCAAGCGCGCTCGTGCCGGACGGCACCAATCAGCAACCGGGAGAGGAGGCCCGTCATGCAACCTTCAACCGCAACAGAGCATCACAAGATCCTGCGCAGGCTCGCGGGCGAATGGCGGATGGTCTCGTCCACCGGTCACCCGGATTATGATCCGGAGGATCCGGCGAAGCGCTGGATCGAAACCGGCCGCATGCTCGGAGATCTCTGGGCGATCATCGAAACGCGCGGCCCCATGCCGGATGGTGAACCGGCAGAAATGCTGATGACCATCGGCTACGACCCTGCCCTTGGCCGCTACACCGGCACCTGGACCGGCTCCATGATGGATTATCTCTGGATCTACCGCGGCTGGCTGGAAGACGAGGGACAGACGCTGGTTCTGGAAGCCGATGGCCCGGATTTCGACACGCCGGGCAAAAGCGCCGTCTACCGCGACGTGATCCGCTTCCTGCCGGACGGCACCCGCAGCTTCACAGGCAGCGTGCAGCAGCCGGACGGCACCTTCCGCGACTTCATGACCCACATTCTGGCTCCAGCCTGACGGCTAGCCCCCTTTAATTTGCAATGAGGAGACTCCCATGATCGGGAAATTCATCTGGTACGAGCTGATGACCACGGACCCGGAAGCAGCCGCTGCGTTCTATTCGGACGTGGCGGGGTGGCAGGTCTCGGATTCGGGCATGCCGGGCTTCGATTACACGCTTCTGACCGTTCCCGGCCAGCCGATGCCCAGCGCAGGCCTGATGGCCCTGCCGGACGAACTGGCAGGCTCAGGCGTGCCGCCCCATTGGATCGGCTATGTGGGTGTTGCCGATGTGGATGCCAAGGCGGCCGAATTTGCCGCCAGCGGCGGCAGGATTGTCCGGCCGGCAGAGGATATCCCGCAGGTCGGCCGCTTTGCCGTCGTGGCCGATCCGCACGGCGCCGTCCTCAGCCTGTTCAAGCCGGACATGCCGGATGGGCCTCTGCCGCCGGAACCGGCCATGGGCCTTCCCGGCACCTTCGGCTGGAGCGAGCTTTATGCCGGAGACGGCGCGGAAGCCTTCACCTTCTACAGCAAGATGTTCGGCTGGGAGAAGGACATGGCCGTCGATATGGGGCCAATGGGCACCTACCAGTGCTTCGCCCTGAACGGCCAGGGCATCGGCGGCATCATGACCAAAATGCCGGACATGCCGCAGCCTTTCTGGAACTACTACATTAACGTCGAAGCTCTTGACGCCGCCATCGCCCGCGTCACCAAGGCCGGCGGCAAGGTCATCCACGGCCCGCAGGAAGTCCCCGGCGGCGCCTGGATCATCAACGCCCTCGACCCGCAAGGCGCCATGTTCTCGCTGGTTTCGATGAAGCGGTGACAAAGAAAACCTTCAGCCCGAGCCTGTCCGAAGGCCCGGGCTGAGAGCTGGTCAAGCCCGTGCGGCGCTTGAGCATTTTCAAGGCATGATGCGTCACCATCGAAAGCCTTGGTATCAGTCCTGCTGGCCCGCTTCGGCAAATACCTCGCGCGCGGCATTGAGGCCGTTGATTGCGGCCGGAAGCCCGCCATAGACAGCCATCTGCCAGACAGCCTCTACAATTTCCCCGCGGCTCGCCCCTGCCGCCAGCGCATGGGCAATATTCACCTTCAGCTGCGGGCCGGTCTGGCCGCCCAGCGCCGTGAGTGCGGCGACCGTGCAGAGCTGCCGGGTTTTCAGATCCAGCCCGGTGCGGGCATAGTGGCGGCCATAGGCCCATTCCACCAGACTTTCGCTAAAGCCCGGCACCAGATCGTCATACCGCTCTGCGAGCACCTGCTCGAGACCGGGATTCAGCAGACGGACGACATCACGTCCCTGTTCAAGCGCTGCAGTCATCATGCTCTCCGTTTGGCTTTGCGAACGGCCGGAGCTCCAGCCTGTGAGGCCGGAACAGCCGCCGGATCTTCGGCTTCCCCGGCTTCGATCTTGCGGTACAGCGCCACCTTGCCGTCGAGCAGTTCCAGCGTTTGCTGCAGTTCCCAGATGCTGGCCGAAACCTTCTGGCGGTGCCGCTCAATCATCTCCCGCCGCTCACGGGCCGTGGCGGCTCCCCGTGCCCGCAGCTCCGCATAGGCCAGCCGGTCACGGATGCCCATGCCGGTGGCCTTCAGCCTTTCGAGGAACTCAAGCCAGCGCAGGGCCGGCTCGTCATAAACCCGGTGGCCGCCGGCATCCCGCAAAGGGGGCGGGATCAGGCCGATCTTTTCGTAGTAGCGCAAGGTATCGACACTCAGGCCCGTCCGGGCCGCGAGATCACCGATCTTCATGAAACCTCTTTCCCGGGCATGCCCTGCTTCTCCGCAAGCCGCCCGCATGGCTGTTCGATCCATGACATTTGCCCAGTTGCGCTGGACAATTACCAACGCTAGGTGCTGGAGCGCACTCCAGGTCAAGCCGGTTTTTTCCGCTTTCTCACCGCGTCCGGGATCGCCCGGCCTTGCCTGGCGGTGTCAGGGTGATCGACGCCCGCGATCCGAACAGGACAAGCACACATACAACCTGTTGTACTGATTGCGACTTTCTCCTACTCATGGAGTCAGGAGATCGCCATGACACAAGCCGTCCTGTATCATAAAGTCGACAGCATCTACGACGACATAACGGGAAAGCAGTATCACTTCCCGAAACAGTACCTCAAACGGATGGAACAAACCGTCGGAGACTGGATCGTCTATTATGGCCCCATGCCGAGGTCCAAAGGGGGTTTTTATTTTGGCGTCGCACGTGTCAAAAACATAACTGCTGACACCAAGATCGAAAATCACTTCTACGCCCACCTGACCGACTATATCGACTTCGACAGATGGGTTCACTACATGGAAAATGGCGGTTATGAGCAGCGCATGGTTCTGCCTGATGGACGGCCGAACGGTGGACTGACGGTCAACGCGGTTCGCCTTCTGGAGCCGTCCGAATTTCAGGCTATCGTGACGGCCGGCATCGCAAATCCCGATGAATGGCCGGATCGCGTCGATGCTCCGCAGGATGCAGATCATGTGCCCGCTCAGCCCGGCCTTGGCGAAACGCCGCAGGCACCATTCTTTGGACCTGAGGTCAACAGACTCATCATCCCTCAATTGCTGAATCGGCGCTTCCGGGATGCAAAATTCAAACAGAACATTCGTCGCGTCTACGATCGCACATGCGCATTCACAGGCCTGCGACTGATCAACGGCGGCGGTCGACCCGAGGTGGAAGCTGCACATATCGTGCCTGTGGAGCATGGTGGTTCGGATTCAATCCAGAACGGCATTGCTCTTTCGGGTACGGTTCACTGGATGTTCGATAGGGGTCTCCTGTGCATGCAGGACGACTACACGATCACTCCATCGCGGCACCTGAACTACGATGTCTCGCACCTTTTGCACAAAGATATGAAGGCTCGCGTGCCTGAGCTTGCGCACCTGCGGCCGCATCCAGATTGCCTCAAATGGCATCGGGAACAGGTTTTCAAACAGTGATTAGCCAGAACAAAGCCGCAACACCCCCTTTCCCCGGCAGCGGTTTCGGCCCATATTGCACGGCATGAGCAAGAAGCCTGTCTCCCCCTCCACTCCGGCCCCCTCCAGCCAGCCGGAAGGCTTTGGCGAAGCGCCTCAGGCGGCGTTTGAGGGCGCGCCTCTGCCATCCGTCAACCTGTCCGGATCGATTGCCGACTGGGCGGAAGAGATCGCGGGAGCGGCGGAGAAGCTTCCGGCTGAACCACCCGCACCGGCGGCAGATGCGGCGCCACGCAAGGCTGCACGCGGCAAGGGCAAGGCGGAAACCGGAAGCCGCTCGTCACGCGGCACCTCCATCGGCAAGGCGGAAAGCGCCAGAGAGCGGGCAGCCGGCGGTCTCAACCCGGTGGCCGGGCTCGATATCTCGCTGGAAGAGGCCGAAAAGCTCGAGCAGCACCTCAAGGAAAACAAAAAGAAGAAGGGTCGCAACGCCCTGCCGGAGCTGTCCGGCAATCAGGGCGCCACGGCCACCGTGCAGGCGCTTTCGGCGCTGATCGAAAGCGGCAATCCGCTGCACAAGAACGGCGAGCTGTGGGTGCCACACCGGCCCGACCGGCCGGAGAAGTCCGAAGGCGGCGTGCCGATCGTGCTGAAATCCGCCTATGAGCCGCGCGGCGACCAGCCCACGGCCATTGCAGAGCTGGTGTCCGGCCTTGAAAGCGGCGAGCAGACGCAGGTTCTGCTGGGCGTCACCGGCTCGGGCAAGACCTACACCATGGCACAGGTCATCGCCCGCACCCAGCGCCCGGCGCTGATCCTGGCACCGAACAAGACGCTGGCGGCGCAGCTGTACGGCGAGTTCAAGAGCTTCTTCCCGGACAATGCCGTCGAGTATTTCGTCTCCTACTACGACTATTACCAGCCCGAGGCCTATGTGCCGCGGACGGACACCTACATCGAGAAGGAATCCTCGATCAACGAGCAGATCGACCGGATGCGCCACGCGGCCACCCGCGCCCTGATCGAGCGCGATGACGTGATCATCGTCGCCTCCGTCTCCTGCATCTACGGTATCGGCTCGGTCGAGACCTATACGGCCATGACCTTCGCGCTGGAGGTGGGTGAGCGGATCGACCAGCGCCAGCTGCTGGCCGATCTGGTGGCCCTGCAATACAAGCGCAACGATGCGGCCTTCCAGCGCGGCGCCTTCCGGGTGCGCGGCGACACGGTGGAACTGTTCCCGGCCCACCTTGAGGACCGGGCCTGGCGCATTACGCTGTTTGGCGACGAGGTGGAGTCGATCACCGAATTCGACCCGCTCACCGGCAAGAAGTCCGGCGAGATGAAGAGCGTCAAGATCTACGCCAACTCGCACTATGTGACGCCCAAGCCGACGCTGCAGCAGGCAACCCGCTCCATCAAGACCGAGCTGAAGCAGCGGCTGGAAGAGCTGCACGCCCACGGCCGCCTGCTGGAAGCGCAGCGGCTGGAACAGCGCACCATGTATGATCTGGAGATGCTGGAGGCCACCGGCTCCTGCGCCGGCATCGAGAACTACTCGCGCTACCTGACGGGCCGCAAGCCGGGCGAGCCGCCCCCGACCCTGTTCGAATACCTGCCGGACAACGCGCTGGTGTTCCTCGACGAAAGCCATGTCACCGTGCCGCAGATCGGCGCCATGTACCGGGGCGACTTCCGGCGCAAGGCGACGCTGGCGGAATACGGCTTCCGCCTGCCCTCCTGCATGGACAACCGGCCGCTGCGCTTCGAGGAATGGAACGCCATGCGGCCCCAGTCCATCGCCGTGTCGGCCACGCCCGGCAAATGGGAGCTGGACGAATCCGGCGGCGTCTTCGCCGAACAGGTGATCCGCCCCACCGGCCTGATCGACCCGCCGGTTCTGGTGCGCCCCGCCTCGTCGCAGGTGGACGACCTGCTGGGCGAGGTGCGCGAGACATCCGCCAAGGGCTACCGCACGCTGGTCACCACCCTGACCAAGCGCATGGCCGAGGATCTGACGGAATATCTGCACGAAAACGGCGTGCGGGTGCGCTACATGCATTCGGACATCGACACGCTGGAGCGCATCGAGATCATCCGTGACCTGCGCCTTGGCGCCTTCGACGTGCTGGTGGGCATCAACCTGCTGCGCGAAGGCCTCGACATTCCCGAATGCGCGCTGGTCGCCATTCTGGACGCGGACAAGGAAGGCTTCCTGCGCTCGGAAACCTCGCTGGTGCAGACCATCGGCCGTGCGGCGCGTAACGTGGATGGCAAGGTCATCCTCTATGCGGACAACATCACCGGCTCCATGGAGCGGGCGATGGCGGAAACCACCCGCCGCCGCGAGAAGCAGATCGCCTACAACACCGAGCATGGCATCACCCCGGAAAGCGTGAAACGCTCCATCGGCGACATTCTGGAAAGCGTCTACGAACAGGACCACGTCACCGTGGATGCGGGCTTTGCCGAGGACGGCAATCTGGTCGGGCACAATTTCAAGGCCCATCTGGAAAGCCTCGAAAAGCAGATGCGCGAAGCCGCCGCAGATCTCGACTTCGAAACCGCCGCCCGGCTGCGCGACGAAATCCGCCGCCTGCAGGCAACCGAGCTTGCCCTCAGCAGCGATCCCTTGGCCCGCCAGTCCGACGTGGAAGAGCAAGGCGGCAGCTATCGGGGCGAACGTCTCTATGGCGCAGGCGGCACCAAGGAAGGCGCCAGCGGCAAGAAGAAGGAAACGGCAGCCGACCGCGCCCGGGCGGCCAAGTCCTCAAGCATGCCAGCGCCGAGCTCAAAGGTGCGCAAGAACTCGCTGGACGAAATGACCGTCGGCCGCACCGAAGTGCCAGCCCATGCAGGCCCGCTGCCGAAGAAGCCCGTCATCCAGGCAGAGGACGCTCCGCATCTCACCCCGCGCGGCAAGACCGGCATCGGCTCCTACGAAGACCCGGCAGAAGAAAAACGCCGCAAGGGGCGCTCCCGCAAGACAGGAAGGCCGGGACAGTGAGGCACACTCACGCCCCGGAGCCATCACTCACCAAGCAACTGGATTATATCTGAAAGTGACGCAGCATGACTGCGGATGGCGGCATCCAGCGAAGCCTCATAGGATGACCTCGCGTTCTGCAGAAACAGCCGCCCCTTTTCCGTGAGCACGGCATAGACGCCGCGCTTGTCATCGGAACAGACATCCCGTGCAGCAAGCTTGCTCCTCTCCAGCCGCTCGATCATGCGGGAAACAGAACTCTGGTTGAGCCCCAGACGGGCGGCAAGCTCCTGCATGCGCAGTTCGCTGTTGCTGGATTGCGAGAGTATCTCCAGCGCCCGGAACTCGGACAGCCCGATGCCATACTGGGCCTGCATGGCCTTGCCGAGAGCCCCTTCAACAGAGCCAACATCATGAATGAGACGCAACCAGGCATCGCTTCGTCTGGACATGATCGGTCAGGCTCCGGAATGGACTGAGGGCCGCAGGTGCTCCGGATGTATGCCCATGCAAGAACCTTTGCAACCGGGGAGGCTTTGACAGCAAGCCATGGCCAAGCCCCACGCCCTGCAGCAAACGGCAGCGGCGAGCTCAACGGGAGCGCCGCTGCCGAGGGTAGGTGCATCAATCAAATGCAGGACAGCCAGGCCTCTGTTCCGCCTATGCCTGCAACCGGGGACTATCAGCCAGCTTCAGCCAGACCACACCGGCAATGATAACCGAGAGCCAGAATGCCTGAACAGCTGTAACCGGCTGAGCCAGCAGAAGGCTGCCCAGAAGGACAGCCCCTACGGAGCCAATTCCGGCCCAGACTGCATAACCGATGCCAACATCGATCACCTTCAGAGCCGCACTGAGAAAATACAGAGTGAGCAGGAAGAAGATCACCGCTGCGGCTGACCAGCCGGGCACTGTAAAGGCCTGACTTCCACCAACGCTAAGCGCGTAGCCGATCTCGAAAAGACCTGCCAGCAGAAGCATGATCCAGGAACGGCCCTGGCTCTGATTGTCTTGAAGAGTTTTCATTTCATCATCCTCTTGGGGAAACTTGCGGGAAGGCATGGGCACTCAGGCCACACCGCTCATTCGCAGTCCGGCAACACCGCCGATAACCAGCGCAATCCCGGCTACCTTGTTCAGATTCAAACGCTGCCCAAAGAAAGCAGCACCCAGGATGACGATCCCGACGCCCGAAATTGATGTCCACATTGCATAGCCTGCACCAACATCAAATGTCAGAAGAGCAAAGCTCAGAAAAATTGTTGCAACTCCCCCGCTTATGAGGGTGGCTGCCGTCCACCACACGTGAGTGAAACCTTTTGCTTTTCCAGCAGACATCGCAACCGCGATTTCAAATACAACTGCGACACCCAGATATATCCAATGCATCATCTCTCTCTTTCTGCAAACTCTGGCGGGTTCTGGAGACTGCTGAGGTAATCCACCCCAACAGCAATATCCTGGACAGACAGTCCAGACTGATCAGGGCGCCAGAAGTCAGCTTCACTAAATTGCATGTGCATACATATTTCAACCCAGCAAGCAGGTCAACAAATTTGCATGCGCATGCATTTTATCTGGTAAGTGACTACATATCTACGCGCATTCAGGGCACTTCAGCCTTTCTCTTTGAAGCTGACCACCATTGCCCCTCCCCCCTTCCCCGTGCCATCCTCCACCGATGCACCACACATCATCCCTTCTCCTCCTCGCTGCGGCCCTCGCCCTGCCCTCTCTCATCCCTGCCCCGGTTCTGGCGGCAGGGGCGGAACTGCCGGCCTGTGCGGTGACGGGGGCACGGTCGGTGTTCATCAATGGGCGCCCGGCGCTGCGGCTTGCGGATGTGGCCGGATGCCCGGCGGGCATGTTCGAGACCGTGCCGGGGCTTTTCATTGAAGGGCAGCCCGCTGTGCGGCTGTCGGCGCCAAAGGAAGGCTGTATCGCCACCGGCTCATCCAACGTGATTGCGGGCGGCGGCATGGCACCAAGAGCGGGTGATGTGGCCTGCCCGCCTGCTCCCCAGCGCTAATACCAGCTCTCGATGAGCTCGACTTATCGGAAGTTGGTCAAGCCCGCGCGGCGCTTGAGCAACTTCAAAGCGTGATGCGTCAGCATCGAAAGCCTTGGCACAAGCGCAGGCCGATGAAAAAGGAGCCGCCGAACGTGCTCCCTCTCTTTGTTTTCACGCAACTGCGGAGGTAAACCGGTTCCCGCTTTTGCTGGACTTGCTCCAGTTGACTTCGCGTTAGTTTTATTTAACCTTTAACGTCACAGCGCGGTGGCGCAGACATATCATGCCAGATCCGGCGAGATCCGGTTGCCCCTGAATTACCAGAAACCGGCCATTTCCGTGCGGCACGTGAGCATTTTCAAGACTTGACCGGCCGGTAGCAAGCAACCCGGCTTCACCATCATGCCTTGTGAGTGCTCCATCACTGCGCCAGCTTGTCCAGGCACTCAGGAAACGGGTTCAGCGAACTTGGTATAAGCACATCATCCGGTTACCTGGCCTTAAGCGGAACGGGACAAACTGCGCGAGCGATCTGGCGCCTGTGGGAGGGGGGCATGGTGAGGTGTCTGACCGGCAGAGCACGGAAGTGTTTCAGATACTCCGCCATCCTCGCGGCACTGCTTGTGCCGCTGGCTTCGGGCCAAGCCGGTGCAGAGGCGAAACCGGCCTTGCGGCTGACCACACTGGAATGGCCGCCTCATGTTTTCGCAGATGGTTCCGGTCCCGTGGCAGATGCGGTCAGGAAGGCCTTCAGCCGGACCGGGCAGGCTGTGATCATAGAGGTTCACCCGTGGCACCGGGCGGTTTCGCTTGTGGCTGAAAACCCGGCCTATGCGGGCGTCTTTCCCGCGTACTATTCCCTCAAGGCGGATGCAGAAGCGGACGGTCACCGCTGTCTTTTCTCGCAGCCTTTTGACAAAAGCCCACTGGGCTTGGCCGAGCACCGCAGCGGGCCCGTGACATGGGACAGGATCGGCGATCTCGCAGATCTGCGGATCGGCACGGTCCGCGGCTACAAAAATGAGGACATGTTTGATCTTCTGGTCGCAACGGGCAGAATCCACGCAGTTGAAGCCACCAGCGACGAGCAGAACCTGCGTAATCTCGTCGAGGGGAAAATTGCCGCCGCGGTGATCGATCTCAAGGTCTACGAGCACCTGACCGCCAACACGCAGGATCTCAAGGACGCCGCTGGAAACTTGCAGTTCAACAGCCGGCTCCTGGGAACTCCGGACTTCCATATCTGCTTTCAGAACTCCCCCGAGGGCCGCCGCGCGCGGGAGATCTTCGAGAAGGGCCTCTGATCCCGGCTCCCAAAGAGCTTGACCCACCGGGAGTTGGTCAAGCCCATGCGGCGTCTATGTCTTTTCGAGCCGTCATGCCTCAACCCCAGCAGAGCCGGCATCACTCTCCCGTGAAACTCCACCTGCCCTCTTGTTCAAACAAGGAACAATCCGGCCCGCGCTGCATTGCGTAAAGGCCTGAAACGGAATGGCAGACAGGAGGATGAATTCATGACCATCGCCCCGCCGCAAGATCAGCAGCGCGCCATCCGCGCCGCACGTGCGCGCAGCATGTCCCACGCCATCGCAGGCGGCTTCACCGGCACCCAGTCGCGCCGTATCGTCATGGCCTTCGTCATGGGGCTGCTGCTGGCGCTGGCCGTCACGGCCATGCCCCGCACGGCAGCAGCCGACGCCGGTCCGGCCGCCCGGCTTGTCCCGTCCGCCGAACTCGTCGGCCAGGGCCGCATGACCTATTTCGGCTTCCGCGTCTTTGACGCAGAACTCTACGCCCCCCAGGGCCGCTATTCGCCGTCGAAACCCTTCGCCCTGAAGCTGACGTATCTGCGCAATTTCAAGGGCGCGGACATTGCCAAGCGCTCAGTCGATGAAATGCGCCGTCAGGGCCTGCGGGACGAGGCCAAGCTGAAGCAATGGGGCGACCAGATGCGCGCCATCTTTCCGGATGTGGCACAGGGCGCTTCCATCACCGGCGTTCGCGATGCCTCCGGCAAGGCCGTTTTCTACAAGGACGGCCGCCGGATCGGCACGATCAATGATGCCGAATTCTCCCGCCGCTTCTTTGCCATCTGGCTGGGCGACAACACGGCAAACCCGGGCCTGCAGGCCAGCCTGACCGGATCTGCCCGCTGATGAGCGCCCCTTTGCCCGCGGCATCTTCCCCAGACCAGCACAAGGGCAAAGGGGCTCTCTTCGCCTACGGCTTCATGGCGCTGCCGCTCGCCTTTGCCGGGCTGCCCGTCTATCTGCACGCCCCGGATTTCTATGCGGCCGCACTGGGCGTTCCGCTCGCCAGCCTCGGCACAGTGCTTCTGTTGTTGCGGCTGGTGGATGCCGTCCAGGATCCACTGATCGGCAGCCTCAGCGACCGCTTTTCCCATCTGCGCTGGCTGGTGCTGATGCTGGGCAGCCTGCTACTGGGCGGGGGCTTCTTCATGGTGTTCACACCGCCCGCCGGGGAGGGAGCACTCGGCTGGTTCGCCCTGTCCATCCTGCTCTGCACCACCGGTTATTCCATTGTCGCCATCAACCTGCAGGCCCTCGGCGGGTTGTGGATCGCCGCCGAGCATGAGCGCACCCGTATCGCCGGATGGCGCGAGGCGCTGGGGCTGATCGGCCTGCTGCTGGCCTCCACTGCCCCAACGGTGCTGGATCAGGGCGCAGGCAAGGAAGCGGCATTCTCCCGGCTTGCCTGGCTCTATCTGCCGCTCCTGGCGCTTGCGCTGGTGCTGCTGCTGCGCTGGCTGCGCCATGCGCCGCTGGCGCAGGAGGCCGCAGGCACCAGCCCTGCGTTCCGCTGGCAGGATGTGACGGGTGACCGGTGGCGGCGGAGCTTCTTCGCCATCTATCTGGCCAACACGTTCGCCAGCGCCATTCCGGCGGTTCTGGTCATTTTCTTCATCCGCGACCGTCTGGGCGCAGAAGATCTCACAGGCTTGTTCCTGCTGGCCTATTTCCTGTCCGGTGCCGCATCCATGCTGCTGTGGCAGGTTCTGTCCCGGCACATGGGCAAGCTGCAGGCCTGGGCCGCCTCCATGGGGCTGAGCGTGCTCACCTTCGTCTGGGCCATCTTCATCGGTGAAGGAGACATTGCCGCCTACACGGCCATCTGCCTGCTCTCGGGCCTTGCGCTGGGGGCGGATCTGGCTCTGCCGGCCTCGATCCTTGCCGACCACATTGCCCGCAGCCGCAGCGAAGGGGCCGCCAGCCGTCTTTATGCCGTGATGGCGCTGTTCACCAAGGGCGCCTTGGCGCTGGCAACAGGCCTCACCCTGCCGGCGCTGGGCCTTGCAGGCTATCAGCCCGGTGCACCGCTGACGGCGCAGACGGCGCTTGCGCTCAGCATTGCCTATGCCGCGGTTCCCTGCCTGCTGAAACTGGCTACAATGGCATGGCTCTGGCGCAAGTCGGCCCTGCTGGCCCACGGCGGAGCAACGGGCCACGCCCCCGCCTAGGCGCAGAGAATGACCCCACCGGGAGACAGGCCGCGATGAGCGTACGCCCGCCCAGCCAGTACAGGATGGAAGACAAGGACCCGCTCGCCGCCGCCCTTGCGCAAGAGGTGATGGCAGAGAAGGCCGGAACCCTCGCCCGCCTGACCCGCAAGCTGGATGAGGCTCTGGCCCGGCTCGAGGGTGCCGCCCGGCGTCTTGCCGAAGCCCCGGAGGAAGAAAGGCTTCGATCACGTCATCAGGACCGGCTGGAGGAGGCTGCCGAAGCACTCTGGCATGTGGTGATCCAGCGCGAGCTCTGCGGCCTGCGTCAGCACCGGGAGTTTCTGGACCTGATGCAGGTACCGGCACCGGTGCGCCTGCGCATGGGGCCAAGGCCGGCGCGCCGCTGAAGACTGGCTCCGCCAAAGCCCCCATCTCCCGTCAAGGCCTTGCAGTGTCTCCGTTTTTCCCCAGGCTGACGCAACGGCACACAAAGACGTGATATAAAACCGCAACACCTGCCAGAAACCTTGCCGCCAAAGCTCTGGATGATGCGGTATAAACGGCCGCAGACATTGATTCGGGCGCTGGCCTCGCGTATTGGTTCGCACGCCTGAGAGCACTGCATTGTGGACTGGAAACAACACATTTTCCGGTTCCACGGCTGTTCCGGTGAGTTTCCTTGTTTTGGACTTGTATCTTGCGGAGAGCCCCGTCTATTTCTCCCGGCGGGGGCCTGGAGTCAGGCATGAGCATGTTTAATGGATTGCGTCTGGCGGGACGCAGTGTGAAATTTGCCGCGCGTCAGCTTGCAGCGGCAGGACTTTCGGCTTCGGTTCTCCTTGGTGCATTTGCCGAGGCTTCTGCTGCTCCGCGCAGCGTGCCTCCCGGCAACCGCAATGCGGAGCAGCCCGCAATACCTTTCGCCTCGGCCCGCCGCACGGCAGCCATGCGCTCGACCTATGATGCGAAGTTTGAGCGCGTTCTGGGCGTGCTGCGCCGTGACACGGCTCTGATTTCCGACATCAAGCGCGTTGCCGCCCGGTATGACATCGACCCGGTCCATATGATCGGTGCTATCGTTGGCGAACACACCTATAATTATGACAGTCTCGACAGCGCCCAGAGCTATTACGTCAAGGCCCTGTCCTATGCCGGTGTCAGCCTGAATTTCGCCCATGGCGGCGTCAACGTGACGGACTTCGTTCAGAAGCCGCAGTTCAGCGCCTGCAACACCGGCGCCACCCAGAACGACAGCAACAAGCTGTGGACCTGTTACGAACGGGTCTGGGACAGCGACTTCCGCGGCAAGAGCGTGGACGGCACACGCTATCCCCGCACGAATTTCAACGAGACCTTTTTCCAGCCGCTCTTCTCGGGCCAGAGCTTCGGCCTCGGCCAGCTCAGCCCGCTCACGGTGTTGAAAATGACAGACCGGGTCGCCCGCCAGAGCCGGATGCAGCGCCTGACCGCCGACAATGCCCGCGATGTCTATCAGGCAACGATGGATCCGAACATCTCGCTGCATTACATGGCCGCGATCATCCAGGATGCGATCGAGGCCTACCGGATCGTCGGCGACGTGGACATTTCCAACAATCCCGGGATCACGGCAACTCTTTATAATCTTGGCGACTCCTGGAACCGGGCGGCCCAGTTCCGCCGCAGCGGCAACACCTGGCCCCAGGAAAACTATTACGGCTGGCTCGTGAACGAGAAACTCGAGAAGCTGAGATCGCTTCTGTGAACATGACAGAGGGGCCTCGCGGCCCCTTCTTTCATATCTGGCTCATATCAGCGCAGGAACGGATTGGTCAGGCGCTCGTGACCGAAGGTGGACGGGTCGCCGTGTCCGGGCAGGAACGTGACGTCATCGCCCAGCGGCAGCAGCTTTTCCCGGATGGAGCGGATCAGCGTGGCATGGTCGCCCCCCGGCAGATCGGTGCGGCCGACAGATCCGGCAAACAGCACATCCCCGGAAATGGCGAACTTCAGCTCCGCATTGAAGAACACCACGTGACCGGGCGCATGGCCGGGGCAATGCAGCACCTGGAACACCAGCCCGCCGATATCCACCGTGTCACCCTCGTCCAGCCATCGGGCCGGTTCGATCTTCCGGAACGGCGGCATGTTGAACTGCTGCGCCTGACCTTCCGAACGGTCGATCAGCATCTGATCCGCCAGATGCGGCCCCTCGATCGGAACCTTGAGCGCATCGGCAAGATCGGCAGCGCCGGCGATGTGATCAATGTGGCCATGCGTGATGAGGATGCGTTCCACCTCGACCTTGTAAGCTGCCACAGTCTCCAGAATGATCTCGACGTCACCGCCCGGATCCACCACCACGCCCTTCATGCTGCGCGGGTTCCAGATGAGGGAGCAATTCTGGCGGAAGGGCGTCACCGGGATCACGGCAATCTGCACGGGCGGCAGGCCATCCTGCATCGCATCACCGTCGGTTGAAGTCATTTCGGGCTCCTGAAAGCTGGCATCTGCAGTTTCAGTAGCCTGCAGCCCCTCCCCCCGCAAGCCGCAGATCAGATGGAAAGCCGGACGGCAGATCCCCGGATTGGCGGAACACAGCTTGAAATGCCTGATTGGAAGGCAGAAGGCAGCAGCTTTCCCGCAAATTGGGCAGCAAGAGCGCAGGTGCCCAAATCACGTTGCGGCATTTGTGACCTTTAGACCATCGTCCGGTAAGGATTCGCTTGCCGGGAGCCGTTTTTCACAGCTATGATAATTCTGCGGCGGATTGGATCGGGTTGCGGCAGCGTTGTTTCTTCCCAATACCATGTTGTTGGCAGTGGCAAGTCCGTTGGCCTTGCGGGGTCAGCAGGCTGCATGGAACGTCCGCACTTCGGTGCGGGAGAGATAGGAATGGGTCGGAGCCGTGAAGACGGCACGCAAATAGGGTGTTTCAGCAATGCACGATGGCGATTCGGACCGGCGTTCGCGCGGACGGCGCGGCGGCAAGCGTGAGTTCGGCGGTCCGCAGGACTTCGGCAGCGATTTCGGCGGCGGCGGCAGTGAATTCGGCGGTGGTGACTATAGCGCCCCCCGCCGTAGTGGCGGATTTGGTGGCGGTTACGGCGGTGGCGAGGAATACGCTTCTGCCGGCGGCGGCCGTGATGGCGGTGGCGGCTACGGCGGTGGACGCAGCGGCGGCGGTTACGGCGGTGGCCGTGAAGGCGGCGGTGGCGGCTACGGCGGCGGCCGTGAAGGCGGCGGCGGCTACGGCGGTGGACG